>Ga0209373_10000019_pt1 | contig 423439 bp, 390 predicted proteins | sample Higcelweek5metaG_FD_187173 | JGI IMG/M metagenome (GOLD analysis project Ga0209373, IMG submission 187173) | Freshwater pond sediment microbial communities from the University of Edinburgh, under environmental carbon perturbations - High... | ecosystem: Environmental > Aquatic > Freshwater >...
GCGCGACGGGTTCGCAAGGTCCGCAGGGCGTCCAGGGTCCACAGGGTGACAAGGGCGACACCGGGGCGCAGGGTCCGGTTGGCGCGACGGGTCCGCAAGGTCCGCAGGGCGTTGAAGGCCCGGTCGGCGCCACGGGTCCGCAGGGGCCGGGGGTGGTCTGGGCCGGGAATTCCGGCGGCGCCGCCAACGCGCCGACTCTGACGCCGACTCCGGCCTTGAGCGGCCTGACCGGCAACCCTTCCTATGAGTTCATCGCCACGGCCAGCAACAGCGGTCCCGTCACCCTGAACGTGTCGGGGACCGGCGCGGTCGCTCTGCACAAGGCCAACGGCGCGGCGCTGAGCGGCGGCGAACTCCAGGCCGGGACGAAATACGCCGTCACCTATGACGGCGCCGTCTGGCGTCTGGCCGGTGGCGACGCGTCGGTTCTGCAAACTGCGCCGACCTACGCAGCGTCGGGCGCGACCACCACGGTGACGGGCGAATTGGTGCTGGCGGCCTACGAGCAGATCGCCGGTCAGACCTTCAACCTCGATTACAACACGCGCGCCAATTACGCCGAGCAGGACGCCGTGAACGGCACCGACGCGACCGGCGGCGCCTTTGTTCTGCGCAGCAACGGCGTGGGCGGATCGGTTGACGCCAACACCAAGCTGCTGATCCACGCCGACGGCCCGAACGGCTCGACCGAGATCATCGATGAGCGTGGGATCACCCCGTTCGGGACGCACTGCGCGTATTTCAACGGAACGGCGTATTTTGACGTGCCGTCCAGCTACAAGATGGCGTTTGGCTCCTCGCAGAACTTCACGATTGAATTCTGGGCGCGCCGTTCCATCGCCACCGGCGCCACCTCCTTCCTTCTCGACACTCGGACGACCAGTGAAGACAATGCGGCCAACAAGATCGTGCTGTATGTGAACAGCGCGGGCTATGTTGCGTTCGAGACCAACTCCACGGCGCGCATCACGTCCGGCGTTTTGTTTCCGGTGGACGCCTGGACGCATTTCGCTTTGGTCCGCAACGCGGGCACAACGACGCTGTATCAGGCGGGCGCGCCCGTCGGCACCTACGCGGACGCCAACAGCTATCCCAACGTCAACATGCGCTTTGGCATGAACATGGCGGTGACAACGCCCTTTATCGGCTGGATGGATCAGGTCCGAGTGTCGAAGGTCGCGCGCTACACGGGGGCCTTCACGCTGCCCACGAGCGAGTTTGCGACGGACGCCGACACCATTCACCTGTTCCAGTTCAACGACGGTCACGGCAGCCAGTTCATCCGGGATTCCAGCAAGTCTGGACATGAAATGGCCGTTTCTGGCGCGTCGTCTCTGACAAATGCGCGGGCCAAATTTGGAGCCACATCGCTCAATTGCACGGGCGGCGGCGCTCCCGGTGGCGGCGTCATTGTCGCGAACTCAAAATCCCACGCGGATTTCAATATGGGGAGTGATGATTTCTCCGTAGATTTGTGGTTTTACGCCACGAATTTTGCCAATGCCGCATTGTTTTCGTACGGAAACACGGCGGTAAATTATTACCTTGGCGTTGAGATCACCAGTGGCGGCGGCGTTACGGTTGCCGCCTCGACGAACAACACGTCATGGAATGTCTCGGATCCAAGTGTCTCGCGGGCGACCTACGCGCTGAACACATGGACGCACATCGCGATGACTCGCAGTGGTTCCAATCTGCATCTGTTCGTCAACGGGGTTCTTGCCGTCACGTTCTCGGGTGTGACGGGAAGCCTGTTCAACGGGAGCACGGCATGCTTCAATATTGCCCGCTATTCTGGTTCAAGCACCTTCGTCGGTCAAATGGACGAATTCCGCATCAAGCGCGGCCAAGCGGCCTGGATCTCCAACTTCACTCCGTCGGCCAGCCCTTACGAGACCGACGACGCGACCATCCTGCTGTGTCATTTCGATGGTGCCAACGGCGACAAGGTGACGCTGGACAGCAGCGAAAGCAGCTATGCGACCAACGCGTTTGGCGATACGACGAATCCGGCGCTGACCTTTGCCGGATCGGCGGTGCTGGACACGACCTACACCCGTGGCGGCAATGCGACGTCCTTGAAGCTGAACGGCACGAACCAGTACGCGTCCATCCAGTTCGCGACGCCGAGCGCCGGGCATCCGCTCTATTTCAGCGCATCGGACAAGTTTTGCATTGAGGGCTGGTTTTATATTGGTAGCTTTACTGGAAACCCCCTCCTCTTTACCCTCACCGGGGTGAGCGCCGGTCAATCAACCGAAATGTTTGTAACCGTCAGCACGACGTTCACACGCTTGTGGTTTAACAGCTCCGTATCGGTTGAAGGCCCTATCCTGTCGTTGGGGTGGAACCACATTGCGTGCGTGAAGGAGTCGAGGGGTTGGGTCGTGTACTCCAACGGGGTTGCGGGGACCCCGTCGAGTCCAATGACGTCGCTTTCCTATGCAGCGGAAGGTTACACCCTACTCTTCGGTGGCTATCTGAGAACATCGCAGTATCTCAATGGCGCCATCGACAGCGTCCGCATCACCCACGGCAAGCCGCGCTATGAGGCCAACTTCACGCCTGACAATCTGACGCCGGACGCTGACACGGCGCTGTTGTGGGTGTTCAACGGCGCGCCGGGCCAGAAATGGGTGAAGGAACTCAGCAAGAACACGGCGTTGATCCAGAGCACGAACGCGCGCACGGTGAAGGATGGCGCCTACATTCCGGCGCCGAGCAACGGTCTTTCCGTATCAACAGCGCAATTCGCTTTTGGTTCTGGATCGTTGGCGGCCAACGGATCGGCCCAGTATCTGGACATTCCGTCCGCGACCGTCGCCCCGGCGTTCACCGGAAACTTCACCGTTGACTTCAGGGTCCGCTTTGCCTCGCTGGGGGGAGGCAATCACGTCAGCATGGTGACGAAAGGCTCAACAAGCCTGGCAAACATGACCATCCAGATCCAGACGATTCCAACAAGCAACGCGTTCCGCTTCACCCTTTACAACACGTCGGGGACCCCTGTTTCCGCTGTGAGCGCCACCACAGCGGCGGTCAACACATGGTATCATGTCGCCGCTGTTTTGAACGGCGGCGCCATGCTTCTGTTCATCAATGGGGTCTTGGAAGCGACGACGTCCATGAGCGGCGTTGTGGGCGCAAACACCAATTCATTGACTGTGGGAAGTTTTTGGAACGGGTCAGAGCGCTCCGAGTTCTTCAACGGCCACATCGACGAACTCCGCGTTTCCAACATCGCCCGCTGGACCGCCAACTTCACGCCCCCGACGGCTCCCTATTCTGATTCGCAGCAATACGCCACCGGCCCTTACTGGGTGGCGACCAAGCCGGGGGCTTCGGCGCTGGATCTGTCGGCCTTCTCCAGCATCGACGGCGCGGCCTTCTCCGGCGCGACGCCGCCGGGCACCACGCTGAGGTTCCTGGCCTCGTTCGACGGTTACGCCTCGCCCTTGGCGCGGTGGGACGGTTCGGCCTGGGTGTCGTCGGGCTACGCCATGACCTGGAACGGCTCGACCTTGACCACCACCGCCACGGCGGCGCAGTTGAACGGGGCGGGCAACAGTTGGGCGGAGCTTCAGGCCGGTCTGTTGGCGTGGAGCGACGTGATGGGCGGCACGGTGAACATCGTCGCGGTGCTCAGCACGTCGAACCCGTCCTTCACCCCGTCGCTCGACAACATCGCGGTGACGATGGACGAGTATGCGATGATGACGCCCGGCGTCGATTACAGCGTCCGCCGCAAAAAGTCGGCTGGCGCGCAGACCCTGACCCTGACGCGGGTCAAGAGCGGCGGCGCGAACCAGGTGGTGGCCTACATCCCCTAACCCTGGCTGACCCCTTCGGGGGCTGAAAGCAAGGCCGGTGGGCGCGCGACGCGTCCACCGGCCTTTGTTCTGTTCCGCAAAAGGGGCGGACGAAACCCGGTGTCCAGGTTGGCGTGGCGTTTTTTCAAAAACCCAATGCCGCCATCGCACAAAAAGAATATAGTCCTATTATTGCGAGTGTCGAAGGCTCCAAAACCTTCGGCGCTCTCAACAAAGTGCCCGGATCGGGCGACGAAACCGATCTGTGGCCCGCCACATCCCCCCATTTTTTCGATGAAACGGCCTTCCAGTCGGCGCCTTCGCGCGCCGCCGCAGAGGGGCCATGTTCAAAAGGAGAGAACAGTGAGCAAGAACGCAATTGCATTGCTTGGTCTGCCGGTGAAGGTCAATGGCCTGCTCAGCTCCGACTCCGCGACCCATACGGTGGCGATCGGCGTCGGCACCAAGGCTCTGGTGATCGACACGGAAATGGGCTTTGAGCCGTCGATGTGGGTGCTTGCCACCGACGCGGCCAACCCGGCCAACGCGATGGCGGGCATCGTGGTTGATTACAACCCGTTGAGCGGCGCCCTGACCTTCGACGTGATGGAGACCTATGGCGGCGGAACGCCGTCCGCGTGGCACGTCGTGCTCAGCGGTCCAACCGGCGCCCCCGGCCCGCAAGGCGTGAAGGGTGACGTCGGCGCGCAGGGGCCGATTGGTTTGACAGGTCCCCAGGGCGCGCAGGGCGTTCAGGGTGTGAAGGGCGATGTCGGCGCGCAAGGGCCGATTGGTTTGACGGGTCCCCAGGGCGCGCAGGGCGTTCAGGGTGTGAAGGGCGACGTCGGCGCGCAGGGTCCGATTGGTTTGACGGGTCCCCAAGGCGCGCAGGGCGTTCAGGGCGACAAGGGCGACACCGGCGTTCAGGGGCCGACGGGACCGACGGGACCGCAGGGGCCGGTTGGGCCGAGTGGGACGACCGACTGGGCGGGCATCACCAACAAGCCCACGACCTTCACCCCATCGGTCCACACCCACATGGTGTCGGACACGACCGGCCTGCAAACGGCTCTGGACGGCAAAGCGTCGCTGGCGGGCAACCAGTTCACCGGCGATCAGAATCTCGGCGGCAACGCGGCCTACAACGGCGCGCTGAAGGCGGTGACGCCGTCCTTGAACACCAGCCTCACCCCCAACGAACTGACGGTGGATTTCCGCACCGGCCATCAGGCGACCCACAGCGTCACCGGCAACCGCAAGATCATTCCGGGTTTCCCGGCCAATGGCGGCGTTGGCATCCTCGACCTGACCAACGCCGGAACCGCCACCATCACCTTTTCGGCGGGCAAGAAAACGGCGGGGGGCGCATCCCTCACCTTCACCACATCCGGCACCGACCGACTGACCTTTATCGGCACGGACGCCGATTACGAGGTCGTCATCCGCAAGGACATCAAGGCATGACCCTTTACCTGATTCCCGACCGCGCGCAACCGATCGCGCTTGATGAGTTGCGCCGCGCCTTTCCGGGGGTGGCCTGGGCCAACGCCGACGCAGGCGGGCCGGACGCTGACGCTCTGGCGCAGGTCGGCGGGGCGCTTTCTCCTGATAAGCCGCCGCATGATCCGGCGATTGAATTCGCCGTCTGGAACAGCAGCGGGTGGACGGTTGTTCCGCTGCTGTTCAGCGATCCCGGCGCGGGGAGCGGCGGCGCATGATCGAGATGATCCTGATAGAGGCCGCATCAGGAGCGCGCGCGCTGTCGCCGCCCTCCCTGCTGACCGGCGGGACAAATATTGGCACGCACACCGCAGAAGGCGGGCTAGCGGCAGCCTTCGACGGAGTAACCTCGCAAACCGTCGTCAGTTCGGCGAATTGCCCCGCGCCCAGCGTCTCCGGGTATGGCAACACCTGCGGCAAGGATTACGCCGGAACGTTCTACGTGCTGACCAAAGTTGAAATTTGGGGACCGAGTGATAGCGGGTTCCGTGGCGACGGCGCGTCCGCCGGGCTGCGGTATCTCGGATGGGACGGCTCCGCGTGGCAAGTGCTATGGGCCGGCACGTACCCGGCGGGCAACGGCGCGACCGTTAGCACGACGAGCGGCATCGCAATGATACCTTGCAGCAAGTTCAAAACGGATATGGAAGGCAACGGCACCAACACCACTCGCATTGCCGAATTGAAATTCACCGGGTATCCCGCGTAGCAGGGCGCGGGCGTGCGTTGCCCACAGACCACAGCGCTGGGAACAGCACAAATGTGACGGCCAACTTTGGCGCTTCGGCGTTCGTTTACCCAGTTCCGGCTGGTTTTTCAACGGGGTTTGGGGGGCCGCTCTGACCATGTGCGTTCAACCGTCGACGTGGTGAACTTACGGTTGTTTGGGGTGACGCGTCACCAAACCAAAGCGACCTGAAAACGAGAGCGTGAAAGCCGGTGGGAGCGCAACGCGCCCACCGGCTTTCACGCTTTTACGCCCGCTCTTCCAGACTGGCGCGGGTCGGCGCCAGAAGGTTGGCGACCAGGGTTTGCACCACTTCGTCCTTTTGATTCAGCGTGACGATCCGCACGCGGGCCACGCCGTTTTCGGGGCGTTTGGCCGACAACCGGGTCTCCAGAATCTCGCCCTCGATCCGCAACTGGTCGCCGGGGCGAGTTGGTTTTGGCCAGGTGACGGCGTCCACCCCCATGCCGATGTAGCCGCCGGCCAGCTTGGCGTCGCTGGTGACGATCATCCGCATCGTCAGGCTGGCGGTGTGCCAGCCGCTGGCGGCCAAGCCGCCGAACAGGGTGGCTTTCGCCGCCGTCGGGTCCAGATGGAAGGGCTGGGGGTCGAACTGACCGGCGAAGCCGATGATCTCCTCCTCGCTGACGGTCAGCGGGCCGCCGGTGAAGCGGTCCCCCACGCTCAGATCGTCGAAATAGCGCATCCCCCTGGTTCCTTTCGGCGCGGTTGGCGGTTATGGTGGAGACCGTTCTGTCTCATGAGCGCAGGATAGAGACAGGTCTGTATCATTGTCAATCCGCCGATTCCGGGGGATGGTCAAACGGGTGGGGCATGGTCGAGACGACGCAGAGGATGGCGGAACCGCGCAAATCAGCGCGCGAGCGCATTTTGGACGCGGCGGCGGAGTTGTTTTACCGCGAGGGCATCCGCGCGGTCGGCATCGACACCGTCATCGCCCAATCCGGCGTCGCCAAGATGAGCCTCTACCGCAATTTCGCGTCCAAGGATGATCTGGTCTGCGCCTATCTGGAACGCAGCGCGCAGGCGCACGCCCGTTGGTGGGACCGGATGGCGGCGCGCCATCCCGACGATCCGAAAGGGCTGCTGAAGGGGTTGTTTGTCGCGCTCAGCCATTGGATCGCCCACCCGGAGTTTCAGGGCTGTCCCTTCACCAACGCGGCGGCGGAGCTGCGTGACCCGGCCAACCCGGCGCGCGCGTTGGCTCTGGCGCAAAAGCGGGCGGTGCGCGACCGACTGCGCGCGCTGGCGGCGGCGGCGGGGGCGGCGGACCCCGACCGTCTGGCCGCGCATCTTCAGGTGTTGATGGAGGGGGCCTATTCGGCGGGGCAAACGCTGGGCGTCGATGGCGACGTCGGCGCGGTGGCGTCGGCGGCGGCGGCGCTGATTGACGCGGCCTGCGGCGAGAACGCCTGACCCGTCGGGATGGCGCTGTTTACTCGGCGGCGTCGATGCGCGAGCGATCCGGCAACGGACCGTCACGGTAATCTTGCAGCCGAGTCGCGCGCAGGCCGCGCATCCCGTGACTGTCGATCAGACGTTGCCAGGACAGAAACTCTTCCACCGACAGGGTGTAGCGGCGGCAGGCTTCTTCCAGACTGATAAGGCCGGATCGCACCCCGGTGACGACCTCCGCCTTGCGGCGCATCACCCAACGCTTGGTGTTGGGGGGGGGAAGATCATTTTCCGTCATGGGGTGCCCCTCTGGACCAACAACCGTCGACCCGACGGTCGCATCTTGGCCAATTTCGAGGCCGCGATCACCGGAGGCGTGTTCGATGAGTGTCATGCGCGGACGCTCCAACCCAAACTGTGCGTTCCACAATTCCGAACCGTCACTTTAGGGGTAGGCGCTTAACAAATGCCTAAACGATACGGTTAACGAATTGCTGCGCGCAACAGGCTTGCGCGACGTCAGCAAGGAATATGCGTACGAACGACGTTGGAAGGCGCACGGGTCGCGCGCCCTCCAACCCGTGGCTTTCTGGTCTATTCGGCGTCCTCGAAGCCGAAGCTTTCGCTTTCGTCGTCGTAGGTGAACAGCTCGGCGTAGCGCGCCCAACTGGTCACGGCCCGCAGGGTTTCTTCGGCGTAGCCGTCGCTCATGTGGGCGGTCAGTTCCGCAAGGACATGGTCGGCGGGCAGCCGGTGGTTGGGGGCCTGTTTGAGGGCGGCGTGGATGTGGGCGGCCAATGGCACGCGCAGGACCAGATGCTCGGCGAACAGGCGTTTGCGGTCCTCCACCCCGGATTCGGCGAACAGGCGGCCCGGTTCGGTCAGGTGGATGTCGCCCTCAGCCACCTCGGCGAAGCCCAGCGTTTGCAGGGCCTCGGCGATGGGGAACAGATCGTCGATCTCGTGCTGGAAGGCCGAGGCGAGGTGCGGCAGGTCGGCCTTGCCGTGATAGGCCGGGGAGGCCAGCGTTTCCAGCAACCCGGCCAGCAGGTTGGTGGACACCTGGACCATCGGTTCGGCGTGCGCCGGGGGCCGCTTGGCGGTGGGGGACGCCAGCGGCGGCAGCGGCTTGCGCGCGGTCATCAGGCCATAGATGTCATCGACCAGCGCGCGGAAATCCGGTTCCAGCCGGTTGCGCGGGTGGGGCAGCTCGACCCGGATTTCCGCCGCCACCCGACCGGGGTTGGAGGAGAAGACCAGGATGCGGTCGCACATCAGCACCGCTTCTTCAATGTTGTGCGTCACCATCAGGATCGACTTGATCGGCAAGCGCCGCTCCATCCACAGATCGAGCAGGTCGGTGCGCAGCGTTTCCGCCGTCAGCACGTCCAGCGCGGAAAAGGGTTCGTCCATCAGCAGGATTTCCGGGTGAACGACCAGCGCGCGGGCGAAGCCGACGCGCTGGCGCATGCCCCCCGACAGCTCTTTTGGGTAAGCCGATTCAAAGCCGGACAGGCCGATCAAATCGATGGCCTCCTCGGCCCGCGCCTCGGCCTCTTTGGTCGGAACGCCCTTGGCCTTCAGCCCGGCCATGACATTTTCCCAGACGGTCAGCCAGGGAAACAGGGCGAAGGTCTGGAAGACCATCGCCACCCCGTCGGTCGGGCCGCTGACCGGCTCGCCATGGTGGCGGACGTCGCCGGAGGTCGGGCGAACCAGCCCGGCGACGATGCGCAGCAGGGTGGATTTGCCCGAGCCGGAGCGCCCGAGCAGCCCGACGATCTCGCCGTCCTTCAGGGTCAGATTGACGTCGTCGAGGACCACGTAATCCTGCCCCGACGGTTTCGGGTAGGCCTGACGGACGCCGTTCAGCTCGAAAATGGTGGTGTTGACGGTGTTCAGCATGACGATGTCCCTCTTCTCAGGCGAGGCGCAGGCGGCGTTCGGCGAAGGCGTACAACGGACGCCACAGCAAACGGTTGAACAGGGTGACGAGCAGCGCCATCACGGCGATGCCCAGCACGATGCGGGGGTAATCGCCCCCGGCGGTGGCTTGCGCGATGTAGCTGCCCAGCCCATGGGCGGTGAGCGTGGTGTCGCCCCAGCGGACGGCCTCGGCGACGATGCTGGCGTTCCACGACCCGCCCGACGCGGTGACGGCGCCGGTGACGTAATAGGGGAACACGCCCGGCAGCATCACGTCGCGCCACCATTGCCAACCCCGGATGCGGAAATTGGCGACGGCCTCCTTCAGATCGCTGGGGAAGGCGGCGGCTCCGGCGATGACGTTGAACAGGATGTACCATTGGGTGCCCAGGATCATCAGCGGGCTGAGCCAGACGTCCGGGTTCAGGTCGAAACGGACGATCAGCACGACGGCGACCGGAAACAGCAGATTGGCCGGAAAGGCGGCGAGGAACTGGGCGGCGGGCTGCACCGCTTCGGCCAGCCGGGGCCGCAGCCCGATCAGGATGCCCAGCGGAACCCAGATCAACGACGCCACCACGATCAAAACCATCACCCGCAGCAGCGTCGCCCCACCCAGCAGGAAAGCGAGGCCGACGTCGCTCCAATCCGCGCCGGAGGCGATGAAGGACACCATCGACCAGCCGCAATACAGCCCGACGACGGCCAGCGTGGCGTACCACGCGCCATCCACCCACCGTGTCGGAACGTGGTCCAGCCAGCGGGTCAACGGGCGGGCGGCCGTCCCGACGTCCAAAGCGCGGGGAAGCGCCAACCGCCACCAGACCGCCCGCCCGATCAGCGCGTCGAGCGGGGCGAAGAGGGCGCGGAAGAAACGGGTGCGCTGGTACAGGTCGAGCAGCCAGGATTCCGGCGTCTCCTGCGCCCCGGTCAACTCGACGCGGAACTTGGCGGCCCAGGCGACCAAGGGGCGGAACAGCAGTTGGTCATACGCCAGAATGACCAGCAGCATCGCCAGAACCGCCCAGCCGACGGCGTCCAACCGCTGCTGGGCGATGGCCTCGGCCAGATAGGAGCCGACGCCGGGCAGGGTGATGGTCTGGTCGCCCACGGTGATCGCTTCGGACGCCACGACGAAGAACCAGCCGCCGGACATCGACATCATCATGTTCCACACCAGACCGGGCGCGGCGTAGGGGGCCTCCAGCGTCCAGAAACGTTGCCAGCCGGAAAAACCGAAGCCGTCCGCCACCTCGTCCAGATCGCGGGGCACGGTGCGCAGCGATTGGTAAAAGCTGAAGGCCATGTTCCAGGCTTGGCTGGTGAAGATGGCGAAGATGGCGGCGCATTCCGCTCCCATCACGCTGCCGGGAAACAGCGCCAGAAAAAAGACGACGGTGAAGGAGATGTAGCCCAGCACGGGCACCGACTGGAGCACGTCCAGCACCGGAATCAGCAGCATCCCCGCCCGGCGGCTTTTCGCCGCCAGCGTGGCGTAGGTGAAGGTGAAGACCAGCGACGCGGCCATCGCCGCCAGCATCCGCAAGGTCGAACGCAGGGCGTAATCCGGCAGCATCCAGGGATCGAGAACCACCGGCGCGGTGGCGATGCTGTCCAGCGGAGCCGCCATCTGGCGTCCGCCGATGGCGATCAGCGCCAGCAGGCCGATGACCAGCGGCAAAGCCAGAATGTCCCAACGGTTGGGGGTGGCGTCGGCGGCCTTGACCGAGACGCTTGTGTGTATCCAAACCATGACAAACCCATCCCGCGACTCCCCCATCCGGGGACCCGCTTGGCAACGCGTGGCGAAGGCGGTCCCCGCGCGGGAACCGCTTTACGGAAAGTGGGAATGAATCAGCGACTTCGCGGAGTCGGTTCGCGCGACACGCCGCGCAGCCCGGTGCGGAAACGCAGCGGGCGCACGGGGAATCGGATGGTGAGTGAAAGAGTCACCAAGGTCCACCTGCGTTCGGTTCGGCGACAACGCCAAACCGGGATGGACCTGTCGGCAGGTCAGCCCAGAATCAGCGCCGTCGAAATGTTGGGTCGAGGTCGACTACTGGGGCTGTCCATCTCTTGCCTTTTCGGGTGGGGCGTGGCCGCGCTCATCGCGAACACACGCGCGCCAACCGACGATGCGGTGACGTTGGTTTCCGTCTACTCCCGAGCCATGGCCCGGTCAAGGCGCGCGTGCGGGGTTTGCGGAAGGTGAAACAGATTTCACGAAGACTGGCGCGGCGCGGGCGCGACGGCCCGTTTTCGGTCCCGAAAACGACGATGGCGGCGCCCGGACTGTGGTCGCGGGAGCCGCCATCGCAGGGTGGGAACGGAAGGGCTGAAGGCTCAATACACCGTGGTGATGCTGGACAGCGGCACTTCTGCGCTGTTGATGCTCAGCACGGTTTCGCCATTCTTGTCGTTGCCGATGCCCGACACCACGCCGAAGGTGTAGGTGGTGGCCTTGATCGTCGCGTCTTTTTGCGCGCTGGTCGGGGCGACGTTGATCTTGTAGACGCCAGGCTGCACCGCGTTGCCGCTGTCGTCCTTGAAGTCCCAATTCACGAGATGCTTGGTTCCCGCCGCCGTCTCGCCGACCATCGAGCGGACGGTGCGGCCCTGCGCGTCCTGGATGTCGACCCGCACCGACTTGGCGGCGGTCTCCAACTCATAGGCCAGCGGCGCCTGGGTCATGCCCTGGGTGTATTGGAAGGCCTCGCCCTTGAAGGCCACCGTGCGGTTGAGATAGGCGAGGTTGGTCGAGGCGGTGCTCGACCCTTGCAGCTTCAGCAATTTGTCCAGGCGGCTGTTGGTGCCGATGTTCTGCTCGACGTTGGCGAACTCGACCAACTGCTTGGTCATGTCGTTCGTGTCCATCGGCTTCAACGGATCCTGGTTTTTCATCTGCGTGGTCAGCATGGTCAGAAAGGTCTGGAAATTGTCGCCCAAACCCTTGGTGGCCGACGCCGTCTTCGCCTCATCGGTGGTGGGGGTGTTGCTGGTGACGGTCTTCGAGCCGGTGGACTTGGTGCCCGACGCGGTGCCGAACTGGTTGATGGTCAGGTCGCTGGTGGCCATGGCGGATGTCCTTGCAGGCTCGAAAGGCCGGTTGGGCCGAATGGGGAAGAGAAGGCGCTGGCTTAGGCCCGAATGTCCAGTCGGCCATCGCCGACCGTCACGGTGTAGGCGGCGGATTGGCCGGGATCGGCTTCGTCACCCGCCCCGCCCCGCAGGCCGCGCCCGCGTTTTCCCGATCCATTGCCGTTGCCGTCCCCCTGGGATTGGTTGCCGTCTCCCCGCAGGCTGAAATTCAGGCTGTTGGAGTCGGTTTGCAGACCAGCGTCTTGCAAGGCGCGTTCCAAACCACGGCTGTCGCGCTGCAACAGCTCCAGGGTCTGAGCCTTTTCCACCGCGACCATCGCGCTGACCCGGCCATCGGCGCCGATGTCCAGCTTGATGTCGATGCGGCCCAATTCGGCGGGGTGCAGGTTGATGGTGAATTGATCGACGTCGGCGGCGACGTTTTTCTTGATGTGAACGGCGACCTGATCGGGAACGCCCAGCGGCGTTCCGGCTGTGCCGCGCGAGGGGCGCAGGCTGGCCGTCGCTTGAGTCATGTCGATCTGGGCGGCGGCGCGCGGCGCTTCCATGGCGGCCAAAGCGGCGTGTGTATGGGCGGCGGTTCCCGTGTGGGCGCTGGCCGTCTCGGTCATCGCGGCGGCGGCGGTCGCGCCGGTCAGCGCGCCGACGGTCTGGCTGTCCGCCGTGCTTTTCAAGGCCTCCAGGCCGGGCGGCGGCGCCTTGAGCATGGCGGTTTGCGGTTGGCCATCGTTCTTGCCGGTTCCGGCGTCGCCGCCCGTTGCCTTGCCGTCCGACTTGTCGCCCATCTTTGCCTTGGCGGAGGCGATCAGGTCGGCAAAGCTGGTCGGGATGGCGCTGCCGTCATCGCTGGGCAACGCCTGGGTGGCGGCGTCGCCATCCGACGCCGCGCCATCGGCCAAGAGTTTGGCCGGGTCGAGCGGGGTCTCGCCCGCGCTGGCCTTCGCGTCCTTGGCTTGCCCGTTCGGGTCGGTCCCAGCGCTGGGGGAGGCGGCGGTTTGACCGGCGGTCGCCGCCGCTTGCTGCGCCTGGGCCAGACGGGCGGCCAATTGCGCCGCCGGGTCGGTTCCCGCCGCGTTCGCCGCGCCGCCTTGCGCGGTGGCGTCGGTGGCGGTGGCCGTGGCGTCCACGTCGGTCTTCGGGGCGGTTTGCTGGGCGGCGAGGCCGCTCAGTTGCAAGCTGGCCAGCAGGGTGTCGCTGGTCGGGGTGACGATTTCAACGACGGTTTCGGTGACGGTCAGCGTCGCGTCGATCACCGTGGTCGTGTTGGACGGGGCCGAGTCGGCGGCCTGACCATCGGACGCGGGGTCGCCATCGGCCCCCCCGGTCGTGTCCTCTTCGGTCGTGACGACGGTCGCGCCCTTCTCGGTGGCGACGTCATCGACGCTGACGGCGTCCGCCGTGGTCTTGTCGGCGCTGGGCGCGGCGGCGCCGTCCTTGGCGGCGGGCTTGTCGGTCTTTGCGGCGGTGGCTTTGCGCGGCGGCGCGTCGTCCTTGGCGCGCAGCTTGTCCTTGGCGTCGTCGCGCGGGGCGGGCTTCGCCTCGGCGGTCTCGCTGCGGGCGGGAGGCGGCTCGGATTTCTCGGTCTGGCGTGGCGGCGGCGTGGGGTCAAGGCGCGGGCGCTCGGCGCGCACCGGCGCCGATTGCCGCTTGGCCTCGGCCCGGGCGTCCTGCGCCTCTTTGGCGTCGTCCTTGGCCTGGGCGCGCTTGCGGTCGATGGAGTCGCTTATCATGCGGTCCATCATCTTGGAAAAGGCGTCGTCCTTGGTCCCGGTCCCTTGTGTTTGGGACTGGGACAGCCCCTCGAACAGGGAGGCGGCGGAGATGTTGGATTGGATTTCCATGGGACGATCCCTCAAGACGGCTGGACGCATTGGATCAATGCAACAGGCGGGCCAACAGAAAGACGGGCGGGCGGCGCGGAAAACAGACGGGTTGGGTCGGTGGGCCGGACGGTGGTGGTGGGCAGGTCGGCAGTTCCGGCCTGACGATCGGCAAAATTCGCCGGGTGGCGGCGCCTCTTGCCGCAAGCCGCCAGCGCGGCCCAACGGCGATCCTCAAGGAAAAAAAAGGGCCGCCCGTTGCGGAGCGGCCCCCGAAAGCGTTCGGGAAGTTCAGATGGAGGACGTCACGACGCGTGGACGCGCGTCAAAGCCGGGTGTTGAGCGTCGCCGAAGCGCGCGAGCCGCTGGGCGGCGGGGTGTAGCCGCGCCCGCCGCCCATATGCGCGGCGTAGGCGGTGGTCGGGGCCTTTTGCGCCTTGGTCACGGCGCCGACCACGGTGTCGACGATGATCTTTTGCGCGATGCCCCCCAGACGCAGCGCTTCGGCGTTTTCCGCCGAGGCGGCGTACAGCGCGGTCGCGGCCTCTTTCAGGGAGGCCTTCAACTCGTCGGGCAAGTTGCGCATGCCGTCACGGTCAACGCGCAGGGTGCGGGAGATGTCTTCATAAACCAGCGACATCGGCTGTTTGTCCTTGGCGAACTGGGCCAATTCGCTGGTCGGGCGCCGCGCCTGGACGGCGGCGGTTTCCTGTTGCAGCAGGCTGGTCATGCGGGCCATCAGCGTGACCAGCACGGTCGCGCGTTCCAGCGCGTTCTTCGGCAGGTTGGACGGCGGGGCCTTGGCGGGCTGGGGGAAACGGACGTCGACCTTATCCATGGCTGGCCTCCTGGGCGCGAAGAAGCTCGTGGTAAACTTGGTTGGCGATGCCGAAACCGCCGCGTTGGGTCATCTGTTTGCCGAACTGCTCGATCAGCATCGGTTTGAACATTTCCTCGCCGCGTCCGCCGCCGAAGGTCTCGTCGGTGCCGATGCCGTCGAACATGTGGCCGAGCATCTGGGAGACGAACACGTTCTCGAACTCGTTGGCGGATTTGCGGATCTGGGCAAGCTTTGCCGGGGCGATTTTGGCCTCCAGATCGGAAACCTTGGCCTCGGTGCGGACGCCGAACCCCTCGGCCTTGGCCCGTTCGATCAGCGTCGGCAGGCGCGGCGCGGCGGCGGTCGGAAGGGCGGGGGTCAGGTCCATCATATCACCTCGATCTCGGCTTGCAGGGCGCCGGCGGCCTTGATCGACTGAAGAATGGCGATCATGTCCCGTGGTCCCACACCCAGAGCATTCAAGGATTGTACCAACTCTTGCAACGTCACCCCGGAATTCATCACGGCGAGGCGATTGTTGGATTGTTCGTCCACCTGGATGTCGGTGCGCGGCACCACGGCGGTCTGTCCCTGGCTGAAGGGGCCGGGCTGGCTGACCTGCGGAGTCTCGGTGATGCGGATGGTCAGGTTGCCCTGGGCGATGGCGACGGTGGAGATGCGGACATTCTCGCCCATGACGATGACGCCGGATTTCTCATCGACGACGACGCGGGCGACTTGATCGGGGGTGACGCGGAGTTGCTCGATCTCGGTGATGAGGCCGACGACGTCGCCGCGCCGGGCTTCGGGCACCGTCAGCAGCACCGACGACGGGTCGGTCGCCTGGGCGCGGTTGCCGCGAAGCTGGATGTTGATGGCGGTGGCGACCCGCTGGGCCGTGGTGAAATCAGGGTTGCGCAGGGACAGGCGCAGAACCGGCAGTTCGGCCAGCGAAAATTGGATCTCGCGCTCGACGATGGCGCCGGAGGAGATGCGCCCGGCGGTCGGCACGCCGCGCGTCACGCTGGCCCCCTGGCCCTGGGCTGAGAAGCCGGAAACGGCGATGGGGCCTTGCGCCACGGCGTAGACCTCGCCGTCGGCGCCCATCAGCGGGGTGACGAGCAGGGTGCCGCCCAGCAGGCTCTTGCTGTCGCCCATCGCCGAGACGGTGACGTCGATCCGCGTGCCCTGCGCGGCGTAAGCCTGAAGCGTGCCCGTCACCATCACCGCCGCCACGTTCTTGGTGCGCATGTTGGTGCCGCGCGTGTTCACGCCCATCCGTTCCAGCATGCCGGTCAGGCTCTGTTCGGTGAAGGGCGAGTTGTTCAGGCTGTCGCCGGTGCCGTTCAGGCCGACGACCAGGCCGTAACCGATCAGCATGTTGTCACGAACGCCCTCGATATCGACGACATCCTTGATACGGGCCGAGGCGGCCTCCACCGGCGCGGCGGGCAGCGTCACCGCCAGCAGCAGGGCGACGGCGGCAAGCGCGGCGGCGCGGCGGAGAAAGGCGAGGGGGGCGGATGTCATGACGCGGGCACTCCTGAACGGGCACGCTCATCCATGCAAGCCTCGCGCCAACAGGATCGTTTCCAGGCTTTGTTCCAAGAGATGGCCGAAAAGGCGAGCGTTGGGGCGTTTTGGTCACGTTCAGGCGGCAATTTTTGCCCGATTGCGGCAAGGCTTGACCGGGTGTTAAGGTTGCCCCATCTAAGGTACGCGCGTTGGCCGCGTCCCCTTCTTGCAAACGGTCGCACGGATCATGAAAGTCGAAGGCACCGGCAAAACACGCGGCAGCGGTACGGTTCGCCGAACCGGCAAGGCCGACAGCACGTCCGGCGCCGCGTTCTCCAAGCAATTGGTCAGCGAGACCAACACCGCCCATGGCGTGTCCGCCACCGCGTCGATGAGCGGGGTCAGCGGCGTGCTGGCGTTGCAAGAGGTGGACGCCACCGACGACGCGACCGCGCGGGCCTCGCGCGGCAAGATGCGCGCGGAAGAGATGTTGGACAAGCTGGAGGAAATTCAGCACGGCCTTTTGTCCGGCACCCTGTCCAGCCAGAGGCTGGTGGAGTTGGCCAAGGTGGTGCAGTCCCGCCGCGCGCAGGTCGATGATCCGGACCTTGCCGAAATCCTCGACGAAATCGACCTCCGCGCTCAGGTCGAACTGGCCAAGCTGACCTCCTGATCCATATTTGTGACATGTTGGCGGTTCGGGGTTTCCTGGAAGGCTCCGTCAGCGTCTCCACGCCGCCCATTGGCGGGCCATTTGGCCCCACCAGCGGTGGGGAGGTTGGCGGGGTTGCCTGGAAAATGGTCACAATTCTTTTTTATTCCAAGGGCTTGTTTGGCTGTTGTCGGGGCCAACCATAGGGTTGCGGTCCCGGCCTCGCCTGCCTATACTCCGCGCCGCCCGGATCACCCCTTTTTGCGCTGGATGCTTTCGGATGACGTCGTCGCCGCTGCCTCAGAACTACTCCCCGTCGGAAGACGAGGAGTTCATGAACCCGACCATGGTGGAGTATTTCCGCCAGAAGCTGGTGCGTTGGCGCGCCGAGCTGCTGGCCGAATCCACCGAGACGTTGAACAGCCTCCAGGAAGGCGGGATCCAGGAACCGGACATCGCCGACCGCGCGTCGGCGGAAACCGACCGCGCCCTGGAACTGCGCACCCGCGACCGCGAACGCAAGTTGATCTCCAAGATCGACTCCGCGTTGGGCCGGATCGCCGATGGCAGCTTTGGCTATTGCGAGGAGACGGGGGACCCGATTTCGGTCCGCCGCCTCGACGCCCGCCCGATCGCGACGCTGAGCCTTGAGGCGCAGGAACGTCACGAACGGATGGAACGCACGCAGCGCGACGACTGACCGTCGTTCCGCGCGTCGGGTCAGGAGTCAGGAACACAGCGCGCGGGGGCGTCCTCCGCGCGCTGTTCCGCGTTTGGGACCATCCTGTTCAGACGATGATCCCGTAGCCTTCGCTGAAGCCCGCCTTGATGTAGTCGGCGCTGGCGTAGGCGAAGCCCTTGTCGCCCCACTTTTCGCTCCAACTGTTGCGGATGATGAAGGTGCCGTCGCGGCGATAGCCGACGACGCAGACCGCGTGTCCGCCGCCCGCCGTTTCGCGGCGGTAGCGTTCCAGCTCGCCGTCCGATCCCGCGTTCATCCAGGCCGAATCGGTGGTCAAGCGGGTGATGATCGGCCCGTTGGTCGCCAGCCATTTGCGCCAGACCGTCAGATTGACGCCGAGATTGTGGTAGCTTCGAATCTTGAAGCGCGCCGCCTTGGTGTAGAAATCTTGCGCCGTCCCCTGCCACAGCGGCCCATGCAGCGGCAAATCGGCTTCCAGCGCGCAGCCATACTGCCGGGCGATGTCGAGCGCCCGCTTCACCTCGGTCCCTTCCTGTTCGATGAAGGTGGTGGGGTAGCTGGTCAGCGTGTCGGTTTCCTTGTCGGCCATCCAGATGAAGCGCGGCGACAAATGGGTGTCGAAGCCGATGCCGCCCTTTTGGGTGAAGTGATAGCGCAGCAGACCGTCCGCCGTGGCGAATCCAACGCAGGCGCCGGTCTGCCCCTGGTTGCTGATCGTCCAGGCGGGCGCGCGCAGATCGACCGAATCCGGCAGCGCGGCGGTGGACAGGGCTTGCACCGTCCCGGCGTCCAGCGCCGCTTGCCAGGACCAATCGCGCTGAGGATCGCGGGAGGGGATGCAGTTCAAAACATAGAAAGCGGATGGCTGTTGATCGATCATCATGGGAGTCCGTTGCGGTGGCGTGCCGTTATCAGGATTTCTGTCGAACAAAACTCCCTTGATGGTTGATTCGATTTGTCCGGCTGTAAAGGGGCTGTGGGGCGGCTTGCCATCGGCGGCGACATCGGGCATCAAACCCTTCGACGCCGAGGATGACATGACACGCTTCACATCGCTGGAAATCTGCGCCGGGGCCGGTGGGCAGGCGCTGGGGCTGGAGCGCGCCGGTTTCGATCACGCGGGGTTGGTGGAGATCGAGCCGCCGGCCTGCGCCACGCTGCGGCTGAACCGGCCTCGCTGGAACGTCGTTGAAGGCGATTTGCGGAATTTTGACGGACGCGCATACAAGGGCGTCGATGTGTTGGCGGGCGGCGTTCCCTGTCCGCCCTTTTCCAAAGCCGGCAAGCAGCTTGGCGCCGATGATGAGCGCGACTTGTTTCCCGAGGCCCTGCGCTTGGTCGATGAGATTCGTCCGCAGGCGGTCATGCTGGAGAATGTGCGGGGGCTGCTCGACGCGGTGTTCGGCGACTATCGGACGAAAGTTGAAAAGCAGCTTGGCAAGCTGGGTTACACGCCGGGCTGGCGGCTGTTGAACGCGTCGGATTACGGCGTGTCCCAGCTTCGCCCGCGCGTGGTGTTCGTCGGCGTCCGCAAGGATCTGGCGGAGCATTTTTCCTGGCCTGACCCTTTGCGAACCCAACCGCCCACCGTGGGCGAATTGCTGCACCCGCTGATGTCGGCCAATGGCTGGCGCGGCGCGGACCGTTGGCGCGAGCAGGCGTGCAGCATCGCGCCAACTTTGGTCGGCGGCTCGAAAAAGCATGGCGGGCCGGATTTGGGACCAACCCGCGCCAAGCGGGCGTGGGCGGCGTTGGGGGTGGACGGTCTCGGTTTGTGGGACGAGGCGCCGCCGCGCGATTTTGTCGGCATGCCGCGCCTGACTCCCCGCATGGCGGCGTTGATCCAGGGCTTCCCGGAGGAGTGGATGTTTTTCGGGCGAAAGACGGCGGCCTACCGGCAGATTGGCAACGCTTTTCCCCCGCCCGTGGCGGCGGCGGTGGCCGGACGGATCAAGGCGGCCCTGTCGGCCCGGCGGTTGGTTCGGGTGGCGTCATGACGACGCCGGTCGCCTTCGCCGAAGCGCGCAAACGTTTCCACACCGCCTTGCTGAAAAGCACGCTGACGATCAACGGCGCGGGCGTCGTCAGCAACGCCGACGGCAGCAGCGCCATCAGCCGGACCATCGCCAAGGGCATCGCGGAGCGGCTGAAGGCCGAGACGGTGGTGGGGGAGCGGATCGCCGGTCAAACTTCGGGCAACCAGTTTGAAGGGCTGTGCGCCGACTTTCTGCGCGACGGCTTCCTGAAGCTCGGCCATTTGCGGCCCGGTCGCTGGGACGTCCATCAGGTGTCCGGGCGCAACCGTCTGGAAATCGCCAATTACGAGCAGTACGCCCACCTCATCGCGCTTGACCGCGCCGCCAAGAAGGATCCCGATCTGGCGGCGGCGTTGGGCAGCGACTACACCATCACGCCGGACATCGTCGTGGCGCGCGCGACCGAGGATGACGGCGCGATCAACGCCCATGGCCCTTTGGTCGATGACCGCGTGGCGACGCTCGCCAGCCTGCGGGCGGTCAATGGCGGGAAACCGCTGCTGCACGCCAGCGTGTCGTGCAAATGGACGATCCGCAGCGACCGGGCGCAGAACGCGCGTTCCGAAGCGCTCAATCTGGTGCGCAACCGCAAAGGACGCCTTCCCCATGTGGTGGTGACGACGGCGGAACCGCTGCCGAGCCGACTGGCCTCCATCGCCCTTGGCACGGGGGACATCGACTGCGTCTATCACTTCGCCCTGTATGAGCTTCAGGCGACGGTGGCGGATCTGGGCTATGCCGACGCGGCGGAGATGCTGGCCATCATGGTGGATGGGCGCCGGTTGAAGGACATTTCGGATTTGCCGCTCGATCTGGCGGTGTGATCGGTCTGGGGGGATCCCGGCAGGAACCGCCCCGGCAGAAGCCGCCGCCCGGCAAGATTGACCGGGCGCGATCGCAACGACGAACAGGGGGCTGTTTCCAGCCCCCTTGCCCGTGACGGCGATCCGGGTGGTTCCCGATCAGAACGGCATGATGATGTCGTAGAGCTGCTGGCCGTAGCGCGGCTGCTGAACGTCGGTGATCTGGCCGCGCCCGCCGTAGGAGATGCGCGCCTCGGCGATCTTCTCGTAGCTCAGGGTGTTTTGGGCGGTGATGTCTTCGGGCCGGATCACGCCGGTGATTTGCAGGTCGCGCAGCTCGTAGTTCACGCGGACTTCCTGATGTCCCTGGATGACCAGATTGCCGTTCGGCAGAGTCTGCGTGACCAGCGCGGCGACCTTCAGCACGATCTTTTCGTTGCGGTCCACCGACCCCTTGCCGTCGTTGGCGGTCGAACTGGACAGATCGACCAGGCTGGCGGCCGAGGCGCCGGCGGGCAGAACGCGGCTCAGCGTGTCGGTTTCCAGACCGAACAGGTTCGGCATCCCGGCCTTGTCGGAGTTGGCGCGCGACCGCTTGCTCTCGTTCGCCAGCTTGGCTTGATCGTCGATGGCGATGTTGATGGTCAGGATGTCGCCGACCTTGTTGGCGCGCTGGTCCTTGAAGAAGGCCTTGGCCCCGGTCCGCCACAGGGAATTCGGGTTGCGTTCGGTCGGCAGCGGCGTCGGCATCGGCAGGCTGACCGGCTGATAGCCGCTCTTGGCCTGGGGATCCTGGATTTGGCTCATTTCCGGGGCCTTGCCGATGTCGCCGATGCGCGAGGCGGCGTTGCAGGCGGTCAGCGACGCGGCGGCGGCGGCGATCAGAACCAGACGCAGGGCGGTCTTGGCGGCGGCGGTCTTGGTGGTCGTCATGGGAGCTTTCTCCTTAGTTCGAGGCGATGCCGGGCTTTGCCACGGCGACCATGTTGGGGCCCGCCACCGTCGCTTCGACGATGCGGTTGGATTGGGTGTTCACGACGCGGATCACGTCGCCGCGACCACCGTCTTGCAGGGCCTTGCCCTGGGTGGTCAGCGACAGGGTGGCGGTCGACAGGGTGATGAGAACGATGGCGCCCTTGTCCACCATGCGCGGCGATTGCAAATCGCGCAGCCGGACGGGCTGGTTGGTGGACACGCCGCGCTTGGGCGTCATGCCGATGAGTTGGGCGTCGGTGGCGGCGGTGTCGCTGCTGGTCTGATCCGCGCGGATGTCCTGCCAGTCGATGTCGCCGGGGCCGATCATGTCGCCGGGAACGACGCGGCGGACCAGAACCGGCACCTGGACCACGCCGAAGGCGCGGCCGGCGATCGGCAGGCGGACCATTGGGCGGGTGTTGGTCACGACGATTTCGGCGGCGAAACGACCTTGCACCGCGTTGTAGTAGAGGTTTTCCACCGCCAGGCTTCCAGCGCCCTGCGGGGCGCGCAGCTCGATGGCGCGGGTGTCCAGCTCCAGTTGCAGGCGGCCCACCGTGATGACGCGGGACAGCGCGTCGGACAACGCCGCTTCCACATGCGGGGTTCCGTAAACCACCGCTGGCGGCTCCAGCGCGACGGCGGTCGAGACGACGCCGGGGGCGGTCAGCAGAGCGGCGCCGAGGAGGAGGATCGACAGGCTGCGGGTCATGGCGGCGGTTCCTGGTGTCAGAGCGTTGGGGCGGCGGCGTTACTTCATCTGACCGGCTTGCTGCATCATCTCGTCCGTCGTCTTGATGATTTTGGAGTTCATCTCATACGCGCGCTGGGCGGTGATGAGGGTGGTGATCTCCTGCACCACATTGACGTTCGAGGTCTCCAGCGCGCCCTGGGTGACGCGGCCAAAGCCGGGGGCGCCGGGGTTGCCGGTCACGGACTGGCCCGAAGCGCCGGTCTCCAGGAACAGATTGTCGCCGATGGCTTCCAGACCGGCGGCGTTGGCGAAGGTGGCGAGCTGAATTTGGCCGACATTCTGCGTGGCGGTCTGGCCGTCCAGCTTCACCAGAACCTCGCCCGACGGGTTGATCGCCACGTCCACGGCGTTGCTCGGGATGGTGATGTTGGGCTGCACCGGATAGCCGTCGGCGGTGACGATGACGCCTTCGGGCGACAGCTTGAAGTTGCCGGCGCGGGTGTAAGAGGTGTCGCCGCTGGGCATGGTGATCTGGAAATAACCCGATCCGTTGATGGCGACGTCCAGCTTGTTGTCGGTGATGTTCAGGTTGCCCTGTTCCAGAACGCGGGCCACGGCGGCGACCCGGACGCCGGCGCCGATCTGCACGCCGGTCGGCACCACGGTGCCCGCGTCCGACGAGGTGGAGCCGATGCGGCGGAAGTTTTGGTAGAGCAGATCCTGGAACTCGGCGCGCTGCTTCTTGAAGCCGGTCGTCGTCGAGTTGGCGATGTTGTTGGAGATGGTTTCGACGTTGAGCTGCTGGGCGATCATGCCGGTGGCGCCGATGGCGAGGCTGCGCATGGTGGTGTTCCTCTTCTTTGCTGGCGGCGTTTAGGCGGTGCGGCCCAGTTTGGTGATCATGTTGCGGATGCGATCACTCTCGTTCTCGATCATCTTCTGCGCCGACATGTAGCTGCGCTGGATCTCGATCATCTGGGTCATCTCCACAACAGGCTTCACGTTAGAACCTTCTAGCAATCCCTGTGCCACCTTCGTGTCGGCGGGGGCGGGCTGCGGCTCTTCATCGGACACGTACAGACCAGAACCGACTTCGGTCATCAGCTGCTCGTTCTTGAAGGTGACGATGTTCAGTTTGCCCACCGGGCCAAGCTCGGTGGAGACGGTGCCGTCGCCGCTGACCTTCACGTCCGACGTGCCAGCGGGCAGGGTGATCGGCTGGCCGTTGTCGGCCAGAACCGGCAAGCCGCCGCCATCCACCATCTGGCGCTGATCGTTCATCTTGAAATTCCCGGACCGGGTGTAGCGAGGGCCGCTGGCGGTGTCGACCGTGAAGTAACCATGGCCTGTCAGCGCCAAATCCATCGGATTTCCCGTCTGGGTCATGCCGCCAACCGACAAATCACGCACCACGGCGCGGTCCTGAACAAAGCTGACCTTCTCGTGCATGGCCGGCTTTTCCATGAACTCGGTGAACAGCATGCGTTGGTTTTTGTAGCCGGTCGTGTTCATGTTCGCGATGTTGTTCGACGTTACTTCAAGCTGCCGTTGCAGAGCCATTTGGCGCGACAGAGCGACGTAGATCGAATTTTCCATCTTGCGGCCTCATTCTTCACACGGGGTCAGGCGGAACCGTCCGACCGGCGAAAAGGGTATTGCAGGAGGCGTGCCAGTTGTTCGGCGGCCCGGCGTTCCCTGGATTTTGGGCAAGGGAAGGGCGTTCTGGCCCAATGGGGCAAGGGGCGCCGGGCAGAATCTGCCGGGATGTGGCGAGTCTTGCCGGGTTGCGCCGGGCAAGATCATCCCGTTCCCGCTGAACGCCAAACGGCGTGCGGGTGGGGTGGCGGAGTCCGGGCGCGTCGAACCCAAGGCGTTCCGCCAGACCGAGCGTCGCGGGCGACGGATGGCGTGGCGGACCTGGAATCCGGGCGGCGCGGAGGTCCGGGCCGTACCAATCAAAAATCATGCCGACTCGGGCGGCTGGCGGTGGAATCAGCGCTCTCGCCCCGCCGCGTCGGGCCGTTGAAAGGAGTTGTTAACTATCCCAACGCTACGTTCAGGGGGATTGCGGGACCGCCCCCGCGCGCGAACACGCTCAGGATTCCATGGCCGAACATGATGCCGGCGAGAGCGCGGCCGATGGCATGCCGCGCAAGAAATTCAGCGGCAAGAAATTGGTCCTCTTCGTCATTCTTCCGCTCGTGCTGCTGATCGGCGCCGGGGCGGGGGTCTTTTTCTCCGGCATGCTCGACAGCCTGCTTGGCAAGACGGAGGAGCACGCGGAGGAAGCGCACCCGGCGGAACCCGCCGCGCCCGACCCGCACGCCGCTCCGGTCTTCTACGACCTGCCGGACATGCTGGTGAATTTGAACAGCGCCGGGAAACGTCCGGCCTTTTTGAAGATCAAGATTTCGATCCAGGTGTCGAAGCCGGAGGATGTTCCGGCGATCGAGCATGTGCTGCCGCGCATCATCGACAATTTTCAGGTTTACCTGCGCGAGCTTCGGTTGGAAGATCTGCGGGGGTCGGCGGGCATGTACCGCCTGCGTCAGGAACTGCTGTTGCGCATCACCGCCGCCGCGCATCCGGTGAAGGTGAAGGACGTGCTGTTCAAAGAGATGCTGGTCCAGTAGGGACCGTGGGGTTGGTGCAACGGGGCGCGGCATGAGCGACACCGAAGAACTGAGCGAGGAAGAACGCCTCGCCGCCGAATGGGCGGCGTTGGCGGAGGACAGCGGCGACGTCGGCGACATGGGCGGCGGCGGCGGATCGACGCGCGTCCTCAACCAGGATGAAATCGACAGCCTTCTGGGGTTCGACCAGGGCGGCGCCGGTGACGGCGAAAACTCCGGCATCATGGCGCTGGTCAATTCGGCGCTGGTCAATTACGAACGCCTGCCCATGCTGGAGGTGGTCTTCGACCGCCTCGTCCGCATGATGTCCACCTCGCTGCGCAACTTCACCTCCGACAACGTCGAAGTCAGCCTGGATCAGATTTCCTCGGTGCGTTTCGGCGATTATTTGAACTCGATTCCGCTGCCCGCCATGCTGTCGGTCTTCAAGGCGGAGGAGTGGGACAATTACGGCCTGATGGTCGTTGATTCCGCGCTGATCTATTCCATCGTCGACGTGTTGCTGGGCGGCCGTCGCGGCACGGCGGCGATGCGCATCGAAGGCCGCCCCTACACCACCATCGAACGCAACCTCGTGGAACGCATGGTCCATGTGGTGCTGTCCGATTTGTCCGCCGCCTTTGATCCGCTGTCGCCCGTGACCTTCCGGTTTGACCGGCTGGAAACGAACCCGCGCTTCGCCACCATCGCGCGCCCGGCCAACGCGGCGGTGCTGGTCAAGCTGCGCATCGACATGGAGGATCGCGGCGGGCGTCTGGAGCTGATGATCCCCTACGCGACGTTGGAGCCGGTTCGCGAACTGCTGCTCCAAATGTTCATGGGTGAAAAGTTCGGTCGCGACTCGATTTGGGAAACCCACTTGGCGTCTGAACTGATGGTGACGGACGTCGATCTGTCGGCGGTGCTCGACGAAGTGACGATGACGTTGCACGATGTGTTGAATTGGCGCGTCGGCACCCGCATCTTGTTGAACGCGACTCCTGACGGGGCCATTGAGCTGCGCTGCGGCGACGTTTCGATGTTCCAGGGCCGCATGGGCCGCAAGGGCGGGCACATCGCCGTGCGGCTGGAAAAAGAACTTCCCAAGCAGGAGGTCATGCGGCTGTGAGTCCACTGATCTCTTTGATTATTGATTTGGTGCTGGTCGGTCTGCTGGCGGCGACCATCGCCTACGCCATCATCCTGAACAAGCAGATCATCAAGCTGCGCGAAAGCCGTGGCGAGATGGCCGAGCTGATCCAGGGCCTGAACGACGCCATGAACAAGGCGGAAGGCGGCGTGCGCAATTTGAAGAAAACCGCGTCCGACACCGGGGAGGATCTTCAGCGCACCGTGAACAAGGCGCAGACCCTGCGCGACGAGCTGGAATTCATGATCGAGGCGGCGGACGCCATGGCCACCCGGTTGGGCACGGCGGGCGACCGCGACAATGGGCGCGGATCCGCCGCCCGCACGCCAATCAAGCCGCCTTTGGCCTCCCGCCCGCTGTCCCGTCCGTTGCCGGTCGAGACGCACGACGACGACGATCATGACGAGCCGCCGCCGCCCGCCCGGTTGGAGGCGCCCCGGCGGATGGCGCCGCCGCCGCTGCAAGTTGAGGCGCGTGACAACGGGTCTCGTGAGTCGGCGCCGCGTGAGTCGCTGGCGCGCGAGGGAGAAAGCCTGTCCCGTGCCGAACGCGAACTGCTCCAGGCGATTGAAAACGCCGGGAAGGGGATGGGATGAGCGGGGATGGAATGACCGACGCGCAAAAGACCATCGCGGAGTTCGCCGCGCGTCTGGCCGCCAAGGGCGCCGCGCAGGACGCCGCCGCGCAAAAGGCCGCTGCCCAGAAGGGGGGCGCGCAAAAGGCTGGCGTCCAGAAGGGCGGCGAGGAGAAAATCGTCATCCGGCCCGCTGGCGCCGCGCCGACCGGCGTCCGGGTGTCCGCGTCCTCCCAGGCGCCCGCCGCCGCGTCGCAGGCGGTTGCGCGGTCCGGCGCTCCCAGCAGCGCGCCCGCGACCCGCAACGCTGTCCGCCCGTCGGGCAAGGGCAAGACCAAGGGCGGCAAGCCGCGCAAGGTGGCGTCGGCCCCGCGTCGCCCGATGATGGAGGTTCTGCGCGGCTGGACCCAGGATTTCCGGTTTCGCCTGCTGCCGGTGACGATCTTCGTGGCCGTGCTCATGCTGGGCGTGCGGGTCGGCGACATGTGGCGCATCGCCACGCGCGACGCCAAATTGCCCGATTTCCCGGTGACGATGGCGCAGGGGCCGCAAACCCCGCCCCCGGCCAACGGGGCCAAGCCGCCCGCCGACAAAGCGCCGCCGCCCAAGGCGACGACGGCCCCCACCTCGGCCCCCACCCCGGCGAAGGACGGTCCGCCGCCCATGGCCAACGGCGCGGCCTCGACGCCTGCGGCCAACGCCCCGCTTGGTCCGATCAGCGACCAGGAACTCCTCCAGCATTTTGCCGAACGTCGGGCCGAGATCGAGAAGCGCACCAAAGAGATTGAACAGCGCGAAGCCCTGCTGACCGCCGCCGAAAAGCGGATCGACCAGAAGGTTTCGGAGATGGAGAAGGTCCGTTCCGACATTCAGAAGCTGATGAGCCAGGGCGACGAGAAGCAATCGGCCCAGTTGGAAAGCCTCGTGAAGATTTACGAGACGATGAAACCCAAGGAAGCGGCGCGCATCTTTGAAGAGTTGGAGATGCCGGTTCTGCTGGGGGTCATCCAAAAGATGAAAGAAAACAAATCGGCGCCGATTTTGGCCTCAATGGATCCGGTGAAGGCCAAGGAAGTGACCTCGGCCTTGATCGAGCGTCGCGTTCCAATGATTGCCAAGTGAGGCAAAGGGGGCGGGGCTAGATGGCCTCCGCCCGTTTGCAGGTTGGCGTTGGTTCAGGCGGCCAGTCGTTGCAGACGGTGGTCGATCTCGTCCAGCGCGTTGATCAATTCGCCCAGCGCCTGATCGGCGCGGCCACGCGAGGACGGCCAAGCGTCGTCATCGGCCAAATGCGCCGCTTCAATGCGGGCGGTGGCGCGGTTTTGCAGGCCGCGCAGGCCGTCCAGCGTGCGTTCCCACGCCTCCCGGCCCTTTGGGTCCGAGCGCTCGACGGTCGAACGCAATTGATTCATGCGCTCTGTGGCTTGCGCCACCCGGTCACGGGCCTGGGTGTCGAAGCTTTGTCGTTCCTGGTCGCTCATCATGTTCCATCCTCCTGTCGCCCCCCGTTGGAGCGCCCGCAAGGGCGCGCTTGGCGCAACAGAACCATGCGCGGCGAGCCGGTGGCTGCGCCGTCCGATGGTCCACCCGTCAATTGTTGGGGGCGTTGCCCCGATTGAGAAGGCCCCGATTGAAAGGGTCCGTGCGCCCAAAAAACAGACCGGGCCGCCTGGATCCAATTCAGGAAATCCTGAACAAGACTGGCGTGACCCGGTTCCGCAAAGGGGGTTTTCTTGGTTTGAGTGCGTTTCCTCTTTGGCCGGTTTTTCCGGCTCGCCGCTTGGATACGCCGTTATGATTGCACGGCTGTTATTGTTCGTTGAAGCTTTTGTGCACGAACGCGCGGATTTGGTCAATCCAACCAAACTTCATAGAGACCGGCTCTTTTTGACGCAGCCGAACGTCGTGCAAAGGACCAAAGTCTTTCAACCCCTCGCGGGTCACTCCGCCGCGACGCCATAGGCTGGAACATGGTCCTGGCTGGCCGCTTGCGCGCGGTTCTGGGCGCATGTGGCGCGGTGGTCGGCGGCCATGGCGCGGACCGTCGGCACGCATTTGCCGCACTGAACCTGACAGCCGTGATGGCGGAACACAGCGGCTGGGGTCGTCGCGCCGTCGTTCAGGGCGGCCTTGACCTTCTTGTCGTTCAGCGCGTGGCAGATGCAAACGTACATAGGCCCTCAGCGTCGGTCGGTGTCGATGGCGCGTGTCTTGGGTTGAGATTTACTGAGAGTGCGAATCGTTGTCAATCACTCAAATGAGAATGGCTCGCACAGAAGGCCGCGCGCGGCGCTTCGTCGCAGCGGGGGTGAGGGGGGCCTTCTTGCGTGGATCATCCTCTTTCCCCCTTCCAGCGCTTGCATTCGCCGTCGGTCGGCGGTAGCCCGTGGGCATGGATGATTTCGCCGACAGCCCCGCCGCCGCTCCCGCGCCTTCCGCGCCCCCCGTCGTCACGCCGCTGGGCCAGACCATCTATCTGGCGCCCGACGGTTTCGTCGATGATCTGGTCGCCGAATTGGGCGACGTCGCCACCGTCGATGGCCGTCTGGTCTTCGCCGATGGTCCGGCGCGGCCCGCCGCTTGGGCGCAAAACATCTGGTTCGACCCGGTGCGGATCGAGATCAATTCGATCAAGGGCGGGGCCAAGGCCCTGCGTGGCATCCAGCGCAATTGGGCGCTGTGGTCGCAGCGCCACCACCGCCGCGCCGCGTTGATCCAAGACAACCTGCCGCACGTCTCGGCCAAGCCGGTGACGTTTCCGTCGCCCTTGCCCACGGCGCCGCTGGGGTCTTGGACCCTGCTGGACGAATCCACCATCGTCGCGGCGGCGCGCTGCTCCAGCCCGTTCCGCCATGGCGAAGTCCCCTTCATCGAAAACCGCACCGCGCCGCCCAACCGGGCCTATCTCAAGCTGTGGGAAGCCTTGACCCTGTTCGGCGAGCAGCCGGGGCCGGGCGACCGCTGCCTGGATCTGGGAGCCTGTCCGGGCGGTTGGACCTGGGTGCTGCACGAGCTGGGCGCGTCGGTGGTCAGCGTGGACAAGGCGCCGCTCGATCCGGCCATCGCCCGGCTGCCGCGCGTTGAAATCCGTCAGGAAAGCGCCTTTGGTCTGAAGCCGCAGGACATCGGGCCGGTGGATTGGCTGTGCTGCGACGTCATTTGCTACCCGACGCGGCTGCTGCGGCTGGTGCGCGATTGGATGGACAGCGGTTTGGCCAAGCGCTTCATCTGCACCCTGAAATTCCAGGCCGACACGGATCATGAGACCGCCCGCGCCTTCGCCGCGATCCCCGGCGGGCGGGTGCTGCACCTCGACCACAACAAGCATGAACTCACCTGGATGTGGCCCGCCCAGTAAGGGCGAACCCGTCGCGGTCAGGCGCGGGACAGGGCCAGTTCAATCAGCGGGCGTTGCAGCAGGGTGGCGGCGTGGCCGATTTCCACCGCTTCGGCGGCGCGGTCGAACTCCATGATGCCGACATGGCCCAGACGCGGGGCGATCAACACATCCGGCGGTTCCCCGGCCAGACGGGAACGGGTGATGCGGTCCTGCATGATGTCGATGGATCCGGCCATCACCTCCAGCGCGTTCGGCGTTTGGCGGTGGGAGTGGTCGAGCTGTTCGGCGAGAAAGCGAGTCCGCCGGTTTGGCTTGCGTCCCAGCCACCCGGCGATTTGCCCGGTCAATTGTGAAAAGGCCGGGGGCAGGGCGTCGGTGACGGCGGAACTGGGGGGCGGGGCGGCTTTCGCCTCCGGGCGGCGGCCCAACATGGTGCGCTCGCTGTTCAGGTTGACGGCGATCACCACATCGGCGCCCAGCGCCCGGCACAGAGACACCGGCACCGGGTTGACCAGCGCGCCATCGACCAGCCATCGCCCCTCCAGCGGCACGGCGGGAAACAGGCCGGGCATGGCGGCGGAGGCGAGAACGGCGGGCAGAAGCGGGCCGTCGCGCAACCAGACTTCTTGCCCGGTGGACAGGTCGGTGGCGACGGCGACGAAGGGGCGTGGCAGATCTTCGATCCGCACGTCGGTGCGCTCGTTCAAAAAGCGCTCGACCGCCTTCTCCGCCGTGACCAGACCGCCGCGCCGAAAGGTCAGGTCGATGATCCCCAGCATGCCGAGCCAGCCCATGCTTTGCGCCCAGTCTTGCAGAACGTCCAACTGGTCGGTCAGATAGGCGGCGCCGACCGCCGCGCCGATGGAGGTGCCGCACAGGATGTCTGGGCGGACGCCGATCTCGTCCAGGGCGCGCAGGACGCCGATGTGCGCCCAGCCGCGCGCCGCGCCGCTGCCCAACGCCAGACCGATCTTGATGCCGTCGCCCATTCGGTCGCGTCTCCTTGGTTCTGGCCGCTTGGTTCTGGCCGCGCCCGTCTATTTGGTGGCGATGGCCGGGGGATGAAAGAGGATGCCGGATGAGAGAGTGATGCGTTTTTGCATCATGTTGCGGAAAGGATGCGGCGTGCGCGCTGGGAGCCGATTCAACAGACAGGCGGCGTGCATTTTTGCCGTAGGATATTCCCCGTAAACGCGCTGCCGGAGGGGTGCGATGACCGCCCAACTGAACGCCGAATTGAAGAGTTTCCGCAAGGATTGGAACCGCTGGTCGGTGGCGGAAAAACTGTGCGCGGTCACGCTGCTGGTCCTTGCTGCGGCGCTGATTGGCGCGCCCGTTACGGTTGCCCTGCTCTGATCGGTTGGCTGCCCGCGCATTTCTTTACTGGCTCTTAACCCTCGCAAACTAGGTTAAGAGAGCTTGAACGGATCCTTGATGCCAGTGAGCGCCGCGCTGCGGCTGGAACGCGGATGGTTCCGGTCGCCGGGGGGCCAAGGGGCGGGCGGGGGTCCGGCCAACGACACGGTGATCGCCGCCGCCACGCCCTCTCGCCGGACACGCCAATGACCTTTTCCGCCCAGTCTTCCGTGACGGAGCAGAAGCTCCTGAGACAGCGCCTTGACGTCGCCTTCGCCGAAGCCGCGCAGCCCTTGTCGCGCGACGAGGTGACGGAGATCGTCCGGTCGATCCTGGGCAGCATGGACGGCGACATTTCCGCCACCGACCTGCGGCTTTACAAAGAGGTCGTCGACCTCGCCAAATACATTGAGAACGCCAAGCAGGAATTGGCCTCGCTCCAGCCCGAAGAAATTCGCGACGAGCACATCCGCAGCGCCACCGACGAGCTGGACGCGGTGGTCGGCGCCACGGAAAAGGCGACCTTCGCCATTTTCGATTCGTGCGACGCCATCAGCGCCTTGGCCGGTCAGACCGACCCCGCCGTCAGCGCCAAGCTGAACGACGAGATCACCAAGATTTTCGAGGCCTGCAACTTCCAGGACATTACCGGGCAGCGCATCACCAAGGTGGTGCGGACTCTCAAGCACATCGAATCCAAGGTTGACATGATCGTCGCCGCCTTTGGCAGCGAGGTCCGCAAGAATTACGCCCCGCGTCTGGCCAAGCTGGCGGCGGAAGACGCGGCGGTTCCGGTGGAAGCGGCGGCGACGCCCGCCGATGCGGTGGCGGCCGACCAAAAGCTGCTGCACGGCCCGCAACTGCCGGGCAACGCCATGGACCAGGACGAGATCGACCGCCTGCTGGCCAGTTTCGATTGACGCCATGCTGGCCGGCAAACCCAGCCCAGGCGCTTCCGGCCCCTCCGCTTCGCGCCCCTTTCGGGCGGTTGTCCCGCATGTGAATCCGAACAACGGCAGCATCGTTCTGTTGCTGTCGTTGTTCTTGCTGCTGCTGGTGTTTTTCATCGTTCTGAACGCTCAATCGGTTCAGACGGTGCAAAGGGTCAAGGCGGTGGCGGCGTCGCTGGAAAAGAAGTTCCCCAACTTCGTCATTGATCCGCGCCTGCGGGATGGCGGCGACGCGGTGGCTTCGCGCGCCGGAACGGTGTTCGCCGTGCAGCGGCTGGACAGCGTCGGCACGCTGTTCGCCACCGCCATCGCCGTCGCCAAGGTGGACGTCGTGTCGCCGGGCCGTCTGCTGGAGGTGCGGTTGCCCGCTGACGACCTGTTCCTTCCGGATTCGGTGGCGCTGCGCCCGGACCGCCAGGGGTTGTTGGACCGGGTGGTGGACGCGCTGCGCGAATCGCGGCAGGGCGAGCGGATGGAGTTGGACGCGCTGCTTGGCATTGGGCCAACGGGAACGCCGAGCCAGCCGCCGGGGCCGGTCGCCCGCGCCGGGGCCTTGGCGCGCGCGTTGATCGGCGACGGGGCGCCCGCGCGCGGCGTGACGGTTGGCATCGAGCGTGGGGATCCGGGCGGGGTGCGGCTGCTGTTCAGCCTGCGTTTGGCCGATGATCCGCCCACGCGGAAGGGTGGCGCGCGGGGGGATCGGCGATGATCCAGGTTCCCAAGATTGGCGGCGGGCCAGGGCAAGGCGGTTCAGGGAAGGGCGGCGATCCGGGCGGGCATCGCAAAACGATGTGGCTTATCAGCTTCACCGATCTGATTTCCTTGATGTTGGCCTTCTTCGTTCTGATGTACTCAATGAGCGAACCGGAGTCGCAGCGTTGGACCCGGTTGGCCAAAGGGCTGGCGGACACGATTCCCGCCGCCCGGTCAACCGCGACGACGCCGTCGGACCGGCCCGCCGACCCGCGCGCGGCCTTCAACGCTCAGGCGGTGGAGTTGCGGGCGGCGGTCGATGTGAATTATCTGGGAGCGCTGCTGCGCAGCCAGACCACCGCCAACGCCGAGTTGGCGGCGGTGGAGGTGCGGCGGGAGGATGACCGTGTGGTGATCGGCCTGCCGGGGGAACGGATGTTCGACGCCAGCGGCGCGGTCTTCACCGATGAAGGGCGGCGCATCGTCTTCCTGTTGGGGGCGGTGGTCGGTCGCATCGGCAACCGCATCGAGGTGGTCGGCCACGCCGAGCGTGAGGATCAGACCGGCGGCGCGGCGTGGGAACGGGCGCTGACCCGCGCGGTGGCGGTGTCCGCCGCGCTGCGGGAAACCGGCTACCGCCGCGATCTGGTGGCCCGCGCGGTGATGGCGGCGGACGAGCCTGTCTCGGTGGGGGCCGTGGCGGGCGTTGGCGCGGGCGTGACCGTGCCGATCAACGCCACGGGGCGGGTGCGGGTGGACATTGTGGTGCGTGAGGAAGGGGCGGATTGAGGTGACAGGGCGGTCAGGAACGGGGCATCGGCGGTGGCTCTGCGGCTTTGTGGCGGCGGTGGCGCTGTTGGCTGTTCCAATGGCGCCCGCCCGCGCCGCCACGGTGCCGATCCGCGCCTCGGCCCACCCGGATTTTGGCCGGATGGTCTTTGATTGGCCGTCTTCGGTGGAGTTCACCGCGCGGATCGACGGCAACCGTCTGGTCATCGCCTTCACCCAACCCATCGACGCGCCGCTGGACCGCGCGGTGGCGGCCTTGCCCGATTATCTGTCGGCGGGGCGGGTGGAGAGCGACGGCAAGACCGTCTCGTTCGATCTGAAACGCCCGGTCACGCTGAAAAGCTTCCGCAGCGGCAAATCCTCCGTCGCCATTGATCTGACACCGGCCAGCGCCCAGGCGGCGGCGCAAGCGGCGACGCCCGCCGTTCCGGCGACTCCGGCTCCGCCCGCGCCCGCCGCCGACAAGCCGGTGACATCGGCGGGCAAGGTGGCGGTGCGGGTGGCGGATTACCCCGACTCCAGCCGCGTCGTTTTTGAGTGGCCGGGGCCGGTTGATTACACGATGACGCGCGACGGTTCGGCGGTGACGGTCACGTTCGACAAGGGTGGCGCGCCGGACCTCGCGCAGGCGGTCAAAGCGGCGCTGCGCAACGTCCGCAACATCGAGTCCTTCCGTCAGCCCAACGGCGCGCTGGCCGTGACCTTCGTCGCGCCGCAGGATTCCGAAATCAAGGAGTCGAAGAACGGCAAGACTATCGTCTTCGACGTGATGAACGCCGGGACGCGCAAGGGGCTTGAGGCCGCGCCCGCCGCCGGGAAACCGCCTGCCGCCAACCCGACTCCGCCCACGCCGCCCGGCGCGACTCCCACAACGCCCGCCGTCCAACCGCCGGGGACGCCGGTGCCCGCGAACCCAGCGACGGCGACCGCCGAGGCGAAGCCCGTCTCCGGTGCGACGCCGACGGAGGCCAAGCCGCAGCCCCCGGCGGGACCGAAGGGGCCGGTGCTGACCTTTGAGACGGGGGGGCCATCCTCCATCGCCGTCTACCCGCGCGCGGGGCAGCTTTACATCGTGTTTGATCGGCCAATGCCCATCGGCGCCGGCAAAATCACCGGCCCAGGCGCGGAGTTGATGGGCGGGGTGGAGCCGGTTCCGGCCACGGGCGGCAGCGCTTTCCGCACCAAGATCGGGCCGATGGTCTGGCCGACGGTGGAGCGCCAAGGGACGACCTGGAAGATCTCCTCCTCCGCCCGCCCGGCCAACATGTCCGGCGCCAACGATCTGCGCATCGACGCGGAGCCGGATTTTCTGTTGGGCGCGCGGCTGCTGGTGCGGGCGCCCGACGCGGCGGCGATTGTGCAACTCTCCGACCCCGATGTCGGCGACCGGGTGCAGGTGGCGCCGCTGCCCGGCCCCGGTCTGGGCGTCGCCGAATCGCACCGTTACCCCGATTTGGAGGTGATGCCGTCCTATCAGGGCGTGGTCATCCGCCCGATTTCCGACAACGTCACCGTCCGCACGGTGAAGGAGGGGGTCGAGTTGACCTCCGCCGGGGGGTTGCACATGTCGCCCGCCGCCGACGCGGGCAATCCGGCGATCGCCCAAGCCGCCGTGTCGTCCGGGGCGCCGCCGCAGCCGGTTCCCGCTCAACTGGGCGCTCCGCCCGGTCCTCCGGCGGGGCTGGCGATGGACGGGCCGAAGACGGCGCCGCTTCAGGGCCGCCGCCTGTTCAATCTGCCCGCCTGGAAGCACGGCGATCTCGATCATTTCACCGAGGCCCGGCAGGATCTTCAGTTGGCCGTGGTCAACGCTCCGGAATCCGAACGGGCCAAGGCGCAGTTGGATTTGGCGCGTTTTTACTTCGCCAACGCTTTTGGCCAGGAAACCTTGGGGATGCTCGACGTGCTCCAGCAGAACCAACCCGATCTGGAAGGCTGGCCGGAGTTTCGCGCCTTGCGCGGCGCGGCGCGGGTCTTGACCGGCGATCTGCCCGGGGCGGAAGCCGACCTGACGGCGCCCAGCCTGACCACCAACCCAGAGGCCGCGCTGTGGCGCGCCGCCATCGCGGCGGACAAACGCGATTGGCCAGCGGCGATGAGCGGCTTCAAGGCTGGCTCGGCGATCCTCAACTCCTACCCCGATCCGATGATCGGCAAGCTTGGTCTGCGCGCGGCGGAAGCGGCGCTGGAAACCGGCGACACGGCCAGCGCCAAGCGTCTGCTCGACCGGGTGCTGGAGCGCAGCGGACCGGAGTCGGAGGAGCGGCCCGACGTGCAGTATCTGCGCGGTCTCTATTACGCGCGCACCGGCGACACCGACCGCGCCCGTGAACAGCTCAAGCTGTCCTATGAGAGCCTGGATCGGCTTTACCGCGCCAAGGCCGGGTTGGCTTTGACCAATCTGGATTTGGCCGAGGGCAAAATGTCGCCAACGGCGGCGGCGGAACAATTGGCCGGTCTGACCTTCACCTGGCGCGGCGACGATCTGGAAATGCAAATCCGCTCGCGCATGGGCGAGGTGTTGATCGCCGGAGGAAAATACCCCGAGGGCTTCAACACGATGAAGGAAACGGCGGCCCTGGTCGCCGACACCCCGCGCGCCGAGGCGATCACCAAGGACATGTCGCGCATCTTCGCCGATCTCTACAAGGATGGCGCCGCGCGCCTGCCGACTCTGGAGGCGTTGAAGCTCTACGACCAGTTCCGCGAACTGACGCCGGTGGGGGAGGCGGGCGACGAGATCATCCGGCAACTGGCCGAACGCTTGATCTCCATTGATCTGCTGAACCGCGCCGCCGATCTGTTGCAGCATCAGGTCGAATTCCGCCTGTCCGGCATGGACAAGGCGCGCATGGGCACGCGGTTGGCGTCGGTCCGTTTGCTGGACAGCAAGCCCGAACAGGCGCTTCAGGCGCTGGAGCTGTCGAATGTTCCCGGCATCCCCGCCGATCTGATGGCCGAACGCCGTTTGATGCAGGCCAAGGCGTTGGCCGAACTCAATCGCGGCGACGACGCCCTGCTGCTGTTGGCCGACGACGACAGCGCCAACGCCAATCTGCTGCGGGTGGACATCGCTTGGCGTGGCCAGAAATGGGAGGCGGCGGCGCTGGCGCTCAGCAAGACCATCGGCCCGCCGCCGTTGCCGGGGCAGACGTTGGAGCCGACCACCTCGCAACTGGTCTTGAATCGGGCGGTGGCGCTGGCGCTGGCGGGGGACGGCACCGGCCTCAATCTGCTGCGCAAGGATTTTGAGGCCGCGATGAAGGGTGGCCCGAACGAGGACGCTTTCCGTGTGATGACCCGACCGGAACAGGCGCTGGGGTTGATCGACGTCAGCACCATCCGCTCCCGCGTGGCGGAGGTCGACATGTTCCAGAAATTCCTGAAGAACTACCGGGGCAAGACGGCGGCCAAGCCAACCAGTTGAAAGGCCAACCCGTTGATGGCGGGCGCTCCCTTGCCCGTGCGAGCGGGGGCAAGGGAGCCTGCGCTTCCGTTACAACTGAACCTGTGTTCCCAGTTCCACCACCCGGTTCGGCGGCAGCTTGAAGAAGTCGGTGGCGCTGACCGAGGTGCGGGCCATGACGACGAACAGCTTCTCGCGCCACAGCGCCATCTGCGAATTCATCTGCGGAATCAGCGTCTCACGGCCCAAGAAGAAGGAGGTCGCCATCACGTCGAATTCCAGCCCGAACGCCTTGCACAGCCGCAGCGCCTTGGGAATGTTCGGCTCCTGTGAGAAGCCGTAACGCACGGTGATGCGGTAGAAGCCCTCCGCCAAGCCTTCCACCAGCACGCGGTCCTTGGCGGGCACGCGCGGCACGTCGTCAACCAGCACGGTGACGAAGACCACCCGCTCGTGCAGCACCTGATTGTGCTTCAGATTGTGCAGCAGAGCGATCGGCACCGTGTTGGAACTGGACGTCATGAAGACCGCCGTTCCCTTGACCCGGTGGATGTCGGCGGATTTGGCCTGACGCCGAATGAAGGCGTCGAGCGGCAGTGATTCCTCGGCCAGACGGATGCTCAGCACGGCGCGACCGCGCCGCCACGTCGCCATCAAGCCCACCGTGATGGCGGCGATGACCAGCGGCACCCAACCGCCATGGGGGATCTTGACCGCGTTGGCGGCGAAGAAAGACAGATCCACCGCCAGGAAACCGGCCCCCAAAGTGAGGCAAAGCGGAACGCTCCAGTTCCAGCGACGGTGCGCCACGACCAGCGCCAATATGGTGGTGATAATCATGTCGCCGGTCACGGCGATGCCGTATGCCGCCGCTAGACGGCTCGACGATTGGAAAACCACGACCAGACCGATGATGGCGATCAGCAGCCCCCAATTGGCGCGGGGGATGTAGATCTGCCCCTCTTCTTCGTTGGAGGTGTGGCGGATGTGCAGGCGCGGGCACAGGCCAAGCTGCACGGCCTGCCGGGTCAGCGAAAAGACGCCCGAAATCACGGCTTGGCTGGCGATCACCGTGGCCATGGTGGACAGGGCGATCAGCGGGTACAGACCCCAATCGGGCGCCAGCAGATAGAAGGGGCTGCGCACGGCGGACGGATCGCTCAGCAACAGCGCGCATTGCCCCAGATAATTCAGCAGCAGGGCGGGCAGCACCACGCCCAGCCACGCCAATTGGATGGGGAAACGCCCGAAATGCCCCATGTCGGCGTAGAGCGCCTCGCCGCCGGTCACGGCCAGCACGACCGCGCCCAGCACCAGAAAGCCGACCCAGCCGTTGGCGTGAAAGAACGCGTAGGCGTAGCGGGGATCGAACGCGGCCAGCACGCTGGGTTGCTGAACCACCTGAATCAGGCCCAGCCCGCCAATGGTCAGAAACCAGGTTATCATGATCGGGCCGAACAGGGCGCCGACGCGCGAGGTGCCATGGCTCTGGATGCCGAACAGCGCGATCAGGATCGCCACCGTCACCGGCACGACCACGGATTCCAGCGCCGGTTCAGCAACCTCCAACCCTTCCACCGCCGACAGCACGGACATGGCCGGGGTAATCATGCCGTCGCCATAAAACAGCGCCGCCCCGCACAGGCCAAGCGCGGTCAGCAGCGTCAGCTTTCCCGACGAGGTTGGTCGGGTGTGGGTGGCCAGGGCCAGAAGGGACAGGATGCCGCCCTCGCCCTTGTTGTCCGCCCGCATCACGAACAGCACGTATTTGACCGTGACGACAATGACCAGCGCCCAGAACACCAGGGACATGATGCCCATGATGTTCTGAGGGTTCAGCTCCAGCCCATGCTCGCCGCCAAAGCATTCGCGCAGGGTGTAGAGCGGGCTGGTGCCGATGTCGCCATACACGACGCCGAGCGCGCCGAGCGTAAGCCCCGCAAGCTTGCCCGTGTCGGGCTGCGCGGTTTTCAAAATTGTGTCTGACATGCGTGGAATGTGGTCCGTGAGTGGGACGACGAAGCCTCAACCAAGGGAGCGGCGCCACGGATTTCCGCCGGGCGTTTCAGCGACCATGCCACCCGTCATACGCGTTTCCGCAGCGCGACGCCAGCGCCGCCTTAGGCGACGGCGCGGCGGCGGCGGGCGCTGCGACGAAGTGCGCAAGGGAACCGTCTACAAGGTGCCGAAACTGCGGGCCAGCGACCCGGCGATCAGATACCAGCCGTCAACCAGCACGAAGAAGATGATCTTGAAGGGAATCGCCACCATGGTTGGCGGCAGCATCATCATGCCCATCGACATCAAAATGGACGACACCACCATGTCGATGATGAGAAAGGGCAGGAACAGCAGAAAGCCAATCTCGAAGCCGCGTTTGATCTCGGAAATCATGAAGGCGGGAACCAGAACATGCAGCGGTGTGTCCGACGCCTGTTCGACGTTCTGAAGGCGGGCCATGTCCAGGAACAGCCGCAAATCCTTTTCGCCGGTGTGGTGCAGCATGAAATCGCGCAAGGGCGCGGCGGTGCGCTTGAACGCCTCGACCTCGTCGATTTCTTGATTCATCAGGGGCTGGATGCCCTGGGTGTAGCAACGCTCGAACACCGGGGCCATGACGAAGAAGGTCAGGAACATGGCCAACGACATCATCACCGTGGTCGGCGGCACCTGCTGCACGCCCAAAGCCGAGCGCAGGAAGGACAGCACGATGACGATGCGGGTGAAGGCCGTCATCATGATGAGGATCGAGGGGGCCAGCGACAAGACTGTCACCAGCGCGATCATCTGAACGATTCGGCCCGTCGCGGTGCCGCCCGCGTCGCCCAGATCAAAGGTCATGCTCTGCGCCAGCGTCGGCCCGGCGAACAGGGCGACGGCGACGCCGACGCACAAGGCCAAAGCCAGCGCGCCGGTCAGACGCCGAGCCGAAAGGGAGGGGGCGGAGAGGTGGCGGCCCGGGATCATGGCGCTGAGGTTCCCTTATGGTCGTCCTTGTGGGCGCCATCCGGGCGCGTCGCCGCGTCATGGTCTTCGGCGGCGTGGTGGTCGTGCAGGGCGGCGTGGAAATCCTGGGCCGGGGTGCTTTCGACCACCTGATCCCCGGCGTTGCTCAACAAAATCAGGTGCTCGCGGTCATCCTTGCGGACCAGAACCAAGCGCCGCTTGGCGTCCAGGGCCATGACTTCGACCACGCTGAGGCGCCGGTGGCGCACGGCGCCGGTGGCCACGCCGCCCAGCCCGATTCGACGCATCAGCCACGCCACCGCGACGATCAGCGCGATGACGAACAGAAGGGCCATGACGAAGCGGATGTATTGATCGAGATCCATGGGTCAGGTCGGCTCGTCGGGCGTGGGTGGGGGGGCGGACGGAAGGGTCGGTTCCGGTGGTTGGGGCGTCGGTCCCCGGCCATAGGCGGCGGCGGCGCGATGACGGGCGCTGTGCGGGTCGCCGCGCCCGTCCAGCGCGTCGGCGATCATGTCCCGGCGTAGGATGTGCTGCGCCGTCAGCGTCGCCGCCAGCGGATCGAGCGCGGCGACCAGATCGCCCAGCCGGCCGAGATGGGGCTGGATTTCCGCCATTGGTCGGGACATGGCGACGGCGCAGAGCGCGGACACCCGCTCTTCCAGGCCGGACAGATCAATGGGCACGCCGGTTTCGGCCTGCCGCTGCGCCTCGGCGACGGCGCTGGTCACGCGGGCGATGTCCTGAGCGATGCCCTGGTGAGGGCGGCTGTCGTCGGCGGGGGGCGGGGCGCCGGTCATCACCATGGGCCGTTGCTGTTGATGGAAGGGGAGTCGTCCGGTCCTGCGTCCAATCCGGCGTTGGCGTCAGAGCTTGGATCCGCCGGAATGGTGCCGTTCGCACGGTAAACATATGCGAGGATTTCCGCCACCGCCGCGATGGCCTCGACCGGAATGTCGCTGTCCACCTCGATGGCCGAGAGGATTTCGACAAGGTCGGCGTCCTCGCGCACCTTCACGCCGTTGGCGAAGGCCAGTTCCAGAATCTGTTCGGCCACCGTTCCTTTGCCCGTGGCGACGATGCGGGGCAAGGACTGGGCGCCAAACTCATACTTCAACGCCACGGCCACCGGGCGGCGCGCGGCGGGCCGGGGGGCGGAGCGAGTCGGGTTCTGATGGCGAGGGGGCGTGGACAAGCGTTTTCCTGCCGGATCGGGTGGCCTAAGCCGGTTTCTTAGGGCGATGGCTTGCTGATCGGCATCCTGGACCGGCAGGCTTAACGAAGTGTAAAGCTTTTTTCGAGGGCATTCGGGGGGCGTGGCCCTCGGCGAAACTTTGGTCTGGGCGGCTCGTCCGGGGGATCGGTCGGGCCTGATTCATCTTTCATTAACGCAAAAAGACGACCATGATCCTTGTCGCCCAACATCCATCCACAGCGGTTCGGATCGGGCGCGCAGCAAGCGGAACGCGGGCCATGGATCTGGGAAATATCGGCCTTTTCAAGCTGATGTCGCGCAAGATGGACTGGCTGACCCAGCGTCAGGAAGTCATCTCGCAGAACATCGCCAACGCCGATTCGCCTGAATACAAAGGCAAGGATCTGAAACCTTTCACCTTTCGCGACGCGTTGAGCGACAATCGACGGCTGGGTCCGACCGCGACGAACGCCTCGCATCTGTCGGGAACCGTCGGGTCGGGCGGCATGGCGAAAGAGCAGCGGATTCGCGATCCCTACGAAACGGCGCCCAACGGCAACAATGTGGTCCTGGAAGACCAGATGATGCGGATGAGCGAAAACTCGATGGATTACCAGACGATCACCAACCTGTATAAAAAGCAGGTGACGATGATAAAGTCGGCGATCCGTTCCGGCGGCTGATGGATTTTGTCGCGGTGGTTGGGGCGGCATAGGGTAGGGAGGCGGCGTTATGGATCTCTACAAGTCGATGGCGGTCTCCGCGTCGGGCATGAAGGCGCAAGGCACGCGCCTGAAAGTTATTTCTGAAAATCTGGCCAACGCCAACACCACGGCGGAAACGCCGGGCGATCTGCCGTATCGGCGCAAGGTCGTGACCTTCCAGAATGTGCTGGACCGTCAGATGGACGTGGACAAGGTCAAGGTCGGCAAGATCGACGTGGACAAGGGCAATTTTCAACGCCGCTACGACCCCTCGCACCCGTCGGCGGACGCCGATGGCTATGTTCTGCTGCCCAACGTCAATTCAATGATCGAGGCGATGGACATGCGGGAGGCCCAACGCAGCTACGAAGCGAATCTGTCGGCCATCGACACCGCGCGCCAGATGCTGACCCGGACCATCGACATTCTGCGTGGTTGAGCGCGGTCGCGCCGCGCTCGCCGCCTCTTGAAACATCTGGAACCACGGAAGCTTCGCCATGATCAACCCCATCAACGCCGCTGCGGCCTACGCCAACACCGCCGCCCGCGCGGTCAACCCTGGCGTTGGGGCGGCGGAAGGGCCTTCCTTTGGCGACGCGCTGGAGGAGGCGGCCAAGCAGACCATCGGCACCATGCGCAAAAGCGAAAACATGTCGGCGATGGCGGCCGTCGGGAAAGCCGATTTGAACGACGTCGTGCAGGCCGTGACCAACGCCGAAGTCACCTTGCAGACCGTCACGGCGGTGCGCGACAAGGTGTTGAGCGCGTATCAGGAAATTCTGCGCATGCCGATGTGACGGCGGCGCCATCGCAACCTCAGCCCGCGCCTATTCCGTGTCGCCATGAACGAAACCGAAGTCATTGAGATCTGTCGCACCTCGATCATCACTCTGGTGATCCTGTGCGCGCCGATTCTCATCGTCATGATGGTGGTCGGCACGGTGATTTCGGTGTTCCAGGCCGTCACCCAGATCAGCGAGCAGACCCTGGCCATGGTGCCCAAGGTGATGATCGTCTTCGGCCTGTCGATCCTGCTGATGCCTTTCATGTTGGGTGAATTGACCGAATTCTTCCAGCGTGAGGTCGCCGACCGCATCGTCGCCATCGGCGTGGGGGCGTCGCAGAATGGCGGCGCGCCCTTCACGCCCGGCACCGGCGTGACCCCCAGCCCGGCCCCGTCCGGCGGATGAATGTTCTGCAAACCCTGCTCAGCGAGCAGATTTTTGTTTGGATGATCGTGTTCGTCCGCGTAGGGACCGCGTTCAGCGTGATGCCGACGGTCGGCGACGCGTTCGTTTCGGCGCGCACCCGCCTGCTGCTGGCGCTGGCGGTCAGCGTGGTGGTCGCGCCGGTTCTGCGCCCGCAACTGCCGCCGATTCCCGGCAACCCCTTCCAACTGGCGGTTCTGATCGTCGGAGAAATGGCGGTGGGGATCTTCCTTGGGTCGGTCGGTCGGCTGTTGATGGGAACGTTGGAGGTGGCGGGAACCATCATCGCCTTGGAAACCGGCCTGTCCAACGCCCAAATCTTCAATCCGGCGATGGCGACCTCCGGATCGTTGCCCGGCGCGCTGCTGGGTTGGCTGGGGCTGCTGCTGCTGTTCATCACCGACATGCATCATCTGTTGATTATGGCGGTGGTCGACAGCTACGCGACCTTTGTGCCGGGAGCGCCGATCCCCATCGACGACATGGCGAACGTCATCGGCCAGCTCGTTTCCAAAACCTTTTTGCTGGGCGTGCAGATGGCCGCGCCCTTTCTCATCACCGGGCTGCTGTTCGCCTTGGCGCTCGGCCTGCTGAACAAGCTGGCGCCGCAGGTCCAGGTGTTCCAGCTTTTCACCTCGATCCAGGTGCTGTTGGGTCTGTTTATGTTTGCGTTGACGCTGGCGGCGATGATGATGTTCTGGCTCAGCCGTTTTGAGGCGACCTTCGTTGATTTCCTGAAGCCGTTCTGATCGTCCCTTCACAACCATAGGAGAATCCTGTGTCGGAAGACGCGGACGAGTCCTCCAAAACAGAAGATCCTACGCAAAAAAAGCTCGACGAAGCCCACAAGCAGGGCAATTACGCGATGACGAAGGAGGTCGCGAATTGGTTGATGGTCGCGGCCATGCTGATTGTTCTGACGTCCGTCCTGCCAGGAACGGCGAAGGGCATGATCCTGCGGCTGAATTATTATTTTGAGAATTTGGACCAGTTCACCATGGACCGGGCGGGCGCCGGGGCGCTGCTGTTCCGGGTGATGATGGATTCGATCTGGGCTTTGTGGCTGCCGATTCTGCTGTTCGTCATCGCGGGCGTCATGTCCACCATCGGACAAACCGGCTTTCACGTCTCGTGGGAGCTGATTGCGCCGAAATTCGAGAAACTCAATCCGATCACCGGCTTGATGAACATGTTCAAGCTGGGGAACCAGGGCGTTGAGTTGTTGAAGAGCATCGCAAAACTGGCGGTGGTCGGTGGTGTCGCCTACATGGCCTTGCAACCGATGTTCAAGGGCATTGAAAATTACATCGGCATCGACATCGCCGCGCTTATCAATCACATCGACGCTTTGGCCTATCGGCTTTTGGTTGGGGTTCTTGTGGTCCTGACGCTGCTCGCCGCCGGAGATTTCTTTTGGCAGAAGATGCAGTTCGACAAGAACATGAAAATGACCAAACAAGAGGTGAAGGACGAGCACAAGCAGCAGGAAGGCGATCCCCACGTCAAGGGCCGCATCCGGCAGATTCGCTTCGAGCGCGCGCGCAAGCGCATGATGGCGGCGGTGCCCAGCGCCGACGTGGTGGTGACGAACCCGACCCACTTCGCCGTCGCCTTGAAATACGACCCCAATCAGATGGGCGCGCCGCTGGTTCTGGCGAAGGGCGTCGATCAGGTCGCCTTCAAGATCCGCGAGGTCGCCGAAGCCAACAAGGTGCCGGTGATCGAAAATCCGCCGCTCGCCCGCGCGCTCTACGCCGCGTGCGACGTCGATGAGGAGGTGCCGTCGGAGCATTACCGCGCGGTGGCCGAAGTCATCACCTATGTGTTTAAACTCAAAGGTCGGTCGATGAGGGGCTGATGTGTGAGCGTTTCGGGGTGCATGGTGGTGGATAAGGCAACCTTCGGTCAGGCGACGCCGTTGGGCGCATGGCAAGCCATCCGGCCGTTGGGCGCGTTGGCGACCGCCATTTTGTATTTTGGTCTGGCTCCGGCGGGGCTGGTCGCCTTGGTTGCTGGGATGGCGCTGGACCTTTCGAGCGTCGAATGGGCAGGCGCGGCGGCGGCGGCGGCGGGTGTCGCGCTGCTGATTGGGCGCGCGGCCATCGTCGCCAGACGCTCCACGCGGTTGGGAGTGCTGCTGGGCGGCGCGCTGGAAGGGCTGCCGGCGGGGCAGCTTTTGTGCGACGGCGCCGACGGGGTGGTGTTCGCCAACAGCGCCTTTGCGTCCCTGTCCGGTTGGCGGGGGGAAGAGCCGCCGTTCGACGCGCTGGAGCGCCAATTCGCCCGCAACCCTGAAAGCGCCGTGGAGTTCCGCCGTTTGACCGACCGCGTGCGCGCCGGGCTGACCGCCGCCGTCGAACTGCCGGTTCCGAGCGAGGATGGTCGTCCACCGGAATGGCGGCGGATTCAAGGCCAGCCGGTGAACGGCTTTCCCGGCGCCATCCATTGGCGGGTCGAGGACATCACCGCCCGGCGCGAGTTGGAACAGGTCATGCGGCGCGAGCAGGCGAAGCTGGTCGATTTCATGGAACACGCGCCCATCGGCTTTTTCTCGGTCGATCAAGACGGCCAATTTCTCTTCGTCAACAGCACTTTGGCGGATTGGTTGGGCTGCGCTCCCGGCGATCTGACCGATGGAGCCAAGCGGCTGTGCGACATTCTGGCGACTCCGCCAAGCGACGCCGCGCCCTACGACCTGTTCGAGTATGGCGGAGCTGAGCAACGCGGCGAGTTGCGGATGGTTGGGTTGCAGGGCCGTTCGTTTCAGGCGTCGGTGGCCCACAGCGTTGTGGTGGCGGAGGATGGCCACGCGGTTCACACCCGGTCGGTGGTGCGCGATCTGACCCCCGAGCATGAATGGCAAGCGGCGCTGCACCGTTCCGAGCAACGGTTCCAGCGCTTTTTTGAAGACGCGCCGATTGGCATCGCTCTGTTGGACGATGACGGGCGCTTGTCGGAATGCAACCGCGCCTTTTTGGCGCTGATCGGCAGCGAGTCGGGTTCGGTGATCGGCCGCCCGATGGCCGATATGATCGCCCCGACGGAGCGGGAGCGGGCGACCGCCCGCCTGCGTGCGGTGCTGGGAGGCGAGGATCCGGCGGCTCCGCTGGAGGTCCGGCTGCTTGGCGGGCGGGAGTTGACGGCGCAGCTCTACGCCCGGCGGCTTGGTGGGGCGGGGTTGATCCTGCACTTCATCGACATGACCGAGCGCAAGAGCCTGGAGGCGCAGTTCGCCCAGTCGCAGAAAATGCAGGCGATCGGCCAGTTGGCGGGCGGCGTCGCCCATGACTTCAACAATCTGCTGACGGCGATGATCGGCTTTTGCGATCTGCTGCTGTTGCGTCACAAGCCGGGCGACCAATCCTTCAGCGACATCATGCAGATCAAGCAGAACGCCAACCGCGCCGCCAATCTGGTGCGGCAGCTTCTGGCCTTTTCGCGCCAGCAAACCTTGCAACCGCGCGTCATCGCCGTCACCGACGTGTTGGCCGAACTGGCCAATCTGCTGCGCCGCCTGATTGGCGAGACCATCGAGCTGAAGATGATTCATGGCCGCGACCTGGGGCTGGTCAAGGTCGATCAGAACCAGTTGGAGCAGGTCATCATCAATCTGGTGGTCAACGCCCGCGACGCCATGGCCGGGGGCGGGCGGCTGACCGTGGTCACGTCCAACTACGCCGTCGCCCAGCCCGAACGGCGCGAACATGAGACGATCCCGGCGGGCGACTATGTGTGTCTGGAGGTGATTGACACCGGCTGTGGCATCGCCCGTGAAAATCTCCAGCGCATTTTCGAGCCGTTCTACACGACCAAAGAGGTCGGATCGGGAACCGGCCTGGGCCTGTCCACCGTGTATGGCATCGTCCGGCAAACCGGCGGCTTCGTCTTTGTCGATTCGGCGTTGGGGGAGGGAACGACCTTCACCATTCTGCTGCCCCGCCATAGGGGCGAGGCGCGGTCCGTTGAGGTGGTGGAGCCGCGCGAACGGCGGGGGTACGACCTGACCGGCACCGGCACCATCCTGTTGGTGGAGGATGAGGACGCCGTGCGGGTTTTCTCCGCCCGCGCCTTGCGCAACAAGGGCTATCAGGTGTTGGAGGCCAAGAACGGCGAGGCGGCGTTGCAGCAGATCGAAAGCGACGGCGCCAGCATCGACCTGCTCATCACCGACGTGGTGATGCCGCAGATGGATGGTCCGACCCTGGCCCGCCATGTTCGTGACCTGCGCCCGGACATGCGGGTGATCTTCATTTCCGGTTACGCCGAAGACCGGCTGGGCGAGATCGACGGGGTGAAGATCGCCCATTTCCTGCCCAAGCCCTTCTCGCTGAAGCAACTCGCCGCCAAGGTCAAAGACGTGATCCGCGAGGGGCGGTGAGTGGCTGGAATCGGGAATCCTGGCCAAAGGTCAGGCGAGAACATCAAGGCAACATGCGGCCTTGCAAACAGGAACAAAAAGCGTACACTCTCCCTCGTTGCAAGAGCACGGACCGTATGGTCTAAGAGGGGGGATCGGGCATGTCGTCCGCACAGCTTCGTTTGGTCGAGAAGGACTCCATGGACAAGCAAAAGGCGCTTGATGCCGCTCTGAGCCAGATTGAACGCGCCTTCGGCAAAGGCTCGATCATGAAACTCGGCGCCCGTGAGCATCTGGTCGAGGCGGAGGTGGTGTCCACCGGCTCGCTTGGCCTCGACATCGCGCTGGGCATCGGCGGTTTGCCGCGTGGCCGCGTCGTCGAGATTTACGGGCCGGAAAGCTCCGGCAAAACGACGTTGGCGCTGCACGCCATCGCCCAGGCCCAAAAGGTCGGGGGAACCTGCGCCTTCATTGACGCCGAACACGCGTTGGACCCGTCCTATGCCCGCAAGCTGGGCGTGAACATCGACGAGTTGCTGATCTCGCAGCCCGACGCAGGCGAGCAGGCGCTGGAAATCGCCGACACGCTGGTGCGCTCCGGCGCCATCGACGTGCTGGTGGTCGATTCGGTGGCCGCCCTGGTGCCGCGCGCCGAACTGGAAGGCGAGATGGGCGACAGCCATGTCGGCCTGCACGCCCGCCTGATGAGCCAGGCGCTGCGCAAGCTGACCGGCTCGATCTCCAAGTCGAACTGCCTGGTCATCTTCATCAACCAGATCCGGTTGAAGATCGGCGTCATGTTCGGCAACCCGGAAACCACGACCGGCGGCAACGCGCTGAAATTCTACGCGTCGGTTCGTCTCGACATCCGCCGCATCGGCGCGATCAAGGATCGCGAGACGGTGGTGGGCAACCAGACCCGCGTGAAGGTGGTGAAGAACAAGATGGCCCCGCCCTTCCGCGTGGTCGAGTTCGACATCATGTATGGCGAAGGCGTGTCCAAGGTTGGCGAATTGCTGGATCTTGGCATCCAGGCCAGCGTCGTCGACAAGGCGGGCGCGTGGTTCAGCTACGAAGGCACCCGGATCGGGCAGGGGCGTGAGAACGCCAAGAACTTCCTGCGCAACAACCCGGAGATGGCCGACGCCATCGAGGCCAAGATTCGCGGCAACGCCGGTCTGGTCGCCGACGCGATGATGGGCACCCCGGAAGCCGACGCCGAGGCCGCCACGCCGGAATGACCGGCGGCGCGATCCCGCGCTTGCAACGATGATTGAAAAGCCCCGCCGTCCTGTGACGGCGGGGCTTTTCCTTTTGGGTCGAGGCGTGCCATCGAAGCCGCTGGGCGACAACCCTGCCCCGCAAAGCAACCCGACAAACGAAAAGGCCGCCCAAAGGGCGGCCTTTCGTGTACCCGAATTGCGGGAAAGCCTTACTTGATCTTGGCTTCCTTGAACTCGACGTGCTTGCGCGCCACCGGGTCGTACTTGCGGAACGACAGCTTTTCGGTGGTCTTCTTGGGGTTCTTCTTCTTCACGTAGAAAAACCCGGTGTCAGCCGTGCTCAGCAGCTTGATGAGGACGGTGTTCTGCTTGGCCATGATCTCGATCCCGACAAAAAAATCCGTGCCCGCCGGCCCGGCGGGGGCGGCGTCGTAGCGGCGGAAGATACCGTGTGACGCCGCGAAGTCAAGAGTTAAGGGAAGCGCCATTCAAGAGGAATCGCAGCCGCCGCACAAGTCCCGGACTCTAACGCTCCGCCACGGTGTTGACGACGGCAAGAGCCGCCGCGCGCTGGTACAAAGCCGATTCGCCCAACAGCCGCTTGGCGACTTTCAGGTCCAAATCCGGCTCGTGCTCCTTCCAGGGGCAGGACTCGCGCAGGTGGGTCAGCGCCTGCTCGTCGTCCACCGCCTTGATTCGCCAGTTGGCGATCTGGGACGGACGGTTGCGGCCATCGCGCAATTCGGTCAGCAGCGCCGTCGGGTCGTTCTGACCGGGGCGGCTGGTGCAAACGGTCGGCTGGACGCCCTGGCGGTGCAGCGTGTAACCGGCGGGGGTGTGGATGCGGCTCCAGGTCAGGAACAGCTCGCCGTCGTTGGGCAGACGGGTGACGGTCTGGACGCTGCCCTTGCCGTAGGACGACGCGCCGACCACCACCGCCCGGCCGGTGTCCTGCAACGCCGCCGCCACCACTTCAGCGGAGGAGGCGGAGCGGCCATCGACCAACACCACCATCGGCAGGCCATCGGCGATGTCGTCGGGGGAGGCGTCGAAGCGTTGGCGGCTGTCGGGGTGGCGGCCTTCGGTGGAAATGATGCGACCACGTCGGATGAACAGATCGGCCACGGCGACGGCCTGATCGAGCAGCCCGCCGGGGTTGCCGCGCAGGTCGAGGACCAAACCGCGCAAAGCCCGACCACCCGGGCCTTGGCGCATCGCCGCCACGCTGTCGCGCAGGTTGGACGCGGTGGTGGCGTTGAAACGCTCCAGCTTCAGCAGGCCAATGTGGTCGGCGACGGAGACGCTGACGGTGTTGGGGACGACGCGCTCGCGGCGGATCGGCAGGCGGCGCGGCGTGCCGCCGTCGCGCGCCACCGTCACCGTCACCTGCGTGCCGGTCGGGCCGCGCAGCCGGTCGCGCATGTCGGATTCGCTCATCCGCGCCGTCAATGCATTGTCGATGGCGAAAAGCTGGTCGCCGTCGCGCAGGCCCGCGCGGTCGGCGGGGCTGCGCGGAACAATGTCGCGCACCGTCACCCGACCGCTGTAGATGTCCAGCGACACGCCGATGCCGCCATAACCCTCGCGCTGCGCCCGTTCGCTGGTCGCGCGCTGAACGCCGGTGTAGCGCGAATAACCGTCGAGATCGGCGGTCACGCCGTCGAACACGACCTGATAAACCCGCTCCGGCGTCGCTTGGGCCAGGGTGGGGGAATAAAGCCGGGCGCGGTCGATGATGCGGGTGGTCAGGATGGCCCAGCCCGCCGAATCGCCCGCGCTCGGCGCGCCATATTCGGCGGCCAGCGCGCCCGACACGTACAGGCGTACGGTGGTGTTGGCCCGTTCGATCTTCACCGCCGGATCAATGGCGGTCAGCCCCTTCAGTCCATCGACGCCCAGCCGGTCAAAGCTGACCGCTTCCAGGTAGACATCGGCGATCTTGTTGAAACCAACCGCGAAAACCTGCTCGCTGACCGTCGCCCCTTGATTGGGCGCGGCGGCGAGTGGGTGCGCGGTGAGCGCGAGACCGGCGAGGCTGGCGGAAATGGCGAGACGGGCAGACCGGCGCAGGCCGCGCGTCAGGGTCTGAAACGGCGAAACGCGAGACGGAACCGTGCGATCGCTCTTGGCCATGGGGGAAACCCAAGCCTCCCTTCCCACAAAACCGGATCGGATGGGGCGGTTCCCGATCCCGGACGCGCAACATTTAGCATCCCGATTGTGGCGTGGGCGGGACAAATTTGGGGGTGTCCCACGAATGTTACGAATTGCCAACCGCTGTTGCGCGGAAAACACGATCCGGCGCCGCGCCCCCTGAAACGCAACGGTCTTTGGCCGTCGGCTGACCGTTGCGCCGATGCCACGCCTGGCGTCAGGCCGATGAGTCGGCCAGCCGGAACAGGGTGCTGCCGGTCAGCGGATCGGCCTCCACCAGGATGACCATCACCGGGGCGCTCAGGCGGTAGCGGGTTCCGGTGCGTTGGCCGACCAACGCGTGGGCCGCCTCGTCATGCTCGTAACGGTCGTCGGGCAGGGCGCTGATGGGGACAAGGCCGTCGGCGCCGCTGTCGTTCAGGCGGATGAACAGGCCAAAGCGCGTCACGCCGGACACCCGCCCGGCGAAGCGCGCGCCGATGCGGTCGGCCAGATGGGCGGCGGTGAAACGGTCCACGGCGTTGCGCTCGGCGGTCGCCGCCCGCCGTTCGGTGGCGGACAGATGGTCGCCGATCTCGGTCAGCCGCTCCATCGCTGCGTCGTCCAACCCGCCAACGCCAAGCTTGAGCGCGCGGATCAACGCCCGGTGGACGATCAGATCGGCGTAGCGGCGGATCGGCGAGGTGAAATGGGCGTAGCGGGGCAGGGCCAAACCGAAATGGCCAATGTTGTCCGGGCTGTAGGCCGCCTGGGCTTGGGCGCGCAGGATGACTTCGCTGACCAGTTGCGAGTCCGGCGTCCCCTCCACCCGGCGCAAAATCCGGGTGAAATGCTCCGGCTTCAACGCCTCGCCCTTGGGGACGGTCAGGCCGAGGCTGGTCAGGAAGGCGCGCAGCGTCTCCATCTTGTCCATCGACGGTCGGTCGTGGACGCGGAACAGGCCGGGCATGCTGCGGGCTTCCAGCACCTCCGCCGCCGCGACGTTGGCGGCGATCATGAACTCTTCGATCAGCCGGTGGCTGTCCAGTCGCACCCGCGTGGCGATGTCGCCGACCCGCCCGCGCTCGTCCACCACGACGCGGCGTTCGGGCAAATCAAGGTCGAGCGTGCGGCGGCGTACGCGCGCCTCCCACAGCCGGGCGTACGCGCCGTAGAGCGGGGCGATGACCGTGTCGGCCAGCGGGCCGGTCGCGTCGTCGGCGCGGCCCTCGTGGCAATTCTGCACCTGTTCGTAGGTCAGCCGGGCGGCGGACCGCATGAGTCCGCGCGTCAACCGATGCCGAATCAGCGCGCCGTTGCGGTCAATCCACAGTTGGAAGGCCAGACAGGCGCGGTCCTCGTTCGGGCGCAGGGAGCACAGCCCGTTCGACAAGGCTTCCGGCAGCATCGGCACGACGCGGTCGGGGAAATAGACCGAGTTGCCGCGCTCATAGGCGGCGCGGTCCAGGGATGAACCGGGGCGCACATAATAAGAGACGTCGGCGATGGCGACGATCAAGCGCCAGCCGTCGGGGTTGGCCGGGTCGCTGTCCGCCTCCGCCCACACCGCGTCGTCGAAATCACGGGCGTCGGCCCCGTCGATGGTGACGAAGGGGATGGCGCGCAGATCCTCGCGCCCCACCAGCGACGGGACCGACGCCAATTCGGCCTCGCGCAACGCGCCATGGGGAAAGACGGTCGGCAGGCCGTGGGTGTGGATGGCGATCAGGCTGATGGCGCGCGGTTCGGCGGTGGAGCCGAAACGGTCGACGACGCGGGCTTGCGGCAGGCCAAGCCGCCCGGCGGGCAGGATCTCCGCCAACACCAGATCGTCGGCCTCGGCGTCGCCCCGGTTGGACGGCAGCACGAAAAATTCAGTCCGGTTGCGGCGGTCGGTCGGCGTGATTCGCCCGCCATCCGCCGCCGGGCGGTAGACGCCCAGCACGCGGGATTCGCTGGCCCCTTCGATCCGCCGGATGATTCGGGCCTCATAGAGCCGGTCGTTGATCCGCGCCAGCTTGGCCAGCAGACGGTCGCCCACAGCCAGCGGCGGCGCGCCCTTTCGTTCGGGCAGCAGAAAAATGCGGGGTGGCGACCCTTCGCCGGTCCAGGTCAGCGGGCGGGCCTGCGCCTCGCCATCGGGATCGACGCCGGAGATTTCCAGCACGGCGACCTCGGGCAGCGATTGCGGTGGGGCGACGCGCTTGTTGCGGCCCCGCTCAACGGCGCCGTCGGCTTCCAATTCGCGCAGCAGGTCTTTCAACTGTTCCCGGTGGTCGGAGCCGGACAGCTTGAAGGCGCGGGCGATCTCGCGCTTGCCGACCGGCGTCGCGCTGGACCGGATGAGGGCAAGGACGGCGTCCTTGGTCGGAAAGCGGGAATCGGTCACGGGCGGGCCGCTGTGGGGAGTGGTTGCTCTGGGAGGCCCCCTCCCCAACCCTCCCCCGCGTTGCGGGAGAGGGGGCCTTATGGAGAAGCGGCGTTTGTTCCCTCTCCCGCGTCAAGCGGGGGAGGGTTAGGGAGGGGGCTTGAGAGCCGACGCCCTTACGACGCCTTCTTGCGCGCCGCCGGAGCTTTTTCCGTCTTGGCTTCGGCGGGGGCCTCCGCCGGAGCCTTGGCCTTGGTCGTTTTGGTCGCCGTCTTCGCCGCCGCTTTGGCCGGAGCCTTTTTCGCGGCGGCTTTCTTGGCCGGGGCCTTCTTCGCCGCCGTCTCGTCTGCGCCCGCGTCCGCCGTCGCCGGTTCGGCCTCCTTCGGGGCCTTGCCCTTCTTGGCGGCGTCCTTGGCGATTTTGGCCTCGATCAGTTCCAACGCCTGTTCCAGCGTCACGCTGTCCGGCTCGGTCGCCTTGGGGATGGAGGCGTAGACGCTGCCATGCTTCACATAGGGACCGAAACGGCCCGACCCCATGGTGATCGGCTTGCCGGTCTTGGGGTGGTCGCCAAGCGTCTTCGCCGGGGCCGAGGCTTTTTTCGCCGCCCCCGCCAGCAGATCGACCGCGCGGTTGATGCCGATCATCAGCACGTCGTCGTCGGGCGTCAGCGACTTGTAAACGCTGCCATGCTTCAGATAGGGGCCGAAACGCCCGATGCCGGCGCTGATTTCTTCGTTGGTCTCCGGGTGGGGGCCGATGACGCGCGGCAACGCCAGCAGGCGCAGCGCGGTGTCGAGATCGACGTCGCCGGCCGCCATGCCCTTGGGCAGCGACACCCGTTTGGGCTTCGGCGCATCGTCCTTGACCTTCTTTTTGGCCTTGGGCTTTTTGCCGTCGGCGGGCTTCTCCTCAACCGCGACCGGGGCGGGCGCGGCGTCCGCCGGGGCGGGAGCCGGGCCGAGCTGGATGTAGGCGCCGAACGGGCCGCGCCGCACGGTGACGGGCAGGCCGCTGTCGGGATCCGGCCCCAACTCGCGCGGGCCTTCCGGCAGCGCTCCGCTTTCGTCGTTGGCGATGGCCAGCGGGCGGGTGTAGCGGCATTCGGGGTAGCGGGCGCAGCCGATGAAGGCCCCCATCTTGCCCAGCTTCAACCCCAGACGGCCTTCGTGGCAGACCGGGCAGACGCGGGGATCGTGACCGCCCTCGGTCGGGGCGGGGAAGAAATGGGATCCCAGCTCCTCGTCCAGCGTGGTCAGCACCTGGGTGATGGTCAGATCCTTGGTGCCGTTGACGGCGACGTCGAACGGCGTCCAGAACTCCCGCAGCACGGTCTTCCAGTTGATCTTGCCGTCGGAAATCTCGTCGAGCTGATTTTCCAGATTGGCGGTGAAGTTGTATTCGACGTAGCGGTGGAAGAAATTCTCCAGGAAGGCCGTGACCAGCCGACCCCGGTCTTCCGGGAAGAAGCGCCGCTTGTCGATCCGTACATACTCGCGGTCCTGCAACACCTGAAGGATCGAGGCGTAGGTGGAGGGGCGACCAATGCCGAGTTCTTCCAGCTTCTTGACGAGGCTGGCTTCGGAATAGCGCGGCGGCGGTTGGGTGAAATGCTGTTCGGGGGCGATGTCGCCACGGGCCAGCGCGTCGTTCTGCTCCATGGCGGGCAGGCGGCGTTCCTGCTGGTCGTCCTCGGCGCTGTCGTCGCGGTCTTCCTGATAGACCTTCAGGAAGCCGTCGAAGACGACGACGGAGCCGGTGGCGCGCAGCACCACGTCTTTCGACGGGCTGGCGATGTCCACGGCGACCTGATCCAGCACGGCGCTTTCCATCTGGCTGGCCAGCGTGCGCTTCCAGACCAGCTCGTACAGCCGCAGCTCGTCCGATTCCAGCGCGCCGGTCAGGCTGTCCGGGCGGCGGTTGAGGTCGGTCGGGCGAATCGCCTCGTGCGCCTCTTGCGCGTTTTTGGCCGTGGTCTTGTAGACGCGCGGCTGGCCGGGGACGTAGCGCTCGCCAAACTGCTCGCCGATGACGCTGCGGGCCGACTCGATGGCCTCCTGCGACAGGCTGACGCCGTCGGTTCGCATGTAGGTGATGAGGCCGACGGTTTCCCCGCCGATGTCGATGCCCTCATACAGCTTTTGCGCGGTGCGCATGGTGCGGGTGGCGCCGAAGCCCAGCTTGCGCGAGGCCTCTTGCTGCAAGGTCGAGGTGGTGAAGGGCGGCGACGGGTTGCGGCGGCTCTGCTTGCGCTCCACCGCCGAGACGGCGAAGAGCTGCGGCTGGATGCGGGCCACGGCGGCCTCGGCGGCGGCGCGGGTCGGCAGGCCGAACTTGTCGAGCTTCTTCCCGTCCAGCTGGGTCAACGAGGCGGAAAAGGCGACGCCGCCCGGCGTGGTGAAGCCGACGGCGATCGACCAATATTCTTGCGGCTTGAAGATCTCGATTTCAGATTCGCGCTCGCACACCAGCCGCAGGGCGACCGACTGCACGCGGCCCGCCGACCGCGAGCCGGGCAGCTTGCGCCACAGCACCGGCGACAGGGTGAAGCCGACCAGATAATCCAGCGCCCGCCGGGCGAGATAGGCGTCCACCAACTCCTGCGACACGGCGCGCGGGTTGGCCATCGCGGTCTGCACGGCGGATTTGGTGATCTCGTTGAAGGTGACGCGCTGGACCTCGCGGTCGTCGGACAGATGCTTCTCGCGCAGGAGTTCGGACAGATGCCAGGCGATGGCCTCCCCCTCGCGATCCGGATCGGTTGCCAGATAGATGCGGGTGGCCGACTTCACCGCCTTGGCGATCTCGTCGATGTGGCGCTTGGAGCGGTCGCCCAACTCCCAATCCATGGCGAAGTCATCATCCGGGCGCACCGAGCCGTCGCGCGCCGGAAGGTCGCGCACATGGCCGAAGCTGGCGATGACGGTGTAATCGTCGCCCAGATATTTGTTGATGGTCTTCGCCTTGGCCGGCGATTCGACGATGACGACGTTGCTGCCCGGCAAGAGACCTGCCCTTTGCGTGTGCCTACCCAAAATCGACGGCGCCGATCAGATGAGAGACACCTGATGACCGGGTTGCCGCAGGACTCGGCCGGCAAGCTCAAGTTCCAGAACCACGGTCAGCACCACCGGAGCGGACAATTGGCACCCGCGAACGAGTTCGTCAATGGTGACGGGCGTCGGGCTGAGGTTTTCCAGAACAAGGGCGCGGGCGCGAACCAACTCGGACTCGTCGGATTCGCGCGGGATGGCGGCGGCGAACAGGTCGCGCTGCCGTTCGCCCAAGTTGAGCGGGCGCAGGCTTTCCAGCGCGCGCAGCACGTCGTCGGCGCTTTCCACCAGCGCGGCCCCTTGGCGGATCAGGTTGTTGGTTCCCTGGCAACGCGGGTCGAGCGGCGATCCCGGCACCGCCATCACCTCGCGCCCCTGCTCCAGCGCCATGCGGGCGGTGATGAGCGAACCGGACTTCATCGCCGCCTCGATCACCACGATCCCCAGCGACAGGCCGGAAATCAGCCGGTTGCGCCGGGGGAAATGGCGGGCCTGCGGCTGGGTGCCGATGGGGCTTTCGGCGATCACCACGCCCTGCGCCACGATGTCGCGGTAGAGCTTTTCATTCTCCGGCGGGTAGACGACGTCGATTCCCCCGGCGACCACGGCGGCGGTGCCGGTCGCCAGCGCGCCGACATGGGCCGCCGTGTCGATGCCGCGCGCCAGCCCGGACGCGACCAGCAGCCCGGCGGCGCCCAAATCGCGGGCCAGCGTTTCGGCGAATTTCTTGCCGTTCAGCGAGGCGTTGCGCGCGCCGACCATGGCGACGGCGCGACGACTCAACAGATGAGGATGGCCGATGACGGAGATGATGGGCGGCGCGTCGTCCACCGCCGCCAGCGCTTCGGGGTAATCGGGTTCGCAGGACGCGATCAACCGCGCGCCGAATCGCCGGTTGGCGGTGATCTCCCGCTCAACGTCGGCCTTGCTGGCGACGCGCAGCGGTTTGACCCGCCCGCCGCGTTTGGCCAACTCCGGCAACGCCTCCAACGCCGCGCGGGCGCTGCCGAACTGGTCGAGCAGGCGGTGAAAGGTGATCGGCCCGACATTCTCGGTGCGGATCAAGCGGAGCCAATCGAGCCGTTCGGCGTCGGAGAGGGGATGGCGCGGTTGTGTCATGCGCAAGGGTTTTACAACCGAATTTGCGCCCGCTCAACACGCAATCGTATGATGAGTTGAGCGACGTCGCCGCATTCCGGGGGCTTGCCGCTTCCATAATCGCGCACAATGTCACACCATCGGTGCAACCAACCAAAATCTGGGACAGGAGCCGTTTTATGGACCGTATCGAGTTCGACACGCGCCCGGCGATGATCGCCGACGACAGCGCGGCGGGGCTGCCCGACCTGAACCGCCGTCATTTCCTGGTCACGAGTCTGGCCGCCGGTTTCGCGGTCGCCGCCGTCACCCCGGCGTTGGCCCAGGCCATCCACACCAGCGACGAAGGGCTGGTGGCGGGCGAGGTGAAAATCCCGGTGGCCGACGGCGCCATCCCGGCCTATCGCGCCCATCCGGCGGTCGGCGGGCCGTTCCCGACGGTGCTGGTGATCCAGGAGATCTTCGGCGTCCACGAACACATCAAGGATGTCTGCCGCCGTCTGGCCAAGCTTGGTTATTACGCCATCGCGCCGGAGATGTATGCTCGCCAGGGCGACGTCTCCAAGCTGGAGAGCATCAAGGACATCATGACTCAGGTGGTGTCGAAGGTGCCGGACGCGCAGGTCAACGGCGACCTTGACGCCGCCGTCGCCTTCGCCCGCGCTTCGGGCAAGGCCGACGTCGCGCGCTTGGGCGTCACCGGCTTTTGCTGGGGTGGTCGGGCGGTCTGGCTCTACGCCGCGCACAACCCGGCGGTCAAGGCGGGAGTGTCGTGGTACGGCCTGCTGGGCGCGCCGCCCTGGAACCCGAAGGGGACGTCGGCCATTTCGGTCGGCAAAACGGTCAAGGTTCCGGTTCTTGGCCTTTACGCCTCCAAGGACGGCTTCATTCCCAACGCCGACGTGGACGCGATGAAGGCGCAGATCCGTCGCAGCAAATCGCAGATCGTCGTCTATCAGGACGTCGATCACGGCTTCAACGCCGACTATCGCCCGACCTACAACGCGTCCGCCGCCTATGACGGCTGGCGGCGCATGCAAGAATGGTTCAAGAACAACGGCGTGGGTTGAGCGACGGGGCTTCCCCCCTTGATTATCCCTGGGGGGAACTCTTCCGAATGGGAGATAAGCGTTTGTGACGACAAAGAACGCTGATTTCCCTATCATTTCTTTGAGTAGACTTAAAGGAAGATATAAAATTACCCTCGGCCAGATCAAATTGATTGCGCCGATGAATGTTTATGATCTCAGGATCAACCCTAATGAGAGACTTTTAATCAACTTTTGCGTTGATGTGAATTACCTGCATATGCATCATAAGCAAGCAATTTCTGGCGCTGTGCAAGGATCTGAGGAGGGGCCATGTTTGGATTTTTGAGGGGAGCGGACACTGATTCGCGGAAGACGGTGGCCCTCCACGCCATGCGAACCAATGTGATGATCGCCGACAAGGATTTGACGATCACCTACGTCAATCCGTCTGTTTCAGCCCTGCTGAAAGAGGTGGAAGACGACATTCGCAAGGAGTTGCCCCGTTTCAGCCTGGCCACGCTGGTCGGCAGCAACATCGACGTGTTCCATAAAAATCCCAGCCATCAGCGCGGAATGCTGGCGGCGTTGAAAACCCAGCACACCGCGTCTATTCAGGTCGCCAATCATCGGTTTGACTTGATCGTCACCCCCCTGACTGAGAATGGACAACGTCTGGGTTACGTCGTTGAATGGACCAACGCCAAGGATCGGTTGCAAAATCTCGACTATGTCGCGCAAATCGCCGCCATCAGCCGGTCCCAGGCGATGATCGAGTTCACCACCGATGGCTCGATCGTCAGCGCCAACGACAATTTCCTGAAGGCGATGGGGTATCGTCTGGAGGAGGTGCGCGGCAAGCATCACAGCATCTTCGTCGAATCGGCCTACCAAAACAGCCGTGACTATGCGGCCTTCTGGGAGAATCTGAAGCGGGGCGAGTTTCAGGCCGGCCAGTACAAGCGCATCGGCAAGGGCGGCAAGACCGTTTGGATCGAAGGCGCCTACAACCCGATCTTTGACGAAAAGGGCAAGGTCGCCAAGATCGTCAAGTTCGCGACAGACATTTCCGCGCAGATGGATCTGCTGGCCAATTTGAAGGTCCTGATCGACAAGAATTTCGGCGAAATCGACGACGCCATCGCCCGGACCAGCGAGGAAGCGGTCTCGGCCTCCAAGGCGGCGGAAGAGACCTCGCAGAATGTGCAGACGGTCGCGGCCAGCGCGGAAGAGTTGGCGGCGTCGGTCGGCGAAATCTCGCAGAGCATGAGCAAGGCGCGGACGGCGACGGAAAACGCCTTTGACCGCACGGTGGCGGTTGGATCCAGCACGGAAAAGCTGACCAGCGCCGCCCAGGCGATGAACGGCATCGTCGGGTTGATCCAGAACATCGCCGGACAGATCAATCTGCTGGCGCTGAACGCCACCATCGAAGCGGCGCGGGCGGGCGAGGCTGGCAAGGGCTTCGCCGTCGTGGCGTCGGAGGTGAAGAATCTCGCCAATCAGGCGGCGCGGGCGACCGAACAGATCTCCAACGAAATCGGTGGCATTCAGGCGACCTCGGCGGAGGTGGCGGGCGCCTTGGCGGCGATCCGCGACGCGGTCAACACGGTGCGCGAACACGTCACGGTGACGGCCTCGGCGGTGGAGGAGCAAAGCGCGGTCACGCAAAGCATGTCCGCCAACATGCAGAGCGCGTCGATGGCGGTGTCCTCGGTCTCGGCCAGCATCACCGAGATTTCGACGGCGGTCCATCAGGCGGCGGACGCCGTTGTCACCACCAAGGAAGCGGCCAAAATTCTGGTCCGATAACCGCCTCTCCCCAAGCCCGCGCGTCGGCCCAAGGACGGGCGCGACGCGCGGGCGGGATGGCCTTTTGCCCTTTGCCGCTTACCCTTTGTGGAAGACCGGCGGGCGTTTTTCAAAGAAGGCGGTGATGCCCTCCTTGGCTTCGCCATGGTGCAGGGCCTCGACGAACAGGTCGCTTTCGCGGGCGAGCTGGGTGGCGAAGCTGCCATAGGCCAGCTCCATCAGCTTTTTCGCCCGGCCCATCGCGCCGCTCGGGCCTTCGGCGATGGTCTGCGCCCAACCCACGGCCTCGTCCAGCGCGCCGCCGGGGGCGGTGACGCGGTTGACGACTCCGGCGCTGTGCAGGCGTGGAGCGGACACCGGGCCGCCGGTCAGCATCAATTCGGCGTACAATTGCGGCGGCAAGGCGCGGGCCAGAGAGGCCGAGGCGCCGCCGTCCGCCGTCAACCCCACCTTCATGTAAGCGGTCAGGAAACGCGAATCCTCCGCCGCGACGATCAGGTCGCAGGCCAGCGCCAGCGAGAAGCCGGCCCCCGCCGCCGGGCCTTCGACCGCCGCGATGATCGGCTTGGGGCATTCGCGCATGGCGCGGACCCAGCCGTGGAAGCGTTCGATGCCGTCGCGGTTTTCCGAGCGCGAGCGGTTGCCGTGATGGTACAGGTTGCTCAAATGCCCGCCGGAGCTGAAGGCGCCGTTCGCGCCGGTCAGCACGACGACGCCGATTCCGTCGTCGTGCGCCGCCTCGTCCAGCGCGTCGCGCCCGGCCGCCATCATTTTCAGACCCAGCGCGTTGCGGTTGTCCGGGTCGGTCATGGTCAGCACCATCACCCGGCCTTGCCGCTCCACCTGCATGCGGCCGGTGTCGACACGTCCATTCATGCGCGTCACTCCCAAAAAGATCATGATCGCGGTGTATTGAATCACCGCTTGGATCGACACTGTGCCAGTGGTTGGGGTCCGCTCCAATCGTCCGAGGGGCATAGGGGCGGGCGTGCGCGTGGATTTTCCGCGCATCGCCACGTTCCACGGGCTGAGGCGGATCGACGCGGGCAGGGGAGGGGCGCGATGGCGGTGGAGACCAGGGCGGCGCGGGCGGCGGTTCCGGCCTACGCCAACCGCGTGATGATTCTGGCCTGCGTCGCCGCCTTCGTTTTGAATCTGCCGCCGGAGCGCTTCGCCTTTGTCCCCGCTTATTTCTTCGGAACGGTCGATCTGGCCGGACCGCTGCCGACGCCGGCGCTGTGGCGCGGGCTGTTCGGCCATCCGCTGATCCACGCCGACCCGGCGCATCTGGTCAGCAACATGCTGGCGCTGTGGCTGTTGGGCGACGCGGTGGAAAACGCGCTGGGGCATGGGCGCTATCTGGCGCTGTTCCTGGCCGGAACCATCGTGGGGGCCTTGAGCGAGGGGTGGTTGGCGGTGGACCGGATGGCGCCCTTGATCGGGGCCAGCGGGGCGATTTGCGCGCTGATGGGGGCGTTCTTGTGGGTCCGTCCGCGCGCCCGGATGTGGGCCTTGCCCTTTCTGCGCCTGCCGGTCCTTTGGATGGTCGGGGTCTTCGCCGCGCTGAACGTCGCCATGGTCCTGTTTCCGCCGCCCGCCGATTCACCCCTGGCCGAGGTGGGGTGGGGCGCGCACGCCGGGGGAATTCTCGCCGGGCTGCTGCTGACGCCGCTGCTGGCCCGGATCGGGCGTTGACGGGCATTGCCTTTGCCGCGTCCCGCCGGAATACTGCCGCCCTCGCGAACGCAAGGGGATGGGCGATCATGGCGGACGACAAAGCGGCGGTTCTGGGTGTGATCGGCGGCAGCGGCGTCTATGACATCGACGGGCTGGAAAACACCCGTTGGGTCAAGGTCGAAACGCCCTTCGGCAATCCGTCCGACGAGCTGCTGACCGGGGAGCTGCACGGGCAAAAGCTGGTTTTTCTGCCGCGCCATGGCCGGGGCCACCGGATTCCGCCGTCGGAGCTGAATTTCCGCGCCAACATCCACGCGCTGAAGCAACTGGGCGTCAGCGAAATCCTGTCGGTGTCGGCGGTCGGCTCGCTGAAGGAGCATCTGCCGCCCGGAACCTTCGTGGTGATCGACCAGTTCATCGACCGCACCTTCGCCCGCGACAAAAGCTTTTTCGGGACGGGGCTGGTGGCCCATGTCGGGTTGGGCCACCCGGTGTGCAACCGGCTGGGCGACCTGATTGAAGAGGCGTTGCAGGAGCTGCGCGTCCCGCACCAGCGGCGCGGAACCTACATGGTGATGGAAGGCCCGCAATTTTCGACCATCGCCGAGTCCGAGCTGTACCGCAGTTGGGGCTGCGACGTCATCGGCATGACCAACATGCCGGAAGCCAAACTGGCCCGCGAGGCGGAGATTTGTTACGCCACAGTCGCCATGGTCACGGATTTCGATTGCTGGCACACCGAGCACGCCCATGTCAGCGTGGACGCGGTCATCAAGGTGGTGGTCGCCAACGCCGACACGGCGCGGTCACTGGTCGCCACGCTCGCCCCCAAGATCGCCGTGCGGGACGGGGCCTGCGCGCAGGGCTGTCACACCGCGCTCGACAACGCGATCATGACCGCGCCCAGCCATCGCGATCCGGCGATGCTGGCCAAGCTGGACGTCATCGTCAAACGGACGTTGGGGGCGTCCGCCTGAGCGGTCGCCTAACGGCGCAGGCGCATGTCGATGTGGGGGATGCCGACGTCGTCATAGACGTCGCTGTCCCGCACAAAGCCGAAGCCGCCGTAAAAACGCTCCAGATACAGTTGCGCGCCGATGACCACATCGTGATCGGGCCAACGCTCGGTCAGGCAGGCCAGGGAGTCGGCGACCAGCGCCCGACCCAGCCCGGTCTTGCGCTCCGAGGGCAGAACGGCCAGCCGTCCAAAGGCGGTGGTCCCACCCTTGGCCAGATCGGGACCGAAGACGCGAGCGCAGCCCAACGGCGCGTCGCCGCCGGGGCGGCTGGCGATCAAGTGCAGCGCCTCCGGGTCGCGCCCGTCGAGGTCGGGGTAGGGCGAGGCTTGCTCGACGATCAGCACGCGCTGGCGCATCCACAGCAGGGCGTGCAACTCACGGGTGGACAGATCGTCGAAGCGGACGCGGCGGATGAGGGCGGAAGCGGTCACGGCGGTGGGAACTCCAGGTCAGGCCAACGCGTTGCGGATCAGGTAATCGGCGATGTCCTTGGGCTTGACCTTGACGTCGGTCAGCGGTTGGTCCGGGTCCATCGCCTGGGCGACCAGCAGGCTGTTCTGCACGTTGGTCAGCGACACGCGGAAGACTCCGGCGGCTCCCTTCAGCCGGGGGTAATAGGCCGGGTCGATGGTCTTTTCCCGTCGGGCCAGCCGGGCGAGCGCCTCCTCCTCCGTCACGCCGTCGACCTCTTGGGAATGGATCAGCTTCCAGTCGGTTTCGCCGCCCCAACCGGCGGCGATGGCGGCCTTCATCGCGGCCTCGTCATCGGCGACCGCCAGCTTGTAGCTGTGTTTGCCCTGTCCGACGTCGGACGCCCATTTTGTCAGGGCGGCGCTGCGCGCCACAAAAACAACGGCCATGGCGGAGGTTCCCCTTTCTTTGCCCGATGGTCGGGAGATTACTGGAAGGAGGATTGGCGGGAAATCGGCGCGATCAGGATCCGGGTGACGACGTTCTTGCCGAACATCGCGACAGCGGCCTCGTCGATCTTGCGGCGCAGGGCCGGGATGTTGGCGATGTTGCCGCGCACGACCCAACCTTCGTCGATGCCCTTGTAAATGGCGGTCAGGATCGCGTCGTGCAGGCGGGGGATGCTGACCTGGACGTCCCCCAGCCTCAGGGCGTCGCCGATCTCCAGATTGACTTCGATTTGCGTGTATTTCTCGATCCGGCCTTGCGCGTTGACGACCGGAACCATCAGCGGCTTGATGCGGACCGACGGCGGCAGATTGCCCGCCGCCCCCTCCGCCGCGACGGCGGGCGTCGCAAAGCCCAGTACAACACACAGAGCCAGCAGAAGGCCGCGCATCTAAGACACCGAAAAAGGGGAAGGATCTTCAAGGTAGCGGTCCGGATGCCGCGATTCAACAACTGTGCCGCCCTTGGGGTGATGGTGGTTGGCGGAATGAGGGGTTTCGAGTCACACTGTCGCCGCAATTGTTTGGCTGATGGTTGGGGGATGGGGCATGACGGGCGCGGGTGGTGAGGTTCTGTTCGAGTTTCATCGGGTGGGAACCTATTTGAAGGTCGTCGCCATCGACGGCAAGACCGGGGTCGAGGTGTCGGTGGTTGGTCCGGCCAGCGGCAGTCTGGAGTTGCTGAAGCGGACGGCGATCAACAAGCTGCGTTATGTGCAGACCCGTGACGCCAACAAAGCCCCGTCGCGGTAGAGTGTTCCCGTTTCGGCGCTGGCGCCGGACGGGGGGCGCTTGGTAAGACAACGGGCGGCGGATTCGCCCAAGAGGAAGCACATCATGTTGTTTCGTTCGGCCTTCAGCCCACGGCCCGCCTTGATCGCAGCGTTCCTGTGCGCGACGGCCCTTCTGGCGCCGATGACCCCGGCGGCGGCGGCCAAGGCGACGACGGGGAACGCGGCGGCCCCGACCGCCCAGCAGCATCCGGCGACGGCCCCAGTTCCGCCGCCTGTGTCAACCTGCGCCAAGCCGACCGCGCCGCAATGCATGGACGATGGCGTGACCTTCGCCGCGCCGGACAAGATGACGGGCTGCCAGTCGGAGGTGAAAGACTATGTCGACCGGACGATGTCCTATCTGAAATGCCTGAACGACGAGAACATCGCCGCCGGGCGTGATCTGACCCGCAACGTCGAGCGTTTCAATTGCCGCCTGTCGGGGCGCAAGGGCTGCCCCTGATCCTGGTGTGGACGGGCGTCCGAAGGACGCGGGAGTGGATTGACGTCTGTAGTAAGGACGCGGACAAGAAAAAGGCCGGTCTCCCCAGGGGAAACCGGCCCACCTTATACGGACAACGCGTCTCAGCCGATCTTGCGGCGGGTCTGGCGGCCAGAGCTGCGGCCCAAACCAATGCGCTTGGCGAATTCCGACCGCTGGGCGGCGTAGTTCGGCGCCACCATCGGGTAATCAGCGGGCAACCCCCACCGCACACGGTATTCATCCGGCGACATGTTGTAGGTTGAACGAAGATGCCGCTTGAGCATCTTCAATTTCTTCCCGTCTTCCAGGCAAATGATGTATTCGGGCGTCACCGACTTGCGGATCGGAACGGACGGCTTCAGCGGCTCCGCCGGAACTTCACGCGGCTGCCCATTCAGCCCGGTCAGCGACGAATAGACCGTATTGATGATGTCGGGGATTTGTTGAGCGGGCAAAACATTCTTGCTGACATACGCCGATACGATGTCGGCCGTCATCCGCAGCAGCGCATTGTCGGGTACATCGGCGCGAAGCTGGTCGCTCATTGCTCAGTGTCCTGATTTTTCATTTGTCCGTAGCAATCAAGTTGCATACCGTGATTTGGGTGTCAATATAATTTCGGCAAGACGCAAATTAGTTGCTTTTAGCGGTCAGAACTGGTGAAGCCCACGCAAATCAGCCAAGGCTGAAAAGGACGCTCGCGTCGCCGTCGTGACGGCGCTTTAAGGATCGTCTAGTAAGGTCCAGCTTTAAAAGAGCGGGTGATTTGGATGCAGCAATTGGGCGTGGCGCTCCGCCTATAACGAATCGGCTATCTGCCTTGCTTGCGAAACGGAACAACGAAGAGGCGAGGTTTGATCGCCAATTTTCACGCTTGGGGTGATGGGGGCGCCTTGCGGCTCGACGTAGAGCTGCGGCTTTCTGGCGAGGGGTGGCATCGCCGCAGGGCAAGGCCGTCGCGGTCCTGCGTCGCGTGGCGCGTCGATCCGCCGAACCGGGCTTGCGGATGAGGCTTGCGTCCCTGTCATGGTGTGGTGGTGGCGGTTCGCGTCGATATCTGGTAGCGTGCCGACGCTTTTCGCCGCCTCTGGAGTTTTTTCCGCATGACCGCCCGCACCGTCGCGCTCGCCTCCGATCACGCTGGTTACGAGCTGAAGGCTCACATCGCCGCGTCGCTGACGAGCGCTGGTTATTCTGTTCTCGATTTCGGCACGAACGGCCCGGAATCGGTGGATTACCCGGATTACGCCGCCGCCGTCGCCGCCGCCGTCACCGATGGCCGGGCGGAGCGCGGCGTGCTGGTGTGTGGCAGCGGCATCGGCATCAGCATCGCCGCCAACCGCCATCCCGGCGTCCGCGCCGCGCTGGTCCATGACGTGACCACCGCGCGCCTGTGCCGCCTGCACAACGACGCCAACGTGATCGCGCTCGGCGCGCGGGTGATCGGGCCGGAAGTCGCGAAAGATTGCGTGGACGCCTTCTTGAACACCGCGTTTGAGGGCGGGGAGCGGCACAGCCGCCGCATCGCCAAGATGGGCTGACGCCCGCGCTCTGACTGGATTTGGCCCATCGGCCTCTTGTCCGGGGGCGCTTCGGCGCCGTCGGCGACACCGCAGCACACTCCGCTTTGAGATAAGGAACCGCCCGCCATGACGACCACCAACGCCGCCGAAATCGGCCGTTTCTTCGCCGCGTCGCTCGCCGAGACCGATCCTGAGCTGGCCCGCGCCGTGCGCGACGAGCTGGTGCGCCAGCAGGACCAGATCGAGCTGATCGCGTCCGAAAACATCGTGTCCCAGGCGGTGCTGGAGGCGCAGGGTTCCGTTCTCACCAACAAATACGCCGAGGGTTATCCCGGCAAGCGCTATTACGGCGGCTGCGAGTTCGTGGACATCGCGGAAAACCTCGCCATCGAACGCGCCTGCAAGCTGTTCGGCTGTGAATTCGCCAACGTTCAGCCGAACTCCGGCAGCCAGGCCAACCAGGCGGTTCTGCTGGCGCTGTTGCAGCCGGGCGATTGCGTGCTGGGCATGTCGCTGGCCGCTGGCGGCCACCTGACCCACGGCGCCGCGCCCAACATGTCGGGCAAATGGTTCAAGGCCGTGCAGTATGGCGTGCGCAAGGACGATCACCTGATCGACTTCGAGCAGGTCGAGGCGCTGGCGCGCGAGCACAAGCCCAAGCTCATCATCGCCGGTGGCTCGGCTTACCCGCGCGTTCTCGATTATGAGCGTTTCCGCGCCATCGCCGACGAGGTCGGGGCCTATCTGATGGTGGACATCGCCCATTACGCCGGTCTGATCGCTGGCGGCGTCTACCCCAACCCGTTCCCTTACGCCGACATCGCCACCACCACCACCCACAAGACCCTGCGCGGTCCGCGCGGCGGCATGGTGCTGACCAACCGCGAGGACATCGCCAAGAAGATCAATTCGGCGGTGTTCCCCGGCCTTCAGGGCGGCCCGCTGATGCACGTCATCGCCGCCAAGGCGGTGGCCTTCGCCGAGGCGCTGCGCCCTGAGTTCAAGACCTACGCCCAGGCCGTGCTGGACAACGCCCGCGTTCTGTCCTCGACCCTGATCGCCGGTGGGCTGGACATCGTGTCCGGCGGCACCGACAGCCACATCGTGCTGGTCGATCTGCGTCCGAAGAACCTGACCGGCAAGGCGGCGGAAGCCAGCCTGGAACACGCCAGCATGACCTGCAACAAGAACGGCGTGCCGTTCGACCCGCAGAAGCCGATGATTACTTCGGGCGTCCGTCTCGGCAGCCCGGCGGCGACGACGCGCGGTTTCGGCGTCGCCGAGTTCAAACAGGTCGGCGAGATGATCGTCGAGACGCTGGACGGTCTGGCCGCCAGCAACTCCGGCGACAATTCGGCGGTTGAGGCCGCGATGCGCGAACGGGTGCGCGGCCTGTGCCGTCAGTTCCCGATCTACCCGACGCTGTAACGCGTCACGGATCGGAAAAGGGACACCGACATGCGCTGCCCGTTCTGTGGAAACGAGGACACCCAGGTCAAGGATTCGCGACCGACGGAGGACAACTCGGCCATCCGGCGGCGGCGCTTTTGTCCCAGTTGCAGCGCGCGTTTCACCACCTTCGAGCGCGTGCAGTTGCGCGAGCTGACGGTGGTTAAGAGCGCGGGGCAGCGCGAACCCTTCGACCGCGACAAGCTGTTGCGGTCGATGCGGATCGCGCTGCGCAAGCGGCCCATCGACGCCGACCGCATCGACCGGGTGGTGAACAGCCTTGTTCGCCAGCTCGAATCGTCGGGCGAGAGCGAGATCCCGTCCAAGCAGATTGGCGAGATGATTATGGTCGCGCTGCAAACGCTCGATCAGGTCGCCTACATCCGTTACGCCTCGGTCTATAAAGACTTTCGCGAGGCGTCGGATTTCAACGAGTTCGTCGAGCAGTTGGTCCCGGACGCTTGAGGGGCGTGGGAGCCGCGTGCCCCCACCCCGGCCCTCCCCCGCTTCGCAGGGGAGGGGGCAGGAGCTTTGTCGGCGTTCGGCGTCCATCCCCTCCTCCGCCAGAGCGGGGGAGGGTTAGGGTGGGGGCACGCGACGCCCCCTGACACGGGAATGCCAACACATGACCACCCCCACCGACCTCCACCACATGCGCGCCGCCTTGGCGTTGGCCGCGCGCGGGCTGGGGCGGACATGGCCGAACCCGGCGGTTGGCTGCGTGCTGGTCCGCGACGGCGTGGTGGTCGGGCGCGGCTGGACCCAACCCGGCGGGCGACCTCACGCGGAAGCTGAGGCGCTGGCCCGCGCCGGGGCCTTGGCCGAGGGGGCCACCGCGTATGTCACGCTTGAGCCTTGCAACCATTACGGTAAGACGCCCCCCTGCGCGCTCGCTTTGATCGAGGCAAAAATCGCCCGCGTCGTCGTCGCCTGCCAGGATCCCGACCCGCGCGTGGCGGGCGGCGGCTTGGCCCGTCTGCGCGACGCTGGAATCACGGTCGCCACCGGGCTGTGCGAGGCCGAGGCGCTGGCGTTGAACGAGGGCTTTTTCAACCGCATCCAACACGCCCGCCCGCTCTTCACCCTGAAGCTGGCGACCACCCTGGACGGCCGCATCGCGACGCGAACCGGGGCCTCGCAATGGATCACCGGCCCGGCGGCGCGGGCGGTCGGCCATCGCCTGCGCGCCACGCACGACGCCATCCTGGTCGGCATCGGCACCGCGCTGGCCGACGATCCCGAATTGACCTGCCGTTTGCCGGGGCTGGCGGACCGCAGCCCGGCGCGGGTGGTGGTGGACAGCCGTTTGCGTCTGCCGCCAACCTCGAAACTCGCGACCACCGCAAGGGCTGTGCCGACCTGGGTCGTCACCGGCGCGGATCCCGATCCGGTCAAGGCCGCCGCGCTGACCGAGCATGGCGTGGAGATTCTGCCGGTCGCCACAGACTCCGCTGGCCGTCCTGAGCCGTTGGCGCTCGCCGCCGCGCTGGCCGAACGCGGGCTGACTCGCGTGCTGGTCGAAGGCGGGGCGACGCTGGCCGGATCGCTGCTGGGGGCTGGGCTGATTGACCGGCTGGAGTGGTTCCGCGCGGCGGCGTTGATCGGCGGCGACGGTCTGGCGGGGGTCGCGGGCTTCGGAGTCGCCACGCTCGACCAGATGGCGCGTTTTGAGCGGACGGAGCTGCGCGCGGCGGGGGCCGATCTGGTGGAGAGCTACCTTCGGCGTCTGGTTTGATCGGCGCAACAGTCCGTTGCGCGCGGCGCGCCGTCGTCGCCGCTTCCCCTTCGCGTGAAACCTGCTAAATTCCCCAGCATGTTCACTGGAATCATCACCGACATCGGGCGCGTGCGGGCCGTGGAACGGCAGGGCGACACCCGCTTCACCATCGAGACCGGCTTCGACACGGAGACGATCGCGATCGGGGCGTCCATCGCCCACAACGGCGTATGCCTGACGGTCATCGAAAAGGGACCGGGCTGGTACGTCATCCAGGCGTCGGGGGAAACCCTGTCGAAGACCACGTTGGGCGGCTGGGACGCCGGAACGCGGGTCAATCTGGAACGCGCGCTGAAGGTCGGCGACGAGCTGGGCGGTCACATCGTGTCGGGCCATGTCGATGGCGTCGGCGTGTTGGCGGCGACCAAGCCGGAGGGCGAGTCCCTGCGTCTGACCTTCGAGGCGCCGGAGTCGCTGGCCAAATACATCGCCTCCAAGGGGTCGGTCGCCATCGACGGCGTGTCGCTGACCGTGAACGAGGTGGCGGGCAATCGCTTTGGCGTCAACATCATCCCCCACACCCAGACGGCCACGACCTTTGGCGGCTTGCGGGTTGGGGATTCGGTGAATCTGGAAATTGATATGCTCGCGCGCTACGTCGCGCGGCTTGCGGGGCAGGAATGACGTCCGAGTTTCACAGCTACCTGTCGTCCGCCGAGGAAATCCTCGAAGAGGCGCGCCAGGGCAAGATGTTCATCCTGGTCGATGACGAAGACCGCGAGAACGAAGGCGATCTGGTCATCCCGGCGAATTGCGCCACCCCGGAAGCGGTCAATTTCATGGCCAAGCATGGCCGTGGCTTGATCTGCCTGACGATGGACCAGGCCAACATCGAACGGCTGCGCCTGCCGCTGATGGCCCAACAGAACGCCTCGCGCCACCAAACGGCTTTCACCGTCTCGATCGAGGCGCGCGAAGGGGTGACGACCGGCATTTCCGCCGCTGACCGCGCCCGCACCATCCAGGTCGCCATCGACCCGAAATCCGGCCCGCATGACATCGCCACGCCCGGCCACATCTTCCCGCTGCTGGCGCGCGAAGGTGGCGTGCTGGTCCGCGCCGGCCACACCGAGGCGTCGGTCGACATCTCGCGCCTGTCCGGTCATCCGCCTTCGGCGGTGATCTGCGAGATCATGAACGACGACGGCACCATGGCGCGTCTGCCCGATCTGGTGCAGTTCGCCCAGTTGCACGGGCTGAAGGTCGGCACCATCGCCGATCTGATCGCCTACCGCCGCCGCACCGAAACCATCGTCGAACAGCGTCTGGCCGGGTCGCTGGACAGCCGGTTCGGCGGGCGCTTCCAGACCTACATCTACACCAACAAGATCCATTACGCCGAACACATCGCGCTGGTGCGCGGCGACATTTCCGGCGATGAGCCGGTGCTGGTCCGCATGCACGCGCTGTCGGTGCTCGACGACGTGTTGGGCGACCGCAATTCCGGTCGGGCCGACGAGTTGCAAGCGTCGATGGAACTGATCGCCAAGGAAGGGCGCGGCGTCATCGTTCTGTTGCGCGAACCGCAGCCGAACGGCCTGTCGTCGGTGCTGAAGGCGCGGTTGGAAGGGCAGGTCGGCAGCGCGCCCACGCTGCGCGATTACGGCGTCGGCGCGCAAATCCTGTTGGATCTCGGCGTCCGCTCGATGATTTTGCTGTCGAACCGGCAAAAGTCGATCATCGGGTTGGAAGGCTACGGCCTGACCGTGGTCGGCCATCGACCGATCACCGCAGCCGTGACCGATGGCGGAACGGATTGAGGGTGAGGACCCGCTGATGGATTGGCGCCGCGCCGGATGACCGACACCCCCCACATCATGGTTGTGGACGCCCGCAGCCACGAGGACATCGCCGAGGAATTGGCGCGTGGCGCCATCGGGGAGCTGACCCGCGCGGGGGCCACCCACATTCGCTATGGCGTGCCGGGGTGTCTGGAAATTCCGGCGGCGGTGCTCTACGCCATCCGCTCGATGGATTTTTTCACGGCGCGCAAGCGGTTCGACGGCTATGTCGCGCTGGGCTGCGTGATCCGGGGCGAGACGACGCGGTACGACACAATCTGCGCCGAAAGCGCGCGCGGGCTTCAGGATCTGGCGTTGCGTTACACCCTGGCGGTCGGCAACGGCATCCTGACGGTGGAAAATCGCGAACAGGCTTGGGTGCGCGCCAACGTCGGATCCAAGAATATGGGCGGGGCCGCCGCGCGGGCCTGCCTTGACATGATTGACCTGAAGCGCAAATTCCGCCTCTATCCGCGTTGATCCCTTTTTCAGTGACTGCAAAGACCATCATGAGCAACGACGACGCGGCCAGCCGCGCGACACCCAAGCGCACATCCGGCAAATCCGGCGGCCGCAACCGGACCGGCGGCGGTTCCGCCAAGGCCCGCCGCAAGGCCGCCCGCCTGGGCGCGGTGCAGGCGCTGTACCAGATCGACCTGACCGGCGCGGCGGTGGAAACCGTGGTGGCTGAGTTTGTGACCCATCGCTTGGGCGAGGAAATCGACGGAACCAAATTCGTCGCCGGGGATCCGCAACTGTTTTCCGACATCGTGCGCGGGGCGATGCACCGCAAGGCCGAGGTGGACAGCGTGTTGACGGCGGCGCTCGACCCGCGCTTTCCCATCGACCGGCTGGAACTGCTGCTCCGCGCCATCCTGCGCGCCGGGGCTTATGAGATCGCCGTCCATCTCGACACCCACCCGCGCATCCTCATCAGCGAGTATGTGGACGTCGGCCACGCCTTCTTCGCCGGGCGCGAACCGGCGATGGTGAACGGCGTGCTCGACCACGTCGCCCGCGCCCTGCGCGCCGACGATCTGGCCAAGCCGGATCCGTCGCGCGGTGGTCCGTCGGCGGAGTGATCTCTGGACAACGCTTGCGGCGGTCTCCCTCTCCCCCCTGGGGAGAGGGGCGGGGTGAGGGGGCTGCGGGGCGTTGCGCTTTGCGGGTGACAACGATGTTTTTAAGCGGTCCCGCGTTCCTGATTGTCACGCGAAGCAACGCGGTGTCGCCCCCTCACCCTAACCCTCTCCCCGGGGGGGAGAGGGGATTGTGCGGAGGATGGTTGGCGATCCGATGACCGCGCGCCCGTTTTCCCCACCGGCGCTTGGGGAATTTGACCGCATCACCCGCTATTTCAAACCGTTGGCCGCCGAGTTCCCCGGCGCGCGCGGTTTGCGGGACGACGCCGCCGTGTTTGGCGTGCCGCCGGGATTCGAGCTGGTCGTCACCGCCGACGCCATGGTGGCGGGCGTGCATTTTTTCCCCGACGATTCGCCGGGCGACATCGCCGCGAAACTGCTCCGCACCAACCTCTCCGACCTCGCCGCCATGGGGGCGGAGCCGCTGGCCTACACCCTGACCACGGCTCTGCCGCGCGACGTGGACGAGGCGTGGCTTTCCGCCTTCGCCGCCGGTTTGGGGGAGGATCAGGCGCGCTTCAGCATCGGTTTGGCCGGGGGCGATTCGGTGTCCACCCGTGGGCCGATCACCCTGTCGGTCACGGCCTTCGGTCTGGTTCCGGCGGGCCGCGCCTTGCCGCGCTGGGGCGGCGTGGTCGGCGACCGGCTGTTTGTCTCCGGCTGTATCGGCGACGCGGCGTTGGGGCTGGAGATCGCCTACGACCGCTTGACGGTGGACGACGCGGCGGCGCGGGCGCATCTGCTGCGCCGCTTGCGCCGTCCCGATCCGCGCACCAGTCTTGGCCCGCGTCTGATCGGTCTGGCCAGCGGAGCGTTGGACGTGTCGGATGGTCTGGTGGCCGATCTGGGACATCTCTGCGAGGAATCCGGCTGCGCGGCCCGGTTGGACGCGGCGTCCGTTCCGTTGTCCGACGCGGCGCGCGGGGTGATCGGCGACGACCCGGCGCGGCTGGCGCTGGCGCTGACCGGCGGCGACGATTACGAGCTGTTGTTCTCCGCCCCGGAGTCGGCGACGCCCGCCCTGTTGGCGCTGGCGGAGAGCCTTGGCGTGCCAATCACGGCGGTTGGTTGGCTTGAAGCCGGAGTTCCCGGAACCGTCCGCGCGCTTGACCAACGTGGTGCGCCGCTCGCCTTGATCCGGCGTGGTTGGGATCATTTTTGACCACTTCGGCGTTTGATGGGCGCTCGTTTGCCCGCATGGTCAATTTAAGACAATCGAAAGCACGGGCGGGGCAGGTTGCGCCGGGCTTGCGGGCCGTGTGTCCTCCTTTCATTGGGTGTTCTCTGTGGTCAAGTCGCTGATTGTTCTGGTGCTGGGCATCCTGTTGCTGGGCGGCGCCGGATTCGGCGGCTGGTACATCTATTCCAATTATCTGGTTCCCCAGGAAGGCGCGGAGCCGAAGAAGGTCGAACCGCCGCCCAAGCCGCCCACCGCCTTTGTCCGCCTGCCGCCGTTGGTCGTGCCGGTGATCGGCGCGACCCGAGTCGAGCAATTCGTCACCGTTGTGGTGACGATGGAGGTGGTTTTGGAGAAGCAGCCGATGGTTCAGGCCAACCAGGCCCGGATGAGCGACGGTTTTCTCACCGCGCTCTATGGCGCGGTCGCCGACAAGTCGGTTCTGAATGGACCATTGGTCAATATCCCTGCCGTAAAAGCAAAACTGGTGGAAGCCGCCAATAAGGTGATGGGGCCGGGGGTGGTTCTGGATGTCCTGGTTCAGGCGGTGACTCAGCGCAATCTTTAGCGCTGTTGTGCGCTGCGGTTGTCGGGGCCTCTGACGAAGGTCAGATATGACCCTGGCCAATTCGCCGCGCCATCAAGGACATGGCGGCGGTTGCAAAGATGGGCGCCCTTCGGCATCCTTTTCCCTGAGAACACTTGCGCCCGACTTCTCCCGTTCTTTTCCGGGAGTCGGCTTTCGCGGGCGGACCTTTCAAAAATCGGGGGATGCGATGGCTTTAGCGTTCATCGTCATCATTGCCAGCGGTCTGCTTGCGCTGGCCTACGGCTATCGTGCCGGAAAAGAGGTCATGGCCGCGTCGCCGGGAACCGAGCGCATGCAGGCCATCGCCGCAGCGGTGCAGGAGGGCGCGCGCGCCTATCTGAACCGGCAATACACCACCATCGCCGTGGCGGGCGTCGTTTTGCTGTTGATCCTGGGCGCGACCTTGGGATTGCCGGTCGCCATCGGCTTTCTGATCGGGGCGATTCTGTCCGGTCTGGCGGGCTACATCGGCATGAACGTGTCGGTGCGCGCCAACGTCCGCACCGCGCAGGCGGCGACCAACGGGCTGGCCCCAGCGCTCGACATCGCGTTCAAGTCCGGGGCGATCACCGGCATGCTGGTGGTCGGGCTGGGGCTGTTGGGCGTCGGCGGTTATTACGGGGTGTTGATGACGATCTACCGCGTCACCGACCCCGAGCAGGTCCGCACGGTGCTGGAAGCCCTGCTGGCGCTCAGCTTCGGGGCTTCACTGATCTCCATCTTCGCCCGGCTGGGTGGCGGCATCTTCACCAAGGGGGCCGACGTCGGCGCCGATCTGGTCGGCAAGGTCGAGGCGGGCATCCCCGAAGACGACCCGCGCAACCCGGCGGTCATCGCCGACAATGTCGGCGACAATGTCGGCGATTGCGCCGGCATGGCCGCCGATCTGTTCGAGACCTACGCCGTGACCATCGTCGCCACCATGCTGTTGGCGGCGATCTTCTTTTCCGGCGACGTCGTCCGCTCGATGCTGGTCTATCCCTTGGTGATCGGCGCGGTCTGCATCGTCGCCTCGGTCGCCGGGACCTTCGCGGTCAAGCTTGGCGCCGACAACAACATCATGAATGCGCTGTACAAGGGTTTGGCGGCGACGGCGGGCATCTCGCTGGTGTTGATCCTGATCGTCACCGCCGTGATGTTCGGCTTCACCCGCCCGCTGGCGATGAGCAACGGGTTGACCATCACCGGCATGAATCTGTTCGTGTCGTCCCTGGTCGGGTTGGGCGTCACCGGCCTGCTGGTGTGGATCACCGAATTTTACACCTCCACCGCCTTCCGCCCGGTGCGCAGCATCGCCAAGGCGTCGGAAACCGGCCATGGCACCAACGTGATCCAGGGGCTGGCGGTGTCGATGGAATCCACCGCGTTGCCGGTGCTGGTGATTTGCGCGGGCATCCTGATCGCCCATGGTCAGGCGGGGATTTTCGGCATCGGCATCGCCGCGACGACCATGCTGGCGCTGGCGGGGATGGTGGTGGCGCTCGACGCTTACGGCCCGGTGACGGACAACGCGGGCGGCATCGCCGAAATGGCCGACATGCCCAAAGAGGTCCGCGTCACCACCGACGCGCTGGACGCGGTGGGCAACACCACCAAGGCGGTGACGAAGGGCTACGCCATCGGCTCCGCCGGTCTGGCGGCGCTGGTGCTGTTCGCCGCCTATGTCCAGGATCTCGGCCATTACTTCCCCAAGGTGAAGGTCGAGTTCAAGCTGGACGATCCCTATGTCGTCGTCGGGCTGTTGATCGGCGGCTTGCTGCCCTATCTGTTCGGATCCATGGGGATGACGGCGGTCGGGCGCGCCGCCGGGTCGGTGGTGGTTGAGGTGCGCCGCCAGTTCCGCGAGATCCCCGGCATCATGGAGGGCACGGCCAAACCCGATTACGGTCGGGCGGTGGACATGCTGACCAAGGCGGCGATTCGCGAAATGGTGATTCCCTCGCTGCTGCCGGTGCTGGCCCCGGTGGTTCTCTATTTCGTCATCGCCGCGATTGGCGGTCAGGCGGCGGCCTTCGCCGCGCTGGGGGCCATGCTGCTGGGCACCATCGTCACCGGCATCTTCGTCGCCATCTCGATGACGTCGGGCGGCGGGGCGTGGGACAACGCCAAGAAATACATCGAGGAGGGCAACCATGGCGGCAAGGGATCCGACGCGCACAAGGCGGCGGTGACGGGCGACACCGTCGGCGATCCGTACAAGGACACGGCTGGCCCGGCGGTGAATCCGATGATTAAGATCACCAACATCGTGGCGATCCTGCTGCTGGCGATTTTGGCCCAATTCGCCTGAGTTCAGACGATTTTGAAACGCAAAAGGGCGGGAACCCACGAAGGTTCCCGCCCTTTTGGCGTTGGTCGGAAGCGTCAGGCGATCAGTGGCCCGGACCCTTGCTCTTGGTGTCCTTGGCGGAGAAGCGCCCGACATTGCCGAGCATCTGTTCCAGGAACGTCATTTCGCGTCCGGCGGTCGGGGTGGAGCGATCCACCATCTCGACATCCTGGCCGTTGGTCTCGTCGAGCTTCTTGATCTCGCGCACCACGCCCGCCTGATCGAAGCGAACGATCAACACGCGGCGCTCGACCACTTCCGGCTGGAAGAAGGCGGTCTTCTCGGTCTTCTGCCCGATGTAGTACCAGACGTTCGGATCGAAGGTTCCGACCGAGGTCGGCGTGCCAAGCACGGCGGCGACGTCGTCGCGGCGGCTCTGGCCCGGCTGAAGCTCGGCCACGCGTTCGGGATCGGTCAAATTGCCGCGCTGGGCGGTGATCGGCGTGCAGCCGGACGCCGCCAGACCGGGGAGGATGACGGCGCCCAGCAGGGCGACGGCGCGAAACGCGGAAGGAATCGATATCGTCATGGTGCTCAGGCTATGATGGGCCAGCGGATGGGAACGGCAAGGCCGCGCAAGGCGCGTTCGCCGGTTCCACGCTGCGGGGACCATCGCACCCGGCCCTCCGTTCTGTCAACGAAACTCCGAGTCTTCAAGAAAGCGCCAACCGTGTCAGACAGTCTTTTCGGGCGCCTGTTCGGGCGGTTTTCCGCCGCCGCCGCCGCCCGTCCGGTGGATGGCCTGTTCGCCGCCATCGTCGCCCAAGCGCGCCAGCCGGATTTCTACCGTGGGCTTGGCGTGCCGGACACGCTGGACGGTCGATTCGATCTGGTGGCCCTGCATTGCTTTTTGACCATGCGCCGGTTGAAGGGGCAGGGGAGCGCCGCCGCCGCCCTGTCGCGGCGCCTTTATGAACGGATGATCGACGATTTCGAGAAATCCCTGATGGAGATGGGTGTCGGCGACACCGGCATCGGGCGACGGGTGAAAACGATGGCGCGCGGCATGGCCGGGCGGATCAAGGCCTATGACGAGGCGCTGGCCGACTCCGACGATCACCGGCTGGAGGTGGCCTTGGACAACAACGTCTATGGCACGCTGGAGGAAACCGACCCGGCCCATCTCGCCGCCCTGACCGCCTATGTCCGGACCGCCGCCGCGTCTCTGGAGGCGCAGGCGTTGGAGTCGCTGCTGGCGGGGCGAGTGTCGTTTCCGGCAGTGGTTCAAGGGGCGGATTAGGGTTTTTTGTCCACAGATGAACACAGATAAACACCGATGACGCTTCGATTCCGGCGGCGCCACAGGCTGCCGGTGACAAAGCAAGATTTTTGATGATCGCGGCGACGCCCTGCCTGCCGAGTGACGCTCAAATCTCAAAAAATCTGTGTTCATCTGTGTTCATCTGTGGACCAAAAGTCCTGACACTTCTCCCCGACGACCCATGGCGAAAAACCCGAAACCCCCAACGTCCCTCTTGCCTTTCGGCCCGTCCGGTTGCATGTGACTTTCTGCGCCGGAGTCGAGTCGCCCCATGGGCGCGGCCCCGGCTGGTTTTCCAAGGACGACTCCGCCATGACCGACCCCAGCGCCCTCATCCCCGCGCCGGAATTTTCGCGCAAAATCAGCGCCGACTCCGTGCGCCGCGCCCCGCTGACCGAAACCATCGAGGCCAACGAGCAGGAGCGCAAGGCGCTGGCCGAACGGTTCGAGCTGGAGTCCATCAGCCGCCTGACCGCCACCATCCGCCTGCGCGCCACGCGCGGCGGGTCGATGATCCGCGTGTCGGGACGGCTGGAGGCCGAGGTGGTGCAGACCTGCATCATCACGCTGGATCCCGTCCCCGCCCAGGTCGAGGACGAGTTTGAGGCGCTGTTCGCCCCGGAATCGCTGATTGAGGAGCCGGGCGAAGAGATTGATTTCGACCCGACCCTGTCCGACGCAGAGATTCCCGAGCCGATGCAGAACAACCGCATCGACATTGGCGAATTGACGGCGCAGCATCTGTCTTTGGCGCTCAACCCCTATCCGCAGGTGGACGGCGCGGTGTTTGAAGGATTCGATGACGGCCCGCTCGACGAGGAGGAGGTCGTCCCGGAAGAACCGGAGAAACCCAACCCGTTTGCGGCCTTGCAGCGTCTGAAGCCGCGCGACTGATCCCCGTTTGGCGGGAGGCTGCCGATCATGGGTTTCCGGGTTGTTCGCGCTTGCCCTGCGGTGACATTTGCCTTATTGAATGCCGCTCGCGTTGGGCGGCCCCTGTTCGGGCCGCCTTTTACCATCAAGAGAGTTTACGGTCATGGCTGTTCCGAAGAAGAAGACCTCCAAGTCGCGTCGCAACATGCGTCGTTCGCACCACGCGCTGCCGACCTCGTCCTACGCCGAGTGCACGAACTGTGGCGAGCTGAAGCGTCCGCACCATGTCTGCGGGTCTTGCGGCCATTACGACCAGCGCGAAGTGGTTCAGAGCGGCACTGCCGCCGCTTGATCCCCGTCGCGTTGTTGCGGGTCATGATGTTCCAGGGCGTGCGCCGTCCTAGCCGGGGAGTCTGTTCGCGGTGAGTCAGCGCCTGACCATTGCCCTGGACGCCATGGGTGGGGATCTTGGTCCCGACATGGTGATCGCCGGGGCGGACATCGCGCGGGAACGTCATCCCGACGTGACTTTCCTGTTGTTCGGCGATTCCCAGCGAATCGAGCCGCTGTTGAATCAGCGGCCCGCGCTGAAGGCTGTTGCGGAAATCCGCCACACGCCCGACGCGGTGGCTGGGGACGCCAAGCCTGCGGTCGCTTTGCGCGCCGGGCGCCAGTCCAGCATGCGGCTCGCCATCGACGCGGTGGCGAACGGGCAGGCGGCCTGCGTCGTGTCGGCGGGCAACACCGGCGCCTTGATGGCGATGGCGAAGTTCGTGCTGAAGACGCTGCCCGGTATTGACCGGCCGGCGATCGCGTCGTTCTTCCCGACCCAACGGGGCGAGAGCATCATGCTGGATCTCGGCGCCAACGCCGAATGCCAGCCGGAGAATCTCGTCCAGTTCGCGGTGATGGGGGCGGTTTTCGCCCGCGCCGTGCTGGGGCTGCCGGAACCGACCATCGGCGTTCTGAACATCGGTTCGGAAGACATGAAGGGCAACGAGGTGGTGCGCGCGGCGGCGGCGACCCTGCGCGAGATGCCGTTGCCCGGCCGTTTCCACGGCTTTGTCGAGGGCAACGACATCGGTTTGGGCACGGTGGACGTGGTCGTGACCGACGGCTTCACCGGCAACGTCGCCCTGAAAACCGCCGAGGGCACGGCCAAGCTGTTCGCCGAGTTTCTGCGGCGGACGTTCGAGTCGTCGCTGTTGGCGCGCATCGGCTATCTGCTGGCGCGCGGGGCGTTCAAACGCTTCAAGCAGCGCATCGACCCGCGCCGCTACAACGGCGCCATGTTTTTGGGATTGCGCGGCGTCTGCGTGAAAAGCCATGGCGGCACCGACGCCATCGGCTTCGCCAACGCGGTGGCCGTGGCGATCAATCTGGCGGCGCACGGTTTCAACGAGCGCATCAAGGAAGAGATGAGCCGCGTCGCCGACGCGCACCCTCTTCCCGACACGAAGGCGGCGGCGGGCTGAATCATGGTCAAGCGTTCCCGAGTTCTGGGCTGTGGCACCTATCTGCCGGGCAAAATCGTCACCAACCGTGACCTGGAACAGCGGGTGGACACCACCGACGAGTGGATTGTCCAACGCACCGGGATCCAGTCGCGCCACCTCGCCGCTGATGGCGAGATGACGTCCGATCTGGCCATCGGCGCCGCGACTCGCGCGCTGGAGCATGCCGGGGTTCCGGCCAGCAGCATCGACTGCGTCATTCTGGCGACCACCACCCCCGACAACACCTTTCCGGCGACGGCGACCAAGGTGCAGGCGGCGCTTGGCACGGTGGGTTTCGCCATGGACATCCAGGCGGTGTGCGCCGGATTCGTCTACGCTTTGTCGGTGGCCGACAATTTCATCCGGGGCGGACAGGCCCGCCGGGCGCTGGTGATCGGCGCCGAAACCTTCTCGCGCATTCTCGACTGGAACGACCGCACCACCTGCGTGCTGTTCGGCGACGGGGCGGGCGCGGTGGTGCTGGAGGGCTACGACGCCAAGGGCGATACGAGCGACCGGGGCGTGCTGTCCACCCATCTGCATTCCGACGGTCGGCAGTATGACCTGCTTTATGTCGATGGCGGCCCGTCCTCCACCCAGACCGTCGGCCATGTCCGCATGCACGGACAGGAGATTTTCCGCCACGCCGTCAGCAAGCTGTCGGGCGTGGTGGAGGAGGCGCTGGTCGCCAACGGGCTGGAAGTCAGCGACATCGACTGGATGGTTCCCCATCAGGCGAACCGCCGCATCATCGACGGGCTGGCCCGCAAGATGAAGCTGGCCCCGGAAAAGGTGGTGCTGACCGTCGATCACCACGGCAACACCTCGGCGGCGTCGATTCCGCTGGCCTTGGGCGAGGCGGTGGCCGATGGGCGGATCAAGCGCGGCGATCTGGTGCTGATGGAAGCCATCGGCGGCGGCCTGACCTGGGGGTCGGCGCTGGTCCGCTGGTAAGGGTCCGTTGGCAAGGGGCTGCGGCTAAGCCTGTTCAGCCCTTTTGCATACGCCTGCGGATTGCTGCAACGCGAGAGCGTTGACGGCTAAGCCCTTGCCAAGCTTTTGAATTGACGGACCTTCTTCGGTCGGATTACCGTCTTCCCACTGGTTGCGGGGGGAGACGATCCATGACCCAGAACACCGTCACGCGCGCCCAACTCAGCGAAGCCGTCTATCAAGAAGTCGGTCTGTCGCGCAACGAATCCGCCGATCTGGTGGAAACCATTCTCGATGAAATTTCCGACGCGCTGGCGCGCGGCGAAATGGTGAAGATCTCATCCTTCGGCAGCTTCCAGGTCCGCCAGAAGGGCGAGCGCATTGGCCGCAACCCCAAGACCGGGGAAGAGGTGCCGATCCTGCCGCGCCGCGTCCTGGTGTTCCGCGCCAGCCATGTGCTGAAAAACCGCATCAACGAGCTTCAGGACGCGGTGGACGCGGCCAACGCGCGGGCGGCCTCCTGATGAGGCCAGCGCGGCGTTGACGCCATGAAGTCGGCGACGGCCTTCCGCACCATCAGCGAGGTCGCGACCGACCTGAGGGTGCCGCAGCATGTCCTGCGCTTTTGGGAAACCAAATTCCCGCAGATCCGCCCGCTGAAGCGCGGCGGCGGGCGACGCTATTACCGGCCCGAGGATGTGGAGCTGCTGCGGCGAATCCAGGCGCTGCTGTATGAGGAACGCTACACCATCAAGGGCGTCCAGCGGCTTCTGAAGGAAGGCCGCACGGCGAACCCAACCCCGCCGCTTCCCGAGGATTCCGAAGACGAGACCGGGCCGGACGGGGCGGGGGAGGGCGTTTCCGCGCCCGAACCGCTGGACCCGAACGACGCGCCGGAGGATGAGCCGCCGGGGCTGCCCAGCGATCTGCGCCATGATCTGCTGATGGTTTTGGACGAGTTGAAGGCGCTGCGCGGGGTGTTGGCGCGGCTGTCGGGGCGGGATGAAAAAAACATCTAAAATCGTTACGGGAATGGTTGCATCGCCAAAAGGCCGCCGCTATAGTCCCGTTCCCGTTCGGAACCAAGCCGCAGCTTGCTGCGGCGTGAGTAACGGAGCGTAGCGCAGCCTGGTAGCGCATCAGACTGGGGGTCTGAGGGTCGCAGGTTCGAATCCTGTCGCTCCGACCAGTTCCGAACGGAAAAAGCCCTGAAGCCTTTGGCTTCGGGGCTTTTTGCTGTTCGCGCGCGGCATGGTTGTTGATCGGTCGGCGGGGCGTGGTAGGGTCCGCCGCCCTGTTTCAACGACCCGGCAAGCGAACACCGACCATGCCCATTCTGCACTGGCTGACCCGCGATCAGGATCTTACAGCGGCGCGGGCCGTTCCCTATCGCCTGCTGGACGAGAGTCCCGATCTTGGCCATGGCGACCGCAGCGCGGGCAACCTGTTGATCCAGGGCGACAATCTGGACGCGCTGAAAGCCCTGCTGCCCTTTTACGCCGGGTCGGTGAAATGCATCTACATCGACCCGCCTTACAACACCAAATCCGCCTTTGAACATTACGACGACAATCTGGAACACAGCCAATGGCTGGCCATGATGTGGCCGCGCCTGGAACTGCTGCGCGAGCTGTTGAGCGAGGATGGATCCATTTGGGTGTCGATCGACGACAATGAGGGGCATTACCTCAAAGTCATCATGGACGAGGTGTTCGGGCGGAAGAATTTTATCGCGAATGTGATTTGGAGAAAGAACTACTCTCCAAAATCAACAGCTAAGCACATTTCGATAGATCATGATTACATAACGGTATATGCAAAAAATTCAGAAAATTGGGTGCCTAATCTTATGCCGCGCACAGATAGTCAGAATGCGGCTTATAAAAATCAAGATAACGATCCAAGAGGTCCTTGGAAAACAAGCGATCTATCAGCTAGAAATTTTTATAGTAAGGGTATTTATCCAATTGTCACCCCATCTGGGCGAGTGGTTAGTGGGCCGCCTGGTGGAAATTATTGGCGAGTATCAGAGGATAAATTCAAAGAACTTGATTCTGATAAAAGAATTTGGTGGGGGAAGAGTGGGACCTCAATACCTCAGATAAAGAGATTTTTAAGCGAAGTGAAGCAAGGTGTGGTTCCTCAGTCTTATTGGCACTATGATGAGGTCGGGCATACGCAAGATGCAAAGAAGGAAATGATTGAGTTTTTTGGTAGGGAAATATTTGATACCCCAAAGCCAGAAGCTCTCCTTCAACGAATTCTCCACATCGCCACCAACCCCGGCGACCTCGTGCTTGATTCCTTCCTCGGGTCGGGCACCACGGCGGCGGTGGCGCAGAAGATGGGGCGGCGGTGGATCGGCGTGGAAATGGGCGATCACGCCGTGACCCATTGCGCGCCGCGTCTGCGCAAGGTGGTGGATGGGGAACAGGGCGGGATTTCCGATTCGGTCGGTTGGACCGGCGGCGGCGGTTTCCGCTTTTGCCGGTTGGGCGCGCCGGTGTTCCAGCCCGACGGCGGGATTTGTCCCGACATCCGCTTTCCGGCGCTGGCCGCCCATGTCTGGTTTTCCGAAACCGCCATCCCCTGGACCGGCGCGCCCTTCACGCCCTTTCTGGGGGTGCATGACGGGCGCGGCTACGCGCTGCTGTACAACGGCGTTCTGGGCGACCGGCGGCCGCAGGGCGGCAATGTGCTGACCCGCGCCGTGCTGGATCTGCTGCGCGAGGCGGCGCGGGCGGCGGCGCCGGAGTTTTCCGGGCCGCTGACGGTCTATGGCGAGCGCGCCGCTTTGTCCGCCGCCACGCTGGCCCGCGAGGCCATCACCTTCAAACAAACGCCGTATGACGTGAAGGCGCGACGGTAAGGGGCCGGTCATGGAACTGAAACTCTATCAACAGACCACGCTGGACACTCTGCGAGCCTTTCTGGAACAGGCGCGGCTGACCGGGCCGCAGGCCGCCTATGACGCGATGGTCCGCGACCCCGAACGCAAGGCGCGGCTGGGCCGCTACGGCGACGAATACCGCCCGCTCGATGGGCTGCCCGGCACGCCTTATGTCTGCCTGCGCCTGCCGACCGGCGGCGGCAAGACCCTGCTGGCCGCGCACAGCGTGAAGATCGTCGGCGACGCCTGGGCGGACAAGGAATGCCCAGTCGTTCTGTGGCTGGTCCCGTCCAACACCATCCGGCGGCAAACGGCGGAGGCGCTGAAAAACCCACGCCACCCCTACCGCCGGGCGCTCGACCGTTCTTACCCCATGGGCGTCCGGGTGTTCGACATCGCCGATTTTGAACAGATTTTGGCCCATGACGTTGGCGGGCAAACGATCATCATCGTCGGCACCATCCAAACCCTGCGGGTCGCCAACACCGAAGGGCGGCGGGTCTACGCCCACAACGAGAATCTGGAATCCCACTTCGCCAAATTGCCGCGCGGCCTGCCGGGGCTGGAGCTGCGCCCCGACGGCGGGCCGAAATTCTCGCTGGCCAATCTGCTGCGCGTCCACCGACCGATCATGATCGTGGACGAGGCGCACAACGCCGTCACCGGCTTGACCCGCGATCTTCAGGATCGGGTGAATCCCTGCGCCGTCATCGAATTCACCGCGACGCCCCGGCTGGCCAACAACACCCTGCACAGCGTCACCGCGCAGGAGTTGAAGGCCGAACAGATGGTGAAGCTGCCGATCCGCCTGAAAGAGGAGCGGAATTGGCAACAGGCGGTGACGCTGGCCATCGCCAAGCGCGGCGAACTGGCGGCCATCGCCCGGCACGAGCGCGAGCATGTCCGACCCATCCTGCTGTTCCAGGCGCAGCCGAAGAATCAGGAGGTGACGGTCGAGGTTCTGCGCCAGCATTTGATCGAGGTCGAAAACATCCCGGAAAAGCGAATCGCCGTCGCCACCGGCGAGCAGCGCGGGCTGGACGGCGTCGATCTGTTCGATCCCGCCTGTCCCATCGACTGCGTCATCACGGTGGAGGCGTTGAAGGAGGGGTGGGATTGCTCCTTCGCCTATGTCTTCTGCTCCGTCGCCAACATCCGCAGCGCCATCGACACCGAACAATTGCTGGGCCGCGTGTTGCGCATGCCCTACGCCCGCCGCCGCGTGGCCCCCGAACTCAACCGCGCCTACGCCTATGTCACCGCCACGGCGTTTCAGGAGGCGGCGAACGCGCTGTGCGACTGTCTGGTGAAAATGGGCTTCGAGGAGAGCGAGGCGCAGGAAAATCTGGAGCCGGAACCCGAGTTCAACGGTTTGACCGTCGGTCTGTTCGGGGGTCCGTTTGGGCTGGGGGAGGCTCCGGTGCCCGCCTTCACCCACGCGTTGCCCGACGATCCGGTGCTGGTCGAGGCGCTGGCCAAGGCCCCCGTCGCCGGGTTGCGGGTGGAGACGACCGACGGCGGCCCGCCCACCCTGCGCGTCGTCGGCCCGTTGAGCGCGACCGTCGAGGCGGCGGTGACGGCGGCCCTGCCCGAAGCCCACCGCCCCGCCTTCATCCGGGCGGTGGGGCAATACCGGCTGACCATTCCGGCGGACGCCCCGCCGGTGGCGCGCGGCGACCGTTTCATCGTTCCGGCCCTGGTCACGGAGCATCAGGGCGCCTTCGATCTGGCTGATGCCGATCTGTTCATGGAATGGATCGACTGGTCGCTGGACAAGCTGCCGCCCCGGCTGGACAGCGCCGCCTTCGACCTGCGCGAAAGCGGCGACCAATTCGAGATCGACGTCCTTGAGGGGCGAGTCGCCATGAGGATCGACGGGGAGCAGGAACAGCTTTCCTTGGCCATCGACGTCGAGGGCTGGACCGAGGCGGCGTTGGTCCTGTGGCTGGACGGCCAAACCCGCCAGCTTGACCTGTCGCAGGGCGAACTGATTCGCTGGCTCAGCGCGCTGGTCCATGATTTGACCCAGACCCGCCGCTTTTCCATCGCCGCGCTGATGCGGGCGAAATTCATTCTGGCCAAGTCGATTCGCGGCCTCATCGACCGTCATCGCGCCGTGGTGCGGACCGAAGCCCACCAGATCTTTCTGTTCCATCCGGGGGCCAGGGTCGAGGTCAGCTTCGACGATTCGTTCGCCTTTGAGTTCACAGACGGGATGTACGCCGACCAACGCCCGTACCGGGGCCGTCACATCTTCACCAAGCATTTCCTTGGCCCCAAGCAGGTTCCCGCCTTTGACGGCGTCGCCGGGGGCGAGGAGGAAACCTGCGCGGCGATGATCGACAGCCTGAACGAGGTGGCGTTCTGGGTGCGCAACGTGCCCAAACACGCCAACGCCTTCCGGCTGCCGAAGGCGTCCGGCTTCCATTACCCTGATTTTGTTCTGAAACTGAAGGATGGGCGGCTGCTGGCGGTCGAATACAAGGGCGCGCAGGGGGCGACCAACGACGACACCCGCGAAAGGCGGGCCATCGGCGCGCTGTGGGAACGGGTGTCGGCGGGCCGCTGCCTCTACCTGATCGTCGAGAAATCGGTGGATGGGTTGGACGCGCGGGAGCAGATCAAACGGAAGATCGCCGGGTGACGGGATGGGGCCGCGACCCGGTCGCCCGTTTCAGCGCAGGTCGATGCCCGCTTGGCGCAGGGTGCGGGTGAGGGCGGCGACGATGTCGGGGGCAACGTCGCCCGTTCCGTAATCAAAGTTGATTACGGCGTACCACGGAACCCCGGCTTTGCTCGCCAGCATCCGTGTCGACCAGCCAAGGCGCAAGCGTGCCGCTTGGCACTGCGTCCCGGTCATGTTCGTCGACTCCACACGTAGCGTTGCCTGATGGCGGGCGGGGATGGGTTGACCCAGGGGATGGCGAATCACGTCTGGCTCAATTCAAAACCGAACGCCGGTCAGCTTGAAGAATGCAGAAATCAGCCTTGCTTGTCATGTATCGGATTGTTGCAACTTTGCGCGGCCTGCCCTGAACAGATGTCATAGTACGACAAATCATTAAAATTAAATTGAAAATCGAAACATGGGGGCCGGAGAAAGAGGCCGAGGATTGCCGCCTTGTCATGTGTTTTTCTGGGTCGCGCCCACGCAGGCCAAGAGGTTGGCCAACGCCCGCGCCTGAACGGCCAGAGGTTGTTGGTCGCCGTCATTGGGCGGGCTGGGGGCCGGGCCGGGGGGCGGCGGGGCTGGGTTTTCCGCCAGCACGCTGTGAAAACGGGCGGCGATGGCGTGGGCGTGGTGGCGCAACACCTGCTCCAGCATGGCGAATTCCGGCGGTTTGGACGATCCCAAGCGGGCGCAGAACTGGTGCAGAAGAGTCAACTGCTCCAGGGCCGACACCGCCAGACTGGGCGTCACGTCGGTCCGTCCGGCGGCCTTTCCGGCGATGCGGGCCAGCAGGTTGGCCAAGGCGTTCAGAGTCTTGCCGAAGGCCCGCAGGGCGGCTTCGTCCTCGGCGATGACGAAGGCGGTGCGCTCCTCCTCCCCATCGCGCAGGGCGTCGAGTAGGCGCAGCGCGACGGTCAGCAGATGATCGGTCTGCGACACCACGGCGACGTTGTCGTACAGGGTCAGCAGATCGGGCTTGCTGATGAAGGCGCGGATGGTCTCGGCGGAGCGCATCAGCGTCAAACGGCTGAGACGGCGGGCGTGCTCCGACAGGCTCGCCAACCCGGATTGGTGGCCCAGGATCTCCAGAACCCAGCGCACCGCCTCGATCCGCAGCAGGTCAAAGGCGATGCTGCGCAGATCGGGGCCGTCGGGCGTGTCGAGCAGAACGCGCAGATGGTCGGTCGATTGCCGGGCGCTGTCGACCAGCGCGGACACGACCTCGTCCACCCGCGCGCGCAGCGGCGTGCGGGCGTCGCCGTGCCGAGCGAGCAGGGCGGCCAGCGCCTCGGCGGTCGTCACCGCGTCGGGCGCTCCGACGGCGGGATCGGCGATCACCGCGCGCAGATGGCGGCAGAGCGCGGCGGCGAGGGTTTCCAAGGCCGGGCCATACTGGGCCAGCAGATGGGCGCGGCGGTCGGCGGGGCTGTAGGCGGCCAGAACGTCCAGCGGCAGTTCATGGCCCTTCGGGTTGGGCGGCAGGGGCAGGGCGGCGGCCTGGGCGCGGATGGCGGCGGCGTCCGCCACGGTGGCGGCGCGACCGAGAGCGCCAGCCAGCGCCGCCCAGGCGGCGAGCGGCGGCGCGCGCTCGTCGGTCATGCGGGGCGCCCGGCCAGAAATTTGGTCAGCCGCACCAGATTGCGGCCAGCGTCGCGCCGGTAGTCGGCGCGGTCCATCGTCTGCTTGACCAGAAACACGCCCAACCCGCCGATGGGCCGGTCCTCGACGTCGCTGGTCAGATCGGGGGCGGCGACCTCGGTGAAAGGATCGAAGGGGGCGGCTTTGTCCTCGATCTCCACCTGGAGCGTCGCGTCGTCGCAGCCAAGCCGCACGGTGATCGCGCGCGCAGGCGCGCTGGTCGCGTCGGCGTAGCCGTAGGTCACGATGTTGGTGATGAGTTCGTCCAGGCAGAGATTGAGCTTGAACGCGATGTCGGGCGGCAGCCCGTTGCGGTCGGCGAAGTCATCCACCGTTTCGGCCAACCGCGCCAACTCGCTGAGGTCGGCGCGCAGATCCAGTTCGAGCTGGTCGCTCATGCGGTGTCGTCTCCGGCGCCTTGGCGTGATGGCGCGCTCTGCGTTGAGCCGGGGGTTGGTTGTATGTGATGATCGGCGGGTTTCCGAACAAGCTCAATTCCTTTTGTCGCTTCGCGGCCTCCGGCGCGGGGCGGTTGGCCGGGAAAGATGGTCATCGGGGCGGGAAGGGCGCACAGTGACAAAAGCGCGACCGGCCCGACCCGGAGGTTGAAGGGGCGGCGAGGCCCGCCCAGATTCTCGATGGCGGTCTTGATGGCGCGGGCGACGCGCGTGGGGCGCGTCGCGGCCATGGAATGAAGCGCCGATGGCGGGTGTTTGCGGGTGTGGTCCGCCCTGTGGCGGGGCGCCGGGAAACGGGGAGTGTTGACGCCATGCCGACGATCTGGACGGAAGCGATCTTGGCCCAGGGAAACTGGACCCAGGCGATCTGGACGCGGATGAAGGCCAGGATGGGCGACGCCGCCGCGCAGCACGCGGTCGCCGAAACCCTGCGCGTGGTCGATGTCGCGGCGGCGGTTCCCTGGTATCGCCAAGCCGCGCGGGGCGGGCATGTCGGCGCGCAAACGATGCTGGCCTTTCTGCTGGCGAACGGCATCGGGGTGCGGGCGAATCCGCGCGCCGCCGTCGCCTGGTACCGCCGGGCGGCGCTGATGGGCGATGTCGGCGCGCAAAACAATTTGGGCTACATGCTGGAACAGGGGGCCGGGGCGCCGCGCGACGCCGCGCGGGCGGCGGGGTGGTACCGGCTGGCCGCGCTTCAGCGCTCGGCGACGGCTCAGGTGAATTTGGCCCTGCTGCTGCTGGACGGGCGCGGCGTGGAACGGGACGAGGCGCAGGCGGTGGAATGGTTGCGTCTGGCGGCGGCGCAGGGGCATCCGGCGGGGCAGGTCCGGCTTGGCCTGTGCCTGCGCGAAGGGGTGGGGGTCGAGCGTGACCCGGTGGAGGCCGCGCGCTGGCTGCGCGCCGCCGCCGAGCAGGGCGACCAAGAGGCGCTGGCCGCGCTGGCGGGTTTGACGGCCGAGGAGGCCAATCACGCGCCGACGGCCGATCAACCGGCGCTGGCTCAACCGGCGCTGGCGGATTGCTCGGGCGATGAGGACGCGGAGAGGGGGCAACCCTCGGCGGATTGGCCTAGTGCCGATTGGCCCCCCGCCTGGACAAAAGGCGAGGCTGTGGGCGGGCGGGCCTGGGTCGAGACGGTGTAACCCGGCCCGGTGGTTTCTTTGGTTTTTCTTTCAATTCAGAGATGTTTTGTCCAAATCGCCAAAGATTTAAACAAAATTTGTCAGCGGTTGGGGCGCGCCACCATCTTGTTTTACCGCCGCAAACCCCCGATCATGGTCCTATGACCGCTGGATCGGGCGGATGGCAAAGGGGTGGTGGAACCGTGGCTTGTGCGATGGGAACGTGTCCGGGAGCCGCCGCATGATCGTGGGCGGTGGCTTGGCGTTGCGCACCGGGGCCGTGATCGCGGCGACGGTGGCGCTGGCGGTTTTGCTGTCGGTCATTCTGGCCGGGCTGAAATTTGAACAAAAGCTCCGCGACATCACCAGTTCACGCCTGTGGGTGGTCGCCGACGAGATGCGGCGGCGGGTTGAGTATGGGCTGACGCTGGGGCTGGATCTGTCGGAACTGGTCGATGTCCAGTCGCAGGTCGAACGGGCGGCGTCGGGCGCGGAAATTCTTGGCGTCGAGGTGGTGGACGAGTCGCGGCGCGTGCTGTTCGCCGCCGACCGCGCCGCCATTGGCCAGCCCACCCCGATTCATTGGGGGCTGGAAAGCGGGCTGGTTGGCGACGGCGTTCATCAGCAGATCGTCGGCGACGCGCTGATTTTGGGCGCGCCCGTCCACAACAGCTTCGGCCAAGCGGTCGGCGAGGTGATCCTGCGCTCCTCCCTGGGCGGGTTGCGCGGGCGGATCGCCAAGGTCGAGGCGGAGTTGGCGAACGGAACCTTCATTCTGGACGCCGTGACCGGCCTGGTTACGCTGATCGCCGCGTTCCTGACGGTGCGCTATGGCGCCGTCCAGTTCCGGCGGGGAACCGCCCCGTCGGTGATCGCCCCCCACAGCGCGGTGCGCCAGCGGTTGGGCCATGGCGTCGCCGTGGCCGATCAAGCGATGGCGGAGCTGGAGCGCGACCTTGATTCATTGACCCTGCGGGAGGCCAAGTCATGACGACGCCCGGCAAGCCTGCCCCCAAACCCGCCCCCAAGCCTGCCCATGACCCCATCGGCGCGCTGATTCTGCGCCTGACCATCGTCACCGTCGGGGTGCTGCTGATCGCGGCTGGAACCGCGTCCTGGCTGTCGCTGCGCAGCTTCGACCCGCTGTTCCAGCCCGAATTGGCGCGCAAGGCCCAGACGGTTGGCGAGTTGCTGACCACCCAGGTCAATCGCGGTTTGGCGGTTCAGATTCCGTTGAACCGCATGCCCGGCCTCGGCCCCCTGGTGGAGGAGGAGGAGGAGCGGCACGCCGACATCGCTTATGTCGCCATCACCGATCCGTCGGGCCAGATCGTCGCGGCGGCTGGCGCGCCGCTGGTTGGGCTGAAGGCGATGGCGCCGGGCCGGGTGAGCGGTTCCGACGATGGCCGTCTGGTGGATGGATTCATCGACGTCATCCACCCGTTGGGCGACGCGCTCAGCCCGTCGGGCTGGCTGCATGTCGGGGTGGACAGCGCTTATCTGGCCAAGGCGTCGACCAATCTGATGCTGGACGTGCTGTCCGTCGTCATCGTCGCCGTCCTGTTGATTTTTGAGATTTTGCAACTGGTGGTGAATCTGGCGATGCGGCGGGCGTTGGCCCTGCGTCTGCTCGCCGACCGGGCGGAGGATGGCGATTTCCGCGCCGATCTGCCGCCCAACACCGCCCGCGCGGGCGGCGAGCCGGACGGTTCGGCGGCGGAAAACGCCGACATTCGCGGCCTGCTCGACGGGGTGAACGCGCGTTACGCGGCGCTGAGCGCGCGGGTGGCCGACGCCGTGCGCCAATTCGGTCCCGACGACGCCCGCGTCAAGCGGGCGCAAGACGGGCTGGCGGCGCTGTCCGCCCGCTTCCGCTTCCGAGATCCCGAACGCCGGACCTCGGGAGCGCCTGAACCGACGCCGCTCAATCTGGTGTTCCTGCGCTTGCCGGTCTTCCTGTTCTGCCTGTCGGAAGAATTGTCGCGCCCGTTCCTGCCCGCCTACGCCGCCTCTTTCGCCAGCGAACTGCCGTGGCTGACGCCCGATGTGGTGGTCAGCCTGCCGATCACCCTGTTCATGCTGATGTGGGCGGTGTCGCAGCCCAGCGGCGCCCGTTTCTCCGAACGGGTGGGGCGGTCGCGTTCCTTCCTGGTCGGGGCGCTGCTTGGCTCGCTTGGCCTTGCCATGACGGCCTTCGCCTCGTCGTTGCTGGCCCTGATCGTTTGGCGTTGCGTGACGGCGCTGGGCTATGGGCTGGTGCTCATCACCGCGCAAGGCATCGTCATCGACCACACCACCGCGCGCAACCGGGCGGGCGGCATGGCGATGTTCATCGGCGCCCTGCTGGCGGCGGGCGTGTGCGGGCCGGTCAGCGGCGGGATGATCGCCGATCTGGCGGGCTTCCGCGCCACCTTCCTGCTGGGGGCCGGGTTGGCTTTGGCGTCTGGGCTGGCGGTGTGCGTCCTGTTGCTGCGTGGCCGGTCCAGCCCGGCGCGGACGGCGGCGGCGGCGACGGCGACGCGTCCGGCGATGGGCAGCGCCCTGCCGCTGTGCCGGGATCTTCGCTTTCCGGTGTTGATGCTGCTGAGCGCCATTCCCACCAAGATCGCCGCCACGGCTTTCCTGTTCTGTCTGGTGCCGCTGCTGCTGACCGCCGACGGCGCGACGAAGGCGGAGATCGGGCGGGTGCAGATGATGTATTTCGTCGCCTGCATCGTGGTGTCGCCGCTGGCCGCCACCCTGTCCGACCGCTGGCAGATGCGGCGGGGTTTCATCGCGCTGGGCGGTTTGGGCACTCTGCTCAGTTGCGTGCCGATTGTGGCCACCCACGCCTTGTGGGGGCCGCCGTTGGCCATCGCGTTCTTCGGTTTGTCCCAGGCGCTGATCGCCGCGCCGCAATTCACCCTGGTGTCGCAGATCGCGCGGGAAGGCGGTTTGCCGGAAACGGCGGCCATCGGCTGGTATCGCCTGATCGAGCGGCTGGGCGGCGCGATTGGTCCGGTGGCGGCGATGACCATCGCCGTCCTCACCTCCTACCGCGAGGCGATGCTGGGCATTGGTTTGCTGTGCGGGGGAAGCGCCCTGCTTTTCTGGATGTTGTTCACCGTGCGCAAGACGCCGGTCGCCCGCCCGCAGGAGGCCTGAGCCATGACCCGTGACGCCATCCCTGGTGACGCCATCCCCGGTGATGCCATGACCACCGACCTTCTGGCTCTGTCCACCGCGTTGCAGGATCGTCCAAGTCGCCGCCGCTTTCTCAGCCTGGCCGGGGCGGGCGGTTTGGCCTTGTCCGGGGCTGTTCCGGGGGCGGCGCTGGCCGCCGCCGCTCCAGACAAGATCTTTCGCATCACCATGGTTCTTGGCCGGGGTGAAAGCGACAACGAGTTTGGCTTTAAGGATTATCTGGCCCGTCGTGGTTTGAAGGTCGAATACAGCGTCCGCAACACCGGCGGCGACACGTCTTTGATGCCGTCGATCATCCAGGAGATCAAGGACACCCGCCCAGACCTGATTTACAGTTGGGGGACGCCGCAGACCCGCGCGCTGGTCGGCCCCTACGACGCCGCCGATCTTACGCCCTACGTGACGGACATCCCGGTGGTCTTCACCTTCGTCGCCGCGCCGATCGACGCCAAGATCGTCGCCAATCTGGAGCGATCCAACCGCAACGTGACGGGAACCGTTCACATCGCGCCGATTCCGGTTCAGGTGAACACCATCCTGGCCTACCGCCCGATCAAGCGGCTGGGCGTGCTCTACAACCCGCAGGAGCGCAACTCCATCCTGACCCTGGAAGGGCTGCGGGTGGAAACGGCGCAGCGCGGGCTGGAGCTGTTGGAGGAACCCGTGCCGCTCGACGCGCAGGGCGAACCGATGCCCAGCGCCCTGCCGCTTCTGATGAACCGTTTGGTCCAACGCGGGGCGGAAATGCTCTACATCGGCCCCGACACCTTCATCGCCTTTCGCAACCGGAAATTTGTGGCGGAGGAGGCGTTGCGCCTGCATCTGCCGACCTTCTCGGCCACCGAATTGATCGTGCGCACCGACAAGGCGATGCTGGCGCTGGCCAGCAGCGCGTATGGCATTGGCCGTTTCACCGCCTTCAAGGCGGCGCAAATCCTGATGGACGGGGTTAAGCCCGGCGACATTCCGGTCGAAACTCTGAAACGCTTTTCGGTCATCATCAACATGCCGACGGTGCGGGCGCTGGAATATTACCCGCCCATCGGCCTTCTGAATTTTGCGGAGATCGTCGAGGCATGACCCGCAAGACATCGGCGTTTGCGCCCGTGGGCGCCTTTCCGTTGCACGGGGAGGCGGCGCGGGCCGCCGCAGGGGCGCGGCTGGCGGTGCTGTCCGCCGATCTGCCGGCGGATTTGACGGCGCGCGTGCTGGATGGCGACGACGCCGAACAGCTCCACGCCTTCCGTTTGAGCATCGTCGCGACTCTGGACGACCCCGACCATTACCGGATGGCGGGCGAGGTTGGGAATTTCGTCGCCGACCATCTGGGCGACAAAGGCTTGACCGCTGGAATTTTCCGCAAGGACCGGATGATCGCCTATGGCGCGCTTGGCTTGCCAGGGCCGGACGATCCCAACCGGGGCCGCGATCTTGGCCTGCCGGAGGACGAGTTGCCGCTGGTCGCGCACATGTCGTCGGCCATGGTCGAATCGGCGGAGCGTGGGCGTGGTCTGCACCATCGGTTGATCGGCTGGCGGCTGGAGGTCGCGCACACGCTGGGCCGTCCGCATCTGTTGACCACAGTCAGCCCGCGCAACCACCGCAGTTGGGGGCATCTGGCCAATCATGGCCTGCACCCCCGCCGTTTGCTCCAGGTTGGCGGGGATCTGGTGCGTTTGTTGGTCCACCGTGACGCGCGGGTGGATCTGGCGCTTGACACAACCACCGCCACGCTGGTTCCAGTGGAGACGCTGGCGTCCCGTTGGGACGTGTTCGACCGGGGCGGGCGGGTCTGGGCGCGTTTGTCCGCTGGGGACGAGGGGCCTGACCAACGTTGGTTTGCCTTGTGTGGCCGGGAACGGTGATGGAGTGTGGTCCGCTTGCGGATCGCAACCGGCCTTGGGGGCACGGGCGCGCGGATAAGGACGGCTGACGATGGGAACGGGAAGCATTGCGGCGCGTTTGGCGACCTTCATCGTCGTGGCGACCTTTTTTGCAGCGCTGGCGGCCGTCACCTTGTGGACGCGCGAGCAATCCCGGCGTCTGGACGACGCTGTCACCTCTCAAGCCAACTTTGTGTTGAGCGAGGCCAAGGCGGCGCTTGAGGCTCAGCTCAATCTTGGTTTGGCGCTGGCCGATCTGCCGCAGGTCGATGGGTTGCTCAACCGCGCCCGCGCCGCGTTGCCGACGATCCAGTCGGTCGCCGTGTTGGACGAAAGCGCCCGCGTGCTGTTTTCCACCAACGCGGTCGAGGTTGGCGATTCGTTGCCGCAAAACCCGGCCTCTGTCGGCGGCGTCTGGTCCACCGACGTGGCGGGCGAACGGGTTTACGGCGTTGGCTTGACCACCAGCTTCGACACGTCGGCGGGGTCGGTGCTGTTGCGCGTGCCGGTTGGCGCGATGACCGAGCGGGTGCGCCATTACGCGCTGACTCTGGGCATTGGGGCTTTGGCGGCTGGGGCGCCGTTGGCGCTGATGGGGTGGTTGGGAGGTCTGTGGTTGATGCGCGAGCCGCGCCGCGCCCTGTCGGAGGTGGCGGAGGCGCTGGAGGGGTTGGAGGATGGCCGTCCGGGTGATGGCGCGGGAAGCGGGGCGGCGGCGGGCGCCGCGCTGGGCCTGCCGGTGCCGGGCTTTGTGGCGGCGGTGCGTCGGCGCTTTGGCGTTCTGGAAGGGGCTGAGCGCGAAGTGTCGCGTTTGGATGAGTTGGCATGATGATCGCCGCGCCGCGCGCGCGCCGCCGCTTTCTGCTGGGCATTCCTTTGGTGGTTCTGGCCGTCGCGCTGCTGACGATGATCGCCGTCGGGCTGATCGGCACGCGGTTGGCCGAAGAGCAGTTGGGGGAAACGGGCGCGGCCAAGGCCGCCGCCGTCGCCGAGGCTGTCCAATATGATCTGGAGCGGGCCATCGCCCTTGGCATTCCGCTGGAGCGGATTGAGGGAATCAGCGCGTATCTGCAAGGCATCCAAGGGCGCAACCCCGATTTGGGTTTCCTCCTCATCACCGGCGAGGATGGGGCGTGGATGCATGGCGCCGCCCCCTTCGCCATTGGGCGCTTGGGCGCGCTGGTTGAATCGTTGCGCGGCATGGCGGTTCCAGCCACGCGGGGCGCCGCCCTTCAGCCCATCGCGCGGGACGCGTTTTTGATCGTGCGGCTGCCCTTGCGCGCGGCGCCGACGGCGGCAGGCCAGGGGCCGACGACGGCGGGGCATGTGACGGCGGGGCATGTGCTGGTCGGGGTGCAGCCCGGACAGGTGCGCAGTCAGATCGCCGGAGAATTGGTGGCTGTGGCCTTGGGCGGGGTGGCGGTTCTGCTGCTGCTGGCGCAGGTGGCCGAGGCGCTGGTCGAGGCCAGCTTCCGCGCGCCCATCGCCGGGCTGTCCCAACGGATGGAGCGGGCCATCGCCGGGGATTTTGGCGCCTTGATCGGGCGGCGACCGCAAGACCAGGTTGGGCGGGTGCTCCACGCCTTCAACGCCGCTGTTTTCCGCGTCCATGACCGGCGCCAGCGCTTCACCGCCCACGCCGACGAGGTGCGCGGCGCGGTGTTCGATGCCGCTGTGGCCCAGGCGGTCGAAAAGACGCGGGCGGAGACGTTGACCGCGTTGGGGCCGGGGTTGGATCAAGCGCCGCGCGTGGTGGTGGAGCCACGCGCCAATGACGGACGCGCCTACGCCGCGTTGACGATGACCGCGACCATTTTGCTGGCGCTGGCCGGGGCGAACGCCGGGGCGTCGCCAGGGGCGTTGGCGGCGGGTGGCTGGCCGTGGAACGTTGCGGTGGGCGTCGCGTTGGCGGCGGCGCTTGTGGGGGCGGCGGTCGCCTTTGCCGTCGGCGCGGCGTGGCGGCGATTCGCGGCGGTGGTCGCCGCGTTGGGCGTCGGGCTGTGCGGCGGTCTGTTCGTTGGCGATTGGCTGCCTGGCGACTGGCTTCCGGGGGATTGGTGGTCTGGGGTTTGGTGGCTCGCCGATTCACGGCCGGTTTTGATCGTTGGGGCGCTGAGTGGCGGTCTGGCGGTTGGCGTCGCGCTGGCCTACGCCCGTCAGGCGGCGGAGGATGGCGGGGTGGCGCGGATCGCGTGGGCGCTGACGTCGGGCGCGGTTGTGGCCCTGTTGTGGGCGGCGGCGCTGGGGTGGGACGGCGTGGCGTTGGCCACGTCGGCGGTGCTTTTGGCCGTTCTGGCCGCCATGCTGGGGCGTCCCTTTGTCGTCTTGCGGCGTTGAGAGGCCCTTCAATGCTGCTTCAGACCCGGATCATCCTGTTCGTGTTGGCGACGTTGGCGGTGGTGGCTGGTCTGTTGATCGGCTTTTCCAGCCTGCGCGAGGAGGCCGCCAACCAGCAGGCCCGCGAGCTTGAGCTGAACGGTCTGGACACCGCCTGGCAATTGGCGGTGGCGGGGGCGGCGGGGCGGATCGACCAGAGCTTGGGACGGTTGGCCGGAGACCCGGAGATCCTGCGGGCGTTGGTGGCGGAGGAGCGCGGGACGCTGACCGCTCGGGTGACGGCGTTGGGTTTGCTGTCGGGCCGGGCCGGTCAGGGCGGCGCGGACAAGGGGGGGGAGACGGTGAGCGACGTCAATTTGTTCGCCGCCAACGGAACCCTGCTTTACAGCTCCGATCCCGCGCTGGACGCGGCGCCGTTGCTGAATCGGGCCTTGTTGGATCCGGTGTTGGCCGGGCAACGTTTGGCGCGTGGCGTTCGTTTGCTTGATGGAAACCGCCTGATCGTGATGGCCGGGGCGCCGATCTATGGCGCGGTGTCGGGCGATGGCGTGGTGGTTGGCGCGGTGGTGGCGGGGCTGGGCTTTCCGGCGGCGTTGGATGTGCTGCGCAAAAACACCGGCGGGCGGGTGTTCGCCGTCGGGCGGGACGGCAGCCCGTTGGATGGCACCAGCGATCCCTTGTGGTCGGCGGTCCGGCAACGGATCAACCCGGCGGACCGCGAGATGCAGCTTTTGCGGGTCGACGGCCATCGTTACGCGCTGGCCAGTCTGCCGGTGGCCGATCTGGCGGGCGGACGGGTGGCGACGGTGCTGATCGCCACGGACATCACCCTGGCGATGGAAGAACACGCCCTGTGGTCGGTCGCCTATGGGGTGGCGGTTCTGCTGGTTCTGGTGCTGGCGCTTGGACTGCTCTACGGCTATTTGCGGCAGAATTTCACCGTGCTGGACGGCGCCGTGCAGGCGTTGCAGGACATTTCCCATGGTCGGGCCATGGGCTATGTCGAATTGCCCTCAGGCAACGACGAGATCGGGCGAATCTCCGGCGCGGTCGATGTCTTCCGGGGAGTGATGCGCGAGATCGAGCGCACCGCCGGGCAGCGCGAACGTCGCCTGCGCCGCCAGCAGCGCTTCATCCGCCGCCAGATGGAGGCGTTGGCCGTCACGCTGGAGGAGGAGGCGCGGCAAAGCCTGCTTGAGGAGCTTCGCCAAATCGAATCGGAAACGCACGACGCGGATTCCGCCCAATCCAGGGGCGTGGGGGATGAGCTGGGCTTGCTGGCGCTCGGCTTCTCCCGGCTGGCCACACGGGTCAGCACCCAGCAGGTGCAATTGACGCAGATGGTGCGCGATCTGCGCGACGCGCTGGCCGACAAGCGCCGCCTCATCAGCCTTCAGCAAGAGCTGGAAATCGCGCGCACCATGCAGTTGACCATTCTGCCCCAGGTCTTTCCTGAGTTGGCGGAGCTGGACACCGCCGCGCGGATGATCCCCGCCAAGGAGGTTGGCGGCGATTTCTACGATTTCTTCCCGATTTCCGAGGATAAGATCGCCGTCGTCATCGCCGATGTGTCGGGCAAGGGGATTCCCGCCGCCTTCTTCATGCTGATCGCGCGGACGATGCTGCGGGCCATCGCGGAATCCGGCGTGGGTCCGGCGGAAACCATGCGGCGGGTCAACAATCTGCTGGCCGCCGAGAACGAACAGATGATGTTCGTCACCGTCTTTTATGGCGAGCTGGATTTGCGGACGGGTGTTCTCGCCTTTTCCAACGGCGGTCACAATCCGCCGCTGCGCGTCACCCGCGACGGGGCGGTGATCGAGTTGGAGCGCTGTCAGGGAATCGCTTTGGCGGTGATGCCCGACATGCCTTTCGCCGAAAAATCCCTGAGGCTCGACGCGGGCGACATGGTGGTGCTGTTCACCGACGGCGTGACCGAGGCCTTCAACGGGTCCGACACCATGTATGGCGACGCCCGGCTGGTCGAGGCGGTGGGCCGTCAGGTCACGGCCTCGGCGCGCGAGGGGCTGGATGGCGTGCTGTCCGACGTCGCCCGCTTCACCGCCGGGGCGCCGCAGTCGGACGACATCACCTGTCTGGTTCTGCGTTGGCGCGGGGCGGCGGGTGCGTAACCCGATTGCGCCGTGTTATACAGCCTGAAGCGTCATCACCTGAATCACCATGGTCACTGAGGGCAGAGTATGAACATCACCGAAGAATCGGTCGGCGGCGTCAGCGTTCTGCGGACCGAAGGTCGGATCGACAGCGGCAACGCAAGCGAGTTTGAGGGCCATCTGGTCCGTGCCATCGGCGATGGCAGCGTCAAGCTGGTCGTCGACATGGCGAAGCTGACCTACATCAGTTCCGCCGGGCTGCGGGCGCTGCTGATCGCCGCCAAGAAGGCGCGGCCCACCGGCGGGCGCATCGCCCTGTCGGCGATGGCCCCGCACATCCGCGAGGTGTTCGACCTCAGCGGCTTTTCCTCCCTGTTTGAGATCCACAGCGACGAGGCCGCCGCCGTCGCCGCCTTTGGCGCGGCCTAAGCGGCGATTTGCGGCAGAGAACTGCGTCAATTCTAAGCAGATTGACCACATCGCCCATTAATTGAGCGGAAAAAGAAAGGCTCCGGCGCGAAAACGCCGGAGCCTTAAGTCATGCGTGGAACCAACCGGGAAAAGCTGTGCAAGGCGTGGGCCACACGGACGCGCTCTGAGGATCGGCACGCGCGCGGCATTCCTTCGAGAGCAAATGATCGACAGTCAAAACCCTGTCACTTGACAGAGAGCGGAACTCGGCTATCGTCATTTTTGAAACTGACGGGTTCCATTTTATGCCTCTCGACGCGGAAGACATCCCCGATTGGCGCGCCAAGCGGCGTGAGGAGATCCTCGCCGCCGCCACCACTCTGTTCGCCGGGCGGGATTACGCGGACGTTCAGGTCGATGAGGTGGCCAAACGGGCGGGCGTCGGCAAGGCCACGCTCTATCGTTACTTCCCATCCAAGGAAGATTTGTATCTGGAATCGTTGGAGCGGGCGCTCGGCGGGATGGAGGAGCGGCTCAACGCGCAGCCCGCGCCCGCCGCGACGGCGATCTCCCGCCTCAAAACCATGGTGTCAGCCCTGATCGACACGCTCAGCGAGCAGTTGCTGACCTTGAAGCTGATGGGCGGCGACCAGTCCGATCTGGCCGACCGAACCCGCCGCGTTTTGCGCCGTCGCAGCGCGCAAACCGCCGCGTCGCTGCGTCAGGTGCTGGAGGATGGGGTCGCCGCCGGAGAGTTCCGGCGGATCGACACCGACATCACGCCGCTTCTCATCATCGGCATGGTGCGCGGCGGCATCATGCTGGCGGGCGACCGCCCACGCGACGCCCTGGAACGGGCCGTTCTTGATCTTGTTCTGACCGCCGCAACCACTCCGCCAGCCACCGCATCACACCCAGTCGGGAGCCAGACGTGACCACGAGACGAATCCTCATCCTGCTGCCGGTTCTGGCCGCTTTGGGCGCTGGGGGCGTCTGGTACGCGCAAAAGAGCGGCGGGGAGCCGCAAACCGCCAAGGCGGCGGCCCCGCCCGCCTCGCGCTCCATCCCGGTCGTCACCAAGCTGGTGGAGCTGCGCGCGGTTCCCGACCGCATCGGCACCATCGGGTCGGTGCAACCCATCGCCGCCATCGCCATCAAGGCGCGGGTCGACACGGTGGTGGAGACGGTCCATTTCATCGAAGGGCAGGAGGTCAAGGCGGGCGACCCGCTCTTCACGCTGGACGCCCGCGCGCTGGACGCTCAGTTGCGGCAGGCCCAGGCCAATCTGGAGCGCGACCGCGCCAATCTGGAAAAGGCCAAGGGCGACGTGCGCCGCTATGGCGAGCTGGTCCGCACCAACGCGATTTCGCGCACCCAGTATGACGCGGCGGTGGCCGTCGCCGACGCGCTGGAAGGCACGATCAAGGCCGATCTGGCCGCCATCGAGGCCGCCAAGGTGTCCTTGAGCTTCACCCGCATCACCGCGCCGATGGATGGCCGCACCGGCACCGCCAACGCCAAGACCGGCACGATGGTCCGCGCCGCCGACGCCACGCCGTTGGTGACGCTGACCCAGCTTCGCCCGATCAACGTGTCGTTCAGCGTGCCCGAACGCCATTTGCCGACGATCCGCCGCGCGATGGCCGAGGGGGTTCTGAAGGTGACGGCGGGGTTGCCCGGCTCGACTCTAGCCCCCGCCGAAGGAACCTTGAGCTTCGTGGACAGCCAGGTCGATCAGCAGACCGGCACCATTCTGGTCAAGGGCGAGTTCCCCAACACCGACACCCGGCTGTGGCCGGGCCAATTCGTGGACACTGTGCTGACGCTGCGGGTCGATCCCCAGGCGCTGACGGTTCCTGACGAAGCGGTGCAGACCGGCCAGCAGGGGCGCTTTGTTTACGCTGTGAAGGCCGACGACACGGTGGAGGTTCGCCCGGTGACGGTGACGCGCAGCCAGGACGGCGTGACGGTGCTGGGCGGCGGCGTCGCCGCTGGCGACCGGGTGGTGGTGGACGGCCAGTCACGCCTTTATCCCGGCGCCAAGGTGGTGGAGCGCGCGGCGGACAAACCCGCCGATGGGGCCAAGAAAAAGGCTGAGACTCCCGCCGCCAGCGGAGGCGCGTCATGAATCTTTCGGAGCTTTGCATCCGCCGTCCGGTGATGACCATCCTGCTGACGGCGGCGATGGTTCTGGGCGGTCTGGCGGCCTACCGGCAGCTTCCCACGGCGGCGTTGCCGCGCGTCGATTTCCCGGTGGTCAGCGTCTCGGCGGCCTTGCCGGGAGCCAGCCCAGAAACCATGGCGGCCTCGGTCGCCAGCCCGCTGGAGCGGGAGTTTTCCACCATCGCCGGCATCGACACGCTGACCTCGTCCAGCACGCTGGGCAACAGCTCGATCACCATCCAATTCGTGCTGGAGCGCGACATCGACGCGGCCGCCGCCGACGTGCAGGCGGCCATCGCCCGCACGCTGCGCCGTTTGCCCGCCGAAATGACGACGCCGCCCAGCTACCGCAAGGTCAACCCGGCGGATCAGCCGATCCTGTTCATCTCGCTGAACTCGCCGACGCTGCAACTGTCGGCGCTGAACGACATCGCCGAAACCATTGTCCAGCCGAAGGTCGCCACGCTGCAAGGCGTCGCCCAGGTGCAAATCTACGGCTCGCAGAAATACGCGGTGCGGGTCCAGGTCGATCCCAACGCGCTGGCGGTGCGCGGCATCGGCATTGACGAGCTGCAAAAGGCCATGACCGCCGCCAACGCCAACACGCCGGTCGGCACGCTGTCCGGCGACCGGCAACAGTTGGTGATCGCGGCCAACCCGCAGCTTCCCAACGCCGCCGCCTTCCGCGACCTCATCATCGCCTACCGCAACAACGCGGCGGTGCGCGTCGGCGACGTGGCGAAGGTCGAGGACAGCGTGGAGAACAACCGCACGGCCAGTTGGCTGAACGGCACCCGCACCATCATGCTGGCGATCCAACGCCAGCCCGACGCCAACACGGTGGAGGTGGTGGACCGCGTACGCGCTCTGATTCCGACCTTCCAGGCCCAACTTCCGGCGTCCGCCGCCATCAAGATCGTCAACGACCGTTCTCTGTCGATCCGGCAGGCGGTGGAGGACGTCCAGTTCACCCTGGCGCTGACCATCGGGCTGGTGGTGATGGTGATCTTCCTGTTCCTGCGGCGGCTGTCGGCGACGCTGATTCCGGCGCTGGCGGTGCCGATCTCGCTGATCGCCACGGCGGGCGGCATGCAGATGATGGGCTATTCCATCGACAACATCTCGCTGATGGCGCTGACGCTGGCGGTCGGTCTGGTGGTGGACGACGCCATCGTCATGATGGAGAACATCGTCCGTTACGTCGAAGAGGGGATGAAGCCGTTCGAGGCGGCGATCAAGGGATCGCGCGAAATCGGCTTTACCATTCTGTCGATCACCCTGTCGCTGGTCGCCGTCTTCATCCCGATTTTGCTGATGGGTGGCGTGGTCGGGCGGCTGTTTCATGAATTCGCCGTCGTCGTCACCATGTCCATCGCCGCGTCGGCCTTCGTGTCGCTGACGCTGACGCCGATGATGTGCTCCCGCTTTCTCACCCATCACGCGCCGGGCGACGAAAATCTGTTCGGGCGGATTCTGGAGGCCGGGTTCACCGCCGTGCTGAACGGCTACGCCGCCTCGCTGCGCTGGACGTTGCGTCATCGGCCCCTGATGGGGCTGTTGATGATCGGCACGGTGGTCGGCTCGGTCCTGCTGTTTCAGGCGGTGCCCAAGGGCTTTTTTCCGACCGAGGACATCGGCCAAATCCAGGTGACGACCGAAGCCTCCGCCGACATCGCTTTCCCGGCTATGGCGGCGTTGCAGCAGAAGGTCGCCGCGATCATGCAGGCTCACCCGGCGGTGGCCGACGTCACCTCGTCGGTCGGGGTCGGCGGCAGCACCGGCAACCAGGGCCGCATGTTTCTGGTGCTGAAACCGCGCGACGAACGCCCCCCCGCGCCGGAGGTGATCCAGCAGCTTCGCCGTCAGGTGAACGGGATTCCCGGCATGGCGGTCTACATGCAGCCGGTGCAAAATCTGCGCATCGGCGGGCGGGCGTCCAAGAGCCTCTACCAATACACCATCCAGGCGTTGGATCTGGACGAGCTGTATCACTGGTCGGGCAAGCTGGAAAGCACCCTGCGCGGCATGGGCAAGCTTCAGGACGTGACCAGCGACCTTCAGCTCAACAACCCGCAGGCCTTTGTCCGCATCGACCGCGAAAAGGCGGCGACCTTGGGCATCGGCGTCGATCTGGTGCGCTCCACCCTCTACAGCGCCTTTGGTCAGCGGCAGGTCTCCACCATCTACACCCCCAGCAACGATTATCAGGTGTTGATCGAGCTGGAGCCGAAATACCAGCAGGACGACAACGCCCTGTCGCGCATCTATGTGCGGTCCACGTCGGGCAAGCTGGTGCCGCTCGACGCGTTTGCGCGGGTGGAGCGCACCGCCGGGCCGCTGGCGGTCAACCACCAGGGCCAGTTGCCCGCCGTCACCCTGTCCTTCAACCTCGCCCCCGGCGTGTCGCTGGGCGAGGCGGTGGAGCTGATCCGGGGAGCCGAGCGCGATCTGGGCCTGCCCGCCACCGTCACCACCGGCTTCGCCGGAACCGCCCAGGTGTTCCAGGACGCCCAGGCGGGGCAGGCGTTGCTGCTGGGCGCGGCGGTGCTGGTGATCTACATCGTGTTGGGCGTGCTGTATGAGAGCTTCGTCCACCCGCTGACGATTCTGTCGGGTCTGCCGTCGGCTGCGATTGGCGCGCTGGCCACCTTGCTGGTGTTTGGGCAGGAGTTGAGCGTCATCGCCATCATCGGCATTCTGATGCTGATCGGCATCGTGAAGAAAAACGCCATCATGATGATCGATTTCGCGGTTGACGCGCGGCGTGGCGGCATGTCGGCGCGCGACGCCATCGAACAGGCCTGCGTCCTGCGCTTCCGCCCCATCATCATGACGACGATGGCGGCGATTATGGGGACGCTGCCCATCGCCATCGCCCATGGCGCGGCGGCGGAACTGCGGCAACCGCTGGGTCTGGCCGTGGTCGGCGGCCTGTGCGTGTCGCAGGTGCTGACGCTCTACATCACGCCGACGCTGTACCTCTACATGGAGGATTTGGGCAACACCATTGATCGGCTGATCCATGGCCGCCCGGCGGCGGTGACGCCGCACGGATCGGCGACGGCGGACGGCGATTGAGCTGGGGTTGATTTTTGGGAGGGTGTGTTTGGAGCGGCGACCGTTGGTCGCCGTTTCCGTTTCCGCCGCGCTTTTTACACCGCGATCTGCGTGACCAGCGGCGTGTTCACCCCGGCGTCGGCCCGGCGATAGGCGTCGATGGCGTCGGTCCAGGGTTCGATGTGCAACCCCTGACCGACGACCTCCTGGTGCAGGCTCTGGGTGATGAAACCGGCGTTGGGCAGTGCGGTCTGCGGGGTGGGACCGGCAGACACCGGGCCGTTGGCCGCGCTGGCGCCGCCGCCGATGGCGAAGCCGCTCGACGCGCCGCCGGTGGATCGGCTGGCGGCGCGACTCTCATCGGTTCCCGTCTGACCGCTGCGGCGCAGCGCCTCGTCGGTCGCCTCCAGCGGTTGGTCGGAGGAGGAGCGTTTGCGCTCATCCTCCCCAGGGACGCGGCGGATCGGTTGGACCGCCGGTGCGTCGCTCGCCAACATCTGCCGCAGCTTCGCCAGCCCGGAGGGGCTTTGCGCGCTCGATGGCGATGGCAGGGCGAGGAGCGTGGACAAGGGCGGTGGGATCCGTTGGCTGAAGATGTCTGATTCTTGACTCAGAACAGCCTATCAACGCAAGAGTTCCCAATTCATTAAAATGCCAGACAAATGTTCTTGATATGTGACGCGAACAATTTCGCCGTTTCGCCCCATGCTCCGCCTCTCGGCAGGAGCGGTTGGGCCTGCTACACTGCAACCGTCGCGACGCCTTTCTGACCCCATCAACGGCGTGTGGTCCCTTGCTCTTGCCTGTTTCCGCCCGATCAACGCCTTCGCCGGATGATGCTCAGAACCGCTTGTCGGTTCTGTTGGAGCATATGGATGAGGGCGTCGTCATGGTGGCCGCCGACCTGACGATTTTGGCGCTCAACGGGCCGTTGCTGGATTTGTATGGGTTGCCGCCGAACAGCGTGGCGGTCAGGGATTTTTTTGATTTTCTTCAGTGTCTGGCCGAGCGCGGGGAGTTTGGCCCGGGCGACACCGCCGCGATTGTCGCCGAGCAGTTGGAACTCGCCCGTTGCGCCGACCGCGCCCGGCATGAACACCGGCGCCCGAATGGCCAAATTCTGGAAATACGCACGCGCGCGCTGCCGGGGGGCGGCTTTGTCCGCACCCACATCGACATCACCGAGCGCAAGCGCGGCGAGGACGAATTGGCCGACAAACGGGAAACCCTGCGGCTGATTCTCGACAATATTGGCCAGGGTTTTATCTTGTACGACCGGGATCTTCGGTCGATCACTTACAACAAAAAGCTGTTGGAACTCACGGATATACCTGAAGATTTGGCGGTAAATTTCAAGACGATGGAGCAAAGCACCCGTTTCCAGCTTGAAACTGGTCGTCTTTTCCTTCCGGCGGACGCGCCAGATTTTGGCGATGACATCGACGCAAAGCTCAAATACGTGCTGGACAGGACGGCCCGTCCGAATCGCGAGTGCGTTTATGTCCGCCCCCAGCATGATGGCCGCATCCTGGAGGTCCGTGTCGTTCCACAGCCGGACGGCGGGCAACTCCGCACCTTCACCGACATCACCAAATGGGTGAACGCCGATCAAGCGGTGCGCCAAAGCCGGGAGATTCTAACCGGCGTGATCGATTCGATGCCCGCGCTGATTGATGTGCGGGATCGCAACGGGGTCATTCTGCTGACCAACCGCTATTTTCGCGAGATCCATGGCGCCTCGCCAACGGTTCCCGACCGTGGTCCGGCGGCGGATCGGGCCGAGAGCCTGAACCGTTTGGTGATTGAAAGCGGCCAGGGCGTTCCCTTTTTCGAGGAAAGCGGCCAAGACGCCAAGGGACGGCGGCGTGATTGGCTGACCACGAAAATGCCCCTGACCGACGAAGCGGGGGAGGTGACGCACATCGTCACCGTCGCGCTGGACGTCACCGCGCGAAAGCGGGCGGAGGAGGAGTTGCGCGACGCGCAGGCCAGCTTGATTCAAGCGGAAAAGATGGCCTCGCTGGCGCAACTGGTCGCCGGGGTGGCGCATGAGGTGAACACCCCCATTGGCGTGACCCTGACCGCCATTTCCCATCTGGACGAGGAGGTGGTCAAGATTCGCGCGCTGTTCGACGGCAATCGGGTGAAGCGCAGCGATTTCCAAGGCTTTCTGGACGTCGCCTGGGAAACCACCCGGATGATTCTGTCGAACATCGAACGGGCCGCCAACTTGATCCAAAGCTTCAAGCAGGTGGCGGTCGATCAGGCCAGCGGCGAACAGCGGGTGTTCGATCTCGCCGCCTATGTGGACGAGGTGCTGCTCAGCCTGCGCCCGCGCCTGCGCAAGACCAAGGTCACGGTGACGACCGACATTCCGCCCGGCCTTGAGATCGACGGCCACCCCGGCTCCTTCGCGCAGGTGCTGTCCAATCTGGTCATCAACGCCCTGGTTCACGCCTATGACGAGGGGCAGGAGGGGCGCATCCGCTTGAGCGCCGAGGAAGCGCCGACGGGGTGGGTGACGATGCGCTACAGCGACGACGGCAAGGGCATCCCGGCGAATATCCGCAACCGCGTCTTCGACCCCTTTTTCACCACCAAGCGCGGGGTGGGAGCCAGTGGGCTGGGCCTGAGCATCTGCGCCAACATCATGGCGACGACGATGAAGGGATCCATCGCGCTGGACAACGCGGACGGGCCGGGAACCCGCTTCCTGCTGCGCTTTCCCATGGGGGTCAAAGACGCCTGACGCCGCCGGTCGTTGAACAACCAGCGGCGTCAGGCGCGTTCAGCCTTGCGGGGCGCTTGGCTCAGGGGGCGTCGGCGACCTGGAAGCCCTTCCAATAGGGATCGCGGTCGTCCACGAAAATTGTGTTGTAGCCGGTGACGCGCGCCCAGCCTTCAATCGACGGGATGATCGCCGGAAGGCCGCCGACCTCGGTGGTTCCCTCGACCCGTCCGATGAATTTGGACGCGATGATGCTTTCGTGGACGAAATCCTCGCCCTGTTTCAAGCGGCCCAACGCGTGCAACTGCGCCATCCGCGCCGAGGTGCCGGTGCCGCAGGGGGAGCGGTCGATGGCCTTGTCGCCGTAGAACACAGCGTTGCGGGCCGAACCGTCGGGCGTCGTCGGCTTGCCGGTCCACAGCACATGGGTCAAGCGGTTCAACGCCGGGTTGGTCGGGTGGACGATGCTGTGCCGGGCGTTGAAGGCGGCGCGCAGTTTGGGCGAATAATCGAGGATTTGCGAGGGTTGCAGATCGGCGAGGTCGGCGTAACCGGCCTGCGGTTCGACAATCGCGTAGAAATTCCCGCCAAAGGCGACATCCACCGTGATCGGCCCCAGGCCGGGAACCTCGACCTCATAGTCCCGCCCCAGCAGGAAGGAGGGAACGTTGGTCAGCCGGACGCTGTCCACAGAGGGGCCGTTCTGGACGTAACGCGCCTCCACCAGCCCCGCCGGGGTGTCGAGCCGCAGCAGCCCCGGCGTCTTTGGCGTCACCAACCCATGTTCGATGATGGTGGTGACGGTGCCGATGGTCCCATGCCCGCACATCGGCAGGCAGCCGGAGGTTTCGATGAACAGGATGCCGACGTCGCAATCCTCCCGCGTCGGCGGGTAGAGGATGGAGCCGGACATCATGTCGTGGCCGCGCGGCTCGAACATCAAGGACAGGCGGATCCAGTCATGGTCGGCCAGAAACTCCTGGCGGCGCTCGAACATGGTGGCGCCCTTCAGCATGGGGATGCTGCCGCCGGTGACGACGCGCACCGGGTTGCCGCAGGTGTGACCGTCGATGCAAAAGAAGCTGTGGCGGGCCATGCGAGATGCCTCTTCAGAAGCGGGTGGGGGCGTAGGGGGCGAGCGGCAGGGTGGGGCTTTTCCCATCGACCAGCGCGGCGACCAACTCGGCGGTGACGGCGGCCTGGGTCAACCCATAATGGCCATGGCCAAAGGCGTGGATGACGGCGGGCAGGCGGGAGGCCGGGCCGATCACCGGCAGGCTGTCGGGAATCGACGGGCGGAAGCACAGCCGCCGCACCCCCTCCACCGCGCCCAATTCCGGCAGGAAACGGCGCAGCTTGCCCAGCAGCGCGTCCACCCGCGCGTAATTCGGCGGGGCGTCCAGCCCGGCGAACTCCACCGCGCCGCCGATGCGGTCGCCGCTGTCGAGCGGGGAGGTGACGAAGCCATGCCCCTCATACATCACCGGGCGGCTCAGGCCGAGCGCGCCGGGCGCGGTGGTGACGTTGTAGCCGCGTTCGGTGTCGAGCGGCACGGCGTCGCCGACCGTCGCCGCCAGCGGCTTCGACCAGGCGCCCAGCGCCAGAACCGCGCGATCCGCCGTGATCGACACCCCGCCGTCGCACCGCGCGGTCACGCGGCCCGAGGCGTCCTCGAAGCCCTGGATCTGGGCGTTCACCAGCCGGGCGCCGCGCTCCAGCGCCATTTTGCCCAGCGTTTCGGTCAACAGCGCCGGGTCGGCGACGTGCGGGCCGTCGGGGTAGAGCGCCCCGCCGACGATGGTTCCCGCCGCCGCCGCGCGGGCGAAGGCCGGTTCCAGCGCGGCGACCTGCGCGGCGGACAGGATCTCCACCGACACGCCGAAGCCGCGTTGCCGTTCGGCCAGGGCCGGGAAGTGGGCGAAGGCGGCGGGATCGGTCCACACCGACAATTGGCCGCGTGGGCGCAGCAACCCGCCGAGATCCAGCGCGTCGAGCCGCCGCCGCCACGCGGGCAGGGAGGCCCCGTTCAGAGCGGCGATGGCCAGAGTCGAGTCCTCGATCCGGCGCGGGGTGGAGGCAGCGGCGAAGCGCAGCATCCAGGGCAGGATGCGGGGCGCGTAGGACGGGCGGATGGTCAACGGCCCCAGCGGGTCGGCCAGCCAGCGCGGCAGATTGCGCCACGCTTTCGGCCCGGCCAGCGGCAGGATGTCGTTGTGGGCGATCCAACCGGCGTTGCGCCCCGACGCCTCAGCGCCAAAGCCGGTTCGGTCGAGGATCGTCACCGCATGGCCGTTGTCGAGCAGCGCGTGGGCGGCGGCCACCCCGATGATTCCCCCGCCAACGACCAGGATGTGCATGATGCGGCGACTCCCCCCTCTCGAACCGAACTCTGTTGCGGGCCGTTACCGGGCCAGCGGCGGCAACCCGACGTCCGGCAGGGCCGGGCGGGTGGCCAGCGCCTTGCGCACGATGGCCTCCACCTCGTCGCGCTCCGCGCCTTCCAGCGGCAGGCGGGGCGGGCGGGTCAGCAGGCCGCCGCGACCGGCGATGTGCTCGGCCAGCTTGATTCCCTGCACCAGATCGGGGCGGGCGTCCAGATGCAGCAGCGGCATGAACCAATCATAGATCGGCAGCGCCTCGTCCAAGCGGCGGTCGCGGGCCAGACGGAACAGCGTCTCGCCTTCGCGCGGGAAGATGTTCGACATGCCGGAAATCCAGCCGACCGCGCCCAACAGCACGCTTTCGACCACCACATCGTCCAAACCGCAGAGCGGGATGAAGCGGTCGCCGGTCATGTTGCGGACGTCCACGATGCGCCGGGTGTCGCCCGAGGATTCCTTGAACGCCACGATGGTGTCCACGTCGGTCAGGCTGGCCAGCATGGTCGGCGTGACGTCGGTGCGGTAGGCGGGCGGGTTGTTGTACAGCATGATCGGCAGATCGGTCGCTGACGCCACGCCCCGGAAATGCACCAGCGTTTCGCGCGGCTTGGCCGGATAGACCATGGCGGGCAACACCATCAGGCCGTGCGCCCCGGCCTTGGCCGCCATGCGCGCCGTCGTCGCGGCGAATTCGGTGGTGTATTCGGCCACGCCGACGATCACCGGCACGCGGCCCGCCGACACGGCGACCGCCGTTTCGACCAGCTCCTGCTTTTCGGCCATGGTCAGCGCGGTGTTCTCGCCGACCGTGCCGCCGACCACCAGACCCGACACGCCGTCGTCGATCAGCGCGCCGATGACCTTGGCGGTGGCCGCCGCGTCCAGCGAGAAATCATCGCGGAACTGCGTGGTGACGGCGGGGAAAACCCCTTTCCAGCGTTGGCGAGGATCCATGGCGGCGTGAACTCCTGTCCGGGGGGTGATTGCTTGTATCCAATTTGTATATTTGAAATGGCCGCGCCGTCAAGCTAAGAAGATCAGCATGACGAACGACACCCCCCGGCGCGGCGGCGGCCCGCAGAAAATTTACGAAGCGCTGAAGGCCGACATCCTCAACATGACTTTGGCGCCCGGCGCCGGGTTGGATGAGACGGAGCTGTCGGCGCGGTTCGGCATGTCGCGCACCCCGGTGCGCGAGGCCCTGCAACGGCTGGTCGCCGAGGGGCTGGCGACGACCTTGCCGAATCGCAACACGGTGGTGACGGTCCTGGATTTCGACGGGGTGCCGCATTACCTCGACGCGCTGACGCTGATGTACCGCGTCACCGGGCGTCTGGCGGCGCTGCGGCGGACGCCGGAGGATCTGGCGCGGATGCGGGCGGCCCAGGCCGATTTCGCCGCCGCCGTCGCCGCGTCCGACGCCATCGCCATGCTGGAAAGCAACCGCAACTTCCACCTCGCCATCGCGCGGGCGGGGGGCAACCGCTATTACACCGACCTGTTCGAGCGTCTGCTGAACGATGGCATGCGCCTGCTGCGCCTCTATTACCGCAGTTACCAGGACGCCTTGCCGCAGGAGTTCGTTCACGGGCACGACGCGATGATCGCGGTGATCGAGGCGGGCGACGCCGCCACCGCCGAACGGCAGGGAGCGGAGCACGCCAGCCAGATCGTCGGCCAGCTTCAACGCTTCATCGCCCCGTCGCTGGGGGCGGAGATCGGGTTGGACCCGGAGGGCAAGCCTTCTTGAAAGCCGACGCATCGGCTATTCTGACTGCCTACGCGGACGAGGACGGTTTGCGCGCCGCGCATCAATAGGGACGTTCTGGATAGAATCTGATGCAATTACAGCCATTTGACCGCGCGAAGCATGTTTACAGGAACGAAGCTTTCGTTGAGCTTGGCAAAGACGCCGTGCGATTCTTCAGCGGCACGCCGGTGCATCCCCTGCCGCCGCCAGAACGGTTTCTCGGAACGGGCGTTTACGCTTTGTTTGGCAATCATGTGATCCGGGAAGTGGGCGACACAATCAGACTATGTCTGATTGGGATGTTGTGCATGACGGTCGGTCATGGGCGTCTCGTTGCCAGGGAATCGCCAAAGATAAGGCTGTGATCCTTAGGAATATTGAGAACCACCTCCGTTCGATTGGCGCGCAAGCATGAGGTGCCTGGAAATATTTTCCGGGGCCGGTGGTTTGGCTCTGGGTTTGGAGAAGGCTGGCTTTGAGCACTGTGCGTTTGTTGAGCGGAACAAACACGCCTGCACGACTCTCATGGACAATTTTGGCTCACAGCGCGTGTTTGGCGGGGATATCCAAGATTTTGACATTGGCGCGTTGAAGTCGGTTGATCTGGTGGCTGGCGGCCCGCCTTGCCAACCTTTTTCGTTGGGCGGCAAGCACAAGGCTCACAATGACAGCCGCGACATGTTTCCATACGCGATCAAGGCCATTGAGCAACTTGCGCCGAAAGCGTTTGTCTTTGAGAACGTCAAGGGTTTGCTGCGGGAGTCTTTCAAAGATTATTTCAGCTATATAATTCTACGTCTTACGTATCCCGGTTTCCGAAAAGACGAATCTGACGATTGGCGGGAGCATCTTTCGCGTCTTGAGACGTTGAAAGGCATGTCTTACGCGGGCGTGCGCTATGACGTCAGTTTCCGATTGTTGAACGCGGCGGATTACGGCGTCCCACAGACCAGGGAACGGGTTGTGATCGTTGGGGTTCGTTCTGACCTTGGCGTTGCCTGGAATTTTCCCAACCCGACCCATTGCGAAGATCGGCTGTTGTGGGATCAGTGTGTTTCCGGGGAGTATTGGGCGCGCCACCACATCGAACCCTTCTTCGAGGGCGATGATGGGACCGTTCAAGAGAGAAAGGCAAAGAGCCTGAAGGCGCGGTATGGGCTGTTCGAACCAACTTTTTTGCCTTGGCAGACCGTCCGTGACGCCTTGAGCGATGTTGCCGATCCGGAAACAGACCATGGCGTCGCCGATCATCAGCATCGTGGCGGCGCGCGCGCCTATCCGGGGCACACCGGCAGTTGGATTGATTGGCCTTCCAAGACCATCAAGGCGGGGGACCATGGCGTGCCGGGTGGAGAGAACATGATCCGTTACGAGGATGGACGGGTTCGCTATTTCACGGTCTTCGAGGGCAAGCGCATCCAGACTTTCCCAGATGATTTCCGGGTGAGCGGCGGTTGGGGAGAGGCGATGCGGCAGATTGGCAACGCGGTTCCCGTGCGACTCGCCGAACTGCTGGGAGAGCGCCTGATGCAGACGCTTCGACAGCAGTCGCTTCATGCGGAGGCGGGAAAACGCTTCAGCGCGTCCTCTTGAACGCTTTCACCAGTCCCCGGATCCCCAAGGGCCGCCCGGCCCTTGGGTCGGAGAGCCCGAGAGGCTGAAGCCTCTCGCTCCCACTCATTCTGTCACCCTCACTCCGCCGCCATCGCCGGGACCTTCGCCGGGTTGCGGAAGGCGTCCAGCAGTTTGGCTTCCTTGGCCTTGGCGGCGGCGACGTTGCGGGCCTTGATTGGGCCGTAGCCGCGCATCTCCATCGGCAGGGCGGCGATTTCCAGGGCCAGGGCCAGCGTGTCGCGGGTCAGGTTGTGCAGGATTTCGCCCATCACCGCTTCGTAATCGGCGATCAGTTGGCGTTCCTGGCGGCGCTCCTCGGTGCGACCGAAGGGGTCGAAGCGGGTGCCGCGCAGGCGCTTGCCCTTGGCCAACAGGCGCAGGACCGGCAGCATCCAGGGGCCGAAGGTCTTCTTCTTCGGCTCGCCGCCATCCTCGCCGACCTCGCCCAGCGCCGGGGGGGCCAGATGGAAGGTCAGCTTCCAATCGCCCTCGAATTGGCGCTGGACGCTTTCGAGGAAACCGCTGTCGGTGTAGAGGCGGGCGACTTCATACTCGTCCTTGTAGGCCAGCAGCTTGAAATGGGCGCGGGCGACGGCCTCGGTCAGGGCGGTGGAGCCGGGGATTTTCTGTCCTTCCACCCGGCGGGTCCAATCGACCAGCGCGTGGTAACGGGCGGCGTAGGCGCTGTCCTGATAGTCGGTCAGGAAGCGGGTGCGCCGCTCGACGATCTCCTCCAGGCTGTCGGAGAAACGGCGCTGGTCGAGCAGGAGGGAGGCGTTTCCGACCTCCACCGGGGCGGGCGGGGCGGCGGCGGCCTGGACGGTGGCCAGATCGACGGCGGCGCGGCGGCCCCACTGGAAGGCGTCGAGGTTCAGCTTGATCGACACGCCGTTCAGTTCGATGGCCTTGAGGATCGAGGCCTCGGTCAGCGGGATCAGCCCCTTTTGCCAGGCGTAGCCCATCAGGATGGGGTTGGCGTAAACGCTGTCGCCCAACAGGCCGGTGGCGAGCTTCGAGGCGTCCAGCGCGTCGACCATGGCGTCGCCGCCGCAGGCCTTGCGGATGTCGCCGACCAGATCGCGGACGGGAATCACCATGTCCGGCTGTTTGATGAAATCGGCGGTGATGGCGTCATGGGTGTTGACCACGGCGCGGGTGTGGCCCGCTCGCATCTTCGACAGCCCATCCCCCGCCGCCGCGACGACGATGTCGCAGCCCAGAACCGCGTCGGCCCCGCCCGCCGCGATGCGGACGGAATGAATGTCTTCCGGCGTCTGACCGATGCGGATGTGGCTGGTGACGGCGCCGCCCTTTTGCGCCAGCCCGGTCATGTCGAGCACGCCGACGCCCTTGCCCTCGATGTGCGCGGCCATGCCGAGCAGCGCGCCGATGGTGACGACGCCGGTGCCGCCGACGCCGGTGACATAGAGGCCCCAGGTCTTGTCAAAGGTCGGCAGGGTCGGGGTGGGCAACGGCGCGCTGTCCACCGCCTTGGCGGCGGCGGGCTTGGGCTTGCGCAACTGCCCGCCTTCCACCGTGACGAAGCTGGGGCAAAAGCCCTTGGTGCAGGAGAAATCCTTGTTGCAGGAGGATTGATCGATCTGGCGCTTGCGCCCGAATTCGGTTTCCAGCGGGATCACCGACACGCAGGATGATTTGGTCGAGCAATCGCCGCAGCCTTCGCACACCAATTCGTTGATGACCACGCGCTTGGCCGGATCGACCATTTTGCCGCGCTTGCGGCGGCGGCGCTTTTCGGTGGCGCAGGTCTGGTCATAAATCAGGATGCTGGTGCCGCCGACCTCGCGCAATTCCTTCTGCACGCGGTCCAGGTCGTCGCGGTGCTCCACCGCCGTGAATTGCGGCAGGCCGCTGTTGATTCCGTATTTTTCCGGCTCGTCGGTGACGACGGTGATGCGGGTCACGCCCTCCGCCCGCAGGGTCTGGGCGATGGATTGGACGGTCTGCGTGCCGTCAAAGGGCTGGCCGCCGGTCATGGCGACGGCGTCGTTGAACAGGATCTTGTAGGTGATGTTCACCTTGGCGGCGATGGCCTGACGGATCGCCAGGATGCCGGAATGGAAATAGGTGCCGTCGCCCAGATTGGCGAAGATGTGGGTTTCATCGGTGAAGGGGGCTTGGCCGACCCACGGCACGCCTTCGCCGCCCATCTGGGTGAAGGTGTCGGTCTTGCGGTCCAGCCAAGTCGCCATGTAATGGCAACCGATGCCGCCCAAGGCCCGGCTGCCTTCCGGCACCACGGTCGAGGTGTTGTGCGGGCAGCCCGAACAGAAGGTCGGCTTGCGCACGACGCGGGCGACATGGGCCTTTTGCTGCTCCTGCGCGTCGAGGAAGGCGATGCGGCGGGCGAGGTTTTCATTGTCGATGAAACGCTGCAAGCGCCGCCCGATCACCACGGCGATTTGGGCGGGGGACAGCTCGCCCGCGCTGGGGAGAATCCATTCGCCGGCCTCGTCGAACTTGCCGACGACCTTCGGGCGGACGTCGGAGTTCCAGTTGTAAAGCTGTTCCTTGAGCTGGTTTTCAATGACCGCGCGCTTTTCCTCGACGACGACGATCTCCTCCAGCCCCTCGGCGAAATGGCGGACGCCGTCGCGTTCCAGCGGCCAGGGCATGCCAACCTTGTAGACGGTGATGCCCCAATCGGCCGCCATCTCCTCCGTGATGCCGAGTTCGTCCAAGGCTTGGCGAACGTCGAGGTAGCTCTTGCCGGTGGTGACGATGCCAAAGCGCGGGCGCGGGCTGGACAGCACGACCTGATCCAGCTTGTTGGCGCGGGCGAAGGCGAGCGCGGCGTACAGCTTGTGCTTCATCAGCCGGTGTTCCTGCTCCAGTGGCGGATCGGGCCAACGGATGTTCAGGCCCTCGGCGGGCATGGGGAAATCGGCAGGGATGATCGGGCTGACGCGGTGCGGGTCGATATAGACGGACGCCGATGTGTCCACCGTTTCGGCGATCGTCTTCATGGCGATCCAGCAGCCGGAAAAGCGGCTCATCTGCCAGCCGATCAGGCCGTAATCCAAAATCTCCTGCACGCCCGACGGATTCAGCACCGGAATCATCGCGTGCATGTAGGCGTGTTCGGACTGGTGCGGAAAGGTCGAGGATTTGGAATTGTGGTCGTCGCCGGTCAGCACCAGCACGCCGCCATTCTTCGAGGTCCCCGCCGCGTTGGCGTGCTTGAAGACGTCGCCGGAGCGGTCAACGCCCGGCCCCTTGCCGTACCACATGGCGAAGACGCCGTCGTATTTGGCGCCCTTGAACATGCCGACCTGCTGGCTGCCCCAAACGGCGGTCGCGCCCAGCTCCTCATTCACGCCGGGTTGGAATTGGATGTGGTTCTTTTCCAGGAATTTGCGGGCGTTCCACAAATTTTGATCGAATCCGCCCAGCGGCGAACCGCGATAACCGGAAATAAAACAGCCGGTGTTCAGCCCGGCCAACAGATCCCGTTGGCGCTGCATCATCGGCAGACGCACCAACGCTTGGGTGCCGGTGAGGTAAACGCGCCCCTGTTCGAGCGCGTATTTGTCGTCAAGCGACACGTTTGCCAATGACACAGGCGCCAGAGCCATCGTCCCCATCCCTTCCAAGCGTCGGCGGCCGGGCTTTATTGCTGGGCCGTCATTTTGTTCGACCTGCAAAAAGGTAATGAAGGCTGTCGTATGTGTCCACGCCCGTCATGGGCCGATCCGCAAAAAGCAAGGAACATCCGGCAACCAAGGGTCTTCCGTAACGGACCGTATGGAAACGCCCGCCTTGCGGACATTACCGCTCGGTCGCTGGTTTCCGTGCTTGGCCCCAACACGAAATATGGGGGTGACTCGGATCATTGGGAGGGGCCGCGTGTGGGCGCGTTGTTCAATCAGAAAAAACTGATGAAGATGGACGCGGCGGAGGCCGACGCCTATCTTATGCGCAGGGTTTTTCCGAGGGGACGGACATGGACGGCGGTTGCGGCGGCGGCGCGTGTGGTGGCGGCGGTGGTGGTGGACGGCGCGGCGGCGGTCAGGCCGATTTTCGCCGCACCTTGCGCACCGCGATGATGGTCAGCGCGGTGATGGGGGCGTTCCTGCTCATCGCCGCTGCCCGCACCCAGGCGGTGGCGCTGTGGGCGGTGGCGCTGCTGGCGTTGAACCACGCCGCGACCTACGGCGTCAGTCTGGCGACGATGGGGCGCTCACTGGAAACGCGGGCGCGGCTGTCGTTGCTTCAGGGGGCGGTTCTGGCCGGGTCGGTGGTCTGGGTTCTGGTGACGGCTGGGCGCGCGGTGATCGGAGCGGGCGCGCCCGACGCGCCGTTGGCCAGTTTGGCCTTGCTGGTGGTGATCGGCGTCAGCCTGTCGATGGCGACTCTGTTGTTCGCTGGGCGGCGGGGGACCCTGTCGCTGCGGTCGGTGTGGCTGTGCGCGCGCGGGGATCTGTTGCCGCAAGCCGCCGGGATGATGGGATTGCTTGGGGTTTGGGCGCTGGCCGATGGGTGGCCGGACGCGGCGGTGGGCGCGGTGATCGCCGCCTCGCTGTTGCCCGCCGCGTGGTCGCTGGCGCGTGGGGCCTTGGGTCTGTCGCTGCCGACTGCGGGATCAATCCCCCGCCGCTGACGCGGCGGAGGGGCGCTTTTCAGAGTTCTGCTTTATCGGGCGAGCCAGGGGGCTTCGGTCCACAGCGCGCGGAAATCATCGTCGCCCGCCCGCAGCTCCGTGGCGAAGGTGACAGGATCGAGCACGCGCAGGGGCTGGAAGGTGTCCTCGGCGATCTTGCGGAATCCTGGATCGTTGGCGGCCTTGGTGATGGCGTCGACCAGTTTGGCCTTCACCTCCTCCGAAAGGTCTTGGGGGGCGGCCAAGCCGCGCATCGATCCCATGACAATGTTGTAGCCCTGCTCCTGAAAGGTCGGCACGTTTGGCGCCATCGGCGAGCGGGCGGCGGCCATCACCCCCAAAACACGCACCGGGTCTGATTGCACCCCACGCAGCGCTTCGGCGATGTTGGTGGCCGAGGCCGCCGTGTTGCCGTTCAGCATGGCGCGGTAATTGTCGATGCTGGTGGTGAAGGGAATGTGCAGGAATTGCGCCTTGGACTGGCGTTGCAGGGCCAAAATGGCGAGGTGATCGTCCGACCCGACGCCAGTGGACGCGATGCTGACCTTCAGCGGATTGGCTTTGGCGTGGGTGACGAGATCGGCCAGCGTTTTGTAAGGGCTGTCGTTGCGCACGATGATGACGCCGGGATCGTCGATGATGTTCACCAGCGGCGTCAGCCGGTCGAGCGTGAAGCGCGCCCGCCGCTCAATCGGGATGGTCTGGATCGTCGGCGTGTTGATGAAGCCGATGGTGTAACCGTCGGGTTTGGCGTCCGCCAGCGCGGCAAAGCCGATTTCACCACCGGCGCCCGGCTTGTTCACCGTGATGACGCGGGCGCCCGGCCCCAGATGCTTTTCAATGAAGGGAGCCAAGCTGCGCGCGGTGATGTCGGTTTGTCCACCGACCCCATAGGCCACGATCATGGTGATGGGCCGTTCCGGGTAGTCGGCCAGGGCGTGAAACGGCAGAAGTGCCAAGGCGCTGGTCAACAGCACCAAATGACGCAGACGATCACGCATTTTCAGCTCCCCATCCTTACAGGAACAGAGTTCCTATAATTTGCAGCGATTTTTACGATTATAGTCGCCTGACAAAAATGTGGGCATGAAATTTAAATGCGGTAACTGAGACATCGACCTTAGACATCCCTTTGGTGGTGGTGATTCGACCATCCTCGCGCCGCTTCTGCATGCGGGAAATCAAATGTCCGGCTTTGTTCCCATTTCAGGCAATTTCCCGACCGACGCCCGTAAATTTTCTTATCACAAAGCCGGACGGCGGCGGCGGAGCGTCACCAAGATGTTGCCAATCTGACATCTGCCGTGCGTTCGATTCGGGCGCGCCTGCAATTTGAACGGGCCTTGACAATCCCGGCGGGGTTGTGGCGAAGTGTTTGCCATGAACACGTCCTCGCTCCTCCTGTCGCGTCGTTGGTGGCGGCCCGTTTAGATCGGGTCGGCCAGAACCACGCGCGCGTTTGAGCGCACTGAACCAAAGGCCGCCCGGTGTTACCGGGGCGGCCTTTTTCGTGAGAGCGAAAAGCACAAGGGTACGAACGGGAACTCCGGGTGGCGTCGATCGCCAGAACCACCGTCCCCCGGAGACGCCACCGATGTTCGCTCCCGATCTTTTCCTTGCCGATCCCCGCCATCTTGATCCGTTGAGCTACCAGACCGGCGGCGGGCTGGTCGTGACCCGGCAAAGCGCGCCGCTGCCGCCGCAGGACGCGCTGGATCCCTTGATCGCGTCCCTGGACACGCGGCGTGGCCTGCTGCTGTCCAGCGGGGTGGAGGCGCCGGGCCGTTACCGCCGCCACGCGCTGGGCTTCGTCGATCCGCCCTTGGCGGTCACGGCGCGCGGGCGGACGGTGCGAATCGACGCGCTGAACGAGCGCGGCCGGGTGCTGCTGCCCGCCCTGTTCCGCGCGTTGGATGGGTTGGACGCGCTGGTTGGGGTGGAGCAGGCGCCGGGTCGGCTCACGGCGCTGACCCGCAAGGCCGCCGGGCCGTTCCCCGAGGAGGAGCGCAGCCGTCAACCCTCGGTGTTTTCCGTGCTGCGCGCCTTGATCGGGCTGTTTTCCGCGCCGGACGACCCGTTTCTCGGCCTGTATGGCGCGTTCGGCTATGATTTGACCTTCCAGTTCGAGCCGATCCGCCTGCGGCTGGAGCGGCCCGACGACCAACGCGATCTGGTGCTGTATCTGCCCGACGAACTGGTCGCGCTCGACCCCGCCGCCGGGGTGGCCCGTTGTTTCCGCTACGACTTCACGGTCGATGGAATCAGCACGCAGGGGCTGCCCCGCAGCGGGCGCGCCCACCCCTACCGCCCCGACACCAACGCGGCGGCGGAGGCGGACCACGCGCCGGGGGATTATCAGCGGGTGGTGGAAACCGCCAAGGCCGCTTTCCGACGCGGCGATCTGTTCGAGGTTGTGCCCGGCCAGACCTTCGCCGAACCCTGCGCCGACAGCCCAGCCACGGTGTTCCGCCGCCTGCGCGCCGCCAACCCCGCCCCCTATGAGGCGCTGGTCAATCTGGGACAGGGCGAGTTTCTCGTCGCCGCCAGCCCGGAAATGTATGTGCGGGTCGGGGCGGCGAACGGCGGTGGGTCGGGGCGGGTGGAGACCTGCCCGATTTCCGGCACCGTGGCGCGCGGGGCCGACGCGCTGGGCGATTCGGCGCAAATCTTGACGCTGCTGAACTCGGCCAAGGACGCGGCGGAGTTGACCATGTGCACCGACGTGGACCGCAACGACAAGGCGCGGGTGTGTGAACCGGGATCGGTGCGGGTGATCGGACGGCGGATGATCGAGTTGTACTCCCGCCTGATCCACACGGTCGATCACGTCGAAGGGCGGCTGCGCGGCGGTTTCGACGCGCTGGACGCCTTTCTCACCCACACCTGGGCGGTGACGGTGACGGGCGCGCCCAAGCGCTGGGCCATGCAGTTTCTGGAGGACAACGAGAAATCGCCGCGCCGCTGGTATGGCGGGGCCTTTGGCCGCCTTGGCTTCGACGGCGGCATGGACACCGGCCTGACGCTGCGCACCATCCGCATGATGGACGGCGTCGCCTTCATCCGCGCCGGGGCCACCCTGCTGGCCGACAGCGACCCCGACGCCGAGGACGCCGAATGCCGTCTGAAGGCCGCCGCCTTCCGCGACGCCGTGCGGGGAGTCGCCCTGGAATTGCGCGTGATGGCCAAACCGGCGGTGGCGCGGAGCGGGCAGGGCAAGCGGGTGCTGCTGGTCGATCACGACGACAGTTTCGTCCACACGCTGGGCGACTATTTCCGCCAGACCGGGGCGGAGGTGACGACGCTGCGCCACAGCCACGCGCGGGCCGCTCTGCGCGCCGATCCGCCCGATCTTCTGGTGCTGTCGCCAGGGCCGGGGCGGCCCAGTGATTTCGACGTCGCCGGAACCATGGCGGCGGCGCTGGAGTTGGGCGTGCCGGTGTTCGGCGTCTGCCTGGGGCTGCAAGGGATCGCCGAGGGGTTCGGCGGGACGCTGGACGTGGCCGAGCCGATGCACGGCAAGGCGTCAACCCTGCGGGCGCTGGGGGGAGGGCGGCTGTTTGACGGGTTGCCCGACCGTTTGCGGGTGGGCCGCTATCATTCTTTGGTCGCCCGCCGCGACACGCTGCCCGCCGTCTTGCAGGTGACGGCGGAAACCGACGATGGCCGCGTCATGGCGTTGGAACACCGGAGCTTGCCGGTGGCCGCCGTGCAGTTCCACCCCGAATCCATCCTGACCCTGGAAGGCGGGCATGGCTTGGCGCTGATCGGCAACGTGATGGCCCGGCTGGCCGGGCGGGCGGTGGCGAAGGCGGCGTGACGGACACGGGTGGAAGGGGGGGGCAGGCGGGCGGCCCCCTACGCGATGCCGAGGAAGACGATGAGCGAGGCGGTGACGCGCCTCATGTCAGCGGGCGACAGCCGACCGAAAATTTTGCCGACCCGCGCCCGCCGGATGGTGGCGATCTTGTCGATCTGCACCCAGGACCGCGCGCGCAGATTGTTCAGCGCGTCCGGTTCCAGGGTGGGGCGAAGGATGGCGGCGTCCGCCGCTTCTCCGGTCAGCAAACACACCGTCACGCTGTCCATGGCGTCGAACAGGTCGGATTGGATGACGACGGCGGGGCGCGGTTTGCCTTCGTAATCACCCTTTTGGGCAATGGTGACGAGGTCGCCACGCTTCACCGAGCGTCCTCGTCGAACAGGTCGTCCTCAATCGATTCGAGGAACTCCATGACGCCGTCGCGGTGATCGGCGGCGTTGACCGCGAGGCACTGACGACGGGCCATCGCCTTGAAGCCTGGCGCACGGGAATCGGTCGCCCGAATTTGGACGCTGCGCATCCCTTTGGCTGAAAAGTCGTAGCGGTAGGTTTGCCCTCGGCTCCTGACAGGCTGGACCATCTCACCCTCCCTCGATCAACCTTGCGTGGGTCAACCGTCTCGAAACGCGCAGCATGCAACGTAGGTCGTGTGCGGAGGGGAGACAAGAGCGCGCGGGCACCCCTTACTCCACCATTCCCAACGCTTCCTTGTAGAGGTCGAGCAGGGCTTCCTGCTCCTGCCGGTCGGCCTTGTCCATTTTGCGCAGACGGATGATCTGGCGGATGATCTTGGTGTCGAAGCCGGTGCCTTTGGCTTCGGCGTAGACCTCCTTGACGTCCTCTTGCAGACCCTTCTTTTCCTCTTCCAGGCGCTCGATGCGCTCGACAAAGGATTTCAGACGGTCCGCCGCAATGCCGCCGACATCGGACATGGAAACCTCACCACAAGAAAGAGAACATTTGGGAACGGGGCGGGACGATATCGGCGGGCGGCGGGAATGGCAAGCGGGCGATTCCGTGGGGCTGCCGGGCGTTGCCGAGGGGAGAGCGATTCGCGGTCTGCGGCGCAGCGTCGCGCTGGGCGGCGGGATTCGGTGGAGCAATAGAACAGCGGGTTCATGTGTTGCCCGGTTTCTTGTTTCTTCGGAAACAATGCTACTTACGGCCAACACAGCCATTCTCTTTGTTGCGACGCGGTGAATTGGCTGGTAGTACCATCACAGTGTTTGACTTCACAAGGTCAGACAAATCCGGCATGTGTACGCGTCGTCTAAGCCGATGACCCGGGAATCGGCGTATTTGAGGCAGGGGAGTTGGACATAATGAAAGTCGCCATACCCAAGGAGCGACGTGCGGGTGAACTTCGCGTCGCGGCGTCGCCGGAGACGGTGAAAAAGCTGAAGGCGCTCGGGCTTGAGGTGGTTGTGGAAAGCGGGGCCGGTCTCGGCTCCAGCCTTCCCGACGCCGTGTTCGAGGCCGCCGGCGCCACCATCGCCGCCGACGCGGCGTCGGCGCTGAATGACGCCGACATCGTGCTGAAGGTGCAGCGTCCGCTCCTTTCGGGGGAAGGGTCGGACGGGGTTGACGAACTGGCGTTGCTGAAAAAAGGCGCGCTGCTGTTCGCCATCCTGAACCCGTACAACAGCCGCGATCATGTGAAGGCCTACGCCGACGCTGGCGTCAACGCCTTCGCCATGGAATTCATGCCGCGCATCACCCGCGCGCAGGTGATGGACGTGCTGTCCTCCCAGGCCAACCTCGCCGGTTACAAGGCGGTGGTGGACGCGGCGGGGGAATATGGCCGCGCCTTTCCGATGATGATGACCGCCGCCGGCACGGTTCCGCCCGCGCGCGCCTTCATCATGGGCGTCGGCGTCGCCGGTTTGCAGGCCATCGCCACGGCCAAGCGTTTGGGGGCCATCGTGTCGGCCACCGACGTGCGCCCGGCGGTGAAGGAGCAGGTGCAGTCGCTCGGCGGCAGCTTCGTCGCGGTCGAGAATGACGAGTTCAAGCAGGCCGAAACCGCTGGCGGTTACGCCAAGGAGATGAGCGACGACTACAAGCGCCAACAGGCGGCGCTGGTGGCCGAGCACATCAAGAAGCAGGACATCGTCATCACGACCGCGCTGATTCCGGGCCGCAAGGCCCCGATCCTGGTGACGGCGGAGCATGTCGCCTCGATGAAGCCGGGTTCGGTCTTGATCGATCTGGCGGTGGAGCAGGGCGGCAACGTCGAAGGCTCCAAGCTGGGCGAGACGGTCGTGACGTCCAACGGCGTCAAGATCGTCGGCCACGCCAATTACCCCAGCCGCATCGCCGAATCCGCCTCGCTGCTCTACGCCAAGAACCTTCTGGCTCTGCTGACGGCGCTGAACGACAAGGACAAGGGCGTCACCATCAACTGGGACGACGAGATTGTGAAGGCCATCGCGCTGACCCGTGACGGCGCCGTCATTCATCCCGCCTTCACCGGCTGATTGGGACGCCCCAGGAGAGACATCAATGGATCAGACTCAACTGACCGCCCGCATTGCCGAGTTGAAGGCCAATCTGGCGGCGCTTGGCCAGCAGGCCGACCTGTTGGCCGCCCAGGTCGCCAACGCGGCGCACCCCGCCGCCGAGGCCGCCGGTGGTCATGGCAACTTCTTCGTCACCGGCCTGACCGTTCTCGTGCTGGCCTGCTTCGTCGGCTATTACGTGGTGTGGCGCGTCACGCCCGCCCTGCATTCGCCGCTGATGGCCGTCACCAACGCCGTCTCGTCGGTCATCATCGTCGGCGCGCTGATCGCCGCCGGTCCCGCCGAGTTTGGCTTTTCCAAGCTGTTGGGCTTCCTGGCCGTCATTCTGGCCAGCGTCAACATCTTCGGCGGCTTCCTGGTGACGCAGCGCATGCTCTCCATGTTCAAGAAGAAGGGCAAGTAAAACCATGGAAACCTTGTCCGCTCTTCTCTATCTGGTCGCGTCGATCTGCTTCATCATGGCGTTGCGCGGCCTGTCCAGCCCGGAAACCTCGCGTCAGGGCAACATCTACGGCATGGTCGGCATGACCATCGCCATCCTGACCACGCTGGCCTCGCCCATCGTCCAATCCTATTGGCTGATCGTGCTGGGCGTCGCCATCGGCGGGGCCATCGGCTACGTCGTCGCCAAGAAGATCGAGATGACGGCGCTGCCGCAGCTCGTCGCCGCCTTCCACTCGCTGGTTGGTCTGGCCGCCGTCTTCGTGGCGCTCGCCGCCTTCTACTCGCCGGAGGCCTACGGCATTGGCTCCGCCGGGGCCATCGCCAAGGGGTCGTTGATCGAAATGGCGCTTGGCGCCGCCGTCGGCGCGATCACCTTCACCGGCTCCATCGTCGCCTTCGCCAAGCTGCAAGGGCTGGTGACGGGCAAGCCGCTGGTCTTCCCGATGCAGCACCCGCTGAACGCGGCGCTGGGCGTGTTGAGCGTGCTGTTGATCGTCTGGCTGGTCCAGTCGAACTCGACCGCCGCCATGTGGCTCATCATCATCGCGGCGCTGGCGCTCGGCTTCCTGTTGATCCTGCCGATTGGCGGGGCCGACATGCCGGTCGTCATCTCGATGCTGAACAGCTATTCGGGTTGGGCGGCTTGCGGCATCGGCTTCACCCTGCAAAACAACCTGCTCATCATCACCGGCGCGCTGGTGGGGTCGTCGGGCGCCATCCTGTCCTACATCATGTGCAAGGGCATGAACCGCTCGATCTTCAACGTCATCCTCGGCGGCTTCGGCGGCGAGGCGGCGGGCGCGGCGGCGGCGGGCGGCGGCGGCGGGCCGCAAGGCTCGGTCAAGGCCGGTTCGCCGGAAGACGCCGCTTACATCATGAAGAACGCCCAGTCGGTCATCATCGTGCCCGGCTATGGCATGGCGGTCGCCCAGGCGCAGCACGCCCTGCGCGAAATGGCCGACGTGCTCAAGCATGAGGGCGTTTCGGTCAAATACGCCATCCACCCGGTCGCGGGCCGCATGCCCGGCCACATGAACGTGCTGCTGGCCGAAGCCAACGTCCCCTATGACGAGGTGTTCGAGTTGGAGGACATCAACCGCGAGTTCGGCACGGCGGATGTCGCCTTCGTCATCGGCGCCAACGACGTGACCAACCCGGCGGCGAAGACCGATCCGTCCAGCCCGATTTACGGCATGCCGATTTTGGACGTGGAAAAGGCCAAGACGGTCTTCTTCATCAAGCGCGGCATGGCCGCCGGTTACGCCGGCGTCGAAAACGAGCTGTTCTTCCGCCCCAACACCATGATGCTGTTCGGCGACGCCAAGAAAGTCACCGAAGAGGTCGTCAAGGCGATGGACGCCTAATAGGGCTTCTCCGTCTGACGAGATTTGCCGGAACGGGCGCGAGGGGCTAGGCTCCTCGCGCCTTTTTTGTGTCCAAACCAATCCATTGGGAGTTTTTCGCCATGCCCGCCTATGTGATCGCCGACGTCCGCATCACCGACAGCGTCGCCTACGAGCGTTACAAGGCGCTGACGCCGAACGCCATCGCCAAGAATGGCGGGCGTTTCCTGAGCCGGGGCGGCCAGACCGAGGTTTTGGAGGGTGGTTGGCAGCCGGGCCGCGTGGTGATCCTGGAGTTTCCCGACTACGCCGCCGCCAAGGCCTTTTACGACAGCCCCGAGTATCGCGAGGCGCGGGAGGCGCGCAAGGACGCCGCCGATTTCAAGATGCTCGTCGTGGATGGGCTGTGAATTTGGGGGCTATGGCCCCGCGCGGTTACGTTCGGTTACACAAAGCCGCCCATCGCGACACACACGGGACACACCGCTCCGTTAGAGCTTGAGGCCATGCAACGACCCGGCGGAACGGCTCCGCCGGGTCGGCCCTCAAGCGGAGCCGCCGATCATGGATGACTTTGAAGAGACCGCGCCGGTCGAGATGCAGATCAGTCTGTGGACCCGCGTGATGTGCTGCGTTCTGTTGTTCGGTCTGTGGCTGTGCGCCACCTCGATCTTTTTGTTGACCGAGGCGTGAGCGCAGCCAAGCCTCGCCGAGTTTACGCGCTGGTGGTCACAGGTTTTTTGACGCCGAAGCAATGTTCCGGGCCGGGGAAGCTGCGGGCGCGGACCTCGGCGGCGTAGCTTGCGACCGCCTGGGTGACGGTGTCGGCCAATTCGGCGTAGCGCTTGACGAATTTCGGCTGGAACTGGCCGAACAACCCCAGCATGTCGTCCGTCACCAGCACTTGGCCGTCGCAGGCAGGCGAGCCGCCGATGCCGATGGTCGGGACCGCGACCTCTTCGGTGATGCGGCGGGCCAGCGGCTCCATGATCGCTTCCAGGACCAGGGAGAAGGCCCCGGCCTCGGCGATGGCGCGGGCGTCGGCGACGATTCGCTCCGCCACCGCCGGATCGCGGCCCAACGCCTTGTAACCGCCCAGCGTGTTGACCGATTGCGGGGTCAGCCCGACATGCCCCATCACCGGGATGCCGCGCGCGGTCAGGAAGGCCACCGTTTCGGCCATCTCCAACCCGCCTTCCAGCTTCACCGCTTGCGCGCCGGTTTCCTGCATCACGCGGGCCGAGGCGCGGAAGGCCGCCTGCGGGCTTTCCTGGTAGCAGCCGAAGGGCAGGTCGACGACGACGCAGGCCTGTTCGGACGCGCGGACCACGGCGGCCCCATGGGCGATCATCATGTCGAGCGAGACCGGCAGCGTGCTGTCCAGCCCATAAACCACCATGCCCAGCGAGTCGCCGACCAGCAGCAGATCGACATGCTGGTCGAGCAGGCGGGCCATCGGGGCGGTGTAGGCGGTCAGGCAGACGATTGGCTCGCCGCCCTTGCGGGCGCGCAGGTCGGGGGTGGACACACGGGTGATCGACTTCGAGGCGCTCATGACAACCCTTCCGGTGGCAAGGGGGATGGCGGGGATGTTGGGAGTGGCTGCGGCGTATGCCCCCTCCCTAACCCTCCCCCGCTGGGCGGGAGAGGGGACGATCATCGTTTCAGACGCTTGCTCCCTCTCCCGCGTCAGCGGGGGAGGGCTGGGGAGGGGGCGTCAAGGCGACCGCGCGCCGCAACGAGGCCACTCCAGGGCGCTCAAACGAAACTCCAGACACACCAAAACCGCCCACGCGAAATTTCACGGGACGGTCCAGGTGCAAGACACAAAGGGGTCTTGGGCGCGCCGAAACACGCCCATAATCACAGGCGTCCTGACGACGCCTGTCGATCAATAGCCCTCGCGTTCCATCCGCTTGCGGAGAAGCTTCCGGGTGCGGCGAACCGCCTCCGCCTTCTCACGAGCGCGCTTTTCCGAGGGCTTCTCGTAATTACGGCGCAGCTTCATTTCACGGAAAATACCCTCGCGCTGCATCTTCTTCTTGAGCGCGCGGAGGGCCTGATCGACGTTGTTATCTCGGACCAGAACTTGCACGTTAACCGTCACCCTTCCAAGTGAGTCGTGTTGCAACCAAGCAACAGACAGGCATGCGCGGCGGGCGCACCCCTTGTGTGGTTCAGTGTGTAGCACGCTGTCGCGGCCTTGTGAAGAGGACTCTTTGCCGATGCGGCAAGGTCGCCACGCAGACGCCGGACAGCAGGTTCAACGTCGCGATTGCGCCGCCATTGCGCGGTTGATTGGGCTTGTCTGTCCTCTGTTCATGCCGTTTCTGCCGCTTGGACCACGATGATGATGTTTTCATCGTCCGACTCCGCGAAACAGTTGCCGGATGCGCGTCGCCTCCCAGATAATAGGGCATGGCTTTGTTGATGATCGCCCAGATGGGCAACCCGGCGCTGCGCGCGGTGGCGCGTCCGGTCGCCGACCCGACCGACCCGGACATCGCGCGGCTCGCCGCCGACATGATCGAGACGATGATGGACGCGCCCGGCGTTGGTCTGGCCGCGCCGCAAGTGGGCTGGTCCCTGCGGATGATCGTCTTCCGCGTGCCGCCCGACCGATCCGGCGGGGAGGCGATCCCGCCGACCGTCCTCATCAACCCGGTGATCGAACCGCTCGACGATGAAACGGAGCTGGGTCTGGAAGGCTGCCTGTCGATTCCGGTTCTGCGCGGTTTGGTGCCGCGTTTCACCCGCATCCGTTACAGCGGATTGGGGTTGGACGGCGCGCCGATCAGCCGGGTGGCCGAGGGGTTCCACGCCCGAGTCGTGCAGCACGAAACCGATCATCTCAACGGTCATCTCTACATCGACCGCGTCACCGACCCGCGCCACCTCGCGACTGTCGAGGAAAGCCATCATCTCACCGACGCCCTGAAGGGGGCGGGAGACCGCGAATGACCATCGACCAACTGCGCGACGCGCTTTTGCTGGCGACCCTGCCCAACGTCACCTTTGACGGCTGGAGCCTTCAAGCTCTGCGCGACGGCGCCGATCAGGCCGGGCTGGACTCCACCGCCCTGCTGCGCGCCTTTCCCGGCGGCGTCGCCGACGCCGTCGCCCATTTCAGCGCCTGGACCGACGCCGAGACCCTGGCGCGACTCGACGCCCAGCCGCTCGACGCCCTGAAAGTGCGCGAAAAGATCGCGCTGGCCGTCCGCACCCATTTCGAGGTGCTGGAGCCGCACCGCGAGGCCAAGCGGCGGCAATTGTCCTATCTGGCGATGCCGCAGAATGTCGGGTTGGGCCTTAAACTGCTGTACGCCACCGTCGATTCGCTGTGGTTCGCGGCGGGGGACACGGCGACCGACTACAACCATTACACCAAGCGGGCGCTGCTGGCCGCCGTGGTCAGCTCCGCCACCTTCTATTGGCTGGACGACCAGTCTGACGACCACGCCGAGACCTGGGCCTTCGTGGACCGCCGTTTGGCCAATGTGATGAGCGTCGGCAAGGCGACGGCGTCGCTGGGCAAGCTGGGCGCGCTGCTGTCGCATTTGCCAAGCCCGGTGCGCTTCGCCCGCCAGATCCGCCAGCGCAGCGGCTCCGCCGGAATCGACGCGACGACGCTGAACCGCACCGAAGCGGTGTGAGGAACGCGGCGGCGCCCCGTTCGGCCTTCATTCCGACGCCGGAGCCGCCTTCGTCTTTTTGGCCGTCTTTCGCTTGGCCGCCGCCGTTTTGACCGCCGCCGCGCGCAACGCAGCCTCCAGGGCGGGGCGCGCCCAATCCAACAATTCGTCGGGATCGTCCAGCGCCGAGTCGGGCGGTGGGTAGTAGGAGAGCGTCACCGGCTTGTCGGCCATCGGGCGAAACGGCTCCAGCCCCAACGCCACGTAGGCGGCGCGGTTGCCGTCATCAACCTTGAAATAGAGAATGTCGTCGGACACCAGCGCGAAGGAAAAGCCGTCGCAGGTGACGCCGTAACCGCCAAACATGCGGCGCGCCCGCACGTCGCCAAGTCGGGACAACGTCGCGCAGACGTCGGTCACGAAATCGCTTGGCGGGCGGGCTGCCATGAGACGGGGGTTACTTTTTGCGGAAGGCGTCCAGGGTCACGACTTCGCCGCGCTTCGGCTCGTCGTCGGAATCGCTGGGCTTGGCCTCGTCCTTGCGCTCGACCATTGTCGGGCGGGGCGGGATCGCCGATATCTCCGCCGATTCGGCAGGGACCACCGGCTGGAATTGCAGGGCGAAATTCACCGACGGGTCGGCGAAAGTGGTGATCGCGCCGAACGGGATGACCAGACGTTCGTGCACGTTGTTGAAGCTCAGCGTCACCTCGAAATGATCGTCGTGAAGCTCCAGCCCATAATATTGGAACTGAAGGACGATGGTCATTTCGTTGGGGTATTGCGCGGCCAGATAGCTGGGGATGTCGACCCCCGGATAGCCGCTGCGAAACGTCACATAGAAATGATGATTGCCGGGCAGACCGCGCTCGGCCACTTCGGACAAGGCTTCGCGGACGACGCCGCGCAACGCGGTCTCGACCATCCGGTCGTAACGAAGCTGCTCTTTCGGCATGCTTGGGCTGGTCCCTGACAATCGCGTGAGCGAAACAACGATGATGGTGAAGTGTGGGCCTTCTGTTGCTAGGCGGCCCACGGCCCCACCCTCAGGCGCTAACCATCGGGGATTTAGGTTTAGGCCACCAGCCGCCGTTAGGCAGCGAGGCGAGCCTGAGCAACGTTGTCATTGGCAACTTTGCAAATGGCCCGATAACGGCGGTACCATGCCGAGCGAAAACCATGCCTTTACCACGCGTGTCGATCCTATTTCGCCCCCAACGACCCCGGCCAATGAGTCCGGAAGATGGTTGGTGGAGGCGCCGGGTACCGCCCCCGGGTCCACAACGCTTATTCCACAAGGCGTTTATCGCCATAGTCGGCAAGCCGACGAGTGGGAATATAGGGGGTCGCGCCCGGCAATGGAAGTGTTTGAGTCGCAGATTGCGCGAATGAGAGGGCTGCGTCGCCTTGCGGCTGGAATTGGCCGGTCGTCGCGCGCTAGAGTGCGCGCCATCGAAGCCCCTGGAGTCACCATGCCGATCACGCCCGAGCAGCGCGACGAAATTGATCGCCTGCGCGCCGTCACCGCCACCACCCGCCGCGCCACCGTTCCGGCGTTGGAAGAAATTCTGTACCAGCCGGTCGAGCTGCTCGACCATGGCTTTGTCCGGGTTGTCGATTATATGGGCGACGACGCCGCCGTCGTGCAGGCCGCCCGCGTGTCCTACGGCAAGGGCACCAAGAAGGTCAGCGAAGATGCCGGTCTCATCAAATATCTGATGCGCCACCGCCACTCGACCCCGTTCGAGATGTGCGAGATCAAGTTTCACGTCAAGCTGCCGATCTTCGTCGCCCGCCAGTGGATCCGCCACCGCACGGCCAACGTGAACGAATATTCGGCGCGCTATTCGATCCTGGACCGGGAGTTCTACGTTCCGGCCCCCGACCAGTTGGGCGCGCAGGCCGTCATCAACCGCCAGGGCCGGGGCGACGTGCTGGAAGGCGAAGAGGCGGCGGCGGTGCTCAAGCTGCTGCGCGACGATTCCGAACGCGCCTACAGCCATTATGAAGAGCTGCTGAACCAGCGCGAAGACGGCACGGTCATCGACGAGTCCCGCCAGGGGCTGGCGCGGGAATTGGCGCGGATGAACCTGCCGTTGAACTATTACACCCAGTGGTATTGGAAGGTTGACCTTCACAATCTGCTGCATTTCCTGTCGCTGCGCGCCGACAGCCACGCCCAGTATGAGATTCGCGTCTACGCCGACGCGATGCTCGACATCGTCCGTCGCTGGGTTCCGGCCGTGTATGAGTCCTTCACCGAATACCGCCAGGGCGGCAGCCATCTGTCGCGCACCGGGCTGGACGTGGTGAAGCGTCTGCTGGCGGGGGAGCCGGTGACGCAGGACAACAGCGGCCTGTCCAAGCGCGAGTGGCGCGAGTTGATGGACCAGTTGGGCCGTCCCGAGGCGTAACCACGCACCCGAAACGCCTACACCAAGCAAGGATCACCGCCATGACGCCCGATCAGGCCGAGGGGTTTCACCGCCAAGGTCTGATCGCGGCGCAGGCGGGCCGCCTGGACGAGGCGCTCGACCTCATCGCCCAAGCCATCACGGCGAACCCCGGCGTCGCCGCTTGGTGGGCGAATTATGGGCTGGTGCTGGAAAGCAAGGGCGACGCGCTGGGCGCGGCGCAGGCCTACGCCGGGGCGTTGAACCTGGACGGCGGTCTGGCGCTGGCCATGGATGGGCTGCTGGCGATGGCGCAGGGGTTGCGCGACGCCAACCGGGCCGATCTGGCGGAGGGCTGCTATCGCCGCGCGCTGGCGCTCGACCCCGCCGCCGTGACGGCGACGGCCAACGCCGGGGTTCTGCTGCGGGCGCAGGGGCGGCGCGACGAGGCGGCGGTTCTCTACCGCCGGGCGGCGGCGCTGGAGCCGGACAATTGGATTCACCCCTACAATCTGGGCAACGCGCTGGCCGAGTTGGATCGGCTGGGCGCGGCGGAGGCGGCCTTCCGCGCGGCGCTGGTCCTTGATCCGGCGCGGGCCGAGGCGCTGGCCAACCGCGCCACCCGCGCGCTGGCGCTTCAGGGGCGGTTGGGAGAGGCGCTGGTCGCGGTCGAACGCGCGCTGCGTCTGCACCCCGGCGCCGATTCGCTGCACACGGCGCGGCTCTATCTGATGCAGTTCGACCCGGCCCGCAGCATGGCGCAAATCGCCCAGGCCCACGCCGATTGGGGCGCGCGTTACCCCGACCGCGTCGCGGCTTCGGTCGCCCCCCCGGCGCCGAAGCTGCGCGTTGGTTACGTCTCCCCCGACTTCCGCGCCCACCCGGTCGGCTTCTTCCTGGAGCCGGTGCTGGCGGCCCATGACCGCGAGTCGGTCGAGGTGGTGTGCTACGCCAACACCGCCAACCCCGATTGGAAGACGGAACGCCTGATGGCGCTGGCCGATGGTTGGGTGTGGACGGCGGGCCTGAGCGACGCGGAGCTGACCGCCCGCATCCGCGCCGACAACATCCACATTCTGGTCGATCTGGCCGGGCACACGTTCGGCAACCGGCTGGGGGTGTTCGCCCAGCGCGCCGCCTCTGTTCAGGCGACCTGGGCGGGCTATGTCGGCACCACCGGCCTTCCGGCGATGGATTACCTGATTTCCGACAGCCGCCAAAGCCCGCCGGGGGCCGACGGCTGGGCGATCGAGGGCATCGTCCGCATGCCCGACGCCTATGTGCCGTGGGGACCGCCCGAAGACGCGCCGCCGGTGGCCCCGCCGCCCATGCGGACCAACGGCTACCCCATTTTCGGCTCGTTGAACGCGCTGCCCAAGCTGAACCCGGCGGTCGCCGCCCTGTGGTCGCGGCTGCTGGCCGCCGTGCCGGACGCCCGGCTGCTGCTGCGCGCGCCTGGGCTGGACGATCCCGAGCAGCGGGCGCGGGCGCTCGCCCTGTTCGCCGACGCCGGGGCCGATCCGGCGCGGATCCTGTTGCGCGGCGGCGCGCCGCACCGGGAGTTTCTGGGCGGTTACGGTGGAATCGACGTGGCGCTCGACCCCTTCCCCTATTCGGGCGGGCTGACGACGCTGGAAGCGCTGTGGATGGGCGTGCCGGTGGTGACGCTGGGGGGCGACCGTTTTTGCGCCCGCCACGCGGTGACGCATCTGACCTCCGCCGGTCTGTCGGCGCTGGCGGTGGACGGCGAGGCGGCTTACGTCGCCATGGCCGCCGCCCTGGTCTCCGACCCCGACGGGTTGGCCGATCTGCGGGCGGGGCTGCGCGACCGGCTGCGCGCCTCCCCGGCTCTGGACGGAATCCGCTTCACCCGCGCGCTGGAGGCGGCCTTCGCCGCCATGTGGCAGCGCGCGGCGGCGGGGCAGGGCCGAGCCTCCTTCGCGTTGAATTTCGACTGACGGGATCGCATCAAAGATGTTTCAGGGGGCCACGATAGAGGCGGTTTTCCCAAAACTGACTTTCTAAAATTTACGAAAAATTTGATGTGTGGATTTGTTGCGTTATCTGGGGTCTCCTCAAGAAAATCATCTGTTGATGGGGTGCCTTCGGAATGACGCGGCTGTCGATCAAAGCGCTGATGACCCTTTTTGCTCTGACTCTTCCTGTGGCTGTTCTGCTCAATATTTTGGCATTTTGGAACGTGCGCTTGGCGCGGGATGACGTTTCTCACGCGGTCAACGCCCGCTACGAGTCCTATCTTTTGGCCGATGAGTTGCGCCAAAGTTCCGATGACTTGACCCGTCTGGCCCGCACTTACGTCGTGACGGGCGACTCACGGTATGAAGACCAGTATTGGGCGGTTCTGGACATCCGCAACGGCAAGAAGCCGCGCCCGGTGGAGTATCACCGCATCTATTGGGACTTCGTCGCCGCCGGAACGGCCAAGCCGCGCGCCGATGGCGTGACCGTTCCCTTGCAGGAGTTGATGACCCGCGCGGGCTTCACCGAGGCGGAGTTCGCCAAGCTCAAACAAGCGCAAGCCAATTCCGACGGGCTGGTGAAGACCGAAACCATCGCCATGAACGCCGTCAAGGGGCTGTTCGACGATGGAACCGGCAAATTCACGCGCAAGGGGCCGCCCGATCTGGACCTGGCGCGCAAGCTGATGCATTCGCCGGAATACCACGCCTTCAAGGCCAACATCATGGCCCCGGTGGACGAGTTCTATGTGCTGTTGAGCGCGCGCACGACCACCGCCATCGCCCAGGCCGAAGCGCGCGAAGCGGGGGCCACCCAGTTGTTTTTGGTCATGCTGGGGGTTCTCGCGCTGGTCATTCTCGGCGTGCTGTGGACGCTGTTCCGCCGCGTGCTGGTCCCGTTGGGCAGCCTGAAAGACGCGATGAACGCCTTGAGCGAGGGCAAGACCACGGTGACGATCCCGGGCCTGGAGAAGCCCGACGAGATCGGCGCGATGGCGCGGGCGACGCGCACCTTCCAAACCGCGATGGACGAGGCGGTGCGTCTGCGGGAAGCCCAGGTGCAAGGCGAACGGACGGCGGCCGACCAGCGCCGCGCCATGATGAATGGTTTGGCGCAGAGCTTCGAGTCGGAGGTGGCGCAAACCGTGTCGGCGGTCGCTCACTCGTCGGTGGCGATGAAGACGGCGGCGCAAGCGATGTCCACCATGTCCGAACAGGTGGTGTCGCAATCCTCTCAGGTGGCGTCGGCGTCGCAGGGCGCGGCGTCCAACGTGGAATCGGTGGCCGTCGCCGCCGACGAGTTGGCCCAATCGGTGGCCGAGATTGACCGTCAGGTGTCGGAATCGACCAAGATCGCCCGCAGCGCGGTGGAGGAGGCGGCCAACACCGACGTCATCATGAAGGCGCTGGCCGAATCGGCCTCGCGCATCGGGCAGGTGATCGCGCTCATCAACAACATCGCCAGCCAGACCAATCTTTTGGCGCTGAACGCCACCATCGAGGCGGCGCGGGCGGGGGAGGCGGGCAAGGGCTTCGCCGTCGTCGCCAACGAGGTCAAGAGCTTGGCGAACCAGACGGCCAAGGCCACCGAGGACATCGGCGCGCAGGTGTCGGCGGTGCAGACCGAAAGCGCGCGGGCCGATCAGGCGATCCGCCAGATGGTTACGGTGATCGGACGGATCGACGAGATTTCCGGCTCCATCGCCGCCGCCGTCCGCCAGCAGGGGCAGGCCACCAGCCGAATCGCCGGGAATGTCGAGCGCGCGACGCGCGGCGCGGCGACCATGTCGGCGGCCATCGGCAACGTGACCGCCGCCGCCCAGGAGGCCGGGGCGACGACGCAGACCGTGCTGGACACCGCCAACCGGCTGTCGGGCGAATCCAGCGCCTTGCAAGCCGCCATGGGGCGTTTCTTGGGGCAGATCCGCAACGCGTGACCCGATGGCCGGGGGCGTCGTCTTGCGGCGGCGCCCTTCTCTCCCTCGGGGGCTGGCGCGGCTCAGCCGATCAGCAGGCTGTCGTCGCTGATTTCTTCACCGCCGCGCTGCTTGGCGAACAGGGCCAGCAGATGCGGCACGTCCAGACCGGCGCGCGTCGTGCCCGCCACGTCCAGCACGACGCGCCCCTCGTGCAGCATCAGCGTGCGGTCGCCGTAATCCAGCGCTTGGCGCATCGAGTGCGTGACCATCAGCGTGGTCAGCCGGTTTTCCCGCACGATGCGCCGGGTCAGGTCCAGGACGAAATCGGCGGTGGCGGGGTCGAGCGCCGCCGTGTGTTCGTCCAGCAGCAGGATTTTCGATCCGGCCAGCGTCGCCATCAACAGGCTGACCGCCTGCCGTTGCCCGCCCGACAACAGACCCATGCGGTCGTGCAGGCGGTTTTCCAAACCAAGCCCCAACGCGGCGATGCGGTCGCGAAAGCCGCCGCGCCGCTCCGACGCCAGGGCCAGCGCCAAACCGCGACGACGACCGCGCGCGGCGGCCAGCGCCATGTTCTCTTCAATGGTCAGGGTGGCGCAGCTTCCCGCCAGCGGATCCTGGAAGACGCGGGCGACCAGCCCCGCCCGCTTGGGCGTGTCCCAGCGGGTGACGTCGCACTCGTCGATGGCGATGCGCCCCTGTTCGGCCAGCACGTCGCCCGCCAGCGCGCCGAGAAAGGTCGATTTCCCCGCCCCGTTGGAGCCGATGACGGTGACGAACTGTCCCTCGGGGATCGTCAGGCCGATTCCGCGCAGCGCGTGCTTTTCCAGCGGCGTGCCGCGCCCGAAGGTGACGTGGATGTCCTTGACGACGATCATCGGGCGGCCCTCGCGCTGCGGGATTTGCCCTTCAAGCGGGGCAGGATCAAGGCGACCGCGACCAGCAGGGCGGTGACGAGGTTGAGGTCGGAGGCTTGCAGGCCGATGACGTCCGCCGTCAGCGCCAGTTGCACCGCCAGCCGGTAGAGGATCGACCCGGCGACGCAGCCAACCAGCGTCAGCAGCAGCGCGCGGGCGGGCAGCACCGTTTCGCCGACGATGACGGCGGCCAAGCCGACCACGATGGTGCCGATGCCGGTGGTGACGTCGGCGAAGCCGTTGGTTTGGGCGAACAGCGCCCCCGCCAACCCGCACAGGCCGTTGGACAGCGCGATGCCGCTGTAGATGTGGGCGTCGGTGTTGACGCCCTGGGCGCGGGCCATCCGGGCGTTGACGCCGGTGGCGCGCATCGCCAGGCCGAACTCGCTGGACAGGAACCGCGCCAGCAGCAGCACGACCACCCCGACGATGACCAGAACCACCAGAGGCCGCACGACGTGATCGGGCAGGCCCAGCCCGTAGAAGGGCGTCAGAACCGTGTCCTGCATCAGCAGCGCCACGTTGGGCCGTCCCATCACCCGCAGATTGACCGAGAACAGGGCGATCATCGTCAAAATGCTGGCCAGCAGATGCAGGATCTTGAAGCGCACGTTCAACAGCGCCGTGACCAGCCCCGCCGCCGCCCCGGCCAGCCCGGCGGCCAGACTGGCCAGCCACGGGTTGACCCCGGAAATCAGCAGCACGGCGCAGACGGCGGCCCCCAGCGGGAAGCTGCCGTCAACCGTCAGATCGGGGAAATCCAGGATGCGGAAGGACAAAAAGACGCCGACGGCGACCAGCGCGTAGACAAGGCCGATTTCGATGGCGCCGAACAGGGCGATGTCGCTCATGGGGAACCGCTTTCGCTGGCCGCTTTCGGAGGCGGGGAGGTCTTGCCCCCACCCCGGCCCTCCCCCGCTTTGCAGGGGAGGGGGAAGAGATCCCCTCCTCCGCGTCAGCGGGGGAGGGTTAGGGTGGGGGCAAGACTCCTGCCGAACGAACGGCCCTTATTGCCCAACCACCTTGGTCGCGCGCTTCAGCACCGAGTCCGGGATGGTCACGCCCATCGCCGCAGCCGATTTCGGGTTGACGAACAGGTCGGTTCCCTTGGCCTGGGCGACCGCGATGTCGCCGGGCTTTTCGCCCTTCAGCACGCGGGCGACGAGCGCGCCAGTCTGCTTGCCGACCTGAAAATAATCAAAGCCGATGGTGGCCGCCGCTCCGCGCGTCACGCTGTCGGTGTCGCCGGAGAAGATCGGCAGCTTGGCTTGCTGGCCAACCGAAATCACGCTTTCCAGGGCCGACACCACGGTGTTGTCGGTCGGAACATAAACCGCGTCAGCCTTGCCGACCAGGCTGCGGATCGCCGGTTGGGCGTCCGCCGATTTCGGGACCGAAGCCTCGACCACCGACAGGCCGGCCTTGGCGGCTTCCTCTTTCAAGACTTTGATGAGCACGACGGAGTTCGGTTCGCCGGGGTTGTAAAGCACGCCCAGACGTTTGGCCGTCGGCAGGATCTCGCGGATCAAGGCGATGTGTTCGGCGATTGGGGACATGTCCGACAGGCCGGTGACGTTCGCGCCGGGCTTGTCCAGGCTCTTGACCAACTGCGCGCTGAGCGGGTCGGTCACGGCGGTGAAGACCACGGGAATGTCGCGGGTCGCCGCCGCCACCGCCTGGGCCGACGGGGTGGAGATCGGGACGATGACGTCGGGCTTCGATCCGGCGAACTGGCGGGCGATCTGCGCCGCCGTGGCCGGGTTGCCCTGGGCGCTCTGATACTCGACCTTCAGGTTCTGGCCGCTGGTCCAGCCCGCCTCCTTCAGCGCTTCCACCACGCCGTCGCGCGTGGCGTCCAGCGCGGGGTGCTGGACGATGGCGGTGATCGCCACGGTCTTGGTCTGGGCCAGGGCGGCGCCGGACAGGGCGACCGGAGTCGCGAAAGCGGCCAGGGCGACCGCAGCGCACAGCAGACGGGGGGCCAACAGACGGGGGGCCAACAGACGGGAGAAGGTCATGATCGCGTCGTCTCCGAAACGGTGAACCCATCCCCTAGACCGGGACGACCAGCCCCGTCAACTCGGCGGCTGGTCGCGCATTGCAGAAACACGGGCGGAGACGGGGCGGCGGGGTGCGCGCGCTTGGAAAAGAGCCTATATTGTCGGCGATACGGAAGGATGCCCCATGATCGCCACCACCGCCCGGCCCCCCTCGAAACTCGCCGCGTCTTTGCGCGGGCTGATCGGCTGTTGCCCGAATTGCGGGCGGGGCCGGTTGCTGCGCAATTATCTGAAGCCGGTTGACCATTGTTTGGTCTGCGGTGAAGCCTTTGGTCATCTGCGCGCTGACGACGCGCCGCCCTGGATGACGATCCTGATCGTCGGCCACATCGTCATTCCGGCGCTGCTGGCGGTGGAGCAGACCTATGAGCCGCCGACCTGGGTCCATATGGCGGTCTGGCCGCTGCTGTCCCTGCTTCTGACGCTGGCGTTGCTGCCGCGCTGCAAGGGCTTCATCCTTGGCCTGCTGTGGAGCACCGGCGCGCCGGGGTCGGAGCGGGGGTAGGGCGTTTTGTGTTGAGGATCCGCCGCGTGGCCCCCACCCCGGCCCTCCCCCGCTTGCGCGGAGGAGGGGGACAAGCGCTTTGTCGGCGTTCAGCGGCAGTCCCCTCCCTTGCGAAGCGGGGGAGGGTTAGGGTGGGGGCACGCGCAGAAACGGCCTCCCAGCCTTACTGAACCACAATCCTCGGCGCGGCGCGCCCGCCGCCGCTGATCTTGTCCCACAGCCGGGTCGCGATCTGGCGGTAGACTTTGGCGTGTTCCGAATCGGGCTGCGACACGACGATGGGTTGCCCCTGGTCGGACGTCTCGCGGATCGACAAATGCAGCGGGATTTCGCCGAGGAACTCCATGCCCAGATCGTCGGCCTCCTTGCGGGCGCCGCCATGGCTGAAAATGTCGGTGCGGTGGCCGCAGTTGGGGCAGCAGAAATAGCTCATGTTCTCGATGATGCCCAACACCGGGACATCGACGCGGCGGAACATGTTCAAGCCCTTGCGGGCGTCGAGCAGGGCGATGTCCTGCGGGGTGGAGACGATCACCGCGCCCGCCAACGGCACCTGTTGGGCCATGGTCAATTGCGCGTCGCCGGTGCCGGGCGGCATGTCCACCACCAGAACGTCGAGTTCGCCCCAATTGACGTCGCGCAGCATCTGCTGAAGCGCGCTCATCACCATCGGGCCGCGCCAGATCATCGGGGTGTCTTCGGCGACCAGGAAGCCCATCGACATCACCTTAATGCCGAAATTCTCCATCGGCTCCAGCCGTTTGCCGTCGGGGCTGTTGGGGCGGCCGGCGATCCCCATCATGCGCGGCATCGACGGGCCGTAAATGTCGGCGTCGAGCAGCCCGACCTTGCGCCCGTTGGCGGCCAGCGCCAGCGCCAGATTGACCGAGGTGGTCGATTTGCCGACGCCGCCCTTGCCGGACGCGACGGCGACGATGAATTTGACGCCGGGAACCAGCGGCTTTTGCTCGGCGGAGCCATGGGCGTGTCCGCCGGGGCCGTGCGCGTGCCCATGCCCGCCCTTCGGCGCTGGCGCGGCGGCCTGCGGGGCCGCGCGGTGGGCGGTCAGCACGGCGGTGACGGACAGCACGCCGGGCAGCGCCTCAACCGCTTTTTCGGCGGCGTGGCGCACCGGCTCGGCCTGCGCGCCGCGCTTGGGATCGACCTCGATGGAGAAGGCGACGTGCCCGTCGCGGACCACCAAACCCGACAACATGCCCAGGCTGACGATGTCGCCGCCCCGGTCCGGGTCGGTGATGGACTTCAGCGCCGCCAGAACTTGCGCTTCGCCGATCTGCGCCATGGTTGAAAACTCCGCTGCGTTCCCGATATTTGGCAGACATCCGACTGTGGACGTGCTCTTCGAGGGAAGCGGCACTATAGGACCGTCGGACAGGAATGGTAAAGAGATCGGCGGACGCCGAGCTTTCCGCAGCGAGAGCGCCACAAAAGGGGAATGACGCGTATGCCGTGGAACAATCAGAGCGGGGGTGGTCAAGGTGGAGGCGGCCAGGGCGGCGGCGGCGGGGGCGGTGGCCCCTGGGGCGCGCCTCCGGGCAACAACGGCCCGAACACGCCATGGGGTCGGCCCTCCTCCGGTGGTGGCGGCGGTGGCGGCGGTGGGCCGCAGCCGCCCGACCTTGAGGACCTGATGCGCCGTGGGCAGGAGCGCCTGCGCCGCGTCATGCCCGGTGGTCTTGGAACCGGGCGCGGCGTCGGCATCGGCGTCGGCATTCTGGCCCTGATCTGGCTGGCCAGCGGCATCTACCGCGTCGAGGCGGACGAGCAGGGCGTGGTCATGCGCTTTGGCCAATGGGTGCGCACCGAACAGCCGGGCTTGAGCTATCGCCTGCCGTCGCCCATCGAATCCGTGCTGCTGCCCAAGGTGACGCGGGTCAACCGGATCGAGATCGGCTATCGCTCGGCGGGCGACGGGCGGCGGGCTGACCGCGACGTTCCCGATGAATCGCTGATGCTGACCGGCGACGAAAACATCATCGACATCGATTTCACGGTGTTCTGGGTCATCAAGGACGCCGGAAACTTCCTGTTCAAGATCCGCGAGCCGGAAGTGACGGTGAAGAAGGCCGCCGAAAGCGCGATGCGTGAGGTGATTGGCCGCACCGAGCTGCAACCGGCGCTGACCGAGGCCCGCCAGCAGATCGAAAACTCCACCCGCAAGCTGCTCCAGGCCATGCTGGACGAGTATCAGTCCGGCATCGAGATCACCCAGGTGCAGTTGCAGAAGTCCGATCCGCCCGCCCCGGTGATCGACGCCTTCAACGACGTGCAGCGCGCCCGCGCCGACCGCGAGCGCTCCCGCAACGAGGCGGAAACCTACCGCAACGACATCATCCCCCGCGCGCGCGGCGAGGTGGAGCGTCTGGTTCAGGAGGCCTCGGCCTACCGTGAGCAGGTGGTCAGTCTGGCCCAGGGCGACGCCGAACGCTTCCGCAAGGTCTATGAGGCCTACGCGCTGGCCAAGGACGTCACCGCCAAGCGCATGTATCTGGAAACGATGGAGGAGATTCTGCGCGGTCGGAACAAGATCATCGTCGATGGCGCCGCGCAGGGGGTGATTCCCTATCTGCCGCTGAATCAACTGTCGCCGCAGGTCGCGCCGACGCCGCGCCCGGTCGCGCCGCCGGCCAACACCCCGTCCAACAGCGCTGGGCCGCAAACCCAGCCCCAGCCGACCAATCGGTGAGGAGGAACGCATCATGAGCCGCACTCTCGCCGCCATCGGTTTCGCCGTCGCCGTTTTGGGCGTCGTCGGATCCGCTTCGGTCTTCACCGTCAACGAGGCGCAACAGGCGCTGGTTCTCCAATTCGGCGAACCGCGCCGCGTCGTCCGCGAACCCGGCCTGAAATTCAAGGTGCCCTTCATTCAGGAGGTGCGCATCCTCGACCGCCGCGTGCTGGATCTCGATCCGCCGGTGGAGCAGGTGATTTTGGCCGACCAGAAGCGCCTGGACGTCGACGCCTTCGCCCGTTACCGCATCCATGACCCGCTGCGCTTCTACCAGACGGCGGGGACGGAGGCGGTGGCGGAAACCCGCATGAACGCCACGGTCAATTCGGCGCTGCGCCGCGTGTTGGGCAACGTCACGGTTCTGGCCGTGCTGTCCGACGAGCGGACGAAGATCATGACCGACATCAAAAATCAGGTGAACGCGGAGGCGCAGCGTTTCGGCATCGAAATCGTCGACGTCCGCATCCGCCGCGCCGACATGCCGCAGGAAACCAGCCAGTCGATCTTCGCCCGCATGCGGTCGGAGCGCGAGCGCGAGGCGTCGGAAGCCCGCGCCCAGGGCCAGGAGCAGGCGCAGCAGATCCGCGCGCGGGCCGAGCGTGAGCGCACGGTCATGGTCGCCGAGGCGCAGCGCGACGCGCAGATCCTGCGCGGCGAAGGCGACAACACGGCGTTGAAGCTGATCGCGGAAGTCACATCGAAAGATCCCGAATTTTACGGGTTCTATCGTTCGCTGGAAGCCTATCGGAAGGCGCTGAACAAGGACGACACCACCATGGTGCTGTCGCCCAACAGCGAATTCTTCCGTTATTTCGGCAAGCCGACGCCGTAACCTTGGCGTTTGGCGGATCTGGTGTATGTTTCCGATGGGCTGCGTTCCGGCGTGGCCCATCGGTTTTGTCGATCAAGACCGTCCACCGTGGTCTCTGGACCGTCCCGCCCTGTTGCGGCCATATTGCTGGCCCAACAGTGGGGCGGCCATCCACCTGTAAAGCATTGGCCGGACGTCTGGCAGGGAGAGCAGAGTTGACGAGCACACCCAACACCGAACCCGCCATGGCGGTTGCGGCGGCCCCCATGGGCGCGCACCGCGCGTCAGGCCGCCGGGGCCGGAAGGCGGGCGTTTATCCCGTGATCGCCGCTCTCTTGTGGGCGTTGACCGCCGTGGTCGGCGCGCCGTCCGTCAGCGCCGCGCAAACCACGACCGGGCCGTCGCGCGCCTCCAACGGCAGTTTCGCCGATTTGGCGGAAAAGCTGCTTCCGGCGGTCGTCAACATCTCGACCAGCCAGGCCGCGCCCCAGCGCGCGCCGGGGCAGCGTCCGGAAGTGCCGCAATTCCCGCCCGGCTCGCCGTTCGAGGATTTCTTCCGCGATTTCTTCGACCGTCAGCAGCAGCAGGACCAGCCGCAACGCAAGGCGACCTCGCTCGGCTCCGGCTTCATCATCGACGCCAAGAACGGCTATGTGGTGACGAACAACCACGTCGTGCAGGACGCCGACGAGATCACCGTGATCCTTCAGGACGACACCAACATCAAGGCGGAGCTGGTCGGCAAGGACAGCAAGACCGACGTCGCCCTGTTGAAGATCAAGACCAGCCATCCGCTGGTCGCCGTTCCCTTCGGCGACAGCGACGCCATGCGCGTGGGCGATTGGGTGCTGGCCATCGGCAATCCGTTCGGTCTGGGCGGGTCGGTGACGGCGGGCATCATTTCGGCCCGGCAGCGCAACATCGACGCCGGTCCGTATGACGACTTCCTGCAAACCGACGCGTCGATCAACCGGGGCAACTCCGGCGGCCCGATGTTCAACCTGAACGGCGAGGTCATCGGCATCAACACGGCGATCTTTTCGCCGTCGGGCGGTTCGGTCGGCATCGGCTTCGCCATTCCGGCCAACCTCGCCAAGCAGGTCGTGGCCCAGCTCAAGGAATTCGGCAAGACCAAGCGCGGCTGGCTTGGCGTGCGCATCCAGGCGGTGACGCCGGAAATCGCCGAAAGCCTGGGGCTGCCCGCGCACAAGGGCGCGCTGGTCGCCTCGCTGACTCCGGACGGCCCGGCGGCCAAGGCGGGCATCCTGGCGGGCGACATCGTCACCAAATTCGACGGCAAGGAGATCGGCGAGATGCGCCGCCTGCCGCGCGTCGTCGCCGAAACCGCCATCGACAAGGCGGTTCCCGTTGAAATCTGGCGCAAGGGCAAGGCCCAGACCCTTCAAGTCAAGGTCGGCGAGCTGGAAGCGGCGGAAGAGCAAGGCTTGCTCGCCGCCGGACCGGAGGACAAGGCCCCCAAGGACAAGACCCCGGCCCAAAAGCCGACCGAGTCGCTGGGCCTGAAATTCACCGCCATCACCCCGGACCTGCGTCAGCAGTATGAGATCAAGCCGGACATGAAGGGCGTGGTCGTCACCGACGTGCTGGCCAATTCGGCGGCGGCGGAAAAGGGCCTGAAGGCGGGCGACGTCATCATCGAAGTCGGCCAGGAAGAGGTCCGCAAGCCCGAGGACGTGACCGCCAAGGTTCAGAAGGCCAAGGAGCAGAGCAAGAAATCCATCCTGCTGCTGGTGGACCGCAAGGGCGATCTGCGCTTTGTGGCGATCCCGCTGAGCTGAGGCTGGCTGGAGTCATAAAAAAGGGCGCCGACGGGAAACCGTCGGCGCCCTTTTTTGTGTTTTGGAAAATGCGCAGGGGACAGCCCGCTGTAAGATTTTTCTTACAGATACCCGGCCCGTCGCCGACCCGACGCCTTTTCCCACGCCCATTCGACGATCACGCTCATCAGCCGTTCCAGCGATGGGCGGACCTGCGCGGTCAGGTCGGGGCGGAAGCGGTGGGGCGGATCCTCGTCCATGTAGGTGGCTTGGGTCAGCTCCAACTGGATGGCGTGGATGTTCTCGGCGGGGTTGCCGTAGGTCCGGGTGATGTAGCCGCCCTTGAAGCGACCGTTCAGCACGGCGGAATAGCGTTCCGACGCGGTCAGAACATTCATCAGGCGGCCGACCAGCGGCGGGGCGGCGGTCTGGCCGTCGGCGGTGCCCAGGCTGAAGTCGGGCAGGGCGCCGTCGAAGAAGCGCGGCACTTGGCGGCGCACCGAATGGGCGTCGAACAACACGGCGACGCCGAAGCGGTCCTTCAGGCTGCGCAATTCGGCCTGAAGCTGTTCGTGGTAGGGGCGCCAGTAAGCGCCGATTCGCCGTTCGATCTCGGCGGCGTCCGGTTCCTGGCCGGGCTTGTAGACGGGGGCGTTGTCGAAGGTGGTCAGCGGGCAGATTTCGGTGTTGCTGGCGCCGGGATAGAGCGGCTTCCCGGTCGGGTCGCGGTTCACGTCCACCACATAGCGCGAACAGAGCGGCGTCATGAAGCCGATGCCCAAGGCCGGGGCGAAGTGATACAGGCGGTCCAGATGACGGTCGACGTCCGGTTGCGCCAGTCCCTCCTCCGTCAGAGTGGCCGCAATGTCCGGGGGGATCATCGTCCCGACATGCGGAATGCTCAGCAACACCGGGGTTTCACCCGGCTGGAAGCGAAAGGATTCCATGGCTCGTCTCATGACCGGAAGGGTGGCGCGCGACCGTGTCCGGTGCAGCGCAACATTGGGCCGACTATGGTCCGTTGGGTCATCGTGCGTCAAACATATTGCGGTTCTGCGAAATCTTGCGCGGCTTCTGTGAAATATTCAGAGCGGATGTCGGCTCTGCCGCGCCGCGCCTTTTTGCGCGTTGACCGGATCGGCGGCGTGCCGGACACTGCCGTCCAAACAGCGACGGCGCGTCGAAACGGGCCGCGCGGGGGACGCCGGGCGACAATCGGACCGGCCCCACATCGGGGGAGACGCGCCATGAGGACGACACGCCGTCAGCTTTTGTTGCCGCTCGCCTTGGCCCCAGTCGCCGGTTGGGCGATTTGGGCGACGGGGGCGGTGGACGCGCCGTCGCACGCCAACGGGCCGTTTCATTTGCCGTTGGATGACTCGACGGCGCTGTGGCGCGATCTGGCCCAGGTTCGTTTGGGCGGTCCAGCCGGGGATCCGCAATTTTCCGCGCGCGTGGCCGCGCTGAATGGTCAGCCGATCGCCCTGCGGGGGTTCATGGTCCCGCTGAGCGATGGGGCGGCGCACAACCGTTTCATCCTGTCGGCCAACCCGGTGAGCTGTCCGGCCTGCCAAAGCCCCAGCCCGGCCAGCATGTTGCACGTCCACACGCAAGGTCCGTTGGGAGAAACGCAGGAGCCGATCCTGTTGACCGGCACCCTGCGCCTGCGCCCGCATGAGGGGCTGTTCTATCGGCTGGAGCGGGCCGAAGCGCGCTGGGCTTGATCCAGGTCCCGCGCGCCGCTCAGTCGAACAGCAGGGCGTGACGGTTGGATTCCAACGGTTCCGGCCCGGCGATGGACGCCACCAACTCGCCCCGGCTGACGAAGCGCAGATTGTTGCGCGCCATGATGATGCCGCCGCCCGGCGTGCGCAACGGCGTGCGGGCTTGATCGGGATCGGCGGCGGTGGGATCGACGATGTCGGCGATCAAATCGCCCGCCGCCACCTGGTCGCCGACGGCGCGGTGAAAGGCGATGACGCCCGACACCGGCGACACCACGCGGGCCAACCCGGTCAACGGCGTGGCGGCGCACAGCAGCGGCGGCAGATCGGGCGGGGTTCCGGCGACGATGCCCCGGCGGATCAAGGCGCCGATGATCGCCTGGGCGTCTGCGTCGGCCTGGGCGTCGTCAACGTCGGCCTTGCCGCGCAGCTCGATGGTGGTGGCGACGCAGGCCGCCGGGATCGGCCCATCGGCGGCGAAGCGCGCGGCCAACGTCCACCATGGCACCGAACAGGCCTCGTCAAACGGCTTGCCGCCCGCGTCGGGGGAAAGCAGCACGGCCTTGGCCCCCAGCAGGGCGGTCAAATCCGCCAGTTCCGGCCACAGGGCGTCGCCTGCGTAAAGGTGAGGCACCGATTCCTGGTCGCAATGCAGATCCAGAACCATGTCGGCGTCGAACGCCATGCCCATCAGCGTGTGGCGCAGGGCGGCGACCTCGCTGTCGGGCGGCGGCAGCGCGTCATAGGCGGCGCGCAGGGCCGCGCGCACGGTCTGGACGTTGGCCTGCGGGTCGGGGCCGATCTTTCCGGCCAGCCGTTCGGCGGCGCCCTCGATCAGATCGGGAAAGATCCGGTTGAAATTGCCCGAGCCGTCCAGCGCGTAGCGCCCGACATGGACGCCCTCGACGATCTGGCCAATGCCGGTCGGGTTGCACATCGGCACGACGATGATCTCGCCCGACACGGCGGCGCCGCGCAAACGGCGAATCAGGTGATGGGCGACCAGCAGGCCGGGCGTTTCATCGGCGTGCAGGGCGGCCTGGATGTAGATTTTCGGGCGCGCGCCCGGCGTGCCGAAGCGATGAACCGTCAGCGACCGGCGCGTGCCGAGCCGGTCGGTGAGCAGAGTCACCTCCTCAACGCGGTGGTGCGAAGGGGGAAGGCTCACGATGATGTATCCTCGTCATGGATGGGGCGCGGCGGCGCGCCGACCGGGGGAGTGTGCCACAACCGGCGTTTTCGGGAACCGCAAAGCGTGCGTGGGGAGATGAGGTGAGCGTCGTGGCGGAGGGTGAGACGGGCTTGCGGGCGGGGGTGGCGGGCGTGGCGCTGGTCACGGCGCTGGCGCTGTATGGCGCGTTCAGCGCGCCTGCGCCCCCATCCGTCCGGCTGACCGAGGCGGCCATCGGCGCGCTGCTGTTGTTGGCCGTCGGCTGGCGCGCGCCGTTGTTCGCGGCGACGGGCCACGCCCTGCGCCGGGCCGACCTTCCAACCTGGGAAGCGCTGGCGATTCCGGCGCTGGCTTGGCTGCTGTGGGCGCCGTTGCTGCGCGGGGCGGCGCTGGGCTGGGAGAGCGCCGACATTCTGCGCGACGTGGTCCCGCTGCTCTATCTGTTCCTGCCGGTTCTGCTGGTTCCAGCCCTGCGGCGTGGCGGAGCGTGGGCGGAGCGGCTGTTGGGCGGCGGGCTGATTCTGGCCGGGCTGCTGTTCACCCTGCGCTGGTGGAAAGAGGTTCAGTGGGGGTTTGGCGCGGTCGGCGTCCGGGCGATGACCGACGGCGGGGCCTATTTCCTCAACGCGCCGTCGGTGCTGTTCGCGGCGGTCGCCCTGCCGGTGTTGGCGTTGGGGCTGGCGGCGCGCGGCGGGGTGGCGCGGTGGATCGCCGCGCCCGCCTGCGCGCTGGCCGGGGCCTTTTGTCTGGCGGCGCTGGCGGGGGCGGTGCATCGCAGCGCGCTGGGGCTGGCGCTGCTGTCGGGCGTGGCGGTGGCGGTGTGGTGGGCGCGGCGGGCGCCGTGGCTGATCCTGCTGATTCTGGCTGGCTTGGCGCTGGCGGGCGGGCTGGCGGGCGAGTCGCTGTTCGGGGCCTGGGGGCAGGCGGCGGAAAAGACTCGTTTGACCGGCGTCAACGCCCGCTGGGACGAGGCGGCGGCGGTGTTTCAGCACGCGGCGCAATCGCCCTGGTCGTTGCTGTTCGGCGACGGCTGGGGCGCGCGGCTGGAAAATCCGGCGGTCGGCGGCTGGCGGGTGTCCTACACCCACACGCTGGCGACCTACGCGCTGGTCAAGGGCGGCCTTCTGGGGGCCTTGGCGCTGGCGGCCTATCTCGGTGGGGCGGCGTCCGCGCTGCTGCGGTTGCTGCGCGTGGATCCGCCGCTGGGCTGGGCGCTGCTGCCGCCGCTGCTGATGGCGCTGGGGGTTCACACCAGCTTCAAATACCTCGACACCGGGTTGTTGCTGACGCTGGCTTTGTTGTCCGACGAGAAAAGGAAAGGGTTGTCGGACCCTTGAGGGTTGTGCATTCTTATGCGTGCAATTCTCGCGATGGTGCGTCGTGCTGGAAGGTTCTCCCTCAATCCTTTTCGTCAACAGGGTGTTCCCGCCGGATCGCGGCGCGACCGGGCGCTGTCTGGCGGATTTGACGGAGCGGTTGGCGCGGCGCGGCTGGCGGGTCAGCGTCGTTGCCGATGGGGCGGGCGGGGAGGAGGAGGCGCGGCGATCCTGCGTCGCCCTGTGGCGCACCGGACGGGCGATCCCGGCGGGCGACCGGCCCGACGCGCGCGGCTATCTCGATTCGTTGCTCCGTCTGACATGGCGGGCGTTGCGGCTGCCGCGCCAAGATGTGGTGGTGACGATGACCGATCCGCCGTTGCTGGGGCGGGTTGGGCCGTTGCTGGCCGCGCGGCATGGCGCGGCGGCGATCCATTGGAGCCAAGACGTGTTTCCGGCCCTGCTGCCGGTGCTTGGGGCGCCGCTGCCGTCCCCATTGTTTCAGGCGTTGGAGCGGTCGATGGCGCGGGCGCTGGGGCGGCACGACGCGGTGCTGGCGATTGGCCGGTGCATGGTCCGCCGTTTGGTTCAGTCTGGAGTTCCTGAGAGCCGGGTCATTCTCTGCCCGAACTGGCCCGATTCGCGCATCCGCCCGATTCCCCACGCGGTCAACGGCTGGCGCGCTGAACAGGGGTTGGAGGGGCGCTTCGTCGTCGCCTATTCCGGCACGCTGGGGTTGGCCCACCCGATGGACGGGGTGTTGGACGCGGCGGCGTGCCTGCAAACCAGCGACCCGGCCATTCTGTTCCTGGTGATCGGCGAGGGGCGGGGGCGTGGCGCCGTGGCCGAGGCGATTCAGCGGCGTGGCCTGACCAACGTCCGGCTGGCGCCCTGGCAACCGGCGGAGCGGCTGGCCGAAAGCCTGTCCGCCGCCGATCTGCATCTGACGGTGATGAACAACGCGGCGGTTGGGCTGATGGCGCCGTCCAAGCTGCTCGGCGGGTTGGCGGCGGGGCGGCCCGGCCTGTTTCTGGGACCGGCGGACAGCGAGGCCGCCCAGCACATCCGGGATTGGGGCTGCGGGGCGGTGTTGGATCCGCAGGATGGGCAGGGGCTTGCGGAGCGGATTCGCGGTTATGCCGCCGATCCAGGGCGCTGCGGGCGGGAGGGCGCTGCGGCCCTGCGTTCGGTCGCGGGCTGGAGCGCCGACGACGCAGCCAACCGGATTGACGCCGTGGCGCGGGACTTGGTGGCGCGTCGATCCTTCGCAAACGGGGCGCGGGCGCGCTGGCCGACGCTTGGGTCGGTTGGTCGGGCGTTGCGGCGGCGGGTGGTCTCCGATGCCTGATGGGACGATGACGACACGCTCGTCGGTCATGGACCATTCCGGCTTCCGGGGCTTGGTGGAGACGGCGCGGGCGGGGTGGCGGGTGCTGCTGGGGTCGGCGTTGGGCGCGCTTGCCCTGGCGGTGGCGGTCTTGTGGCTGGTGCCGCCCGAACACACGGCGGTGATGATCGTCGGGCCGACGGCGCGGGTCGGGTCGGCGGCGATGGGCGCGCGCGTGCCGGTGATGGTCGGGCGCGAAACGCCTCTGGGCGCGGCGGAGCCGGGGGCGGGGGACGAATCGTTGTCGGACTATGCCCGCTATCTGGAACTGTTCGGCAATGGCGCGGTGGCCGACCGGCTGGCCGCCGACCCGGCCTTTCTGCGCGCGCTCTTCGCCGGGCGCTGGGACGCCGAGGCTGGCGGCTGGCGTCCGCCGCCGGGGCTGACGCCGACGGTCAAGCGGTGGCTGCTGGCGCTGGTCGGGCGGCAGGATTGGGTGGAGCCGGACGCCGAGCGGGTGGCGCGCACGCTGCGTGACCGGCTGGTCATCGACATGGTGCGCACCGGGCCGATGCGCCGGATCAGCCTGCGCCACCGCGACCGGGCGACGGCGCTGGAGTTGCTGAGGCGGATCGCGGCGGCCACCGACGCGCATCTGCGCGCCGAGGCGTCGCGGCGCAGCGTCGCCCAGATCGCCCACATCAAGGCGCGTCTGGCCAGCGTCACGGTGACGGAGCACCGCCGGGCCTTGAGCGACCTGCTGTCCGATCAAGAGCGGGTGGCGATGATGATCGAGGTTGATTTGCCGTTCGCCGCCGACGTCATCCAGGCGCCGACCGCCTCGGCCTTGCCCGATTGGCCGAACCCGGCGCTCGTCACGCCGTTGGCCGGGCTGGTCGGGCTGCTGGCCGGGGCCTTCGCCCTGTCGGCGCGCGTGGCCTGGCGGGAGGGCGGAGCATGATTCCGGTGTCGGTCATCGTCATGACGAAGAACGAGGCGGTCAATCTGCCGCGTTGTCTGGCCGGTTTGGACCGCTTCGCCGAACGCTTCGTCGTGGACAGCGGCAGCGACGACGGCACTCCGGAGCTGGCCCAGACGCTGGGCGCGCGGGTCGTGCCCTTTGTCTGGAACGGGCGTTACCCGAAAAAGAAGCAATGGTGCCTTGACCATCTGCCCTTCACCCAGGACTGGGCGCTGTTCATCGACGCCGACGAACGGCCCACAGCCGCCCTGGTGGACGAAATCGCCCGGCTGTTCGTCGCTGGCCCCGCGCACGCCGCCTATTGGATCGACGGGCGTCCGGTGATGCACGGGCGCCCGCTGCGCTTTGGCTGCTGGAACCGCAAGCTGGCCTTGCTCGACCGCCGCCGCGCCGCCTTCCCCGACATCCCCGATCTGGACGTCTCGGCCATGTGGGAGGTTGAGGGGCATTACCAGCCGACCATCGCCGGGCCGTTGGGCCGCTTGCGTCATCCGCTGGATCACGCCGACGACAAACCATGGTCGGCGTGGTTTGACCGCCACAATCGCTATTCCGATTGGGAGGCCGCGCTGCGCGCCGACGGGCGCATGGAGCGTCTGATCGACGGCGAGCGGGGCGGGCGGCGCGCGCTCAAACGGCTGTTCCAGCGGGCGCCGGGGCGGCCTGTCCTTGCCTTTCTGCACGCTTATGTCGCGCGGCTTGGCGTTCTGGACGGGCGCGCCGGTTTGGATCACGCGCTGTCACGGGCCTTTTACTATTGGCAAGTCGCGGTCAAGATGAAGGCTGCTCAGGCTGCGGCCGCTCACTCTTCAGAAAGCACCAGCTTGTCGCCGCCCAGCGCCTTCAGCAGGTCGAAGGTCCGCTTGCGGACGCCGGGATCCTCGATGCGGTAATAGGCGCGGACCAGTTCCAGCGTTTCGCGGCGGGCCATCGATTCAAACTCATCGGTTTCCGAGGGCAGGGCGGTCAGCGATTCGGTGACGGCGCTGTCGGGCGACGGCATGTCGTCAAAGAAATAGCTGACCGGAACGCCGAGAACCTGGGAGAGGTTGTACAGACGGCTGGCGCTGATGCGGTTCGACCCGCGTTCGTATTTTTGCAGTTGCTGAAACGTGATGCCGACGGCTTCGCCCAGCTTTTCCTGACTCAACCCCAACAGGGTGCGGCGCAGACGCAGGCGGGCGCCGACGTGGATGTCGATGGGGTTGGGACCTTCGCCTCGGCGCGACAGGGTGTGGGCGGGGGCGAGTTTGGATTTAGTCGCGCTCATAAGTCGTACCTCAAGAGGGAAGCTACAGGGAAGGCACCGCGAGAATGCTTAGTTCAGAAAGTAAATTCTATGCAACCATTTGTGCGCATCAACCGTTTGATGATTGGAGGTGGCTTTCGACCTTAGGAAAGAAAGAATCTTTCTGATTTGCGGAAACGATAGAACTCATAAACCGCAGGAACGTGACGTCGCAAGGCCGATGCGGCCCATTGGGAGGCCGAAAGCAGTGATTCGCGGAGCCGACCATGGCCAAAAAACGTCCGGCGGATGCGGGCTTGTTCACGGCGACCCTGCATTATTTTCTGTTGAGACAATCCACCGGCGGCAAACAGACAGACCGGGAAGGGCAGACGAGCAATAGGTCCACGCGTCATGGTTGCCAACGTGAAGGCGTAATCGGCGGCGATTTCATAAGATGGGTCGAATCGAAGATCTCCCACCGCGCCGATTCGATAGATCATCGCCTGATGATGGGTGAACATGCCAAGGGCTGCTCGTTTGTGAGCGCGCGCCACTTTAAGAAGAATACGACCGTCTCCCATGCTCTCCAATGCGTCGCCATAGAGCAGGGCGGCGTCGGGAGCCTGCCGGATGGCGTCAAGAAGACGGGCCAACGTGTCGGCTTCGGCCAATTGGTCCCCGGCGTTGAGAAACAGCGCATGGCCACAGCCCAAGGCGCATGCCGCGTCAAGCGCGTGATTCATGCCGCCGTAAGGGCCGCCATCCGGGGCGGAGCGCCACCAAGCCAGATTGGATTGCGCGTCGGCTTGCGCGGCCAGCCAGTCCGCCGTGCCGTCCGTCGAGCCGCCATCGGCGACCAGCCAGACACAATCATCCACGCTCTGCCCGCGCAGGCTGGCGTGGGTCGCCAGCAACCCCGCGTGATTGTCGCGCGTCACGGTCAAGACGGCCAACGGACCCTTTGGGGCGGGAAGGGCGGGGGCGCCGGTCATCGGGCGATCACCGACACGGACGCGGCGGTGATCGCCAGTTGGCCAAGAAGGCTGCCGATGGATTTGGTGAAATCCAGCGCGTCGAAGGGTTTGGGATCGCGCGGCACCACCAGGATGGCGCCCGGCGGAATCGCCTCGACCCGATGGCTCCACGACGCTTGCGCCAGCGGTTGCGCCCGGCCATCGGGCAGAATGACGAAGCTGCGGTCCGTGTCGGCGTTGCGGGTCGGGCCACCGGCTTCGCTGACATAGCGGTCGGCGCTTTTGCCGCTGACGAATTGCGCGGTGGTCGGGTGCATCACCTCGCCCGTCACCGCCACCGACAGCGAGCGTTTGGGGATGGTGACGCGGTCGTCCGGCTCCAGCAGCGGATCAAGCTCGGGGTGGGCGCGCAGGATGGCGGGGTCGGCCTCGACGACGATGCGGCCCAAGGGTTCGGCCCCGCGCAGTTGGGCGGCCAATTGACGGGCCAACGCGACATTTTCCGCCTTCACCGGCTCGCCCTTTTCGATTTCCAGGGTCAGGCCGCGTTCCAACTCGCGCGCTTGCTGGGCGAATTGCTCCTTCTCGCGCCGCCGCTCGCTTTCGCGGGTGAAGACCGCCCCCGCCGGATAGGCGTCGTCGGTCAGCCCGCCCGCCCGCGCGATCAGCGAGGACAGGGCTTCGCCGCGCCCGACGTCGTAACTGCCGGGGCGCTGCACCGCGCCCAGAATGGTGACGGCGCGGGCCTCCAGCGCCTGGGCGCGCGGGTTGACGCGCACGGCGTCGCCCGGACCAACCCGGCGGGCGGCGTCGGCGGCGCGGGCAAGGTCGATGTTGGCCCGCGCCCCGGCGGCGCTGGTCAACTCCACGGATTGCGGGTCAGCGTCGCTCGCCAAGCCACCGGCGACGGCGATCAACGCCGACAGCGGGGTGGCGTCGGCCACCGGATAGCCGCCGGGCTGACGCACCGCGCCGCGCAGTTGGACCGTTCGTTCGGCGATCAGCGCGGTGATCGCCGGATCGAAGGACTCGTCGCTGCCGTCGCTCTCCGACGCCGAGTCGGTTGGGGGAACGGTCGCGCTCTTGCCCGATTTGCGGGGGGAGCGGGGCGCTGTCGCGCCGGTGGCGGTTGGCTTGTCGGCGTCGACGTCGGCGGCGCTCGGGCGCAGGCGGGCGGCGGCGAACAGATGCACGCGGTCCCCGTTGACCAGAACGCGGTTGGCGCGTCCGGCGGCGACCTCCTGCGGGGAAAAGGGAATCAGGCTGCGGGTCAGGCTCCGCCAATCGAAGCGCTCAATCACGCCAAGCAGCGGGTAAACGTCGCGCTTCATCCCCTCGCCATCGCCCAGCGCGCCGCGCAGGCTGGTGGAGGCGGTCAGCGGGCGGGCGCCAGGGCGGCGGACATGACCCACCAGTTCATATTGCGGGCGCACGGCGTCGAGAATCGCCCCTCCGCTCGGTTGACCGGGGGCGTCGTCGGCGGAACCGAACTCCTCCCACGCCATGGCCTGGGCGTCGCCGCCCGCCGCGCGGGCCAGACCGGCGATGGCGTCGCGGTTGCCGCGCTCGGTCGTCGGGTAGAATCCGGGGCGCGGCGCCCCGCCCAGCAGCAGGACGGAGCGTTCCAGGGCGAAGGTCAGCAGATCGGGCACGACGTCGAACAGCGGTGGGCAGGGCTTGCGGGCGCCGGTCAGCGCGGCGGCGGCGCGGGCCTGTTGGCCGGTGGCGAGCGGCCCATCCGGGGCCGCCGCCAGCGCGCGGGCCAGAACGACCAACCCTTGGCAGGCGTCGGGCGGCGGCACGCGGTCGCCGCGCAGCAGGGCCAGAACCGGATCGGACGTCAGGAAATCGACGTCGTCGGCGCTCAGCACATAGAGGGTGTCGCCTTCGTTCAGGCGGCGGCTGTCCCGTCCCTTCAGCGCGGCGGCCAGATCAACCGGGTGGAGCACCCGCGCGGCGGTGGCCGAATCGGTGGTCGCCAGCACGGCGAAGGGCAGATAGGGATCCGGGCGCAAATCGGCCTTGCCAACCAGCGCCGACAGGGTGCGCGCGCGGGCCAAGCCGCGCGGGCCGGGGCGGTGGACGTGGCCCTCCAACCGGACCTCGTTGCGGCGGTCCTCGCGCTGGGGGGCCAGGGTCAGCAGATCGCCGTCGCCGAACAGCCGGGCTTCGGGGTTGGCGATCTCCTCCGTCATTTCCTCGCCCGCCGGGCCGATGCCAAAGCGGATGGCGCGGTGCGCGCCGGGGCGCAGCAGGCCGCCAGCCAACTCCCGCAAATTGGCGGCGGACAGGCGCGGCTGGTCGCTGGCCAGCTCGTAGATTCCGGGGCGCTTGACCGGCCCGGCGACGGCGACCACCGGCCCCAGCGGCGGCACGAACAGCCGGTCGCCGTCGCGCAAACGTTGCTCCGCGCCGTTCGGGTCGCCGCTGGCGTTCAGATGCAGGCCGTAGAGATCGACCGTCCGTCCGCCCCCGGCCTCTCCGGCGCGGATCAGTCGGATGCGGCGCAGCGAGCCGGTGCGGGCGACGCCGCCCGCCGAGGACAGCGCGTCGAGCACGCTGGCGAAGGCGCTGACCTCCTGCCGTCCCGGACGGTTGACCGCGCCCGTCACCAGCACGCCGATGCGCCGCACGTCGGCCAGCGACACGAAGGTGTCGGTGTTGGGCAAGGCGGCGGTGACGGCGGCGGTCAACTCCGCGCGCAACGACGCCAGGGTCAGCCCGGCGGCGGTGACGGGACGCAACTCGTCCACCAGCAGCAGGCCGTCGCTGTCGATGGGAAAGCGTTTGCTGAAGGATTTTTGCCCGCGCAACGTCACCAGCAGTTCGTCGCCGGTGTTCAGCACATAATCGCCCTGGACCGCGCCGATGGGGGTTCGGTTGTCGGTGGTCTGGGCGAACAGGTCATAGCCGAACTGCCGCAGCGGCTCCCCGGCGCGGGTGGAAAAGGCGGTTTCCAGGGGGGAAAAATCTTGCGGCGAGGCAAAGGGAAGGGAACGCGGTGGCTCAGCAGCCAACACGGCGTACGCCCACAGCATCAGTGCCGCCAGCACCGAACGGGCGAATATTCTGCACGCAGCAGCAAACATTGGATGTCAAAAAACCACAGTCACCATTCGGCACGATGCCAAACGAGAACACGCGAACACTATTGCGTGCAATTGACGAAAAGGCAACGGCTCCATCGGGGCCGCTCTGCAAAAGCCGATGGATCGCCGGGCCGGACTCGGGCGTATCATCCACCCAGCATTCCCTTTTTGCAGAAGAAGAGCGCGGCGTGATTATCATCCACAGCGAGGAACACCGGCTTCAGTCCGGCCGGTCGGAGCTGAACGACGGGCAACTGGTCCCCTGCTATGAAAAGCCGGAGCGGGCGGACATCATCCGCGACCGCTTGGCGGCCATCGGCGTCGGCCCGATGATGACGCCGGATCCCCATGGTCTGGAGCCTCTGGCGCGGGTGCATGACGCGGGCTATCTCAGCTTTCTGCAAAGCGCCTGGGACGAATGGCTGGTCGAGCATGGCGATTGGGACGCCTTGCCGCTGAATTGGGTGGCGCCGGGGATGCACCGGCGCGTGGTTCCGCGCTCCATCGACGGGCGGTTGGGCTATTACTCGTTCGACGCCGGGACGCCGATCACCGCCGGAACCTGGCGGGCGGCGACGGCGGCGGCGAACAGCGCGCTGACCGGGGCGGACCGGCTGCGCGCGGGCGATCGCAGCGCCTTCGCGCTGTGCCGTCCGCCGGGGCATCACGCCGGGCGGGCCTATTATGGCGGCTATTGCTTCCTGAACAACGCGGCCATCGCCGCCCAGTCGTTGCGCGACAACGGGGCGGCGCGAGTCGCCGTGCTCGACGTCGATTACCACCACGGCAACGGCACGCAGGAGATTTTCTGGGAGCGCGGAGACGTGCTGTTCGTGTCATTGCACGCCGATCCCATCGACGAGTTTCCCTATTTCAGCGGCCACGCCGACGAAACCGGCGCTGGGTCTGGGGCCGGAGCCACGCTCAATCTGCCCTTGCCCTGGGGAACCGACTGGGCGGCCTACGCCGAGGCGTTGGCCGTGGCGGCGCGGCGCATCGGCGATTTCACCCCGGACGCGCTGGTGGTGTCGTTGGGCGCAGACACCTATGGCGGCGATCCGATCTCGCGCTTCCGGCTGCTGTCGGAGGATTTTTTGCGGATGGGGGCGGCGCTGACCGGGATGAATCTGCCGACCCTGTTCGTGATGGAGGGCGGTTACGCAGTGGCGGATCTGGGAGTCAATGTCGGCAACGTCCTGACCGGCTTCGAAGGGGCCTGACGCCTTATCGGACGCTGTGAAATGGGAACGGCCTCACGCGCCGTTCCCATTTGCGTGATCGGCGCGTCGAGCAATTGCCGCAACGGACGGATGGGGCTAAAATTCATCGACGTTGGAATTGGCGCGTGAGGGGTTTGGGCGGTGATCGGCGGGGTGTCGTCCATAGGAGGGCCCATTGGGGCGTTCCGTTCTCTGGTCGGCTCATCGTCGGCTAAGAGTGGCGGCGCGACGTCTTGCCCAACCTGCGACGGCGGCGGCTGTCAGCACACATCCGGCGGTGGGGCCGCTCAGGCGGCTTTGGGAAGCGGCGTCCAAACCCCGCAAGCCCAGCAGCAGGTTCAAAAGCTCAAGCAGGCCGACGCCAACGTCCGCCAGCACGAGGCGGCGCATCAGTCGGCGGGTGGCGGCCACGCCGGGGCGGCGTCCTTCACCTACACCCGTGGACCGGACGGCAAGAGTTACGCGACCGCTGGCGAGGTGCAGGTCGACATCAGCCCGGAAAACGAGCCGTCGGCCACCATCAGCAAGATGGAACAGGTCAAGGCGGCGGCGCTGGCCCCCAACGATCCGTCGCCGCAGGATCTGCGCGTCGCCGCCCAGGCCGACGCGCTGAAGCTCAAGGCGCAATCGGAACTGCGTCAGCAGGGTGGTTCGGCTGGGGCGGGCAAGGCGGACGGAAAGTCTGGCGACTCGGCAACCAGCCGTGGCGACTCGGCGAATGGCGACAGCAAAAACGCCTCGGCGTCACCCGCCTTGTCGGCGCGTGGGCTGGCGGCCTATGGCAGCGCGCAGGGGTTGGTTGGGGCGACGGCGGCGTTTGGGGCCGCCCGAGGCGCCAGCTTCGTGGTGTAAAACCCAAAGCTGACGCCGGACCTTCCGTCACCGGCGCGGCGTGGTTTCCCCGTCCAACGTCAGCAGCGCGCCGTACAGCTCAGGACGACGGTCGCGGAACAGGCCCCAAGACGCGCGCTGCGCGGCGATGCGGTCCAGATCGAAACGGGCAGTCAGCACCGTTTCGCTGTCGCGGTCGGCCTGCGCGACGATCTCCCCCTGCGGCCCGGCGATGAAAGAGGAACCGTAGAAGGTGATGCCGCAGCTTTCCCCCTCCTCGCGGCCAATGCGGTTGGAGGCGACCAGCGGCATCAGATTGGCGCCCGCATGGCCCTGCATGACGCGGGTCCAATGGCCTTGGCTGTCGATGCTGGAATCCTGCGGTTCCGACCCGATGGCGGTCGGGTAGAGCAGGATTTCCGCGCCCTTCAGCGCCATGATCCGGGCGGTTTCGGGAAACCACTGGTCCCAGCAGATGGCGCAGCCGACGGTGGCGTAACGGGTTTTGAACACCCCGATGCCGCTGTCGCCCGGGCTGAAATAGAATTTCTCCTGATAGCCGGGACCGTCGGGGATGTGCGATTTGCGGTAGACGCCCAGAACCGTACCATCGGCGTCGATCATGGCCAACGAGTTGAAAAAGGCGGTGTTGGCCTTTTCAAAAAAGCTGACGGGAATCACCACCGACAGCTCACGCGCCAGCGCGCTCATCCGGGCGATCACCGGGTGATCGGCCACCGGGGCGGCGAGGTCGAACAGCGCCTGTTTTTGGTCCTTGCAAAAATAAGGCGTCTCGAACAGCTCTTGCGGCAGGATGATTTGGGCGCCTTGGGCGGCGGCTTGCCGAATCAGGGATTCGACGCCAGCCACATTGGCGGCCCGATCCCAGCCACAGGCCATTTGCGTCGCGGCGACGGTGACAAGGCGGGACGCGGCGGCGGTGGGGGTCATGACGGATCCTCACGTCGGACAGGAAGTTTGCAGATTTCAGTCTGGCGGCATGACGGAGCGCAGGCAAGTTTCGCGAAAACCAAAGGGAGGGTTTTAGCGAAATCTTCATATTCTCTGGTCAGGGGTTTTTGTCCAACTGAAGTAATAGAGCGTGGTTCCAGCAATCGATCTCGGTGTCCCATATCGGGATATGGGATGGAAAAGCGTTGGCGCAGGGGAAAACTGTGGAAAGAAACGGCGGGTGAGGCCGCTTGTTTGATTTTGTCTGATGCCTGTGATCGGCATTGAATGGAGACTGACATATCATTGCATGTCTGTGCATGAGGTTTGCGCATTTGATTTGCGCTTCGGACGCGACACGCTATGATTGGAAAAGATTGGGGATGTCGCTCGTGCCTAGGTGGCGGTTGGGGCGCCGCCGCACGCCAGAGCGAATGCGGGAATGACGGGCAGGAAGAGTGTTGGGATGGTGGCGTGTTTCAAAGGGTGGGAGCCGACGACGGGCGACGCGGTGGAGGAGGATGTCCCCGCCGCCGACACGGCCCTGTCTTTCGTCGTCCGCGATGTGAACCGCGCCTTTGCCCGCGCGTTGCAGACCCGAATCGCCCGTTCCGGCGTCAGCATGGGGCAGTGGTTTTTCTTGCGCGCCCTGTGGGATGAGGATGGGCTGACCCAGCGCGAACTCAGCCACCGCGTCGGCATGATGGAGCCGACGACGGTGACGGCGGTGAACGTCATGGAGAGTCAGGGGCTGGTTCAGCGGGTGCGCAACGTGCATGACCGCCGCAAGATGAACATCCATCTGACCGACAAGGGGCGGGCTTTGCGCGACACCATGATGCCCAGCGCGTCGGACATCGCCGAACTTGCCGTTGTCGGGATTCCCCCGGATGAGGTGGCGCGCGCCATCGCCGTGCTGCGGCAGGTCGGCGCCAATTTAAACGCCGCCGCTCAAGGGCGGGATGAAGAGGTCGATTTTTAGGCCGATGAAACAGCATGGCTCCCGACCAACCGCCTTCATGGGGCGTTGAGGCGGTCGAGAAGCTGTTGCTTTGTCGCGTCGTCGATGGATGTCCATGGCACGCCGAGAAGAGCCGCGTGCAGCGCCCACAGCGCGTTCAAACTCACACGCTGCGGAGAGGCCATGCGCAAACGGCGATAGGCTTCGACCGCCCCGACGGCGCGCAACGAATCGACGTCATGAACACCGATGTCCGCCAACCACATGGTGGTTTTGGGGCCGATGCCGGGCAGGGAGAGCGGGGAAGGGCGGTTCGCCACGCTGTTCAATCGTCAATGTCGGGCGGCGGCGGCAGGCTGGCTCCGGTGAGGTTGGCTCCGGTGAAGCGGGTGTCGCGGATGTTGGCGTCGCTGAGAATGGCCCCGGTCAGGTCGGCGTCGGAGAAATCGCAATCCGACAGATTGGCCCCGCGCAGATTGGTGCGCACGCAGGACGCGCCGTTCAGGTTGCAACTGGTCAGGTTGGCGGCCCACAAACGCCCGGTTGGCTTGCCGTCTTGCCCTTTGATGTCCACCCAGCCGATCCCGGCCCCGTCGAGGCGGGCGCCTTGCAGATTGGCCCCGCGCAGATTGGCCCCATCCAGAATGGCGCCGGTGAAATCCGCGCCGCTGAGGACCGCCTCGGAAATGTCGCACATGATGAGCAGGCATTCGCGCATCTTCGCGCCGGTCAGGTTGGCCTGTTTCAGATTGGCCCCGGACAGATTGACGCCCGACAAATCAATGTGGGTCATGTCGGCGCCCGCGAGATCGGCGCGCGATCCCATGGTTCCGCCGGTGTTGATCCAGGTGTAGTGGTTGTGCAACGCCTGTTGAATCTGCACCGAGAAATTTTCCGCTGAGCGGGCGAGGTTGGCCCCGGTGGTGTCGGCCCCGGCCAGATCGGCGCCCTCCAGCTTGGCGCCTTGCAGGTCGGCGTTGCGCAGATTGGCCCCGGCCAGCATGGCGCCCGACAGATTGGCGTTGCGCAGAACCGCGCCTTGCAGATTGACGCCGGACAGGTTGCTGCCGCGCAGGTCGGCGTTGGTCAGGTTGCAGCTTTTCATCACGGCGCGCATCAGGGTGGCCCCGGTCAGCAACGCCCCTTCGCAATCGGCGCCGTTCATCGTCGCGTCGGTCAGATCGGCGCCCGACATGTTGGCGTTGTTCAGCGACGCGTCGTCGAAATCGCTCCCCGACAGGTCGGAGCGAATGAAATCCACGCCCTTGCCGCCTTTTCCGCCACCGCCATAAAGCAGGGCGCCGCCGCGCAAATCCGCCTCTTTCAGGATGGCGCGTTTCAGCTTGGCCCCGCGCATGTGGGCGCCGCGCAAATCGGCGCGGTAGAGGTTGCAGCCCGACAGGTCGGCCTTGGTCAGATGGGCGGCGAACAAATCGGCGTTGCTGAGATTGGCGTTGCTCAGGTCGCAGTGGGACAGGTTCGCGCCAGACAATTTGCCCTGGGTCAGATCGACGCCCGACAGGTTGGAGCCTTCCATGTTCGCCATGGTCAGATTGGCTCGCGAACCGCCGGTTCGTTTTTTCAACCAGCGTTCGTGTTTTTCAAGAATGGCGACCAACTCGTGTGGCGTCATCGACTCACGTCCACTGTCATGGGCCTATGTCCGTCACGCCGTCGGGCGCGGTTCGGACCAAAGCGTTGTTGTCCAAGCGATAGACCAGTGTCTTAAAATAATCTATGCCAAAGGTTAAGAGCCATTGGGTATAGCCCCTGTGATTGCGGGAAACCCGCTTGACACGCTCTCGTCAGACCATCGGAATGGTCGCTCGACGCGCATGGGTGTCAAGGATCTGTTTGAAGAAGGACGTCAAGGATGGTCGGTGGGCATACGGTTGCGGCGTTCGACGCCGAATTGACGGCTCTGCACGCGGCGATCGACCGCATGGCGGAGCTGGTGGAACGGCAGTTGGCGGACGCGTTGGACGCTCTGACCACGGCCAACATCGACAAGGCGACCCAGGTCATCAGCGGCGACGCCGCCATCGACCAGTTGGAGATGGAGATCGAGGCGATGTCCATCCGTTTGCTGGCGCTGCGCCAGCCGATGGCCAAGGATCTGCGCGACATCGTGGCGGCGCTGAAAATCGCGTCGAACCTGGAACGGATGGGCGATTTCGCCGGGTCGGTCGCCAAGCGGGCGGTGACGCTGGCCGGTTTGCCGACCTTGCCGCCGGTCGGCTCGCTCAGTTGGATGGGGCGGACGGTGCTGAGCATGGTCGGCGACATGCGCCGCGCCTACGCCGAGCAGGACGCCGCCTTGGCCACAATCATTCGCGACCGGGATGGCGAGGTGGACGCGGCTTACACCAGCCTGTTCCGCGAATTTCTCACCTACATGATGGAGACCCCGGCGCAGATCACCGGCTGCACCCATCTGCTGTTCGCCGCGAAATCCATCGAACGGATCGGCGACCACGCCACCAACGTGGCCGAGAACATCCTCTACCTCGTCAAAGGCCATCTGCCGTCGGACGAGCGCCACAAGGAGGATCTCAGCAGCTTCGCCGTGGCGCTGCCACCCGTTCTTGAATCGTAACGATGCTTTCGAAAGAACGATTGTTTCGATGCCGTATGATTCGTTGTTGGGGCCGGATCCCGACGCCTTGCACCCGATTCCGGCCCATCCGCGCGTCATGTTCGCGCGCAATCTGCCGCTGCCGCCCAACGTCGAGATCGGCGCCTACAGCTATTACGACGATCCCGACGGGCCGGTCGGTACGAAGACGAAACGAATCCGCATATTTTTCGATAACGAAACGATCAAGCGCTTGCAAGAGATCGCCTGACGGAAGCAGGAACGCGGCGCGCTGGCCACGCGCGCCGCGTTCCTGTTGCCGTCAGGAGGTTTGGCGCAGTCGCTCCAGCAGCGCCTTGGTGGCGAAGCCGTCGGGGATCGCGCCGATGGAGCTTTGGAAACGCCGCACCGCGTTGCGGGTGTTGGCCCCGACGATGCCGTCGGCGGCGCCGGGTTCCAGCCCCAGCGTGGCGAGGCGCTGTTGCAGTTCCAACCGCTCGTCCTTGCTCAGCGCCGCTTCCTGGCGCGGCCAGCGTCCGACCACGCCCGCCCGTCCGGCCATGCGGTCGGCCAACAGCGCCACGGCCAGCGCGTAGCTGGTTGACGGGTTGTAGCGCATGATGGCGCGGAAATTCTCGCGCACCAGGAAGGCCGGTCCCTGATGCCCGGCCAGCACGATGATCGCCGCCGGAGCCTCGCCGCTCAACGCCCCGCCATCGACCGGAACCACCCCCAGCCGCGCCCACTCCGACAACGGTTTGGTGATGGTCAGTTCGGCTTGCTCATAGGCGAAGCCCTCGGGCAAGCGGACCTCCTGCCCCCAGGATTCGCCGGAGCGCCAGCCGTTGGCCAGCACGAATTTGGCGGTGGAGGCCAGGACGTCGGGCATGCTGCCCCAGATGTCGCGGTGGCCGTCGCCGTCCTCGTCCACCGCGTGCTTCAGGAAGATGGTGGGCATGAACTGGGTCTGGCCCATCGCCCCGGCCCAGGAGCCGGACATTTTTTCCGGCGGAATGTCGCCGGAATCGAGAATGCGCAGGGCGGCCAACAGCTCGGTGCGGAAATAGGCGGCGCGGCGGCCCTCATAGGCCAGCGTGGTCAAGGCGTCGATCACCGAGAAACCGCCGGTGGACGCGCCAAAATCGGTTTCGATCCCCCAGAAGGCGACCAGGATTTCCGGCGGCACGCCCGACCGCTGGCTGATGCGGGTCAGCAGCGCGGCGTTCTCGCGCATCTTCTGCCGCCCGGCCTGGACGCGTTTTTCATTCACCGCGCTGTCGAGATACTGCCACACTTGCCGGGCAAACTCGGGCTGGCTCGTGTCCAGCTCCACCACGCGGTCGGACAGCTTGACCGACTGGAAGGCCCGGTCAAAAATCTGCCCCCGGATGCCTTGACTGATGGCCTCGGCGCGCAGGGCGCTCAACCAGTCAGCGAAGCTCTGCCGCGCCACCGCCTGCCCGGCGGCGGACGCCGGAGCGGTGACGCTGGCGGGCGCCGGGGCGGTCGCGCCGCTGGTCTGGCACCCGGCCAGCAGCAGCGTGCCCAGCAGCAGGCGGGCGGAGGGGCGGAGCAGGGGGCGGGGCAGCATGGGCGTGCGCTCGATCATGGTCGCAGGGACGATGATCTGACCCTAGGGCGCGCGGCTGTCCGGCTCAACTGGAAAGCGGAACCGGCTTGAGGACGGGGAATCGGGGAAAACCCGCCGCTTGCGGCGTGGTCGCAACGGGCCATATCAGACTTATGGCGTTCGCGACGCCGTGTCGCCGGGTCATTGATGTCGGGAGGGTGACGCCGCCATGAAGATTGTGATCCTGGGCCTGAGCAGTGGCCACGGCCATGATGTCGGCCACAGCCTGCGCTGGCGCGCGCTGATCCAGGCGCTGGCGTCGCGCGGCCATCGGGTGGTGGCGGTGGAGCGGGTCGGCCCGCCCCCCGCCCCAACCCCCGCCCCGATGCCCGCCTGGACCATTCCGGGTGGCGAGCGGCTGACCTACGCCGCGTGGGACTCGGTCGCCGTCGCGGCGGCCCGCCACGCCGACGACGCCGGGGTGGTGCTGGCCGTGGCGCAGGGGCCGGACGGGTTGGTGGCGGCGGGGCTGGCGCGCGAGTCGCGGGCGGCCCGCCGGGCGCTGTACGACCCCGACGCGGCGGCGTCGCTCAGCGCGCTGGCGCGCGGCGAAACGCCGGACCATCTGCCCGCCGACGGTTTGGGCGGCTTCGATCTGGTGCTGGCGTCGGGCGGCGGCCCGGCCCTGGAGCTGTATCGTCAGCGGGCGGGCGCGGTCGCCGTGGCCCCCCTCTACCCCTGGATCGCGCCGGACGCCCACAAGCCCGCCGCCGCCAAGCACGCCTATCTGGCCGATCTCTGTTGCGTCGTGCCGCCGGACGGCGCGGCGCGGCTGGGGCTGGAGCGTTTTTTCCTGGACGCGGCGCAGCGCTTGACCCGCCGCCGCTTCATCCTGTCCGGGCGCGATCTGCCCGACCCGCTGACCCTGCCGCCCAACCTGCGCACCCTTCCCGAGCTGGACGCGGCGGAGCGCGCCGCCCTTCTGGCCTCCGCCACCGTCACGCTGGCGCTGGCCCGCGACGACGAACGTCAGGCCGGCTGGTGCCCGTCCGACCGTCTGCTGGAGGCGGCGGCCAGCGGCGTCCCCATCGTGTCCGACCGCTGGGACGGCCTGGACCGCTTTTTCGAGCCGGGTCGCGAGATTCTGGCGGCGTCGCAAACCGACGACGTGACCACGGCGCTGATGCTGCCGCGCAACCATCTGGCCGATCTGGGCCAACGCGCCCGGCAACGAGCGCTGTCCGAACACAGCGCCGAACGCCGCGCCCAGGAACTGCGCGGCCTTCTGGACCTGAAGGGCGGCGGCGATGATTGATGGGGTGGGGCAGGTGTTTCAGGGCGCCAGAGGGGGCGGGACGTCCTTGAGCAAATCGGGATGCTGGTCCAGCAAGAACAGCAAGACCCCCATGGCCTGACTCGGCTCCGCCTCGGCGCTTTCATATTTCTGGAACGCGTTTGGCCCGCCGCCCAACAGGGCGCTGGCTTTCCGTTGCGACAGGCCCAGCTTTTCCCGGATGCGCCGCACGGTTTCCGGTCGCGGGATGCGATCCATCCGCTCCTTCAATTCGCGCAGGGCCGCATCGGACGCGTCCATGTCGGAGCCGACGAACACAGCGTCGTCATCGTCGTGGGCGTCCTCGGGATACCAGCCCGGCATATCCACCGTCTTGGACAGCCCCTTGTAGGTCACGGTCAGAGGACGGACGCCGCGACGCAGGGTCCGGCCACGGTCCGAGATCATCGTTTCAGGGTGGTCCGTCATCAGCCTCGCTCCTTGAAAGAGAGAACGCGGAACTCCGTCACGACGTCGCCCCTGAATTTGGTGTAAATCATCAGCCCTTGGGCCGGGACGGCGTAGACATCCTGCCATTCGCGATGGTCGTCGTGCGAGGTCATAGACTTGACGAAGTGCTTGCGCTCCATGCTGGCGATGGTCGCGACGATGTCCGCCCGCGAGAAACCCAATGCCGCCGCATTCAACAAAGCGACTTTGGCAATGGCCAAACCGTTCGGCGCGGTCATCGCCGTCTTGAAGGCGTCAAGGTCATAGGTGGGGCGACGCTTCTCCATGCCCGCAATATGCCACCATTAAGGTGACGGGGCAAGAGGAGTGCGCCACCATTAAGGTGTGCGTGGCTTGTGGGGGTGCTCAAGTTCAAAAATTGAGCATTAGATATTTTACACAATTCTAATATGTTATATCTTCTGAGATGAAACGGGCGCGCTTCATAGAGTTGACCATCCGAGCCAAATATGACAGACACCTAACGGCGCTGCACGCTGAGGAAGCGAGAAACATTATGTCTACCACCGAATTATTTTCATTCATCTTCGGAGCCGTGTTCATCGCTATGCTTCTTGGCATTGCAGTGACGATCATGTTGCGCGAGCGGCCAGTCCCCAGCGAAGCGATGTTTATCTTCAGGGTCGTTCTTGCCCTCGCCGCAGGTGGCGTTGGTGCCGTGCTTCCAGGGCTCATTGATCTTCAGATTGGTTCAGCTGGCAAGGTGCTGATACAAGCCGGAGGTGCACTCGCGCTTACGGTCCTCGTTTACCTTTTCAATCCGCCGGACCAAGTCGAGAAGCTTAAGGTGCCGAAGCTTCCTCGTCCGAAGGTGAGGACGAGGCCGGTCGCGACCGCCCTCCCGCCACACGAGCCTGACGTCGGCGCATGATCCCCGTCACGACGCTTGAGGACGTGCAAGTCCGGTGGATCGAGATCCGTGAGCACGGATTCGTCCTGCACGGTTTTCTACTCTACACCGAATCGGATCAGTTTATTCCCGAATACATCGCTGGGGACGGCCTTACTGACCTCGACATGTGGAGTGGCGATCGTTGCGGTATTTTCCTGCTGCACAATCCACCTCAGGAATGGGTCGAATACACCCGTGCTCAGGACCATGTCTGGTGGCGAACCTTCGGTGAGGATAGGGGCGGCCTGGAAGAAGAGCTGATGGACGTTCCTGTGCTCCATGTCGGCAACGGCCAAATGCTCACCCCTCGCCAGTTGCTGCCGTCAGGTGGAAATCGTGGCTTGGCGAAGCAGCAGGTGGCCGCCGTGCTCAGCTACTTCGGGCTCGCTCCCACCTCTCATCCCTGCCTGATCCTATTCCGTGATCTCGAAGACCTGAAATTTTGGCTTGTCGAACTCGAGGATATGCTGGGATTGGACATTCCCCGTCTCCGAATCGCTCTGAAGCAATGGTTCGCGGGCGCGAGCTTCAAGCGACTCTTGAAGGTGTAAGCCATGCCAAGTATCCGGGAATTTAAGCTGAAGGACGGATCGGTCAAGACGATGCTTGCGCGCTCAAAGCATCGCTTATTGCCCGATGAGCTGCTTGAGGATCCGCTCGCGCGATGGATCCTTGAGTTCGACCAACCGCTGGGTAAGCATCGCCATAAAGGCAATCCTTCTGAAGCCAGCGATCCCATGGTCGCGATGTTAGTGAAGGAAGTGTCGGAGCGCGTGGTCCAACCGACGTTGAGCTTCTACCATGCCGCGCTCATGCATTTCGGCCCTCAATGGGTGGTGGCGGAGGAGGGCCTAGAGCGCGCCAGGGCTCTGCTCGAAAACGACAATTTGGAGCGCTCAGCCAGTGAGGTCGAAGCTCGGCTTCAGTTGAGCGTCGATCAGGGAGGGGCACGCGATCGCGTCTCGCGCTTCGCGTACCAGCTCGCCAACGCCTGGTACGAGCGGATAAATCTCGTCACTCGCGCCTGGGAGACATGGCGTAAGGAGGTCGACGAATTGAAGACCGCTATGCATCGGGCGGAGAATGATATTTCCGCTACCCATGATAGTTATCAGATCAATACATTCAATCTTGTTGAGCATTGTCTAAAGCCGAGCCGATTGACGGATCATGGCTTCCCGGATCGACGGAAAATGGCGCTCGGCCAGACGATTAGCCTTGTCGCATTGGCCGGGCTCGTCACCTTTTCGCGCGGCAGGCCCTCCGGCAGGGATCCATTTATTGAGGTCAATAACTACCTCAAAAAGTTCGTCAGAGCCGATGAAGAACGCATTAGAATTCCGATCATGGTCGAGGAGATCAGAGCGCTGGAGGTGGAATACGCTGGCTTCGATCCCTTCGAGCATTATCGTAGTGAGTTTACACCCGCAGACGGAGCGCTGCACCGTCTCGGCGTTCACAACCGCCATTACGGCGGTGAGCCGTCGCGATGGCTGCGTGAATTTCATGCGACCTTGCGCACCCTGTCGGCTTGGCCGCTTCCGAACGCCCTCTTTGCTGGCAACAACGAACTGCACCGATTGGTGGAGTGGGGGGTGATCACGGCCGACGCTGAGATCAAGCGCCGTGTCGTCGACAGTCTCCAAGCCTTCAATCCCCACTCGACACAGGAAACATTCGAGCGCAATTGGGTGGCGCGTCTTGCGCGCGAATTTTTCAAGAATGACGCAGAGCCCGGCTCATCAAGTGCCTTGCTGTTCTACGATCTCGTTTATAACGTTGCGATTATACTCGCCGAGCATGGCAATGCGATCACGGCACCGAGCAAAGAGCGGTTACGCAGGTTGGTTGCTAGAATCGGACAAGACCGCTATTTTTATGGAGACTGGTGATGAGAGAATCGGTTGCAACCAGTCAGGGCTGTGTATATAGGTGATCAATTTAGCGCTCGCAAATACTGAGGGGAAACTGGAATTATACATGCCGCTGGATGATCGTTATTTGCCAAGTGAATAGCGGCTTCTGGCGCATAGTAGTCATTTAAAATGGTAATTGCAGTTCGTCCACAATGCTTATGATAACCAAAAAATACCCCCCCCTCTGCATGAGAGAAGCAGGGCTTCCCCCCATCATTCCCGCCCCTTCGCCTTGATCGGCGGCGGGTTGGGCGGGTATCGTCCGGGGCTTTGGTTATTCAGGAGAGGCGCGGCGATGCCGACTGTTGTCATTCGTCCGGCTGTCGAGGCCGACAGTTCCGTCATCATGCGCTTTGTCCGCGAATTGGCGGAGTTTGAGCGGGAACCGCAGTCGGTGAAGTCGTCGGAGGAGGATTTGCGCCGCGACGGGTGGGGCGAGACGCCGATGTTCGAGGCGTTGATCGCGGAGCTGGACGGGGAGGCGGTGGGATTCGCCCTGACCTCGCGCACCTATTCGACGTGGGAGGGGCGGCCCGGTCTGTTTGTCGAGGATCTTTACGTCACCCCCGACGCCCGCCGCTATGGCGTGGGGCGCAAACTTTTGGCGGCCATCGCCCGGCGGGCGGTGGAGCGTGGCTATCGCCGGGTTGACCTGAATGTGTTGGATTGGAATCCGGCGCGCGGCTTTTACGACCGGATCGGCTTTCGCCAGTTGCAGGAATGGTTGCCCTACCGCCTGACCGGCGACGGTCTGGCCGCGCTGGCGGCGGAGACGGCGTAGGGCGTCCAAACCGGCGGCGAACCCTTCCGACGCGGCGCGTTTCAGGCGGCTTGGCGCTTGGCGCGGTCGGCGGCGTTGATGGCGGCGTCGGCGCGGGCCAGGGCGCGGGCGATCAGATCCTCAAACAGGGCGCCGACCGGCTGTTGGGCGGAGTCTTCGTCCTGCGCGCGGTTGGCGATCCGTCTGCCTGTCATGCGGTTGAGCCGACCGGCCAGCGGCGGGCCTTCCATCCAGACGGAGCCTTCCTCGCCGGGGCCGATCACGCGCCAGCCGCAGCTTTTCAATTCGGCGACGCGGGCGCGGGCGATCAGCGCGCGATCCTGGTCCAGAGTGAACTCTCCCATTCGACTCTCCCATGGCCATGCGGACATGACGGAAACGCTACGCCCTTCCCGGGACCTCGACAAGAACAAAAATGGAACACCGCCGCTTTTCGCCCTATGCCCCTTGCCGGACGGGCGGGCCAGGGAAAGATCAAGGGGAAAGATCAAGCGGAACGCGGCGCCCGACGCCGCCACCATCGCACCGAAACCGCGCGCGGCGCGGTCACGCACAGGAAGCATCATGACCGGCGTCCGCATCGAAACCGACAGCTTCGGCCCCATCGAGGTTCCCGCCGACCGGCTGTGGGGCGCGCAAACCCAACGGTCGCTCCAGAATTTCCGCATCGGCGGGGAACGGATGCCGGAGCCGCTGATCCGCGCGCTTGGCCTGCAAAAACGGGCGGCGGCGGTGGTGAACATCGCCTTGGGCGCGCTCGATCCGGTTTTGGGCGCGGCGATCCTGGCGGCGGCGGACGAGGTGATCGACGGGCGGCTGGCCGATCATTTCCCGCTGGTGGTCTGGCAAACCGGATCGGGAACCCAGACCAACATGAACGCGAATGAGGTGATCGCCAACCGCGCCATCGCGCTGCTGGGCGGGGTGGTCGGCTCCAAAACGCCGGTGCATCCCAACGATCACGTCAATCTCGGCCAATCCTCCAACGACAGCTTCCCGACCGCGATGCACATCGCCGCCGCCGTGGAGATCACCCGCCACCTGATTCCGGCGCTGGAGCGGCTGCGCGCGGCGCTGGACGCCAAGGCCGAGGCGTTCGCCGCCATCGTCAAGATTGGCCGCACCCATCTGCAAGACGCCACGCCGCTGACTTTGGGGCAGGAGTTTTCCGGCTACGCCGCCCAGATCGCCTATGGGATCGAGCGGGTGAACGCGGGCCTGCCGCAGCTCTATCGGCTGGCCCAGGGCGGCACGGCGGTCGGCACCGGGCTGAACGCGCGGGTTGGCTTCGCCGAACGCTTCGCCGAGGAGGCGGCGCGGCTGACCGGCTTGCCCTTCGTCACCGCCGCCAACAAGTTCGAGGCGCTGGCGACCCATGATTCGCTGGTCGATCTGCATGGCCGCCTGAACACGCTGGCGGCGTCGTTGATGAAGATCGCCAACGATCTGCGGCTGTTGGGATCCGGCCCGCGCTCCGGCCTTGGCGAGTTGTCCTTGCCGGAGAATGAGCCGGGATCCTCGATCATGCCCGGCAAGGTCAACCCGACCCAGCCGGAGGCCATGACCATGGTGTGCGCCCAGGTGATGGGCAACCAGACCACCGTGACCATCGCCGGGGCCACCGGCCATTTCGAGTTGAACGTCTTCAAGCCGGTCATCGCCAACAGCGTCCTGCAATCCATCCGCCTGCTGGGCGACGCGGCGGTCAGCTTCACCGAGAATTGCGTCGTCGGCATCACGGCCAACCGCGACCGCATCGCGCAACTGGTGGGCGACAGCCTGATGCTGGTGACGGCGCTGAATCCGCACATCGGCTATGACAACGCCGCCAAGATCGCCAAGAAGGCGCACAGGGAGGGAACCAGCCTGAAACAGGCCGGGCTGGCGTTGGGGCTGGTGACGGCGGAGCAGTTCGACGCCTGGGTCCGCCCGGAAAGCATGGTTGGACCGGGGTGACGGCGCTGGGGTAGTGTGGAGTCGAATCCTCGCCCCCCGTTCGGATGCTCCACGCGATGAAAAAACGTTCGGTGATGATCGCCGGTCATCCCACCAGCGTCTCGCTGGAAGAGGAGTTTTGGGAGGCGCTGAAGGGCGTCGCCCAGACGCGCGGGCTGTCGGTGAACGCGCTGATCGAGGACATCGACCGGACCCGCGCGGGCAATTTGTCCAGCGCCATCCGGGTTCATGTGTTGAACGCGCTGCTGAACCGGGCGTAACGGCTGGACAGGCGCGGCGTTGATCGGTAGATGGGCGGCTCTTCCGTCCAGAATCCTATGTCTTGACCATCCGTTTGTGAGTGCCGCCCTGTGCCGTCCGATCTCGCGCCGCTCGATGTGGTCGCCTTTCTCTGGTTCATCGCGTCCTGGGTCGGCTTCACGATCATCCAGGACCATCTGCTGCGCGGGCGGCAGGGGGTGAACCAGCATTTGAAGATCGTGCGCCGTCATTGGATGGAGCAGATGCTGCAACGTGAAAACCGCATCATGGATTCGCAGCTCTTCGGCCACACCATGCACAGTTGCACCTTTTTCGCCTCCACCAACATGCTGGTGCTGGCGGGGCTGGTCGGATCCTTCGGCGCCATCGAGCACGCGCATGATCTGGTTTCCGGCCTGTCTTTCACGGCGAAGACGTCGCGGCAGATTTTTGAATACAAGCTGCTGTTGATGGTCGGGATCTTCACCTTCGGCTTTTTCAAATTCACCTGGGCCTTGCGCCAATACAATTACTGCTGCGCGTTGATCGGTTCCGCCCCCGCCGCGCCGGTGCCCCACGACGTGATGAAGATCATGGCGGAAGCCATCGGCGACGCGCTGACGCTGGCCGTCACCTCGTTGAACGGGGGGATGCGGTCTTATTACTTCGCGCTGGCGGTGCTGGCCTGGGTGGTCGGGCCGCTGTCCTTCATGCTGGCGACGACGGGCATCATTGTTGTGCTGACGCGGCGTCAAGTGTTCTCCGCGACCGAGAAGGTCATTCGGATTCAAACCGACCGTTTGGAACAAACTTCCTTAAAAAAACAACAATAATAGGACAAATACCCTCGATTTCAGACCGACCAAACGCGTATCCTCTAACCCATAGGTCATATGGGGTATCCCGTATTGCAAGGGCGCGATTGCCACCAGAAATGGCGTCAAGGGTTGGCTTCAGGGGGATGTTATGAGCGTTAAAACGAGCGCCGCGTGGGACGTCATGTCCATTCTGGACGAGGCCGAGGACATGCTGAATCGGCTGCGGTTGTATGATGGCCGGGTGACGACCGACGCGTTCGCGGAAAAGCGCGCGGCGCTGAACGAGGCCCGCGAACGGTTGGAACTGGCGCGCGCCCTGGCGTGACCGGCGGGGGTCAGCTTTTCCAGACGACCTTGCCGCCGCCGCGCACCTTCGACCAATCCTTGGCGAAATAGGCGAAATCGCGGGACGGGCGGCTGAACAAAAAGCCCTGCGCCAGCGGCACGTTCAAATCAGCCAGCAACTGGGCGTGAACGGCCTCTTCCACCTGCTCGCCGATCAAGGTCAGGCCAAGCTGGCGGCAAACGTCGGTCATCGAGCGCAGCATCGCCATGTCGCGCGGATTCTCCACCGCGCCGCGCACGAATTTTCCGTCGATCTTGGCGTAATCGGCCTGAATCCCGTAGAGCGACTGGAAGGACGTCGATCCGGCCCCGACATCGTCCAGGCAAATCCGGTAGCCGACCGCGCGCAGCTTTTGCAGAACCTCGTTCAGCTTGGCGATGTCGTTGACGACGACGGTCTCCGTCACCTCGATCAGCAGCTTTTTGTACAGGTCGCCATAGGGTTCGACGACGGATTGGAATTGGTTGAGGAAGATCGGACTCATCAAGGTCTTGGCGGACAAATTGATGGCGACGTCCGGCAGCTTCGGTTCCTTGCGAAAGGCCTTCAGCGTGTCCAACACCGTCTGCGTCAGCAACAGGTCGAAATCGTAGATCAGCCCGACATCCTCGGCGAAGGTGATGAAGTCGGCGGGGGAACTCATCCCCTCCACCCGCGTCAGCGCCTCCAGATGGTGGACCGCCTGGGTTTCCAGATCGACGATGGGCTGATAGACGACGAAGAAGTCCTTCTTTTCGATGGTGGCGCGCAGGCGGCCGATGCGTTCCACCGCGTCCGACATCATGCGGTTGGCGCCGTCTTCCAGGCTGGAGATGGTGAACTCGCCGCCCTGGGCCGAGGCGAAGGCCTGCACGGTGTAGACCAGCGCGCGGGCGGCGTCGGCGGCGCCCAGCGTGTCGTCGGCCATGTCCAGGGTCCAGGACCGGATGCCGCCGGGCAACGCCCCGCCCGCCGCCTGGATGATTTGGGCGATGTGGCCCTGCACCTCGCGCCCGTCGATGTCGGCGGCGTGGACGATGCCGTAACGGTCGCCGCCCAATTGTCCGGCGCTGTCGCCGTCGGCGGAGATGCCGCGCAGATAGGCGTCGATGCCCTCCTTCACCTCTTCCGCCGCGCCTTCCGGCAGGGCTTCGACCATCGATTGCAAGCCTTCGACCAGCAGAAGGGTCAGGCCATGGTCCAGGCCCTTTTCCCGCGCGTTGAGGATGCGCTCTTCCAGGATGTTGCTGAAGCTGTGCTCGTCCAGCAACTCGCCCGCCGGGGTCGCTCCGACGCTGCTGCGCGGGCCGGACGCCAGCAGCACGGTCAAGAACAGCGAGCCGGGGCAGGAATCAAGGCGGCAGCCGCCCAGCAGGGCGGGGAATTTTTGGCCGTCGATCGCCTGGAAGATGACGCGGGCGGGTTTGATGCGCGCCTTTTCCTGGATGCGGTCGAACAGGACATGGACGTATTTGCGGTCGCTGGGGGACACCACGTCGAGAATGTTGGTGCCGACCAATCCGCCGACGTCGCCCTTGGTCAATCGACAGCGGGCGCCGGCGGAAAACAGGATCGTTCCCATGCTGTCGGTTTCGATCAGCAGATCGGCGGCGGCGAAGGCGAAGCCGACAAAGCGGTCCCGGTCGCGGCTGGACTGCGGGCGGCGTTCCCCGGCGTTGCTGGCCGAGGTTTTCCGAATCGCCGTGTCCTGCGCAACAGTCATCGGAGCCTAACTTAAAATTTGAAACAAAGTTTAACGACTTTCACCATTTTCTGTCGAAGAGTAGCGGAGTTCGGCAAGGGTTGAAAGCCGCATGATTCCGTCCGGCCATCTGTCGTGGATCAAGGGAAAATCCGCGCGGCGCGCCGGAGTTCGGGGCGGCGCCATGCGTCAAACCAGGACGCGCGGTCCGTGCGGCGTGGCGATGCGGGCGGTCAGGCGCTCGTCGATCCGATGGTGGCAAGGGAGCGGGCGTTGACGTCGGGATGCGCCCGCACGCCCAACGCCGACTCGACCGCCGCCACGCCCTCCGCCAGCGACCGCGCCGACACTGTGATGTGATCCAGAGCGAGCATGGCGGGCTTTCCCGGTTATGAGCTTTTGGGGAACAGCCGGGTGACGTGGCCCATCTTGCGGCCGGGCCGCGCCTCAGCCTTGCCATACAGATGCAGCCGCGCGCCGGGTTCGGCCAACAGCGCGGGCCATTGCAGAACATCGTCGCCGATCAGGTTGGTCATTTCGGCGTCGGCCACCCGTTCGACCGACCCCAGCGGCAGGCCGCAGACGGCGCGGACCAACTGTTCGAACTGGGAGGAGGCGCAGGCGTCCATCGTCCAATGGCCGGAATTGTGCGGGCGCGGGGCCATTTCATTGACCAGAACGCCGCCGTCGGGGGTGACGAACAGCTCGACCGCCAGCACGCCGATCAGGTCCAGCGCCTCGGCGATGCGGCGGGCGACCCGTTCGGCTTCGGCCAGAGTCGCGGGGGCGATCTTGGCCGGGGCGATGGTGACGTCGAGGATGCCGTCCTTGTGGCGGTTTTCCACCGCCGGATAGGCCACCATCGCGCCGTCGCCGCCGCGCGCGACGATCACCGAAACCTCGCAGGCGAAGGTGACGAAGCCCTCGACGATGGCCGCACTGGTCTTGATCGAATCCCACGCTTGCGCCGGATCGACCGTGGCGTCGATGCGCGCCTGCCCCTTGCCGTCATAACCAAGCCGGGTGGATTTCAGGACGCAGCGCGGGCCGATCTCCGCCACCGCCGCCGCGACCTCGGCGGCGCTGTGGGCGGCGCGCCAGGGGGCGGTGCCGACGCCCAAACCGTTGACGAAGGATTTCTCCGCCACCCGGTCTTGCGCCACCGCCAGCACGTTCGGCCCCGGATTGACCGTGGCGAAGCGGCGCAGATGCTCGACCGTGGCGACTGGGACATTTTCCCATTCCAGAGTCACCGCGTCGACCGACCGGGCGAATCGCTCCAGCGCGTCCAGATCGTCCCAACCGGCGATGGTCGCGGCGGCGCTGACCTGGGCGGCGGGGCTGTCGGCGGCGTCGGGCGCGTAGACATGCGTCTTGTAGCCAAGCTGGGCCGCCGCCAGGGCCGTCATCCGGCCAAGCTGACCGGCGCCCAGCATGCCGATGGTCGCGCCGGGCGCCAGGGTGGGAATGCGGCTCATCGTCTTCGACTCTCTTGTGTGGCCCGGTTCAGGCGGCGGGGGTGTCAGGCGGGGGTGTCCACCGGCTCTTCGGCGACGGCGGCGGTCTGGCGGGCGCGCCACGCGTCCAGCGCGTCTTCGACCGCCGGATCCATCAGGGCGATGATCGACCCGGCGAGCAGGGCGGCGTTGATCGCGCCCGCCTTGCCGATGGCCAGCGTGCCGACGGGAATGCCGCCCGGCATCTGGACGATGGACATCAGGCTGTCCATGCCCTTCATCGCGTGGCTTTCGACCGGAACGCCCAGAACCGGCAGCAGCGTCATGGCGGCGACCATGCCGGGCAGATGGGCGGCCCCGCCCGCCCCGGCGATCACCACCTTCAGCCCGCGCGCCTGCGCGGTGGTGGCGTATTCCACCATCCGGGCCGGGGTGCGGTGGGCCGACACGATGCGGACCTCGTGCGGAACGCCAAGCGTGGTCAGGGTTTCGGCGGCGTGCTTCATGGTGGTCCAGTCCGATTGACTGCCCATGATGATGCCGACCAGCGGCGAACCGTTCGGGGTGCTGTTCTGGGATTCGGCGGACACGGCGGGGCGCTTTCCACAAGGTCAGGAAAGCGGCGGATTATAGGAAGAGTGAGGCCGGAGTCCAGTGGGTCGCGGCCTTTCCCCGGGCTGCGTCGCAAGAAGGCGGCAAAAGACCGAGTCTTGCGCTGCGACAATCCGGTCCTTTCGCACGGGGGCGGGCGGGCTTATGCTGCCGACCTTCACCAATTGGCGCCTTTTTTTGCACCGGATTCCCGACCATGACCGACGCGGCTTCCCCCATCCCGGCCCCTCACCCCATGTCCACCGATCAAACCGCCGAGGAGCGCCGCGACATCCGAGCCGCCATGGCGGAAGAGCGGATGACCGCGCTGGGCATCGACGAGGCGTCCATCGAGACGCTGGTTCGCCGATTCTACGGCAAGATCATGGACGATGACGTTCTGGGGCCGATTTTTGGCCGGGCCATCACCGATTGGGAGCCGCATCTGCGCAAAATGATGGATTTCTGGTCGTCCATCGCCCTTCTGACCCAGCGTTATGACGGGCGTCCGATGCCGGTCCATATTCAGTTGCGCCTGGAGCCGCCGCATTTCGAGCGCTGGCTGTCCCTGTTCCGTGAAACCGCCAACGAGCTGTTTCCCGGCGAGGGCGCGGCCTTTCTGATCGGCAAGGCGGAGAACATCGCCCGCAGCTTTCAGATGGGCATCCAGTTCTTCACCGTGCCGAAAAAGCCGGAAGCCTGAATGGCGGGGAAGCCGCCGCGTCGTGATGACGCGGCGTTCAGGCGATGATGTCGGGCAGCAGGCGGCTTTCCAGAACCAGGATTTGGTCCTTAAGCATCAGCTTGCGCTTTTTCATCCGCTGCAATTGAAGCTGGTCATAGGGCGCGCGTTCGACCAAGCGAGCGATGACGTCGTCCAAATCGCGGTGCTCGCTGCGCAGGGATGCCAGCTTGTCGTTTAAGATCTCTTGCTCGCTCATTGCGTCCGTTACGACTGCTTGGTGGTGATCGCGGTGGAACCGTGGCGCCGCCTGGCTCGGCGCGCGGGACTATATCAGATTTCCGGCAAAGCGGCAGCGCGAAACCGGCAGTCTTGTCCAACGGTTATCGCTCAACAACAATGCAGGCCCCCGGCTTGCCGTTGTCCCTTCGCCGTTTGCGGGAAACGCCGGTTCCGGTAACATGGGGCCGCGTGCGACAAACAACCCAAATGGGACGGAATCCCCCAATGAACGCCACCACGACAGCCGGTAAGCGCATCGGCATTCTCACCAGCGGCGGCGATTGCGCCGGGTTGAACGCGGTCATTCGCGCGGTGGTCCACCGGGCCGCCGGTTACGGCTGGCAGGTTCTGGGCATCAAGGAGGGGACGCAGGGGCTGCTGCACCGGCCCGTCCAATACATCCCGCTCGATCTGACGAACGTCGATGGCGCCATGATGCGCCAGGGCGGCACGGTGCTTGGCACCACCAACCGGGGCGATCCCTTCGCCTATCCGATGGCCGACGGCACGCTGAAGGACCGTTCCGACGAGATCATCGGCGGCTATCACGAGCTTGGCCTGGACGCGTTGATCGGCATCGGCGGCGACGGCAGCTTCGCCATTCTCCACAAGCTGGCCCAGAAGGGCGGCTTTCCCATGGTCGGCGTGCCGAAGACCATCGACAACGACCTGGGCATGACCGAGGTGTCGGTCGGTTACGACACCGCCGTCGCCGTGGCGGTCGAGGCGCTGGACCGTTTGCAGCCGACCGCCGCCAGCCACCAGCGCGTCATGGTGCTGGAGGTGATGGGCCGCGACGCCGGGCACATCGCGCTGGCCGCCGGGATCGCCGGTGGGGCCGACGTGATCCTGATCCCCGAGATCCCCTATTCCATCGAACGCATCGCCGCGAAGATCCAGGAGGTCCGGGCGACGGGCCGCAACTTCGCCCTGGTCGTGGTGTCCGAAGCGGTCAAGACGTTGGAGGGAACCGGGGTGAAGAAGCTGCTTCAGGGCGGCGAGAAGCGTTACGGCGGCATCGGCGACTACATCGGCGAGAAGATCGCCGACGCCACCGGGGCGGAAACCCGCGTCACCGTTCTGGGCCATGTCCAGCGCGGCAGCATGCCCAGCCCGCGCGACCGTCTGGTCGCCTCGGCCTTCGGCGTTCACGCGGTGGATTTGATCGCCGAGGGCAAGTTCGACCGCATGGTCGCTTGGTCCAACCGTGGCGTCATCGACGTGCCGATCACCGACGCCATCGCGCATTATTCCTGCGTTGAGCTGGACAGCGCCCTGGTCAAGACCGCGCGCGGCCTCAGCATCAGCTTTGGCGACTGATGAGCGCCAACCCCTTCTGGGAGTTTTCCCTGGCCGTCTATGGGCGGCCAGGGGTTCCCGCCGCCTGCGTGGCCTTGCAGGATCGGCATGGTCTTGACGTCAACGTCCTGCTGTTCGCCGCCTGGGCGGGGATGGCGTGTGGGACGCTGTTGTCGGCGGAGCGGCTGGCTGAGGCCGATTCGACCATCGCCGGGTGGCGTCGGGAGGTGGTGCGACCGCTGCGCGCGGTGCGCCGCCGGGTCAAGGCTGAGGACGACGCGTTTTACCAGCGACTGAAGGCGGTGGAGTTGGAGGCCGAGCGCATCCAGCAAGACCGCCTGTTCGCCCTGGGCGGACTGACTCCGCAGCCCGGCGGCGACGCGGGCATGGCGTTGGCGAACATGGCCTTGCTGGCGCCGAGCGGCGACCCGCTGCTGGATGTTCTGGCGGCGGCGCTGGCGGGCTGAAATCAGCGGTTCAGGATCAAGCTGTCGGGGCTTTGTTCGAGGTCGGACACCAGAAAGGCCTTGCCGACATAGAAGGCGCTGCACCGTTTGCCGCTGACCAACCGCGTCAGCGAGGCTTCCCATTCACGTCCCTTGGGGCCGATGATTCGCAGCTTCAACTGATCGACCAGCGGGTAAATCTTGTAGGGATCCATGACGATGGCTTCGCTGGCCGGCCCGACGAACATCGCCTGGTTGAGCGTCATTGTTTTGCCGTTCACTTCCAGCGACACGTCTTGCGCCCATGGGCAGCCGTTGGATTTCGCGCCTTCGTTGGCCAATGCCGGGGCAGAGACAAGAAGCGAAATCAAAGACACAAAAAGAGTCAAAGCCGACATAAAATGTCGGATAAAGCGTACGATCATACTCGGCACAGTCCGCGTCTTGCGTTTGAACATGTTACTCTGACCAATCATGATGCCGGATGTTAGCAATACGCCGTAATCCTGACCACTCAGGGCCGCTCCGAAGTCGTAACTTAAACGGTTCGGGCAAAAGCAAGGCATGATGGTTTGCCGGGACTGCCTCGACAATCCCGCAAGACAACCTCTGACATTTTGTCGCAGGGTTTGGTTGCGCGGCGCTGGGGTGAAAAGCCCCCGATCCGTTTGATGATCGGTCGGGCGCGCGCCCTATTCCATCAAGGCGAACATCTTGGTGGTCGTGTCCAATCCCCACAGCTCGCCGCTGCCCAGATCGAACCACCAACCGTGGAGATTGAGCCTGCGCTGCTCCACCCGCTCGCGCACGAACGGGAAGGTCATCAAATTGTCGACCGAGGTGCGGACGACGGCGCGCTCAACCACGCCCGGCCAATGCTCGGACCGTTCGCCGTCCTTCACGTTGTTGGTCGCTTGGTCGATGTACGGGTCAAGCGCCGATCCGGCGATGGACACCCAGGGCGACACGAAATCATCCTGGACCGCTTCGCCGCTGCGCAGGCGAATGAGACCTTGGATGCCGCCGCACTGGGAATGCCCCATGACGATGATTTCCGAAACGCCCAGCACGCGGACGGCGTATTCGATGGCGGCCGACGTGCCGTGATAGCTGCCGTCGGGCTGGTAGGGCGGCACCAGATTGGCGACGTTGCGCACCATGAACAGTTCGCCCGGTTCCGATTGGGTCAGCAGCGCCGGATCGACGCGGCTGTCGGAACAGCCGATCATCAGAATTTCCGGGTGCTGCCCTTCGGCGACCAATTGCTTCATGCTGTCCGGGCGGCGTTCGTAATAGCGCGCGCGAAAGCCTTTGACGCCAGCCAAAAGTTGACGAATTGGTTGGCTTCTTTCGCGTGACGGCATGGGTCGCTCTGCCTCTCGTCCAGTGGACCGGCGCGACGCCGACCCAGCTTGCCTTGGTATAGCGGCATTCCCGGCGCAGTCCAAGCCGCCTGTTGCTGTGCGGTATGACCAGGAGAAGGGTTGCAGGTCAGTCGGTTGCGCGTGTCGCGGTCGGCTCGCCCCATCGGCGCAGATTGCCCGCGTCCAATCCGAAAAGATCAAGAACCCGGCCAACCGAATGGTCGATCAAATCGTCAATGGTCTTGGGTTTGGCGTAAAAGGCCGGAACCGGCGGGGCGATGATCGCGCCCATTTCGGCCAACGCGGTCATGGTGCGCAGATGCCCCAGATGCAGCGGGGTTTCCCGCACCATCAGCACCAGCCGCCGCCGCTCCTTCAGCGTCACGTCGGCGGCGCGGGTCAGCAGGGTGGAGGTGACGCCGCTGGCGATCTCGCTCATCGTGCGGACGGAGCAGGGGACGACCACCATGCCCAAGGTGCGGAAACTGCCGCTGGAAATGGCCGCGCCAATGTCGGCGGCGGCGTAATGGACGTCGGCCAGCGCCCGCAACTCGGCGACCTTCATCGACGTCTCATGCGCCAGCGTCACCTCGGCGGATCGGCTGATGACAAGGTGCGATTCGACGCCGATGCGCCGCAAGGTGGTGAGCGTGCGGATGCCGAGCGCCACGCCCGAGGCGCCGCTGATGCCGACGACGAGACGGGGGGGAGTGGTCATGACGGCGGATGTCCCAAAGCATCCCCCTTGTCGAGAAAGGGGGATGCGGTGTGCAGGGCAATCGGGTGAAGGCTTGAAATTCCTTCATTAGGAAATTCGTCATCCCCGCGAAGGCGGGGATCCAGAGTTCGCAGAGCGAATCTGACCGAAAAGCCTGGATCCCCGCCTTCGCGGGGATGACGGAAAATCCTCTATACAGGTTTATAGCCCTTCACCCGATTGCCCTGATGCGGTGTGCGTCATCGCAACAGGCGCTTTGACGGATCAGTCGTCGTTGCGCTCGTTGTAGGAACCGCCCTGCTCGTCGTCGCCATAGCCCTCTTCCTGCTCCTGTGGGGGCAGGGGGGTGCCGCCACGACGGATGGCCAGGGCCAGGGCCTCTTCCAACTCGCGCTGCGTGCACAGGCCCAGCAGGACCGGGTTGCGCGTCTTGATGTTGGCGGCGTTCCAGTGGGTGCGCTCGCGCACGGAGGCGATGGTCGGCTTGGTCGTGCCGATCAGGCGGCAGGTCTGCGCGTCCGACAATTCCGGGTGCTGCTTCAGCAGCCAAGCGATGGCGTCGGGCTTGTCGCCGCGCTTGGTGATCGGCGTGTAGCGCGGCCCCTTGGAGCGCGCCGTCACCTGCGGCAGATCGACGATCAGAAGCTTGAGGCGCAGGGCCTCGTTCTTCTCGCAGCGCTCGATCTCGGTCTTGGTCAACTGACCGTTGACGACGGGATCAAGGCCGACCATGCCGACGGCCACCTCGCCATCGGCGATGGCCTGGACTTCCAGCGAATGCAGACCGCAGAACGCGGCGATCTGCTCGAAGGACAAGGACGTGTTCTCGACCAGCCAAACGGCTGTCGCTTTCGGCATCAAGGGCAGCGCCATCATCCCTCCTGACAACTCTCATCCGATCGCGCCCGCTGGCGTGCGGCGCGATCAGTCTTTTCTCTCTGGGCGGAATCGCGACCGACGCCGCTCCGGTGAAGGGGCGGCCATCGGGTCGTGCAAGCATGCTTGCGCAGGCTCACCGGGAAAGCCCGGTCGCCCACGCCCCTCTGCTACCCCGTCTTGCCCGGTCAAGGCAAGCCCGTCCACGGGTTGAGCGGCCACAAAAGGGCAAAAATCGCATCAGGGCGCGATGGTCAGCACAATTTTGCCGATGTGGGCGCTGCTTTCCATCAGGCGGTGGGCGTCGTCGGCCTGTTCCAGCGGGAACGTCGCGTGGACCAACGGCTTGAGCGGGCTGGCGCCGAACAGCGGCCAGACCGTTTCGCGCAGGGCGCGGGCGATCCGGCCCTTTTCCGCCACCGGGCGCGCGCGCAGGGTCGAGCCGGTCAGGGTCAGCCGCTTCATCATGACCGGGGCCATGTTCAGCGTCACCTTGGACCCTTGCAGGAAGGCGATGGAGACGTGCCGCCCGTCCATGGCCATGATGTCGATGTCGCGGGCGATGTAATCGCCGCCGACCATGTCCAGCACCACGTCCACGCCGCGCCCGCCGGTGGCATCGCGGATCACGGCGGCGAAATCCTCCGTCTTGTAATTGATGGCGCGGTCGGCCCCCAGGGCGAGGCAGGCGGCGCATTTCTCGGCGTTGCCCGCCGTGGTGTAGACGGTGGCGCCAAACGCCTTGGCCAGTTGGATCGCCGTGGTGCCGATGCCGCTCGACCCGCCATGGATCAGCAGGCTTTCGCCGGGCTTCAGCCCGCCGCGCTCAAACACGTTGGTCCAGACGGTGAAGAAGGTCTCTGGGACCGCCGCAGCCTCGATCAACGACAGGCCCGCCGGGATGGGCAGGGCCTGCACCGCCGGAACCGTGCAATATTCAGCGTAACCGCCGCCCGCCACCAGGGCGCACAGCCGGTCGCCGATGGCCCAGCCAGAGACGTCCGCGCCCAACGCGACCACCGTGCCGGACAGCTCCAGCCCCGGCAGGTCGCTGGCGCCGGGCGGCGGGTTGTAGAGGCCCTGGCGTTGCAAGGTGTCGGGCCGGTTCACCCCGGCGGCGGCGACCGCGACCAGCAGCTCGCCCGGACCCGGGACGGGCAGGGGGCGTTGGGCGGGGCGCAGAACCTCCGGCCCTCCGGGTTCGGTGATGGCGACGCAGCGCATGCTGTCCGGCAGAGCGAGGCTCATGCTGTTTCCCCGATAGGATTCGTTGGAGGCGATAGGTAGATTTGCCGGACCCGCCTGACAAGGCGGCACGACCAAAAGGGGAGGGGAAACGGCCATGACCTTCAAGGACGAGTTTGCCGATCTGGAGCCGCACGCGGCCAAGCCGAAGCCCAAGGATCTGACGGCGCTGGGCGTGGCGGAGCTTCAGGACTACATCGTCGGGCTGGAGGCGGAAATCGTGCGCGCCCGCGCCGCGATTTCCGCCAAAGAGGCGCAAAAATCCGCCGCCGAGGCCTTCTTCAAAAAACCGTGACCCTGGGGTTTGCCCAAGAAAAAAGCCCTTCTCCCGACCGGGAAAAGGGCTTTTGGCGTTTTGAGGGGGACGTTTCTTGTTTAGAGCGCCGTGCCTAAATATGAAACGATACGGCGCTCTAAGCCTTGATTGATCGAGCAGATTCAAGCGTCAAATCGATTCCGATTTAACGCGATCTGCTCTAACGGGCGCGACCGACCAGATCGCGGTAGCAATGCCAGGAGGCGTGACCGATCAAGGGCAGGGCCAAGCCCAGCCCGAGAAAGCCCGTGACCATGCCCGCCGAGGTGAACAGCGCCACCAGGAACGCCCAGACGATCATCGGACGAATGTTCTCGCGGACCACGGCGATGCTGGTCGCCATCGCGGTGAAGACGTCGGTGTCGCGGTCCAGCAGCATCGGGATCGAGACGACGGCGATGGAGAACACGCCCGCCGCGATGACCGCGCCGAACATGGTGCCGGTCAGCAGGAAGGGGATGGTTTCCACCGAGAAGAAGATGCGATCCACCAACTGGTCGAAGGCCGGGGGTTCGGATGAGAAGAACAGGGCGAAAATCAGGAAGGCGACCCGGATCCAGGCCAGCACGGCCATCATCAACACCAGCCCGATGCCGCTGATCTGCACGCCGTTGCGCCGATAGGCCAAGGCGACCTTCATCAGGGTCGGGCGTTCGCCCTGTTCCAGCAAGCGGCTGGTTTCATACAGGCCAACGGCGAACAGCGGCCCCAGCAGCATGAAGCCGGCGGCGAGCGGCAGGATCAGATACTCCATCCCCTGCATCGCCAGACCAGCGACCAGAATGAAGCTGGAGATCACCGCCAGCGCGCCAAAGCCGAAGCTGATGAGCGGCGCCGCCATCATGTCGCGCCATCCGGCGGCGAGCCAAACCCAGGGGCGATCATTTTCGACCGCATGGATCGGCGGAAGAAAGGCGGTGGATTGAGGCTTCTGTACCGAACCACGAAACGACGTCATGTCAACCATGAGCCGGGCCTCCCCCGAATGCCAGACGGCGCGCCCGATGGCGCCCATAGCCGAACTGTCACACGAGTTCGCCAAATGTGGCAAGGACCAATTGTTAGGAGAGTCAATTGTACCACGAAAAGAGGGGTTAATCCGACTTCCGTGGTTGGTTTTTATGCCGTTCGGCTAGGCGGATTGGCCAAAGCAAGGTAGAACCAAGCCGATTCGGGTTAATCTAGATCGTCGAGTTTCTTGCCATCCAAAGCCTGAGTTCGCCGCTCGGCCTCTTGGCGATCACGCTCCTTCTCGGCCTTGGTGCGACCGAATCGGATCCGATTCGCCTCGGCGTCTTTTGCGCGCTCGGCCCGATCACGGGTCTTGCGGAAGCGGTTGAGGTTGACCACGTCGCCCATGGCGGCTTCTCCGGCTGTGGTGGGATGAAAAGCGGTGATCTGCGGCGGCCGACCGGAACGATTTTTGCGACTGGCGGCGGGATGGCCCTGAGATCGCCCAAATTGCTTGTTTCTTCTGCGGGCTATAGCTTACCGAAAGAAGCGTGCCGAAAGACAGGGCGAGCGAGAAGGACGGGGCCGCTTGGGTCCGTCTGATGAGCGGATGAGGGCGTGGACCACGGGCAGGGCCACGCGCAGGGAAGGCGGAGACCCGGTGAACAAGATCCTGATCGCGGCATTGGCTGGATTGACGGCGCTGGCCGGTGGCGTGCTTGCGGCGCCCAGCCTGATCGATTGGAACGCCTATAAGGGGATGATCGCCGAACGGGTGTCGGCGGCGACCGGGCGCGCGGTTGATCTGCGCGGCGACGTCGGGTTGACGCTGCTGCCGTCTCCGGCCTTGACCGTGCGCGACGCCCGGCTCGCCAACCCGGCGGGCGCGACCGAACCGGACATGGCCCGGCTGAAGAAGCTGGACGTCCGTGTGGCGCTGATGCCGCTGCTGAGCGGGCGAATCCAGGTTGAAAGCATCACGCTGGTGGAGCCGATCTTTGTGGTCGAGGTGCTCAAGGATGGGCGGCTGAACTGGGACCTGTCGGGAGGCGGGGCGACTACGGCGAACCGTTCGAGCGCGACCGATGGGCTGGCCGAGGCCATCAGCTTCGATCAAGTGACGGTCGACAATGGCGCGATTCTGTACCGCGACAGCCGGTCGGGCCGTTCGGAAACGCTGGAAGGGGTCAGCGCTCGCGTCGTCGCCGGAAGCTTGACCGGGCCGTTTCAGGTCCAGGGCGATTTCCGTCTGCGCGGGATGGCCCTGCATGGGGAGTTGACCGCCGGGCGCTTCGCCGATGGCGCGGCGGTGCCGGTGCGCGCCGCCCTGTCCATGCCGGGAACCGACGCGACCCTGCGTTTCGCCGGGATTTTGTCGGGCGGCAGCGGCAATGTCAGCGGCGGCGGCGCCTTGCGCGCGCAAGGCGACTTGCGGGCCGAAGGCAGCGATCTCGGCAAGCTGATGGACAGCCCGTCGGGCGCGGCGCTTGGTCAGGCGTTCAGCCTGCGGGCGACGGTGGAGGCGGGAACCAGTCTGGCGGTTCTCAGCAATCTTGAGGCGCAGATTGGCGACACGCGGGCGACCGGATCGGCGACCTTGCGTCCGGGGGAACCCGCCCGCACGGAACTGACGCTGGCGATCAACCGGCTGGATCTGGATGGGTGGCTGAATCGGGTTGGCGCGGGGCTGACGTCGCCACCGGCGCCGCCATCCGCGCCGTCCGTCTCCGGCGGCGGGCGGGGGGCGGTTGTCCCCGTCGCTCCGGCCCCGGCCCCGTGGGCGTTGCCGGTGGGGGTGGAGGGCAAGCTGGATCTGTCGGTCGATGGGTTGACCTACAATGGCGCCGTCGTCCGCCAGGGCCGGTTGGAGGCCAGCCTCTCGGCGGGGCGCCTGACCATCGACCGGGTGAGCGCGCAACTGCCCGGCGGGTCGGACATTGTGGCGGCGGGCGAGGTGACGACGCCGGGCGGGTTGCCGACGATCGACCTGCGGATGGAGGCCAACGCCGACAATCTGCGCGCTTTGCTGGACTGGATGAAGCTGGACGCCCGCAGCGTTCCGGCGGATCGGCTGCGCCGGGCCTCGCTGGCGATGCGGGTGCAGGGGCACGCCAACCGTTTTGAGTTGTCGGGGCTGGATCTGCGGGTGGACGGCAGCCGCCTGTCCGGCGCCATCGCCTATGTGGACCGGGGCCGCCCGGCCTTTGGCGCGCGGCTGGAACTGGACCGGCTGAACATCGACGCCTATCTGCCGCCCAATCCGTCGCCGGGCCTTCCCACGACCGGGTCGGCGCGGGCGCTGCCGCCGTTGGCCGCCGCCGCGCCTGCGGCGACGGGCCGGGTGGCGCTGTCGCCGCTGTCCTGGTTGATGCTGGCCGACGCCAATCTGGATCTGTCCATCGGTCAGGTGACGTTGCGCGGTTTGCCCGCGCAGGGGATTCACCTTGACGCCACCGTCGCTGGCGGCGCGGTGACGATCCGCGAGGCCAAAGTCGATGATCTGGTCGGTCTGAAGGGCCGGGTCGATGGGCAGATCGCTGGGCTGTCGCCTTTGCGTGGCGTCAACCTCGCTGTGTCGGCGGAGGCGGCCAATCTGGGCGGCTTGCCGCGCGCCGTGGCATGGCCTGCCGGTGTACCGACGCCCGAACGGCTGGGCGCGGTGTCGGCCAAGGCGCGGCTGGCGGGCGACGCCAGCCGTTTGGCCTTGGAACTGACAGCCGGGGTGGCCGGTGGCGCGCTGGAAGCGGGCGGATCGCTGCTGACGCTCGACACTCGACCCGCCGCCGACGTGAAGCTGCGGGTGACGCACTCTGAATTGGGAAGCTTGACCGCGCTGTTCACCGACCGGGGGCAGGCGCGGGCCTATGGGCCGCTCGATCTTTACACGGAGTTCAGCGGGTCGCTGGCGGCGCCGACCTTGGCGAATCTTCAGGGGATCGTCGCCGGGGTGCCGTTGCGCGGGCGGATCAGCGGTGATTTCACCGGCCTGCGCCCCCAGATCGACGCCGACCTGCAAACCGGCGATCTGGATCTTGATCGGCTGATCGGCGCGCCGTTGGTTGGGGAAAGCCAACCGCGCGAATCCGTCGCGGCCACGGCGTTGACCGAGCGCGAGGAGAGCGCCGATCCGTCCTGGCTGCGGCTGGCCGATGGCAAGCTGGCGCTGGCGGCCACGTCGCTGACGGCGGGCGGGGCGCGGGTCGATCAACCGGCTCTGCGCGCGGCGTTGAACGGCGGCACGCTGACTCTGGAGCAGTTGGACGGCGAATGGCTGGGCGGGCAAATTGGTCTGAGCGGTCGATTGATCGCCCAGCCGGGTCGCGCTCCCTCGATTGAGGCCGACGTCACCGTCGTCAAGGCGGAACTGGCCCGGTTGACGGCGGCCATGGCGGGTGGCGCTGCGGGTGGCGTGACGCTGTCCGGCGGCGCGGTGGATCTGGACATGGTGGTGACGGGATCGGGCGGCGACCACGAGTCGGTGCTGCGCTCGCTCAGCGGTCGGGGCCGGGTGGCGGTTGTCGGCGGGGTGCTGCGCGGTCTGGATCTGACGGCGGTCCGCGACCGGCTGAGCCGGGTGACGCGCCCGCAAGAGGTGTTGGGCGCGGTGATCGGCGGCGGGCCGGGCGGCGAAACCCGCATTGACCGGGTGGATGGTCGCTTCACGATCGATCATGGCACGCTGCGCACCGACGACACCCGGTTGACCGCTGCGGCGGGGGAGGGGCTGTTGAGCGGCTCCTGGTCGTTGCCCGAGGCCCAGGTCGATCTGGGGCTGCGTTTGCGGGTGAAGGCGGAGCCACCCTTGCCGCCGCTGACCCTGCGCGTCGCCGGGCCGTTGGCGGCGCCGACCCAGAGCTTTGACATGAAGGCGGTGCAGGAGCATTTCGCGGCGTCCGCCGCTGCGGAACCAGCTCCGCCGAAGCCGTGACGCGGGGCGGGGCCGCATGGCACGCTTGCATGCTGCGTCGCAGCGACGTGGCGCAAGGGCGTTGAAGTCCGGCGGTCTGACCGCCATAATGGTCGAACAGTAACCGGAAGTTTGAAGCGATGCAGGCCGACAACAAAATTTTGGACGATCTCGCCCGTGTGGCGGGTGGCGCGCTTGGCGCCTTTTCGTCCCTGCGCGAGGAAGCCGAGGGGCATTTGCGCTCCCAGCTTGAACGCATCCTGTCGCGGATGGACGTTGTCAGCCGTGAGGAGTTCGACGCCGTTCGCGCCATGGCCGCCAAGGCCCGCGAGGAGCAGGAGGTGATGGCCGAACGGCTCGCCGTCCTGGAAGCGTTGGTCGCGTCGCTGACGTCCGCCCCGGCGGCGGTTTCGGCGGACGAACCGGCGGATGGGGCCGACGACGCGTCTTGAACGGCGCCCTGTCACAAACCCTTCACGGCGTCCGCGCCTGAATTCGGTTGCGGCGGCGAAGCGGCTTTGGCACCGTTCTGTCCGTGGTAGCTGTCACGTTTTTTCGCCACATCATCTTGGGGTGTCGATCCGGTTCCCGCAGGCCAGTCCGGGTTCAGGACGTCACCCGCCGCGCCTTCATAGGAGGACGCTGACATGTCGGCTGTCGCCGTCGAAACCACCGCTTCCTCGCACAACCCGCTCGACGTGGTTGAAGAGATCGTCACCGCCAACGAATGGCCGTTTGAGCGCGCGACCGACGACGAACTCGTCGTCGAGATCGGCGGGCGCTGGTGCGATTACCGTCTGTATTTCGTCTGGCAACCCGACGTCAGCGCGTTGCAGTTTTCCTGCCAGTTCGACATGAAGGTCCAGGCCCCGCGCCGCGTCGCCGTCGCCGAACTGCTGGCCGAGGTCAACGGGCGCATGTGGCTGGGCCATTTCGACGTCTGTTCGGAAGAGCACACGCCGATGTTCCGTCAAACCATGCTGCTGCGCGGCGCGCGCGGCGCGGCGGTGGAGCAGTTGGAGGATCTGGTGGAGATCGCGCTGTCGGAGTGCGAACGCTTCTACCCGGCCTTCCAGTTCGTCATCTGGGGCGGCAAGTCGGCGCAAGAGGCGGTGTCCGCCGCCATTCTCGACACCATGGGCGAGGCGTGATCGGCATGAGCGACGTGACGGGCGGGGCGACGCTTCTTCTGGTCGGCTGCGGCAAGATGGGCGGCGCCATGCTGGACGGCTGGCTGTCGTCGGGCATTGTCTCACGCGTCGTGATCGTTGAGCGGGCGTCACTGCCCGACGCGCTGGTCGGCAACCCGCTGGTCAGCGCGGCGACCGGGCCGGATGATCTGCCCGAGGGGTTCGTTCCCGACGTCGTCGTTCTGGCGGTCAAGCCGCAGGTGATGGACTCCGCCCTGCCGGAGTATCGCGCCCTGGCGCGGCCCGGCACGGTGTTCCTGTCCATCGCGGCGGGCAAGACCATCGCCTATTTTGAAAAGACCTTGGGGGAGGGCGCGGTCGTCGTCCGCTCCATGCCCAACACGCCCGCCGCCATCGGTCGCGGCATGACGGTCGCCGTGCCCAACGCCCACGTCACCGCCACGCAGACCGCGCTGTGCGACGCGCTGCTGCGCGCCGTCGGCGACGTCGCCTGGATTGAGGACGAGGCGCTGCTGGATCCCGTCACGGCGCTGTCGGGCAGCGGCCCGGCGTATGTCTTCCTGCTGGTCGAGGCGATGGCCAAGGCGGGGGAGGCCAGCGGCCTGCCCGCCGATCTGGCGATGCGTCTGGCCCGCGCCACCGTGTCGGGAGCGGGGGAGTTGCTGAACCAGTCGCCGCAGCCCGCCGCCGATCTGCGCAAGGCCGTGACCAGCCCGAACGGCACCACCCAGGCGGCGCTTGAGGTGCTGATGGCGGAAGACGGCGTGCAGCCGGTGATGACCGCCGCCATCGCCGCCGCGACGCGGCGTTCACGGGAACTCGCCCAGTAACGCTTGATTCCCAATCACCGCAGTCATGGAGACATGGTGATGAGCGGCGCCCTCAGCCCGTCGGCCCGGCGAATCCAGGATCTTCTGGACAGCCTTGGCTTTGGTCCTCGCGTCGTCGAGCATGAGGGCAGCACCCGGACGTCGGAGGACGCGGCGGCGGCGGTGGGCTGCGACGTCGCGCAGATCGCCAAGTCCCTGATTTTCCGCGCCAAAGAGACCGCTCGCCCGGTTTTGGTGATCGCCAGCGGGGCCAACCGTGTGGATGAGAAGGCGGTCGGTCGCCTGATCGGCGAAAAAATCGAGCGTGCCGATCCTGAGTTTGTCCGCGAATCCACCGGCTTCGCCATCGGCGGCGTCCCGCCCATTGGCCACGCCGTTCCGCCGCTGGTGTTGATCGACGCCGATCTGATGGCGTTCGATGCGGTGTGGGCGGCGGCGGGAACCCCGAACGCCGTGTTTCGCCTGACCCCCGACGAGTTGGTTCGCATCACCGGCGGTCGCGTGGATGTTGTGCGCAAGGGCTGATCGCTGAGACTTTACGGTGCGGCGTTTTGTCGCACCCTCCACCATTCGTCGCGGACGCTGGAACCTTCTGTTGGCTCAAACAGTTGACTGGATGCGGGGCGACGGGCGGCTCTGGATGACGATTATGCTGCGGCGCAAAAGCGCGTTGACTAACTTTTCGGCACTCTGCATAGTCGGCTTCAGAAATGTTGCGTCGCAACATGCGAAACGCTTCCTGATTGGGGATGAGAAACATGGCCACGAAGACGAACAACCCCTTCCTTGAGTTCGACCCGTCCAAGTTCATGGGCGATTTCAAGCTGCCGGGCGTCGATGTCGAAGCCATCCTCTCCAGCCAGCGCAAGAACATCGAAGCCCTGACCGCCGCCAACCAGTTGGCCGCCGAGGGTTTCCAGGCCGTCCTGCGCCGTCAGGCTGAAATCGTCCGCTCCTCGGTCGAAGAAGCCAGCAGCTTCGTCAACGACGTGCTGTCGGCCAGCACCCCGGAAGCCAAGGCCGCCAAGCAGGCCGAACTGGTCAAGGCCGCCTTTGAAAAGGCTCTGGCCAACGCCCGTGAACTGGCCGAGCTGGTCGCCAAGTCCAACACCGAAGCCGCCGACGTCCTGTCCAAGCGCGTGTCGGAAAGCCTGGAAGAGCTGAAGAGCGCCGTCGCCAAGGTCGCCAAGTAAGCCTTCATCGTTTCAGCGACGATGCGGAAAGGGCCGTCCCATCGGGGCGGCCCTTTTTGCGTTCCCGGCGGGCGCGGGTCCGGGGTAGGCTTGCGCGCTGAAGCCATGACGTGGGATTGCGCCGGATGACCATCAGTTACGATGATTTCGCCAAGATCGACATTCGGGTCGGAACGATCATCGCGGTCGATCCCTTCCCGGAGGCCCGCAAGCCCGCTTACAAGCTGACCGTCGATTTTGGCGGCGACATCGGAACCCGGCGCAGTTCGGCGCAGATCACCGCGCTGTACCCGGCGGAGTCGCTGATCGGTCGGCAAATCCTGGCGGTGGTGAATTTCCCGCCCAAGCGAATCGGCCCCTTCACCAGCGAGGTTCTGTGCCTGGGCGTTCCCGACGCCGACGGCGCGGTGGTTCTGGTCGGCCCGGATCGCGCCGTGCCGAACGGCGGCCAACTCTACTGATCGGCGCTTGGATCACAGCGGCAGGCGGATGATCGCCCGCAACCCGCCATAGGGGCTGTCGTCCAGTGTGATGTCGCCGCCATGGCTGCGGACCACGTCGCGGGCGATGGTCAGCCCCAATCCCGATCCGCCGGTGGCGATGTTGCGCGAGCGGTCCATGCGGAAGAAGGGTTTGAACACGTCCTCGCGCGCGGCGGCGGGAATGCCGGGGCCGTCGTCGTCGATGACGATCTCGATGGAGCCGCCGCGCCGCTCCGCCCGCACCCAGGCGGTGCCCGCGTGGCGCCCGGCGTTGCTCAGCAGATTGGCGACGCAGCGGCGCATCGCGTTGGGGCGCAACGGCAGCGTCATCAGGGGTTCGACCGACAGCGTCACCTCGGTCCCCTCGCGCCGTGCGCTGGCGGCGGTTTCGTTCAACAGGCGGGACAGGTCGGTGGGCTGGACCAACTCCGCCCCCTCGCCGCGCGCGAAGGCGAGATAGCCTTCGATCATCGCCTCCATTTCGGCGACGTCGGCCATCAGCTCTTCGATTTCCGGGTCGCAGCCGGACATTTCCGCCACCATGTCCAGCGCCAGCTTCATCCGGGTCAACGGCGTGCGCAGATCATGGCTGACGCCCGCCAGCATTTCGGTGCGCTGGGTGATCTGACGCTGGATGCGCTCGCGCATCAGCAGAAAGGCCGACGCGGCTTGCCGGACCTCCGTCGCGCCTTCCATCTTGAAGTTCAGCACGTCGCGCCCCTTGCCTAGCGAATCGGCGGCGGCGGCCAGCCGCTTGATCGGGCGGATCTGGTTGCGCATGAACAGGATGGCGACGGCGAACAGGACGATGGCCGACCCGATCATCCACAGGATGAAAATATAGCTGGTCGGCGTGAACAGGCGGCGTTCTGGGGACATCACCGACAGCACGCCGTTCGGCATCTCCACCCGGATCTCGTACCATTCATGGGCGACGCGGGTGTTGATGGAAAAGGGGCGGGCAATCCGTTCGTCCAGCGCCTTGCCCAGGGTGCGCTCCAGCAGCCCGCGCAGGGGTTGGCCTTGTTCGGGCAGGCGTTGGTTGGGTTCCAGGCTGACGATCAGGTCGGTGGTGCGCGCGGCGGTCGCCAGAATCCAGTTGCGCCCTTCCTCGGACGGGTCATGCTCCAACTGGGCGATCACGGTGGCGATGTCGCCGGCCACGGCGAAGGCCAGCCGATTCGTCACGGTGTCCCAATGGCGGTCGTAGAAAATCCAGGTCGCCACCCCTTGGGCGAGAATCACCGGGGTGACGATGATGAGCAGGGAACGCCCGAACAGGGTGCGCGGCAGAAAACGCTTCAGCCAGAGGCCGCGCGACCGCCGCTCTCTTCGGGCTGCGTCGGCGCGCGCCGCCGGTCTCGATTCGGGTGTGACCGTCACGGATCGGGCCTCAACACATAGCCTTCGCCGCGCACGGTGTGGAGATAGCGTGGTTCGCGCGGGTCCGCCTCGATCTTGCGGCGCAGGCGGGTGACTTGCACGTCGATGGTGCGGGCGTTGCCCGCAACCTTGCTGCGCTCCGTCAACTCCTCGCGGCTGAAGGTGACGCCGGGGGAGGCGGCGAGAATCCGCAGCAAACTGGCCTCCGCCGTGGTCAGCCGCACCACCTCGTCCCCGGCGCGCAGCTCGTCACGGTCGGGCAGATAGAGCAGGGGGCCGAGGCGCACCGGAGGGGCAGGCGCGGCGGTCGGCTCGGGCGGGCGCACGGCTTGACGGCGCAGAATGGAGTTGATGCGCAGCAGCAGTTCGCGCGGGCTGAAGGGCTTGGCGAGATAATCGTCGGCTCCGGCCTCCAACCCGGCGATGCGGTCGTCCGGCTCGTCCCGCGCGGTCAGCAGCAGGATCGGCACGTCGCGGTCGCGGCGCAGCGATTCGGTCAGCTCCAACCCCGATTCGCCGGGCATCATGATGTCGAGCACCAGCAGATCGAAGGCCAATCCGCTCAACTGGGCGCGCGCGTCGGCGGCGTCGCGCGCCGTGCTCACCAAGAAGCCGTTGGTTGCCAAATATTTGCGCAAAAGTTCGCGCAAGCGGGTGTCGTCATCGACGACCAGGATGTGGGGCTGGTCTTCCGTCATAGCGGGATTATAGCGCGCCCGACCGTCCGGCGTATAGCGACGCGAAAGGCAAGGCTGTTGGCGGATTCTTCCAAATTTTGTGTTAGGCTGTGCGCGGTGGGGTTCACTGGAGCGATCACGATGACCGATGACAACAGGTCTGCCGACCGTAACGACCTGGACGCTATGACCCGTGAATTTCTGGAAAAGGGCGGCAAGATTTTGCAATGCGCGCCCGGTTCCTCCGACAATGTGGTGTACCGGAAAGGCACCTTCCGCCGTCGCCCGGCGAATTACGGAAAAACCGATGGGGCTGTCGCAGGGGTGATGCCCCCGACGGCGATGCCGCCGACAGCGCCGCCGCCGCAGGCGATGGCCGCCGGAAGCGAGAGCGCCGCCGACTGACCCTCGCGACAACGGATTGTCTTTTCAGCGCTTGGTTTTGAGTCAGCGTTTGGTGACAGGCCGGGTCGGCGCCGGGGGCGTGAATTTGGCCCGGTCCTCGTCATCCAACATGCCCATCATGACCTTGCGGAACCCTTCGACCGCCTCCGCGCCCGCCATTTTGTAGGCGCGCGCGATGCGTTGACGCTGGGTTTCCGACAATTGGCGTTCCAGTTCGACGCCTTTTTCGGTCAGCTCCAACAAACGTTGGCGACGGTCGCGCGCCCCGGTTTGCTGGTCGATGAAGCCCTGCCGGACCAATTCCCCCAGCACGCGCGACAGGCTTTGCTTGGTGATCTTCAGGATCGCCAGCAGCTCCGACACCGTGATCTTGGGATAGCGGCCAACGAAATAGATCACCCGGTGATGGGCGCGGCCAAAATCAATGGCGGCGAGGATCTCGTCCGGTTCGGCGGTGAATTCCCGGTAGGCGTAGAACAGCAGTTCCATCCCGGTGCGCAATTCCTCCTCGCGGAGGAAAAGTTGATTCACGCCTGCTTTTAGGTCAGCCATGTTGACGCGGTTTGTTCGATTCGTTATAAATAGGTCAGCAACTCAGACATAAACAATCCAGCGCCCGGACACAAGAGCAAGCTCATGCGCGGCAACCCTTTGTCGCGCCCATGGGTCGGCTTTTGCCAAGGGATGGGCGCGCCTGACGCTTCGGGGAATCGCCATGACCATTCTGCCTTTTGACGACCGCGACGGCTTCATCTGGTTCGACGGCGCCTTGACGCCGTGGCGGGAGGCCAAGATCCACGTCCTGACCCACGGCCTTCATTACGCCAGCAGCGTGTTTGAAGGCGAGCGCGCTTACAACGGGCGGGTCTTCAAGCTGACCGAACACAGCGAGCGGCTGGTCAACTCCGCCCGTCTTCTGGGCTTCACCATTCCCTATTCGGTGGCGGAGATCGACGAGGCGACTCGGCAAACCGTCGCGGCGATGGGATTCGCCGACGCCTATGTCCGTCCGGTCGCGTGGCGCGGCAGCGAGGTGATGGGCGTGTCGGCGCAGGACAGCCGCATTCATCTCGCCATCGCCGTCTGGCAATGGCCCAGCTATTTCAGCGCGGAAGCGAAGATGAAGGGGATCCGGCTGGCTTGGGCGCCCTGGCGCCGCCCCTCGCCGGACAGCGCGCCGACCGCGTCCAAGGCCGCCGGGCTGTACATGATCGGCACCCTGTCCAAGCATCAGGCGGAAGCCGAAGGGTTTCAGGACGCGCTGATGCTCGACCATCGCGGTTTTCTGGCCGAGGCGACCGGGGCCAATCTGTTTCTGGTGATCGACGGCGCGCTGCACACGCCGGTCCCCGACGGCTTCCTCGACGGCATTACCCGGCGGACCATCATGGATTTGGCCCGGGCGCGCGGCCTTGCGGTGATTGAACGCCGCATCCCGCCCGAGGATCTGGCCAAGGCGCAGGAGGTGTTTCTGGTCGGCACGGCGGCGGAAGTCACCCCGGTGGGCGAAATTGGCGAGCACCGCTTCACCCCCGGCCCGGTTTGCGCGGCGATGATCGCCGATTACGACGCGCTGGTGCGGACGGCGGCGCCTGATCGAGCGGCGGGAGACGTCGGATGGAGGGGCGTCGAGGCGCTCCTCTCCCCGTTTTGAGGGCGTGAGAATCAGGGGGAACGCGCATTTGTCGTTAACGGCATTTGCACACCCTTGCATCATGCTCCATAAACAGTGGCGTTGCCGCCGGGAGCATCGGCTTTGCGCATTCTGATTGTTGACGATTCGCCGCATCACCAGAACATGATGGTGTACGAGCTGAACAAGCTCGGCTACAGCACCAGCATCGCGACCAACGGCGCCCAGGCGATCGACGCCGTGGCGCAAGAGCGGTTCGACGTGGTCATGGCGGACATCAAGCTGAAGGACATGACCGGCATTGAGCTGTGCTGGCATCTGCGCACCGCCCAGGGGCTGCGGCACCTCTATCTGATTTTGATGATTCCCGGCAGCATGACCGACCAGTTCCACGAGTTGGTCGAGGCCGGGGCCGACGAGTTTTTGCGCAAGCCGCTGGATTGGAAATGGACGACGGCGCGGTTGCTGGCGGCCTCGCGCGTCGTGGCGATGCAGCGCGACCTGGAACGATTGGCGACCACCGACGCGCTGACCGGCGCGCTGAACCGCCGCCGCTGCCTGGAGCGCGGCGCGGAGGAGTTCACCCGCTCGCGCCGTTACGAGCGGCCCTTGTCGGTGGTGATGCTCGACATCGACCATTTCAAGAAGGTGAACGACACCCACGGCCACGCCACCGGCGACGAGGCCATCAAGATGACGGTGCGTTGCTGCAAGGCGTCCTTGCGGGCCTGCGACATCGTCGGGCGTTTGGGCGGCGAGGAGTTCGCCGTCGTCATGCCGGAAACCCCGCCGGTCAACGCCTTCACCGCCGCCCAGCGGGTGCGCGAACGGATCGCCGACTCGTCGCTTCCCCTGGAAACGGGCGGCGAGTTGCGGTTGACGGTCAGCATTGGTCTGGCCTGGATGACGCCGACGGATCGCGGCGTCGAACAACTCCTGGCCCGCGCCGACGCCGCGCTCTACCGCGCCAAGAATGGCGGGCGCAACCGGGTGGAGATGGAACCGTCGATCACCCTGCCGCGCTCGCTGGCGGGGTAGGCGGCGGCGGGGTAGGCGGCGGGGCAGGGGCCTTACAACCCCGTCGGCGTTCGGTCCTTGTCCGCCGTGCGGGTGGCGTTCTGTTCGATCAACGGCTGCAAGGCGGGGGCGATGCTTTTCAGCAATTGGGCGGGCAGGGCGCTGGTGAAGCGGTATTGATCGGAGTCCGGGCCGTGGACGAAGGCCGTCATCGTGCCAAAGAAACGGTCGCCGATGTAAAAGACAAAGGTCGCCGTCCGGTTCACCGCCTTGGAGTCCAACAGAACCCCGCCCGGCCCCCAGCGGTCGAGGCGATGGTCGCCGGTGCCGGTCTTGCCGCCCATCGGAATCGGGGCGCCGGTTGAATCCTTGAAGGCCCCCCAGACCCGCCGCGCCGTGCCGTTCTGCACCACGTCCATCAGGGCGCGGCGCGCGGTGGCGCAGACTTCGGGGCGCAGAACCCGCTTGCCGGTCAACGGCCCCAAGCCGACCTTGGCCTCGTAAGGCGTGTCGGCGGCGAAACGCAGAGAGGTGACGCGCACCGTCGGTTGGCGCATTCCGTCGTTCAGCAGCAGCCCGACCAGTTCGGCCAACGCCGCCGGGCGGTCGGCGGAGCTGCCGATGGCGGTGGCGAGCGACGGAATCAGCGTCTCGAACGGGTAGCCGACGCTGCGCCATTGCTCGGTGACGCGTTGGAAGGCGTCGGATTCCAAGCGGATGCGGATGCGGCTGTTCTGCGCCGCCTGCCCCTTTTTGAACAGCCAGCGATAGCTGTCCTGGCGCACGGCGGCGCTGGCCTCCAACGCGTCGGCGCGTTTGGCCGTCGGGTTCTGTTGCAGATAGGCGACCATCCACAACTCCAACGGATGGACGCGGGCGAGGTATCCCAGATCGTTCAGCGGGAATTTGTCCGGTCCGTATTTGGCGTAAAGCAGGCTGAGATCGCGGTCGCTCAACGCCGCGCCGGGCAGGCGGGCGCGCAGGAAGGCGGCGAACTCGCCCAACCCCGCCGAGGGCCGCGCGGTTCGGAAGATCACCGCCAGCCGGTGCGGGGCCGGGCGGACGCGGCTGGCCAGCAGGCTCAACGCCTCGTCCGGGCTGCGCTTGCGGTATTCGTTGTAGAAGCGGTTGAGGAAATCCGTCCCTTCCTTGTCGGCGAAGCGGGCCAGATAGGCTTGCCGGGCCGGATGGTTGGGATCGTGCAGGATGTCGTCGCTGTCGTCGCCGCCCTCGGCCATGTAAAACTGCACGACGTCGCGCATCAGCCGGATGAAGGGCAGGTTCACGCTGTTCCGCAAGGCCTCCTGGATCGTCATGATCCGGTGGTTGTCGTCCTTGTTGAAATTCACGAAGGCGTGCTGGCCGCCGCCGGTGAAAAACACCTCGCCGGGGTTGGCGGAATAACGCCGCTCCATCGCCGCCGCCAGCAGGCCGGGCAGCCCCCGGTCGGACGCCGCCGCCAGCCATTCCACCGCCCATTGGGTCAGCGGGTCGGACGCCTCCTCCGCCACGTCGTCCAGCGCGTCTTTGGGCAGATGGGCGTAGCGGTCGTGCAGTTCGGCGATGATCTCCAGATAGGTGAGCAGCGTGCGCAGCTTGGCGGTGGAGCCAAGATCGAGCTTCGCCCCCTCGTTGATGTCCAGCGGCTGGTCGAGATTGTCGGCCTGCACCCGCAGGTAATTGGCGTCATGCCCGCGTTCGTACAGCGTGACCGAATAGATGATTTTCGACAAATCATTGTTCTTGGCGTCGAGCAGCCGCTCGCCGGTCAGCCCCAGCGTTTGGGCGTAGGCCGGATCGTTCAGCTTGCCCAACACCTCCACCACCCGCTGTTGGGTGGGGGCGTCCAGCGTCGATCGCGCGGTCAGGTCCAGCCGGTCGAGCTGGTAGAGGCCCGGAACCCCCAGCATGGTCAACAGCTTGGCGCGGATGGCGTTGGTCGCCTTCTGCTCGATGAAGGAGGAATAGGGCGGGGCGGGCGGCTCCTCGCGGAAGGCCAGCGGCAGGGCGAGCGCAGCGTCGCGCAGGGCCTCGTCGATCACCCCGGCCTGGGCCAGCACGCGCAAATGGCTGTCGGCCAGCCGGTCGAGCGCGGCGCGGTCCTGGATCAGATAATAGGATGGGCGGCGCTGGGCCAGCAGCAGGGCCAACACCTGTTTGTAGGCCAGCGCCTTCAGTTGCAGCGGACGGAGATCCGCCGGGTCGTTGGTGGCGGCGTTGGCGGGCGTCGGTTCGCTCAGCACCCGCTGGGCGATGGCCAGATCGGTGCCGAACCACGCCCACAGCCCGTCGCCCAGCCCGTTCACCTCGCCGAATCCGGCCCGCGCGGTCAGCGGGGTGGAGTTCAGGTAATCGACCAGAATGCGCCGCCGAGCCTCGCCGGTGTCCTCGCCGTCCTGATAGGCGCGGACGCTGGCCGACGCCATTTGCCGCAGCTTTTCCACCCCGCCGCTGGTCTGGCCGTCGGGCGAATGGCGGTATTTCTCGATCTGCGTCGCCAGGGTGGAGCCGCCGGGGGAGCGCTGGCCGGGCCGGAAGGCCTGGACCGGCAGCATGGCGACCGCCCCGGCGAAGCGGTCCCACTCCACCGCCGGGTTGCGGCGCGGCTCGTCGGCGCGCAGCAGTTCGCGGTTTTCGATGAACAGCAGCGTGTCGGCGACCAGCGGCGGCACCTCGTCAAACCCGGCGAAGACCCGTTCGGGGTAGCGGGCGCTGTGCATGACATGGCCGTTGCGGTCCAGCAGCGTCAGCCCGGCCTGGGTTTTCTCGTGGTAGATCGGGAAGCCGCCGCCCGCCATGAAACGGTCCAGCGCCGGGGACAGCGCCGCCTGCGCCTCGATGGTGTAAAGCGGGCCGGACGGGTCGCCGGTCAGCGCCCGCAACTGGCCGGGCAGGGCGCTGTAGCCGAACCGCTCGTTGTACGGCCCTTGCGTGGGATAGCGCGCGGCGGGATTCGGCCCCTCGCGCAGGGAAAAGCCCATGGATTGCGCCAGCGGGGCCAACAGCCGGGCCTGGAGCCGGGAGGTTCGCATTTCCTCCCGCGCGGCGAATCCGGCAGCGGCGGCGGCCCCCAGCAGGGCCACCCCCAACGCGACCCGCCGCGTCCACGCCAAAGCGCCCCTCTGCGCCATTCCGGCCTCACATCCTCCACAGGGATCATGCTTGACGTTTCTACACGACCACGGGCGGACAGTAACGGTGTCATGGTAAAAAAGCTTTAATGCCTCCGCATAAGATGGGGCTGACTGGCCATGGGCGGCCCGGTGGTGATGAACGACGTTTTTGGGATGGATTTTCCAACGATCCGGAGGCGCCGCCCTCTGTTTCCGGATGGTTGGTCGGCCAGACGATCAGGCGAATTGCCGGATTCAGGCTTTTGGGGCGAAGAAATTTCATCCAAAACCAATCGCAGAAATTACAATTTATTTAAATTTGAATGGTTTCCCATGATGTGTGTCTAAATATAAATACAAGAGTATCGTAAAAGATAATCAACTGAATGATTTCGACGAAATAGAGATTCAATTAAGAGATTGATGAGGTCAAAGAAAATCACTTAAAAGTAACTCTCCTTGAAGCAGATCACGAAAAGAGATGAAAATGGTTTCATTCGCACCCGTAAAATTTGCCGTTCCTAGCTTGAAGGCGTTAACCGAGAAAGTCCTTGCAAGTGCAGCCGGCGGGGTGGCTGGCACGATGGCTGGGGCTGAAGCTGGGACCATCGTTGCTGGCCCCATAGGCACCGTCATTGGCGGCGTCGTCGGCGGCGTCGCGTCATATTTTGTTGGTGGGGAAATCCAGTCTCTGACAGCTGAGAGCGCATATGCCTTTTGCTTTTACATCGCCAACAATTCGTCATCATCTGTTCAGGTCGATGTCAGTGAAATTTTTGGATCAAAATACGCGACCTACACCGGAAATGTGACGGTGGAGCCGCAGACATCTCAGCAGATATTCTTTGCAATCAGTGACAGCACCATTCAGCAGGGGAGCACTCCTCTTCTGACTGTGGACGGAACTACGGTGAATTTCCGTTTTTGGTCTGGATTCACAAATGGAATGACCTATCAATACATCAATATTTTGGTGGGGGATGTAACCGTAGATACGTCGTCTCAGAACAACTCCAGCGTTGGCAATTGCACAATCGGCGTCGGCGGCAACGGTGGGCCGCTGATTTCAACGAACATTTGGGTCATCATTGAAAATGCCTGAAGCGTTTGATTGGTAAGAAGGCGGGGCGCGCGTTTCAAAAAGGTTGCGCGCCCCGCCGACTCCTTACCCCTCCAACAACGCCTTGGCCCGCGTCGCCAGCTCTTCCAGCGGCACTTCGATCTGTTCGCCCCGGATCAGATGCTTCAGCGTCGCCGTGCCGCGCGCCTTTTCGTCCGATCCCATCAGGACGGCGACCGGGATGCCGGTGCGGTCGGCGTATTTCATCTGTTTGGCCAGCTTGCCGCCGTCCAGTTGGATTTCCGTGTTGATCCCCGCCGCGCGCAGATCGGACGCGATGCGGAAATAATCCGCCGACAGGCTGGGATCCATCTGCGTCACCAGCACTTGCGCCGTCGGCGCGCCGTCCTTGATGAGACCGGCCTCCATCAATTGGTAGAAGAGGCGGGTGGCGCCGATGGAGATGCCGACGCCGGGCAGCTTCGACTTGGTGTAGTGGCTGGCCAGATTGTCGTAACGCCCGCCGGAACAGACCGAACCGATGCCGGGATGGTCGTTCAGGAAGGTCTCATAGACCGTGCCGGTGTAGTAATCCAGGCCGCGCGCGATGGCCAGATTGATGCGCACCGCGTCGTCCGGCACCTGGAAGGCGCGCAAGCCGTCAATGACGGTGGTCAGTTCGGCCACGCCCTGGCGAAAGGTGTCGTTGTCGATGCCCAGCGCGTTCAGCGCGGCCAGCGTGTCGGCGTTGCTCCCCTTGGCGTCGATCAGGGACAGGATGGTGTCGGCGGCGGTGTCGGCCATGCCCAGCCCGATCAGGCTGTCGCGCACCTTGTCGCGCCCGATCTTGTCGAGCTTGTCGATTTCGCGCAGCACCAGGACGCGGGCGTCGGCCTCGCTCACGCCCAACCCGTCGAGCAGGCCCAGCAGAACCTTGCGGTTGTTCACGTTGATGGTGAAGCCGCCGAAATTCAGCTCGGTGAAGACATGGTGGATGACCGCCGGGATCTCCGCGTCATATTGCGGCGACAGGCTGTCCTTGCCGATCACGTCGATGTCGCATTGGTAGAATTCGCGGAAACGCCCGCGCTGCGCCCGCTCGCCGCGATAGACCCGCTGGATCTGATAGCGGCGGAAGGGAAAGGCCAGATCGCGCTCATGCTCCGCCACGTAACGGGCCAGCGGCACCGTCAGATCGAAGCGCAGCGCCATTTCCGGCTTGTTGCCCTGCTGGATCGCGCCGGTGGACTGGACGAAATAGACCTGTTTTTCCGTTTCGCCGCCCGATTTGGTCAGCAGGGTCTCCACCGTCTCGAACACCGGGGTTTCGACGGGGAGGAAGCCGAACCGCTCGTAACCACGGCGGATGGTGTCCAGCAGGCGCTGGAACGCCACCTGATGGCGCGGCAACAGTTCCATCGTTCCGGGCGGGGTGCGGGGCGTAATCAGGCTCATCGACGGCATCCGGGCTGGCTGAAAGGTCACAGGCGAAAACTGGGCATTTTCTAGACCCTTTCGTCCGCGCCGTCACCTGCGCGGGGAAATTTTTCGAGCGGCCCGATTTTTTTTGGAAAAAGCGTGGAAGGAAAATCGGCGCGCCGACGTTCACCTAAGCACGGTCCCAACAGCGCGGATCGCTCTTCCAACAGGAGAACACACATGTCTGGCACCGTCTTTGGCGCGTTTGTTCGTTCGTCTGTTTCCACCTTGGCGTTTGCTGGTGTGTTGGCGGCGGGTCTGGCCGCCGGGTCGGCCTCGGCGGCTCTGGTTGAGCCGACGGCGACCGCCCCCAGCGCCGCGCCGACCGCCATCAACCCGACCGCCGCGCCGGTTCTGAAATCGACCCCGATCCAGGCCGCGCCGGGCGCGACCCAGACCTCAATCCAGGCCCCGGCCAAGCCCGCCGCCGTCCAGATCGCCTCGACCGCCAAGGCTGTCGAGATCAGCAAGACCCAAATCGAGGCCGTCGCCAAGGAGTTGGGCGCCAAGCCGTCGGACGCGCTGACCGGCCAGTTGACCAAATATCACAGCCAGATCCAGGCGGCGACCGCCCTGACCGACCCCGCCGCCAAGACCAAGGCCGTGACCGAGGCCCGCCAGCAACTCGCCGCCATCGGCGGCAAGCCGGTGACGCCCGAACAGGCCGCCAAGATCGACGCCATCCTCGGCGTCAAGTGACCGCTCCGCTTGCAACACCGCAATCCTGACCATTCAACGCCGTTCAGCGTTTCACACGGAGACAACCAAATGTCCGTTACCGTTTTTGGCGCGCGTGTTCGTTCCTCGATCTCGACCCTGGCCGTCGCCGGTTTGTTGACGGCGGGTTTGGCGGTTGGGTCTGCCTCGGCGGCCACCGCCGATCCGGCCCCGGCGCCCCAGGGCGCGGCCCAGACCTCGGCGTCCGCCCCGGCCAAATCGACCGCCGTCCAGATCGCTTCGACCGCCAAAGCCGTTGAAATCAGCAAGACCCAGGTCGAGGCCGTCGCCAAGGAGTTGGGCGCGAAGCCGTCGGACGCGCTGACCGGCCAATTGACCAAATATCACAGCGACATCCAAGCGGCGACCGCCCTGACCGACCCCGCCGCCAAGACCAAGGCCGTGACCGAGGCCCGCCAGCAGCTCGCCGCCATCGGCGGAAAGCCGGTGACGCCCGAACAGGCCGCCAAGATCGACGCCATCCTCGGCGTCAAGTGACCGCTCGCCCGTTGTAAAGCGGCCTCCCTGACGGGCGGCCCCCGTTCCGACCCTCCCACGCCGGCAGGAGGGCCAGGACCGCGCCGATCCCCAGAGGGGAACCCAGAGACCCGATCCTTTTTCCCCGCAAGCGTTGAGCCGGGGCCGCGATGGCGATAGAACGTCATCCAACGCCCTGTTTTCGCCCCAACGCCAGCGCCGGGAACCGCCATGACCCTCGACCGACTTGTGATCCGCCGTCCCGACGACTGGCATGTCCATCTGCGCGACGGGGCGATGCTGAAGGCGGTGTTGCCCTTCACCGCCCGCCAGTTCGGTCGCGCCATCGTCATGCCGAACCTGAAGCCGCCCGCCACCCACGCGGCGGACGCCGCCGCCTACCGCGACCGCATCCGCGCGGCGCTGCCCGACGGCGTCGCCTTCACGCCGCTGATGACCGCCTATCTGACCGACGGAACCGACGCCGAGGATCTGGCGCGCGGGTTTGAGGAAGGGGTGTTCGCCGCCGCCAAGCTCTACCCGGCCAACGCCACCACCAACAGCGCCCATGGCGTCACCAGCATCGACCGCATCACCCCGGTGCTGGAGCGGATGGCCGACATCGGCATGCCGCTGTTGATCCATGGCGAAGTCACCGACCAGAGCGTGGACATCTTCGACCGCGAGGCGGCGTTCATTGATTCGACGTTGGCCCCGCTGCTCGACCGTCACCCCAGCTTGCGCGTGGTGCTGGAGCATGTGACCACCGCCGACGCCGTGGCCTTTGTCCGCGCCCACGCCGCCAGCGGGCGGATCGGCGCGACCATCACGGCGCACCATCTGCTCATCAACCGCAGCCATATTTTCCAGGGCGGCATCCGCCCGCACCTCTATTGCCTGCCCATCGCCAAGCGCGAATCCCACCGCCTCGCGCTCGTCGAGGCCGCGACCTCCGGCGAGGCCCCCTTCTTCCTGGGCACCGACACCGCCCCACACACGGTGACGGCCAAGGAGGCCGCCTGCGGCTGCGCCGGTTGCTTCACCGCCGCCAATGCGCTGGAACTCTACGCCGAAGCCTTTGAGGACGCGGGCGCGCTCGACAGGCTGGAAGCCTTCGCCAGCCTGAACGGCCCGCGTTTCTACGGCCTGCCGCCGAACGAGGAGCGCGTGGTTCTGGAACGACGCCCGACCGTGGTTCCCGACGTGATCCTGGTCAGCGAGGGCGACGCCGTGTTGCCCTTCCGCAGCGGCGAAACCCTGCGCTGGAGCTTCGTCGGGGCGGCGTGAGGGTAGGCGCGGCGGCGTCTCAGCGCCGCCGCGCCGTGTTTTGGACCGTCGCAACCAGCGCGGCCCGCTGGTCGGCGTTCTTCGTTTCGCATTCCCACACCACCAGAACCGTCCAGCCCATCGCCTCCAACGCGGCGCGGGCGTTCGCGTCGCGCTGGCGGTTGCGGGCGATTTTGGCCTCCCAATACTCCCGCCGGGTTTTGGGAACGCGGTAGCGCGGGCATCCGTCATGGCCGTGCCAGAAGCAACCATGGACGAACAGGGCGATTTTCCGGCTGGGGAACAGGACGTCGGGCGTGCCGGGAAGCCGCTTGTCATGCAGGCGATAACGCAAACCGGCGGCCCACAAGGCGCGCCGGATGATTTTTTCCGGCGTGGTGTCGACGCTCTTCACCGCCCGCATGACGCGGGATCGCTCCGGGTCAATGTTCGGCGTCGTCTCCATCATCGGCGCCCTCGATTGTTACCGAAGTCTCTCCACCCAACGCGACGTAGCGCCGTTCGGCAAGCCACTGAAGCCGCTTTGCCTGTGTCAGCAAGGTTCGGCGCAAACCGCCCTGCACCTTTCGTTCGGCGATGACCTGAGCGAGGCGGCTGATGATGAGCGCGCGCCGGGCGTTGCGGAAATCAGGGTGCGAGCGGATGTCGCGAACTTCGTCCGATACGATTCGCTGGCGAAAAGACGGAGGTTCGTCAATTGCGAGGTTGGATGCCGGCGGGTCCTTTTCATTGAGAATCGCTTTGAATTGGCTTTCCTCAATGGCCCGTCGGTAGATCAGACTCTCCAGCGCGTCAAGGTGGGCCTTCGCCTTGATGAATTGTGGGGTCTTTTTGCTCTTTACGCCGACGTCCTGATATTGGGGCAACGGCCACACGGCAATTTCAAAGACCTCAAAGGGATCCAGCACCGACATTGCGACAGCGTCGGTGCGCTGATTCGTAAGGTGACGGCGAATGCGGGTCCGCAGCAGCTCGTTTGTCTGGCCCACATAGATTGGCTCGCCGTCATAATCATAAAACGCGTAAACGCCCCATTTGTAATTTCCAACCTTCAGACTCTCGCACGTCCCTGAACAGTCGAATGGAGTGTCGAGGAAAATTTCGAGATTCTTCCTCAAAGCATCGGTTTCAAACGGCGGCACATTCACCGCGTCAGATTTGCCGCTTTGCCCACCGCTCGATTTTTGTTTTTTAGCCATGATTCATCGCCGCAAGCACCCGTAACGCTCCATTCCACGCGCCGGACTTGGTCCGCGCGTCACCGGCTCATTCCGCCGCCAACTGCAAGGCGGATGACTGATTCGCGGCGAGAATAGGCTCGAAGAGGGTCTCCGCGAGATAACGAACCACAGGAACCGCGACGCCGTCACCGGCCAAATGGTAAGCGTCGTTGTAGCCAGAGGGCAGTTGATAGCTGTCCGAAAGCCCCATCAATCGGGCAGCCTCACGAGGCGACAGCAAACGGGACCGGACAACCGGACCATCGACGACGACGATGCTTTGGCGGGACGATCCCCCCGCCGGAGTGCGCAAGCATCCGGCGACGCCGTCAAACCGCACCTCCGCCCGTTGCGCTTTCACCCCATTTTCGACGCGCGTTCTCTTGTAAACGCTGCCCACCACCCTCCGCCCAGCCAACCGCGCAGCATCAACTTTGGCGCGATGACGTTCGTTCATCATGGACAAAAGAGTCGCTGTCTCTGCCGACGAATGCCATGCGACTCCGGTCGGATGATCTTCGATGACGTCGGCAAGTTGGCTCGTGCGTTGGGATGGCTCCCGCAGTTTCCACCAAATCCATTTCCGCTTTGCCTCAAAAGACAGTGGTTCAATCGCGGACAACAGCGCTTTGGGATGCCATGCGGGCAAAGCGCCATCCGATTGCAAAATGGCAGGCACGGTCAGATCGCCGCGCACCCCCAACACAAACAGGCGGGGGCGGGAGTGCGGCAGAAAAAGGCTGGCGTCGATCACCATGGCGCCGAACTGATAACCCGCGCCCGAAAAGGCCGCCGCGATCGCGGCAAAGTCGCGTCCACCATTGGAGGTCAGCGCGCCGTAAACATTTTCAAGCGCGATCAAACGTGGCGCTCGGCCTTCATCGCCCAACCGACGCATCAACCGCCAGAACGGCCAAAACGTTCCCGAGCGAGTCTGCTCTTTGGACGCCCAATGACCAATTCCTTCGTAATTGCCCGCCAAAGACAGATCTTGGCAGGGGAAGGAGGCCCATGACAAATCGGCGCAATCGGGCAGATCGGTCACGCTCACATGGTTGACGTCTTTCACCAAAAGCTCGTCGCCACCCCAATTCCGCCGATAGGCGGAGGCCTTCATGTCATCGAAATCATTGGCGAACGCGCAATGCCATTGGTCGCTCAATCCAGCGCGAGCCATGCCTCCGCCAGCAAAGAACTCATAAAACTTAGGCATTCCGCATCCTCACTCTTTCTCCAACGGGAACAGGCGAACTCCAGTCATTCTGTCCTGCGCACGTTGAAGCACCTCATCCATTGCGCGATATTGTGCGGCTGTTTTCGCAAAATTCACGGTTGGCTATGCGCCAAGGCGGTGAATTTTGGCATCATAATGGCGCCTCGGCAAGGGGGGGAACTGCGATTTAGAAAGAAACATAACGGGAACGCGTTGAGCCGAAGAGCGGGGGATTAACCTCTGCGCAACTTCGCGCACGGGACAACCAACGCCTGTTTGCCGCCCCTCACCCCACTGCGAAGCGCAGGAACGCGACCCGCGTGTCGCCGTAGCGGCGTTCGTCCAGCGCGGTGAAGCCGGGGGGCGGGGGCAGGGGGTCGCGGTCGCCGACTTCGACGATGGCCACGGCGCCGTCGGCCAGCCAGCCGTTGCAGGTCAGCCCCACCAGCGCCAGCGGGGCCAAGCCCTGGGCGTAGGGCGGGTCGAGGAACAGCAGGCCGCAAGGGGCGCTGGCCGGGGGCGGGCGGGTGGCGTCGGCGCGCAGGACGGCGGCGACGTCTTCCTCGCCCAGCGTGGCGATGTTGGAGCGCAGGGTGGTCAGCGCCGCTTTGCCGCTGTCGAGGAAGCTGCACCGCGCGGCGCCGCGCGACAGGGCTTCCAACCCCAGCGCGCCGGTGCCGCAAAACACGTCGGCGGCGACCACGCCCTCGATCTCCGGCGCCCAATCGGCGTGGGCGAGGATGTTGAAGATCGCCTCGCGCGTGCGGTCGGTGGTGGGGCGGGTGTCGCGGCCTTCGGGCGCGGCCAATCGGCGACCGCGATGCTTACCGCCGACGATCCGCACCGGGGCCTTCCTTGCGTGGGCCAGTCTTTTTGGCCGCATCCTTGCGCGGGCGTTCCACGCGCTGACGGTCGGTGCGGCCATCCCGCTTCTTCACACCGGCGGGCGCGCCAGCCTCGGCGGGCTTGGCCGTCGGCTTCGGAGACGGCTTAGCCCCCGAATGGGGCGCGGCGGACTTCGCGGCGAAGGGCTTGCCGCCCTCCTTGCGCTCCGGCCTCGGGCCGCCGGACTTCGGATGGTCCGATTGGGGACGGTCTGACTTGGAACGCTCCGACTGCGAACGTTCCGCTTTCGGGCCAGCCGATTTCGGGCGATCCGCGCGGGCGTCGGGCTTGGCGCCGTCAAAACGCGGACGGGTCGGTTTGCCACCCTCCGGCTTGCCGCCATCGGCTTTCGAACCATAAGGCTTGCGCGGGCGGGCCTCTGTCGCGTCGCGGGATTCGCTTCCCCGATGATCCGCGCGGGCGTCGGGCTTCGCGCCGTCAAAACGCGGACGGGCCGGTTTGGCTCCTTCCGGCTTGCCGCTTTCGGCCTTCGGGCCATAGGGCTTGCGCGGACGGGCCTCCGCCGCGTCGCGCGATTCGGCGCCCCGGCGATCCGGGCCGCGATGATCGTCGCGGTGTTCGGGCTTGCCGCCGCTGCGGGTCGGCTTCGCTCCGGGATTGGCCCCCGAATTGGCGTCATCCAACGACAGGGTGCGGCCCCGCGTCGGGCGTTCGGGGCGGTCGCCAGCGTCCTCGCCGCGTTTGAAGGTCGGTTTGAAGCTTGGCTTGCCATCGGCGCGGCGGGCGGCGGGCTTGGCGTCGTCGCCGGTCCAGGCGGCTTGCGCTTCCAACCGCTTGGTCGCCGAACGGGGTGCGCGCAGCGGGGCGGCCTGCGGAGCGTCCGACTTGCGGGCGACCTCGACGCGGGCGCCGCTGCGGCTGCGGGTTTCGGTGATTGGCGGCGGGGCGGCCTTGACGGTGGCGCTGGCCTCGGCGCGGGCCTTGGCGCGCAGCTTGGTGTTCGACTCGCCTTCGCCCACCACCGAATCGCCGGTGAAGTAATTGGCGATCTGTTCGCGGACGATGCGCTTCGGCACCTCCTCGACGCCGCTTTCCTCCAGCTTGCCGAGTTGGAAGGGGCCGTAGGCGACGCGGATCAGCCGGTTGACGACCAGCCCCATGGCCTCCATCACCTTGCGGATCTCGCGGTTCTTGCCTTCCTTCAGGGCGACGGTCAGCCAGGCGTTGCGGCCCTGGATGCGGTCGAGCACGGCCTCAATCGGGCCGTATTTGACGCCGTCGATGGTCGGACCCTTGGCCAGAGCGGCCAGCTTGATCTCGTCCACCTCGCCGAACACACGCACGCGGTAACGGCGGGTCCAGCCGGTGGCGGGCAGCTCCAGGAAGCGCGCCAGCTCGCCATCGTTGGTCAGCAGCAGCAGCCCTTCGGTGGTCAGGTCGAGCCGACCGATGGAGACCACGCGCGGCAATTCCGGCGGCAGACGGTCGAAAACGGTTTCCCGCCCCTTCTCGTCGCGGGCCGAGGTCACAAGGCCCGAGGGCTTGTAATAGCGCCAGAGCCGGGCGGGTTCCGGTTCGGGAATCACCTTGCCGTCGACCTGCACGATGTCGCCGGGGCGGACCACGCAAGCGGGGGTGGCCAGCGTCTGGTTGTTGACGGCCACGCGCCCTTCGGCGATCCAGCGTTCGGCGTCGCGGCGCGAGCACAGGCCGGCGCGCGCCAGACGTTTGGCGATTCGTTCGCCGCCCTCAGCGGAGGAGGCGGCGTTCTGGTCAGTATCGGACATATCCATAAGCCGGACCATAGGGCCAGATTGTCCCGCCCGCAACACGAGTCCCGGCCCTTTCCCCCGCTTTTGCGCCGGAATCGGGTTGACGGGCGGCGAATCCGCCGGGCAGGCTGCCCGCGCCATGCCGCTGATCCCCAACCGCCCGTCTTTCATGCAGCTTGCCTTCGCCGACGCCGAGGCCGCCGCCCGCCGGGGCGAGGTGCCGGTCGGCGCGGTGATCGTCGATCCGGCGACCAACGCCGTGCTGGCCCGCGCGGGCAACCGAACCGAAGAACTCTTCGACCCCACGGCCCACGCCGAAGTGCTGGCGATCCGCGCCGCCTGCGCCGCCGTCGGCCAGCCGCGTTTGCCCGGCTGCGACCTGTATGTGACGCTGGAACCTTGCGCGCTGTGCGCCGCCGCCATCAGCTTCGCCCGCATCCGCCGGGTGTATTTCGGCGCTTACGATCCCAAGGGCGGCGCGGTGGACCACGGCCCCCGCTTCTTCGGTCAACCCACCTGCCACCACGCGCCGGACGTTTACGGCGGCATTGACGAAATGCGCGCGGGCGCGCTGCTGCGGGATTTTTTCAAAGAGCGGCGGTGAGCGCCATGCGCGCCGCGTCCAAAAAACGCGCGGCGCTGGCCAGATGCCTTTCGGCGCGCTGCCTCGTGATGTCTGCCGCCGGTTGTTCGTAATCCGTCACCAGCCGGTCGCGCAACGCCGCCGCCAGCGCTTGGGCGTGCTCCATCGGCAGCAGGCCGGGTTTGGCGATGTGGTCGTAGAACAGCGTTTGCACGCCGGTGTGCGATTTCGACATCAGCCCCTTGGTGGCGAGCATGGCGAGCGCGCCCAACTCCATCGCCAGATGCGCACGGTTCACGCAATCCCGCTCAAAGCCGCCGTCCAGCAGATGGCGCGCCGCCAGCAAGGCTTCCTCCGCCCGCTCCAGGCGCTGCACGGGCGTCGTCGTCACACCGGGATCCCGTGGGCGCGCAGGTCGCGGATCAGCGGGTGCTGAGAATGGCGCAGATCCTCGACCGACAGGACCAGCGGTTGGACGACCCGCCCGGCCTCCATGGTCGGCACGAACACGGCGTCCATGATGCGGTCGGCCTCGCCCAACGGATCGTCGGGCCGGTCGGTCAGCACCACCGCCAGATCAAGGTCGGAATCCTCGCGATAATCGTCGCGCGCCCGTGATCCGAACAGCAAAACCGCTTGCAGACGCGGGCCGAACAGACGTTCGGCGCCGCTGCGGAAGGCGGCCACAGCCGCGCGGGTTTTCGGGGCGGTGTCCATGACGGCGCTCGACCCTCTCCGTTGCGAAGACGCGTCCAGAATAGCCCAAGCGGCGGGGGTTTGACAGCGGGTCGGCGACGCGACCCGCCAGCCTTACCGCCCCACCGCGCGCCAGCCGATGTCGCGGCGGCAGAAGCCGCCGGGCCAGTCCAGGGCGTCCACGCCGCGATAGGCCGCCGCTTGCGCCTGCGCCACGGTCGGGGCCAGGGCGGTGACGCCCAGAACGCGCCCGCCGACCGACAGCACGCGGCCATCCTCGGCGCGCTTGGTGCCGGCGTGGAAGACCGTCACCGACTCCACCGCGTTGGCGGCGTCCAGCCCCTTGATTTCGGTGTTTTTCAGGTAGTCGCCGGGATAGCCCTGCGCCGCCATCACCACGCACAGCGCGGTTTGCCCAGCCCAACGCAGATCGATGCGGTCCAGCGCCCCGTCGGCGGCGGCGACCAGGGCGGCCAGCGCGTCGGACTCCAGCCGCGCCATCAGCGTCTGGCATTCCGGGTCGCCGAAGCGGACGTTGAACTCCAGCGTCTTCGGCGTCGGGCCGTCCGGCGTCTGCACGATCATCAAACCGGCGAACAGCACGCCCTTGAAGGGACGGCCTTCCGCCGCCATGCCCTTGACCGTCGGCACGACGATCTCGCGCATCACGCGGTCCTGAAGGTCGGGCGTCAGCGCCGGGGCCGGGGAATAGGCGCCCATGCCGCCGGTGTTGGGGCCGGTGTCGCCGTCGCCCACCGCCTTGTGGTCCTGGGCCGAGGCCATCGGCAGCGCGTTGTCGCCGTCGCACAGCGCGAAGAAGCTGACCTCCTCGCCGTCCAGGAACTCTTCCACCACCACTTCGGCGCCCGCCGCGCCGAAACGTCCGTCGATCAACGCCTCGTCAATCGCGGCGAAGGCCTCCTCCGCCGTGCGGGCGACGGTCACGCCCTTGCCCGCCGCCAGACCGTCGGCCTTGACCACGATGGGCGCGCCATGCTGGCGGACATAGGCCTTGGCGGCGTCGGCGTCGGTGAAACGGCCATAAAAGGCGGTCGGCACGCCGTATTTGGCCAGAATGTCCTTCATGAAGCCCTTGGAGCCTTCCAGGGCGGCGGCGGCGGCGCTGGGGCCGAAGGCCTTGATCCCGATGGCGTTCAACTTGTCCACCAGACCCAGCACCAGCGGACCTTCCGGGCCGACGACGACGAAGTCGATGGCGGTGTCCTGGGCGAAGCGGACCAGCGCGTCCACATCCTCCGCCCCGATGGCGACCAGGGTCGCGACGTCGGCGATCCCGGCGTTGCCCGGCGCGCAATAGAGCGCGTCGCACAGCGGCGACTTGGCGATGGCCCAGCACAGGGAGTGCTCGCGCCCACCCGAACCGACGACGAGGACTTTCATGACGCAACGCCCCTTCTGCGCTTGTTGCCGACAGCGCGCCTTGTATCATGCCGACGCCATGACTCAAGATTTTGATGCCGCCCTGCCGCCCGCCCTGCCGCTCATCGCGCCCGAGCCGCGCCCCGGATCCAACCTGCCGGAATTCACGGTCGGCGATCTCGCCCGCCGTCTGAAGCGCAGCATCGAGGAGGAGTTCGGCTTCGTCCGCGTGCGCGGCGAGATCTCCCAACCGAAGAAACACAGCTCCGGCCATTGCTATCTGCGTCTGAAGGACGACACGGCGGTGATCGAGGCGGTGTGCTGGCGCGGGACCATGTCCAAGCTGGCGATCAAGCCGGAGGAGGGGTTGGAGGTCATCGTCACCGGGCGGATGACCACCTATCCGGGCCGCTCGCAATATCAGCTCATCATCGAATCGATGGAACTGGCGGGCGAAGGCGCCCTGCTGAAAATGCTGGAGGAGCGCAAGCGCCGTCTGGCCGCCGAAGGGCTGTTCGAGCCGTCGCGCAAGAAACCGATTCCCTTCCTGCCCGACGTGATCGGCGTCATCACCTCGCCCACCGGGGCGGTGATCCGCGACATCCTGCACCGTCTGAGCGACCGTTTCCCCCGCCATGTCCTGATCTGGCCGGTCGCCGTCCAGGGCGAACGGGCGGCGGCGGAGGTGACGGCGGCGATCCAGGGCTTCAACCGCATCCAGCCCGGCGGCCCGGTGCCGCGCCCCGATCTGCTGATCGTCGCGCGCGGCGGCGGGTCGCTGGAAGATCTGATGGCCTTCAACGAGGAAAACGTCGTCCGCGCGACGGCGGCCAGCGCCATTCCGCTGATTTCCGCCGTCGGCCATGAAACCGACACCACGCTGATCGACCACGCGTCCGACCGCCGCGCCCCCACCCCGACCGCCGCCGCCGAAATGGCGGTGCCGGTGCGCGGCGAGTTGCTGGCGCAGGTTCTGGACGACGAGCGCCGCCTGCTGGCCAGCGCCGGGCGTCTGCTGGCCGAACGGCGCAACCGGGTGGAAGGGCTGGCGCGCGGCCTGGGCGATCCCCGCGCCCTGCTGGAAGGCCACGCCCAACGGCTGGACGACCGGGCGGAGCGACTGACTTTGGCGGCGGCGGCGTTGGTCGAGCGGCGGCGGACGCGGGTCGGCGAATTGGCGGCGAGCCTGCGCCACCCGCGCGACCAGTTGGCGCAAGCCGGGCAAAAGCTGGCCGGCGAGGCCCGCGCCCTGGACCGCGCGCTGCGCCACGCGGTGACGATGGCGGAAAGCCGTTATCAGCGCGTCGCCGGTAGGCTGTCGCTGACCCCGGCCCGCCACCGTCTGGACGACGGCGCCCGCCGTCTGGCCGATCTGTCGCCCCGGCTGGAGCGCGCCTTCGGCAAGACCATCGCCGAACGCGGCGCGAAGCTCGACGCGCTTGGCCAATTGCTGGAGAGCTACAGCCACAAAAGCGTGCTGGCGCGCGGCTTCGCCCTGGTGGAGGACCGCGACGGCAAACCGATCACTTCGGCCAGCCAGACAAGCCCCGGTCTGGCGGTGACGCTGCGCTTTGGCGACGACAGCCGCGTTGACGCCACGGTGGACGGCGGCGAGGCCAAGGCGGAGAAGAAACCGGAGGCCAAGAAGGCGCGCGCGGTTCCGGTGCAGGGGAGTTTGTTTTAGGGCGCCGCACGCCCAATCTGAAACAGAGCGACGCTCTGAAATCGGTGAAACTGGGGAGAAATTCCAACGCAAGAACCGGATATTGAGCGGCTTTCATTTTGCCTAGATCTGCGTCTCCAGTCTAGGAGATACAAGATATGGCGATTTTGCGTGATAAAGTGGCGATTGTGACGGGCGCGTCTTCGGGGATTGGCCGGGCGACGGCGATGCTGTTTGCCTCCGAAGGGGCGGCGGTGGTGGTGAACGCGCGAACAGGCGCCGCCCTGGATGAGGTTGTCGCCGCCATCATGAACAAGGGTGGTCGGGCGCGGGCCGTGGCGGGGGATGTCGCCGACGAAGACACGCAGGTTGCGTTGGTCAAAACCGCACAAACCGCGTTTGGCGGCTTGGATGTCGCGTTCAACAACGCCGGTCTGGTTGGCGCGGTCAAACCGCTGGCCGAGATCACGTTGGAGGAGTGGAATCAGGTCTTGTCCGTCAACCTGACGGCAGCCTTTTTGGGCGCGCGGCATCAGCTTCCGGCGCTGCTTGAACGTGGCGGCGGAACGCTGGTGTTCACCTCCAGCTTTGTCGGAACCAGCGTCGGCCTTCCCGGCATGGCCGCATACGCTGCGGCAAAAGCCGGGCTTATGGGATTGGTCAAAGGACTGACGGCGGATTACGCGGCCCAAGGTGTCCGGGCGAACGCCTTGCTGCCGGGCGGCGTGGACACGGCCATGGCTGGGGACACGGCGCAACGGGAGTGGGCGGCTGGATTGCACGCGCTCAAGCGCATCGCGCGGCCCGACGAAATCGCGCAGGCCGCGTTGTTCCTGGCAGGGCCGATGTCCAGCTTCGTGGCGGGATCGGCTCTTTTCGCCGATGGGGGCAACGCGGCCGTCAAATAATCGGGCGAAGCGGCGTGACAGACGAGAGGGTTGACGCAGTTACCCTCTCGGCCTGGCTTTGACGCCGTTTGGCGGGTTTTCAGCGACAGACGCGCGGCCTGGGTCGCGTTTCTGGCATTCCAGCAGGATGTCGCGGGCGATGGGCGCTGCCACGGTGGAGCCGCCGCCGCCATGCTCGACGAAGACGCAGCAGGCGTAGCGCGGGGCTTGGACGGGCGCGAAGGCGACGAACAGGGCGTGGTCGCGCTCGCGCCATGGGATGTCTTCGTTCTTCTTCACGCCGGTGCTGCGTTCAGCCATCGAGATGCGGCGGACCTGGGCCGACCCGGTCTTGCCCGCCAACTCGAACCCCGCCTCAACGATGCGGGACTTGTAAGCGGTGCCGTTCGGCGCGTTGGAGACCTCGTACATGCCGCGCAGGACAAGGTCGAGATTCTCCTTTTTTACCCCCAGACTGGGCCAACTGGTCTGTTCGCCGCTGACCGATTTGATTTGCCGGGTCAAATGCGGCTTCACCGCGTAGCCGCCATTGGCCAAGCGGCTGGTCATCACCGCCAATTGCAGCGGCGTCGCCAGCACATAGCCCTGGCCGATGGAGGCGACCAGCGTTTCGCCCATGTCCCAGCCCTTGCCGTAGGTCGCCTTTTTCCAGGCGATGGACGGGATCACGCCGGGCCGCTCGTGCGGCAAATCCAACCCGGTGCGGTCGCCCAAGCCAAAACGCCGCGCCATTTCGGCGATGCGGTCCACGCCGACCCGGCGCGACACGTCGTAAAAGAACACGTCGCAGGAATGGCGCAGGCCGCCGACGATGTCGACGGTGCCGTGACCGCCCTTTTTCCAGCAATGGAATCGGTGGTCGCCCAATTCCATGTAGCCAGGGCAGAAGACGGAGTGATGACTGTTGATCGCGCCCGATTCCAACCCGGCCAGCGCCACCATCATCTTGAAGGTGGAACCCGGCGGGTATTGGCCGACCACCGCCTTGTTGTTCAGCGGAGTCGCTGGGTTGGACAGCAGTTCTTCCCACAGTTCGGCGTTGATGCCCAGGGTGAATTGGTTGGGATCGAAGCTGGGGTGGGAGCACAGCGCGTAGATGCCGCCGGTGTGGATGTCCATCACCACGGCGGACGCGCTTTGCTCCTGCGCCAGACGTTGCTGGACGTAGCGCTGCATGCCCATGTCGATGGTCAGTTGGATTTCGCGGCCCGATTGGCCCTCGTCGCGCGACAATTCGCGGATGACGCGGCCAACCGCGTTCACCTCCAACTGGCTGGTTCCGGCGGTGCCGCGCAGAATTTTTTCGTGAAACTTCTCGATGCCCGCCTTGCCGATGCGGAAGCCGGGCAGGGACAGCACGGGATCGCTGTTGCCGCTCAACTCGGCCTCAGACACCGCGCCGACATACCCCATGATGTGGGCCAGCGAGTCAGCCTGCGGGTAGTGGCGGATTTCGCCAACCTCAATGGCCACGCCCGGCAGATCGGGGGTGTTCATTTCGATGGTCGCCACCTGCTCCCACGACAGGTTTTCGCGCACGGTGACGGGGACGAAACGGCGTTTGCGGTGCAACTCGCGCAGCACCCGGCGGCGGTCGCCCTCGGTCAGCGGCACGATGCGGGAAATCTTGTCCAGCGTTTCCTGAATGTTGCGCGTCCGCTCCGACACCACGACGACGCGGTAATTCTGCTGATTGATCGCCAGCGGCGTGCCGAAACGGTCGATGATGGTGCCGCGCGACGGCGCGATCAGCCGCAGGCTGATGCGGTTTTCCTCGGCCAGCATGGTGTAGCGCGCCGACTCAATCACCTGAAGGTAATAGAGCCGTCCGACCAGCGCGGACAGGCCAGCCAGCTTCAACCCGCCCAACACCAGGGCGCGGCGGCTCAGCAATCGGGATCGGTCGGTGTCGCGGTCGATGGAACTCATGAAGCCCTGAGGGAAACCCCGTTACCCGTTGAGGAAGGCGCGGTGAACCCGGATCAGCAACCACCCCAGCGCCGGGAACATCGCCACGGTCAGCAGCCCTTGGAACAGGGCCGGTTTGAGCGGCAGGATGGTGGCGTTCAGCACCGAAAAAGCCAGCCATTGCAGAAAGGCCGCGCCGATCATCACCATGGCGAAGCCGATCCACAGCAGAACGAAGGTGCTGGCCAGGAAGACCCGGCGCTGATTCATCACCGCCCATTGCGCCACGACCAGCATCAGGGCGTTCACGCCCAGCGGCCCGCCGATCAACAAATCTTGCAACAGCCCAATCAGAAAGGCCACCCCCGGCCGCATCAGGTCAGGTCTGTGGATCGTCCAGTAATAGACGGAAATCAGCGTCAGGTTCGGGGCGACGGGGGCGTAAGCCGGGACGGGGATGCGGATCATGCCGACCAGCACCAGCATCGCCGTAACGGCGAAGGGCGCAAGATTGCGCCCCGCCTTGTCCAGCCTTTGCCAGAAGGTTGTGGTCATCTCCACACGCTTGCGCCCATCGGTTTCGCGCCCACGCGCCTTACTTCCATTCGGGCGAGGAGTCGAATTCTGTGCCGGGTAGGCCGAAATCGACCAGGCGCAGATGCTCAACCCGCGACAGATCGGTGTTGGGCAGCACACGGACGCCGCCGCGCTCGCTGACGGAGGTCACGACGCCCACCTCCAGACCGGGGGGAAACAGCCCGCCATGGCCCGAGGTGACGACGCGCTCACCCACCTGCACCGGCGATTCCGGCGGCAGATAGAGCAGTCTGGCTTGATCGGAATTGTCCCCGGCCAGCACCGCGCGTTGGCGGGAGCTTTCCAGAATGACCGGAACGCGGGCGTTGATGTCGGTCAGCAGCAGAACCCGCGACGACCATTCGCCCACCTCGATCACCCGACCAATCAGACCGGCCCCGGCCAAGGCGGCTTGTCCCTTTTTCACCCCGTCGCGCCGCCCCGCCGTCACCACCAGGGTGCGGACGAAGGAGCTGCCGGGCGTGGCGATGACGCGGGCGGTGATGAAATTGACCGACGGTTCCGGGGTGACGCGCAGCAGGGTGCGCAGGCTGGCGTTTTCCGATTCCAGCCGCAGCGCCGCTTGCTTCCATTGCAGCAGACGCGCGTTTTCGGCCTTCAACCGCTGATTTTCATCAAAGGCGTTTTCGACCTCGACCACCGATTCGATGACGCGGGCGGCGGTGGCGGCGGGGCGGGAAATCGCGTCGAGGATCGGCGAAAAGGCGTCGGTCACGCGCGCCCGCGCGGTGTCCACCGACAGCGATTCGATCTTGCCCACCATCATCAGGGCAATCGACGCCAAGACCAAAAGCAGAAAGGAAAAGCGGTGCGCCAGTGCCCGCAACGGAGCGGCAAGACGCACGACAGAGCCGGAGGAGCGAGGCTTCACAGGAAATTCCCGTCCAAATACGGGGGTGTCTCCGGCTCTTACACCCTACCTATGGCGAAAGAACCGGAGGCCTTCGAGACATACACCAATCAGTAGGCGCTGACCAAGACGTTTCGCAGGGTCTTCATCTCTTCCAACGCCCGGCCCGTTCCCAGAGCGACGCAGGACAGTGGGTCGTCGGCGATGGACACCGGCAGGCCGGTGGCGTGGCGCAGGACGAAATCGAGGTTGCCGAGCAGCGCGCCGCCGCCGGTCAAGACGATGCCCTTGTCGACGATGTCGGCGGCCAGTTCCGGCGCCGTGTGCTCCAGCGCGACCTTCACCGCCTCGACGATGGCGGAGACCGGCTCCGCCAACGACTCGGCGATCTGCCGTTCGGAGATGATGAGTTCCTTGGGCACACCGTTCATCAGGTCGCGGCCCTTGATCTCCAGGATGCGGCCTTCGCCGTCTTCCGGCGGGCAGGCCGACCCGATTTCCTTCTTGATCCGCTCCGCCGAGCCTTCGCCGACCAGCAGATTGTGGGTGCGTCGGATGTAGCCGATGATGGCCTCGTCCATCTTGTCGCCGCCGACGCGGACCGAACGCGAATAGACGATGCCGCCCAGCGACAGCACGGCCACTTCGGTGGTGCCGCCGCCGATGTCGACGACCATCGAGCCGGTCGGCTCCGTCACCGGCAGCCCGGCGCCGATCGCGGCGGCCATCGGCTCTTCGATGAGGAAGACGCGGCGGGCGCCGGCGGCTTCCGCCGATTCCTGGATGGCGCGGCGTTCAACGGCGGTGGACCCCGACGGCACGCAGATGATGACCTGCGGGCTGGCGAAGCTGCGGCGGTTGTGAACCTTGCGGATGAAATGCTTGATCATTTCCTCCGCCACCTCGAAATCGGCGATGACGCCGTCGCGCAGGGGGCGGATGGCCTGGATGTTGCCCGGCGTGCGGCCCAGCATCATCTTCGCTTCGTCGCCAACGGCGAGAACCTGCTTCTTGCCGCGCACGTTGGCGATGGCCACCACGGACGGCTCGTTCAGCACGATGCCTCGCCCCTTGACATACACCAAGGTGTTGGCCGTCCCGAGGTCGATCGCCATGTCGGCGGACAATACGCCAAGCAGTTTGGAAAGCATGGAGTTGACGGACTCTTCAAAGCGGTTGAGACGGCCTTGTCAGCGGCATGGCATAGCACGTCCGCCGACGGTTCCATAGACGAATGCACCGGCACGCTCAAGCGCCGAGTGCGCCCGAACGCGAAACTCTCGCCGTCGATCCACCGCCCGACGACGGCGTCGAGCGGCGGCGATGGCGTTTCTGGCGAGGCGAAGGGGGCGGGAAGCGCGAGCGGGGCGAGCCGCAGGCTGCAAAAGCGCCCCTTGTTCGTCTCGGCCCTGTCTAGGCCGATTCATGCTGCGCCGCAACGGGATTGTGACGAAAAGCGACGGCGCGGGCTGGCGCTCAATGCTCCCCGGCGTTCTTGCTCGGGCCGTGGCGGTGGCCTTCCAAGCGGTCCATCAACGCCAGCAACACGCCCGACACGACGAAGGTCATGTGGACGATGACCAGCCACATCAGCTCGTCATGCGCCACGTTGGGCAGATTCATGAAGGCCTTGAGCAGATGAATCCCGGAAATGGCGACGATGGAGGCGATCAGCTTCAGCTTCAGCCCGCTGAAATCCACCTTGCCCATCCAATCCGGGCGGTCCTCGTGGTTGGCGACGTCGATCTTCGAGACGAAATTCTCATAGCCGGAGAAGATCACCATCAGCAGCAGATTTCCGGCCAGCGACAGGTCGATCAAGGTCAGGACCGCCAGCAGCACGTCCTTTTCCGCCATGTCCAGCACATGCGGGACTATGTGGAAGATTTCTTGGGTGAATTTGACCAACAGCAGGGCCAACGCGATCACCAGCCCAAGATAAAAGGGCGCGAGCAGCCAGCGGCTGGCGAAAATGATCTGTTCAAAGCGGCGTTCGATCATGGCGAGCATCGTCGTCCGTGGCGTTTGGGTGCGGGACGCCTGGCTTGTGGCCGAAGCCTTGGCGCCCGATATCCCGCCTTGTGACAGTGCTGCGCTGCAAAATCAACCCTTCCGGCCCGCAAGTTTGGTTCACAAAGCGTGTCGAGGCGCAACGATCTGGTCAGGGCCGTCATGGTCCGGTAACGTTTCGTCGCTATGGTGCCGCTTGGTAAACATCCTGTTGCCCGCCGCTTGGAAAGGTCCGCATTGATGACGAACTCCACCCCGCACATCGTGTCCGCGTTCGAGGACGCCCTGAAGCGGCTGAAGTCCGCCATCGTCCAAATGGCGGGCGCGGCGGAAACCCAGCTCGATCAGGCGCTGACCTGCCTGACCCAGCGCAACCCCGATCTGGCGCTGGAGATCGTCCGCGCCGACGCCCGGCTCGATTCCTTCGAGCATGAGATCGAGGCCCATTGCATGCGCCTGCTGGTGCTGCGCCAGCCGGTGGCCGACGATCTGCGCGAGGTGGTCGCCGCCCTGAAGATCGCCGCCAATCTGGAGCGGGTTGGCGACCACGCCGCCAATTCGGCCAAGCGCGCGGCGGCCATCGAGGTGTTCCCCGACACCGCCCCGCTGCTCGGCCTGCCCAATCTGGGGCGGCTGGTGCGCGAGCGGCTGACCAGCGTCATCGACGCCTATGTCGACAACGACGCGGCGGCGGCCATGCGGATTTGGAGCACGGACGACGAGGTGGACGCGCTCTACACCAGCCTGTGCGCCGAGATCGAACGGTCGGCGGAAGCCTCGCCCGGCCAATTCTCCGCCCACATGCATCTGATGATGATCGCCAAGAATCTGGAGCGCATCGGCGACCACGCGACCAACATCGCGGAGGTGGTGCATTACGTCAGCACCGGGCGGCCCCTGTTGGACGAGCGCCCGAAGGCTGACCGTTCCTGCGACCCGGCGCCCTGATCGCCTGAGGGGATTGGTGATTCTCGGCAACGGCGGGCGGGCAAAAACGCATCTTATATGACAGGACTATGGAAAAAATGTTTCGGCGGGTCCAGGCTGCCGAAACATTCCATCCTGTTTTCGAAACGATCGCCCGCCATGACCGACGCCCTGATCCGCCTGTACGACGCCATTCTTGAGCGCAAGGACATGGACCCCGCCGAGTCCAAGACCGCGCGGTTGATCGCCGCCGGGCCGAAGAAGATCGCCAAGAAGGTCGGGGAGGAGGCGGTCGAGGTGGCGCTGGACGCCATGAACGAGGACCGCCAGGGCGTCATCAACGAAAGCGCCGACCTGCTGTACAATCTGTCGGTCCTGTGGGCGACCCTGAACATCCGGCCGGGCGACGTGTTCGACGAGATCCGGCGGCGGGAAGAGCTGTACGGCATCGCCGAAAAGCTGCCCAAACCGGCCGGCGGCGCGGGCAAGTAACCCGCCTGTTTTCCAATCAGCGCACCCCCAGTTGAGTCAACACCGGCAGCCGCCGGGCGGTGAAGATCGCGTGGCGGCGGCGCAGTTCGGCGAGGTTTTCCTCCGCGCTCTCACAATAGTGGCCGTCGCGGCCCAGCCGGGCGCCGTCCGCTGAAAGATGGGTCCAGGCCCGTTCCGCCGGATCCTCGTCCTGGCGGGCGGCGAGCAGGAACAGCGCCTCGATCCGCGACACCGCCACCCCCGATCCCAGCAGCGGCGCGGCCAGATGGCCGGGCGCGTCGTCAAAACGGTGACGCTCCAGCACCGCCGCGTTGAAGCGGTCGGCCTGCGCCTGCCGGTCGCCGGTCGCGTCCTCGGCCAGAGCGGGGGCGACGAGGCCCAGGCTGGTCAGCAGAACCAGGGCGCGGACCACCGCGTCGTCCCCTTGGGCGGCCAGCGCCGGGCGGGCGAGCAGCGCGCCCAGGCTTTGCGGCCCTTCGGCCAGCGCCTCGGCCACGGGGCCATGGACCGCGCGGGGGAAGGGCAGGCGGCCGACGGGGGTGGAGGCGCTTTCCGGCAGATCGTCGGCGGGGAGCAGCAGGGCGAAGCGGCTGGCGCGCAGAGCTTGGCGGCGCTCGGCGGCGCTCAGGCGCTCGCCCCCCTTGATGAACAGGTCGCGGCGGAAGCTGCGGTTGGTCAGGATGTCGCGCAGGGTTTCGGCCTGGGCGGGGTCGCCCGCTTCCGCCGCCAGGGCTTGCGCGGCGGGGGAGAGGGTGAGGTCGTCCAACTGCTCCATCGGCACGGCGGCCCCGGCGAACTCCAGCTTGGCGGCGGCCAGCTCGCGGACGACGTCGGCGTGGTAAAAGGCGGTCCAGTCGCGGTTCAGATACTCGTGCGCGATGTAGTTGGCCGATTTGCCGCGCAGCGAGTCGATGCGCTCCACCACCCCCTCCACCCCGGCGAACCAGCCGCCGCCCAGCGCGGCCAGCCGCGCGGCGAAGGCGACGGCCCGCTCGATCCGCTCGGGCAGCGGGCCGGACTCCTCGGCGCAGCGTTCGACCAGCAGGCGGCGCAACGGCATGTGGGCCAGCGTGCCGGGCAGGGCGTTGTAGCTGACGAAGGCGACGCCGCCGGGCGCCAGACGGCGGCGCAGCAGATCGACCAGGATGGCGCGGTTTTCGGCGCTGACCCACGACCACACGCCGTGCAGCGCGGCGACGTCCAGCGGCGGCCCGTCGCGCCGGGCGTGCTCGGCGAAGCTGTCCTCCAGGAACAGGGCGTTGGCCAACCCGCCATCCCCGGCCAGCCGCCGGACGCCCGCGATGTGGGCGGGGTTGAAGTCCATCGCCTCGAACCGGGCCTGCGGGTTGGCCCCGGCCAGAACCGCGCTGGTCAGCCCATGGCCGCAACCCAGCTCCGCCATGGTGAAACGCCCGTCGCGCAGCGCGTCGGGCGGGCGCCAGCCCCGCAGAGTCAGGGCGAAGGACAGCAGGGCGGGGGACCAGTCGCGGTAAAAGGCGCGGATGTAGTCGATCCCGCCGACATAACCATCCGTCCAACCGCCCGCCCTATCGCCCGCCCTATCGCCCATGCCCTGCGCTCCCGTCCGTCCATCGACGCGGCGTCCCCCCGGAACCGCCGCCCGTTCCGCCGCGACGGTGTAGCCGCCGCCGCCCCGCCCCACAAGCGGCCTCGCCGCGCCGCCACGCGGGGAGGGGGCGAATGGAACGTTTGAAACAGGATGAAACAGTTTTCGGCGCGCTGTTCACCTGTTCCATTCGCCCCTCCGCCCGGTCGGCTCGTCTGGGGGAACCCCTGCGAAACCACCGCCGTCCGAGTCCTACAGCGGTCGGTCCGGCGGGGCAACGATCCGGCGAAAATCCAGGCGTTTGGCGGGGTTGGAGCCAGCGGAGCGGCCCGTCCCGCGCCCGCTATGGGATTCATGCGCCGTTCAACAAAGCACGATTCTGGAAGCAAACGATTTTGACCGTCATCCCCGCGAAGGCGGGGATCCAGAGTTCGCAAGACGCCCCTGTGGAAAGTCTGGTTCCCCGCCTTCGCGGGGATGACGAACCAAAAAGTCATCCCTTCCCGCTGTTTGCCAAACAGGTCGATGTGTGAATGCCGCCGCGCGGGCGGGGAGGGGGCGTGCCGACGCGGCGAGGGTCCATCGCCCGCCCGCGACGGGCCGCCGGAAAAAATCCGCCGGACGCTGAATTTTGCTATCGACAGCCCCGGACGGCTTCGCTATAAACCGCGCCACACCGGGCGGGCTTCACCGCTGGCCCGGGATGATGACCAGTCGGTTGGAGGCGCGGCGACGCAAACCCGGCGGTTGGTGATCCTCAAGAGATGGGCGCATAGCTCAGTTGGTAGAGCAGCTGACTCTTAATCAGCGGGCCCAAGGTTCGAGTCCTTGTGCGCCCACCATCTCTTGACAGCCGTGTGGTTCCGGCTGGGTTCGCGGGTGATCGTGGCCAAACGAACGACACAGATGGGCGCATAGCTCAGTTGGTAGAGCAGCTGACTCTTAATCAGCGGGCCCAAGGTTCGAGTCCTTGTGCGCCCACCATCTTCCGAACCGCACCAACGGTTCCAAAAAAGCCCGGCCTTGAGCCGGGCTTTTTGCTTTTTAGAATATTCGCAGACCGAGAATATTTTAGTATTGTGGTGTGCGAATGCACCATTCGGTATTGTTATGGTATCTTTTGCTTTGCAATATTTTAAGATTGTACTTTCATAACCAATAAAATTTATGTATGGAAAATATGTGATGAACATAACAAAGGTTGTCCGCTATGATTGGAATCAGTGATTTCGGTTTGGCATATCGCAAAGCTAAAGTTGACCTTTACTATTCCTCAAACCCATCATTAGGAAAGATTTCTAATTATGAGGAAAATATTGATATAAACCTTAACAGACTGTTCGATTTATTCAATAGAGAGGATGAATTATGGGTTGAATCTCTTGATTTCTTGGGTGGGTGGACGTTAAATCCAAAATCTGTTAATACTAAATTTGGGAAAAGCCAAAATAATATAAATGATAGTGGATTAATTTTTTCTTCACACGCCGATTTTTGGGAAAAGACCTGCGAAATATTGAAGATTGAGAAAAAAAAGCCTGATGCTGAATTCCGAGTAATGGCCGATTGTAGTATTGATTTTCATGTTTTATCGACTCTTTGGATGCTAAACGTTGGGCACGTTTTCGATAAAAATTTAACAGATTGTGCAAAAGGCAATAGGTTGCGTCGGACTAAGAATGGAAAGTCCATTAATAAGCTTTCACTTGGAACTTTTTCATCATATTTGAAACCATTCCGTGATTGGCGTGATAATGCCATTAAATCTATGCGGAATGCTATAGATAACAATCAGAAGATTGTGGCAATTACGGCAGATGTATCTTCTTTCTATCATAAGATTGATGCAAATTTTTTAATTGATTTGAAATTTTTAGAGGAAACTCTGAGGGTTAAACTTACGAGCGAGCAAGCAAAACTTAATCGTTTGTTTGTTCGTGCGCTTCAGGCGTGGGCGGCGAATAGCCCTCTAAAATACGGCCTTCCTGTTGGCCTTCCCGCTTCTGCAGTAGTCGCAAATGTCGCACTTGTTGAGTTGGACCGTATGATCGAACGACGCGTGGTGCCGTTGTATTACGGTCGCTACGTAGACGACATAATATTAGTTATGGAGAACGGTGCGAATTTTCGTTCTAAGGTTGAGCTTTGGGAGTGGTTGTTTAGCCGATCAGAAGGAATGCTTTCTTGGACTGATCCCGAGGAGAAAGGCCAAATTTCATTCAAACCATCATATACTCAAGGAAGAGATAATAGAACAGAGATTCAATTTTCCAACAGCAAAAATAAAGTTTTTATTATGAGCGGCGAGTCGGGTAGAGCTTTAGTGGATGCTATTGATCATCAAATCAGGGAGCGAGCGAGCGAGTGGCGTGCGATGCCCCGACTGCCGCAGTCGGTCGACTATGTTGGCACGGATCTTCTCGCGGCTACTCAAAGTGACGGCGAGGTTGCAGATAACCTTCGTAAGGCCGATGCGTTGACTATGCGCCGTGCAGGCTTTGCAATTAGGTTGCGCGACCTTGAAGCCTATGAGCGTGACCTACTGCCCGATGCCTGGAGGGAGCATCGTCATGCGTTCTTTCGTGCTTTCATCCAGTATGTTCTTGTACTTCCTAAGTTTTTTGATCTAGCAATTTACTTGCCTCGTGTGATTCGCCTTGCTACTGCCTGTGAGGATTTTGAGTATCTAAAGAAATTAATTGATCAAATCGACTTCATTTATGGAAAAATTGTCAACGATTGTTCGGTTTCTATAAAGTCTATAAGTTCAGATAATCCAATTAATGAAAATATTATTATAGATAAATGGCGAAAGCAAATAACCAATATAATTGTTGATAGCGTAATATCGGCAATTCCGCCTATTGTTTCCAGTGATGGGTTTGTATTGTGGAGAAAACACATTGAATCTAATTACCTTCTCTTCAAAGCTCCATCTTTTTGGGATCGCAGCATTTATCCATGGCCATTGCCCATTAGAGAAATTCAAAAAACTCAGGAGCAGTGGTTTTCATTTGATTTAGCGCATATACCGTTTCGATTTATTGGCATGCCAAAAGAGATGGTTGCGCAACGTGGTATTCCAAAGAAAAGTACAATTATTATGATTGGGGCGGTTGATGCTCTTCTTCCATCTTCTCTGCAGAGAGGAATCAAGAAACTTACCGAATGGCTTGGGTTCAAGGGGGTGCCGCACGGTCTGATTTTTGCGACGCGCCCACTTAATCTCCCTGAATTGTATATTGTGAATCGGAAATTTTACTCCGATCAGAATCTAGACTCTATGCGTGATGTGGTTTTATCTATACGGGGATTTACAATTAACGAAAAAATGCCGTGTTTTGATAAAAATCATGTGCTTCGGATTCCAGATGGAGAAGCATCTAAATGTGGTATTGCGGTGTCCAGTTGGAAAACGCGAATCGATAGTTGGGTGGCGGCTGTTACTAAGTCATCTGACCCAGACCTTGATCGATATGCACGGCTAAATCGATTGTTGGATAGTGTAATTGCGCATCCGGAACATAGTCGATATCTGATTTTGCCAGAATTAGCGCTGCCAGCGCATTGGTTTATCCGCATTGCTCGGAAGTTACACGGGCGAGGTATATCCTTAATCACTGGTATCGAGTACCTGCATGCAAAAAAATCAAGAGTAAGCAATCAGGTTTGGGCTTCTTTGACGCATGTTGGCTTGGGATTTCCTTCGTTTATGATCTACCGTCAGGACAAGCAACGTCCAGCCCTTCATGAAGAACTGGAGTTGCAACGATTGTCGGGTCTTAAACTAAGCCCTGACAAAAAATGGGACGTTCCGCCTGTTATCCAACATGGTGGGTTTAGATTTTCTATATTAGTATGCAGCGAGCTGACCAACATAAGCTATCGCGCTGCTTTGCGTGGTCAAATTGATGCATTGTTCGTGCCAGAGTGGAATCAAGACACAGAAACTTTCAATGCGCTTGTTGAGTCTGCTGCATTGGACGTGCATGCCTACGTGATACAATGCAATGACCGCCAGTATGGAGATAGCCGTATTCGTGCACCATTTAAGGATTCTTGGAAGCGCGATATCCTTAGAGTAAAAGGTGGGGTTATTGATTACTGCGTTATTGGAGAAATTGATGTTATATCTCTAAGAAAATTTCAAAGTAGTCACAGGTCATCTATGAATTTATTTAAACCAGTTCCTGATGGTTTTAAAATTAATGATGAGCGCTGGGTTTTGCCATTAGAAGAATGAAAATTCACTCCGCTGATCCGAAGTACTTTGTTTCCTCCCTCACCCAACCCCCGTCAAATACCCCGCCGTCACCCGGTCCATCGTGGCGAGGTGGCTGTGGAACCAGTTGGGGAAGTCGGAGCGGAGGTAGCGGCGGGCGGCGTCCTCGGTTTCGGGGGTTAGGGCGGATTCCAGGGACGCGATTTCGGCCAGCACGCGGGCGTGTTCGGCGCTGTGGCAGTGCAGGGCGAAGAAGCCGTGTTCGGTCATCAGCGCCTCTTCCCGCGCGAAATGGGCGCGCAGATGGGCGGCGAAGGCGGCGAAGGGTTGGGCCAGCGCGCCCGCCGGGGCGGCTGTGGCGGCGGTCCAGAGATCCAGGGAGTCGGCGTGGTCGCGGTCCATGACCGCGTGGCCCAGGGTGATGTCGTCGAACGCGATCATGGCGCGGGTCGTCCTTGCGGCGATGGTCTTCGGGGGTGGGGTTCGAAGGCCAGGATGGCCGCAAGAGACGGGCGCGCCCTTGACCGGGGTCAAGAGGGGGGCGTTCTGTTCCGCTGCTTGGTCTTCCCTCCGTTTCCCCCTCACCCTGCCCTCTCCCCGGGGGGGAGAGGGTTTTAAAGTGGGGGGAGAGGGTTTTGGGTGGGGAGGGGGTTAGGCGGGGGTGGCTTCCAGTTCGTCGATGAAGCCGCGAATCACGGTCAGGCCCTTTTGCCAGAAGGCCGGGTCGGAGGCGTCCAGGCCGAAGGGGGCCAGGAGGTCCTGGTGGCGCAGGGTGCCGCCCGCCGTCAGCATCGCCAGATATTTTTCGGCGAAGCCCTGTTCGGCGTCCTGATAGACCGCGTAGAGCGAGTTCACCAGACAATCGCCGAAGGCGTAGGCGTAGACGTAGAAGGGCGAATGGACGAAGTGCGGGATGTAGGACCAGTAATGGCGATAGCCCTCGTCAAAGCGCAGGGCCGGACCCAGGCTCTCGCTCTGCACCGCCATCCAGATTTCGCCGATCCGCTCGGCGGTCAATTCGCCCTCGCGCCGTTCGGTGTGGACGCGGCGTTCAAAATCGAAGAAGGCGATCTGGCGGACCACCGTGTTCAGCATGTCCTCCACCTTGCCCGCCAGCAGCAGGCGGCGGCGGGCCGGGTCGGTTTCCGCCGCCAACAGGGCGCGGAAGGTCAGCATCTCGCCAAAGACCGACGCGGTTTCGGCCAGCGTCAGCGGCGTGTCGGACAGGAAATGCCCCTGCCGCCCGGCGAGGATCTGGTGAACGCCATGCCCCAGCTCATGCGCCAGGGTCATGACGTCGCGGGTCTTGCCCTGGAAATTGACCAGCAGATAGGGGTGGACGCTGGGCACGGTGGAATGGGCGAAGGCCCCCGGCGCCTTGCCGGGACGCACCGGTGCGTCGATCCACGGGTTGTCGAAGAAACGCTTGCCCAAATTCGCGAGATCCGGCGAGAAGCGGCCATAGGCGCCCAGCACGATGTCGCGCGCCTCGTCCCAGCGGATGGTGCGGTCGGCGTCGTTGGGCAGGGGGGCGTTGCGGTCCCAGTAATCCAGATGATCCTGGCCGAACCATTTCGCCTTCATCGCGTAATAGCGGTGCGACAGGTCGGGGTAGGCGGCCTTGACGGCGGCGACCAGGGCGTCCACCACCTCGTCCTCCACCCGGTTGGACAGGTTGCGGGCCGAGGTCGGCGACGGGTAATGGCGCCAGTTGTCCTCGATCTCCTTGTCCTTGGCCAGCGTGTTGGTGATGAGCGCGAACAGGCGCGCGTTCGCGCCCATGACGCGGCCCACCACCTCGCCCGCCTCGCGGCGCTTGGCCGGGTCGCGGTCGGACAGGCGGTTCAACGCCTCGGCGCTGGTCAGCTCCTTGCCGTCGATGGGGAAGCGCAGCCCGGCCATGGTCTCGTCGAACAGGCGGTTCCAGGCGGCGCGGCCCACGACGTATTTCTCGTGGAGCAGCCGCTCCACCTCGTCGGAAAGCTGGTGGTCGCGGTAGAGGCGGACGTCGCGCAGCCAGGGGGCGTAGCGCGCCAGCGCGGGCGAGGCCGCGAGCTTGGCCGTCACGTCGTCCTCGTCCAGCCGGTTGATCTCCAGCGTGAAGAAGATCAGTTGGGTGGAGACGCCGTTCACCCGCTCCTGCGCGGATTGGTAGAATTTGCCGATGATCGGATCGGCCATGTCGCCGCTGTAGGTCAGGCTGGCGAAGGACATGACGCGCGACAGCGTTTCGTCGATGGCCTCATAGGCGGCGATGGCCTCGGCCAGCGCGTCGCCCGACAGGCCGGGCAGGGTTCCGGCGTAACGCTCCTGAAACGCCTTGGCCGCCGCGTCGGCGCGGTCGATGTCGGCTTTCAACTCCGGCGCGTCCATGCCGGGGTAGAGGTCGTTCAAATCCCAGGCGGGGAGCGTGCCCAAATCGGGGCTGTCGGTTGCAGCCAAGGCGGCACTGCTGGTCATCAAAATCCCTCCAGACAAACGGTGTCAGGGATATAGGCGCAGTCGGCGGCGACCGGAAGGCTTCGCGTGCGGATTACGTCGCGATGCTTTCCTGCGCGCGGCGAATGGCGGCCTCGACGCATTGCAGATGCAGCTTTTTGCGGGCGAGCAGGCGGGCGCGCCGCTCTTCCAGGTCGGCGGTGGGCATCGCTTCGATCTTGCAGCCGCGCCAGCCGTTGGCGTCCAGCGCGCGGGCGACCTCGGCGTACCCGAAATAACCCTTGTCCGGGTGGGTCCAGGGTGGACGGAAATCGGATTGGCGCAGAACGAAGCGGTTCGATTGGCTGCCGCCGCCCAGATTGGTCAGCCGGGCCACGATCAGCCGTTCGCCGTCGCTCTGAACGACGGTGAGGATCGGGCGAATGCCGGTGATGGGCGGGTCGGAAGCCATGGGCCATGCATAGCCGCCCGGCGGGCGTCTGACCAGCGCGAAGGAACGGGGGAAGATGTGGACATTGCGTGGCTATTCCTTCGCCCGTCGCGGGAAAACGCGTATCGTTGAACGGATTTTCCGACGGAGGGCGATGATGAGGATGCGCGCGGCTGTGCTGTCTCTGGCCTTGCTGGTTCCGGTGTCGCTTGGCGGTGGGGCGCTGGCTCAAACCACGGCGGAAACGCCGCCGTCCGGCCCCGACTGCGCCCTGCTGTCGGGCAGCCCGATGGTGGAGGCGCGGCTGTTCTTTGGCCGCAACATCGGCGACCGGCTGGGCGTGACCGACAAAGCGTGGGCGCGTTTCGTGACCAAGGACATCGCCCCGCGCTTTCCCGACGGGCTGACCATCCAGGACGCGGCGGGCCATTGGCGCGACAGCGCCACCGGGCGGTTGGTGCGCGAGCCGAGCAAGATTTTGACCCTGCTGACCGGCCAGGATCCGGCGTCGCTCGCCAAAATCCATGAGGTGGCCGATATCTACAAAAAGCGCTTCAAACAGCAGGCGGTCGCCATCGTCCTGCGTCCGGCCTGCGTCGGGTTCTGACGGCTGTGCGTGGTTGGGATGATTGGGGGATGCGACAGCCCGTCGCACCCCCGACCTTCTGACATTTGCGTGTGCTTATACAATTGGAGCAGATTGGAGCGGGACGCGCGATGGATCGTTGCGCGTTCGCGAGGAAATGCTAACCAATTATAATATAAGGGACGCCCCCGATGAGCCAAAGCACAGCCGCCGTCTTCGACGACATGCACGCCCGTTCCCTGTCGGATCCCGAAGGATTTTGGGGTGACGCGGCCAAAGAGATCACCTGGTTCAAGCCGTGGGACAAGGTGCTGGACGACAGCGCCGCGCCGTTCTACCGCTGGTTTGTCGGCGGCGAGCTGAACACCTGCTACAACGCCGTGGACCGCCATGTCGAAGACGGGCGCGGGCAGCAGGCGGCGATCATCTATGACAGCCCGGTGACGCAGACCGTCCAAACCATCACCTACGCCGAATTGCAGGATCAGGTGGCGCGCTTCGCCGGGGTGCTGCGCGACCAGGGCGTGACCAAGGGCGACCGCGTCCTGCTCTACATGCCGATGATCCCGCAATCGGTCGTCGCCATGCTGGCTTGCGCGCGTCTGGGCGCGGTGCATTCGGTGGTGTTCGGCGGCTTCGCCCCGCACGAGCTGGCGACCCGCATCAATGATTCGACGCCGAAGGCCATCGTCTCGGCCTCTTGCGGCATCGAAACCAACCGCATCATCAAATACAAGCCGATGCTCGACAGCGCCATCGAGCAGGCCGATCACAAGCCGTCGAGCGTCATCGTCCTTCAGCGCCCGCAGGAAACCGCGACGCTGATCGCCGGGCGCGACGTCGATTGGGCCGAAGCGGTGAAGACCGTCGAACCGGCGGATTGCGTGCCGGTGGCGGCGACCGATCCGCTCTACATCCTCTACACGTCCGGCACGACCGGGCAGCCCAAGGGCGTGGTGCGCGACAATGGCGGCCACGCGGTGGCGCTGCGCTGGACGATGAAGAACATCTACAACGTCGGGCCGGGCGAGGTCTATTGGGCGGCGTCGGACGTGGGTTGGGTGGTCGGCCATTCCTACATCGTCTACGCGCCGCTGCTGACCGGGGCGACGACCCTGGTGTTTGAAGGCAAGCCGGTCGGCACGCCCGACGCCGGAACCTTCTGGCGGGTGATCGAACAGCACAAGGTCGGCACGCTCTTCACCGCGCCGACCGCCTTCCGCGCCATCAAGCGCGAGGATCCCGACGCGCTGCTGCTGAAGAAATACGATCTGTCGCATTTCCGCGCCCTGTTCCTGGCGGGCGAGCGGTCGGATCCCGACACCCTGCATTGGGCCGAAGACAATCTGAAGGTTCCGGTCATCGACCATTGGTGGCAGACGGAAACCGGCTGGGCGATTTCCGGCAACCCGCTGGGCGTTCATCTGTTCCCGATCAAATACGGCTCGGCCACCCGCCCGATGCCGGGCTGGGACGTCCGCGTGCTGAACGCCGAACTGCAAGAGGTGCCGCGCGGCGACATCGGCGCCATCTGCGTCAAGCTGCCGTTGCCTCCCGGCACGCTGCCGACTCTGTGGAACGCCGACGAGCGTTTCAAGAAATCCTATCTGGCCGATTACCCCGGTTACTACCAGACGGGCGACGCGGGCTTCATCGACGACGACGGCTATGTCTATGTGATGGCGCGCACCGACGACATCATCAACGTGGCGGGCCATCGCCTGTCCACCGGCGCGATGGAAGAGGTGCTGTCCAGCCACAAGGACGTCGCCGAATGCGCGGTGATCGGCGTGGCTGACGATCTCAAGGGGCAGGTGCCGTTGGGCTTCGTCTGCCTGAAGGCGGGCGTCACCCGTCCGCATGAGGACATCGTCAAGGAGGTGGTCCAACTGGTGCGCGACCAGATCGGCCCGGTCGCCGATTTCAAGCGCGCCCTGGTGGTGGACCGTCTGCCGAAAACCCGCTCGGGCAAGATTCTGCGCGGCACCATGCAGAAGATCGCCGACAGCGCCGATTACAAGATGCCGGCCACCATCGACGATCCGGGCATTCTGCCGGAAATCGCCGAAGCCCTGAAGACGCTGGGCTACGCCAAGAGCAGCGACGGCATGGCGTAAGCCGACCGTCGGCGCGCCGACAAACGGGGCAAGGCCCCTCTTCCATTGCGGGAGAGGGGCCTTTCTTTTGCGCGCCACACGCGGCGCATGGTTGTTCTGATTCCGTTCCGATGCTAGGATTACCCTCCGTTTTCCGCGCCCATGACGCGCGGAAGACCGTGCGGAGAGGATTCCAGGGTGCGGGCATCGAAGGGGGACGGCGCGCGATGATGGCGTCCTCACACATCATTGTCGGCGCCGCGACCTGGACGTGGCTGGCGGCCCGTTTCGGCCTGCCGCCGCTGGAGCCGCTGGGACTCGGTCTGGCGGTGCTGGGGTCGCTCGCCCCCGACATCGACCATCCGAAATCGACCCTGGGCAGTCGGCTGAAACCGATCTCCGTGCCGATCTCTCTTGTGTTCGGCCATCGGGGCATCACCCATTCGCTGTTCGCCGTGGCGGGTTGCGCCTGGCTGTTTTCCGAAAGCGGCGTCCATGCGGCCTACAGCGCGCCGTTTCTCGTCGGCTATCTGACCCATCTGGCCGGGGATCTGCTGTCGCCAGCGGGCTTGCCGCTGCTCTACCCGTTGAAGCGGCGGCGCACCTTCGCCTTGCCGATCATCAAGACCGGCGGCTTTTCCGAACAATTGGTCGTCGTCATCCTGTGCGGCTGGCTGATTTCCGGCCTGTTCGGCTGCGATTGGCGCGGGCTGCTCCAAACCGGGGCGTGGCGCGACGCCGTCGCCCTGGTGGACGAGGCGGAAAACCGCCTGTCGTCCCTGCGGCCTGAGGGTGAGGACGCGGCCCCGACCGCCGCCGCGCCCTGGCCGCCGCGCAAACCCGCGATCAAGCCGCCCCACCGGGTGGCGTCGGCGGCCTGCGGAGACTGCGGGTGATCCGGACGCGCCGCCGCTTCCGCCGCATGGATTCGCCGGGCCAAAGATGACAGAGTGCGGCGGATATGTTCGCGCTTCTTGAGGACCCTCCGTTCCATGACCGATTGCCCTTGCGGCTCCGCCCGCGCTTATGAGGATTGCTGTGGCCCGTTGCTGGGCGGCGCGCCGGGATTGACCGCCGAAGCGGTGATGCGCTCGCGCTACACCGCCTTCGTCCGCCACGATCTGGACCATGTCGAGCGCACCCACGCGCCGGAGGTCCGTGACGATTTCAACCGCGCCGAGGCCGAACGGGTCGCCGACGAATGCGCGTGGGAGCGTCTGGAGATCCTGAAGACGGCGGAGGAGGGCGACGACGCCACCGTCGAATTCCTCATCCGCTTCCGCCGCGACGGGCAGGAGATGCGCCACCACGAACGGGCCAGCTTCCGCCGCGTGGATGGGGCTTGGCTCTATGTCAGCGGCGTGGTCAACCCGAAGGATCCGCCCCGCCGAGTCGTCAAGGTCGGGCGCAACGAGCCGTGCCCCTGCGGGTCCGGCAAGAAGTTCAAGACTTGCTGCGGCGCCTGAACCCAGAGCAATCGCTTGCACGATAGGACATCGAAGAAAGCCCCTTTCTCCTTGCGCGCTACGGCATTCACACATCTTTGGTTTAGGCAATTCATTGGAAGAAAAAGAACGTTTCTTCGTCATTCCCGCGAAGGCGGGAATCCAGATTGATCCATAAGGTTCGTCTGGCAAACTCTGGATCCCCGCCTTCGCGGGGATGACGGGAAAGCCATTTTGTTTCAATTGGTTGCGGTGAAAAAAAAGATGTGTGGATGCCGTAGCCCCGCAAGGGGAGAAGGGCTTTCTTCGATGTTTGACAGTTTGAGCGATTGTCCCGCTCTTGATCCACGCCTTTTGACCGCAACCGCCGCCGCCGAGAACCGCCATGGCCCCGCGCTTTTCCTGCACCGCTTGCGGCAAATGCTGCCATGGCTGGTTGCCGCTGACCCTGAAGGACGCCGTCGCCCACGCCGGGCGCTTTCCCTTGGCGCTGGTGTGGACGCCGGTGCGGTCGGGGGCGAAATCCTTTGACCTGACCGGGCGTTTGGGAACGACGGTGCGCTTGCCCAACCGCAAGACGGCGGCGGTCTTGATCGCGCCGACCGCCTATCTGCCGCCTTCCTTCCCCTGCCCGGAGCTGGGGCCGGATCGTCTGTGCGGCATCCACGCCGACAAGCCGTCGCGCTGCCGGACCATGCCCTTCTACCCCTACCGCGAGGAAAAGGATCAGGCCGATCTGTTGGTCCCGCGCAAGGGGTGGGAGTGCGACGTCTCGGCGGCGGCGCCGGAGGTGTACCGCGACCACGCCATCGTCGATCCGGGCGATTTCACCCGCGAGCGCGCCGATTTGATCGAACAAGCCCCGGTGATGCGGGTCTACGCCGCCTATGTCCTGAAATACATGCCCTGGGTCCTCGACAGCCTCGCCACGCTGGCGGCGAAGCCGACCGGCGGCAACCTCGTCACCAACCTGTCCTCCTTCCTCACCGCCACCCGGCGGCCCGACGCGGCGGCGTTGGCGGCGTCCCAAGCGCCGCTGCTCCACGCGCTGGCCGAACGGACCCGCGACGATCCGGCGCTGGCCGAGTATCACCGCAATTACAGCGGCTGGGCCAAGGAGATGGACAGTCTGGTCAAGCGCCACGCCGCGACCAAGCCCCCCGACGCCGCCGCCCCGCCGGTGTGAGTCCGCCGCCGTCATTTTGATGACGCCCGTGTGTTCATAGGACTTGCAAATAAGAATCGTTATCAATAAAAGAAGGCCGGGGAGCACGCCCGGCCCGGATCGACGCATCGCGCCGATCCGGGCCATCAAAATGATAATAACTCTTATTTGCATATCGTCTCTCTCTTGGGGTTGGAGGGAGGTCGAAGACGGACTGACGGAAAGGGGCTGGGGGTATGGGGAGCGTGACGCGGATGGGCGATGGCCGGACCAGTTCAGGACGGCGGGGCCGCATGTTTGGCTCAGTGGCGTTGATTGGGCTGTCGCTGCCGGTCGCCGCCCTGGCGCAAACGGCGTCCACGCCCGACGCGCTGACCTTGCCCGCCATCGACGTCAACGCCAAGCCGGTGAACGACGCCAACCCCACGACCGCCGTCGGCTCCAAACTGCCGCTGGCCCCGCGCGAGGTGCCGCAGACCGTGACCAGCGTCACCCGCCAGCGGATCGAGGAGCAAAAGCTGCTCACCCTCGAAGACGCGCTGCGCCAGACTCCGGGCGTGACGGTGGAGCCGATCGACGGCAACCGTCTGAATTTTTACGCCCGTGGGTTCGAGATCACCAACCTTCAGTATGACGGCGTGCCGACGACGCTGGACGACCGCATTTTCGTGCCGCCCGATCTGGCGATGTTCGAGCGGGTCGAGGTGCTGAAGGGACCGGCGGGGCTGCTCAACGGCATGGGCGGGCCGGGCGGCGCGGTCAACATCGTCCGCAAAACCCCGAAAAAGACGCTGGAAGGCTATGGCGAACTGTCCGCCGGAAGCTGGGCGAATTACCGGGGGGAGGGGGACGTCACCGGCCCGCTCAACGAGTCCGGCAGCCTGCGCGGGCGTTTCGTCGGCGCCTATCAGGACCGCAACGGCTTCCAGGATTGGACCACCCAAGAGCGCGCCATGGGCTATGGCAGCCTCGCCGCCGATCTGACGCCCGACACCACCCTGACGGCGGGGGCCTGGTATCAGCGCATGAGCTACAAGGGCGCGTGGAACCTTCCGGGCGCCGTCAGCACGGTCAATGGCAAGACGCAGTTGAGCTTGCTGAATCTTCCCCGCTCGACCTCGCTGGGGGAGGAGTGGAATCGCGACGTCTTCACCACGAAAGGAGGTTTTGGCGATCTTCAACACCGTTTCGGCGGCAGCGGCTGGTCCATGACGCTGGCGGCCCATCACATCGACAACCAGATGGACCGGGTGATGGCCTACGCCTATTCCCCGGTCACGCCGGGCGTCAACCGGACGACGCTTTACGCCCAGAAGGTCCGTTACGACCAACAGCAGACCGGCGTCGATCTGTCGGCCACCGGCCCCTTCGCCCTGTTCGGGCAAACCCACGAGGCGGCGGTCGGCGCCAATTACGAACGCACGGTCTTCCGCGCCCGCTCGGCCAACCCATCGACAACCTGGTCGGCGACGCAGAACATCTTCGCCCCCGTCTCGACGGCGGCGGAACCCGCCTGGGCCAATTGGCAACGCGACGCCACCACCAGCACGGACAGTTGGGGCGGCTATGGCGTGCTGCGCTTCCGTCTGGCCGAACCGCTGCGCTTGATCGTCGGCGGTCGGGTCAATTGGTGGGACACGCGGGTGGACACCGACATTCCCGTCGGAACCGCCCAAACCAGCGCGTCGATCACGGGCAAGGTCACGCCCTACGCCGGGCTGGTCTATGACGTGAACAGCGTCTACGCCCTGTACGCCAGCGTCTCGCAAGTGTTCGAGCCGCAATCCTACGTCGACGCCTCCGGCAAGATTTTGCAGCCGCTGAAGGGGCGTCAGTATGAGGCGGGGGTGAAGGCGGATCTCTTCGGCGGCGCGCTGCACGCCACCGCCTCCCTCTTTCACATTGTCGAGGAGAATCGGCCCCAATCGGATCCCCGTTACCCCAACCAGTCCATCTATCTGGCGTCGGGCAAGGCGCAGAGCCGGGGCCTGGAGCTTGACGTCTCGGGAACCGTTCTGCCCGGCCTGGACCTGTTCGCCGGTTACACCTTCACCCGCGCCAAGGCGTTGGACAGCAGCGCCAACGCCGCCAGCGCCTTCACCGCCATCGCCCCAACCCATCAGGCGAAACTGTGGGCGAGCTACCGTCTGCCGGAAACCATCGACGACCGGCTGAGTGTGGGGGCGGGAGTCAACGCGCAAACGGCGATGTACAACGAGTTCCCCTCGCTGGGCGGCGCCCGGCTGACGCAAGGCGGCTACGCCACATTGGACGCGCGCGTCGCCTATGACCTGACCCCGAAGGTGACGGCGGCGGTCAACGTCAAGAATCTGTTCGACAAGGTTTATTACCAGCGCGTCGGCACGCCGCAATCCGGCAACATCTATGGCGATCCGCGTTCGGTGATGCTGACCCTGCGGGCCAAGCTGTGAGCCGGGGCGGCGACAGAGGCCGAATGCGGGAGCCGACGCGGCTGCGGATGGCGGCGCGGGCGACGGCGGCGATCTTCGGCGCTTATGGCCTCGCCTGGGGGCTGGCCGCGTTTGGCGCGCCTCTGGGCGTGTGGTCGGGCCTGTCTCCGGCGGACGCGGTGATGCTGGCCAGCCTGATCGGGTTGCTGGTCCTGCCGCTGGCCTCCCTGTGGGCCTTCGCCGTTCCCCGCGCGGCGGTGGGGTGGCTGGCGTTGGGCGGCGGCGGCGCGGCCTTGACGCTGTTGGGCGGCTTGATGCGGACGGCGGCGCCATGAAGAAAAAGCCGTTCATAAAACCGGCGCTGCGTCTGGCGATGCTGTGGCCGCACACCTGGGCCGGGGTGACGCTGGGCGGTTTGCTGATGGTGATCTTTTTCATGGGATCGCTGTCGGTTTTCGCGCCGGAAATCGACCGTTGGATGATGCCGTCCACCCGGCTGGAGGCGCCAGACGGGCCGGTGTCGCTCGATCAGGCGGTGCGCCCGCTGGTCGATCGCCTGTCCGCTGGGCGGACCGTCCAAGGCTGGTTCGTGCGGCTGCCGGAGGAGCGCAATCCCGTTCTGACTCTGCGGTTGCGGGCGGAGGGCGGCGCGGTCAACGGGGTCGCCACAGCCGAGGGCGCGATGCTGCCGCCGGTCGGCACGTTGGGCGCCTCCTCCTTCTTCTACCCGCTGCATTACAGCCTGCATCTGCGGATGGGCTTCATCGGCATCTGGATCGTGTCCTTCGCCACGGTGGCGATGCTGGTCGGGTTGATTTCGGGCGTCATCATCCACGCGCGGATCTTCAAGGATGTCTTCACCTTCCGGTCCTGGGGGCAGACCCGGCGGTCGGTGTTGGATTTGCACAATCTGACCGGGGTGTTGGCGCTGCCCTTCCATCTGATGATCTCTTTCACCGGCGTCGTCATCATCGCGCCCATCGTGCTGCCGTCGGGGGTGAACGCGCTGTATGGCGGCGGGATCGAGGGCTTTTACAACGACGCCATCGGCGGTTTCGACCGCCCGCGCGCCGGGGTGGTGGCCCCGCTCGCCCCGCTGGACCCGATGGTGGCGGAGGCGCGGCGGCTTTGGGGCGGCGGCAAGGTCGGTTACGTCCAGGTTCTCCATCCGGGCGACGCCGCCGCCTATGTGCGGGTCAGCCGGAGCACGGAGGACCGCATCAGCCTGAACAACGAGCCGGTGGTCTTCGACGGCGTGACCGGGGCGGTGCTGAAGCACGCGCCGCTGGGGCCGGTGGTGGCGGCGCAACGTTTTCTGTCGGGCCTGCACATTGTGGCGTTTCACCATTGGTCGTTGCGATGGCTGTATTTCCTGCTTGGCCTGTCAGGCTGCGCCTTGATCGGCAGCGGGCTGCTCTGTTGGCTGGAGAAGCGGCGGGCGGCCCATGGAGTCCGCGCCGGGGTCGGCTGGCGGGTGGTCGCGGCGATGTCCTGCGCCACCACGGTCGGGCTGCTGCTCGCCACGCTGGCGATGATGGCGGCCAACCGCGCGCTGCCCGCTGACGCGCCGTCGCGGGCGATGACAGAGGTGGCGGTGTTTTTCGGGGTTTGGATCGCCAGCGCCATCCATGCGGGCGCGCGCAGCGCCGGGGGCGCGCCCTGGCGGAGTCAGACCGGCGCGGCGGCGGGGCTGGCCGTCGCCTGCGTGGCGCTGAACGGGCTGACGACGGGCGATCACCCGTTTCAGGCTCTGGCCGATGGCAAGATGGCGGTGTTTGGGGTGGATTCGGTTCTGTTGCTGACCGCCGCGCTGGCGTCCGCCGCCGCGTTTCGGCTTGGTCGCTCGGCGAAAGGCCGGGTTGGTGTGGAGGAGGCCAAACATGCGTGACGCGTTGACGCTGCTGGCGGTGTTCGCGCTGCTCTATCTGGGGTGCGCGGCGTTGGCGATGACGCTGGATCGCCATTGGCATGATCTGGTGGACCGGCGCAACGGCCCGTTGCGCCGCACGGTCCAGCGGTTGCGCCTGTCCGGCGCGGTCTGCGCGGCGGCGGCCCTGGCGCTGGCGATCCAACGCGACGGCGGGGCCTTCGGCCTTCTGCTGTGGTGTCTGGCCTTGACCGTCGGGGCCTTCGCCGTCAGCGCCACCCTGACGTGGCGCACCGCCCAACTGCGGGGCGCCCAACTGAGGGGCGATTGAGAGCGTTTTTGTCCCCACACAGGCTCTTGACAGTCCAGCCAGACAGGAGCAGGCTTCGTCTTACAGTAATCGCTGAGGTGATTGAAACGGTTTCCGGGGTTCTGACGTCTCTCAAGCGGTCCGTCTTGGGTGTCCATCGTTCAAACCGAAGCCAGGGAGGGTGAGTAAGATCATGACTCCACCGACGCTTACTTGAGCATGCCGATCTGTTCGGCCCTGACAATTTGGAATTCTTTCGCCTGATGGCGACCGACATGTGGGCTATACATGCCCGCAACAGAAACCCTCGCAGATTGTGCGGGGGTTTCTTTTTGTTGTCTTTGGCTTGTTGTCAAAAATCTTCAAAAGAAACGCCAACACCGGCTTGACAGTCTTTGGGAACAGGCGCAGTCTTTGTCTTACAGTAATCGTCGAGGTGAAGAAAACGGCTTTCGCGTTCTTGGCGTCTCTCAAGCGTCCCGTCTTGAGATTGATGGTGATACCGAAACCAGGGAGGGTGAGTAAGATCATGACTCCACCGGCGCTTACTTGATGAAGTCGATGTTTTCAACACGCAATCTTCAAGGCACCTTCGACTGATCGGGGTTTTTGGCCCGATTGGTGATCGTTAAGCGGATGTCCCATATCCGTTTCGGAAACCCCCGCCATCGTGCGGGGGTTTCTTTTTGCGCGCGGTCAACCCTTCGCCGCCGCTCTTGCCAAAAACCGTGGCGCGGAACGCTCTCGACAGCGATAAGGTTTCATACGATACTGTTCGTGATCGCTGATAGTTTCATGAATCCATCATATCGCGGATGAGGCGTCGGCGGTCGGACGGCGCAAGACCAAAAAATCCTGTGACCAAAAAATCCTATGGGAGGAAGCCTTGAGCGTTTCAATACGGCCCTTCGCCCTGGCGGCGGCGTTGCTGGCGACCACCGCGACCATGGCCTGGGGGCAGGGCGTCAAGCCGGTCAAGATCGGCGTTCTGGTGGACGAGGCGGGGTTCGCGTCGGACATCGGCGGCAAGGGGGCGACGCTGGCGACCCAAATGGCGGTGGAGGATTTCGGCGGCAAGGTGCTGGACCGCCCCATCGAGGTGATCGCCGCCGACATGCAGAACAAGCCGGACGTCGCGTCGAACATCGTCCGCCGCTGGTTCGACGTGGATGGCGTGGACATGGTGACAGACATCCCGGTGTCGTCGGTGGCGCTGGCGGTCCAGGCGGTGGCGCGCGAGAAGAAAAAGGTGCTGATGATAAGCGCCGCGACCACGACGGAACTGACCAACAGTCAATGCTCGCCCTACACCATCCATTGGGCGGACGACACGGCGTCGCTGGCGGTGGGCGCGACCCGCGCGGTGGTGCAGGCGGGCGGAACCTCCTGGTACTTCATCACCGCTGATTTCGCCTTTGGCACGGCGATGGAAAAGGCGGCGACGGAGGCGATCAAGGCGGCGGGCGGCACGGTGCTGGGCGGGGTCAAACACCCCATCGGGACCAGCGATTTCGGATCCTACCTGCTGAACGCCCAGGGCAGCGGGGCGAAGGTGGTGGCGCTGGCCAACGTCGGGGCCGACACCATCGGCGCGATCAAGCAGGCGGGCGAGTTCGGCCTGATCGCCGGTGGTCAACGCATGGTCGGCTACATCGTCTTCATCACCGACGTCCATTCGCTGGGGCTGGATCTGGCCAAGGGGCTGTATGTGACCGAAGGCTTCTATTGGGACCAGAACGACAAGACGCGGGCCTGGTCCAAGCGCTTCTTTGACCGCCACGGCAAGATGCCCAGCAAGGAGCAGGCGAACACCTATCTGGCGACCACCCATTGGCTGAAAGCGGTTCAACAGGCCGGCGGGACGGAGGCGGAGCCGGTGACGGCGGCGATGAAGGCGATGCCGACCGATTATTTCGGCACGCCGGGCAGCGTCCGCAAGGATGGCCGCGTCCTGTATGACCTGTCGCTCTATCAGGTGAAAAGCCCGGCGGAGAGCAAGGCCCCGTGGGACTATTACACCCAGGTCCGCAGCATTCCGGCGGCGGAGGCCTTTTTGCCGTTGGAAAAAAGCGCCTGTCCCTTCATCACCGGCAAGTAACCGGCCCGGACCAAAGGGCGGTTTCCTTTCATCCGGGAGCAAATCCCGGATGGGGGGTTCCCGCCGGACCGCAATCCGGGTTATGCTCCGCTCTTTACGCGCGGCGGGACGGGGTTCGTGGATCTTCAGGTGCACAGCGAGCGGCAGGGCGACACCGGACGGTTGCGTTCGCCCGCCCTGCTGCGCCCGGTTTTCGCCGCGCTGGATCTCGGCACCAACAATTGCCGCCTGTTGATCGCCAAATCGGCCCCCGGCGGCGGCTTTCGCGTCATCGACGCCTTTTCCCGCATCGTGCGTTTGGGCGAGGGGCTGAGCCGCAACGACCGGCTGTCCGATCTGGCGATGGAGCGCACCATCGCCGCGTTGCGGATTTGCGGATCGAAGATCGAGCGGCGCGGCGTCACCTCCGCCCGCGCGGTGGGGACGGAGGCCTGTCGGCGCGCCGTCAATTGCCCGGAATTCGTCGCGGCGGTGGAACGGGAAACCGGCATCGCCCTGGAAATCATCTCCAGCCAAGAGGAAGGGCGTCTGGCGCTGGCCGGTTGCGCCTCTTTGCTGGAGCGCAGCCCGCCCTACGCGCTGGTCTTCGACATTGGCGGCGGATCGACCGAATTGATGTGGCTGGCGCTGGAAAACGGGCGGCCTCCGCGCATTCTCGATCAAATTTCCATCCGCTGCGGCGTCATCGGCCTGACCGAAGAGTTCGGCGGGCCGGACGTCACCCCCGCCATGTACAACCGCATGATCGACGCGGTGGCCGACGCCATCGCCCCGTTCGAGGCGCGCAACCGCATCCAGGACCGCGTCGCCGCCGGGCAGGTGCAGATGCTCGGCACGTCCGGCACGGTGACGACGCTGGCCGGGGTGCATCTGGGGTTGGGGCGTTACGACCGGCGGGCGGTGGACGGCAGCTATCTGCGCATCGACCACGCTCGCACGGTGATCGAACATCTCGTCGGGCTGGACTTTGACGGCCGGGCGCGTCATCCCTGCATCGGCTATGATCGCGCCGATCTGGTGGTGGCGGGCTGCGCCGTGCTGGACGCGCTGTGCGACGTCTGGCCGGTCGAGCGTCTGCGCATCGCCGACCGTGGTTTGCGCGAAGGCATTCTGGTGGACCTGATCGGGGCCACCGGCGAGTAACCAAGGGCAGTGAAGCATTATGGTGCAAAAGACTCCGTCGTCGCGTCCGGGTGGGCGCCAAGCCACGGTGCGTGTCAAGACGGCGGGCAAACGGTCGGAATCCTCCAAGCGTTGGCTGGAGCGTCACCTCAACGACCCCTATGTGGTCGAGGCGACGAAGCGCGGCTATCGCTCGCGCGCGGCCTTCAAGCTGTTGCAGCTTGACGAGAAGTTCCATTTCCTCGCGCCTGGCATGCGGGTGGTCGATCTGGGGGCCGCCCCCGGCGGCTGGACGCAGATCGCGGTGGAGAAGGTGCAAACCAGCAAAGAGGGCTGGAAGGTCGTCGGGCTGGACATCCTGCCGATGGACGCCGTCCCCGGCGCCGTCACCATGCAGGCCGATTTTCTGGAGGAAAGCGCCTCGGTTCGGTTGAAAGAGGCGCTGGGCGGTCCCGCCGACATCGTGTTGAGCGACATGGCGGCCCCCACCACCGGCCACCAGCAGACCGACCATCTGCGCATCGCTGGTCTGGCCGAAGCGGCCTATGATTTCGCCGAAGAGGTTCTGGCGCCGGGCGGCGTGTTCGTCGCCAAGCTGTTCCAGGGCGGGGCGGAACGCGATCTGCTCGACCGGATGAAGAAGGCCTTCGCCGTGGTCAAGCACGCCAAACCGGCGGCCAGCCGGGCCGAATCCTCGGAAACCTATGTGGTCGCCACCGGCTTCCGGGGCGTCAAGACCAGCGATCACCGGGACCAGGGCGGGGACGACGACCAGGATGAGGGCCGCGACGCGCGCTGAGCCGCGTCACGCCTTTGCATAACAGATGCAGTGTGCGCACGGCTTCACAAGCCCATGGGCTTGTGTATAGTGCGCCACGTTTTTCTTGCGGGAGATCCACACCATGGCGCGCGTCACGAAAATTCGCGAAGCCCTGACCTTCGATGACGTCCTTTTGGTTCCAGCCGAAAGCTCCGTCCTGCCGAACGATGTGGACACCCGGACAAGGTTGACCAAGACCATCGAACTGGGCATCCCGCTGATCTCGTCCGCGATGGACACGGTCACGGAAAGCAACCTCGCCATCGCCATGGCGCAGGCCGGTGGTCTTGGCGTCATCCATCGCAACCTGACCATTGAACAGCAGGCCGAAGAGGTCCGCAAGGTCAAACGGTACGAATCGGGCATGGTGGTCAACCCGATCACCATCACGCCGGACGCGATGCTGTCCGACGCGCTGGACCTGATGGCCCACCACAAGATTTCCGGCATTCCGGTGGTCGAAAGCCGCGACGCGCGCGGCGTCGGCAAGCTGGTCGGCATGCTGACCAACCGCGACGTGCGGTTCGCCGACGATCCCCGCCAACCGATCAGCGAGCTGATGACCAAGGATCTGGTCACGGTGCGCGAGGGCGTCAGCCAGGACGAGGGCAAGCGCCTGCTCCACCAACACCGCATCGAAAAGCTGCTGGTGGTGGACGAGGATTACCGCTGCATCGGTCTGTTGACCGTCAAGGACATTGAAAAGGCGCAAGCCCACCCGAACGCCTGCAAGGACGCCCGTGGCCGTCTGCGCGTCGCCGCCGCCACCGGCACCGGCAACGACGGTCTGGCCCGCGCCGAGGCTTTGTTCGACGCGGGCGTGGACGTGCTGGTGGTGGACACCGCGCACGGCCATTCGCTGAAGGTGCTGGAGCAGGTGCGCGCCGCGCGCGCCATGTCCAACTACACCCAGGTCATCGCGGGCAACGTCGCCACGGCGGAAGCCGCCAAGGCGTTGATCGACGCGGGCGCCGACGCCGTCAAGGTCGGCATCGGGCCGGGGTCGATCTGCACCACCCGCATCATCGCGGGCGTCGGCGTGCCGCAGCTCACCGCCGTGATGGACGTGGTGGAGGAGTGCGAGAAGCAGGGCATTCCGGTGATCGCCGACGGCGGCATCAAATATTCGGGCGATCTGGCCAAGGCCATCGCGGGCGGCGCCAGCGTCGCCATGCTGGGCAGCCTGTTCGCGGGCACCGACGAAAGCCCTGGCGAGGTCATCCTGTTCCAAGGCCGTTCCTACAAGAGCTATCGCGGCATGGGATCGGTCGGCGCGATGGCGCGCGGCTCGGCGGATCGCTACTTCCAGCAGGAGGTTTCGACCATGAAGCTGGTGCCGGAAGGCGTCGAAGGCCGCGTTCCCTACAAGGGGCCGGTGTCGGCGGTGATCCACCAGTTGGTCGGCGGCCTGCGCGCCGCCATGGGCTACACCGGCAGCGCCTCCATCGCCGAGATGCGCGAGAAGTGCCAGTTCGTCCGCATCACCAACGCGGGCCTGCGCGAAAGCCACGTCCACGACATCACCATCACCAACGAGTCGCCCAACTACCGTCAGGGCTGATTGGGCGCGAGGCTGGTGGTTTGTGTCTCCCTCTCCCGCCCGCGCGGGCTACAGTATTCACACATTTAGCAATCGCGGTAAGCATCTGGAACTGAAGGGGAAAGCCCCTCTCCCCTCGCGGGAGAGGGGTTGGGGTGAGGGGGGGGAAGCTTAGATTTCCAACGGCTTTCAGCCGTCTGCACCCCTCATCCCAACCCTTCTCCCGCAAGGGGAGAAGGGCTTTTCCTTTTCAACCAAGACTTTACCGTTCCGCAACATGCGTGAATGCCGTAGCCCGCGCGGGGGAGGGATTTTCTTTTTATCGCAGTGACGCGAACCGCGCGAACAGGGCGACGCTGACGGCCACGGTGGCGTTCAGCGATTCCACATTGCCCGTGGTCGGCACCGACAAGCGAACCGCCGGGCAGTCCGCCGGGACGCCTTGGCCTTCTTCGCCCAAAATCAGCCGCAGGTCGGTCGGCCAGTCAAAGCGGGTCAGGTCGGTTCCGCCGCCGTCGAGCGCGTAGAGCGGCCCCGCCGCCGCGTTGACCTCGGCCCAGCGCGGGCCGCGCAGCAGGGTCAGCGAGAATTGCGCGTTGGACGCCGCCCGCAGGCATTTCGGGTGGAAGGGGTGCGCGGCGCCCTCCAGCAACACGACGCGCGACGCGCCGAAGGCCGCCGCGCTGCGCAGCAACGCCCCCAGATTGCTGGGATCGCCCAGCGCGCACAGCAATTCCAACCCCTGCGGCGGCTGGCTTAGGTCGATCGTCGGGAAACGCGGCACATTGCCGACCAGCAGTGGGAAGCCGGTTCCCGACACGTCCAGCGCCCGGAACAGGGCGGGGGCCAGTTGCACCGGCTCGACCCCCGGCGGCAGCGGCCACCCGGCGATCTGGGCGGGATCGGTGAACAACAGCCGCTCGAAACGGTCGGGGCGCTGGCGCAGCGCCTCCGGCACCGTTTTCAATCCGGCCAGCAGGAATTTGCCGTTCTTCTTCAACCCACGCCCGTCCAACGCCGATTCCCACAGCTTGAATTGAGGGTTCTGCGGGCTTTCGATGAGCAGGGGCGGGCGGGTCATGCGGCGGGCTTTCGGGCGGGCATTCGCGTTGGCGGGATGGCCCCCTCCCCAACCCTCCCCCGCTGCGCGGGAGAGGGGGCCTTGAGCTTTGTCGGCGTTCAGCGGAGTTCCCTCTCCCGCAAAGCGGGGGAGGGGTAGGGAGGGGGAAAGCGACGCCAAAGCTTCTATGGTCGTGTTAGCACAGCCGCCGCCCCAAAAACAGCAGCGGGCCGCGTTGCAGGGCGTCGGTGAATCCGGCGCGCTGGTAGAAGGCGATGTTGCGGGCGAAGATCCCGGTGACGAGGTGCAGGCCGGGCAAGCCATCGGCCCGGCAATCCTCGGCGAAACGGTCCACCAACAGACGCCCGATTCCCCGGTCGCGCCAGCCGGGCCGGACATTGACGTGGAAATGCGCCGGGTAGGCGGCGAAATGGTCGGCGAAGACCTCGTATTTCGGGATGGTCCGGTCGAGCGGCGTTGCCCCGGCGCTGTCCTTGCAGCCGGTCAGATAGCCGGTGATGGTCCCGTCCTCGGCCACCGCGAACCACAGATCGGCGGGGGCGTGGGCGACGAACCAGCCGGTCCAGGTCGCCAGAAAGGCGGCGCGCTCCGCCGCGCTGGCGAAGTCGGTGCGCGTGGTGGAGGCGAAAAAGATCGCCTCCAACGCCGCCAACGCCGATTCTCGGTCGGCCAGATCGGTCAGACGGACCAGCCGCATTTACTTCGTTGGGACCTGCGCCGTCTGGAACGCCGCGTTGCGCGGGGCGAGCATGGTGAAGCGCCCGCGCGCCTTCATCACCCCGGCGCCCTCTTCGGCCTCCGCCCCGGCGCCCCAGAACAGATCGCCGCGCACCGGCCCCTTGATGGCGCCGCCGGTGTCCTGCGCCAGCACCAGCCGCTTGAAGCCGCCGCCCGGCACGGGAGCCTCGCGCACCTCCAGCCACAAGGGCACGCCCAACGGTACATGCTCGACGTCGACGGCCAGACTGCGGCCCGGCGTCAGTTCCATGTTGCGGGCGCCGCGCGGTCCGCCTTCGGTGCGCTGCTTGAAGAAGACGTAGGAGGGGTTGAGGTTCATCACGTCGTTGGCCTCGCCCGGATGCTCCTTCAGCCAGCGGCGGATCAGTTGCAGCGACATCTGGTCCGGCGTGGCGTCGCCTCGGTCGAGGATGTGGCGGCCAATCGGGTAATAGCTGTGGCCGTTCTGCCCGCCAAAGCTGAGGCCGACGTAAGAGCCGTCGGTCATCCGCACCCGGCCCGATCCCTGGATTTCCAGGAAAAAGGCGTCGATGGGATCGTCCACCCACAAGAGTTCCAGGCCCCTGCCGTTCAACGCGCCGCTGGTGATGCGCGCGCGCGACGGCAGGTTTCCTTGGTTTGGCTTGCGGTAGAGCGGGGTGTTGAAACGCTCGCTGCGCGTCCAACTGCCGCGCAGTTCGCTTTCGTAATAGCCGGTGAACAGCCCCTCCTGCCCCGCGCCCAGCGTCACCGGGGTGAAGTTCGCCTCGAAGAACAGGCGGGCGGCTTCCGGGTCGTTGGCGGCCAAGCGGTTGGCGGCGGCGCAGATGGCGCGCCAATCGTCGGTGGTTCCGGCGGCGCGGTGCGCGCCCAACGGCTTGCCCGGCGGCTGGCTTTTCACCCAACCGCAGGTGCGCTGCACGGCGGGCAGGGCTTCGGCGTGATCGTCCTCGCCCCAACCGGCCAGCCCCCGGAAATCCGGCGCGATCTGTTCGGGGCTGACATAGGGCCGCTTGCCGCCGCCCGGCAGGTGGGCGATGGGCGTGGTTCCGGCGCAGGCCGCCAAGGCCAAGGCCGCGCCCAACCCAACCGCGCGCCCGAGTCCGCGCCCCATCACTTGACGCCCCATCATCCGACGCGCCGCCGTCCAGCCCGCAACCGCCATCACGCCACCCCTTGCCCAAGACGCGCTGTTTCAAAACTCTTGAGGCGCGTCCCGGCTTGTCACGCCAAAGTCACATCCCCGGCCCGTTTGTGCCGAGTGGCGTCGGCAGCGTCAACGGCTGTTTGCCCTGGTTCTGGCCCCCGCGCGCCGATGTCACGGCCTCCGATGACAGCCCTGCCCAGCGCCGCCGCGCGCAAGACGTGACAAACGACCGCAAAACGCGGTATCGACAGGGTGGGCCGACGCCGTTTTGCGTCCGCCGCATTTGCCCCCCGAAGGATTCCGCCACCATGACACCCGCCGCCCGCCTTCAGGCGGTCATCGAGCTGTTGACCGAGATCGACGAAATCACCCGCCCCGCCGACGCGGTGATGAGCGCGTATTTTCGCAACCGTCGCTATATTGGCTCGAAGGACCGCAGCAACGTCGCGCAGACCACCTACGCGATCCTGCGGCGTCACGCGCGGCTGAGCTGGTGGATCGAGCGCGCCGGCCATCGCCCAACGCCGCGCGCCCGCACGCTGGCCTACGCGCTGCTGGAAGAGCGCCGCAACGCGGGCGTCGTGCTGGAGATGTTCAGCGGCGGCAAATTCGCGCCGGAACGGATGACCGAAAACGAGTTGGCTCTGGTCGGCGCGCTCGACACCCACACGCTGGAGCATCCCGAGATGCCGGAAGCGGTGCGCGTCGAATGCCCGGATTGGGCGGAGGCGCCGATCCGCGCCTCGCTGGGCGACCGTTTCGCGGTGGAGATGGAAAAGCTGCTCGACGCCGCGCCGCTCGACCTGCGCATCAACCCGCTGAAGGCCAACCAGGCGAGCGCCATCAAGGCGCTGGCCAAGGCGCAGATCGTCGCCGAAGTCACGCAATGGTCGCCCTTCGGCCTGCGGGTCAAGGGCCGTCCGCCGTTGGGCGGCGTTGACGCGTTCAAGGACGGTCTGGTCGAGATCCAGGACGAAGGCTCGCAGCTCGTCGCGCTGGCGGTGGCCGCGAAGCCGGGTCATCAGGTCGTCGATTTTTGCGCGGGCGCGGGCGGCAAGACGCTGGCCATCGCCGCCATGATGAAGAACAAGGGCCGCGTCGTCGCCTGCGACGTGCTGGCCGGTCGCCTGAAGCGCGCCGCCGAGCGGTTCCGCCGCGCCGGTCTGCACAACATCGAGGCGCACCCGCTGACCAGCGAGCGCGATCCCTGGGTGAAGCGCCACAAGCGCAAGTTCGACCGCGTTCTGGTGGACGCGCCGTGCTCCGGCACCGGCACCTGGCGGCGCAACCCGGACAGCCGTTGGCGGCAACTCGGGCCGGGCCTGAGCGAATTGGTGCCGTTGCAGGCCAACATTCTGGACAGCGCCGCGCGGCTGGTGAAGCCGGGCGGGCGGTTGGTCTACGCCACCTGCTCCATGCTGTTCGACGAGAATGAGGGGCAGATCGCCCATTTCCTGGAAACCCATCCGGAATTCACGGTCAAGCCGGTGGCCGACGTGTGGGCGGAAGAGGCCTATGGCCCCGTTCCCTGCGACGGCCCCTATCTGCGCCTGACCCCGGCCCGCCACGACACCGACGGCTTCTTCGCCGCCATCCTCGACCGCAAGGCCGAAGAGGTCGCGACGGAGACGGCGGACGAGGCGGCGGATGATGTGGAAGCCGCCGCCTTGGCGACCGCCGATCTGGACGGCGCCGAACTGGGCGAGGTCGATCCGCAAGACATCGCGACGGCGACCGACGCCTGAGCGGCTTGTGGTTTGAGCCGCGCTCCGGTTATCCCCCTCCCTAACCCTCCCCCGCGAACGCGGGAGAGGGGACTGGCTCACGGCTTTCTCATGCTCCCTCTCCCGCGAAGCGGGGGAGGGCTGGGGAGGGGGCATGGCGGCGCAGAACCAATCCAATCTCCGCCCCCGGCCTTGACAGGCGGGGTGGCGCGGCCTTTATCGCTGGGTTAGGGTTTCACCCGCCATTTTCCTCCGCGCGCTGTCATCGGCGTCGGGTCATTTCAAGAGGACCACATGAAGTTCTCCTTCGCGAAGCCGTCCTTGTCGTCGGCGCTGGGCAAGCCCGGCATCCTCGCCGTCACCGTCGCCACCGACCGCAGCCTCGGCGCGCTCGGGCAGGAGCTGGACCAGAAGACCGGCGGCGCGCTTGCCCGCGCCATGGCCGCCGCCCGCTTCACCGGCAAGAAGGACGAGACGCTGACTCTGCTGGCCCCGTCGGGCGTCGAGCTGGAGCGCGTGTTGCTGGTCGGCGTCGGCAAGGCCGAGGAGATCACCGACCTGACCCTGCAATCGGTCGGCGGCACGCTGTTCGTCACGCTGGACAAGGCGGGCGACGAGGCGTCGGTGCTGGTCGATCTGCCGGAAAACGCGGCGCTGACCGGCGCGGCCGCCGCCGCCGAGATCGCCTTTGGCGCGCGTCTGCGCTCCTACAAGTTCGACAAATACAAGACCAACGACAAAAAGGCCGAGAAGAAGGAGCCGAAGCCGTCGCTGGGCAAGCTGACGCTGCTGGCCGACGGCGCGGACGAGGCCAAGAAGGCCTTCGCCAAGCTCGACACGCTGGCCGACGCGGTGTTCTTCACCCGCGATCTGGTGTCGGAACCGGCGAACGTCATCTACCCGGAAAGCCTCGCCGACCGGACCAAGGCGCTGGAGGATCTGGGCGTCGAGGTCGAGATTCTGGAGCCGAAGAAGCTGCGCAAGCTGGGCATGGGCGCGCTGTTGGGCGTGGCCCAGGGCAGCGCGCACGAGGCGCGCGTCGTCGTCATGCGCTACAACGGCAACGGCGACGGCGAGGACCAGCGCCCGCTGGCCTTCATCGGCAAGGGCGTGACCTTCGACACCGGCGGCATCTCCATCAAGGGCGCCGCCGGGATGGAGGATATGAAGTGGGACATGGGCGGGTCGGCGACCGTCATCGGCACGATGCACGCGCTGGCCGCCCGCAAGGCCAAGGTCAACGCCGTCGGCATCGTCGGTCTGGTGGAAAACATGCCGTCCGGCACGGCGCAGCGCCCCGGCGACATCGTCACCTCGCTGTCGGGCCAGACCATCGAGGTCATCAACACCGACGCCGAAGGCCGTCTGGTGCTGGCCGATTGCCTGTGGTACGCGCAGGACGTCTTCAAGCCCAAGCTGATGATCGACCTCGCCACCCTGACCGGCGCGGTCATCGTCGCGTTGGGGCATGAGCACGCCGGGCTGTTCGCCAACAACGACGAGCTGGCGCAGAATCTGACCGCCGCCGGTCTGAAGGTCGGTCAGCCGGTGTGGCGCCTGCCGATGAACGACGCCTACGACAAGGAAATCGAAACCCCCGCCGCCGACATGAAGAATGTCGGGTCGGGCGGCGGGGCCGGCAGCATCGTCGGCGCGCAGTTCCTCAAGCGTTTCGTCAACGATGTGCCGTGGGCGCACATCGACATCGCGGGCGTCGCCTGGGCGAAGAAGGACAGCGGCACGGTGCCGAAGGGCGCGTCGGCCTTCGGCGTGCGTCTGCTCGACCGCTTCGTCGCCGATTTCCACGAAGCCTGATTCCACGAAAGCTGAGATCGTGAGATGATGGATCGCCCCGCCGCCGGTGACTCTGGCGGCGGGGCGTTTCGTTGACCGAGCGAGAACGCGACCATTTCACTATGACCGAAGTCCGCTTTTACCATCTGCAACGCCGCACCCTGGAACAGGCGCTGCCCAAGATCCTGGAAAAGGTTTTGGAGCGGAATTGGCGCGCCGTGGTGCTGGCGGCCTCGGCGGAGCGGGCGGACGCGCTCAATCAGCTTTTGTGGACCTACGATCCCAACTCGTTCCTGCCGCACGGCGCCGCCCGCGACGGCTTCGCCGACAAACAGCCGATCTGGCTGACGGCGGAGGATGAGAATCCGAACAACGCCACCGTTCTGGTGGTGGTCGATGGATCGGTCAGCGACCGGATGGACGGCTTCGATCTGGTCTGCGACCTGTTCGACGGCAACGACGAGGACGCGGTGCTGGCGGCGCGCGACCGTTGGAAAACCTGCAAGGCCGCCGGCCACGCCCTGACCTATTGGCAGCAGAACGAACGGGGCGGTTGGGACAAACGGGCGTAAGGGGCGGGCAGGGCTGTCTTTTCAGCCGCCGACCACGGACAGATGCTCGGCGTCATCCACGCCAAGATCGAGCAGCGGCAGGAAACTGGCCGGTTCCTGCGCGCCCGACAGCGCGTAACGCCGGTTGAAGATGTAGCAGGGGACCGCCTGCAAGCCCATTTGGCGGGCCAGCGCGTCGGCGGATTGAACCGTCGCGCTTTCGGCGTCGGTGGCGAGCAGGCGTTTGACCTCCGCCCCGTCCAGCCCAAGGGCGGTGGCGGTGGCGGCGAGAATCTCGTGATCGCTGATGTCCAGCCCTTGGACGAAATAGGCGGTGAACAGCGCGTCGGCCATGGCGTTGCTCTGCCCCTGCCGCCCGGCGATGCGAATCGCCCGGTGCGCGTCAAAGCTGTTGGGCGTGCGTCGGATGCGGTCGAGCGCCAGCGGCAAGCCGTCGCGTTCGGCGGTGTCCTCGACCATCCGGTGGATTTGCCGCGCCCGCTCCGGCCCGCCGAACTTCAGCGCCAGATAGTCGGAACGCGCCATCCCGCCCGGCGGCATGTCCGGGTTGAGCTGGAAAGGCTGCCAACGAATGTCGGGGCGAAGCCCGGGCCGCGAGTCCAGCGCGCGGGCCAATCGGCTCTTGCCGATGTAGCACCAGGGGCAAATCAGATCGGCGAAGGTTTCGATCAGCATGCCCACCACTATCGCCGCGCGGGCGCCGACGGGCAACGATTAGTTCATCGCAACACTTTGTTAACCGATATGGACCGACAGTCGAACCCGGCCCCGGCGTCTTGGTCGCGGCTGTCTTAAGGGCGCGCGGGCGATGAGCAATTCCTACGTTGACGGCAAAGTGCGCGAAGCGATCCTGGCGTCCAAGGGCAGCCGGGCGCTGGCGCAGAAAATCCTGATGAGCTGGGCGGCGAGCGATCCCGATTTGCTGCGCGGCATGGCGCAACCCTTTTTGAAAGCCATCGTCGCCGCCGCCATCGAGCGGGCGGCGCGTCCGCAATCCAGCGCGCCCACGCGCGCCCGGTCGGGCGCGGCGGCGGGCGGCGCCCGTCCGTCGGCCTCGGGCTTGAGTCGGGACGCTTTGGAAAATGTGCTGAACCAATTGGGGCGCGAGGCGGGAGACGGGGATGCTGGGGCGGCGTCGCGTGGAGCTGCTCCGGTCGCCGCCGATCCGCGATCAACGGGACCCGCCGCCGCTGGTGGCCCCAATCACGAAAAGGCGATGATGGCCATCGCCAAGGCTTTCGTCGCCAAGAAAATCCGCTGATGGGCGCGGCGAACGCCGCGCTCCGGCTCAATCGTCAAACCAGCCTTTGGCCTTTGGGGCGGCGGGCTTGAGATCCGGCGGCGGGCTGGCGAGCGCGGTGTAGCCATTCTTGTAGGGATCGGGGATGTGATGGCATTCCACATCGCCCAAGGTCCGGTAACAATAGAGCCGCGAGCGGTCAACGACGAGCTTTTCCGGGCAATAGGTTCCCGTCTCGGTCAGGTTGATGATCGAGCAATCCTGTCCGGTGATGCCGGACACCACATGATCGCCAATGGTTTTTTTGGTGGTGTTCAAGCTGACCATGTCGACGCCGACCGCCGCGCCGGTCAACTGAGTCGCGGTGCAACCGCTTTGCGCCAGCCAAGACGCCAGCAAAACCGCCATCCAGACCGGGGGGTGTCCGCGTCGCGTCGTTGCGGTTTTCATTCTGCTCATCCCGATCCGTGACGTGCGTGGCGGCTTTCCTGCGCCGGAGGCCGACTCCATCCCCAATCCTCGCATTGCGCGCCAACGTGATTAACAACCCCTAAATGGAGCTATCGGAGCAGCGCGCAAATCCGTGAGCGGCATTGGACCAGGACAAAGGCGTCCTTGTCTTCCGAACAGCCGACCTTGAACACGGTGCTTCCTTCCCGTCCAGGGGCGTAACGCATGACGTCAACCTTTGCCGGGGTGCAATTCCCTTGCGACTTGGCGACCTCCTTCGCTTCGGCTTGCCCCGCCGACACGTTGGCGGCGGCGCTGGCCAAGCTGGGGGCGACGGCCACAAGACAAAGCGCGACGGCAAGGGATCGCCAGGGTGGGCCGCCCAAAAAAGGGGCGGCGGGGGCGGGGAGGGACTGTTGCATGCCCACAGTATGGCACGCGCCGGATGTGGTCGAAAGCCCCCCGACGGCGCTCGATCAAGGCCGGTTGAGCCGCGTCACGATTCACAAATCCCCGGCGCGCCACATCTGATTCTGATAGTCTTCCGTGACGCCGAAACAACCGGGATTGGGGGAAACGATCATGACCTTGAACGAACGCCGCTTGGGAGACCGCATCCTGGCCGCGCTGGATTTGGCGGTGGAGCAACGGCATCTGGACGTGGCCGAGCATTTGGCGCGCGCGTTGGAAGACGCCTTGACGCGATTCGGCGGTCCGGACGCCGTGGACCATCGCGATCTGTCCGAAGGCATGATCCAAGCGTTCGAGAAGCTGGACGAATTGCGCCGGGCCGAACACAGCCTGTCTTGAACGGCCTTGCGCCCCATTGCCGCAGGATGAGCAAAAACAAGGGTCTAAAATTTTTTCAAATTTGTGATTGACAGGGGAAGGGTTGGCGTCTAAAAACCGCCCACCGAACGACGGGGGCCACAAAGCCCTCGGAAAACGGAAGGCGCCTCAAGGCGTTAGCCGAATTCCACAGTCGCTCAGCGCGGGTGTAGCTCAGTTGGTTAGAGCGCCGGCCTGTCACGCCGGAGGCCGCGGGTTCAAGTCCCGTCACTCGCGCCATTCTCCTTTTTGAAATTTAAAAGTCTCTTGCGAATAATTTTCAAAGGGTCCGCGTTTCGCGGGCCTTTTTGCGTTTGCGTTCTTTCTCCCTGAACGGCGCGTAAAGCGTGGTATTACCAAGGGTAATTCTGTAATCAAACAGCCCCTTTTGCGTTGTGGAAAGCGTTCAAAGCCCTTTCCTTGCTCTCGCTCTCGGCATATATTCCGGCCCGTCTGATGGGCTAATCCAAGGCATTCCTGCCGCGTCGCGCGCGTCCACCGATCAAGCGGTTGGAACGGCGTCCGTGGCTGTGGGCTTATGGGAGGAACGCGGTGTCGACTCCGCTGATCATTGAGTATCTTCCGATCCTGGTGTTTCTGCTGATCGGTATCGCGCTGGCCGTGGTGATGGTGGGCGCGTCCTACATCATCAGCCCGAAGAACCCGGACGCCGAAAAGGTCTCCCCCTACGAATGCGGTTTCGAGCCGTTCGAGGACGCCCGCACCAAGTTCGATGTTCGATTCTATCTGGTCTCGATCCTGTTCATCATTTTCGATCTGGAAGTCGCCTTCCTGTTCCCCTGGGCCATCGCGCTGGGCGACATCGGGCTGTTCGGTTTCTGGTCGATGATGCTGTTCCTGGGCATCCTGACCATCGGCTTCATTTACGAGTGGAAAAAAGGAGCGCTGGAATGGGAGTAGAGGTCGCCAAGCCGCTGGCGCCAATTCCGCCCGGACCGGAACAGGACGCGTACATCCGCGCCGTCTCCGACGAGATCCAGGACAAGGGTTATGTGCTGGCCAAGTACGAGGATCTGTTGGCCTGGGCGCGCACCGGCTCGCTGTGGCCGATGACCTTCGGTCTGGCCTGCTGCGCGGTGGAGATGATCCACGCCTACATGAGCCGGTATGATCTGGACCGCTTCGGCGTGATTCCGCGTCCCAGCCCGCGCCAGTCCGATTGCATGATCGTCGCCGGCACGCTGACCAACAAGATGGCCCCCGCGCTGCGCAAGGTCTATGACCAGATGCCGGAACCGCGCTGGGTCATCTCGATGGGATCCTGCGCCAACGGCGGCGGCTACTACCATTACTCTTACGCGGTGGTGCGCGGCTGCGACCGGATCGTGCCGGTGGACATCTATGTGCCGGGTTGCCCGCCGACGGCGGAAGCCCTGGTCTATGGCATCCTCCAGCTTCAGAAAAAGATCCGGCGCGGCAACCGCATCGCTCGCTAAGACCAGTCAGAAGGCAGGGTACGGCCCATGTCCGAACAGGCGTTGAAGGAACTCGGGGACGTCATCGCCGCCAAATGCGGCGACGATGTCCTGACGGTTGAGGTGAAGCTCGGCGAGCTGATGGTGACGGTCAAGCGGGCCGCCATCCTCGCTGTGCTGACCGCGTTGCGCGACGATCCGGCCTGCTCGTTCGAGCAGTTGACCGACGTCACGGCGGTGGATTACCCGGATCGCGTCGAGCGGTTCGAGGTGGTCTATCAACTCCTCAGCTACAAGCACAACCGGCGCATGCGCGTGAAGCTGACCACCGACGAGGACACGCCCGTCCCGTCGGCGGTGTCCATCTACAGCGCGGCCAACTGGTTCGAGCGCGAGACCTGGGACATGTTCGGCGTCTTCTTCGACAACCACCCGGACCTGCGCCGCATCCTCACCGATTACGGGTTCGAGGGGCATCCGTTCCGCAAGGACTTCCCGCTGACTGGCTACGTCGAGGTTCGCTACGACGAAGACCAGAAGCGCGTGGTTTACGAGCCGGTGCGGCTGACGCAGGATTTCCGCAGCTTCGACTTCCTCAGCCCGTGGGAAGGCATGACCAACGTCATGCTGCCCGGTGACGAGAAAGCCGCCCTCCAGGACGGGAGCAAGAAGCCGTGAGCATGACGACCGTGACGAGCGAAACGGCGACCGGCGTCGTCGTGGCTGGCCCTGGCGGCCCGGCCGCCAAGACGCAGATCAAGCCCTACACGATGAATTTCGGGCCGCAGCACCCGGCGGCCCACGGCGTGCTCCGTCTGGTGATGGAGCTGAACGGCGAGGTGGTCGAGCGCTGCGACCCGCACATCGGCCTGCTTCACCGTGGCACCGAAAAACTGATCGAGTACAAGACCTACATCCAGGCGACGCCTTATTTCGACCGCCTCGATTACGTCAGCCCGATGTGCATGGAGCACGCCTTCGTGCTCGGCATCGAGAATCTGTTGCAGATCAAGCTGCCGCTGCGCGCGCAATACATCCGCGTGCTGTTCTCCGAAATCACCCGCATCCTGAACCACATCCTGTCGATCACGACGGGCGCGTTGGACGTGGGCGCGATCACGCCGGCGCTGTGGGGCTTCGAGGAACGCGAAATCCTCATGGAGTTCTACGAGCGGGTGTCGGGCGCCCGGCTCCACGCGAATTATTTCCGTCCGGGTGGCGTGGCCTGGGACATTCCCGACGGTTTGCTGGATGATGTTTGGGCGTTCACCGAGCGCTTCCCAAAATTCATGGATGATCTCGACAGCCTGCTGACCGACAACCGCATCTTCAAGCAGCGCACCGTCGACATCGGCACCGTCACCAAGGAGCAGGCGCTCGATTGGGCCTTCACCGGCCCGATGCTGCGCGGTTCCGGCGTGGCGTGGGATCTGCGCAAGTCGCAGCCCTATGAGGTCTATGACCGCATGGACTTCGACATTCCGGTCGGGCTGACGGGCGATTGCTGGGCGCGCTATCTGGTCCGCATGGAAGAGATGCGCCAGTCGCTGCGCATCATCCGCCAATGCTGCAAGGAGATGCCGGACGGTCCTTACAAGATCGAGGACCGTAAGGTGTCGCCGCCGCCGCGCGGCGAGATGAAGCGGTCGATGGAAGCGTTGATCCATCACTTCAAGCTCTTCACCGAAGGCTTCCACGTTCCGGCGGGCGAGACCTACACCGCCATCGAAGCGCCCAAGGGCGAGTTCGGCGTGTATCTGGTGTCCGACGGCACGAACAAACCCTACCGCTGCAAGATCCGCGCGCCGGGATTCGCCCATCTTCAGGGCCTGGACTTCATGTCCAAGGGTCACATGCTGGCCGACGCCGTCGCCAACATCGCGTCCATGGACATCGTTTTCGGAGAGATCGATCGATGAGCGCGCCCGCTTCCGATCACGGCCACGAGCCGACGAGCTTCGCCTTCACCCAGGAAAACCTGGAGCTGGCCAAGCGTATCATCGCCAAATACCCGGAGGGCAAGCAGGCCAGCGCCTGCATGCCGCTGCTGGACGTCGCCCAACGCCAGAATGGCGGCTGGTTGCCCCGCGTCGCCATGGACGCCGTGGCCGACCTGCTGGGGATGCCGCGCATCCGCGTGTATGAGGTGGCGACCTTCTACACGATGTACAACAAGAATCCGGTCGGCAAGCACCACATCCAGGTCTGCACCACGACCCCCTGCTGGCTGCGCGGTTCGGACGACATCGTCCACGCCTGCAAGAAGAAGCTGGGCGTCGGGCTGGGCGAGACCACGGCGGACGGCCAGTTCACGCTGGGCGAGGTCGAATGCTCGGGCGCCTGCGTCAACGCGCCGGTTGTCCAGATCGGCGACGACTATTACGAAGACGTCGCGCCGGAGCATATCGACGGGTTGATCGAGGCGATCAAGCGCGGTGAAAAGCCCAAGGCCGGGTCGCAGATTGGCCGCCAATCGTCGGAGCCGCTCGGCGGTCCGACCACCCTGGCGGCCTTCACCACGCAAGCTGACGACTGAGGGGGGAGACCGCGATGCTTCGCGACGAGGACCGCATCTTCACCAACCTCTACGGCTTCCAGGACTTCGGTCTTGACGCGGCCCGCAAGCGTGGTGACTGGGACAACACGGCGGCCATTCTCCAGAATGGGCGTGAGTGGATCATCGACAACGTCAAGGAATCGGGCCTGCGCGGACGCGGCGGCGCCGGATTTTCGACCGGCATGAAGTGGTCCTTCATGCCGAAGAACGTGACCGACAAGCCCGTCTATCTCGTCATCAACGCCGACGAGGGCGAGCCTGGCACCTGCAAGGACCGCGACATTCTGCGCCACGATCCGCACAAGCTGATCGAAGGCTGCCTGATCGCCGGTTTCGCCATCGGGGCCAGCGCCTGCTACATCTACATCCGTGGCGAGTTCTACAACGAAAGCTCCAACGTCCAGCGCGCGATTGACGAGGCGTATGCGGCGGGGCTGATCGGCAAGAACGCCTGCGGCACCGGCTACAGCTACGACGTCTTCATCCACCGGGGCGCCGGCGCCTACATCTGCGGCGAGGAAACCGCGCTCATCGAGTCCATCGAGGGCAAGAAGGGCCAACCGCGCAACAAGCCGCCGTTCCCCGCCCAGGCCGGTCTCTATTCCTGCCCGACCACGGTGAACAACGTCGAATCGATCGCGGTGGTTCCGACCATTCTGCGGCGCGGCGCCGGTTGGTTCGCCGGTCTTGGCCGTCCGAAGAACACCGGCACCAAGCTCTTCTGCATCTCCGGGCACGTCAACAAGCCGTGCAACGTCGAAGAAGAGATGGGCATCCCGTTGAAGGAGCTGATCGAGCGTCACGCCGGCGGCGTGCGCGGCGGTTGGGACAATCTGCTGGCGATCATCCCCGGCGGTTCCTCGGTTCCGGTGCTGACCAAAGAGATCTGCGACACCGTCCTGATGGATTTCGACTCGCTGCGCGACGTCCGCTCCGGCCTTGGCACGGCGGCGGTCATCGTCATGGACAAGTCGACCGACATCGTGAAGGCCATCGCCCGGCTGTCGAGCTTCTACGCGCATGAATCCTGCGGCCAATGCACGCCGTGCCGCGAAGGCACCGGCTGGATGAGCCGCGTCATGCAACGGATGGTGACGGGCAACGCCCGGATGGAGGAAATCGATCTGCTGCTGCAAGTCACCAAGCAGGTCGAAGGTCACACCATCTGCGCGCTGGGCGACGCTGCCGCGTGGCCGATTCAGGGCCTGTTCCGCCACTTCCGCCCGGAAGTCGAGCGGCGCATCCAGGCCTACCGCAACGCTGCGCCGCTGGCGGCTGAGTAAGGAGTTCCCGTTCCCATGCCGAAACTTACCATCGACGGGATCGAGATCGAGGTCGAGCCGGGCACCTCCATCCTCCAGGCTTGCGAACAGCTTGGGATCGAGATTCCGCGCTTCTGCTACCACGAACGCCTCAGCGTGCCGGCCAACTGCCGCATGTGTCTGGTGGAGATGGAGCGCGCGCCCAAGCCGGTCGCGTCCTGCGCCATGCCCTGTGGCGACGGAATGGTCGTCAAGACCAACAGCGAAACCGTGCTGAAGGCCCGCAAGGGCGTCATGGAGTTCCTGCTCATCAACCACCCGCTGGATTGCCCGATCTGCGATCAGGGCGGCGAGTGCGATTTGCAGGACCAGGCGATGGCCTATGGCTTCGACCGGGGCCGCTACCTGGAAAACAAGCGCGCCGTTCAGGACAAATATATGGGTCCGGTCATCAAGACCATCATGACCCGTTGCATCCATTGCACCCGCTGCGTCCGCTTCATCAACGAAGTGGCTGGCGTCCCCGACGTGGGCGCCGTGTACCGTGGCGAGCATATGGAGATCACCACCTTCGTTGAAAAGGCCATCGGGTCGGAATTGTCGGGCAACCTTGCCGACGTCTGCCCGGTCGGCGCGCTGACCCACAAGCCCTACGCCTTCACGGCGCGGCCCTGGGAGCTGCGCAAGACCGAGACCATCGACGTGCTCGACGCCGTCGGCTCGAACATCCGCGTCGACTCGCGCGGGGCCGAGGTGATGCGCGTTCTCCCGCGCGTCAACGACGACATCAACGAGGAATGGCTGAGCGACAAAAGCCGCTACGCCTATGACGGGTTGAAGCGTCAGCGCCTCGACCGTCCCTATGTGCGCAAGAACGGCAAGCTGGTCGCGGTGAGCTGGGCCGACGCCTTCGCCGCCATCGCCGACAAGGTCAAGGGCGTGGCGGGCAACCGCATCGCCGCGATCTCCGGCGATCTGGCCGACGTGGAAGCCCAATTCGCTCTGAAGGAGCTGATGGGTCGTCTGGGATCGACCAACCTGGATTGCCGCCAGGATGGCGCGCGGTTCGACACCTCGGTGCGCGCGGGCTATCTGTTCAATTCCGGTATCGCCGGGATCGAAAAGGCGGACGTCATCCTGCTGGTCGGGACCAACCCGCGCTGGGAAGGCACGCTGGTCAACGCCCGCATCCGCAAGCGCTATCTGGCCGGTCAGGTCAAGATCGCGTTGATCGGCGAGCAAAAGGATCTGACCTACCCCTACGCCCACATCGGCGCGGGGCCGGAGACGCTCCAGCAGCTCACCGACGGCTCGCATCCCTTCTCCGAAGCGCTGCGCAACGCCAAGAACCCGCTGATGATCGTCGGCATGGGCGCGTTCCAACGCGCCGATGGACTGGCCGTTCAGGCCGCCGCCCGCATCACCGGCGAAGTCTATGGCATGTTCCGCGACGATTGGAGCGGCTTCAACGTCCTCCACACCGCCGCCGGGCGCGTGGGCGGCATCGAGACCGGCTTCCTGCCGGGGCCGGGCGGTCGCGACCTGCACGGCATCCTCGACGGGGCGAGCAAGGGCGAGATTGACGTCGTCTATCTGCTGGGCGCCGACGAGATCGACACGGCCAAGCTGGGCAAGGCCTTCGTGGTCTATCAGGGCCACCATGGCGACGCCGGGGCGCACCGCGCCGACGTCATCCTGCCGGGCGCCGCCTACACCGAAAAGAACGCGGTCTACGTCAACACCGAAGGCCGTCCGCAGCTCGCCCGTCTGGCGGCCTTCCCGCCCGGCGAAGCGCGCGAGGATTGGAAGATCCTGCGCGCCCTGTCGGAAGCGCTGGGCGCCACGCTGCCCTTCGACACGCAGACGCAACTGCGCCAGCGTTTGATCGCGGTGAACCCGATCTTCGCGGCGGTTGGCCAGATGACGCCCGCGACCTGGGCGCCGTTCGGCGCGCAAGGGCCGGTTGACTCGGCGCCCTTCGTGTCGCCGATCACCAACTTCTACATGACCGACCCGATCAGCCGGGCGTCGGTGACGATGGCCAACTGCGCGGAAGCGCTGGTTGGTCCGGCTCAGGAGAGGACTGGCACCCATGGCTGAGTTCTTTAGCGGCTTCCTGCTGCCGCTCATCATCATGGTTCTGAAGATCCTGGCGATCACCGTGCCCTTGCTGGTCGCGGTGGCCTTCATGACCTACGCCGAACGCAAGATCATGGGCGCGATGCAGCTTCGCCAAGGGCCGTCGCTGGTCGGTCCCTTCGGTCTGCTGCAACCCTTCGCCGACGGCCTGAAGCTGTTCGCCAAGGAGCAGATCCTGCCCGAGGGCGCCAACCGCGTCGTCTTCTACATCGCGCCGATGATAACCTTCTTCCTGGCGCTGGTCGCCTGGGCGGTCATCCCGTTCGATTACGGCGTCGTGCTGTCGAACATCAACGTCGGCGTCTTGTACCTCTTCGCGATCTCGTCGCTCGGCGTCTACGGCATCGTCATGGCGGGCTGGGCGTCGAACTCGCGTTACGCCTTTCTCGGCGCGCTGCGCTCGGCGGCGCAGATGGTGTCCTACGAGGTCTCGATGGGCCTCATCATCATCAGCGTCCTGCTCTGCGTTGGTTCGCTCAACCTGACGGCCATCGTGCACGCGCAGGAGAAGATCTGGTTCGCGATCCCGCTGTTCCCGATGTTCATCATGTTCTTCATCTCGGCCCTGGCTGAGACGAACCGTTCGCCGTTCGATTTGCCGGAAGGCGAGTCGGAGCTGGTCGCCGGTTTCATGGTGGAATACAGCTCGGCCCCCTTCGCGCTCTTCTTCCTCGGCGAATACGCCAACATGATTCTGATGAGCGCGATGACCAGCATCCTGTTCCTGGGTGGTTGGCTGTCGCCGTTGCCCTTCGCGCCCTTCACCTGGGTGCCGGGCATCGTCTGGTTCGCGTTGAAGATCGCGGCGTGTCTGTTCACGTTCGTGTGGGTTCGCGCCACCATGCCGCGCTACCGCTATGACCAACTGATGCGGTTGGGGTGGAAGGTTTTCCTGCCATTCTCGCTGTTCTGGGTCGTTCTGACCGCCGGTGTGCTGGTGACGTTCGGCTGGCTGCCCAAGTAAGCCGTCCGATCAAGCCCATCACTGAATGTCGTTGAAGATGCCGACGCGCCCATCGCGGCCCGTCGGCAAGGAAGGAGACGAAGAGGCCATGGCGTTCCTCGACCGCGCGGCGCGCAGCCTGTTCCTGACCGAGTTGGTGAGCGGCCTTGCGCTGACCTTCAGCTATATGTTCAAGCCAACGGTCACGCTGAACTACCCGTATGAGAAGGGGCCGATCAGCTCCCGCTTCCGTGGCGAGCATGTTTTGCGCCGCTACGCGAACGGCGAGGAGAGGTGCATCGCCTGCAAACTCTGCGAGGCGGTGTGCCCGGCGTTGGCCATCACCATCGAGGCCGAACCGCGCGACGACGGCAGCCGCCGGACGACGCGCTACGACATCGACATGACCAAATGCATCTACTGCGGTCTCTGCCAAGAGGCGTGCCCGGTGGACGCGGTGGTCATGGGGCCGAACTTCGAGTTCTCCACCGAAAATCGTGAAGAGCTTTTCTACAACAAGCAGAAGCTGCTGGCGAACGGCGACCGCTGGGAGGCGGAGATTGCCCAGAACCTCGCGGCCGAGGCTCCATACCGGTAAGCGGAAGCGAGAAATTCGATGATACTGCAAGGCATCGCCTTTTACGTGTTCGCCGCGCTGCTGGTGGCCTCCGGTGTGATGGTCATCTCGTCGCGGAATCCCGTTCACTCCGTTCTCTATCTCATCCTCGCCTTTTTCCAGGCGGCGGGTCTGTGCCTGCTGATGGGCGCCGAATTCATCGCGATGATCCTAATCATCGTTTATGTCGGCGCGGTCGCGGTGCTGTTCCTGTTCGTGGTGATGATGCTGGACATCAATTTCCGCGAGCTGCGGCAGGGCGCCCTGGAGGTGTTGCCGCTGGGTGGTTTGATCGGCTTGATCCTGCTGGCCGAACTGGCCGCCGTCGTCGGCGGCTGGATCGTCGCGCCGGGCGTTGAAAAGCTCGCCGCCGCGCCGACCCCGGCGATCACCTCGGTGACGAACACCCAGGCTTTGGGCCAGTTGATGTACACCCAGTATGTCTATCTGTTCCAAGCCTGCGGCATCGTCCTGCTGATCGCCATGATCGGCGCCATCGTGCTGACGCTGCGTCACCGCGAGGGTGTGCGGAAGCAGAACATTGGCGATCAACTCGCCCGTCGTCGGGACGAGGTGGTCGCCATCCGCAAGGTTTCGTCCGGGGAGGGCGTGTAATCATGGAGATCGGTCTCGGGCATTATCTGACGGTCTCGGCCATCGTCTTCACTCTGGGTGTCTTGGGGATCTTCCTGAACCGGAAGAACGTCATCGTCATCCTGATGTCGATCGAAATGATGCTGTTGGCGGTGAACCTCAATCTGGTCGCCTTCTCCACGCATCTGCACGATCTGGTCGGTCAGATCTTCGCCATGATTATCCTGACCGTGGCCGCCGCCGAGGCGGCCATCGGTTTGGCCATCCTGGTGGTCTACTTCCGCAACCGTGGCTCGATCCGAGTCGAAGACATCAACATGATGAAGGGCTGAGGCGGCGCCATGGAAGTGCTTGTCGTATTCCTCCCGCTTCTGGCGTTCCTCATCGCCGGATCGATCGCGCTGTTCGGCGGGCCGAAGGCCACGCCGTCGGCTGCCGGTCACGGGCATGGTCATGACCACGGTCACGATCACCACGCGCAGGGTCATGACGACCACGCGCATCATGATGACGCGCACGACGATGGTCACGACGACCATCACGCCGTGGCGCCGTCGCCCACAGCGGGCGACCGCGCGGCGCAGTTCGTCACGTCGGGTGCCGTGCTGCTCTCGGCGTTCCTGTCCTGGCTGCTGTTCTTCGACGTCGCCGTCGGCGGGCACCCGCGCACCATCGAGCTGGCGACCTGGATCCGCAGCGGCGGCCTGGATGTGTCGTGGGCGCTGCGCGTCGACCAGCTCACCGCCGTGATGCTGGTGGTGGTCAACACCGTGTCGGCCTGCGTGCATGTCTACTCCATCGGCTACATGGCCGAAGACCCGCAGAAGCCGCGCTTCATGGGCTATCTGTCGCTGTTCACCTTCGCCATGCTGATGCTGGTGACGGCGGACAACCTCGTGCAGATGTTCTTCGGTTGGGAAGGCGTCGGTCTGGCGTCCTACCTGCTCATCAATTTCTGGTACGAGAAGCCCTCGGCCAACGCCGCCGCGATCAAGGCCTTTCTGGTCAACCGGGTCGGCGACTTCGGCTTTGCGCTCGGCATCTTCGCGATCTTCGTGCTGACCGGCTCCGTCCAGTTCGACGCGATCTTCGCCAAGGCTCCGACCATCACCGGGGTGACGCTGCATTTCCTGAGCTGGGACTTCAACGGTCTGACCATCGCCTGCCTGCTGCTGTTCATGGGCGCGATGGGAAAGTCGGCGCAGCTTGGCCTGCACACCTGGCTGCCGGACGCGATGGAAGGCCCGACCCCGGTGTCGGCGCTCATCCACGCCGCCACCATGGTGACGGCGGGCGTGTTCATGCTGTGCCGCCTGTCGCCGGTCTTTGAATACGCGCCGTCGGCGCTGGAAATCGTGGCGGTGATCGGCGGTTTGACCGCGTTCGTCGCGGCGACCATCGGTTTCACCCAGTTCGACATCAAGCGGGTCATCGCCTATTCGACGATGAGCCAGCTTGGCTACATGTTCTTCGCGGTTGGCGTCTCGGCCTACGGCGCGGCGATGTTCCACCTGTTCACGCACGCCTTCTTCAAGGCGCTGCTGTTCTTGGGCGCCGGTTCGGTCATCCACGCCCTTCATCACGAGCAGGACATGCGGAAGATGGGCGGCGTCTGGCGCAAGATCCCCTTCACCTACGCGGTGATGTGGATCGGCAATCTGGCGCTCGCCGGTCTGCCTTTCTTCGCCGGTTTCTATTCCAAGGACATGATCCTGGAGGCGGCCTACGCCTCGGGCAGCCCGGTCGGTCGCTTCGCCTTCGCGCTGGGCATCGCCGCCGCCCTGCTGACGGCCTTCTACTCCTGGCGTCTGCTGTTCATGACCTTCCATGGCAAGCCGCGCATGGAGAAGTCGGTTTACGACCACGCCCATGAATCGCCGATCACCATGCTGGTTCCGCTGGCGGTTCTGGCGCTGGGCGCGCTGTTCGCTGGCGTCGGTTTCCATCAGTGGTTCATCGGTCACGACCGGGCGGAGTTCTGGGGCAAGGCGATCCTGGCGCTGCACGAGCATGACAGCATCGAGGCCGCGCACCATCATCTGCCCGGTTGGGTTGGGATTGCGCCGCTGGTCGTCGGTTTGATCGGCATCGCCGCCGCCTACATCGCCTACATCCAGATCCCCAGCCTGCCCGCGACCTTCGCGCGGCTGTTCAAGGGGCTGCACCAGTTCCTGTACAACAAGTGGTACTTCGACGAGTTGTACGATGCGCTCTTCGTCCGCCCGGCCAAGGCCCTGGGCTATGGTCTGTGGAAGTCGGGCGACGGCGCGCTGATCGACGGCGTCGGCCCCGATGGGGTCGCGGCGGCCACCCGCGACATCGCGGGCCGCGCCAGCCGGTTGCAGTCGGGGTATGTCTATCATTACGCGTTTGCCATGGTGATCGGCGTCGTTCTGCTGATCGCTTGGCTTTCCGTGTTCGGTTGAGCGGTTGAGGGGGAACTACAAAAATGGCTAGCTGGCCGCTCCTGTCGTTCACGACCTTCCTGCCGCTCGTCGGTGTGGCGTTGATCCTGCTGTTTTGCAGGGGCACGTCGCCGGATGTGGTGCGGAACGTCCGCTACATCGCGCTGTGGACGACACTCGTCACCTTCGTGCTGACGCTGTTCATTTGGATCAACTTCGACCCGCGCAATCCCGGCTACCAGTTGGTCGAGAAGGCGCCGTGGATCCCGGATTTCGGCATCACCTATCACATGGGCGTCGATGGCATTTCGGTGCTGTTCGTCGTCCTGTCCGGCTTCCTGATGCCCATGTGCGTCCTGGCGAGCTGGGAATCGGTGCAGATGCGGGTCAAGGAGTACATGATCGCCTTCCTCGCGCTGGAAACCCTGATGATCGGGATGTTCTGTGCGCTGGATTTCGTTCTCTTCTACATGTTCTTCGAGGGCGTGCTGATTCCGATGTTCCTCATCATCGGGATCTGGGGCGGCGGGCGTCGCGTCTACGCGGCGTTCAAGTTCTTCCTCTACACGCTGCTCGGCTCGGTCCTGATGCTGTTGGCCATCCTGGCCATGTATTATGTGGCGGGCACCACCGACATCCCGACGATCACCGCGACTCAGTTCCCGCGCAACATGCAGCTCTGGCTGTGGCTGGCTTTCTTCGCGTCCTTCGCCGTGAAGGTGCCGATGTGGCCGGTGCACACCTGGTTGCCCGACGCCCACGTCGAGGCGCCGACCGCCGGTTCGGTCATTCTGGCCGGCGTGCTGCTGAAGATGGGTGGTTACGGTTTCCTGCGCTTCAACATTCCGATCCTGCCGGAAGCGACCGAGTATTTCACCCCGCTGATCTACACCCTGTCGGTCATCGCCGTGATCTACACCTCGCTGGTCGCGCTGGCGCAGGAGGACATGAAGAAGCTGATCGCCTATTCGTCGGTCGCGCATATGGGCTTCGTCACCATCGGCATGTTCGCGCTGAATCAGCAGGGCATCGAGGGTTCCGTGTTCCAGATGCTGTCGCACGGCGTCGTCTCGGGCGCGCTCTTCCTCTGCGTCGGCGTCGTCTATGATCGGCTGCACACCCGCGAGATCGCCCGTTACGGCGGTCTGGTGAAGAACATGCCGAAATACGCCGTCATCTTCCTGTTCATGACCATGGCCTCGGTCGGCTTGCCCGGCACCGCTGGTTTCGTCGGCGAATTCCTGGTTCTGCTGGGCGTCTTCCGCGACAACACCTGGGTCGCCGCGCTGGCCGCGACGGGCATGGTGCTGGGCGCCGCCTACGCGCTGTGGCTCTACCGCCGCGTCGTCTATGGCAAGCTGGTGAAGTCGGACGTCAAGGCGATGTTCGACCTCAACGCCCGCGAGGTCGCCATCTTCGTGCCGCTGGTCGCCGTGGTCCTGTGGATGGGCGTTTACCCGAGCAGCTTCCTGAACGTGACCTCGGCGTCGGTCGAGCATCTGATCCAGACCTACCAGACCAAGCTGGCCGCGTCGCATGCCGCGTCCGGCGTGTCGGTCGCCGCGCGCTAAGGGGTTCTTCGACATGACCGCAGTGTTTCCCGACATCTGGCCGGCCCTGCCGGAGATCTTCCTCGCGGTTGCGGGGATGGCTCTGCTGCTGATCGGCGTTTTTCGCGGCGACGGGTTCACCCGCCCCGTGTCCTATCTGACCGTGGTCGTCATGCTGCTCGCCGCCATTCTGGCGATGGGCTATGGCGCGGGCCGCGTCGTCACCTTCAACGGCATGTTCGTGATGGACGCCTTCGGCGTCTTCATGAAGGTGCTGGTTCTGGTCTCGGCGGCGCTGTCCGTCATCCTCTCGCTCGGCTTCAACGAGCGGGAGCAGATGGCGCGGTTTGAGTATCCGGTGCTCATGCTGTTCGCCACGCTTGGCATGCTGATGATGATTTCGGCCAACGATCTCATCTCTCTCTATGTCGGTCTGGAGACGCAGAGCTTGGCGCTGTACGTCATCGCGGCCTTCCGCCGCGACAGCGCGAAGTCGTCGGAAGCCGGTTTGAAGTATTTCGTTCTGGGCGCGCTGTCGTCCGGCATGCTGCTGTACGGCGCGTCGTTGCTCTATGGCTTCGCCGGGACGACCTCCTTCGACAAGATCGCCGCTCTGTTCGCCGGTGGCGCCCACGCGTCGCCGGGGGTGGTGATCGGCTTGGTGTTCGTGCTGACGGGCCTGGCCTTCAAGGTGACAGCGGCCCCGTTCCACATGTGGGCGCCCGACGTCTATGAAGGCGCGCCGACTCCGGTGACGGCCTTCTTCGCCGCCGCCCCCAAGGTCGCCGCCATCGCGCTGCTCACCCGCGTTCTGATCGAGCCGTTCGGTCATCTCACCGCCCAGTGGCATCAGGTTCTGGTCGCCACCGCCGTGCTGTCGATGCTCATCGGCTCCTTCGCCGCGATCATGCAGACCAACATCAAGCGTCTGATGGCCTACAGCTCCATCGGCCATGTCGGTTACGCGATGGTCGGTCTGGCGGCGGGCAACCAGGACGGCGTGCGCGGCGTGTTGATCTACATGGCGCTCTACGTCGCCATGAACATCGGCGCCTTCGCCGTCATCCTCAGCATGAAGGCCAAGGGCCTGATGCTGGAGCAGATCAAGGACTTCTCGGGGCTGTCGAAGACCAACCCGATGTTGGCGGCGACCATGGCGATCTTCATGTTCTCCATGGCCGGCATCCCGCCGATGGCCGGTTTCTTCGGCAAGCTCTATGTCTTCCTGGCCGCCATCGAGGTGCAGGATTACACGCTGGCCGTCATCGGCGTGCTGACCAGCGTGGTTGGCGCCTTCTACTACCTGCGCATCGTCAAGATTATGTATTTCGACGAGCCGCTGGTGGTGGTGGACAAAGTCGAGGATGACGGCATGACCGGCATCCTGGTCGTCACCAGCCTGTTCACGCTGCTGTTCTTCGTGGCTCCGGCCCCGATCCTGAACGGCGCCGCTGCTGCGGCGGCCGCGCTGTTCGCCGGGTGATGATTCCCGGATGAGCGGTGGTTCAAACGAAGCGGAGGCGGCGCGCTTGCGTCTGCCTCCCGGCTTCCGCATCAAGGCCTTCGACTCCGTCGGCAGCACGAACGACGAAGCGAAGGCTTTGGCGCGTTCGGGGGCCGGGGAGGGGACTGTTGTCTGGGCGCGGCGTCAGGAGGGTGGGCGCGGTCGGCGCGGGCGCGCCTGGACCTCGCCGGAGGGCAACCTCTACAGCTCCATCATCCTGCGGCCCAACCGCTTGCCCGCCGACGCCGCGCAGATTTCCTTTGTCGCCGCTCTGGCGATCGCCGAGACGGCGGCGGCGGTGTTGCCCGATCCGTCGGGTATCCGCTGCAAATGGCCGAACGACGTCCTGATCCATGGGCGCAAACTGTCCGGGATTCTGCTGGAATCGGAACCGACTCCGTCCGGGCTGGTGTCCTGGGTGGTGTTGGGTGTCGGCGTCAACCTGCGCCATTTTCCGGAGACGTCCGATTACGCGGCGACCTCGCTGATCGCCGAGGGCGCGCCGGTTCTGGCGCCGTCGGCCTTGCTGGAAATTTACGCCGAACATTTGGCCGTCTGGTACGAGCGGTGGTTGGAGTTCGGCTTCGCCCCGATCCGGGCGGCTTGGCTGGAGCGCGCGCGCGGCTTGGGCGCGCCGATTCTGGTCCGTTTGGCCGACCGCACAATCTCCGGTGTCTTCGTGGATCTGGACAGCGACGGCGTTCTGTTGCTTGATCCACAGGATGGTGGTCCCCGCCAGCGCATCACCGCTGGCGACGTGTTTTTCCCTCAACCGCCCGCAGCCTGAAACGGACGTTCGCTATGTTGCTCGCCATCGACGCCGGAAACACGAATGTGGTGTTCGCCATTTATGACGGCGACCGCCAGCGCGGCATCTGGCGCACCGCGACCGATCCCAAGCGCACGTCCGACGAATATATGGTGTGGCTGACCCATCTGATGGCGCTGAAGGGGCTGAAGCCGGTGGACATCCACGGCGCGGTCATCGCCAGCGTCGTTCCGGGGGCCACCTTCAACCTGAAGCGGCTGTGCAAGGATCATTTCGGCTGCGAGCCGGTGATCGTCGGCCAGCCCGAGGTTGATTTGGGGACCAAGGCCCTGGTGGACCGCCCGGAAGAGGTCGGGGCCGACCGGCTGGTCAACACGGTGGCGGCGGCGGCGACCTACAAGACTCCGTTGATCGTCATTGATTTCGGCACGGCGACAACCTTCGACGTGGTGGACGCCGAGGGCAATTATTGCGGCGGCGTCATCGCGCCCGGCCTGAACCTGTCGCTGGAAGCCTTGCAGAAGGCGGCGTCGAAGCTGCCGCGCGTGGAAATCCAGCCGCCCGCCGAGGTGATCGGCAAAAACACCATCGCCTGCATGCAATCCGGCATCTTCTGGGGCTATGTCGGCCTCATCGAAGGGCTGGTTGCCCGAATTCGCGCCGAATATGGCGCCCCGATGACGGTGATCGCCACCGGCGGATTGGCTGTTCTTTTCGCCAAGGCGACCCATGTCATCGAACACACCGACGGCGAGCTGACGCTTCGCGGTCTCCTTCTGATCCACAAGCGCAACATGAGCAAATGACCCAATCCTCCCAGGCAGCCGCCGGTGCATCCAAGAGTCCGGCGGACCCCTTCGTTCCGGAGGATGACGCGCTTTATTTTCTGGCGCTCGGCGGTTCCGGCGAAATCGGGATGAACCTCAACCTCTACGGCCATCGCGGCAAGTGGCTGATGGTCGACCTCGGCATTTCCTTCGCCGACGACACCATGCCGGGTTTGGACGTCATCATGCCCGATCCCAGCTTCATCGTGGAGCGGCGGGAGGATCTGGTCGGTCTGGTGGTGACGCACGCGCACGAGGATCATCTCGGCGCGGTTCAGTATCTGTGGCCGGAATTGCGCTGCCCGGTCTATTGCACGCCCTTCACCGCGTCGGTTCTGCGCGCCAAGCTGCATGAGCGGGGCTTGAGCGGCGTCGTGCCGATCCACGAAATCCCGCTTGGCGGATCGCTGGAGGCTGGCCCCTTCGCGGTGGAATACGTCACCATGACGCATTCGATCCCGGAGCCGAACGCGCTCGCCATCCGCACCTCGGCGGGGACGGTGGTGCACACCGGCGATTGGAAGCTCGATCCCGATCCGCTGATCGGCACGGTGGCCGATGAAAAGCGGTTGCGCGAAATTGGCGATGAAGGGGTGCTGGCGCTGGTCGGTGACAGCACCAACGCGCTGGTGCCCGGCTGGACCGGGTCGGAAGCGACGGTGCGGGCCAGCCTGACCGATCTGATTGGGCGTTACCCGAATGTGCGGGTGGCGGTCAGTTGCTTCGCCACCAACGTCGCCCGGCTGGAAAGCATCGCGGTGGCGGCGGCGGCGCATGATCGGCATGTCGCGCTGGTCGGGCGGTCGCTGTGGCGGATCAACGACGCGGCGCGGGCCAACGGTTATCTGAAGGACGTGCCGAAATTCCTGTCGGAGCATGACGCGGGCTATCTGCCGCGCGAAAAGCTGGTGCTGATCTGCACCGGCAGCCAGGGGGAGCCGCGCTCGGCCCTCGCCCGCATCGCCGGGAACGATCATCCGCAAATCACCCTGTCGCGCGGCGACGTCGTCGTCTTCTCCTCGCGCGAGATTCCCGGCAACGAACGCGCCATTGGGCGGATGCAGAATCAGTTGGTGACTCAGGGCATCGAGCTGGTGACGGCGGACGAGGAGGCGATCCACGTCTCCGGCCATCCGGCGCGTGACGAGTTGGTGCGCATGTACCAGTGGGTGCGCCCGCGCATCGCCGTGCCGGTCCATGGCGAGCAGCGCCACCAGCAGGCGCACGCGGCCTTGGCGCAAGAATGTCAAATACCGGACCAGATCGTTCCGGCGAACGGCGAGCTGATTCGGCTTGGCCCCAACGGCCCGGCCCGCGTGGTCGCCCATGTCCGCTCGGGCCGCATGGCGTTGGATGGCAAGCGCTTGATCCCGCTCGACAACGGCATGATGCGCACGCGCAGCCGCATGGTGAACAACGGCGCCTCGGTGGTCACGCTGGTGATGACGGCGCGCGGCGAGTTGGTCACGGCGCCGCAGGTGGCGGTAATGGGGCTGATCGACGAGGTGGCCGACCGCGACATGCTGCTCGACGTCGTGGACGCGGTGCGCGAGGCGGTGGCCGGTCTGTCGAAGACCGCGCGCGCCGACGACGCCCAAGTGAAGGAGGCGGCGCGCATCGCCGTGCGCCGCTGCTTCAATGCGTCTCATGGCAAGAAGCCGGTCACGGATGTTCATTTGGTCCGCGTTTAGCGGCCCGCCGCCTGCGGCCACGAGCTTGTGAGGACACCATGATCGGAAAATTGAACCACGTCGCCATCGTCGTTCCCGACCTTTCGGCGGCCACCGCCCTCTACCGCGACACGCTGGGGGCCGCCGTGTCGGCGCCGGTCGATCTGGCGGCGCATGGCGTGACGGTGGTGTTCGTCACCCTGCCGAACACCAAGATTGAGCTGTTGCATCCCTTCGGCGAAAAATCGCCCATCGCGCCCTTCCTGGAAAAGAACGCGTCGGGCGGCATCCATCATATTTGCTATGAGGTGGATGACATTCTGGCCGCGCGCGACCAGTTGAAGGCGCAGGGCGCGCGGGTGCTGGGCGATGGCCAGCCGAAGATCGGCGCTCACAACAAGCCGGTGCTGTTCCTGCATCCGAAGGATTTTTGCGGCACGCTGGTGGAACTGGAACAGGCCTGACGCCTGAACGAACAAGGGGCGCGCGATGGACGGCTGGATCTCGGGCATTTTCGTCTACATCGTCGTCTGGTGGGTGGCGCTGTTTGCGGTGCTGCCCTGGGGGGTCCGCACGCCGGAAAATCCCGAACCCGGCATGGCGTCCAGCGCCCCTGTTGAACCGCGCATGTTGCAAAAGATCGTGGCGACGTCCGTGGTCGCCTTGGTGATTTGGCTGGTGATCTACGCCATCGGCCAGTCCGGCTTGGTGTCCTTCCGCGACATGATTAAGGACATGTGAGCGGTCATTCCCAGATTTTTACGACCATCGCGGACGCCGTCGCCGAGACGGCGCGCCGCCCTCCCCAATGACCGACCGCAGGGTTTGCGGTGGGGACCTTGAATCGCGGTCCGCCAACGCGATTTGGCGATGGACGCGCGACAGGGCGGATTCGATTGATTAAAAAACAGGCAAGTCGCGGCTGTGCTTTTCATCATTCGATCAATGCGTCGGCAGAATCGCAAAAATATTAGGCACAGCGCCGATCTGCCTGTCTTTTCATCTTGCCAACCCGGCGGAGCGGGTTCACAGTTTCACATGTGATTGGAGGGAATAGCGATGTTTCCTCTTGTCCGACGCCTGGTGGCGATTCCTCCCTAAACTCAAAAGGCCGCGCCGCATCCGCCGCGCGGTCTTTTTTTGTCCGTTTTCGGTCAATTCCCCACGAATTCGACGGTTGGTTCCTTTCCGTTTGCGTTGCAGAAAACGTTAACGGTTTACTTGGTAATGTTGCTTCGATTACCACATGGTCAGCACGTGACCGGCGGAGCCGGGCGAGCAGCAACCACGCTCAGGCGCGGAAGGAAGGACAGTCGAGGCGTTCATGGCCGCGAACGAGAACGAGCGCTTTGACCAGTTCGCTGCGGTTTTGGCGACCGAGCTGTTGGAGCGAACCAAAAAAAGCATGGAGCTTCTGGCCCCAGAGCTACAGCCATGCTCGAAATTGCCGTTTATTCAGACGCCATCCTTCGTTGAATTTTACGCCGATCTGGTTCGTGTCGGCATTCTCCCGGTTGTTCTCAGTCGTCGTCCGGTTCGGGCGATTGTTGGTGACGTCGATTGGAAACGCGAAGGGCGGGAGTATTTGTTGACGGTGCTGGACGACCGTTCCAACGGCGTGTTCACCGCCTGGGATTTCGCCTGGGATTCGCTGTGGGACGAACGCAAGGTCAGCGCCGATTCCGGCGGCGGCGCCAACAAGGAAAAAAAGGGCTTCTTCAGCAGCCTGTTTGGTCGAAAGTCTCAGCCGAAGCAGGATCAGCGGTCGTCGGAAGACGGGGAAATCGTGATGGCCGGGCTGCACAGCATGCTGACCGAGTTGGCTGACCGGCGGGGATTTCTGCCGCTGTTCCATGACGACGTCCGCATCCTCAAGGGCATGCCGCGCGTTAAGCCTGGGCGTCTGGCTCAGGCCTGGAAAGAAATCAGCCAGTACCATCATCAGGAATTTTATCTGTCGGAGAAGGAGCAGGCCAAACCCGGCGTCACGTCGGAATGCTTGCAGAAGTGGCATTACAATCTGCCCGACAAGATCGGCGAGTTTCTGGTGCTGAAAGCCGCCGTGGATTTGGAGCACGTGAACAAGCCCTTCATCGGCAAATACATCCGCCAATCCGCCCGCACCCAGGAAGAGGCGGAAAAGGGCATGCCCTATTTGACGGTTTATTGGAAAACCATGCCGAACCCCGTGGTGGTTCAGCAAACGCACACCCTGTAAAGGAACGGCGATGACGCGCGTGGGCTTGATGGTGGGAGCGGGCCTTTTGGCCCTGTGCGGGGCCGCGCAAGCCCAACAGGGGCGGCAAACCGTCGATCCGGCGCTGTGTCGCGCGCTCACCCGCCATCAACCAGCCCCGGACGTCGCCTACAAGCCGGGGGTGGACGTCAAGGGACGGGCGGTGGCGCCCGCCGATTTGCCGGGATCGGCTGGATCAAGCCTGTCCACCGAACGTTTCGAGATTCCGTTGACGCTGGATCTGGCGAGCCGCTTGGGGGTGAAGCTTCCCACCGCCGGGCTGCCAACCGCCGGGTTGCCCGGGGCCATGGAGATTGGCCGGATGACGCTGGACGGCGGGCGGCTGCTGTTGAACGGCCAACCCTTGGGCGGCGCGTCGGAGGCCGAACTCGTCGCGCTGTGCCGGGGGCGCTGACCGGGGCTTTCCGGTCGCGCCGCAGTGGACAAGCGGGGGCGTCCTACCTAAAGTCGCTTTCCCGACCAGCGTTGCGGACCCGACGGCCCGCGCGACTCCGAACCTTGTACACGAGAGCAGAGCCATGCGGCTGTCCAGCTTCTTCATGCCGACCCTCAAGGAGACCCCGACCGAGGCGCAGATCGTCTCCCACCGCCTGATGCTGCGGGCCGGGATGATCCGCCAGACCAGCGCCGGGATTTACGCCTGGCTGCCGCTGGGCCATCGGGTGCTGAAGAAGATCGAGCAGATCGTCCGCGAGGAGCAGAACGCGGCGGGCGCTCAGGAATTGCTGATGCCGACCATCCAGTCGGCCGATCTGTGGCGCGAAAGCGGTCGTTACGACGATTACGGCAAGGAGATGCTGCGCATCACCGACCGCCACGACCGCGACATGCTGTTCGGCCCGACGAACGAGGAGATGATCACCGACATCTTCCGCACCTTCGTCAAAAGCTACCGCCAGTTGCCGCTGAACCTCTACCACATCCAGTGGAAGTTCCGGGATGAGATCCGCCCGCGCTTCGGCATCATGCGGGGCCGCGAGTTCCTGATGAAGGACGCCTATTCCTTCGACATTGACCCGGCCAGCGCCCGCCGATCCTATCAGAAGATGTTCCTGGCTTATCTGCGCACCTTCGCCCGTCTGGGCTTGAAGGCGATCCCGATGCGCGCCGACACCGGCCCGATTGGCGGCGATCTCAGCCACGAGTTCATCATTCTGGCCGAAACCGGCGAAAGCGGCGTGTTCTGCCACAAGGATTGGATGGATCTGGACGTTCTGAAGAACGCGCCGGGCTTCGACGATGATCTGCAACCCTTCTTCGACGAAACGACGGCGATCTACGCCGCGACGGACGAGAAGCACGACGCGGCGAACTGCCCGGTGGGCGAGGCCGATCTGGTGTCGGCGCGCGGCATCGAGGTCGGCCACATCTTCAACTTCGGCACCAAATACTCCAAGCCGATGAACGCGGTGGTCGCTGGGCCGAACGGCGAGTCGATCCCGGTCGAAATGGGGTCCTACGGCATCGGCGTGTCCCGTCTGATGGGCGCGATCATCGAGGCCAGCCACGACGACAACGGCATCATCTGGCCGGATTCGGTCGCCCCCTTCAACGTCGGCCTCATCAATCTGAAGGTTGGCGATTCCGAGACGGATCGCGTTTGCCTGGATCTGTATGGCAAGCTCCAGGCCGCCGGTCTGGATGTCGCTTACGACGACCGCGACGAGCGTCCGGGCGCCAAATTCGCCGACATGGACCTGATCGGCGTGCCGTGGCAGTTGGTGGTCGGCCCGCGCGGTCTGAAGTCCGGCGTGGTCGAGCTGAAGCGCCGCGCCACCGGCGTGAAGGAAGAGCTGTCGGTTGACGCGGCGTTGGCCAAGCTGACCGCCTGAACAGCGTCCATTTTGGGATGACGCGAAGCGCCGGGGAAACCCGGCGCTTTTTTTCTGAGTCGGCGGCGGACTATGACGATTGGCCTGACGTGATCCATAACCTTCGTTTAGGTCGTCGATTGTTCGCGTATCGGTAGTGGTAATAATATCCTTTCAAAGGTATATTTACCCAGAACGCTTGACGTTACCTCTCCTCTCGGGCAGGCTTCCTGAGGTTTCTTTCATGCGTGTGATTGGAAATATTCTGTCGCACGCCGGGAAGGCGACGCAATCCAGGAACGGGAGACACTGTCATGACCTTTGCCTTTTCCCCCATCGAAAATCAGCGCCTCAGCTTTACGGCGGCGAGCGCGGGCACCTACGCCTTGCCCAGCGTTGGCCGCAATGTTCGGATCGCCAACCTCGGCCCGTCGGACGCCCGGATCAAGTTCACCCAGTCTTTCGCGTCGACCACGGCCAACACGCTGACCATCATGGCCCGCACCGTCGAAATCTTCGACCGCCAGGACAACGCCTATCTGACAGGCGTCGGCGTCAGCGGGAGCACGCTGCTTGACGTCACCACCGGCGAAGGCGAGTGACATGGGCTTGCGCGCTGTCGCCCAACCGCTTCCCCGGCAATGGGGGGTGTTCCGTCTTTCCGCCAACCAGACGGCTGGTTTGGCGGTGAACAATCCTATTCGATTCAACATTGTTTCAGCCGGGACTCTCAGCCTCTCCAGCTACACCATCACACTGCCTGCTGGGCGGATCTTTCGTCTTTTCGCCGCGCAGTCGTTCAGCTACTCGTCGAGCGGCGGATCCGCACAAACCGCGTGGTTCAACGTTGGCACGGGGCAATATATTGGCAGCGGGTCGCAGAACATTCCCCCGGCGAACCCCTCAACCTGGTCGGACCAACCGATCAGCCACGCCATCATCGACACCAACGCCGGCGCCGCGTCTGTCCAGTTGCGCATCAACGCGGTTGCCAACGCAAACGGCGTGTTCGCCTCCTATTCCTTTGCCGAGGTGATGGAAATGTCCTGAGTTGGTGTGACAATCGAAGGCAGCCTTTGCGCGCGGCGGCGAGCTGTCCTATCTTCCCGGCGGTGAAGCATGATCTTCACCGCCGTTTTTCCTGCCTGTTGGCCGCCGGGTATTCCGCATGATCTTCAACGCTTTTGAACGCATGGTCGCGATGCGTTACCTCCGGGCGCGACGCCAGGAGGGGTTCATTTCGGTCATCGCGGGGTTCTCGCTGCTCGGCATCGCGCTGGGGGTGGCGACGCTCATCATCGTCATGTCGGTGATGAACGGCTTTCGCGCCGAATTGCTGGGCCGGGTGCTGGGGTTGAACGGGCATCTCAACGTCTACAACGTTCGGGGAGGGCCGTTGCCCGACTTTGACGTCCTGTCCAACCGCCTGCGCGAGACGCCCGGCGTCACCAACGTGACGCCGACGGTGGAGGGCCAAGCGCTGGTTTCGGTGCGCGGCATCGCCTCGGGCGCCGTGGTGCGCGGGGTGCGGCCTGAGGATTTTCGGGCGCGCCCGACGTTGGCGCGCGGCGTGGTGCGCGGTTCGGCGGAGGAGTTTGGCGAGGACCGCGTCGCGGTTGGCGCGCGGATGGCGCAGCGGTTGGGCCTGTCGGTCGGCGACTCGATCACGCTGATTGCGCCGCAAGGCAACGTCACCGCCTTTGGCACCGTGCCACGGATGCGCAGCTACCCCATCGGCGCGATCTTTGACATCGGCATGTATGAGTATGACAACAGCTTCATTTTCTTGCCGCTGGAGGAGGCGCAGGCCTTCTTCCGCACCGGCGACGCGGTGACGTCGTTGGAGGTGTTCGTTCAGGATCCCGTGCAGATCCGGGCGGCGCGCGACGCCGTGCAGTCGGTGGTCGCCGGGTCGGGGCGGGTGGTCGATTGGCAGCAGTCGAATTCCAGCTTCTTCACCGCCCTTCAGGTGGAACGGAACGTCATGTTCCTGATCCTGTCGCTCATCATCATGGTCGCCGCCTTCAACATCATCTCCAGCCTCATCATGCTGGTGAAGGACAAGGGGCGCGACATCGCCATCCTGCGCACCATGGGGGCGACGCGCGGCATGATTATGCGGATCTTTTTCCTGTCCGGGGCCAGCATCGGGGTGACGGGAACCTTGTTTGGTCTGGGGCTGGGCGTGTCCTTCGCGTTGAACATCGAGACCATCCGGCAGGCGATCCAGGGGCTGACCGGCACCAACCTGTTTTCCGCCGAGATCTATTTCCTGTCGCAACTGCCCGCCAAAATTGACTGGAGCGAGGTGACGCAGGTGACGCTGATGGCGCTGGGGCTGTCCTTCGCCGCGACGATCTATCCGTCCTGGCGCGCGGCCCGGCTCGATCCGGTGGAGGCTTTGCGCTATGAGTGACGCCATGTTGGAGATGACGGGAATCGTCCGCCGCTTTGAGCAGGGCGGCGCGGTGCTGGAGGTGCTGCGCGGGGCCGATCTGGCGGTGCAGCCGGGCGAGTTGGTGGCGCTGGTCGGCCCGTCGGGGGCGGGCAAATCGACCCTGCTGCAAATCGCCGGCCTGCTGGAGCGCCCGACCGAGGGCGTCGTCCGAATCGCCGGGGCCGACGTGTCGGATTTCGACGATGGCAAACGCACCGAGGTGCGGCGGCGCTCCATCGGCTTCGTTTACCAGTTCCATCATCTGCTGCCGGAATTCTCGGCGCAGGAAAACATCGTGCTGCCGCAGATGATCGCGGGCGTGTCCAAGCGGTTGGCCAAGCAGCGGGCGGATGAGCTGCTGCACATGGTCGGGCTGGACGCGCGCGGCAGCCACCGCCCGGCCCGCCTGTCGGGCGGCGAGCAGCAGCGCGTCGCCATCGCCCGCGCGTTGGCCAACGCGCCGTCCTTGCTGATCGCCGACGAGCCGACCGGCAATCTGGATCCCCACACGGCGGAGCATGTCTTCGCCATGCTGACCGCCATCGTCCGTCAGGCGCGGGTCGGGGCGCTGGTGGCGACCCACAACATGGAGCTGGCTCGCCGGATGGACCGGATCCTGGAAATGCGCGACGGGATTTTGGTGGAGCAGACGGCGGCGTAAAAACCGCTGTTGTCTCTGATTGTTGCGATCAGGGCCATTGCCAGACGGCGAACGCGTCCCCACTCTTGACCCCAGCCGATCAACGGGGAAGGGGCGTTTCGCCATGGACCAGCGCATCATCGATCTTTACGACGAATACACCCACGCGCCCTTGCCGCGCCGGGTGTTCTTGGAGCGTCTGACCGCTCTGGTCGGCGGGGCCGCCGCCATTCCGGCGATTCTCGCCAGCATTGAGCCGAACTACGCCAACGCCGCCCTGGTGGCGGAGGATGACGGGCGGATCGCCGCCGCCAAAATCACCTATCCCGGCGCTGGCGGCGAACTGGCGGGCTATCTCGCCCGGCCCAAGGCGTTGGACAAGGCCCCCGCCGTCATCGTCATCCATGAAAACCGTGGTTTGAACGCCTATGTCGAGGACGTCGCCCGCCGTTTGGCCGCCGCTGGCTTCCTGGCCTTGGCCCCCGACCTGCTGTCGCCCTTGGGCGGCACGCCGTCCGATCCCGACAAGGCGCGCGATCTGATCGGCCAGCTTGACGCGGGCAAGACGGTGGCCAATCTGACGGCGACCGTCGCCTTCCTGGGCGCGCACGCCAACGCGACCGGCAAGGTTGGGGTGGTCGGCTTTTGCTGGGGCGGCGGCATGGTCAACCGGCTGGCCATCGCCGCGCCGGACCTCAAGGCGGGCGTGGCGTTCTACGGGCCGACTCCCGATCTGGCGGTGGTTGGCGGGATCAAAGCGGCGCTTCTGCTGCATTACGCCGGTCTTGACCAACGCATCAACGCTGCCGTTCCCGCCTATGACGAGGCGTTGACCAAGGCGGGCGTCGTCCACCAAATCCACATGTATGACGGCGTGAACCACGCCTTCCACAACGACACCTCGGCGGAGCGTTACAACAAGGACGCCGCCGATCTGGCCTGGACCCGCAGCCTGGACTTTCTCAAGGCCAAGCTGGCGTGATCGGCTGATGCGCCCCTCTCCCGCTGGCGCGGGAGAGGGAACGCGTCACGCCCTGGCGCGCGCCAGAGTTGGGAATTTCAAGACCGACAAGGCGAGGCCGCAGAAGACCAGAAGTCCGCCCAGCAGTTTGAGGGTGGAGAAGGTTTCGCCCAGCAACAGCGCGCTGGAACTCATCCCGAAGATCGGCACCAGCAGCGAGAAGGGTGCGACCAGGCTGGCTGGGTAATGCCGCATCAGGAAGCCCCAGGCGGCGAACCCGAACAGCGTCGCCCCCGCCGCGATGTAGACCAACGCGCCGACTCCCAGCCAGCTCAAGGTCGCGAAGGCGTGGGCGATCCGGTCTGGCCCCTCGACCAGAAACGACAGAATCAGCAGGGGGATCGGCGGGATCAGGCTGACCCACATCATCATGCCGAACAGATCGGGGGCCTTGGCCCGCTTCATGATGATGTTCGACACGCCCCAGACGGCGGCGGCGGCGACGCAAAGCGCGAGGCCCAACAGCGAATCGCCCGCTGGCATTTCCGCCGCGATCACGCCGACCCCGGCGAAGGCGACGACCATGCCCAAGACCTGCTTGGGTCCGGGCCGGTCGCCCAAGACGAAGGCGGCGAAGATCGCGGTGAAAAAGGCCTGCGATTGCAGCACCAGCGAGGCCAACCCGGCGGGCATGCCGACGTCCATGCCGAAAAACAGCAGAGGAAATTTGACGACGCCCAGCGTCACGCCGATGCCGACGATGAAGCGCCAGGGCACCGGCGGTCCGCCGCGCATCCCCAGAATCAGCAGGGGCAAGGCCGCCAAGGCGAAGCGCAGGCTGGAGAAGAGAATCGGCGGAAAGTCGCGGAGGCCGACCTTGATCGCCACGAAGTTGAGGCCCCAGACGGCGGCGACCGCAACGGCCAAAAGGATGTGGGGAGTGCGCATTGTTCGGATGCTAGACAGGCACGCTCTTTTCCGTCAATCCGCGCCGACCCCGCGCGGCGCGCGGGTCAGGGATCCGCGTTCAGAATGCGGCATTCATCCGACGCGTTGATCGCCCATGAGCTTCCCGTCAGCGCCATGGACCCCAAATCGCCCAAGGCCGCGCTGCGGAAGGTGACGCGCCGGTTGCGTGCGAAGGGATCCAATTCATCCAGATAGCTTTTCGACGGGATGGCGACGTAGAGAGAGCCGTCCGGCAGGCCGCGCCCGCTGAGCGTCAGCTTGGCCCCCTGGTCGAAGCTGGCGGTCAATTCATACCGCTCGCCGGGTGTGGCGGGATGGCTGACGCCGGAAAGGACGAAGCCCGATTCGGCGGCGGCGGTGCGGAAGACCATGCGCGGCCCGGCGTCGGCCGCGCCGTCGGGGTTGCGCGTCGCTTGACAGAAGGGCTTGCCGCCGTCGGGCTTTTGAATGGTCACGGTCCAACCGCGCCCGCTGCGGAAGGGGCGCTCCGGCCCGCTCGCCAAACCGCTGACCGCCGGAGAGGCGGGCGGGGCGGTCGTGGTCTGGCACGCCGCCGTCGTCAGCAGGGCCGCCGACAGGGTGAACCATCCAACCGCTCGACCAAGGCGCAGCCGATCCATCGCGGCATCCTCCCCATCGTTCTTGGCGTTTCTATTGCTTGTGCATAGCACGAATGTAACCGGGGGGCGACCGTGCAGGCGGCGGGCGTAGAGGCGGGCGTGGAGATGGGGGCGAGGGCTGTGCTAGAACCCGTTCACCCGTCCTGATCGCCCATGGTTGCCATGCCCCACGCCGACTTCGTCCATCTGCGCGTCCATTCCGCCTATTCGCTGTCGGAGGGCGCGATCAAGGTGAAGGAGCTTGTGAAGCTCTGCCAGAAACAGCAGATGCCCGCCGTGGCGGTGACGGACACTGGCAACCTGTTCGGCGCGCTGGAATTCGCGCTGGCGGCGGCGGACAGCGGCGTTCAGCCGATCGTCGGCACGGTTTTGGGAATCACCCGCGTCGGCCCGGCGGCGACCAAGCCCGGCCTGCCCGGCAAGGCGGCGTCAACCCCCGACCAACTCGTCCTGCTCTGCCAGAACGAGGAGGGCTACCGCAATTTGATGGTGCTGGTGTCGAAAGCCTTCCTGGAATCCGATCCGTTGGCCGGGCCGCAGGTGGCGTTGGACGCGCTGGAGGGGCATTCGGGCGGCTTGATCGCGCTGACCGGCGGCGTTGGCGGCTCGCTCGGGCGGTTGTTGGGCGAGGGGCAAAAGGATCTGGCGCTCAACGTGCTGGAGCGGTTGAAGCGGTTGTTCCCTGGACGGCTCTATGTCGAATTGCAGCGGCATGGCGCGCCCTTCGCCGCCAACGAGGACGCGATTGAACCGGCGCTGATCGATCTGGCCTACGCCCATGATTTGCCGCTGGTCGCCACCAACGACTGTTATTTCGCCACCGCCGACATGTATGAGGCGCACGACGCGCTGCTCTGCATCGCCGAGGGCGCCTACATCAGCCAGAGCGAGCGGCGGCGGCTGACCGTCGACCATCGTTTCAAATCCGCCGCCGAAATGCGGGAGCTGTTCGCCGATCTGCCGGAGGCGGTGGACAACACGCTGGTGATCGCCCGGCGCTGCTCCTACCTGCTGCGCCCGGTCAAGCCGATCCTGCCGCCGTTTGCTTGCGAGGGCGGGCGAACGGAGGATGACGAGCTGCGCGCCCAGTCGCGCGCCGGGTTGGAGATGCGGCTGGAGAAAACCGTCTACACCCCGTCGATGACGCCGGAACAGCGGGACGAAACCCGCAAGACGTATTTTGACCGGCTGGAATTCGAGCTGGACGTCATCGTCAACATGAAGTTCCCCGGCTATTTCCTGATCGTCGCCGACTTCATCAAATGGGCGAAAAATCAGGACATTCCGGTGGGGCCGGGCCGTGGGTCGGGCGCCGGGTCCGTCGTCGCCTGGGCGCTGACCATCACCGATCTGGATCCCCTGCGCTTCGGCCTGCTGTTCGAGCGGTTTTTGAATCCCGAACGCGTCTCAATGCCCGACTTCGACATCGACTTTTGCCAGGATCGCCGCGAAGAGGTCATTCGCTACGTTCAGGACAAATACGGGTACGACCGCGTCGCCCAGATCATCACCTTTGGTAAGCTTCAGGCCCGCGCCGTGCTGCGCGACGTTGGCCGCGTCTTGCAGATGTCCTATGGGCAGGTGGACAAGATCTGCAAGATGGTGCCGAACAACCCGGCCAACCCGGTCACGCTGCAACAGGCGCTGGACAGCGAAGAGATGCTGCGCGCCGCCCGCGACGGCGACGACACGGTGCGCCATCTGATCGACATCGCGCTGAAGCTGGAAGGGCTGTACCGCCACGCCTCCACCCACGCGGCGGGCGTGGTGATCGCCGACCGGCCCTTGCATGATCTGGTGCCGCTGTACCGCGATCCGCGTTCGGACATGCCCGTCACCCAGTTCAACATGAAGTATGTCGAACAGGCCGGGCTGGTGAAGTTCGACTTTTTGGGCCTGAAGACGCTGACCGTGCTGCAAGTGGCGGTCAATCTGATCCCGGAAAAGCCCGATCTGACCATCGTGCCGCTGGACGACGAAAAGAGCTTCCAGCTTCTCAGCCGGGCCGAGGCGACGGGCGTGTTCCAGTTGGAAAGCTCCGGCATGCGCGACGTGCTGCGGCGGCTGAAGCCCAATCGGTTCGAGGACATCATCGCGCTGGTCTCGCTCTACCGCCCCGGCCCGATGGACAACATCCCCAAATACATCCGGGTGAAGAACGGCGAGGAACCCGCCGATTACATGCATCCCTCCCTGGAGGGCATCCTGAAGGAAACCTTCGGGATCATGATCTACCAGGAGCAGGTGATGCAGATCGCCCAGGTTCTGTCCGGCTATTCGCTGGGCGGCGCCGATCTGCTGCGCCGTGCCATGGGCAAGAAGATCAAGGAGGAGATGGACGCCCAGCGGAAGATCTTCTGCGACGGGGCCGAACAGCGCGCGGTGAAGGCCGAACAGGCCAGCCTGATTTTCGATCAGGTGATGAAATTCGCCGGTTACGGCTTCAACAAATCCCACGCCGCCGCCTACGCGCTGGTCGCCTATCACACCGCCTATCTGAAGGCCAACCACCCGGTGGAGTTCATGGCGGCGTCGATGACGCTCGACCTTGGCAACACCGACAAGCTGAACATCTTCCGGCAGGAGCTTGCCCGGCTGAAGGTCAAGCTGCTGACCCCTGACATCAACAAATCCGACGCGATCTTCGGCGTCGAGCAGTTGGGCGAAGGGGTGAAGGCGGTGCGCTACGCGCTGGCCGCCGTCAAGGGCGTGGGCGCCCCGGCCATGCGGGCGGTGGTGGAGGAGCGGCGGAAGAACGGCCCCTACAAGAGCCTGTTCGACTTCGCCCGCCGTCTGGATCTGAAGACGATCAACAAGCGGCAGCTTGAAAATCTAGCCTGCGCCGGGGCGTTCGACGGGCTGAACCCCAACCGGGCGCAGGTGCACGCCGCCCTGGAAACCATCATCCGCTACGCCCAGGCCGAAGCCGCCGAGCGCGACAGCGGCATCGGCAATCTGTTCGGCGGCGGGGGCGGCGGCTTGCCCGAACCGGATCTTCCCAAGGTCAAGGATTGGGAGCCGCTCGACAAGCTCAAGCATGAATTCTCGGCCATCGGCTTCTACCTGTCGGCCCACCCGCTGGACGCCTATTCCGGGCCGCTGGGCCGGATGAAGGTGGTGCGCTCCGCCGATCTGGCGGTGGCGATGAAAAAGGGCGGCTCCACCCGCTACAAGATGGCGGGCATTATCGTTTCGAAGAAGGAAAAGACCTCGAAATCCGGCAATCGTTTCGCTTTCGTTGAGTTGTCCGACGCCACTGGCGGCTATGAGGTGACGCTGTTTTCCGAGATCTTGGCGGTCAACCGGGCGATGCTGGAGCCGGGAACCCCGGTGCTGCTGACCGTGGACGCCCAGTTGAACGGCGAAGAGGTCCGCCTGACCTGCCAGGAGATCAAACCGCTGGACGAGGCGGTGGCGTCGGTCAGCGCCGGTCTGCGCGTCGTCCTGCGCGACGAACGCCCGATCGAGGCGATGCGCGGCACCCTGGAACGCCTGTCGCGCGGCAAGAGCAAGATCAACGTCCTGGTCGAAATCGAACCGCTGAAGGAGGTGGAGATCGAACTCCCCGGCTCCTACGCCATCACCGCGCAAAGCCGCTCCGCCTTGAAAGCGGTGCCGGGGGTGGTCGAGGTGGTGGAGCTTTAGGCCTGTGTCCGGAACGCCAACCTTCGACCGCTTCGTCGCCATCGACTGGTCCGGGGCGCGAGGCAAGCGCTACGCGGGAATCGCCGTGGCGGAATGCGGGGCGGGGGACGCCGCGCCCCGGTTGGTGGAGCCGCCCGGCGGCTGGTGGTCGCGGACGGCGGTGTTTGACTGGCTGCGCGCCGGGTTGGCGGATGGGGCGGCGCTGGTCGGGATTGATTGCGCCTTTTCGCTGCCCTTCGTGGTGGCCGGGCGGACGCTGCCCGCCGACGCGAGCGTCTTCGATCTTTGGAACGAGATCGAAAAGATCTGCGCCGACGAACCCGATTTCGGCGGCGCGCCCTTCGCCGAACACCCGATCCATGGCGTTGGCTTTTGGCGGGGTGGGCCGCAACCGGATTGGTACGACGATCCCCACCGGGCGACCGAGCAGGTCTGCCGCGCCGATGGCTTGGGCAGCCCGCAAAGCCCCTACAAGCTGATCGGCGCCAAACAGGTGGGGAAGGGTGGTCTGGCCGGAATGCGGGTGCTGCGTGCCCTGCGCGCGGCGGCGCGCGACGCGGTGGCGGTCTGGCCCTTTGACGCGGTGAAGCCGGGACAAACCGCGCTGACCGAGATTTACCCGCGCCTGTTCCTGAAACAGGCCGGATTCGGCCAGCGCAAAATCCGCGATGGGGCCGAGCTTGACGCCGCGTTGGCGCGGTTGGCGTCGCGCCCCTTGGGCTTGGGCGGCGCGGTCAGCGACCACGCGACCGACGCGCTGGTTTCGGCGGCGGGGCTGCGCTGGTTGGCGGCCCAACCCGATGTGTGGACGCCACCCGCGCTGGATGAGCGGGCGCGACGGCGGGAGGGCTGGATTTTCGGGGTGGGGATGCCCCAATCGGACGGTTACGGCGTTCCGTAGGGTTCCAGCAGCATGCGGGTCAGGCTGTGCGGAATCGTTCCCCGGTCGGCGATCTGGTTGGCGTCGTCCGCCGAAACGCCGACATGCAGCAGGCGGTTGATGACCTGCCAACGGCTGATTTTCTTAGCCTCATACTGATCGAGCGCGTCCTTGATGAAGCCCATCTTGGTCTTCCATTCCGGCGCGCGGGTGTTCTGTCCAGCCATCGGAGACTCCCTGTTCAACGGCACGCGGCGGCGGGGCGGACGTCGTTCGACGAACGACGCTCCATCCCAACCGTTGCGACCGTTTCACGGGGCGGAGCGGCGAAGCTGGCGCGGAAAATGATCGGCAGTGAAAATGATGACTTACCCGGCGAGCGCCGCCAGAATTTCCGCCGTGTCGGTGATCGTCGCGTATTCGCCCGACAGGTTGGCGAGCGACAGGTCGTGAACCTCCTCCGCCGTGCGCAGACGCCCCGACCAATCCCGCATGGCGAAGGTGTAGGTGGCGTCCTGCACAAGCCGGACGTCGTAGCCGAGATTGCCCGCGTTGCGGACGGTGGCCTCGACGCTGTTGTTGGTGATGACGCCGGTGACGACCAGCGTGTCGATGCCCTTGCCGCGCAGCCATGTGTCCAGAATCGTGCCGATGAAGGCGCTGTTCACCGATTTGCCGATCACGCATTCGTCGGGCAGCGGCGCGGCCTCCTCCTTGAAGGCGTGGGTCGCGCGGTCGGGGCGGTAAGCGGAATCCGGCTCGACCGAATCGTGGCGGATGTGGACCAGCGGGCGCTGGCGCCAACGCCACGCGGTCAGCAGGGCGGCGACGTTGCGTTCGGCCTGCGGGTTGTTGCGTGGGCCGACGCGGCTCCAACGGGGATCGTCGATGGCCTTTTGCAGGTCGATGACCAGCAGGGCGGCGTTTGCGGGCAAGCTTTTCATGCCCGTCATCTTGCCCGAAGCGTCCGCCGCGTGACAAGCGGGCGTATTTCTGGCTCTAATCCGCCTCGGATCGCAATCGCCGCCATCCGTCTCCTGTTCGACGTCCTGTTTTGGAGGGGCCGTGCTCGCTTCGCCTGTCTCGCTGCTCGCGGTCGCCGTGGGCGGCGCCGCCGGATCGGTGGCGCGTTACCTGCTGATTCTGGCGGTCGGCCAGTGGATTGGCACGCGTTTTCCCTTTGGCACGGTGATCGTCAACGTGCTGGGCTGCTTCGCCATGGGCGTGCTGTCGGAACTGGCGGCGCTGACCTGGGCGCCGTCCACCGAGATGCGGGCGCTGATTTTGGTCGGCGTGCTGGGCGGCTTCACCACCTTTTCCTCCTTCACGCTGGATCTCGGCGGGCTGGTGGGGCGGGACGAATTGGCGGCGGCGCTTGCGTATCTTCTGGCCTCGGTGGTGTTGACCATTCTGGGCTTTTTTGCCGGCCTGTGGGCCGTGCGTTCTCTTGTTTCGGTGTCTCTGTAATGACTGACTCTGCCAAGCCTGCCGCCAAACCCGACGCGAAATCCGAGGCCAAGCCTGCGGGCGAAAGCCGGGTGGAAAACCGCACTGTGACGGGGGACGAGGCCGACATGCGCCTCGACCGTTGGTTCAAGCGCCATTTCCCCGACGTCAACCACAGCTATCTGCAAAAGCTGCTGCGCACGGGGCAGGTGCGCATCGACGGCAAGCGGGCGGAAACCTCCGACCGGCTGGCGGCGGGGCAGGTGGTGCGCGTGCCGCCCTTGGCCGATTGGGCGGCGCCGACCCGCAGCGCGGTTCCCATGGGCAAGCCGAAACCGGCGATCTCCGACAAGCAGGCCGCCGAGCTTCAGGCGCTGGTGCTCTACAAGGACGCCGACGTCATCGCGCTGAACAAGCCCGCCGGTCTGGCGGTGCAGGGCGGCACGGGAACCGCCAAGCATCTGGACGCCATGCTCGACGCGCTGCGCTTCGATGGGCATGAGCGGCCCAAGCTGGTCCACCGGCTGGACAAGGACACCTCGGGCGTTCTGCTGCTGGCCCGCACCAGCTTCGCCGCCACCAAGCTGACGGAGATGTTCCGGGGCAGCGACGTGCGCAAAACCTATTGGGCGGCGACGGTCGGCGTGCCGAAGCCCTATCAGGGCAAGATCGATCTGGCGCTGGCCAAGGAAGGCGGCCCGAACGGCGAGCGCGTCGCCGAAAACAAGGAAGAGGGCAAGCGCGCCGTCACCTATTATTCGGTGCTGGAAAACACGGGCAAGCAATCGGCCTTCGTCGCCATGTGGCCGCGCACCGGGCGCACCCACCAGCTTCGCGTCCACATGGCGGCCATCGGCACGCCGATTCTGGGCGACGGCAAATACGCGGGCCAAGGGGCCAACCTGCCGGGGGCCGAGGTGGCGAAGAAGCTGCATCTGCACGCCCGCCGCCTGATCCTGCCGCACCCGCGCGGCGGCAAAACCATCGACGTGACGGCGCCCTTGCCCGACCACATGCTGGCGACCTGGAAATATCTGGGCTACAGCGCCAACCTGCGCGACGACCCGTTCGAGGATGTGGAGTGAGCGGGGCGATGACCGGCCTGCCGCGTCTGGCTCTGTTCGATTGCGACGGCACGCTGGTGGACAGCCAGTTCGCCATCATCGACGCCATGACCAGGGCTTGGGTCGAGCATGGTTTGGGCGAACCCGACCCGGCGGAGGTCCGGCGCATCGTCGGCCTGTCGCTGGTCGAGGCGGTGGCGGCGCTGCTGCCGGAGCGTTCGGCGGCGGAGCATGTCGCCGTGGCGGAAAGCTACAAGAACGCCTTCGCCGCCAGCCGTCGCCGGGGCGAGGTCGATGAGCCGCTGTTCCCCGGCATCCTCGAGTCTCTGGACGCGCTGGAGGCGGCGGGCGTGCTGCTGGGCGTGGCGACCGGCAAGTCGCGGCGCGGGCTGGACGCCGTGCTCAAGGAGCATGGGTTGACGCATCGCTTCGTCACCCTGCAAACCGCCGACGCCGGGCCGGGCAAGCCCAACCCGCACATGGTCCAGCGGGCGCTGGCCGAAACCGGCGTGGCGGAGGCCGGGGTGGTGGTGATCGGCGACACCACCTATGACATTCAAATGGCCCGCAACGCGCGGGTGGCGTCGGTCGGCGTGTCCTGGGGCTATCATCTGGTGACGGAACTGGAAGCGGCGGGGGCCAACCGCATCGTTCAGCGCGGGCGCGAGGTCGCCGGGGCGGTGCTGGGCTTGTTGGAGAAGAACGGACGATGAAGCGTTTCTACACGGCGGCGGGCGTCGCGGCGGCGCCCGCCGGTGGTTTCCAGGTCGAGCTTGACGGCCGCCCGATCCGCAGCCCGGCCAAGGCGGCGCTGGTCTTCCCATCGGAGGCGTTGGCCCGTGGCGTGGCGGCGGAATGGGACGCGCAGGGCGACAAGGTCGATCCCCACGCCATGCCGCTGATGCAACTGTCCAGCACGGCGGTGGATCTGGTTCCGGTCAAGCGCGGCGAGATCATCGACGCGGTCGCCGCCTACGCCGAAACCGATCTGGTGTGCTACCACGCCGAACACCCGCAAACGCTGGTCGAACGGCAGGCGCGGGTGTGGCAACCCTTGTTGGATTGGGTGGCCTTGCAGCACGACGCGCCCTTGCAGGTCTGCCATGGGCTGATGCCGAAGCCGCAACCGCCCGAGGCCCTGCGCGCCCTGCGCGCGGTGGTCGAGACGCGGGATGATTGGGAACTGGTCGCCTTGCAGACCGTCACCGGGGCCTGCGGCTCGCTGGTGGTGGCGCTGGCGCTGCTAGAGGGCCGGATCAGCCCCGACGAGGCGTTCGAGGCGGCGCAGCTCGACGAAACCTATCAGATCGAGCATTGGGGCGAGGATTCGGAATCGACCAAGCGCCGGGTCAATCTGCGCGCCGACATCGCCGATTGCCGCCGCTTTGTGGATTTGCTGCGGGGGTGATTGAAACCAATTGCGCCCCTTTCTCCGGTTGGGGAAAGGGGCGCGTGGTCCGATTTGGGTGGTTATTTGACGGTGGTGGTCTCGCCCGGCTTCTTGTTGCGGTTGATCGACTTCATCGCGTCGTCATACTTGAAGTCCGGCATCGTCTTGAAATCCTCGCGGATCAGGCCGGTCAGGTTCATGCGGTCCTGCGCCCGGTCCCAGACGCCCACGGCGTAATCAATGGCGACCTTCTTCTCGCCCATGCCGAGGAAACCGCCGGCGCCGATGACGAGCTGTTTGGCTTGCCCGTTGGAATCGAGGATGACGTCGTCGATTTCACCGATCTTGTTGTTGTCGCGGCCATAGACCGTCTTGCCGATCAGCGCGTCGGCGCTGACCGCCGGGCCGACGGCGGCGACCGACAGGTTGGGGGCCGCCGGCATGGTTGTGGTCGGCGTGGTGGATTGAGCAACCGCCGCGCCGGACAGAAGAACCAGCGTGGTGGCGGCGGCGATGAGGTTGCGGCGCATGTTGGGTGGCTCCGATGTTTTTTGAAAGGGCAGTGACACCCAAACAACGGCGCGGCGGTTGATTCGGCCTTGTTTGACCGTCCATTCTTTCGGTCGATCCTATGACTGTGTCAGGTCGCCACCCCATTGCCTTTTGGCTTGGATCAGTTTTTTGGCGTTGGCCAGAGCGTTTTGCGGCGCTCCGCCTGCGACGTTTGATGATAAACTGTTGTATGACGCTTGCCGCCTGGACAACCTCGAATTAATCATTGCGGTGAGGCGCGCAAACGGCGCGCACAACCGTCAAACCAGGAGCCGCCAACCCAGGAGCGGCCAAGCCAGGGGAGGCGGGCACCGTGTTGAGCGATGCGGCGGAGGTCCGATGCGGGTGCCATCCTGTCTGACGAACCGCGTGACTCTGCGTGGGGAGGATGCCGCCGCTTATCGCGACCGGGCGCGCCGTCGTGACCAGATCGCTCTTCGCGTCGTCGCGACGCTCGTGGTTTCTGGCCATATGTCCCGTCTGCTTTTTGACATGCACCTGATTCCAGATCTCCGACCTGAAGGAATCCTGTTCCGACTGTTGGGGATCGCCTGTTTTTCAATTCTGTTCGTGGCGTCCTTCCATCGCGTCACCTATGGGTATCTGCATCTGGTGGTCGGCGTGGGGTATTTGCTGGGATCCGGGTTTATGGCCACGGCCTACGCCGTGGCTCCCTGGCAGGGACCATTGGTGAATTCGACCGTTGGCATCGCCCTTCTCTTGCTTGCTCCCTTTTCCTTCAGTCTTCGCTTTGCGGCGCTGGTTGGCGTTGTGGTCGTGACGATTTCGTTCGTCCACATGCCGTTGCTTGGCCTTGACGTTTTGAGCGCGGGAACGCGCCTGTTCAGCAGCGGAATCGTCGCCGCGATCACGCTGCTGGCGAGTTGGTTTTTCGATCAGCATTGGCGGCGGAGCTTTTTGGTCGAGCGTGATCTGGCGCGGTCACACGAGAATCTCCGACACGCGCACCAGGAGCTTGAGGAGTCCCACGCGACGCTGAAGGACACCCAGGCGCAACTGGTCAAGGTGGAGCGGAGCGCGGCGCTGGGGCGGCTGGTGGCCAGTTTGGCGCATCAGATCAACGCGCCCGTCGGCATCCAGATCAGTCTGGCCAGCCACCTCGCCGACACGACGGAGAACTTTGCTCGGACGATGGCCGGGGGCGCCGTGCGCCGCGCGGATTTGGCGGAATTCGTCGAGACGGCGCGCGAGTCTGGCTCCATCCTGTTGGACAACGCCCGACGGATGGCGAACCTCGTCGACGCTCTCAAACAGCTTGAGGTCGGCGTGGGGCAGGACATGGGCGTGGTGGACCTGCGCGACCTACTGGCCCGCAACCGCCCGATCATCGAGGCGATGATGCCGCCGGGCATCGCGCTGGCGATGGACGCCCCCGCCGGGTTGCGGGTTCTGGGCGCGCCGAATCTGCTCGACGCCGTTCTTCAACAGACCGTCAGCAACGCCGCGCGTCACGCCTTCCCCGACCGGCGGGCGGGCGCCGTGACCGTGCGGGCGCGCCCGGAGCCGGAGGGGCGTGTGGCGCTGACCGTCGTCGACGACGGCTGCGGCATCGCCCCGGAGCATCTGGAGCGGGTGTTCGACCCGTTTTACACCAACGGCGCCATCGGCGGTGGCGCGGGGTTGGGGCTGTCCATCGTCCACAACGCCGTGGTCGGCCCGTTGGGCGGCCAAATCGCCATCGACAGCCGCGTCGGCCTCGGCACCACGGTCACGGTTCGCCTGTCGGCGGCGGCGTAGGCGGGAGGGTTCGGCGATGGTCCCCCCCTCCCTAACCCTCCCCCGCTGTGCGGGAGAGGGAACATGGCCGCGCGTTGACAAGGCTCCTGTCTCCCTCTCCCGCTGTTAAGCGGGGGAGGGTCGGGGAGGGGGAAAGCGACGACGACCCTATCGCCTTTCAATCCTCTCCGCCGCGTCCGCGCATTTTCTTCACCTCCGACCGGATGGCTTTTCCGTCCAGGCGGCGTTGCTTGGAACCCTTGGTCGGCTTGGTCGCGCGGCGGGGCGGCGGGGGCGGGGCGGCGGCTTCGCGGATCAGGTCGATCAGCCGTTCTTGCGCGTCCACCCGGTTGCGCATCTGCGAGCGGTGACGGTCGGCGACCAGCACCAGAACCCCGTCGAGCGTCAGCCGCGATCCGGCCAACCGGACCAGCCGCCCGCGCACGTCGTCGGGCAGGTTGGGGGAGTTGCGGACGTCAAAGCGCAACTGCACCGCCGAATCGGTCTTGTTGACATGCTGCCCCCCCGGACCCGAGGCGCGAACGAAGGATTCCTCCAACTCGTTCTCGTCGATGGAAATCCGGTGGGTGACGCGGATCAGGGGCATGGCGGGTTTGTGGCCTCCCGCGCCTGGACCGCGCGGGCCAGCGCGGCGAAACCGGCGACGTCCACCTCCTCGGCGCGCGAGGTCGGGCTGATGCCGACCTGTTCCAGCAGGGCTTCGGCGTCGCCCAGCGATTTCAGGCTCTGGCGCAGCATCTTGCGGCGTTGGCCAAAGGCGGCGGCGGTGACTTTTTCCAGGATTCGCCACTCCGCCGGTTCGGGGTTGGCGCGCGGCACCAGTTGGACGACGGTCGATTCCACCTTGGGCGGCGGGGTGAAGGCGCGCGGCGGCAGGTTGAACAGAACCCGCGCGTCGGCCCGCCATTGGGTGATGACCGACAGGCGGCCATAGGCCTTGCTGCCCGGTTTGGCGACCAGCCGGTCGGCGACCTCCTTTTGGAACATCAAGGTCAGGCTGACATAGGCCTCGATCCGGGCCAGCCAACCCAGCAGCAGCGGGGTGGCGACGTTGTAGGGCAGGTTGGCGACGATGGCGCGCGGGGCCGGGGCCAATTGTTCAGGATCGACGGTCAGCGCGTCGGCCTCGACGATGGTCAAGCGCCCGTGGGAGGCATCGACCACATCCTGCAAGGCGTCGATGAAACGGCGGTCGCGCTCGATGGCGATGACGCGCGGGGCGTTGGTGGCGAGCAGGGCGCGGGTTAGGCCGCCGGGGCCGGGACCAACCTCGATCGCGGTGATTCCCGTCATCGACCCGGCGGATCGGGCGATGCGTCCGGTCAGGTTCAGGTCGAGCAGGAAATTTTGTCCCATCGACTTTTTGGCGTCCAGGCCAAAGCGGGCGATCACCTCGCGCAGCGGCGGCAAGGCGTGCGGGTCAAACGTCGGCGCAGGGGCCGGAAGAGCGGTCGGGTCGGTCATCCCGTCTTATAAGCCCAAGGGCGCCCGCGCGTCAGCAGCCGGATTGCGTTCAGCCCTCGATCCGCAAGGCCAGACCGGCGGGCGGCGAGTCGAGTCGCCCGGTGCAGACGACGCGGCGGGAATCCTCGAACGCGGCGGCGGGGCGGGGGCCGACCGTGATTTGCAGGGCGACGCGCTCGGCCATCTGGTCGCCCAAATCCGGGGGTCGGGCAGCGGTGCGGGTTTCGTGCCCGAAGACGCTTTCCAGATACCAGTTCGCCCCGCCCGATCCTTGCGGCGCGCCATGGACGAGCGCGCTGACCACCCGCGCGAACAGCTCGACGCAGACCGCGTCCGTCCGGTTGGCCGCCGGTTCGACGAAGCTGACGTAGCCGACGATCTTGCGGTCCTGCGGGCGGTAGAACACGCCGCTGCGCCCCAGCGTGGAGCGCCCCGCCGCCGCCGCATCCGCCGCCGCAAAATCCAGATCGTTGCGCAGCCGGGCGATTCCCCAATCCAGCAGGGTCATCGGCTCTCCGGCCAGCCAATCCAGCGCGTCGCGCTTCGGCCCGTCCTGAGCCAAAGCGGGCAGGGCGGCGGCCAAACCGCCCAGCAGGGCGCCGATCAGGGCCGCGCGCCGCATCGCCCGGCTTGCCATCGCCCAGCCTGCCATCCGGCCTACGCGTCCAACAGGAAGGAACGGACGATGGCGATTTGCTCCTCGCTCATCAACGCGGGGGCGTGGCCGGTGTGGGGGATCTCGATGATCCGGGCGCCGGGGCCGCGCCGGGTCATCTCCTCGGCGGTCTCCGCCGTCAACAGATCGGAGTCGGCGCCGCGCAGCACCAGAACCGGGCAGGTCACGCGGTCCCACAAGGCCCAGAGATCGACGTCCTGCATCGGTTGCGCTTTGAAGGCGTCGGCGATGCCGGGATCATAGGCGAGGCCCAGCAGGCCGTCGGGCCGTTGGCGGGCGCTGTGTTCGGCCAGATGGCGCCATTGCCCATCGGTTAGACGACCGAACCCCATCAGGGTGAAGCGCAGATAGGCTTCGACGGCGGCGACGTCCTCGAACACCGGATCCTTGCCGACGTAATCGGCGATGCGCTGCAAGCCGACCTTGGAAATCAGCGGGCCGACGTCGTTGATGACCAGACGGCGGATCGGGTTGTTGGGTTGGGCGGCCAGCGTCATGCCGATCAAGCCGCCCATCGAGGTGCCGACCCAATCGACCTGATCGACTCCCATCCGGGCGATCAACGCCGCCATGTCGGCGCAATATTGCGGGTAGCCGTACAGCGCCGGAACTGGCAGCCAAGCGCTTTTGCCGCGCCCGACCACGTCGGGGCAGGCGACCCGGCGGCGGTCGGCCAGCGCCAGGGCCAGCGGATCGAAATCACGCCCGTTGCGGGTCAGGCCATGGACGCACAGGACGGCGGGCGCGTCGTCGCGGCCCCATTGGGTGTAGGCGACCCGGTGAAACCCGGCGGCGCTGAGGCCGAGAAAGCTGCGTTCGGACATCGGCACGGGCGGGAACTCCCAACAGGGGGGAATGGAAACAGGCTCACCCCTTTTTCGATGATTTCCCGGTGCGTGGCAACTCCGCAGCCTCCCCCGACAAGGCCGAGGACGGATCGACCACGCGCTGGTCGAACGGGTGATGGGTCGCCCCGTAAATCCGGCGGATGATGCGCACGTAATTCTGGGTTTCCTCATAGGGCGGGATGCCCTTGTAACGGTCCACCGCGCCCTCTCCGGCGTTGTAACCGGCCAGCGCCAGCGTCACGTCGCCCTGGAAATAGGCCAGAAGCCAGCGCAGATAGCGCACGCCGCCGGTGATGTTCTGGGCGGGGTCGAAGACGTCGGACACGCCGAAACGGTCGGCGGTGCCGGGGATCAACTGCATCAGACCGGCGGCGTCCTTGGGCGACACGGCGTCGGTGCGAAAGGCGCTTTCCGCCTGGATCACCGCCAGAACCAGGGCCGGATCGACGCCGTGGCGGGGGGCGATGGCTTCGACCAGCCGGACGATTTCCGCCGGGGGCGGGGCGACGTTGCGCACCGGCGCGCCGCCGGGGCGGCACCAGGGGCGGATGCGGCCCATGCCGCCGGGAACGTAATTGACCATGCGGCGGGCCTCGCTGTGCCCGCGCGAGGCGGCGGCGCGCAGCCACGCCGTGCCAAGCCGCCGGTCGCGGCCAACCCCGATGCCGAACAGATAGCGACGAGCCAGACGGTAGGCGGCGTTGGGGTCGCCCTGTTCGGCGGCCTCGCAATCCGACACGCGCTTGGCCGCCATGGGCGTGATCGGCGCGGCCAATTGGGCGACGTTGGGCGCCGGTTTCTCCGCCGCGAAAACAGCGGGCGCGGTCAGGGCGATGAACGCCGCCAAAACCACCGACACGACACGACCAACCACAGACTGCCCTCCAAAACCAACGCCCGACATTATGCTGTTTGGAGGAGTATGGGGAGACAATCCAGACTCGGCAAGGTTGGGGGCGTCCATTCCGCCGATTCGCCCCAGACACGCGAGTCTGAGGGCTTGACCTTGGACAAGGGGTCGGTGTCGGCTGTGCGCTAAACAGGCTGGACCAACAACCCGCCGCGCTTGCCCGGCATAAGGACGATTCTGATGGACGACTGCACCGCTCACGGTCCCACCGCCTTGTCGTTGGACGCGGCGCTGGCCCGCATCGACCAGGGCTATGGCCCGGTGACGGGGACGGAGGCGGCGCCCCTGCGCGCCGCGCTGGGCCGCGTGCTGGCGGAGGAGGTGACGGCCCCGGTCAACGTGCCGCCCGCCGCCGTGTCGGCGATGGACGGCTGGGGCTTCGCGGCGGACGCGGGCGAGGGCATGGGCGACGGCAAGGGCGAGCGGCGCTTGAGCGTGGCCGGGCGGGTTCCCGCCGGATCGTCCTTCGCGGGCGTCGTCGGGCCGGGGCAAGCGGTGCGCATCTTCACCGGCGCGCCGATTCCCGCCGGTGTCGATCGCGTCGCCATGCAGGAGGATTGCCGGGCCGAGGATGATGGCGCGGCGGCCAGCGGCATGGCGGTTTGGGTTCCAGCCTCGCTGAAGCCCGGCGCCAACATCCGCCCGATGGGGGAGGACATGACCGCCGGGTCGGTGGTTCTGCGTCCGGGCCAGCGGATGCGCGCGCAGGAAATCGGCTTGGCCGCCGCCGTCGGGCGCTCCACCGTCACCGTGCGCACGCGTTTGCGCGTCGCGCTGTTCTCCACCGGCGACGAGCTGCGGGAGCCGGGAACGCCCAAACCCGACCACGCCATCTACGACGCCAACCGTCACACGCTGGCCGCCCAGCTCGACGCGCTGGGGGTCGAGGTGATCGACCTTGGCATCCTGCCCGACCGGCCCGACGCCACCCGCGCCGCGCTGGCCGAGGCGGCGGAGCGGGTCGATCTGCTGGTGACGAGCGGCGGCGTGTCGGTGGGGGAGGAGGACCATGTCAAGGCGGCGGTCAACGCGCTTGGCTCCATTGATTTGTGGACGCTGGCGATCAAGCCGGGCAAGCCGCTGGCGCTGGGCCGGGTCGGGACGACGCCCTTCCTTGGCCTGCCCGGCAACCCGGTGTCGGCGATGGTGACGTTCCTGCTGGTTGGGCGTCCGTTGGTGTTGCGACTGTCGGGGGCGTCGAGCGCGGCGACCCCGCGCAGTCTGGTGGTGGCCGGATTTTCCTTCACCAAAAAGCCGGGGCGGCGCGAGTTCCTGCGCGCCCGGCTGGAGCGCGCGCCCGATGGCCGTCCGCTGGCGATCAAATTTCCCAGCAACAGCTCAGGCGTTTTGACCTCGATGGTCGAGGCCGACGGGCTGGTCGACATGCCCGCCGAGGCGGTGGCGATCAAACCCGGCGATCTGGTCGATTTCCTGCCCTTCACCGGGCTGTTCGCCTGACGGAGCCAAGAGCGCGATTGATCTGAAATTTTGATTGAAACGGTAATTTCAATCAATTGGACGGATTGACGGTTTCCCGCCAGTTTCCTTGTGAAATTGGAGGCCGTCATCATGATCCGCATCGCCCTGTTCCGCACCGCTCCCGCCTTTCTTGTTCGTGTCACGCCCGGCGTCGCCCTGTCGGCGGGGCTGGCCGTCGCGGCCTTCGCGCTGGCCCAGGCGTTGGGCTGGCGGGCGCTCAGCCCGCTGGTGCTGGCGGTGCTGTTGGGGATGACGGCGCGCCGCTTGCTAGGTCCAGGCGGGCGGGAGGCCGCGCGCGCCGGGGTGGCCTTCACCGTCCGCCCGCTGTTGCGCGTCGCCGTCGTGCTGTTGGGCGCGCAGGTGACGGTTGGACGGATCGGCGCGCTGGGCGGGGCCGGGTTGGCGGTGGTCGCCGCGTCGTTGCTCGCCAGCCTGTGGTTCACCGGGCGGCTGGGCCGGGCGCTGGGGGTGGAGCCGCGTCTCGCCCGGCTGATCGGGGCGGGAACCTCGATCTGCGGCGCGTCCGCCGTGCTGGCGGTCAACAGCGTCACCGGCGCGGAGGAGGAGGATGTCGCCTACGCCATCGCTTGCGTCACCCTGTGCGGCACCCTGTCGATGCTGGTCTATCCGCTGCTGGCCGAGGCGCTGGCGCTCAACCCGCATGTTTTCGGCCTGTGGGCGGGCGCGTCGATCCACGAGGTTGGCCAAGCGGTCGCCACCGCCTTTCAGGATGGGCGGGAGGCGGGGGAGACCGGGACCATCGCCAAGCTGTGGCGGGTGGCGCTGCTGGCCCCGGTGGTGGTCGGCATGGGCGCGACGCTGGCCCGGAGCGTGGGGAGCGGCCCGGCGGCGGGGCCGCGCCCGGCCCCGCTGCCTTGGTTCGTCGGGGGCTTTTTGATCCTGATCGCGGCGAACAGCGTCGGGCTGGTGCCGGAGACGGCGCGCGGCTGGGCCGGGCAGGCCGCGCCCTTCCTGCTGGCCATGGCGCTGGGGGCGATGGGGCTGGACGCCGACCCGGCCAAGCTGCGGGCGCGCGGGCCGCGCCCGCTGCTGCTGGGGGTGGGGGCGACTCTGTTCCTTGCGTCTTTCAGCCTGCTGGGCATTGTGTGGCTGGCGTGAGGCCAACCCCGTGGAGCGTTCGCCGCCGATGACCCTGGAGCAATTGCGGATCTTCGTGACGGTCGCCGATCTTCTGCACTTCACCCGCGCGGCGGAAAGCCTGCGCCTGTCGCAACCCGCCGTCAGCGCCGCCATCGCCGCGCTGGAGGCCGAGCATGGCTTGCGGCTGTTCGACCGCATTGGCCGCCGGGTGGAGCTGACCGCCGCCGGGGATCTGCTGCGGACCGAGGCGCGGGCCATCCTGCGCAAGGTCGAGGACGCCGGGTCGATGCTGGCCGAACTGACCGGGCTGACGCGCGGCGCGCTGCGCTTGGCGGCGAGCCAGACGGTGGGGCATCACTGGCTGCCGCCGCGTCTGGCCCGCTTCGCCGCCGCCTTTCCCGGCATCCGTGTCGATCTGTCCATCGGCAACACGCAGGACGTTGCTGACGCCGTGCGCGATGGCCGCGCCGAGTTGGGCCTCGCCGAGGGCGCGGTCAGCGACCCGGCCCTGATGACCGAGACGATTCCCGGCGACCGGCTGTTGCTGCTGGCCGGGCGGGATCATCCCTGGGCGACCAAGGGAGCGGTGATGCGGGGCGCGGCGACGCCCGACGATCTGGCGGCGGCGCGCTGGATTCTGCGCGAACCCGGTTCCGGCACCCGCGCTTTGTTCGAGCGGGCGATCCGCGCGGTTGGGCTGGACCCGGCGGCCTTGACCGTCGCCTTGACCTTGCCCGACGGCGCGCTGATCCGCCACGCCCTGCTCGCCGGGTTGGGGGTGAGCGTGCTGTCCGATCTGGTGGTGGCCGACGCGCTGCGGGATGGGCGCGCGGTGGCGCTGGAGGGGCTGGATCTGCCCGAACGCGCCTTTCATCTGCTGCGCCACCGCGACCGTCACCGCAGCGCCGCCGAACGGGCCTTCGTCCGGCTGGCGCTGGACGGGGCCGTGGGAGCGTGACAAACGCTCGAAACCCGAAAAATCCGCGCCGCCGCTGTCGTCAATCGACTGTTATCAAGCGTATAAGGGCTGATCGGCAAATTCGGGCAGGGGCGGTGCGATGAGGCGGTTGCTGACTTTGGCGTGGGTCGTGATGGCGTTGGCCCTCTCGACCACCGTTCCCTCCCGCGCCTCCGAACGGCAGCCCTACGCGGTGCCGAACTGGGTCGACACCACGCTTTATGCCGGCGGTCTGACGGCCAAGGCCCCGCCGCAGCCCAACCCGCAGGTTAGCGAGGCGGCGCTGAAGCAGGCGCGCGCCGCCATGGCTCGCAAGGACGGCGCCGCCGCCGTGCCGAAATACGAGCAGGCGATCATCAATGGCGCGGCCAGCCCGTCGGTCTGGCTGGAGTTGAGCGCCGCCTGGATGGCCCTGCCGACCCCCAACAAGGACCGCGCGCTGCAAAGCGCCGTCCAGGCTGGGATTGGCGAGCCGAAGGACGACGAGCGGATCGGGGTTCTGCTGCGCGTCGCCGCGTTGATGGACGAGTCGTTCGGCAAGCCGGACGAGGCGGCCAAGGCGCTGGGGGCCATCCGCGCCATGGCGGACAAGCTGGAGCCGGGGATTCTCGACGCGCTGGCCCCGAAGCTGGAGGAGCGTTGGATCGCCCTGCGCCGCAAGGCCGGGCTGACCCTGCGCGACGTCACCGTCAATTCGGACGACGCGGTGGCGCGGGTCTGCTTCCAATTCTCCGACCGGCTCAGCACGCGCAAGGGCGTGCGCTTTGACGATTATCTGCGGGTGGAGCCGCCGACCAAGCTGTCGGTGGACGCGCGCGACAACACGCTCTGCCTGCGCGGCGTCGCCCATGGCGCCAGCTACGCCGTCACCCTGCGCCAGGGCCTGCCCGGCGAGGATGGGGTGGAGCAGAAGGCCGAGGAGACCCAGCGCGTCCGCGTGCCGGATCGCTCGCCGATGGTCGCCTTCAAGGGATCGGCCTTCATTCTGCCGCGCAGCGGGCCGGACGGCATCCCCATCGTCTCGGTGAACACGGACAAGCTGGCGGTGTCGGTTTACCGCGTCACCGACCGGGCGCTGGTTCCCGGCATGGCCGACGGGCGGCTGTTCAACCCGTTGACCAGCAACTCCGCCGAAACCCTGGCCGACCGCAACGGCGAGCTGGTGTGGTCCGGCTCGCTGGAGGTGAAGGGCGAGCGCAACCGCCAGACCCAATCGGCCCTGCCCTTCCGGCAGGCGGTGGGCGAGCAGCCCAAACCCGGCCTCTACGCCGTCACCGCGCAACCGACCGACGTGGAGCCGAACGACCCCTGGAACGATCTGGCGACGCAATGGGTGCTGGTGTCCGACATCGGCTTGACCAGCTATCGCGGCGCCGATGGGTTGACCGTTTTCGCCCGCTCCTACGGCACGGCCAAGCCGCTGGCCGGGGTCGAGGTGGCGTTGGTCGTCCGCAACAACGCCGAACTGGCCCGCGCGACGACGGACGAGTTGGGCCGGGCGCGTTTCGCGCCGGGGCTGCTGAAGACCGGCGGCAACACGCCGGACATGGCGATGGCCTATCTCGGCGCCGATTTCGCCATGCAGGATCTGACCGGGGCGGCCTTCGACCTCAGCGACCGTGGGGTCGGCGGGCGCGCCGCGCCGGGTCCGATGGACGCCTTCGTCTACGCCGACCGGGGCGTGTACCGGCAGGGCGAGACGGTCAATCTGTCGATCCTGCTGCGCGACGACAAGACCGAGGCGGTGGAGAATTTCCCGCTGACCGTCAAGATTTTGCGGCCCAGCGGCACCGAGTATTTCTCCGGCCCGCTGACCGGGCAGGCGGCGGGCGGCTTCTTCCTGCCGCTGACCCTGTCGCGCACCGCGCCGCTCGGCGGTTGGCAGGTGCTGGTCTATGGCGACCCGAAGGGCGAGCCGGTCGGGCGCGGCGCCTTCCAGGTGGAGGATTTCGTCCCGGTCAAGCTGGCGCTCGATTTGACCGCCAGCGCGCCGGTCTTCACGCCGGGTCAACCGTTCGAGGTGGTCGCCAACGGGCGTTTCCTCTACGGCCCGCCCGCCGCCGGTCTGTCCGGCACGGCGGAGGTGGCGATCCAGCCCGACCCGACGCCGTACCCGGCTTATAAGGATTACCGCTTCGGTCGCGCCCAGGAGACGGTGGAGTCCAAGCTCGACACGCTGGATTTTCCAGAGACGGACGGCCAAGGGCAATCGCGCGTCGCCGTGGCTCTGCCCTCGCTGCCCGACACCACCCGCCCGCTGCGCGCCGAAATCCGCGTCGCTTTGTCGGAGCCGGGCGGGCGTCCGGTCCACAAGGCGGTGACGGTTCCCATCCGCGCCAAGGCGCACGCCATCGGCCTGCGACCGCGCTTTTCCGATGGCCGGATCGGCGAGGGGCAGGAGGCGAGCTTCGATCTGGTCGCGCTGGCCCCCGACGGCTCCGCCATCGCCAAGCCCAATCTGAGTTGGGAGTTGGTGGAGGAGCGGGTCAGCTACCAATGGTATCGGCAGAATGGCCGCTACAGCTACAACGCGGTGACGCGCAACGTGCCATTGTCGTCGGGGACTATCGCGGCGGCTGCGGACAAGCCGGTGACTCTGGCGCTGGGACGGCGGGAGTTCGGGCGCTACCGGATCGAGGTGACGGACAAGGCGGCGGGCGTCGCCACCTCCTACCGCTTCGCCGCCGGTTGGCAGAACGAGGATTCCACCGGCAACACGCCGGACAAGCTGGAGATCGCCACCGACAAGCCCGCCTACAGCCCCGGCGACACCGCGCGCGTCCGCATCACCCCGCCCTTCGCGGGCGAGGTGCTGTTGACCGTGGCGACCGACCGGCTGTTCGAGGTCCGCAACATCAGCGTTCCCGCCGACGGGGCGACGGTGGAGGTTCCGGTCAACGCCGCCTGGGGGCCGGGCGCCTATGTCACCGCCACGGTCTTCCGTCCGCCGGTCACGGGCAAGGAGCGCCAGCCGGTGCGCGCCGTCGGCGTTGCCTGGGTTGGGATTGATCCGGCGGTGCGCACGCTCGACGTGGCGCTGGACGCCCCGGCGACGATCCGCCCGCGCAGCCGCCTGGAGGTCGGGGTCAGCGTCAAGCCGACGCGGCCCGGCGAGGGCGCGGCGGAGGACGTCTACGTCACGCTCGCCGCCGTCGATGAGGGGATCTTGCGGCTGACCGATTTCGTCAGCCCGCAGCCCGCCAAGCATTTCTACGGCAAGCGCACGCTGGGTTTGGACATTCGCGACGATTACGGCCATCTGATCGACGCGCTGGACGGGCCGTTCGGCGCGCTGCGCCAGGGCGGCGATTCCAGCGGGGTCGGGCTGCCGGTGGTGCCCTTCACCGTGGTGTCGCTGTTCCAGGGGCCGGTGAAGGTCGGGCCGGACGGAACCGCCCGCATCGCCTTCGACGTGCCGGACTTCAACGGCGAATTGCGCCTGATGGCGGTGGCCTACAGCCGCAGCCGGGTCGGGTCGGCGGCGGGGCCGGTGACGGTGCGCGATCCGTTGGTGGCCGACGCCGTGACGCCGCGCTTCCTCGCCCCCGGCGACGACAGCCGGGTGACGCTGTCGCTGCACAACGTTGAGGCCGCCGCTGGAACCTACGCCGTCACCGTGACGGGCCGCGCCGCCGTGTCGATTGACGGCGGCGCGCTGTCGGTCGCGCTGGCGAAAGGGGAGCGCAAGACGCTGGTCCTGCCCCTGAAGGGCGTGGGGGCGGGCATCGGTCATGTGTCGTTGGCGGTGGCCGGGCCGGACAATCTGGCGGTGACGCACGACTACGCCATCACCGTCCGCCCGGCGCGCGCGGTGGAGACGCAACTCGTCACCCGGCAGGTTCCCCCCGGCGACACCATGCGCTTCAGCGCGGCGGATCTGTCCGCCTATGTGCCGGGAACGGCGGGTTGGTCGGTCAGCTTCAGCAACGCGCCGCCCTTCGACGTCGGCGGCATCCTGCGCGCGCTCGACCGCTACCCGTTCGGCTGCCTGGAGCAGACGGTCAGCCGCGCCCTGCCGTTGCTGGTGGTTCGCGACGTCGAGCTGGCCTTGGGGGCCGACCGCAAGCCCGACGACGGGTTGGACGGTCGCGTGCAACAGGCGGTGTCGCGCACGCTCGACAAGCAGCGTTTCGACGGCGCCTTCGGTCTGTGGAGCGCCCAGAGCGAGGCCGACGAGTGGTTGACCGCCTACGCGACCGAGTTCCTGATCCGCGCCAAGCAAAAGGGCAACGCGGTTCCCGACAAGCCGCTGAACGACGCGCTTGGCTGGCTGCGCAAGCGGGCCATCGCCTCGGCCAGCGAACCGGCGGAACTGGCGGTGCGCGCCTACGCCCTGCACGCGCTGGCGTTGGGTGGGGTGTCGCTGCCCGGACCGGCGCGCTATCTGCACGACACCGCCATCGACAAGCTGCCGACGCCGCTGGCCAAGGGGCAGTTGGGGGCGGCGCTGGCCCGCATGGGCGACGGCGAACGGGCGGCGAGCGCCTTTGATTCCGCCGTCGATCATCTGGCCCGCGCCGAATGGAACGTCGATTACGGCTCCACCATCCGCGACGCGGCGGCGCTGATCGTTTTGGCGTCCGAGGTTGGCATGACCGGCAAGCGGCTGCCCGCCTTGCTTGACCGGCTGCCCGCGTCCGACCTCGCCGTCAACCGCACCAACACGCAGGAAAAGGCCTGGGCGGTGCTGGCCGCCGAGGCGCTGGCGCGCGGCGCGTCGTCCAGCGTCAGCGTGACCTTGCCCAACGGCGAGAAGCGCGCGGGCGCGCGGGTCGATCTGCGTCCTACGCTGGCGCAACTGACCGCCGGGCTGCCGGTGGTCAACAGCGGAAGCGCGCCGCTGTGGCAAGCGGTGTCGCTGTCGGGCGTTCCCACAATCGCCCAACCGGCGGCGCGCGAGGGGCTGCGCGTGAAGCGCAACTTCTTCACCCGCAAGGGCGAGCCGCTGAATCTCGACGCTATCCGCCAGAACGACGTCTTCGTCGTCGTGCTGGAGGGGGAGGCCAACACCAAGCTGTTCCACCAGTTGGCGATCACCCACCCGCTGCCCGCTGGCTGGGAGATTGAAAACGCCAAGCTGGGGGCGGGCGGAACGGATGATTTGCCGTGGTTGGACAAGCTGACCTTTCCCGACAGCGTGGAGGCCCGCGACGACCGTTTCGTCGCCGCGCTGGATCTGACGGAAGAGGCGCCGTCCTTCAAGCTGGCCTTCATCGTCCGCGCCGTGACGCCGGGCGTCTATGAGTTGCCCGGCGCGTCGGTGGAGGACATGTACAAGCCGCGCTTCTTCGCCCGCCAAGCCGTCGGGCGGATCACCGTCCATCCGGCGGAGTGAGGCTTGCCGGGCTGGGGTTTGCGGGGCTGGGGTTTGCGACGGCGTGGTCGCGTCGTCGCGGCGCTGGCCGTTCTGTCGGTCGGCGGGCTGGCGGGCGCGGCGCTGCTGCTCGACCGGCTGTGTCCGCCGCCGCTGGAGCGGTTGGCCGATCTGTCGGTGACGGTGGCCGACCGCAGCGGCCAGCCCCTGCGCGTCTACACCAACGCCGCCGGGGCGTGGCGCCTGCCGGTCGAGGCCGACGCGGTGGCCCCGCTGTTCCTCGATCTGCTGTTGGCCTATGAGGATCGGCGCTTCTACCGCCACGCCGGGGTCGATCCGCTGGCGGCGCTCCGCGCGTTTGGCCAGAATCTCGGGGCCGGGCGGGTGGTGTCGGGGGCGTCCACCCTGACCATGCAGGTCGCCCGCCTGTTGGAGCCGCGCCCGCGCAGCCTGTCGGCCAAGCTGATCGAGGCGGCGCGCGCCGCGCAATTGGAATGGCGTTACGACAAGCGGGCGATTTTGGGGATGTATCTGACGCTGGCCCCCTATGGCGGCAACGTCGAGGGCGTCCGCGCCGCCGCGCTCACCCTGTTCGGCAAAGCGCCGACCGAGCTGGACGCGGCGGAGGCCGCCTTGCTGGTCGCGCTGCCGCAATCGCCCAGCCGTTTGCGCGCCGACCGTTTCCCCGAACGGGCGCGGATGGCGCGCGACAAGGTGCTGGACCGCGCGGTCGAAGCGGGCGCGCTGTCGGCCAAGGCGGCGGCGGAGGCGAAGACGGAGCCGGTTCCCTCGGCCCGCCAACCGCTGCCCGCCTCCGCCCCCCATTTGGCCGACGCGCTGCGGGCGCGGCGCACCGGCGACGTGATCCTGACCACGACCGTGGACGGCGGGCTGCAACGGGCGGTCGAGGCGCTGGCCCGGCGGGAGGTCGCGCCGCTGAACCAGCGGGCCGGGATGGCGGCGCTGGTGGTGGACAACCGGACCCGCGCGGTTCTGGCCTATCTCGGCAGTTCCGACGCGCTGGACGAGGACCGGCGCGGGCCGATCGACATGGTGCGGGCGGTGCGCTCGCCGGGGTCGGCGTTGAAGCCCTTCATCTATGGGCTGGGCTTCGACGATGGCCTCATCCACCCCTTGACCCAGGTGGCCGACGTCTCCACCCGCTTTGGCGATTACGCCCCGCGCAATTTCGACCGGGGATTCACCGGCGATCTGACCATTGAGGAGGCGTTGCAGCGCTCGCTGAACATCCCGGCGGTGCTGGTGCTCGACCGGGTGGGGCCGCTGCGCTTCGCCGACGCGCTGCGCCGGGTCGGGGCGCGGCTGGTTCTGCCGTCGCGCAACGCGGTTCCGGGGCTGCCGGTGGCGCTGGGCGGCGCGTCGATCAATTTGTGGGACATGACGACGCTTTACAGCGGCTTGGCGCGCGGCGGCATGGTCGCCCCGCTGCGGCTTCAGCCCGACGCGGCGGAGGAGGGGGGCGTCCGGCTGCTCTCCCCCTCGGCGGCGCAGCAGGTGCGGGCGATTCTGGAAGGCTCCCCGCCGCCGCCCGGAATCGTCCAGGCGCAGGCGTTGCGCGGGGCCGGTCCCATCGCCCTGAAGACGGGGACCAGCTACGGCTTTCGCGACGCTTGGGCCTTTGGCGTGACGGAGCGTTACACCGTCGGCGTCTGGGTGGGTCGCCCGGACGGCACGCCCAGCCCCGACCGCTATGGCCGCAACACGGCGGCCCCACTGCTGTTCCAACTGTTCGATCTGCTGCCCGCCGACCGTGGCCGCCCCGCCGGTCCTGTCACCGCCGAAGCGCCGCCGGAGCTGCTGCGCCGTTTGCAGGCGGGCGACTCCGGGCAAGCGGTTGGAGTGCGCCAACCCGACCGGCTGCGGCTGGTCTTTCCCGGCGGCGACATGGTGGTGGAGGCGTTGGGGCCGGATGGCCGGGCCGATCCGTTGACCTTCTCGGCCACCGGCGGGCGGCGTCCGCTGTCCTGGCTGATCGACGGGCGGCGCATCGCCCTGTCGCCCATCGCCCGCGATGTGGTGTGGCGGCCCGAGGGACCGGGGCCGGTGCGCGTCACTGTGCTGGACGCCGACGGGCGCAGCGACAGCGCCCTGGTGGATGTGCGGTGATAAAACTCAGGAGGCTTTGAGCAACGCGCGCGCGCGCCGGGGCGCCGGGGCGGTCTCGCCTTGCGACAGGCTCCACACCCGGGAACGGACGCGCATCTGCTTCTGGCAATCGGGCGAGCAGTAAAGCGGCGCCGGTCCCCGCAGCGACGGGCGGACGAACGGACGACCGCAGCAGGCGCAGTGCAGTTGACGGGTTGGGATCGGACCCTTGCGGGCGGAACTGGACATGACGAGCAAAGGCTGTGGTTTCAAGAGACCCGCAATATAAGCGCGGACTGTTTCATTTTCATGCTCGGGAAAACGCCTATCACCAATCGCTTGACCGCATGGCCGAAAGGCTGGGGCATCGCATTTGGCCTCGAATCTCCCTCTCCCGGAGCGGGCTACGGCATTCACACATCTTTGGCTTAGGCAACTCATTGGAAGAAAAAGAATTTTCCTCCGTCATTCCCGCGAAGGCGGGAATCCAGACTGATCCATAAGGTTCGTCGGGCAAACCCTGGATCCCCGCCTTCGCGGGGATGACGGGAAAATTATTAGGTTTCAATTGGTTGCGGCAAGAAGAAGATGTGTGCATGCCGTAGTCCGGAGCGGGAGAGGGCGATGATCGCCAAATGCGATACCCCTGGGCCAAAGGCTGGGGCGGTTGACCCGCCGGGCGGAAGGGCCTATGTGACGAAGGGGAAAGACCGGGGAAACGCGCGGATGCGGCTGGGTTCGTGGTTCGGACGGCTGGGGGCGGCGGCGGCGCTGATGATCGCGCTGGCGTTGGGTCTTGCCCTGTGGTCCGGCCCGGCTTTGGCGGGCAATGTCTCGCAGGACGGTCATGCGGGGCATCATCACACGGCCAGCGTCCCGGTTTCGGTCGAGGCGGCCATGGTCCGTGTTTGGGCCGGAGAGATGGACCGCGCGCCCTGCCACACGGCTCCCGTCCCTTCGGTTCCGCCCTGCTGCGCCGGGGCCAACTGCCTGTCCATGCATGTCGGGCTGATGGTCGTCGGCCTGTTTCCGCTGATGGCGGGGGTGGGCGCGCCGGATCGTCCGGCGGCTGGGCCGCTGTTCGCGGGGGTCGCGGCGCCGCCCGATCTGCCGCCGCCGCGACGGGGATGAAGGACCGCGCGCGACCCGCGTCGGGTTCCGCGCCTCTCTTACTCCCCATCCCTGTTTGCCGGAGGCCATCATGGCTCTCTCCTTTTCCCGCCGTCGCCTGCTGACGGCGTCGGCGCTCGTTGGTTCCGCCGCACTTTTGCCCGCCTTGCCGCGCCGCGCCTTGGCCGCGTCGGCCACCGAGTCCCAAACCCCTGTCCGTCTGACGGTTGAGCGCCGCGTGTTGGAGGTGAAGGGCAAGGCCGCGACCATGTTCGGCATCCGCCAGCCCAACGGCGCCGTCGGGCTTTTTTTGGATCCGGGCCAGCGCTTCCGCGTCGATCTCGCCAACCGGGCGGGCGAGGACACGATCATCCACTGGCACGGCCAGACGCCGCCCTATGTTCAGGATGGGGTGGTGGACGTGAATCGCCCGGCGATCCGCGATGGGGCGTCGGCCTCCTATGATTACGCGGCGCGGCCCGGCACCCACTGGATGCACTCGCACCAGGGCTTGCAGGAACAGCGGCTGATGGCCGCGCCGTTGATCGTCCGCACGGACGAGGATCTCCGCGCCGATGAGCAGGAGGTGGTGGTCCTGCTGCACGACTTCACCTTTCGCGACCCGGCGGACTTGCTGGCCGGGCTGACCGGCGGCGCGGCGACGATGGACCATGGCGCGATGGGGCATGGCGGGATGAACGCTGGAACCATGGATCACAGCGCCATGGGACATGGCGCGGCGAAAGCGGCTCCGCCTGTGGGGCATTCGATGCCCGGTCATTCCATGCCCGGCATGGACATGAACGATGTGGAGTATGACGCTTATCTCGCCAACGACCGCACGCTCGACGACCCGGAGGTGCTGCGGGTGGAGCGGGGCGGGCGGGTGCGGTTGCGCCTCATCAACGGCGCGACCTCGACGGCCTTCCACATCGACCTGGGGGCTTTGACTGGACAGGTGATCGCGGTGGACGGTTCGCCGGTTCAGCCGGTGACGGGCAACCGTTTCGGCATGGCGATGGGCCAGCGGTTGGACATTCGTCTGACTCTGCCCGCCGAAGGGGGAGCCTTCCCCATTCTGGCGCTGCGCGAGGGGGCGGCGGAGCGCACCGGCATCATTCTGGCGACCGCCGGGGCGGCGGTGGGCAAGCTGTCGGGCCTGTCAATGGCGGCCAGCGGCGCGCTGGATCTGGCGCTGGAACGCTCCTTGACCGCCGTGACGCCGCTGGCCGCTCGTCCGGCGGATCTGACGGGGCGGGTGCGGCTGACCGGCTCGATGACGCCCTACGCCTGGAGCCTCGACGACCGGGCGTTCGGCACGCACGCGCCCTCGCGCGTCTCCCCAGGGCAGCGGGTGGTTCTGACCTTTGAAAACGCGTCGGACATGTCCCACCCGATGCATCTGCACGGCCATCATTTCCAGGTGGTCGCCATCGACGGGCGGCCCTTCGCCGGGGCGGTGCGCGACACCGTGCTCGTGCCGGTGAACGGGACTGTCACCGTCGCCTTTGACGCCGACAATCCGGGGCGCTGGCCGCTGCACTGCCACAATCTGTTGCACATGGCGACCGGCATGATGACGGAGCTGGTCTATGACGGTTACGCCTGATCGGGGTCAGTAATGCGGCGGGGGCCGGTCGTCTTGTGGGGAGCGGCCCCCGCTGAATTCGGCGTCGGCCAACTGGTCGCGTAGGCGGCGCAATTGCGCGGTCATGCGGTCGATCATCTGGCCTTGCTGGAAGATCACCTGAGACATTTCCTCGGCCATGTGCTCGTGATGGGCGACGCGGCTTTCCAGATCGGTCAGGCGCAGTTCAAGGGCGGGGTCCATGGCGGCGGGATCCAGTCGGTGGCGGGAGCGGGCCGCAAGATGGACCATTCCCCGTCCCCCGTCACCCGCTTGTTGAGTCTTGGCCGTTTACGACGTCAGCGCCGTGGTTCCGGCCATCCAGCCCGACAGGCCGGTCAACACCAGCGCCAGGATGTTGGCGAAGCGCAGGGTCAGCGGGGCCATGGCCAACCCGCCCATCACGTCGCGGTCGCGCAGCAACAGCAGCATCGGCAACAGGATGAAGGGCAAGGTCAAGGCCAAGATCACCTGACTCAGCACCAGCAACTCATCGACCGCGCCATCGCCCGCGCTCCCCAAAATCGCCAAGGCCGGGACCAGGGCCGCGCTGCGGGTGATGGCGGCGCGGACCAGCGGGCGCAGACGGATGTCGAGAAAGCCCTCCGTCACGATCTGCCCGGCCATGGTTCCCGTGGTGGTGGAGCTTTGCCCGGCGGCCAGCAAGGCGACGGCGAAGATCAACGCCGCGCCGCCGCCGATGTTGCCGCTCAGCAGGGCGTGCGCGTCTTCGATGCCGGGGACGGCGCCGGTGGCGGCGACGTCCTGGAAAGCGACGGCGGCCACCGCCAAAATCGCCCCGTTCACCAGCCCGGCCAGCGCCAGCGCGGCGGTCAGATCAATGGTCAGCCAACGGGCGGCGCGCCGCCGTTCGGCGTCATTCGCCTCCGCCGCCAGCCGCGAGCGGACCAGACCGGAGTGCAGGAAGAGATTGTGCGGCATGACGGTCGCGCCGACGATGCCCAGCGACAGATACAGCATCTCCGGGTCGCGGGCCATCTCCAGGCTGGGAACCAAACCGGCCAGCAGCGCGCCCGCGTCGGGCTTGGCGATCAACAGCTCCCAGCCGAAACAGACCACGACCACACCCATCAACACGCCGACCACCAGTTCCGGCGCCCGACCGCGCGCGCCCGGCAACGCCAGAATGGCGAAGGTGGCCGCCGCCGCGATCAACACGCCGCCCAAAATCGGCACGCCGAACAGCAGCTTCAAGGCGATGGCGCTGCCCAACAATTCGGCCAGATCGGTGGCGACCATCGCCAGTTCCGACACGCCCCAGATCGCCAGCGACACCGGGCGGGGAAAGCGGTTGCGGATCAACCGGGCCAAATCCTGACCGCTCGCCAACGTCAACCGGACGATCAGCGCTTGCAAAAACATCCCGGCCAGACTGGCGAGCAGCACGGCGGCCAGCAGCGCGAAGCCAAAGCGTGACCCGGCGGCGATGTCGGTCGCCCAATTGCCCGGATCCATATAACCGACGGCGACGACGAAGCCCGGTCCCATCATCGTCCAAAACCGGCGCGGCAGAGCCGAAGCGGGGGCGGGGCGTCCTGCGGTGGGGGAGAAAGCGGTCACGCTGGAAACTCCTGAACGACGATGGCGGCGGTCGTGAGACATGGGCGATGGACCAAAGATGGGGGCGCCGAGGGCAAAGGTCTAATTGATTGTTTTTCGGGGACCGATAGGTTTTGGCTATTCTTTATGAATTGCGAATAGCTCTTAATATCATAAATTATGGAGGGAACCCACCGTTGAAAAAAGCTTGGCGACGGATCAACGCGCTCTAAAATGGAAATTCCTTGTTCACGCGCATGACCATTCCGCGTGAGTGAATTCCGAACCGAGAAGGCTGACGGTCGATTGCTGTAAGCCATTCGTTCATGGCTAGGCTCGGCGTTCGGCCGGGAGTGGGAAGGGGAACGGACATGGTCAACCGACGGTCAATTCTGTTGGGTGGGGGCGTTGTCGCGGTCGCGGCGGCGGGCGGGGCATACGCCGTCCTGCAAAACATGGGGTCGATGGCGGATTACAACGATTCCGTCGCTGAAACGCGTGCGGCGCTGGTGGAGGCGCCCGAGGCGCGCGATTTCATCCGTTGCGCGACGCTGGCGGCCAACAGCCACAACACGCAACCGTGGCGCTTCAAGGTTCATCAAGGCGGCATCGACATCCTTCCAGATCTGACGCGGCGCTTGGCCGCCGTCGATCCGGACGACCACCATCTGTTCGCAAGTTTGGGCTGCGCGGCGGAGAATCTGGCGATCGCAACCGCGATGCGCGGGAAATCGGGTTCGATGAGCTTCAGCCCCTTGGATGGCGGCGCTGTCTCTCTCGCCTTCGGGAACGGCTCGACGGGAGAGGCGGCTCTTTTTGACGCGATCCCGAAACGGCAATCAACGCGGGGCGATTTTGACGGCAGGCCGGTCAGCGCCGATGATCTGGCCATGCTTGCCAGGGCGGCGGCGCTTCCGGGCGTCGATCTGGTCTTGGTGACGGAACGCGCCCAGATCAACCGGATCCGTGATCTGGTGATCGCGGGCAACAGCGCGCAAATGGCGGACCCGTCGTTCCTGCGGGAGCTGAAGAGCTGGCTTCGCTTCAGCCCGCGTCAAGCGATTGAGACGGGCGATGGCCTGTTCAGCGCGACAAGCGGCAATCCCGCGCTTCCCGCTTGGCTTGGCCCGCTTCTGCTTGATTTTGTCTTCAAGGCGGACGCGGAGAACGCCACATACGCCCGTCAGATCGCGTCGTCCGCTGGCGTCGCGGTGTTCGTCGCCCAAAAGAACGATCCTGAGCATTGGGTTCTGGCCGGGCGCGCGTGCCAACGCTTCGCCTTGCAGGCGACGGCGCTGGGCATGAAACACGCCTTCATCAACCAGCCGGTCGAGGTTCCCAGCCTGCGGCCCGAACTCGCGGCGCTCGTCGGCGTGTCGGGGCGCCGCCCTGACCTTGTCATGCGCTTTGGCTACGGTCCCGCGCGACCGTTTTCCGCGCGACGGCCCGTCGCGGCGGTGTTGGCTTAGGCGTTCAAACCTGAAGCCACGTCTTCGGGGGTGGCTTCCGGCTCCACCAATTCGATTGCCGTCGCCTCAATCGGCAGCGCCCCCGTGGTGTGGAGCGCCACGCGCAGGCCGCCGTTGGTGAAGGACAGCGGGGTGGGGGCGAAGGGCAGGCCGGTGGCGCGGGCCAGGGCGGCGTCGCTCGTCACCACCGCCACGCGCCAACCGCCGAAGCGGGTCAGCAGGGTGCGGCCCAGCGCTTGATACAGCGGGAACAGCGCCTTGGGGTCGCCAATGCGCGCGCCATAGGGCGGGTTGACGATGACCAGACCCGGCGGGCCGTCCGGGCGGGGCAGATCGCTGACGGCGTGCTGGTCGAACTGGACCCAGTCGGCCACCCCGGCTTTCTCGGCGTTGGCGCGGCTCATGGCGATGGCCCCGCCGTCGCGGTCGCTGCCGTAAAAACGCTGGGCGGGGGGAATGGCGGGGGCGGCGGCGCGCATCCGCTCCCAAACCGCCGGGTCGAAGCTGGCGAAGCGTTCAAAGGCGAAGCTGCGGGTGCGGCCCGGATTGAGACCGGCGGCGATCTCCGCCGCTTCGATGACGAAGGTGCCCGACCCGCACATGGGATCGACCACGGGTTCCCGCCCGTCGTAACCACTCAGCCGCAACAACTGCGCGGCCAGCGTTTCCCGCATCGGGGCCTTGTGGACGGCGTCCTTGTGGCCGCGCTTGTGCAGGGATTCGCCCGACGTGTCGAGGCTGATGGTGCAGAGATCGTCGTCGATCCGCACCTTGACGCAGATGTCCGCCTCGGCGGAGATCGGCGCGCCGAGGGTCTCGGCGATGGCCCGTTCGATCCGCTGGGTCGCCGCCCCGGCGTGGTAGATGCGCGACGCCTTGCAGGAGGCCTCCACCCGCACCGGAACGTCCGCGCGCAGCGTGTCGCCCCAGGCCACGCGGCGCGCCCGCTTGTCGAGCTGGGCCAGATGCAGGGCGCGGAAGGAAGCGATGCGGGCGAGCACGCGGGTGGCGCCGCGCAGCTCCAGATTGGCCCGCCACACCTCCGGCCAGCCGCCGGTGACGGTGACTCCGCCCCTGATGGCGACCGCGTCGGCGAACCCCTTGGCTTGGGCCTCCGCCAACAGGGCGGGTTCCAGACCGGGGGCGGTCACAAGGAAAAGTTCCAGAAGATCGGCGGGGGTGGGGGCGGTTGTCGTCATCCCCCTACATAGCCCGCCTGCGGACGGCCATCGACAGAATTCTGCCGCTTCTCACACCACGTCGGGCGGGGCCAAGCGGCAGAAGGCGCCGTCGCGCTCCACCTGGACGGTGGAATGGCCGATGCCGAACCGCTCCTTCAGCGTCTTGGCGACGCTGTCGAGCAGGCTGTCGTCCGGGGCGTCGCCGGGGCGGACCAGATGGGCGGTCAGGGCGGTTTCGGTCGTGCTGATCGGCCAGATGTGCAGGTCGTGCACGGCGGTCACGCCCGGCAGCCCGGCGAGGTAGCGCTCGACCGAGGGCTGATCGACGCCGTCCGGCACGGCGGCCAGCGCCAGCCGGGTGGAATCGCGCAGCAGACCCCAGGTTCCCACGGTGATGACGGCGGCGATGACCAGACTGGTCGCCGGATCCAACCATTGCCAGCCGGTCAAACCGATCGAAGCGGCGGCGAGCACCACGCCCAGCGACACCGCCGCGTCGGCGGCCATGTGCAGATAGGCGCCCTTGATGTTGATGTCCTGGTGGCGTCCGCCCATGAACAGCAACGCGGTGAAGCCGTTGATGGCGATGCCGATTCCGGCGACGATCATCACCGTGGTCTCGGCCACCGGCTCCGGCGCGCTCAAACGGCTGATGGATTCCAAGGTGATGGCGCCGACCCCGATCAACAGGATCATGGCGTTGAGCAGCGAGGCGAGGATCGACGCGTTGCCCAGCCCGTAGGTGTAACGGCTGTTCGGCGCCCGCCGCCCCATCCACACCGCCGCCCAGGCGATCAACAGCCCCATGACGTCGCCCAGATTGTGCCCGGCGTCGGCCAGCAGCGCGGTGGAGTTGGCCATCAGGCCATACACCGCCTCGACCACGACAAAGCCGATGTTCAGCGCCGCGCCCAACGCGAAAGAGCGGTCGTAGGAGGCCGGGCCGTGGTGATGGCCGCCGCCCAACCCGCCATGAGAATGGCCGCCGTGCGAGTGGCCCGCATGCGGCTTGGCGTGGCTGTGACCGGCGTGGGCGTCGCTGCCGCCATGATCGTGGTCGCAAGCGTGATCGTCACCATGCGGCATGGATCAAACCCTTCACGGTTGTAGCGGGCATCGGATTTGTCGGCTGGGTCGTGGCCTTCTCGCCCATGCCGTGCCACGCCCAACTGTAGCCAGCGTAGGCGGCGATGTAGGCGACGCCCGCGCCGCAGCCGATGGTGGCCGACGCGGCGACCGCCGACACGGCGACGGAGGTGGCGACCCCGCTGTTGACCAACGGCATCAAAATCAGCCCGCTGGTCAGTCCGCTGACCGTGGCCCCGCTGAGGCAAGAGATGACCGCCTGTTCGGTGAAGGTCGGGACCTCTTGCGCTTGGGCGGCGCCGACGGTCAGAGTTCCGGCGAGAACGAGCGGCAGGGCAACGGCGGTGGTCAGAAAGCGGCGCATCATTGCACCTCCGTGAGCGGAAGGACGGTTGGTCGGGGCGGGCGACCGGACTCTGTCGGCATTATCGCCAGCCATTGCGGCGCGGCAAGGGCAAAGCGTTGCCGAACCGCCGCCGATCCGCTTAGTGTCGTCGTCCGGACGGGGAGAGAGACCCGTCAACCGATTGTTGGGAGAGTGTGGATCATGAAAGCGCGCGTCGCCTGGGTGGACGGCAAGATGTTCGTCGGCGAATCCGGCAGCGGTCATGCCGTTGTGATGGACGGCGCCCCGGAATCCGGTGGGCGCAACATGGGCATTCGCCCCATGGAAATGCTGCTGATCGGCATGGGCGGGTGCAGTTGCTTCGATGTGGTGATGATCCTGGAAAAGGGCCGTCAGGCGATCACCGATTGCGTCGCCAGCATCGAGGCCGAACGCGCCGAGACCGACCCGAAGGTCTTCACCAAGATCCACATGCGCTTCACCGTGACCGGGCGCGGGCTGGACCCGGCCAAGGTGGAGCGGGCGATCGCCCTGTCGGCGGAAAAATACTGCTCCGCCTCCATCATGCTGGGGCAGACGGCGACGATCACCCATGATTTTGAGGTGGTCGAGGCCCCCTGAAGCGGAAGCCGGGCGCGTCAGCCCGGCAGCAGCTTCAACCCGACGATTCCCCCGGCGATGGCCGCGATGCACAACAGCCGCGCGGCCCCCGCCGGTTCGCCGAACAGAATCATCCCCAACGCCGCCGTGCCGACCGTGCCGATCCCCGTCCACACCGCGTACGCGGTTCCCAGCGGCAGGCTTTTCAAGGCGTAGCCCAGCAACAGAACGCTGACGATCATCGCCGCGCCCGTCCACAGGCTGGGCCAGAATTTGCTGAAGCCTTCGGTGTGTTTCAGGCCGACGGCCCAGCCGATTTCAAACAATCCGGCGAAGAACAAAGCAACCCACGCCATGACGGCGCCTCCGTCTGTCTTGGAAGGCAGGGCCGTCCCCGCGCGTTTTGACGATCCCGTTTGGCGCGCGGGGTCGTCCCCGCCGGGCTGACCGTTCCATGTGGGGCGCGCCGCCCGCCGGGTCAAGCCTGGGGCTTGGCCGCGCGCAAGCGGTTGCATCGCTGACGCCGCCCGTGCAGGATGGGGTTCCTGAATGGTTCCCCCTTTCACGCCTCCGGCCAACGCTGTGGGCGGCGGCAGGGCTTTCGATGTTGAGACAGAATGACCGATCAAGCCCACGACGCGGCGAACGCAGCCGATCACGCCGCCGAGAACGCTGTTGAAGACCGCCGCAAGCGGCTGCGCTTCCGGTCCTGGCATCGCGGGATGCGGGAGATGGATTTGCTGATCGGCAGCTTCGCCGACGCCCATGTCGGCGGTTTCGACACCCCGATGCTCGACCGTTACGAAGCGCTGTTGGAGCTGAGCGACCCCGATCTTTACAACTGGATGTCGGGTCGTGAGCCGGTGCCGGTCGAGCATGACAACGACATCATGACGCTGCTGATCGCCTTCCGCTACACCCCGCGTCAAGGCTCCTGACGCGCGCAAACGCGCTGGTCCGGTCCTTATTCGCGTTTGTTGAGGCTTCTCCCTTGGTCAGTTTCGATCTCCAGCCCGGCCGCGCCGCCCGTCTTCTGATTGGCGGCGCGCCGGAAGGGCAGGACGCCCGCATCCTTGCCGAACTCGCCAAAAAGGCGGGGTCTTACGGGCTGCTCCATGTGGCGCTTGACGACACCCGCTCCGCCTTGCTGACGGAGGCGCTGGCCTTCTTCGCGCCGGGGTTGGAGGTGCTGACCTTCCCGGCCTGGGATTGCCTGCCCTATGACCGGGTGTCGCCCAACGGCGGCATCGTCGCCAAGCGCATCGACACGCTGACCCGTTTGCTGGCCCGTCAGGGAACGCCGCCCAAGGAAGGCTGGAAGCCGCTGGTGGTGCTGACCACGGTCAACGCCGTTCTGCAAAAGCTGCCGCCGCGTTCGGCCTTCAAGGACGCGGTGTTCACGGCCAAGCTGCGTGACCGGATCGATCTGGAAAAGCTGCAACGCTATCTGACCGGCAACGGCTACACCCGCGCCCAGACGGTGCGGGAGGCGGGCGAGTTCGCCGTTCGCGGCGGCATCATCGACCTGTTCCCGCCCGGCACCGACGAGCCGCTGCGCCTTGATTTGTTCGGCGACGAGCTGGAGGGGGTGCGCGCCTTCGACCCGATGAGCCAGCGCACCACCGAAAAGCGCGACCGGGTCGAACTGAAACCAATGTCGGAGGTCTTCCTCGACGAGGCGGGGATCGCCCGCTTCCGGTCCGGCTATCGCGAGCTGTTCGGGGCCGTCACCGGCGACGATCCGTTGTATGAGGCGATTTCGGCGGGCCGCTCCTATGGCGGGATGGAGCATTGGCTGCCGCTGTTCCATCACAGCCTGGACACTTTGTTCGATTATCTGCCGCGCGGCATCGTCTCGCTCGACCATCAGGCGGTGGAATCGCGCGACGAGCGGATCGCCCAGATCGTTGATTTCCACAACTCCCGCGACAGCATGATGTCGATTGAAAAGCGGGCGGGGGCGCCGGTCTACAAGCCGATTCCCGTTGCCGCGCTGTTCCTCGACGCGCTGGGTTGGGACGCGCTGCTGGGCGAACGGGCGGTGGCGCAGTTGCAGCCCTTCGCCGTGCCGCCGGGCGTCAAGGGAACCTCCGACGCGGGCGGCAAGCGCGGCCATGATTTCGCCGAGGAGCGCAACCGCCCCGACGTCAACGTCTTCGACGCGGTGAAGGACCACATCGGGGCGTTGCGGGCGGACGGGCGGCGGGTGCTGATCGCCGGTTATTCGGCGGGGTCGAGCGACCGTCTGTCCGGCGTGTTGGCCGACCATGGCATTCCCGGCCTGGAACCGGCCAACAGCATGGCCGACGTGCGCGCCTTTGATCGCGGCGTCATCGGCGTGATCGTGCTGGGGATGGAGCATGGCTTCGTCTCCCCCGATCTGGCGGTCATCACCGAACAGGACATTCTGGGCGACCGTCTGGTGCGCCCGGTCAAGAAAAAGCGCAAGGCCGCCAACTTCATCGCCGAACATTCGGCGCTGCATGAGGGCGACATCGTTGTCCACATGGACCACGGCATCGGGCGCTACGACGGGTTGGAGACGCTGGAGGTCACGGGCGCGCCGCACGACTGCCTGCGCCTGATCTATGAGGGCGGCGACAAGCTCTATGTGCCGGTCGAGAACATCGAGGTTCTCTCGCGCTACGGCTCCGAAGACGCCAACGCCCAACTCGACAAGCTGGGCGGGGCCGGGTGGCAGGGCCGCAAGGCGCGGGTCAAGAAGCGGCTGAAGGACATGGCCGAGGCCCTGTTGAAGATCGCCGCCGAACGGATGCTGAAAAAGGCCGAGCCGGTGCTGACCCCGGAGGGCGTCTATCAGGAGTTCGCCGCCCGCTTCCCCTATCCCGAAACCGACGACCAGTTGAAGGCCATCGAGGACATCTTCAGCGATCTGGCCAGCGGTCGCCCGATGGACCGGCTGGTCTGCGGCGACGTCGGTTTCGGCAAGACCGAGGTGGCCTTGCGCGCCGCCTTCATGGTGGCGATGAGCGGCCAGCAGGTGGCCGTCGTGGTGCCGACGACTTTGTTGGCCCGCCAGCATTTCAAGACCTTCGCCGCCCGCTTCGCCGGTCTGCCGGTGCGCATCGTGCAACTGTCGCGCATGGTGACGACGCGCGAACAGACCTTGGCGAAAAAGGAGCTGGCCGACGGCGTGGCCGACATCGTCGTCGGCACCCACGCCCTGCTCGCCAAGGGGTTGGAGTTCAAGCGGTTGGGCATGGTCATCGTCGACGAGGAGCAGCATTTTGGCGTCAAGCAGAAGGAGCGGTTGAAGGAGCTGCGCGCCGACGTCCATGTGTTGACGCTCACCGCCACGCCGATTCCGCGCACCCTGCAAATGGCGCTGTCGGGGGTGCGCGAGCTGTCGTTGATCGCCACGCCGCCGGTGGACCGCTTGGCCGTGCGCACCTTCGTGCTGCCTTACGATCCGGTGGTGATCCGCGAGGCGATTTTGCGCGAGCATTACCGGGGCGGCCAATCCTTTTACGTTTGTCCGCGCATCGAGGATTTGGCGGTGGTGGCCGAACGGGTGCGGGCGCTGGTGCCGGAGGTCAAGATCGTCACCGCCCACGGCCAGATGGCGGCGACCGAGCTGGAAGACGTGATGACCGCCTTCGACGAGGGCAAGTTCGAGGTGCTGCTCGCCACCAACATCATCGAAAGCGGCCTGGACATCCCCAACGCCAACACCTTGATCGTTCACCGCGCCGATCTGTTCGGGCTGGCTCAGCTTTACCAGATCCGGGGCCGCGTCGGCCGGTCGAAGAAGCGCGGCTACGCCTATCTGACCTACGCGGCGAACAAAACGCTGAATTCCACGGCGCAGCAGCGCCTGCACGTCATCGAGACGCTGGACAGCCTGGGCGCCGGTTTCCAACTGGCCAGCCACGACATGGACATTCGCGGCGCCGGCAATCTGTTGGGCGAGGAGCAATCGGGCCAAGTGCGCGAGGTCGGCGTGGAACTCTACCAGCAGATGCTGGAGGAGGCCGTCGCCCAGGCCCGCGCCGCGATGCAGGAGGGGGCGGTCGCCGCCGCCGCCGCGATGGAGTGGGTGCCGCAAATCAACCTCGGCACCCCGGTGTTGATCCCGGAAAGCTACGTCCCCGATCTGACGGTGCGTCTGTCGCTCTACCGCCGCATCGCCGATCTGGTGGACCGGGCGGAGGTGGACGGCTTCGCCGCCGAACTGATCGACCGCTTCGGCAAGCTGCCGGAGGAGGTGGACAATCTGCTCGACGTCGTCACCATCAAGCGCTTCTGCAAGCAGGCGAACGTCGAACGGGTGGACGCCGGGCCGAAGGGGCTGGTGCTGACCTTCCACGGCAACAGCTACGCCGAACCGGCCAAGCTGTTGACCTACATCGCCCAGCATTTGACGCTGATGAAGCTGCGGCCCGACCACAAGCTGGTCTACAGCCGCGAATGGCCGGACGCCCAATCCCGCGTGCGCAGCGTGCAAAAGCTGGTGAAGGACATGGCGGAGATGGCGGCGGGCGGCGGGGTTCCGCGCGCCGACGTTCCGCCGCCCCCGCCACCCCCGCCGCCGCCGCGCCCAACCGCGTTGAAGGCGGGGTCGCGCTTTGGTCGCCACATTCCGGGGCGGCGATGATGGACGCGCTGTCCCGCGCCGGTGAGTCCAGGGTTGGCGATCTGGCGGGGCGGCTGGCGCGGGGCGATCACCGGGGGGAGGGCGATGCGGCGTCGGTCGCCGCCGAGATCGCGGCCACCCCCGGCGCGCTGCCCGATCTGGTCGCCTGCCTGTTCAGCCGCAACGCCACCGTGCGGATGCGCGCGGCGGACGCCCTGGAACGGCTGTCGCGCGGCCATGGCGCGTGGCTCGATCCCTATGGCGAGCGGCTGTTGACCGAGGCGGCGGCCATCGACCAGGTGGAGTTGCGCTGGCGCTTGGTGCAGATCCTGCCGCGCCTGACCTTGAGCGACGACCAGCGCCGCCGCGCCCTGCGCCTGTTGTCCGACTGGTTCGAGACCAGCCCGAGCCGCATCGTGCGCAGCAGCGCGCTTCAGGCGGTGGTCGATTTGGCCGAACGCGACGCCGATCTGCGGGCGACGGCGGCGGACATGCTGGGCCGGGCCATGCGGTCGGGCGTGCCCTCGCTGGCGGCCCGCGCCCGCCGCATCCTGAAACCGTTTGAGGTGGACGAAGCGATTTTGACGGCGGCGCTGGTCCGCGAACCGACCGGACTGAGCTTGACCGTGCTGGAGGATCGTCTGGCGGTGGCGCAACTGCCGCCGGGCGCGGGTCTGCCCGCGTGGCTGGACTGGAGCGATCCGCTGGTCGGCGCCACCCGCACCGGCGACGCCCTGTCGATTTTGTGCCCTGAGGCCCGGATTCCGGCGACGGTCGCGGCGGATCGGGGATGGCGGGCCTTCCGGGTCGAAGCCGCGAGCGTGGACGGAGCGGGCGATTCCGCCCTGTTCGGGGTGCTGGCGGCCATCGCCGCGCCCTTGGCCCAGGCGCAAATCGCCATCTTTGCGATGTCCACCGCCGCGTCGCACTATGTGCTGGTGCGCGCCGGGGATTTGGATCGGGCGGCGGCGGTCCTGGCGGCTGGTTGCGAGGTCTGTTGGCAAGAGCAACCGATGGATGATTTGGCGGAGAGTTGACGATTCGGGTGGTCGTTTTGACGGTCACTTGGCGTGCGGTGCAACATTCGTATGCATGCGCAAAAAAAGATTGCGGCTGTTGACAATGGGCAGTCTCAAGATCTCAGACCAAGGTATCGAATTTTCGCCCGTTTTTGCGGAATGGATGCGACAAAAGTTCCCGTTAAAATTTTAAGGTTGTCGGGCTGTTCGCCTCTGACACAGTGCCGTCTTGTGTTTCAAGTCGGTAACGGGCGGGGCGGGCATGACGATTCGGGCGAAACTTTTGATTCTCGTGGCGATCCTTGGCGGCACGGTGATGGCCATCGCGTTGCAACGGGCGTTCGACGCGGTCGCCACCTTGCGGATGACCGAAGAGGTGAAAACGGTCAACAGCCTGTCCGACCAGTTCTTGATCGCCGCCGGGGCTTGGGCGGTGGAGCGTGGAACGACCAACACCGTGTTGGCCAACGTCAAGGGGGCCACCCCCGCCCAGCGGGACGTGATCGCCGCCAAGCGCCGCGTCGCCGACGCCGCCCTGGTCGAGGCGCTGGCGCAGGCCAGGATTCTGAACAGCCCGGCGGCCCAAGCCCCGCTGCGCAAAATGGAAGAGGCCAAGGCCAGCGTCGAGGGGCTGCGCAAGCGGGTGGACGACGCGCTGGCCGCTGGCGACGCCCCGGCGGATCTGCGGCGCGATTGGTTCCCGACCATCACCAGCCTGATTATGCACAGCCAGTCCCTGCGCAACGTCTATGAGGATCTGGTGTTGAACACCAAGGGGCAGGTGGCGCGCGCCTTCGATCTGAAAAACGCCCAGTGGGAAATGAGCGAATTCGCCGGGCGCGAGCGCGGAATGATGGGCGGCGTGGTGGCGGGCGGCAAACCCCTGACCTCGGCGCAGTTGGAAAACGTCGCCCGCGCGCGGGGCCGCATCGAATCGAGTTGGCAGACCGTGCGCCGACTGGTTCCCGATTTCGGCGCCGATCTGTCGAAACTGACCGAGGCGACCGACCGGGTCTATTTCGGCGAGTTTGAAAAAACCCGCGCGGCGGTGTTCGAGGCGTCGGCCAAGGGCGAGGCCTATCCGGTGGACGGCGCCCGCTGGTTCGCCGCCGCCACCAACGGCATCGACCGCATTTTGGAGGCGCAGGCCGCGACCTCCGTCCAGGTCGGCGCGCGTCTGGATCAAGACGCGCGGTCGGCGCAAAGCCAACTCGCCGTCGCCGTCGGGCTGCTGGCGCTGGTCGGCGCGTTGGCGGCGACGGCGGTGTGGGTGGTGACGGCGCAGGTCAACCGCCCGATCCGCGCGATGACCACCACCATGGGCGCGCTGGCGGAAGGGCGTTACGACCTTGACGTGGAGGGGGCCGAGCGGACTGACGAGATCGGGCTGATGGCCCGCGCCGTCGCCGTCTTCAAGCGCAACGGCCAGGAGAACGAGCGGCTTCGCGTCGAGCAGGAGCGCCTGCGCGATCAGGCGGAGGCCAACAAACGCGCGGCGCTCGCCGCCATGGCCGACACGGTCGAACGTGAAATGAGCGCGGCGGTGGAGCAGATCGCCCAGCGCACCCGCCGGATGGACAGCTCCGCCGGGTCGATGGCGGCCTCGGCGGACGAGGTGTCGTCCAACGCGCAGAGCGTCGCGGCGGCGGCGGATCAGGCGCTGGCCAACGCCCAGAGCGTCGCCTCGGCGGTGGAGGAGATGACGGCGTCGATCAGCGCCATCAACGGCCAGATCACCCACGCCAGCGACGTGACCCGGCAGGCGGTCAGCACCGGCCAGCGGACGCAGGCGACCATCCGGTCGCTGTCGGAAGCGGTGCAGCGGATCGGCGACGTCGCCAACCTCATCAGCGAAATCGCCGGGCAAACCAACCTCTTGGCGCTGAACGCCACCATCGAGGCGGCCCGTGCGGGCGAGGCTGGCAAGGGATTCGCCGTGGTGGCGACGGAGGTCAAGAGCCTGGCCAACCAAACCGCCAAGGCCACGGAGGAGATCGCCAGCCAGATCGCCGCCGTCCAGGCAGGGACCGCCTCGGCGGTTCAGGCGGTGGAGGAGATTGGGCGGACCATCGCCGAAATCGACGACATTTCCAGCTCCGTCGCCGCCGCCATCGGCCAGCAGGGCGCGGTGACTCAGGAAATCTCCCGCAACGTCGTGGAGACCACCGGCGCGGCGCAAGAGGTCGCCTCGCGCATTTCGCAGGTCTCGCAAGAGGCGCAGGCCAACGGCGCGCGGGCGGTGGACGTGCGCGGTATCGCCGCTGAGTTGAGCGGCAGCATTGAGATGTTGCGCGGAACCCTGGTCCATGTCGTCCGCACCTCCACCCAAGAGGTGGACCGCCGCCGTCTGCCGCGTTACGCGGTGGATTGCCGTTGTGGGCTGACGGTGAATGGGCGCGAGGCCGCCGCGCGCGTGCAGGATCTGTCGATCCAGGGCGCCCGCGTCACCGGCGGGCCGTCGCTGACGCCCGGCCAATCAGGAATCCTGCGGATCGAGGGAGCGTCCGTGACGCTGCCCTTCAGCGTGCTGTCCACCCACGACGGCGCGCTGCATGTCCGCTTCGACCTGGACGCCGCCGCCCAGCGGCGTTTCGAAGGGGAGTTCGTCGCCCTGACGCGCGGCGCCCGTCCATTGACCGAGGCGGCTTGAGCGGTCAGGGCGTCGGCCACGAATCGTCCGACAGGATTTCCGGCACGGAGATGGTGATCGCCACCTCCTGGGGGGCGCAGAACATGTTGAACGCCCCCTCGCCGGGAAAGATGTTTTCGGTCGCGCCGCGAAAATTGCCCGGATTGAAATAGACCGGCGTGTGCCACCACAGGCGATAGCCCAGCGCCCGCACATGGCGGATCAACAGCGGCGCGCGGTCGCGCCGGTCGTTTTCCAGATACAGCATGGGGCGGTGGCGGGCGATGGTCTCGCGCGCGCCGTCCAGCACGTCGGCCTCCATCCCCTCGACGTCGGCCTTGATGAGACGGCAGCGGGGCAAAGCGAGGCTGTCGATGGTTTCCACCGCCACCGTCAAGCCTTGCGCGCCCTCGTTCCCCTGAAGGCTGAGGCCGCCAAAATTGTTGGGCCGGGTGGGGTCGAGTTGCGGCACGGTGATGCTGCCCGGCGCGGCCCCCGCCGCCGTCGGTCGCGCCTCGATGTTGGCGAAGCCGCCCAGCAGGGCGTTGCTGCACAGCATTTGAAAGGGAATGCGCTGCGGCTCATAGGCCACCACCCAGCCGTCCGGCCCGACCGCCTTGGCCAGAACGACGGTCAGCGAGCCGATGTTGGCCCCGGCCTCCACCACAATGTCGCCGGGGCGGACGAGAAAGCGCAGGAACGACGCTTCAGCCTCCGAATATTCGCCATAGACGTCCAGCGAGCGCCCGACATAGGCGTCGTTCGGGTTGTACATCATCCGCCCATGGCGGCAGGGGCGGATGCGGGCGAATCCGCCGGGTAGGTCGAGCGCGTCGTCGGTCATCGTCTGCGGCGTCTTTCGCGGCAAGGCTGTGGTCTCCCGACTATCGGCGCGCCATGGGTTTGGCGCAAGCCCGCGCCATGCGTCCGGCGCAACCGTCCCCGTGGTTTTGTGTGCAATCCTTGACCTGTTGGTCAGGCCGTTCAGAATGGCCAGCCTTGCGGCATTTTGCCCATTTTTGAACCACAAGCCTGCGTGACCGATCATGACCTCCGCCCGTCCGTCCACCGCCGAACGCCTGCGCGCGCATGTGGGGGAGCTGTTGCGGCTGGCAGCCCCGGTCATCGTCTCGCGCGCCGGGTTGATGGTGATGATGGCGGTCGACACCGCCATCGTCGCTCGTTATTCGGCGCAGGAGCTGGCCTTTTACGGGCTGGCCCATCTGCCCGCCAACATCATGGTCGGCACCGGAGTCGGCCTGCTGATGGGCACGGTGATGATCGCCGCCCACGCGTTGGGCGCGGGGAACGAGGCGGAATGCGGGCGTTCCTGGCGGCGCTCCATGCCCTACGCCCTGTTGCTGGGGGTGATCTTCGCCTTGATTTCGCTGCTGGGCGTGCCGCTGTTCCGGCTGGGCGGCCAGACGGAGGAGATGGCGCAGGGTGGCGCGGCGGTGCTGGCGGTGCTGGGGCTGGGCGCGCCGGGGATGATGCTGTTCATCACCACCGGCTTTTTCCTGGAGGGAATCAAGCGCCCGCTGCCGGGCATGGTGGTGATGATTCTCGGCAATCTGGCGAACGGGTTGCTGGCTTGGATGCTGGTCTGGGGCCATGGCGGCTTTCCGGCCATGGGGGCCGTCGGCTCGGCCTGGGCGACGACCATCGTGCGCTGGGCGATGGGGCTGAGCCTCGTCGCTTACGCTTGGTGGATGAGCGACCACGCCCGTTGGCAGGTCCGCGTTCCGGTGGCCGATTGGTGGTCGGGGGCCGGGCGGCAGCGTCATTTGGGTTACGCCGCCGGTCTCAGCATCGGGGTGGAAAGCGGGGCCTTCGCCGCGCTCGGCCTGTTCGCCGGGATGGTGTCGCCGTTGGCGCTTGGCTCCTACACCGTTGGGCTGAACCTGATCGCGCTGCCCTTCATGGCGGCGGTCGGGCTGGGGTCGGCCACGGCGGTGCGGGTCGGCGTCGCCTATGGCCGGGGCGACAAGCGGGACATGGCGATGGCGGGCTGGACCGGGTTGGGCGTGACCAGCGCCATTCTGGCGGCGGTCGGCGTTCTCTATTACGCGCTGCCGGAGCAGATCGGCGCCATCTACACCACCGACCCGGAGTTGTTGGCCAGCGTCGCCCCGCTGATCGCCTTCGGCGCCTGGATTCTGGTGGCCGACGGCGGCCAGACGGTGATGTCGAACGCCCTGCGCGGGCGGCACGACGCCTGGATGCCGACGGCGCTGCATTTCATTTCCTACGCCGTGGTGATGATCCCGGTGTCGGCCCTGCTGGTCTTCGGGCTGGAGCGGGGGGCGCGTGGTCTTTTCGAGGGAATTCTCATCGCCAGTGTGGTATCGGTCAGCGTCCTTTCGCTGCGCTTCGCGCATCTCAGCCACCGCTGACCCGTCCGCGACGGGGCGGGCGGCGGCCCGCGTTGTGTGCATGTGCGAAAGATGCTATGTTTCTGGTGCAACCTTCGGCCCGCAGGGCCAGCGTGACCGCGTCGCGGCGTCACGCCGACCGAAGAATGAGTGTCCTGCTTGAGCAACGCGCCCCTTTCTCCCGCCTCCGACATCGCTCCGATCAACATCGAAGACGAGATGCGCAAATCGTATCTCGATTACGCGATGAGCGTGATTGTGAGCCGCGCTCTGCCCGACGTTCGCGACGGGCTGAAGCCGGTGCACCGGCGAATCCTCTACGCGATGAAAGAGGGCGGGTACGACTCGACCAAGCCCTATAAGAAATCCGCCCGCATCGTCGGCGACGTGATGGGTAAATACCACCCGCACGGCGACAGCGCGATTTACGACGCCATGGTCCGCATGGCGCAGGATTTCTCCATGCGCCTGCCGTTGATCGACGGGCAGGGCAATTTCGGCTCGATGGACGGCGATCCGGCGGCGGCGATGCGCTACACCGAGGCGCGTCTGGCCAAGTCGGCGGAGGCGCTGCTCGACGACATCGACAAGGACACCATTGATTTCCAGGCGAGCTACGACGATTCCGGGCGCGAGCCGACCGTCGTCCCAGCGCGCTTCCCCAACATCCTGGTCAATGGGGCCAGCGGCATCGCCGTCGGCATGGCGACCAACATCCCGCCCCACAATCTGGGCGAGGTGATCGACGCCTGTTGCGCCTACATCGACAACAACGACGTCACCGACGAAGAGTTGCTGGAGATCGTCCCCGGTCCCGATTTCCCGACCGGCGGGCTGATTCTGGGCCGCTCGGGCAGCCGGGCCGGTTTGAGCTTCGGGCGCGGTTCGGTCATCCTGCGCGCCAAGACCAACATTGAAGAGATCCGCAAGGACCGCTTCGCCATCGTCGCCACCGAGATTCCGTTCCAGGTCAACAAGTCCAAGCTGATGGAACGCATCGGCGAGGTGGTCAACGACAAGATCATCGAGGGCATTTCCGACCTGCGCGACGAATCCGACCGCGACGGCGTCCGCGTGGTGGTCGAGCTGAAGCGCGACGCGGTGCCGGAAGTCGTCCTGGCCCAACTGTTCCGCCACACCCAGCTTCAGACGTCCTTCGGCGTCAACATGCTGGCGCTGCGCGGCGGTCGCCCGGAACTGATGAATCTCCGGCAGATCGTCGTGGCCTTCGTCCAGTTCCGCGAGCAGGTCATCACCCGCCGCACCGAATTCCTGTTGGGCAAGGCGCGCGAGCGGGCGCACACCTTGGTCGGCTTGGCCGTCGCCGTCGCCAACCTCGACGCGATGATCCAGTTGATCCGCAGCGCCCCCGATCCGGTGTGGGCGCGCGAGGAGATCGCGGTCCGCGAATGGCCGGTGCACGACGTCGGCCCGCTGATCGAGTTGATCGACGAGCCGGGCCGGGGCGTCAGCCCGCAAGGCACCTACCGCATTTCCGACCAGCAGGCCCGCGCCATCCTGGATCTGCGTCTGCACCGCCTGACCGGGCTGGAGCGCGACAAGATCGGGGCGGAGCTGAAGGACGTCACCGACCAGATCGCCGACTTCCTGGAAACGCTGGCCAACCGCCCGAAGCTGCTTGGCATCCTGCGCGACGAACTCGTCGAGATGAAGGAACGCTTCGGCACGCCGCGCCGCACCGAAATCCAGGAGTTGGAGTTCGAGGCCGACATCGAAGACCTGATCCAGCGCGAGGAGATGGTCGTCACCGTCAGCCAGTCGGGCTATGTGAAGCGCGTTCCGCTCTCCACCTACCGGGCGCAAAAGCGCGGCGGCAAGGGCCGGTCGGGCATGTCGATGAAGGCGGAGGACGCGGTCAGCGACCTGTTCGTCGCCAACACCCACACGCCGCTGCTGCTCTTCTCGACTCGCGGCATGGTCTACAAGCTGAAGGTCTACCGTCTGCCGCTGGGCAACCCCCAGGCGCGCGGCAAGGCCTTCGTCAATCTGTTGCCCTTGATCGACGGCGAGACCATCACCACCGTGCTGCCCTTGCCCGAGGACGAGGCCGCTTGGTCGGATCTGCACGTCGTTTTCGCGACGTCGAAGGGCAACGTCCGCCGCAACCGCATGTCGGATTTCGCCAACATCCGCTCCAATGGCCTGATCGCCATGAAGCTGGAGGAGGAGGACGAGCGTCTGATCGCCGTCCGCACCTGCCAGGAAAGCGACGATGTGTTGCTGGCGACCAGCGGCGGCAAATGCATCCGCTTCCAGGTTGACGACGTCCGCGTCTTTGCCGGGCGCACCTCCACCGGCGTGCGCGGCATCAAGCTGGGCGAGTCCGACGAGGTCGTCTCCATGTCGATGCTTCGCCATGTCGAGGCGTCGGCGGAAGAGCGCGCCGCCTTCTTCAAGATGCGCCGCGACGAAGGCGTCGAGATGGAGGGCGAAGCCGCCCCCGAGGCCGACGAGGTCGCCGCCGATTCGGTGACGCTGACGCCGGAACGCTACGAAGATCTCAAGCGGCTGGAGCAATACATCCTGACCGTGTCGGATCGCGGCTATGGCAAGCGCACCTCGTCGTACGAATACCGGGTGACGGGCCGTGGCGGTCAGGGCATCTGGAACATGGAGATGGGCGAACGCAACGGCTCCATCGTCGCCACCTTCCCGGTCGAGGCCAGCCATCAGGTGATGATGGTGACGAATGGCGGGCAGGTGATCCGCATGCCGCTGCACGATGTGCGGGCGGCGGGCCGCAAAACGCTGGGCGTCACGCTGTTCCGCGTCGGCGCGGAGGAGCGGGTGGTGTCGGTCGCCTCGATCGCCGAGGACGAGGGTGAAAACGGCGACGTGGACGCTGTGGATGGCGTTGTGGGCGTCGTCGATGGCGATGCGACGGGTGTTGGCCCGACGGACGGGCAGGGCGACAGCGCCGGGACTCCCGGTGACGCGTCCGAGTAACGGAAGGGCGAAGAAAGGTGCTTCCATGGTGACGAGCGTGTCCGAAACCAGCGCCAAGGGCCGGATCGGTGTCTATCCCGGCACCTTCGACCCGATCACCAACGGCCATCTGGACATCATCCAGCGCGCCTCGCGGCAGGTGGATCATCTCATCGTCGGCGTTGCCCGCAACGCCGGCAAGGGGCCGCTCTATTCCACCGACGAGCGGGTGGCGATGGTGCGCGAGGATGTGGCCGGTCTGACCACCGCCGCCAGCATTGAGGTGCGCGCCTTCGACACGCTGTTGATGCATTTCGCCATCGAAATGAACGCTGGCGTCATCATCCGTGGCCTGCGCGCCGTCTCGGACTTTGAGTATGAGTTCCAGATGGCGGGCATGAACGCCCGACTGAATCCGAAGGTCGAAACGATTTTCCTGATGTCGTCGGAACGCCACCAGTTCATCTCCTCGCGCTTCGTGAAAGAGATTGGGCGGCTGGGCGGCGACATCCGCCATTTCGTCTCGCCGCGCGTGGCCGAACGTCTGGCCGAACGCTTCGCCTTGGAAGCGGTCAGCGAGGGCGGCAGCAAGCCGGTGCAAACGCTGTCGTAACGATTTCGGGTCGGCGTGGGGGAGGGCGGCATTTTCTTGCACGCTTCCCTCAAACCCACGCTTGACCTTCGCGACGCGCCTCCCTATGGTGCGCCCACCTTGAACGGGACGCGGCCTTTTCAGCGCCCTACCTGTTCAGCAGAGTTTCGATCCGGTAGCTCAGTTGGTAGAGCACGTGACTTTTAATCATGTGGCCGTGGGTTCGAATCCCACCCGGATCACCAATTTTCTAATGAAAATCAGAGAATTGTGAAAAGAGATCAAGCATGGCTCCGGTCTCTTTTCTTTTGTGTCTGTCCCATGCCCGACGAACGCCATCTTCGTGTCGGATGAATGTCTCCCCGATCGCGCGGTCGTCCGCTCCGTAAAGTTGGTTTGCTCTCGGCGTGGCGCGATCTTTCGGGTGCGCCGGGCCGTCTCGGTTTTGCAATCGCCGTTCAAAACTTGGCGCGAACATCGCGCTGGCGAAGTGGAAAATTTGCAAAAAACAATTTTAAGTGGGTTAGCGACGTTTTTTTGAGCGGCTTCTTGTTATAAAAATACTGTTGAATTGATTTTCTGTCCCATGATCTTTTCATATAAGGCGCGCTGCCGGCAACGAGCATTCCAGAGAGCGGAGATCCCATGAAACAACCATAGGGTTTCTCTGGTTATGTTAATTCAATGGAAATTATCTTGTTTCATTTTGTCGCGTGACTGTGCGTCTCAAAATATTTAGGCTGAGATATCGTGTCAGGCTAACGATAAGAACGATCAACAAAACAATTGTTGATTGTCTAGTTGGCCGCCTGTGTTATTTTGGAGGTATTTGTGCAGTTTTCATACATTATCGGGAATTTCACGAGCGGATATTCCAACATAAAGGCCAATTCAGGTGGATTTGTCGTTGTTGATGCAACGGCCACGGGTGGCGGGCCTGTTGTTCTTCAATTGAATGGAACAACGTGGGAGGTCCTTGTCGCTGGAATCAATGGCGGCGCGGCGGCCACCTTGCTCGACACCTCCAACGTGGCGCTTTCAATAGACACGCACGGAGTCGGCATCGCCTGGACGGGCGAAACGGGGACGGTCAACTTCACCGGCGGCAATCTGTCGGACATGCTTCTGGGCGGGTTTGACAACGACACGATCTTTGGCGGCAGCGGCGGGGACACGCTTTATGGCGCTTCAGGGGGTGACAGCCTTGTCGGCGGCAGCGGAAACGACCGGCTTTCCGGCAACGAAGACAACGACACGCTCTGGGGCAACGAAGGGGCCGACACGCTCTACGGCAACACCGGCGACGATTCGATCTTTGGCAATGAGGGCGCCGACAGCGTGTACGGCAACGCTGGCAACGACTACCTCTTTGGTGGCGACGGCAACGACAGCATGCTCGGCCAATCGGGCGGCGACTGGATGGAAGGCGGCGCGGGCGCCGATCGCCTGATAGGCAATGAAGACAACGACACTATTTATGGCAACGACGACGCCGACACGATTTACGGCAACGCTGGAATCGACTCCCTCTTTGGCGACGGTGGCGACGACTGGCTGTACGGCGGTTCGGCCGGCGATTGGCTGTCGGGCGGTTCTGGCGGCGACTTGCTCTATGGCAATGAAGACAATGACACGTTGTATGGCGGCAGCGGCGACGACAGCATTTATGGCGGCGACGGAAACGACAGCCTGATCGGCGGGAGCGCTGGCGAGTCCAACGCGGACACGTTGGTCGGCGGTCTTGGCAACGACACGCTGACCGGCGGCGGCGGCAACGACATCTTCGATGTTCTCACCACCGACGGAATCGATCTGATCACCGACATGGAGAATGGCGACGCCATTCGCGACACGGGCGGCACATTCACCAGCCTGTCCGATGGCGATGGCGCAAACATCGCCAGCGGCACGGTGGAGGTGGCCTCCAGCGGCGGCGAGACCACGCTGTACCTGCGTTACACCGCCGGAACGGGAGCCGCCGACACGACGGTGAAGCTGACCGGAACCTTTGCCGCCGATCGCTTCAGCGCGTCGGGCAACGCCATCACCATGGTTGCCGCCTCCGGCGGCACCCCAACCCCAACCCCATCCGGCGGCGGCGGCGACACCACCACCACCACCACTACCACCACCCCGACCCAAACCGTTGACGGGCTTGTCGTCACCCAAGAGACGGTCAGCAATTCCAATGGAACGACGACCAGCGTGTTCACCGTTCCCATTTCGACGGAAAATCGAACGGAAGAGCGGGGAACAAGCGGTCGCGCCGACATTCCGCTCGTCACGTCAACGACCGGAACGACCCAACTGGAGGCCGGTTTGCCGACGGGCGTTGGCTTGCGTGTGGAAACGACGACCACCGGCCAAACAGGTCTTCAGGAGTTGATTCAGGCCATCGAAGCGCGGACGACCCAATCCGGCCAATCGGCGGATCGGAGCTTCATGAGCGGCGTCGGCTCCACGTTTCTGGGCGCTTTGCCGACCGGGACCAGCTTGACGGTGCGGACCGTCATTCCAACCGTCGCTTCGGGGACGACGTCGGTCAGCTCCCCCATCGTCATCTCCGGCGCTGCGAACCAGGGAACGCAGCAGGAGGCGCTGGTCATCGACGCCAGCGGCCTGCCGTCCGGCACGATCATCCAACTCGACAACGTCGAGTTCGCGGCGGTCGTCGGCGCGGTGCGGATCACCGGCGGCGCAGGCTCGCAAATGGTCAGCGGAGACAGCGGCAACCAAGTCATGGTGTTGGGGGCCGATGACGACACGCTCCGGGGCGGTGGCGGCGACGATCAAATCGGCAGCCTCGAAGGAAGCGACTGGCTGTATGGCGACGACGGCGCGGACACCGTGACCGGGGGCGTCGGCAATGACCATGTGTATGGCGGCACGGGGAGCGACCTTCAGAACGGCAACCAGGGCGATGACCTGGTTTACGGCAACCAGGGCGCCGACACGGTGCGCGGCGGCCAGGACAACGACACCGTTTATGGCGGCCAGAACGACGATCAGGTCTATGGCGACATCGGCGCCGACCGGCTCTTTGGCGATGATGGCGCGGACACGGTGAGCGGCGGCGCTGGGGCCGACGTTGGAAATGGCAATCAGGGCGATGACTTGGTTTACGGCAACCAGGGCAACGACACGGTGAACGGCGGCCAGGGCAACGACACCGTTTATGGCGGCCAGAACGACGATCAGGTCTCTGGCGATCTCGGTGACGACCGGCTCTTTGGCGATGATGGCGCGGACACGGTGAGCGGCGGCGCTGGCGCAGACGTTGCCAATGGCAATCAGGGCGACGACTTGGTTTACGGCAACCAGGGCAACGACACGTTGAGTGGCGGCGATGGCGCCGACACCCTCTATGGTGGTCAGAACGACGATCAAATCTCTGGCGATCTCGGCGCCGACCGGCTGTTTGGCGACGACGGAGCGGACACGTTGAGCGGCGGCGATGGCGCCGACACCCTCTATGGTGGTCAGAACGACGATCAAATCTCTGGCGATCTCGGCGCCGACCGGCTGTTTGGCGACGACGGAGCGGACACGCTGAGCGGCGGCGTCGGCAATGACGAGCTTGCTGGCAACGCTGGCGACGATCGGCTGTTGGGCGAAGCTGGCGACGACACCTTGTATGGTGGTGACGGCGCGGACCTGTTCGTGTTCCGCGCCGGTGACGGGCGTGACGTCATCCAGGACTTCAAGGTGGCGGACGGGGATCGAATCGGTCTGGCCAATGGCGTCGAGTACAGTCTGAGGCTGGACTCCGGTGATGTCGCGATCATGTTCTCCGATGGCGGCGAGGTGACGCTTACTGGCGTGAAAGTTGAGGATTTCTTCAACGGCGTCGGGCTTGACGGGCTGTTCTTGCGGGTTTAGGCGGCTTGCGCCATTCCACGTGTGTCGGCGGTGTGAAAAACTTCACTGCGCCACATATGATTGCGGGGATATGCAGCCTTCATCGGATGATGGAGGACCGCGATGTTGATCTGCCGGAATGTAAAAGTTGATGGTCGCCGCACCAGCTTGCGTATGGAGCCGGAGTTGTGGGACGCGGCGGTTGACATCGCCCAACGTCGCGCTTTGAGCGTCAATGATCTTTTGACCGAGATTGACCAGACGCGCGGCGATGCGAATTTGACCGGCGCGTTGCGTGTCTACATCATCGGTTATTATCGCCGACTGGTCCGTGGTTTGGATTGCTACGGTCTGACGCGGGCCGTCGAGCACGCGATGCCCGTCGGCGCCACGATCCAGTGACGCCATCGGCGTTCTGAGGTTGAAACGAAAAGGCCCTTCCTTTGTGGAAGGGCCTTTTCGTTTGAGGATGGCGGCGCTGCTTTACGCCGCCATCGCTTTGGCCAAGGTCTGGTTCAGCCAGTCGTCCACGCGCTGGGCGGCCAACTCCCAATCGCGTTCCAGCATCATGGCGTGGCCCATGTTGGGCAGAAACTCCGCCTTGGTTCCCAGGGCCTGCGCGGTGGCCAGCACTTCGGCGCGGGGGAACAACAGGTCCTCTTCGGCTCCCAGAACCAACAACGGCAGATCGCCGGGCGGCAGGGGCGGGAAGGGGATCCAGCCGCCGATGTCGGCCAGCACGCGGCGTGATTCCTCTTGCAGGAAGGGTTCGTAACGCGCGGCCTCCTCGGCGGGCATGGCGTCGGAAAACATGGCGCGGCGCACGGCCTGCGGGTCCACCGCCGCCGCGCCAAAGGTCATCAGCGACGCCATCTGATGGAACACGTAGGGCGCGCGCCACGCCAGCCCCAGGGTGGAGGAAAGCAACCCGTGCGGCGGGGTCGAGGCCATCAGCACGGCGGCTGGGCAGCGGCGGCGGGTCAGGGCGCGCTGAACCACGATGCCGCCCATCGAATGGCCGATCAGAACCGGCGGGGCTGAACAGGCGTCGGCGGCCTCCAGAACATCGTCGATGTAGTCGGCGAGGCCAAAGCTGTGCAGCCGCTCACGCCCCTCGCTGCCGCCATGGCCGCGCAGGGAGACGGCGTGAACCTCCCACCCGCGTTCGGCGAACCAGGGCAGGAAATGGGCGTCCCAAATCCAGGCGCCGCTGAAGGCGCCATGGACGAACAGCAGCGGCATCGGCTTGGCGGGGCCTGCCGGGCGGCGGGTGATGATTTCAAGCTGGGACATCGGGGGCGGCAAGGTTGTTGTGCAATGCGGGAAGGATGGCGCGGCGCGCGGGCGCTGTCCAGGCGCGCCGTATGGTTTGCAGGGCAACGAAGTCAGGTTAAGGTAGCCGCATTGCAAGACCGGAAAATGACATTGAACACGGATAAACACGGATGCCGACTGCGTCGGCCCACGGATGAACACGGATCAAGTAAAATTTTTTATCCGTGTTCATCCGTGTTTAAAATTCATCTCCCAAGTTGGTGACGTTTCGTTAACCTGACTTCGTCGCTCTGGCATGGTTTGACGGCGGCGACGGGGTTTGCGACAGTCCGCTCCCCGCCCCACGCAGGAGACGGCGACCGTGCCGAACGCCCCCAGACCGCCCCCCGATCTCACCCTGGTGCTTGGCGGCGCCCGATCCGGCAAAAGCCGCTTCGCCGAGGGGCTGGTCACGGCGCTGGGCGGGCCGCTAATCTATGTCGCCACCTCGCAGATTTGGGACGAGGAGATGGCCGAACGGGTCGCCCGCCACCGGGACGACCGGGGGCCGGATTGGCGGACGATCGAGGAGCCGCTCGACCTGCGCGGGGCCTTGCGCGCCCACGCGGCGGAGGGCTGCGGGCTGCTGGTCGATTGCCTGACGCTGTGGCTGACCAATCTGATGATGGCCGACTCCGACGTGGAGGCCGAAACGGCGGCGCTGGTGGCGCTGCTGCCGACGCTGCCGGGGCGGGTGGTTCTGGTGTCGAACGAGGTCGGTCTGGGCATCGTTCCCGACAACGCGCTGGCCCGGCGCTTTCGTGACCATGCCGGGCGGCTGCATCAGGCCATCGCCGCCGTCGCCCCGCGCGTCGTTCTGACCGTGGCGGGCCTGCCGATTTACGCGAAAGGACACGCGCTGTGAGCGAACCCCAGATTGACGAGGCGGAAACCAACCGCCGCCACGCCGAGAAGATGAAGCGCCGCAAGGCGTTGCAGGAGCGCTCCTTGGCCTCCAAAACTTTGGAGAAGGGCTTGCTGATGGTCCACACCGGCAAGGGCAAGGGCAAATCGACCGCCGCCTTCGGGTTGATGATGCGGGCGGTCGGCCATGGCATGCGGGTCGGCATGGTCCAATTCGTCAAGGGGGCCTGGTCCACCGGCGAAACCGTGGCGCTGGAGCGCTTCGAGGATCTGGTCGATTTTTACACGATGGGCGAGGGCTTCACCTGGGACACCCAGGACCGCGCCCGCGACATCGCCGCCGCGCAAGCCGCGTGGGCCAAGGCCAAGGCGATGATGGACGACCCGCGCTACCGCCTGATCGTGCTGGACGAGTTGAACATTGCGCTGCGCATGGATTATCTACCGCTGGAGGAGGTGCTGGCGGCGTTCGCGGCGCGGCGGCCCGACTTGCATGTCTGCGTCACCGGGCGCAACGCCAAGCCGGAGTTGATCGCCGCCGCCGACCTCGTCACCGAAATGACGCTGGTCAAGCATCCGTTTGAGGCCGGAGTGAAGGCCCAGGCGGGGATCGAGTTCTGACCATGACCAGCCCCAAACGCGCCCGCGCCGTCATGCTTCAGGGCACCGGGTCGGACGTCGGCAAATCGCTGCTGGTCGCCGGGCTGTGCCGGGCGTTGACGCGGCGCGGCCTGACGGTGCGGCCCTTCAAGCCGCAAAACATGTCCAACAACGCCGCCGTCACCGCCGACGGCGGCGAGATCGGGCGGGCGCAGGCGTTGCAGGCGCGGGCCTGCGGCGTCGCCCCGACGGTCCACATGAATCCGGTGTTGCTGAAACCGCAGTCGGACGTCGGCTCGCAAATCGTCCTGCGCGGGGTGGTGGTCGGCAACGCGCGGGCCGCCGATTATCAGGCGCGCAAGGGCGAACTGCTCGGCGCCGTGCTGGACAGTTTCGAGCGGTTGCGGGCCGAGGCCGACATCGTGGTGGTGGAGGGGGCGGGCAGCCCGGCGGAGGTCAATCTGCGGGCGGGCGACATCGCCAACATGGGATTCGCCATCGCCGCCGACGTGCCGGTGATTCTGGTCGGCGACATCGACCGGGGCGGGGTGATCGCCAGTCTGGTCGGCACCCACGCTTTGTTGCCGCATGATGAGCGGGCGCGGATCAAGGGCTTCCTGATCAACAAATTCCGGGGCGACGTCCGCCTGTTCGAGTCGGGCTTGCGAATCATCGAGGAGCGCACCGGCTGGCGCGGCTTTGGCGTCGTGCCCTGGCTGAAGGAGGCGGCGACGCTGCCCGCCGAGGACGCGGTGGCGCTCGACCGGCCACGGGCGGCCAGCGGCGGGGCCTTGCGGGTGGTGGTGCCGATGCTGTCGCGCATCGCCAATTTCGACGATTTCGACCCGCTGGCGCAGGAGCCGGGGGTGGAGCTGCTGATGGCCCCGCCGGGGCGGCCCCTGCCGGACTGCGATCTGGTCATTCTGCCCGGCACCAAGGCGACCATCGCCGATCTGGCCTTTCTGCGCGCGCAGGGCTGGGACATCGACCTGCTTGCCCATTGGCGGCGCGGCGGGCGGGTGCTGGGGATTTGCGGCGGCTATCAGATGATGGGCCGGACCATCGCCGACCCCGACGGCATCGAAGGCCCGCCGGGGGAAGCCGTCGGGCTTGGCCTGCTGGACGTCGACACCGTGCTGAAGGGGCCGAAGGTGTTGGAGGAGGCGCGCGGGGTGGAGCGCCGGACCGGCGCGGCGGTGGCGGGCTATGAAATGCACATGGGCCGCACTGAGGGGGGCGACCGCGCCCGCCCGATGCTGACCCTGGATGGCGGCGGCACGGACGGCGCGGCGTCGGAGGATGGGCGGGCGCAAGGCTGCTACCTGCACGGGCTGTTCGCCGCCGACGGCTTCCGCGCGGCGTTTCTGGCGGGGTTGGGCGCGGTCTCCTCGGGTTTGTCCTACGACGCGGCGGTGGAGCGGGCGCTGGACGCCATCGCCGACCGGCTGGAGCGGGAGATGGACATCGGAGCGATTCTTGCGGTGGCGGAGCAACTTTCTTCGGGTTAGAGTTTTTCCGGGACGGCCAAGGCGAGGATGTTGCGGATGGCGTTGCGGGTGGACAGCGAGGAGGCGGACCGGCTGGCCCGGCAATTGTCCGCCATCACCGGGGAAAGCCTGACGGTCGCCGTGACGCTCGCCTTGCGCGAACGGCTGGAACGGGTCAACCGCCCGCAGGATCCCGCAAGGCGCGAGGCGCTGCGCGCCATCCGCGAACGCGCCGCCCAACTGCCGCAACTGGATCGCCGCAGCGACGCCGAGATTTTGGGACGGGACGAAGCCGGGCGGGAGATCAGCCGATGGTGATCGACGGTTCCGCCATCGTCGCCTTTCTGCGCGGCGACGCCCACGCCGAGCGGATCGAGGCGTTGCTCGACGATTCCCCCGCTTGCCACATCTCCGCCGTCACCATGGTGGAATGCCGCGCCCTGCTGCTGGCCCGCTTCGGTGAAGAGATGCTGCGCGAGTTTGAAAAGCTGGTGGAGCGGGCGGGCATCATCATCCGCCCCTTCGACCGGGTGCAATCGGCTTTGGCCTTCAACGCCTACCGCCGCTTTGGCCGGGGTTGCGGGCATCCGGCGCAATTGTCGCTGACCGACTGCGCGGCCTACGCGCTGGCCCGCTCGCTGGACGTGCCGCTGCTCTACACCGGCCAGGATTTCGCCCTGACCGATGTGGAACCGGCGCTGGTGTGACTTAACCCAAAACCGCCAAAACCAACGCGCTCCCGCCCAACAGGACGCAGGCCAGCCGGTAGAGGCGCAGACCGGCGTCGATGTCCGCCGGGGTGGCGGCGGTGCGCCCGCCGCCCAGCCAGACGTCTTCGATCCGGGTATTTCCATAGACGCGCGGGCCGCCCAACCGCAGATCCAGCGCGCCCGCCATCGCCGCTTCCGGCCATCCGGCGTTGGGGGAGCGGTGGCGGTGGGCGTCGCGGCGCACCGCTTGCCACGCCCGCGACGCGGCGTCGGCGTCCTGGCTGCGGGCGGCGGCGACCAGCAGCAGGGCGGTCAGGCGCGATCCCGGCAGATTGACCAGATCGTCCAGCCGCGCGGCGGCCCAGCCGAACGCCTCATGGCGGGGGGTGCGGTGGCCGATCATGCTGTCGGCGGTGTTGATCGCCTTGTAAAGCGCGATTCCCGGCAAGCCGCCGACCAGCAGCCAAAAGGCCGGGGCGACGATTCCGTCGGAAAAATTCTCGGCGAGACTCTCGATGGCGGCGCGGCAGACCGCCGGTTCGTCCAAGCTCGCCGGGTTGCGCCCGACGACGCGCGACACCGCGTCCCGCCCACCGGCCAGCCCGTCCTTGCGGAACCCCTCGGCGACGGCGGCGACATGCTCGTGCAGGCTGCGTTGGGCCAGCAGGGTGGAGGCCAGGACGGCTTCCAGCAACCAACCGAAGGGCAGCAGACGGCACAGCCACGCGACCGCCACGGCGACCCCGCCGACGGTCAGCAGCAGAACCAGCAGGGCCAGGACGCCGAACGCCTTGCGGCGGTCGAAGGAATCCCGCTCCTGGTTCAGCGCATGGTCGAGATGCGTGATGAGCGCGCCGATCCACACGACAGGATGGCGGATGCGGGCATAAAGTGCGTCGGGAAAGCCGACCGCCGCCTCGACAACGAGCGCGACGGCGAGCAGAAAGGGATGAAACGCAGGCACGGCGGCAAGATTCCTGACGGGGACGGCGGCGGGCGAGGATGAAGGCGGGGATCATGGCCGAAAGCAAGACGGCAACCAAGGGGACAAGCGGCGTGACGACAGAAGGGCAGGGGAGCGGCACGACGATTCTGCATGGCGGCGATCTGGACGGCGCGCGTTTGGCCTTTCCCCGCGCGCCGAAACCGTGGGTCGATCTGTCCACCGGCATCAACCCCTGGCCCTACCCGTTGCCGCCGATTCCCGCCGACGCCTGGAACCGGCTGCCCGCGCGCGGGGCGGAAGAGGGGCTGCGCGAGGCAGCGGCGGCCTGTTACGGCGCGCCCTCGGCGGCGCATGTGGCGGCGGCGTCCGGCTCGCAGGCGCTGATCCAACTGTTGCCACGCTTGCGCGCGTCGGGAACCGTCGCCGTGTTGGCCCCGACCTACGCCGAGCACGCCGCCTGTTGGGCCGGGGCTGGGCATGTCGTGCGCGAGGTTGCGGGTTTTGACGCGCTGGCGGATGGCGAGGCGGCGGATGTGGTCGTCGTCGTCAACCCGAACAATCCTGATGGGCGGACGCTGTCGGTCGCCGCTCTCTTGGGGTTGGCGGAACGGCAGGCGGCGCGCGGCGGCTGGCTGGTGGTGGACGAGGCTTTCGCCGACGCCGATCCGGCGGCCAGCGTGGCGGGCTTCGCCGATCAGCCGGGGCTGGTGGTTCTGCGGTCCTTCGGCAAATTCTTCGGGCTGGCCGGGTTGCGGTTGGGCATCGCCCTGTGCGCGCCGGACTTGGCGGGGGCGCTGCGGGCGGCCATCGGTCCATGGGCGGTGTCGGGGCCGGGGTTGGCGGTGGCGACGGCGGCCTTGGCGGATCGGGCGTGGATCGACGCCACCCGCGCCCGCTTGGCGGCGGCGGCGGCGGCGTTGGACGAGAGTCTGGCGGCGGTCAGTCTGCGGGTGATTGGCGGAACCAGCCTGTTCCGTTTGGTGGCGGATCGCCGGGCGGCGGCGCTGCACCGGGGGCTGGGCGAGGCCGGAATTCTGGTGCGCCGATTCGAGCGGCAAGCGGATTGGTTGCGTTTGGGGCTGCCCCCCGATGAGGAGTCTGTCATACGTTTGCGCGATGCCTGCGTGCGCATCTTGGCCGGTACGGATCCGTCAGCGCGTTGAACAATCGAGAAAATTTCTAGCTGACGCATACGTTCTGACGGTGAACGGTTAGATACCAAACAATATTTGTCAAATACCGTCATTGCAGAGTAATAATATTTTATGAGAAACTGTCTGTCATGTTCGACCCAGGCAACAGTGTGATGATTTCTCAGGATGGCGTGAACGGCGCGCGTCGTGAACCATGGCGGGCGTTTGACGTTCTGCCTGTTTGCGTTTGCGTCACCACGCCTTCGGGCGACATCCGCTACGCCAACCCGGCTTTGCACGCGCAATTGGGCGTCGCGGCGCCGGGGCTGCTTGGCCGGTCGCTGGCGGAGTTTGACGAGACCGGCGCCGACGGGCTGGCGGCGGACGACGACGCGCGCCTGGAGTCCGGCCCGCCGACGCGCCTCTTGCGCGTGGCTGACGGGCCTGCGCGCTGGTTCGCCGAATCCGTTCGCGCCCTGGATGATGACGCCGACGATGGCCGCGACGAGCGGTTGGAGTTGCGGGTCTTCACCGACGTCGACGACCAACGGCGGCGCGAGATCGCTTTGGAAAACCAAGCGGCTCTGCAAAACACGCTGTTCGAGGTGCTGCCGATCCCCGTGTTCATCAAGGACGCGCGCGGGCAATTCAGCGATTGCAACAGCGCCTTTGAACGTTACACCGGCCTGAACCGGAAGGACATCCTGCAAAAGACCACCTTTGCGGTGATGGAGCCGGGCGCGGCCAAGGCCCATGTCATTCATGACCGCCGTCTTTTAATCGAAGAGGGCGTGTCGCATTACGAAGAGGCGGTGCCGGTCGCCGATGGCAATCTGCGTCTGGTCAATCTGACCAAGGTGTCTTACCGCGACGGCCAGGGCAATGTGAGCGGCATCATCGGGGTGGTCCATGACCTGACCGATTCCCAGCCCAACGAAGCCCGGTTGGAAGCCATTTTGGAGCAAAGCCCCATCGGCGTTTCGGTGTCGCGCCGCGACGATGGGCGGATCGTCTTCGTGAACACCCGTTTTTCCGAACTGATCGGCTTGTCGCGGGACAGCCTGATCGGCAGCCGGGCGCGCGATTACTACCTGGATGACCACCAGCGTGAACGGGTGCTGGAACGTCTGCGCGGCGGCGGGGCCGTCGTGAACATGGAGGTGCAGTTCAAGAAGGCCGATGGTTCGCCCTTCTGGACGCTGTTCACCGTGAATCAGGCGGTGATCCAGGGCGTTCCGGTCAATCTCGCCTGGATTTACGACTACACCGAACGCCGCAACATGGAAGAGGCGTTGCGCGACATGGCGTCGCGCGATCCGTTGACCGGCATCTACAACCGGCGGTCTTTCATGGAGCTGGCGCGTCAGCAGTTGGCCCGCGCCCATCGCTTTCATGAACCGTTGGCGGTCTTCGTCCTCGACGTCGATCATTTCAAGCGGATCAACGACACTTACGGCCACGCGACCGGCGACGACGCCTTGCGCATGGTGGCGGGCGGCTGTCAGGCGATCCTGCGCGAATACGACATTCTGGGCCGTCTGGGCGGCGAAGAGTTCGTCGTGGTTCTGCCGGGCGCCACCGCCGACGAAACCCGCGTGGTGGCGGAGCGGGTCCGCCGCAATCTGGCGCGCATGGCGATTCCGGCCCCCGACGCGCCGTTTCATCTGACCTCCAGCATTGGCATCGCCGGGTTGGAAGGGGCGACCGACACGCTGGAAAAGGCGATCCATCGCGCCGATCTGGCTCTTTACAGCGCCAAGCGCGAGGGGCGGAACCGGGTCGTCGTTTATGAACCGGGAATGCGCGCTTCGGAACCGACGGGGCCAGCCGCCCTCACAAGACCCTAGGCAAGGCTCCTGGATTGCGCGCCTTGCGGTCGTGGCAACTTGTGTCTTGACCGCAAGGGGCTGGTTGGGGTTGTGTCGCCCTTGTGTTTCCATCGTCTTTCGCAACGCGATCTGTTAAGGTTCCCTTACCTTTGTGCGCAAAACCGCATCGGCTCATGAGCCGTGCGGCATGTTTGGTGTTGGTGAAACAGCCGGGACAGACGGGCGCTCTGAGGGTAAGATCGGACCAAAATCATTGGGTGTGGCATGAATTACACGGTCCGCGATTTGGGCGGTGTCCGCGAGGTTGAGTTGCGCGGGCAATTGACCTTTGAAGCCAATGACGATTTCCGCCAGATCATCGAAGGCATGGAAAAGGATGGCATCGCTGAGTGCGTGCTGAATCTCGGTGGTCTGGATTTCATTGATTCGGCGGGGCTGGGGCTGCTGGTGTTGGCGAACAACGCCGGACACCGCGCGTCTGTTCAGTTGAAAATGAAGCATCCGCGCGGGCAGGTCCGCGACATGATCGAGATTTCCGAATTCCACACCATCATCCCTTGCGAGTTCTGACTCCGGTGGCGTTGAACGCGGCAGAGGGAGAGGGCAAACGGGCATGACCGGCGCCTCATCTGATGGTGGCGCGGCGGCTCCGGCGGCGGCCCTTGCGGTTGGCGGGCAGCGCGTGCTGATCGGCCATCCCCGCCCCCCCGCCGTGGCGGTGTTGCGTTCGGCCCTGGCCAGCGTTGGCGTGCGGGCGGTCGATGTCGCGCTGGACGCCAATGGGCTGCTGGCGAGGGTGGAGCAGGGCGCGCCCGACCTGCTGGTGCTGCATCTGGGGCTGCTGTCCGATGATTTGGATTTGATCGCCCGTCTGCGCGCCATGAACGGCATGCGCGACGCGCCGATTTTGGTGCTTGGCCGTTTTTCCGGGGCGGGGGAGCGGCAGGCGTTGATGCGGGCCGGGGCCACCGATTTGATCCCGCGCCCGGTGACGCGCCCGGAACTGGCGGCGCGGCTGCGGGTCCATTTGGAAAACCGCTCGCTCAACCGCTCGCTTCAGGAGGTCATCCGCAGCCTGCAAGCCTACCACACCGGGGCGGTCCAACGGATGACCCTGGCGCGCGACATGCAACTCGACCTGTTGCCGACGACCGAGGCGTGCGGCGGGTTGGAGCGGCGTTACGCCATTCGACTCGACAGCCATTTTGAATCCAGTTCGGAACTGGGCGGCGACATCTGGGGCGCCCGCGCGCTCGACGACCACCGTTTTGCGGTGTTTCTGTGCGACTTCACCGGCCATGGCGTCGCGGCGGCGCTGAACACCTTCCGCTTGCACGCGCTGTTGACCAAGATCGACTTGCCCGGCGACGATCCGGCGGAAACGCTGGGGGCGATCAACGGCCTGTTGGTCGGGTTGCTGCCGGAAAGCCAGTTCGCCACCATGCTCTACGCGGTGGTCGATGTCCGGGTCGGCGCCGTCACCTACGCCACCGCTGGCGCGCCAAAGCCCATCGTCGGGCGACCCGACGGCGAAGTGGAGATTGGCGGGAGCCTGGGGCTGCCGCTGGGGGTGTCGCCAAAAGCCAGTTACCGCAACCGGCATCTGGATTTCCCCCCCGGCTCCTTCCTGTTCCTGTTCAGCGACGCCCTGTTCGAGGCGCGGGATTGGGACGGGCAGTTGTTTGGTTACGAGGGGGTTGTCGATCTGGTCAACGGCCTGGACAGCGACGCCGAGCTTGAGGGCGGGCCGCTGCGCCAATTGCTGGAGCGCTATTTCGCCACCATGCCGCGCCCCTTGGCCGATGACCTGACCGCGCTGTGGATCAGTCGGCGGGCGGAACCGCTGGACGGTTCAGGTTGACGACGCCAACCACCCGGTTGCCGGCGCCGACATAGGTCAACTGGTCAAACCCGACCATGCGGGCCAGCGCGATGCCGCGCCCATGGGTGGCGGTCGATTGGAAGGCGTCCACCGTCAGATAGCGGCTGGAGTCAAACCCACGGCCCATGTCGGTGACGGTGAAGACGACGCGGTTGTCGCTGCGCTCCACATGCAAGGTCGCGTATTTGTCGCGATGTTCGGGCGAGGCGAGGCGGTTTTCGACCTCCTGCGTCAGCGCGCCGGTGGCTTTGAGAACGCTCTTGGCCTCGAACCCGATGCCGAGATTGCCGTGTTCCACCGCGTTCATCAGGATTTCCGACAGGCCAAAGGTCAGGCTGTGCGCGGTGTCGGCGATGGTGGACAGGGTGATGGCGAGGTTCTGCGCCTCTTGTGGGGTGCGGAAACGGAAACGGGCGTCGCGCAGCAGGGAAATCGCGTCGGCGCGCGAGCGCAAATCGCCCTGCAAGGTTTTCAACCGCCCGGAGCGCTCTTCCGCCGCGCGGACGACCGAGCGCAGCAACGCCCCGTCATAGGGCTTGAACAGGTAATAAAACACCCCGGCGCGGATCGCCGCCGCGATTTCCGCGCTGCTGTCCGACACCGTTTGAACGATCACCGGGATTTCCGCCAACCCGGGCACGGTTTTCATCCGTTCAAACACCTCCAACCCGTCGCCATCGTCCAGGCGACGGTCGAGCAAGACCACGTGAATCGTGATCGCCGGATCGCTCAAAATCGCCCAGGCTTCGGCGATGGTCGCCGCCTCCAGCGTGCGGTAGCCGATGCGGGCCAGATACCCCGCCACGATGGCGCGGGTCATTTCCTCGTCATCGACAACCAGCGCTGTGACGGGTTCGGCCATGATCGCGGTGCTCTCCAAACGGTGCGGATGTCGATGGGTCGTTCAACTGCCACAGAATGCAGACGCCGTCAAACGTCCGCTAAGACGCGGTTTCCGGTGGGATCAATCGTATCGAGTTTTCGGAGAAACGCGTGTGATGTTGTTTGGCGCTCGCCAGTTCTGCGGAGATTTTTTTGACGTGCTCAGGGGTCAGAGCAGCCGTGTTTTTCTGATGAACGGCAATCACCAATTGATTGGCGAGGCTGGAGAGGCGCCCCAACCCGACGTTGGCGGCGGAACCTTTCAAAACATGAGCTTCGCGTGCGACAACCAAAAGGTTAGAGTCAACAACCGCCGCCTGCAAAAGATCGACGTGACGGGCGCTGTCGGCAAAGAAGGTGGTCATCAAGGCGGCGTAACCATCATCCCCCAGAATCTGGAACAGTTCTTGGCGCTTCGCCGGGTTGATCGGATCGTGATCCTCGTCCTGGGCTGGATTTGGCTGATTGGGCGGCTCAGGAACGGGGGGCGATGGTTGATGGGTTGGCGCCGGGGGGCGGCGCGCCCAGCGGACCACCGACTCCGCCAACTTCCGGGCGTTGATCGGCTTGGACAAATAGTCGTCCATGCCAGCGTCCAGGCACACGGCGTCATCGCCCTGCATGGCGTTGGCGGTGAGCGCGATGATGGGAATGCGGGCTGCGGCCCCGGACAGGCGGCGGATGACCCGCGTCGCCGTCAAGCCATCCATCACCGGCATCTGGACATCCATCAGCACCAGATCATAGGAGCGTGACGACACCGCTTCGACCGCCTCCTCTCCATTGGACACCGCCTCCGCCGTGTGACCGGCGCGGCGCAGCAGAGCCAGGGTGAGTTGCTGATTGACCGGGTTGTCGTCGGCCACCAGAACCCGGGCGTGAAAAGCGGGGGGCGGCGCGGGGGCGGGCGTGCTGTCCGCCGTCGCCGTCGGGGGGGCCGCTTGTTCGGTCGCCGGTCGGCGATCCAGCAGGTTGGCCAGAGCCTGACACAGCGCGCTGAAGCGGATGGGTTTGGTCAGGTTCGCGTCGACCAGCGGGTTTTCCGGGGCCAGCGCGCTGTCCGAGGGCTGTTCTTCGGTCGTGGGCGCTGTGAGATGCGAGGTGGCGAGCGCCAATCGGATTCCGGCCAACGCCGGGATGGCCCGAATCCGCCTAGCCAATTCGGGGCCGGTCATCCCCGGCATCCGATGATCCAGGATGGCGGCGTCGAACGGGCGTCCCTGTTCCGCCGCCATGGTCAAGCGCGTCAGCGCCGCGTCCCCCGATTCCGCCGTTTCGACATCGATGGCGAAGCTGGTCATGTGACGGGCCAGAAGGTCGCGGTTGACGGCGACGTCATCGACGATCAAGACGCGCCGCCCCGACCAATCGGCCATCGGCGCGAGCGGTTGGGCCGCCGCTCCAGGCTCCAGGGGGATTGACACCCAGAAGACGCTGCCCAGACCAGCTTGGCTGTCCACCCCGATCTGTCCGCCCATCAGTTCGGCCAGACGCTTGCAGATCGCCAGCCCCAGGCCGGTGCCGCCATGCCGACGGGCGGGGGAGGCGTCCACTTGGCTGAACATGGTGAACAGGCGCGGGCGGTCCTCGTCGCTGATGCCGATGCCGGTGTCGCGCACCTCGAAGCGCACCTGCGGGGCGCCGCTGTCGGCGATCTCCTCGGCCAGCAGGATGGTGACGCTGCCGCTGTCGGTGAATTTGACGGCGTTTCCAACCAGATTCAGCAAAATCTGCCGCAACCGACCAGAATCGCCGCGAAAGGGCCGACGCAACGGCGGCGGAACGAAGCTGGCCAGTTCCAGCCCCTTGGCGGCGGCGCGCGGCGCCAGAATTTCCAGCACGCTTTCGACCAGCGGCGCCAGTTCCAGATCGTCGTTTTCCAGCTCCAACCGTCCGGCGTCGATCTTCGAGAAATCCAGAATGTCGTTGATGATGACCAGCAGGGATTCCGCCGAATCCCGGATCGTCGTGGCGAAGCTGCGCTGCTCGTCGTTCATCCGGGTGTCGAGCAGCAGGCCGGCCATGCCGATGACCCCGTTCATCGGCGTGCGGATCTCGTGACTCATCGTCGCGAGGAATTCCATTTTGATGCGCTGGCCATCCTCCGCCCGGTCCTTGGCGTCGCGCAGGGTTTGCTCGGCGCGCTTGTTGTCGGTGAGGTCGCGCAGGATGGCGGCGTAAAGCGGACCGGCGGCGGTCTTCACCTCGGCGACCGAGAAGGAGAGCGGGAAGAGATCGCCGTTCAGGCGGGCCGCCGTCAATTCCCGGCTGAAGCCGGTGCGGTAACGCTTCACCCCGGCGGCGATGTCGTCGATGAAGCGGTTTTGCGCCTCCCGCAGCTCCGGCGGCAACAGGTCGCTGATGGACCGCCCGATCAGGCCGCCCGGCGGGCAACCGAAGATGCTGTGGGCGGCGGGGTTGGCGCTTTCGATGACGCCGTTCGGCCTTGCCGTCAGGATGCCTTCGACCGCCGTGTCGAGGATGGCGTTGAGGCGGGCGTTGCTTTCCTCCAACGCCGCCGCTTGGCGCCGCTGCGTCGCCATCGAGCGGGCCAGCAGGACGCCGAACAGCAGAATCAACAGGATGAAGCCGCCCGACAGCAGGGCCGCCTGCCGAAAATTGTCCCGCCACCCGGCCAACTCCTCCGCCTCGTCCACGCTGACGGACAAAACCAAGGGCCAGTTCGGGGTCGCCCGGTAGGCGGTGATTCGGGCGGCGCCGTCCGCCCCGGCCTCGTCAAAGACGCCATGTTCGGCGCTGGGGAGCTTTTTGCGGAACAGCGTGGTTTGGGCGGCGGAATCGCCGATCTTCGCGCCGTGGGGCGGCTCGGGCGGCGGCTGCGCGATCAGGAGGGTTCCGTCATAGCGGTAAAGCGCGACGCGTCCCCCTTCCGAATCTTGAACCGTCTGGTAAAGACCCTGGAAATAGTCCGGGTTCACGGTGGCGACGACCACGCCCGACAACGCGCCGTCGGCGTCGCGCAGCGCCCGACTCATCGGCAGCAGCCAGCGCCCGGACAGCTCGACGCCGCGATTGACGGTCAGCAGGGTTCGTCCGGGAATCGGGTTGCCGATGACCAGCCCGGCGTTGCGGTCGCGTGTGTGGGCGCGAAAGACGTCCCGCTCGGTCAGAAACAGCGCCTCGCGCGGCGCCCCGTCGGTGCTCAGCAACAGGCGTCCGGCGCGGTCGAGCAGGGCCAAAGCCCGCAGATGCGGCGAGCGGCGCAAGCGCTCCTTCAACAGCGCGGCGATCTCCCCCAACGCGGGGTCGTTGCGCAAAAGATCGCTCTCGCCGATGCCGTCGACGATGGACGACAGGGTGACGTCCACCGATTGGATGGTGCGGGTGGTGGACGCCTCCAGCGCGCTGGTCAGGCTGGCCAGATTGGCGCGGGTCTGTTCCAGCGTGGTCCGGCGGATCACGGTGAACTGGTAGGTCAGATCGACCAGCAGCGCCATCACCGCCAACAGGGCGAACACCAGCACCCCGCCCTTGTGCAGGAACAAGCCCTTCAGATCAAGGACCGGGTTGGCTGTGGGGGCGGGGCTGGACAGAACGGCGTTCCAACGGCAAAAGGGAGGCAGGGGCCATTCCGGGAAAATCCCCAAACGACCACCCGCGATTTTAGCAGCGCTTTCACAATTCCGCAAAGCATACACTGCCGGAAGAGGCCGGACGATGCTATCGTCAAGGATCCGGCGGCGTGGAAATCGTGATTGTTTTCAATATAGACCAGAGTTTCTCGGGAGGCGTTGGAATGAGAAAGCAAGCCATGCGTTTTCTTTCGTTCGTGATGATATCGTTCATTGTCCTTTCGTTTGGCGTTGGCGACGCGCAGGCGGGCGGAAGGTTGGAAAAAATTGCCAGCGACAAGAAATTTCGTGTCTGCATGTGGCCCGATTATTACGCGATTTCGTTCCGCAACCCGCGCACCAACGCGCTGGAGGGGGTGGACATTGAGCTTGCCGGGGCGTTCGCCGCCGATCTTGGCGTGGCGCTGGAGTTTGTCGAAACCAGCTTTCCCCGCTTCATCGAGGATTTGTTGGCCGACCGCTGCGACATCGGCATGTTCGCCATCGGGGCCACCCCCGCCCGCGCAGAGAAAGTGTCGTTCAGTCAGCCTTACCTGCGCAGCGGCATCTACGCCGTCACCACCAAGACCAACGCGCACATCCGCCGCTGGGCCGACATGGACCAGGAGGGCAACGTCGTCGTCGTCCAAAGCGGCACCTTCATGGACGGTTACGCGCGAAGCGCCATGACCCGCGCCCGCATCGTCGCCGTCGCCCGCCCGCAGGAGCGCGAGGAGGAGGTGCAGGCCGGTCGGGCCGACGCCTTCTTGACCGATTACCCCTATGGTCAAAGGATGTTGGCCTTCCATCCCTGGGCGCAGTTGATCGTCCCCGACCAGCCGGTCCAGCCCACCCCCTACGCCTACGCCGTGGCGCCGGGGGACGAGGCGTGGTTGGCGCGGGTCAACGCCTTCGTCGCCGCCATCAAGGTCGATGGCCGGTTGGCGGCGGCGGCGGCGCGTTACAAGCTGACGCCGATCATCGCGCGGGATTGACGGCGCAGGGTTGCCCAGCGGGCATGACGGTTGGCCCTTGGGATGGCTGGCTCTGTGGTAACATCCGCCCTCGGATGCAATCTGACCTATGGAGCCTGCGGTGATCCTGATTGGCCAATATGACTCCCCCTTTGTCCGCCGTGTCGCCATCGCCCTGCGGCTGTACGGCATGCCGTTCGAGCATCGGCCCTGGTCCGTGTTTGGCGACGCCGACGCGCTGGCCGCCTACAACCCGTTGAAGCGGGTGCCGACGCTGGTTCTGGACGATGGCTACGTGCTGATCGACAGCGCGATCATCCTGGATTGGCTGGACGAGGTCGCCGGGCCGGAGCGGGCGCTGTTCCCCCGCAGCGGCGTCGAGCGGCGCCGCGCGCTGAAAATCGCCGCCCTGGCCATGGGGCTGGGGGACAAGGCGGTCAGTCTGGTCTATGAGCGGGTGATGCACGAAACCTCCTCCCAGATTTGGGTGGAGCGTTGCGCGTCGCAAGTGTCCGGCGTGCTCGACGCGCTGGAGGCCGACCGCGCGGCGCGGCCCGGTCCCTGGTGGTTCGGCGAACGGATCGGCCATGCCGACATCGCCGTCGGCTGCGTCCTGCGCTTCATCAGCGAGGCGCACCCCGCCGTCTTTGATCGCCAGCGCTGGCCGACCCTGGCCGCCCATTCCGACGCCTGCGAAGGGTTGGAGCCGTTTCAGGCCATCGCCCAACCCTTCTTCGTCAGCGCGTGATCCGATGAAAAAGCCGGTCAGCGGGCGTTGTGCCCGCTGATCTCGGCGTGCAGGGGCTTGGTCTCCTCGAACTGGCGTTGCTGTTCGGAGCTGGCGTCCTTCTGGTGTTTGGCCTTCCAGTCACCATAGGGCATGCCGTAGACGGCGATGCGGGCGTCTTCGTCGCTCAGCGTCACGCCGCGTTCCTTGGCGGCGGCGGCGTACCATTTCGACAGGCAGTTGCGGCAGAATCCCGCCAGATTCATCAGGTCGATGTTCTGCACGTCGGTGCGCTTTTGCAGATGCGCGACCAGACCGCGAAAGGCGGCGGCTTCCAGCTCGATGCGGGTCTGGTGGTCCAGGTCGGCCATGGAGGTCTCTCTCTTCTAAGGCTTTAAGGCTGAGATATAGGGGGCCGGTTCAGCGTGACCATCCGGCCATGGGGGTGAAAATCGCGGGAGCCGCCGCCGTCGGCGATCACGCGGGCCACCGCCGCCCGATCCTCGGCGACGAATCCGGCCAGCGATTCCACGCCATAGCGGAACAGACGCGGGGTCAACGGCGTGCCGGGGCCGATCATCGCCACCCGCGCGCCCACCGCCAAGCGCAGCAGCCGGGGCAGGTGCGGTTTGGCGAAGGCCGACGCGGTGACGGCGACGGCGTCCGCCCCCGGCAACAACCAGTCGCAGGCGGGTTCGGGATGCTCGCCCGCGCGCGGGTTCATGTCGATGATGTGGGCGCGCGGCAGACGCTGGGCGATTTGGGGGAAGCCGCCAATCACCACCACGCGGCCTTCGACCGCCGCGAACAGATCCAGCCCGTTGCCGGGCGCGCCGGTCAGGTCCGGGCGGTTGTAATGGGCGTTGAGCGCGGCGACGCCGACAGCGATGTCCAGCGGATCCCAAGAGCGGGCGGCCAGCGTCGCCAGATCGCGCAAGCCGCGCCCGGCCCAGCGCATGGCGTCTTCCGCGCTGGTGTCGGCGCTTTGCCGGGCGGCGACGCCCAAGCCCTCGGCGGTTTCGACCAGCACCCATTTCGCGCCGATCACCACCTTGCGCACGTCGGCGTCGGCCACCCCGTTCAGCAGATCGTCGTAGAGGCGCTGATGCCCCCACCAGCGCCACAGCGCGTCCTCCGTCGGCGTCAGCAGATCGGTGAAGCCGCCGGTGAAGCCCTGCCATTCGTTGAGGAAGCGGCTGCCGACGCTGGTCAGCACCGGGATCCCTTCGGCGATGCCGGACAGCAGCTCGTCCGCCAGCCCGTCGCCCTGGGCTTCCAGACCGGCGAATTTGTTGACCACCAGCAGATCGACCCGCTCGGCCACGGCGCGGCGCACCGCCTGGCTGGCGTCGGCGACCCCGGTCGGATCGACCCGGCAGGATTGCGATTCCCGGCCCAGCCGCTGGGTGATGTCAAAGGCGTGGCCGGTGGCGACGTCCACCAACTCCATCACCTCGGCGCAATCGTCGATGGCCCCATGGTTGCGCTGGATCAGCCCGCCGACGCGGAATCCCCGGCTCTTCAGCTCCGCCGCGAAGCCGTCGAGCAGCGCGTCCACCCCCGCCGAACCGGGGCCATGGACGACCGCGCCGGGACGCAACGGCGGAAGGGCGGCGGGGGGAAGCGTCATGGGCGGCGGATCCTTGGGGCAAGGGAGCGCCGACGCGGGGGCCTCAGCCGCCGCGACGGATGTGGTAGACGAACAGGGCGCCATGCGCCGGATGGGGGCGAGTTTCGTGGGCGATCAGCGCGTTGTCGGTCGTGTTGCAGAAATGCTTGAAGTCGATGACCGAGGCGGGATCGGTGGCGTGAACGATCACCTCCTCCCCCATCGCCATCTGGTCGAGCAGGGCGCGGGTGCGTAGGATTGGCAGCGGGCAATGCAGCCCGGTCACATCAAGCTCTCTCACCGGCACCGCGCCCGCTCCCTGATTGGTTCGCGTGAAAACCCTCAACGCGGCCATGACTGTAGCCGGTTCCTCCGGCCATCTCCAGCCGGTTGCGGCGGGAGGGCGGTTGGGCGAGCGCGCGTCTTGGCCGAACGGGCGGCTTGATCCCGGCGCGATGAGCGTTTATAGGCTCGCCCCTTTTGCGGATCCCGGACGTCTGGGCAGGACCGACGGTCAAGGAATGAGGCACGAGCGATGACGGCATGCGGCTTGGATTTCGGCACGTCCAACACCACGCTTGGGGTGCATGACGCCACGGACGGTTTTCGCCTGCTGGCGCTGGACGGGACGCGCACGACGCTGCCCACCGCCGTCTTCTTCGATTTCGAGGCGGACGCCGTGACCATCGGGCAGGCGGCGGTCGATTCCTATGTGTCGGGGGTTGAGGGCCGCTTGATGCGCTCGATCAAGTCGATGCTCGGCACCGATTTGATTGACGCCGACACCGCGCTGCGCAAGGGCCGCATCAGCTTCCGCGCCGTCATCGGCACCTTCCTGGACACGGTGAAGAAACGCGCGGAAACGACTCTGGGCCGCGAATTGGGCGACGTCGTGGTCGGGCGCCCGGTCCATTTCGTCGATGGCGACGCGGCGGGCGACGCGGCGGCGGAGGAGGCGTTGGGGGCCATCGCGCGGGCGGCGGGCTTCCGCCATGTCTCCTTCCAGTTTGAACCCATTGCCGCCGCGCTGGATTACGAACAGCAGGTGTCGGGCGAGGAACTGGCGTTGATCGCCGACATCGGCGGCGGCACGTCCGACTTTTCCGTGGTGCGGATCGGACCGGATCGGCGCGGCAAGGCGGATCGGGCGGGCGACATTCTGGCCAACGACGGCATCCGCGTCGGCGGCACCGATTTCGACCGCGACCTCAGCCTCGCCACCGCCATGCCGGAATTGGGGCTTGGCAGCGCCCTGAAGCGGGTCGGGTTGCTGGCCCCCAAGAGCGTCTATTACGATCTCGCCACCTGGTCGAAGATCAATTTCCTCTACACCGCCAAGGCGCTGGCCGAGTTGGAGCGGCTGATGCGCGATTCAGCGGAGCCGGAGAAGATTGAACGCTTGATCGGAATCGTCGAGCACCGCCAGGGCCACGCGCTGGCGATGGCGGTGGAGCGGGCCAAGATCGCCCTGTCCGACCATGACGAAACCCTGCTGGCGCTGGATTGGGGCGATGGGGCGCTGTCGTTGCCGGTGGACGTCGCGGGCTTGAATCGGGCGACCGGATCGCTGGCGGCGCGCATCGGCGCGCGCATCAGCGATTGTCTGGCCGACGCGGGCGTGACCGCCGACCAGATCGACGCGGTGTTCCTGACCGGCGGCTCCACCCTGCTGCCGCAGGTCCGCGCGGCGATTTTGGCCGAAGCGCCCGACGCCCGCGTGGTCGAGGGGAACATTTTTGGTTCCGTCGGGTTGGGTTTGACGGTCGAGGCGCAACGGCGTTACGGGGGCTGATCGTTAGCGGGGCGGCAGTGCCCAGTCGACAAGGCTCGCTGCCGCCAATCTCGTGGCGACAAACCGAACCGGCTTTTGAAACTGCGGCTGAAGTGGGCCAGATCGTTGAATCCCCACGCGAACGCGATGTCGCTGATGTGGCGATTGGCCTGCGCGCCGCTGGACAGCAGTGCGCGGCACTGTTCCAACCGCTGATCCAGCACATAGCGGCGGAACGAGGTCTTTTCATCGTCCAGCAGGTTATTTATGTAGCGGGTTGAAATGCCCAGCGCCGCCGCCACGCTGTCCGGGGACAGGCCTGGGTCCGGCAGATGAGCGGCGATGTGCGCCTTTACCCGCATCAGCAAGCCGGACCGATGGCTGGAGGACTGCGGATCGAGCCGTGACAGCCGATCCGCCAGCGCCGTTTCCAACAGATCGAGCGCTTGCTCGCACAACCGGTCAGCGGCGTCAGGGCTTACCTGTGTAACGATGTGCGCCACCCCGTGCAGAAACTCAAACGTGAGCTGCTCCAGAGGGCGGTCGTTGGAATAGACGGTGGCGGTTAGTTGATGGGTGTGGCCCAGCCGACAGGTCAACAGCCGACGCGGCATTTGAATGATGGTTTGGGAGAACGCACCATTGAATCCCAGCTCATAAGGGCGGGTGGAATCGTAGAGGGTGAATTGGCCGGGGGTGAGCGTAATCTCCCGGTTGTCCTGTCGGACTTCGCCGCTGTCCTGTTCGGCCAAGGCCAGCAGCACGAACTCTTCTCGTGCCTGAGCGATGCGGACGGGGGAGCGAACCACCCGCTGGCGGCAGGACTGGACCCGCGTGAACATCAACCTTCCCAAAGACGCGCTGCGTACCGATCCAAAGAAATCAGCGCCCATGTCGGAATGGCAATCCAGCGGCACGAAGGTGTCGCTCACGATGTCGCGCCACTCCGCCAACCGTCGATGACGCGGGGTGTTCATGGTGTCCAGGCACCGCATCATCATTCCGGCCCCCTTGGAAGATTGCTGCGAATTTGACTGCATCTTGCTTATAACACGTCAGAATTTGGGTGGTGATTCGTATCGATCCTAAAAACCGCTGCGGTCAAGTTTTTCTTCCGCCCCAGGCAAGCGCCCGGTCGCGCCGGTGACTACCATCCATTCATCCCGATGGAACGGTGGGCCGAGTCCCGCATTTGCCCATTTTTTCCCCGTCCCATCGGTCAAAGGACAGCCATCAAGGCGTGTCGTTATGAACGGAACAGGAAGGCACAGCGATGGGAATTCAACACCCGAAATACACGGTGGCGGTGGTGCAGGCGGCGCCGGTCTGGCTGGAGCTGGACGGCAGCGTGGACAAGGCCGTGGCCCTGATCGAAGAGGCGGGACGCAAAGGCGCGTCCCTGATCGCTTTTCCGGAAACCTTCATCCCTGGATACCCCTGGCACATCTGGCTCGATTCGCCAGCTTGGTCGATTGGCCGTGGCTTTGTCAGCCGCTGTTTCGACAACTCCCTGACCTATGACAGCCCGCAGGCTGCGCGTTTGATGGCGGCGGCGAAAGCGGCGAGCATCACGGTGGTGATGGGGCTGTCCGAACGGGCGGGCGGTTCCCTGTACATCGCGCAGTGGATCATTGGGGCCGATGGTGAAACCATCGCCAGGCGTCGGAAGCTGCGCCCGACCCATTGCGAACGGACGGTCTATGGCGAGGGGGACGGCAGCGATCTTGCGGTCCATGCGGTTTCTGGTTTGGGCCGGATCGGGGCGATGTGCTGCTGGGAGCATCTGCAACCCTTGTCCAAATACGCGATGTACGCTCAGGACGAGCAGGTTCACATCGCCGCTTGGCCCAGCTTTTCTGTGTATGATCCCTTCGCTCCGGCCTTGGGCTGGGAGGTCAACAACGCCGCCTCGCGGATCTATGCGGTGGAAGGCTCCTGTTTCGTCCTGGCCCCTTGCGCCACCGTGTCCCAGGCCATGATCGACGAGCTGTGCGACAGCCCGAACAAGCATGGGCTTCTGCACGCGGGCGGTGGATACGCTGTGATCTACGGGCCGGATGGCGCGCCGTTGGGTGAGCGGCTGGCGCCCGATCAGGAAGGGCTGATCTGCGCCGAAATCGATTTGTCGGTCATTGCCGTGGCGAAAAGCGTGGCCGATCCGGCCGGGCATTACTCCCGCCCGGACGTGACCCGGCTGTTGTTCAACGGCAAGCCCGCCCGCCGTGTGGAGCCGTTTGACGCCTCGGCTGCGGTTGCGGCGGAGCATCCGGCCCTTTCCGAAGCGGTCAATGCCTGAACCGTGACCAGACAGGGAGTGCAGGACGATGGACACGGCCATTCCCCCGCATCTACGGGTTGAGCGCACACAAATGCCCCGGATGCCGGACGGGCGCCAACCACTTTTTCCGGCCTTCGCCGCGCGGTACAAACCCACGGTCAATCGTGTGGTCATGGCCTATTTCGGTGTTCAACACGCCACTCCGACGCCGCCGGACGAGGTGAACGCGGCGCTGGCGTGGCTTGAGGGGCGTTTGTCTGCCACCAATGGTCCGGGCCATTGGGATCGGTCCAGCTTTGTGGACGTGGCGGGGTTCCACAACATTCTGACGGTCGCCTATTGGGATGATCCCACGCGGTTCGACGCGTGGTTCGACGCCACGCAGGCCCGGTGGACCGGTGCCGATGGGGCCACCAACGCGGCCGGTTTCTACATCGAAGCGCTGCGGCCCGCCAGCGATGGCTACGAAACGCTCTTTTCCTCTCCCGATCGGGCGGAGGGGGTGAGCGTCCTGGTCGACGGAATGAGCGGTGCGATCCAGGAGCATGCCTATTGGGGGGCGGCGCGTGACCGCATCCCGCGTTCCCAAACCAGCGACCTTGCCTCGTCCGGCGCCGTGCGCGTGAGCGAGGACAACGGATGTGTCCAGGTTTGGATGCCTGACCATCTGTGCCTGATACGGTCCGGGCAGGATTGGAGCGGCGCGGACGATGCCGAACGCGCCATGTATCTGACCGATGTGGAGCCGGTTTTGCGCGACGGCATGGCGTTTCTCCGCGACGAGGGGGGAGCTGTCGGTTGCATCGCCAACCGGTACGCCACCGCCCTGGGGCCGGATGGTCAGCCGCTGATGAAAAGCTATGGCCTGAGCTGGTGGCATAGCCTGGCCGATCTGGAAGGTTGGGCGAAATCCCATCCGACCCATCTGCGGATCTTCGGCGCGGCCATGAGCTATCTTTCCACCCTTGGACCGTCTGCCAGACTGCGGCTCTATCACGAGGTGTCCGTAGTGCGGAGCGAAGAGCAGCTTTTCGAATACCGGAACTGTCATCCCCGTACCGGCCTGTTGGCCGCTGTGAACCTCGCGCTGCCGGGTTGAACCCTGGTGCAGCGGCGGTCGGCACCCGTGGCGGCGCCGCCGCTCACCGCACATTCCCCTCATCACACGCAATGATCGGTTGGCGTCCGCCCGCGAGCGCGGGGGAGAAACGCCGGTCGTTGGTTGGAGACGCTGACATGCGCCCTTCTCGTATTTTGTGCAGCTTGACGGTGGCCCTTGGGCTTTCATGGTCCAATGGAGCCGCCGCGATTGACATCGCGCCAGGGGATTACGCCGCCTTGCCCTCTGGCATGACCCTTGGGATGCTGTATCTGCAATATTCAAAGGCGGATCGCCTGCGCGTGGACGGGGGTGGCACGGTCCCCCAATCCCGATTGGAGATGCCCGTGGCGATCGTTCGCACGGTTCACTACAACACCATCGGCGGTTTGTCGGTGTCCGTGCAGGCCTTTGTCCTGTTTGGCGGCTTTTCCGAGGCCAAGATCGGCGGTGTCAAGCAAAGCGCCGCTGGTGGGTTGGGCGATCTGACGGTTGGAGCCACTGCCTATCCATTTCATTCCGCCGATCAGGATTATGGAACCACGCTTGGGTTGAGTGCGTTTCTGACGGTGCCGACCGGTGCGTACAAGCGCTCCGCGATCAGTCTGGGATCGGGAACCAGCAGCTTGACGCCGCAGATTGGACTGATTCAGAATCTCGGCGACAATCTTGTTGTCGATGCGGCGTTGGATGTGGCTTTCACCCGTGATTTCACCAATGGCGGCGTGCGGTTCGAGCGCGCCCCATCCACGCAATTGCAAGCCTATCTGCGTTACAATCTGTCGCCCGCCGCATCCGTGTCGGCGGGCTATTCCGGCCATTACGGGGGCAAGCAGACCGTGAACAGTCGTTACTCGGGCCTAAAAACCGAATCGCATCAGGTGCGTGTTTTTCTCAACCGCTTCGTCACGGAAACAATACAGCTTCAGGGAATGGTCGGCAGCGATCTGTCGGTCACGGGCGGGTTCAAGCAGGGAGTGGTCGGTCAATTCCGCCTGTTGACCGTGTTCTGATGGCTGGCCGGGGTGACAAGATTGTTGCCCCGGCACGCATCTTGCTTGGAAAAAGAAAAAAGTAAGAAAAATTGTCGCGCTGTGTTTTTGCAACGGAAATCCGCGATCTCTTCAGGTATTTTGCCGCACGGACGGTCTCGGGACTGGGACGGTCCAAAGGCCACCTTTGATCGTGGAAACCCCTTCGCAATGACCGTTGTTGCCCAGGCGCTGGATCATGGCGCACCCGCGCCGCACGCCATCCCCGATGCCGCCCTTACCGTGTCCTTCGGCACCTCCACCCCGCAATCCATTCTTCGCGACCGCAAGGCCCAGGCGCGCCTGTGGGCGGAACGGCTGGCCGATTACAAGACCCCGGTGGCCCGTCGCAGCATCGGCCAGTTGGCCAGCACGCTGTTGCCGCTCGCCGGGCTGGTCGCCGCCATGGGCTACGCGCTGGAGGTCGGCTATTGGCTGTCCCTGCTGCTGGCGGTTCCGGCGGCGCTGTTCCTGACCCGCCTGTTCGTGCTTCAGCATGATTGCGGGCATGGCTCCTTCTTCAAGGAGGATTGGGCCAACAATCTGGTGGGCCGCTGCCTCAGCGTCTTCACCGTCACCCCGTACGAGGTGTGGCGCCGCGATCACGCCATCCACCACGCCACCTCGGGCAATCTCGACAAGCGTGGCACCGGCGACATCAACACCCTGACGGTGCGCGAGTATCTGGCGCTCAGCCGCTGGCAGCGGTTCCTCTACCGCGCTTACCGCCACCCGCTGGTGCTGTTCGGCGTCGGCCCGACGCTGCTGTTCATGTGGAAATTCCGCTTTCCGCTGAGCGGGCAGGAGCGCGACGTCAAGGCGTGGATCAGCGTTTTGTCCACCAACGTGATGATCGGCGGCGGCTTGACCCTGTTCATGCTGGCGTTCGGCGCGTTGCAGGTTCTGATGATCTGGGCGCCGGTGGTCATCCTGGCCGCGACCATCGGAATTTGGCTGTTCTACGTCCAGCACCAGTTTGAAAACGTCTATTGGCGCAAACAGAAAGAGTGGGATTTCCACGAGGCGGCGATTGAAGGCTGCTCTTTCTACGATCTGCCGCGCTGGCTGCATTGGATGACCGGCTACATCGGCTATCACCACGTCCATCATCTGGCCTCGCGCGTGCCGAACTACCGTCTGCGCGATTGCCATCTGGCGATCCAGGATTTCCAGAAGGTCGCCAAGCTGGGGATTTGGGAGAGCTTCGCCACCGTCAAGCTGGCCCTGATCGACGAAGACAACCAACGCATGATCGGTTTCCGCGACCTGCGGGCGGCGGCGTAAGGGTTTTTGAACGTTCCCCATACTCCTCTCCCGCAAAAGCCCTCTCCCGCAAGCGGGAGAACCCTTCATTCCCTCTCCCGCAAGCGGGAGAGGGTGGCCCGAAGGGCCGGGTGAGGGGTTCGCAAGAACAAGCGGGTTCGCGACGACGAACCCCTCACCCTCCCCACGCGGACGCGTGGGTCCCCTCCCTCTCCCGCGTGGCGGGAGAGGGCAGTCGCAGGGGGGAGGTTACGATCCCACCATGCCGCGCAGGCGGTAGAGTTCATCCAGCGCGGCGCGCGGCGTCAGGCTGTCGGGGTCGATGGCGCGCAGGGCCACTTCCACCGGCGACGGGCCGCTGGGCGGCGGGGCGCTGTCGGCGGTCGGCGCGGGCGCGCGTTTCAGGGCGGCGCTGAACAGCGGCAAATCTTCGGCCAAGCGGTGGATCGCCGCGTTCTGGTCGCCCGATTCCAACAGCTTCAACACGGCTTCGGCCCGTCCGACCACCGCCGGGGGCAGCCCGGCCAGCTTGGCGACGTGAATGCCATAGCTGCGGTCGGCGGATCCCGCCGTGACCTCGTGCAGGAACACGACGTCGCCTTGCCATTCCTTGATCCGCATGGTGTGGCAGGACAGGGCGGGCAGCTTGGACGCCAGCATCGTTAGTTCGTGGTAATGGGTGGCGAACAGCGCGCGGCAGCGGTTGACGTCGTGCAGGCTTTCCACGCAGGCCCAGGCGATGGACAAACCGTCGAAGGTGGCGGTGCCGCGCCCGATCTCGTCCAGAATGACCAGGGCGCGGGCGCTGGATTGGTTCAGGATGGCGGCGGTCTCCACCATCTCCACCATGAAGGTGGAGCGTCCGCGCGCCAGATCGTCCGCTGCGCCGACGCGGCTGTACAGGCGATCCACCGCGCCGATGTGGGCGCGTTCGGCGGGAACGAAGCTGCCGATCTGCGCCAGCACGGTGATGAGGGCGTTTTGGCGCAAGAAGGTCGATTTGCCCGCCATGTTCGGGCCGGTCAGCAGCCACAGCCGGTTGTCGGGGGCCAGATCGCAATCGTTGGCGACGAAGGGACCGGCGTGGGCGGCGTCCAACACCGCCTCCACCACCGGATGCCGCCCGCCCCGGATCGAGAAGGCCAGCGAATCATCCACCAGGGGCCGAGTGTAGCGCCGTTCCGCCGCCAATTCGGCCAGCGAGGTCGCGACGTCCAACTCGGCCAGCGCGTGGGCGGCCAGCGCGATGGCGTCGGCGTGGCCCGTCACCGCCTCCACCAACTCGTTGAACAGACCGACTTCAACGGCCAGCGCCTTGTCGGCGGCCTCCGAAATCCGGCGCTCCAGGTCCGACAGCTCCACCGTGCCGAAGCGCACGGCGTTCGCCATGGTCTGGCGGTGCATGAAGGTTTCCCGCCCCTTGCCGGTCATCAGCTTGTCGCCGTGGGCGGCGGTGACTTCGATGTGATAGCCCAGCACGTTGTTGTGCTTGACCTTCAGCGTCGGCACCCCGGCGAGGTCGGCGTATTTGGTCTGCAACCCGGCGATCAAACGGCGGCTTTCATCGCGCAGCGTCACCAGCTCGTCCAGCGGATAGGAATAGCCGCGCGCGATGAAACCGCCGTCGCGCGCCAGCAAGGGCAGTTCAGGGGCCAGCGCCTGGGCCAAGGTTCCGACCAGTTCGCCATGCTCGCCGAGGCGGCGGTCCACCAGCGCCAAGCCTTCGGGCAGCGGGCTGACGTCGTTCAGCAGTTGGCGGACGATGGCCGCCTGAATCAAGCCGTCGCGCACCGCCGCCAGATCGCGCGGGCCGCCGCGCCCCAGGGTCAGGCGCGACAGGGCGCGCTCCAAATCGGGGCAGCGGCGCAGAGTCTCGCGCAGACCGCCGCGCAAGCGCTCCTCGGTCTGGGCGAACTCCACCATGTCCAGGCGGGCGGCGATGGCGGCGGGGTCGGTCAACGGGGCCGACAGATGGGCCGACAGCAGCCGCGCCCCGGCCCCCGTCACCGTGCGGTCGATGGTGGCCAGCAGGCTGCCGCGCCGCTCGCCGGTCAGGGTGCGGGTCAGCTCCAGATTGCGGCGGGTCGAGGCGTCGATCTCCATGACAGCGCCGGGGCCGACGCGGCGCGGCGGCGACAGGCGGGGAACTCGGCCCTTCTGCGTCAGCTCGACATAGCCGACCAGCGCGCCCGCCGCCGCCACCTCGGCGCGGGTGAACAGGCCAAAGGCGTCCAGCGTGCCGACGCCATAGAGGCTTTGCAGGCGCTGTTTGCCGTTTTCGCTGTCGAAACGCGGGTTGGGTTGGATGGTCAAACGGGATTTCCACTCGCCCCACAGCTCGAACAGGTCGGGCTGTTGGGCGAGCTTTTCGGAAATCAGAACCTCTTGCGGGTCGAGACGGCCCAGCGCGGCGCCCAGCCCCACGCGCTCCACCGGCTGGACCACCAGCTCGCCGGTGGACATCTCCAGCCACGCCAGCCCGACGCCGCCCGCCGTTTCCGCGATGGCCGCCAACCAGTTCGAGGAGCGGGAATCGAGCAGGCTGTCCTCGGTCAGCGTGCCGGGGGTGACGATGCGGATGACGCCGCGCTTGACCACCGATTTGGCCCCGCGCTTTTTGGCCTCCGCCGGGTCCTCCATCTGCTCGCAAATGGCGACGCGAATGCCTTGGCGGATCAATCGTTGCAGGTAATTTTCGTGGGAATGGACCGGCACGCCGCACATCGGGATGTCTTCGCCCAGATGCTGGCCGCGCTTGGTCAACGCGATGTCCAACACGGCGGCGGCCTGCACCGCGTCCTGGAAGAACATCTCGTAGAAATCGCCCATCCGGTAGAACAGCAGGCAATCCGGGTGCGCCCGCTTGATCTCCAGATACTGCGCCATCATCGGCGTGGCGTCGGGCGGGATGACGATGTCGGCGGCGGTGTCGGACACGGCGGGAAACTCGACCTTGAAAGGGTAAGGGGCGACGATGAGGCGGCGCACCCTAGCACGCGGTCCAGGCGGGGGCGACACGCTGCGAGGGGCGGCGGGCTTCGCGTTCAGGTCAATGATGATTAAGAAAACGAGCTTTGACACGGATAAACACGGATGCCGACTGCGTCGGTTCGCGGATGAACACGGATAACGAGAAATCAATATCCGTGTTCATCCGTGGATATCCGTGTTCATCCGTGTTTCAAGTCCGTCTTCCAAGTTGGCAACGTTGCGTTAACATGACCTCGCTGCCCTGCGAGGGGCGGCGGGCGCTGGGACAATCAGACGCGCGCGAATGATTGCGATTTCATCGGCTTGCCATTGACGGGCGCGCGCGCCCGGTCGTTCAATGGGGTGGTTCCGGCGGTGCGGCGCGCGCGCCGGTTCCTGAAAACAACGAATCAAACGACCGGGAGTCGGCCATCATGACGCAATCGACCACAGACGGCGCCCCCCGCGAGGTGCGGGAGGTCGTTGCCTTGTTCACCAGCCGGGCCGATTTCGACCAGGCGGTCGCCGCGCTGCTGGGGGATGGGTTCGACCGTTCGGATCTGTCGATCCTGGCCACCCACACCTCGCTGGAAGCCGCCGACCCCAAGGCGGCCAAGCCGCGTGACGAGGCGTTGACCGGGCTGGTGGGCGAGTTGAAATACGCCTTCCCGCTGACCACCGCCGGGCTGATCGCCATCGTCGGCGGCCCCATCGAGGCGGCGGTCGCCGCGCTGGTCGCCGCTGGTTTGGGCGGCGTGGCGATCAAGGATTATCTGGACGAGCTGACCAGCCACCCCAAGCCGGATGAATTTTCCCGCGCGCTGGAGGCGGGCGGCGTCATCCTGTGGGTGGCGGTTGCGGACGACGAGCATGAGTTGCGCGCCACGGCCCTGCTGGAGCGCGAGGGCGGACAGAACGTCCATCTGTCGGCGCGTGAGGCGTAAGGCGAGGTAGCAGGAAAGCGGCGAGGGGCGGGCGGCTAGGGGCGGAGGGTCAGGCGACCATGTTCAGCGCCGCCCCGCGCTGCGCGTCCTTGCCGGTCAGCTTGCGCTTGATCTCTTCGGCGATCTCTTTTTCGACGGATTCCCGTTTTTTGGAATCCATCGCCTGGAGATCCTCTTCGGACATCTTGTGACGGGCCAGCCAATCGTCGCGGATGCGTTGCGCGGGCGTCTTCTTCGCTTCGGCGAGGAAGGCGTCGGCGGCGCTGGTTTTCGGCGCGGCAACCTTGTCGTTTGACGCGCCGCTCTCGCTCGCGCCGTTCTTGGTCGTCGAACGGGTTTGGGCGTAGGGATTGGTCGCGTAGCTGGAATAGCCGGAGATCTGCATGGCGGGCGTCCCGAAACGGCGGGGTTCGCGCCGCAACCGGAAAGCCGGGCGACGCGCCGAAACGCCAAGCAGACATCATGCCAAAACAGAAAACTCTGTCATAACAGAGTGTTGATCGGATGGTGACAGGCCGAAGCCGCCGCACGCGGGCAGGATTGCGCCGGTTGTTTTTTCCGGTGGGAAATTTCTTCCCAGCGTTGTTTTCTTGCGTGAAGGCTCAGGCGGCGCGGGCGTGGCGGTGAATCTTGCGCGACCCGGCGACCCGCAGACCGTGGGCCTTGAACTCGGCTTGCAGGATGGAGGCCCAGCCCATGCGGATGACCACCAGCTTGAAGCTGTCGGCGATGTCGCGCCCGGCGACCAGATCGGTGATCTGCCACATCAGCGTCTCGTCCACCGCCTTGGGGTAGAGCCGGGCCACCCGCAGCAGGCGGGCCATCAGCGCGGCGGGCGATTGCTGGCCGTCCAGCCCGCGTTCGGCCATGGTCAGGGCGTCGCCCAAGCCCGTCAACTCCCGCCGCCCGCTCTCCATGTTGCCGACCATGATCCACCGCCTTCTCGCCAACGCTGCCATTCATCCTGGTCTGGAAATCCAGCCCGAACAGTGATGGCGATCACAGGCGGGGCGAATTTCACCCCAGATCCGCCCGTCCGCCAACGGGCGTGCCAAGGCCGGACTTTGCCGTTATAGTTCAAACGGTCTGTCCAGCCCGGACAGCCGATGATGTGAGGTCGGTTCCCTTCATGCTGTCCGCACGCGCCGCCGCGCCGCTCGCCCCGCCCAAGCCCCACACGATTCCCAACAAGCGCGCGATCATCTCGCGGCGAAAGCTGTCGGGCGAGCTTGAGGCGCTGGTGGCCGAACATGGCACGGGCGACAAACTCCGCCCCGCTTTGATCGCCTGCCTGCGCCGGACCCTGGCCGACGGGCGGGAGGAGGTGCGCAAGCGCTTCGAGGCGGGCGGCTCCGGCGAAGATTGCGTGCGGGAGAATTGCTATCTGGCCGACCGGCTGATCGGCTCGCTGGCCGATTTCACCGTTCTGCACATCTTCCCCACCGCCAACCCAACCTCGGGCGAGGTGTTCGACATCTCGGCGACCGGCGGCTATGGCCGGGGGGAGTTGGCGCCGGCCTCGGACATCGACCTTCTGTTCCTGCTGCCCTACAAGCGCACCCCGCGCGTGGAGCAGGTCGTCGAATACATGCTCTACATCCTGTGGGATCTGGGGCTGAAGGTCGGCCACGCGGTGCGCAGCGTGGACGAGTGCATCCGCCAGTCCAAGGCCGACGTCACCATCCGCACGGCGATCCTGGAGTCCCGCTATCTGTGGGGGCCGGGCAAGCTGTTCGCCGAGCTGCGCAAGCGCTTCGACAAGGACGTCGTCATCGGCACCGGCCCGGAATTCGTCGAGGCCAAGCTGGCCGAACGCGACAACCGCCATTTGAAGATGGGCGACAGCCGTTACGTGCTGGAACCCAATCTGAAGGACGGCAAGGGCGGCCTGCGCGATCTGCAAACCCTGTTCTGGATCGCCAAATACCTCTACCGGGTCGAAGGCGTCGATGAGCTGGTCGGCAAGAAGGTGCTGATGCCGGAGGAGGCGCAGCGCTTCGCCAAGGCGCAGAACTTCCTGTGGACCGCGCGCTGCCACCTGCATTATTTGACCGGGCGGCTGGAAGACCGCATGACCTTCGACGTGCAGACCTCCATCGGCGCGCGCATGGGCTACACCGACCATGCCGGGACCAAGGGCGTCGAACGCTTCATGAAGCATTACTTCCTGGTCGCCAAGGACGTCGGCGATCTGACGCGCATCTTCTGCGCGGCGCTGGAAGCGGAATCGAAGCGCCCGCCGAAATTCAACCTGCTGCGTCTGGCCACCGTCGCCCGGCGCAAGGACGTGGACGGCTTCGTCGTCGATGGCGAGCGGCTGAACGCGCGCGACGAGCGCCAGTTCAAGGACAAGCCGATCGACATGATCCGGCTGTTCCACACCGCCCAGATCAACGACATCGACGTCCACCCGAACGCCCTGCGCTCGATCACCCGTTCCCTGACGGCCATCGGGCCGAAACTGCGGTCGGACCCCGAGGCTAACCGGCTGTTCCTCGACATCCTGACCGGGATGAAGGATCCCGAAATCACCCTGCGCCGGATGAACGAGGCCGGGGTGATGGCCCGCTTCATCCCCGATTTCGGTCGGGTGGTGGCGCAGATGCAGTATGACATGTACCACGTCTACACGGTGGACGAGCACACCCTGTTCGCGCTGGGCATCCTGCACAAGATCGCCGCCGGGGAACTGGTGGACGAGTTGCCGCTGTCGTCGGAGGTGATCCACAAGGTCGTTTCCAAACGCGCGCTCTACGTCGCCGTCCTGCTGCACGACATCGCCAAGGGGCGCGGCGGCGACCATTCGGTTTTGGGCGCGCGGGTGGCGGAAAAGCTGTGTCCGCGTCTGGGGCTGACGGCGGAGGAAACCGAAACCGTGGCGTGGCTGGTGCGCTGGCATCTGGCCATGTCGCACACCGCCTTCAAACGCGATCTGGAGGATGAGAAGACCGTCCGCGATTTCGTCGCCCTGGTCCAATCGCCCGAACGCTTGCGCCTGCTGCTGGTGCTGACGGTGGCCGACATCCGCGCGGTCGGGCCGCAGCGCTGGAACAATTGGAAAGCGGCGCTTCTGCGCGAGCTGTACAACCGCTCCGAAGAGGTGATGTCCGGCGGCATGACGGTGGAGGGGCGCGGGCGCCGCATCCAGGCCGCCCAAGCCGCCTTGCGCGACGAGCTGACCGACTTTGACGACGCGGCTTACGAGCATCACAAGACTCTCGGCTATCCCGCCTATTGGCTGGCCTTCGACACGGAGACGTTGGCCCACCAGGCCCGCATTCTGCGCGGGGCGGAGCGCGACAAGCGCGAGTTGACGGTGGACACCCGCATCGACCGCAACCGCGCGGTGACGGAGGTGACGATCTACGCCAGCGATCACCACGGCCTGTTCTCCCGCCTCGCCGGGGCCTTCGCCGCGTCGGGGGCGGACATTGTGGACGCCCGCATTTTCACCATGACCAACGGCATGGCGCTGGACGTCTTCTCGGTCCAGGACGCCGGGGCGGGCGGAGCGTTTGAAAGCGGCGACAAGCTGGCCAAGCTGTCGGTGATGATCGAACGGGTGCTGTCCGGGCAGTTGAAGCCGTTGCAGGAACTGGCGACGCGCAAGACCTCCCACGCCAGCCGAACCCGCGTCTTCCATGTGCCGCCGCGCGTGCTGATCGACAACGCCGCCTCCACCACCCACACGGTGATCGAGGTGAACGGGCGCGACCGTCCCGGCCTGCTCTATGACCTGACCCGCGCCCTGTCGAATCTGACGCTTCAGATCTCCTCGGCGAAGATCTCGACCTTCGGCGAGAAGGCCATCGACGTCTTTTACGTGAAGGACGTGTTCGGCCTGAAGGTGACGCATGACGGAAAGCTGGCGAAAATCCGCGAGCGTCTGTTGCACGCGCTGGCCGACCCGTCGGGCGAGGCCCCGCCCCCCGCCCCGGTCAAACGCGCCCGGACCAAGGCGGCGGAGGAGGAGGAACCGGCGTGAGCGCGTCCCTCTATGACACCGACTTTTACGCCTGGGCGAACGAGCAGGCGGCGTTGCTGCGCGCCGGAAAGCTGAGCGACGCCGACATCGCCCACATCGCCGAGGAGATCGAGAGCATGGGCCGGAGCGAGAAGCGCGAGCTGGTCAACCGCTTGGTCGTTCTGGCGCTCCACCTGCTGAAATGGCAGTTCCAGCCCGGCTTGCGCGGCAACAGTTGGCGTTTGAGCGTTGAGGAGCAGCGTTACCGTTTGTCCAGCCACCTCGACGACAACCCAAGCCTTAAGGCCCGGCTCGATTCCGCCATTCAGGACGCCTACTGTCTGGCCTTGATCGAGGCGGAAAAAGAAACCGGCTTGCCCCGGCGGACGTTTCCGGCGGAATGCCCTTACAGCTTCGCGCAGATGATGGACGCCAGTTTTTGGCCGGAACAGGCCGATTGATCGGGGCGTTGGTGGGAACAGGCTTTTTTGCGGGATGATTGCGATGATCGGCGCCGGCGCCCGGATTTTCCTGTGCCTTCTCCTTCTGACGGCGTTTGGCCGGTCGGCGGTCGCCGATCCTGTGTTTCCTGGCGCCCATTGGGAAAGCGCGGATCCGGCGTCGTTGGGCTGGTCGGCGGATGGCTTGGCGGCGGCGGAAGCCTACGCCCGTCAGATCGGCTCCACCGCCGTGATGATCGTGCTGGATGGCCGGGTGGTCGCGTCCTGGGGAAAGCCGGACGCCAAGGTGTTCGTCCATTCGATCCGCAAAAGCTTTCTCAGCGCGCTCTACGGCCAAGCCGTGGCTGAAAAGCGGATTGATTTGGAGCGGACGCTGGCCGACCTTGGAATCGATGACAAGCCACCGGCGCTGAGCGCGGCAGAAAAGCAAGCGACGGTTCGGCAATTGTTGATGGCGCGGTCGGGCGTCTATCACGCGGCGGCGAGCGAAACAAAGCGCATGAAGGAGCGCCGCCCACCGCGCGGGAGCCATGCGCCCGGCGCCTTCTGGTACTACAACAATTGGGATTTCAACGCGCTGGGGACGATCTACCAGCGGGCGACGGGGCAGAATCTTTTCACCGCTGTGGAACAACGCGTCGCCAAACCCATTGGCATGGAGGATTTCAGCGCGCGCGACGGCAAGTTTCGGTATGAGCCGTCCTCCGATCACCCTGCCTACACGATGGCGTTGAGCGCGCGTGACCTTGCCCGGTTTGGCTGGCTCTACCTCAACCAAGGCCGTTGGGGGGATCGCCAGATTGTGCCGACGGATTGGGTCGCCGACAGCGTGCGCCCTTATTCCGACGCCGTTCCGGGGGTTGGCTATGGCTATCTCTGGTGGCCGTCTCTTGTGGATCAGCAATTGGGCGTGACTGTTGGGGCGGGGGCCTTCACCGCGCGCGGCTCGGGCGGTCAGTATGTTTTGGTCGCGCCCGCCCATCGGATGGTGGTGGTCCATCTCTACGAAACCCGCCGCCGGACCACGGAACTCGGCGGCAAGGAGTTTGGCGCGTTGCTCCGGCTCATCATGGCGGCGGCGCCGTCGGCGGGGCGGGGCTGAGCGCGGAACAGGGTTGAGATTTGACGCGTCGTCCCGCGTGGACGGCGTGGGTTCGACAGGATATCGCTGTGCGGGACAGCCCGACACGGAACCAAGCAAAGGAACGACCCGATGGCGATGCGGAGTTTGACGACCGAAGGCCAGGAGCAGTTGGCCGGAATCGCCCGCCGTCGCGGCGTCAGCGACGACGCGGCGCGGTCCATGCTGGCGGCGCTGACCAACGGCGGCGGAACCATGGCCCAATTCAACCACCCGGAATTTGGCGGGGCGGGGCAGTGGATGCAGGGCGGCATGACCATGGTCAGCGACCTGTTCAACAACACGCTGAAGGCCACCGTCGACGGGCTGTGCAACGACCTTGCCGCCCTGCTGCTGAACCCAGCGCCGGGGACGTGGCGGGAGGACGCGGCGGCGCCCGGCTTTGGAAGCGGCTTCGGCGGCGGCTTCGGCGGCGATTGGTGGCCAAGCGGGTTGGGCGCGCCCAACGCCAGCGGCGCGCAGAATGATTTGCGTTACGCCTATTTCGCCGACGCGTGCCGTTTGGCGGTGGAGATCGCCGGGGCCTTGACCCTTTACGACACCGCCGACCACCGGATTTCCGGGGTGTCGCAGCAGCAGGGCGATGGCTGGACGCTGACCTTCACCAGCCAACACGGAACCGTGCCGCTGTCGTCGCTGCGGGTGGTGGATGGCGGCGGGCAGGCCGCGTCTTTATCGTCGCCCCCATGGGCGGAGTCGCAGCCGATTCCACAGCAATTCATCCAGCCTCAACCCGTCCAGCCCCAACCACCCCCGATCCAACCAACCCAAACGGGCGGGCCGCTGGTTCTGGAGAACAGCGTCTGGTCCTTTGGTCCGGCGGAAGGGCGGGCGGTGACGACGCTGGCCTTGGCGGCGGATGGCGGCGTCACCGGCGGTGACGACGCGCGGGTGCGCTATTGGTCGGTGGAGGATGACGGGCTGACCTTTTACGACGCCGATGGGCGTCCATCGGTGCGCTTCGCCCTGCCAAGCGGCGGGATGCCCGCGTCCGGCTTGACGGGGCAGGACCCGAACCGGCCCGGTCAGACCTATTTCCTGCGCTCTCCCACGGCGGCGACGCCGGACTCCCCCGCGCCGGTCGCGGCGCCGTCGGCGGCCCTGCCGGTCGATCTGACCGTCGGGGCCTGGAGCCTGGAGGATGTCGCCGGAAACCGGCTTTGCGGCCTGCGTCTTCTGCCCGACGGCCGGGTCGAGGGCGGGCGCGTTGGCGAGGCGGCGTGGCGGATCACCGGCCACAGCCTAGTCTTTCTGCATGGCAGCGGCCGCCCGACCGCGCGCTTTGACCTGTTCCAGTTCCGCGCCGGGCGTTGGACCGTGATCGGCGCGCCGCTGAACAACGAGTCCGTCTCGCTGTTCCTCAAGCAAGCCTGACCTGCCAGCCGCAACAGCCCAACCGCTCAGGCCACCCTCACCGCCGTTTCGGGCCGAACCGTTTGCGCGGCGCGCCCCGGAAACCGGCGGCGGGCGGGGGTTCGCGGCGGCGGGCGCGGGAGGCGAGCTTGTCCGACAGGCGTTGGCCGATGGCGTCGCGCGCGGCTCGCACGCGGTCGCGGTCGGGCAGGGAGTCGGGGAATTTGCGGGCGGCCCAGAAATACAGGTCGCAGGCGCGCGAATAGGCTTCCAGCGCGTCGGCCTCCAACCCGTCCAGCCGGTCGGGCATCAGGCGGGCCAGCGGCAGCCGTTCCCCGGCTTCGATGGCGTAGAGGATGGCGGCGAAGACGCGGGCGTCCGCCGCATCGTCCAGATCGGCGGGGGCGAGCAGCAAATCCAGGCGCTGGGACAGGCTCAAACGCCGGGAATCCACCAGCAGGGCGGCGCGGCGCAGCGCTGACAGGTCGGACAGGCGGAAGGGCGACCCGGCGGTCTTCGCCGCGCTGTTGCCCTCGGTGAAGCAATCGACCAGCAGGCGGGTTTCGGCCCCGCCGAGATGCTCGGCCAACCGGGCCAGCATGGCGCGGGACGGGCGCACCGGCAACGGCGCGTCGGCGCGCAGGCGCGCGTCGGGCCGCTCCAGCAACTGGCGCAGCGCTTGCGGCGTGCCGCGCCCGATGACGCCGTAAAACCCCTCCTCATGCTGGCCGAACCGCCCGGCGCGCCCGGCGATCTGCTTCACCTCGGTGGCGGTCAGCGGGCGGACGGAGGTTCCGTCGAATTTTTCCAGCGCGGTGAACAGCACCCGGCGGCAGGGCAGGTTCAGCCCCATGCCGATGGCGTCGGTCGCCACCACGACGTCGGCCTCGCCCGACAGAAAGCGCGCGGCCTCGCGGCGGCGGACGGCGGGGGCCAGCGCGCCATAGACGGCGGCGACCGACAGGCCGCGCGCCAGCAGCGTGTCGCGCACGCTATGAACTTCGCGCCGGGAAAAGGCGATCAGCGCGTCGCCCGGCTCCACCTCCGGCCAATCCAGACGGCGGTCGAGCGGGGTCAGCGGCGTCTTGCGCTCCAGCTCCACCACCTCCAGCGGTTCGCCCAGATGGGCGGCGGCGCGCTCCACCAGCGGGCGGATCTCCGGCGCGCCCAGAATGAACAGGGTGTCGGCGGGAACCCCGATCAAGGCGGCGGTCCAGGCCCAGCCGCGTTCCGGGTCGGCCAGCATCTGGATTTCGTCGATCACCGCGACCTCGACCGGGCGGTTGGGATCCATCAGCTCGATGGTGGACGCGGTGTGGCGGGCGCCGGGGGTGCGGATCTCTTCCTCCCCCGTCACCAGGGTGGTCGGGGTTCCGTCGGCGTTCAGCCGCTCCATCACCTCCAAGGCCAGCAGGCGCAGCGGGGCCAGATAAACCCCGTCGCGGGCGGCGCGCAGCGCGGCGATGGCGCGGTGGGTCTTGCCGGAGTTGGTCGGGCCGATCACCAGAACCAGCTTGCGTTTCAGGCCGCGCGCGGTCGGAAACAGATGCTCGAAGCGGGAAAAATCGAAATGGCGGCTGACATAGGCTCGCCCGCGCCCCTCCGCCCGGTCGCGCCGCCACTGGTCATGCTCCCGCTCCCAACGGTCGAGCAGATCGTCGGCGTCGAAGCGGTTGCGGGCGGCGCGCGACAGGCGGTCGGCGAAGGCGGCGAAAGTCCAGTCGTCGGGCGGCTCGCCAATCTCCTCGGCGTAGCGGCGCAGGGCGGCGGCGACGCGCGACAGGGCGTCTTCCAGCGCCAGAGTCAATGTCGGGTCTTGGGTCAGCCGCGCGGCCAGCGTGGAATCGTCCAGATCGGCCAGTTCCAGCGCGTCGAGCGTCCGGCTGGCCTGGAGCCGCACCGGCAGCGGCAGGCCGGGCCAGCGCAAGCAGTCCTCGCGCACCGCCCGCACGCGGGTGCGGTCCTCGGCGGAGAGCAGCGACGCGCTTGCGTCCGGCAACGCCCGGCGGGCCTGCGCGAGCAGGGCGTCGCGCCGTTGCGCGCGGTCAACCCGGCCCTGGATTTCCAGCAGGATCCCGGCCCGGCGGTCGGCGGGCACCAGCAGGTCGCGCTTGCCCTTGGGCAGCGGCAATCCCAGCGCGACCAGCCCGCGCCCCTCGGCGTCGGACAGGCGGAGCAGCCCGGCGGCCCCCAGCGTCGTCACCTCCGGGTGGGCGAGGGCGAGGTCGTGGATCAGATGCGGATCGGCGGCGGGGAAGGCGTCGGCATCAGCGTCTTGGGCGTTGGGGGCGTCGTCGGTCATCGTGGGGCGTCCTGGTCGGCGGCGCAATGGTGCAGGACGATGCCGCTGGTCGTCGCCACGTTCAGGGAGTCGAAATCGCCCGCCATGGGAATCCGCACGCTGCGGGCGCGGGCCAGCAGGGCGGGCGGCAGGCCCGGCCCTTCCGATCCGAACAGCAGGGCGGCGCGCGGCGGCGGGACCATCCGCGCCAGGGTTTCCGTTCCGCTGGGGCTGAGCGCCACCCCCTCGAACCCCAGGGCGTCGAGCAGGGCGAGCGGATCCTCCCCCGCCGCCAGCCGGGCGGTGGGAACCAGCAGCGTCGCCCCGACCGACACCCGGATCGCCTTGCGATAGAGCGGATCGCAGCAGCCGGAATCCAGAATGACCCCATCGGCGCCAAAGGCGGCGGCGTTGCGGTAGATGCCGCCGAGATTGTCGTGGTTGCCGATGCCGAACAGCATGACCACCCGCGCCCGCGCGGGCATGGTGGCCAGCAGCTCGGCGGCGCTGAGCTGCGGCGCGCGCTCCCCCAACGCCAGAATGCCCCGGTGCAGCGGAAAGCCGACGATGCGGTCGAGCACGGCCTGCCCGGCGGCGTAGACCGGCGTGTCGGCGGGCAGCTTGGCGAGCAGCGGCTCCAGCGCCGTCACCCGCTTGTCGGCCAGCAGCAGCGACCGCGCGCGATGGCCGGACGCGACCACGAGACTGCGCACCACCACGGCACCCTCGGCGATGAAATGCCCGTCGCGCCCAACCAGATCGCGTTCCCGCACGTCGCGGTAGGCGGCGATGCGCGGGTCGTCGGGGTCGTCGATGGGAATCAGGATCGGCACGGGCGGCGACTCGCGATGGTCAAGGGGCAGGGCGGCGGACCATGCTTAGAGCATTCCGCCAACGCTTTCCACGCCGTGCGGTCATCGTATAAAACATCGGTTCGATCCGTCCCTGTTTCCCCGGCAAGCTGGAGAGCGATTGTGAGTCCGTTTCAGGATCACCCGACGCGCGTTCGCCCGATCCTGCTTGGCGCGCTGTGCGCGTTGACGTTCCAGCCGACGCTTTCCGTCCTGGCGGCGGACGCGCCGTCGCCGGCCCCCTCGGCGCCGTTGCGCGGGGTGTTGACAATTGACGGCAAGCAAATCCCGCTGCCGGATGGCGAGTGGCGGCTGACGGGCCGCGCGGTGTTTTCGCCGCCGACCCTGGACAAGCCCGGCGCCGTGACCAGCCTCAGCCTTGTGCGCGTGCGGGGCCAGAGCGTGGACGCGGCGGCGCTGATCCAGGTGGCCAGCCCCGGCGCCGATCCGCTGTGGGGCAAGGCCCCGGCCTGCGAGCGCACCGATTTGCCGCTGGCGCGCGTCCGTTACGCCTCCGACCATGACGGGTCTTGCGCCTGGGTCAGTTTGGTTGGGGCGGCGGACCACGACACGCTTGATCCCGCCTGGGTGCAGACCTTGGGCGAGGCGGAGCGTCAGGGTTGGCGGATGCCGGGGCGTTGGGCGACCGCCAGCTTCCGCGTCACCGACCCGCGCGACGCGCTTCAGGTCCGTTACGCCTTTGATGGCGGGGTGGGGAACGGAGAGGTTCCTGGAATCGCCCCGTCGGCGCCGGATTCCGGATGGGTGGACGCGGCGTGGGATCAGGTTGAGTGGGGATTCCGCAACCGGCTGGACGGCGCCTCCACTCTGCCCAACTGGACTGTGACGCAGCCCGCCGACGCCGGGTCAACCGAAAACGCCGAGGGTGGCGGGCTTGGCCGCACGATTTGGAAGACCATCACCTTTCGCGGCATCGTCACCACGCTGGATTTCTCGACCAATTACGCGGTGATCGGCGACGTCGCCGCTGCCGCCGGTCTGTCGGCCTTCGCGTTCGTCATCGGGCCGTTCGTCTATATTGGCCATGAATTGGCGTGGGAGCGTTTCGGCGGCCCGGTCGTTCGGTCGGTCGAGTTGCCCGGTTTGGGCGCGGATGGGGCGGGTACGCTCTGACCTTTGTCCGAAGGGTCATAGCATTTCTTGTGGCGTTGAAACAAGTTCCGCAAATTTATGGCGGAGCTTAAAAATATATTATTCATTATTTGTTGTATTCGATCCGACAAAGCCCCATCTTGGGTGTGTCGATGAATGACCATATGACGTGACGAGGCGCAGATTTGCGCGGTCGCGTCGTGAATATGATCGAAAAACGCGAATTCGACGGCCTGCAAACCTTGCAGGAACGCCACTCCATGTCTTGAAGGAGGTTCCATGACAACGGGAACCGTAAAATGGTTCAACGGCCAAAAGGGTTTTGGCTTCATCGCTCAGGATGACGGCGGCAGCGACGCCTTCGTCCACATCAGCGCGGTCGAACGCGCCGGGTTGGGCGATTTGCGCGAAGGGCAAAAGCTGGAATTCGAGCTGGTGTCCGACCGCAAGAGCGGAAAGATGTCCGCTGAGAATCTCAAGTCTTTGGACTGACCCTGATGACGGCGACTCTGGACAACCGGAGATCGCCGACACCCACCATCGCCTTGTCGGCGCCGACCACGGATGTACTGGCGGCCCGACGGGCGACGAACGGTCAGAATGACGCCCGGCTCCAGGCCCGGCAGCCTCGGCCCCGCACCGCGTGACAGCGGCGGGGCCGTTTTCTTTTCACCATGATGGGAGACGACGCTATGGCCAAAGGACAGAAGCGGAACAATCGGGAAGTGCGCAAGCCGAAGGCGGCCAAGCCGGTCTCAGCCGTGCCGGTGGCGACCTTCCTGACCAAAATCGACACGACCGCGACCAAAGCGGTCAAGAAGAAGACGTGAGGCCGCCTTGTGGCGGTCGAACAGGCGGAGATTGAGGTTGTCCGCAAACCCTGGGGCCGCGCCGATCTGCGCCCCTGGAGCGGCATAAGCGACGCCGACGGCCCGGTTGGCGAGTTGTGGTTTCAGCGGTCGGATCGCGGGGCGCCGCCGACGGCCTTGTTGCTGAAGCTGTTGTTCACCACGCAACCGTTGTCGATCCAGGTCCACCCCGACGACGCCTTCGCCCGCTCCCTCGGGTTGGATCATGGCAAGACGGAAGCGTGGTTTGTCGTGTCGGCCAAGCCCGGCGCCACGGTCGGCGTTGGGTTGAAGCAGCCGATGACGGCGGCGGACCTGCGGGCGTCCATCGAAGACGGCTCGATCATCGACCGCATGCGGTGGCAAGAGGTGCGGGCGGGCGACGTGGTGTCCGTTCCCGCCGGAACCATCCACGCCATCGGCGCCGGTTTGGTGATCGCCGAAATTCAGCAGCGCAGCGACGCCACCTTTCGCCTGTTCGATCACGGGCGGGCGCGGGAGCGGCATGTCGATCACGCGCTGGCGGTCGCTCATCGCGGCCCGACGGAACCACAGCCGCCCTTCCAACGTTTGACGGACGCGCGGACCTTGCTGGCCGTCAGCCCCTATTTCGTTCTGGAGCGCCTCAACCTGCCGGACAGCGGGAATTGGACCCTGCGCGCCACGGGGGAAAGCTGGCTTCTGGTGTTGCAGGGGCAGGCCCGCGTTGGCGCGCTGACCGTCGGCGTCGGCGAGGCCGTCTTTCTGGACGGCGCGCAGGCCGACCTGACCGTCGGGCCGGAGGGTTTGACCGCCCTGTTGGCGTATGTCGGAACGGTTTCCGATCCGACTCTTCTCTTCAACCGTGATGGGCGACAGGCCGCTTTGCCGCTCCGCATTCTGGAGGCGCAACCATGACCCCGCTAAGCCGTATCGCGTTTATCGGAAACTCTCTGCCGCGCCATTGCGGCATCGCCACCTTCACCACCGATCTGCAACAGGCGGTGGCGTCCTTTTGCCCCGGCGTGGACGCCGCCATCGTGGCGATGACCGACCAGGGCCATCGTTACGACTATCCGTCCACGGTGGTCGCCGAGATCCACGACGCCAAGGCGGCGGATTATCTGCGCGCCGCCGATTTGTTGAACGCGGAAAAATTCGAAATCGTCAGCCTTCAGCACGAGTTCGGCATTTTCGGCGGGTCCGCCGGGGACCGGATTTTGCCCTTGCTGTCCCGGTTGACCATGCCGGTGGTGACGACCCTGCACACGGTTCTGGCCGAGCCGACCGCCAAACAGCGCGCGGTGATGGAGCGCGTGATCGCGCGTTCGGCCCGTCTGGTGGTGATGGCGGAAAAGGCGCGGGGGCTGTTGCGCGCGGTCTATCAGACCCCCGACGAGAAGATCGTCGTCATCCCCCACGGGATCCCGGATTTCCCCCTGGTCGGGTCCGCTGGCGCGAAGGCCGAGTTGGGCTATTCCGACCGCACGGTGATTTTGACCTTCGGCCTGCTGTCCCCCAACAAGGGGATCGAGGTGATGATCGAGGCGATGCCCAACATCCTGAAAAGTTGCCCCGACGCCGTCTATGTGGTGCTGGGCGCCACCCACCCCAACCTCATTCGCGACCAGGGCGAGGCGTACCGCGAGGGGCTGGCGGCCCGCGCGCGGGATTTGGGGATCGCGGACCATGTCGTGTTTCTCGACCGCTTCGTCGATCAACCGACCCTGCTGCGCTTCATTTCCATGTGCGACCTCTATGTGACGCCCTATCTCAGCGAGGCGCAGATGACGTCGGGCACCTTGTCGTACAGCTTTGGTTTGGGCAAGCCGGTCGTCTCCACCCCCTATTGGCACGCGCAAGAGCTGCTGGCCGATGGCCGGGGCATCCTGGTTCCCTTTGGCGATTCCAAGGCCATCGGCGACGCCATCGCCGGGCTGTTGACCGACGACGGTCGCCGCCGGGCGATGGGCGAACGGGCCTACGCCGAAAGCCGGTCGATGGTGTGGAAGCGGATCGCCGGACGGTATCAGGCCGTCTTTGAGGAGGTTCGCGGCGAGCAGCGGCGGGAGCGGCGTTCCGCTCACCCCCCAGCCTTGTTGGGGTTGGCCCGCTTTTCGCCGTCGCGTCCCCAGCAGGCCCCGCCGGAGATGCGGCTCGATCATTTTATGGCGATGTGCGACGACACCGGGCTGTTTCAGCACGCGGTTCATTCGGTGCCGGACCGCTCGCACGGCTATTGCGTCGACGACAACGCCCGCGCCATGCTGCTGGCCTGCGCGCTCAACGCGCCCGGCGAAACGCGGCTGGCCGACGACGTGACCAGCCGTCTGGCCTCTTTCGTTCAACACGCCTGGAATCCCGACACCAAGCGTTTTCGCAATTTCATGAGCTTTGACCGGCGCTGGCTGGAGGATCGCGGGTCGGAGGACAGCCACGGGCGGACCCTGTGGGCGTTGGGCGAATGCGCCCGCAGCGACGTCAGCCCGTCTCGGCGGCGCTGGGCCGCCGCGCTGTTCGGGCTGGCCCTGCCGACCGTCATGGGCTTCGGCTCGCCACGCGCCTGGGCCTTCGCGCTGCTGGGGCTGGACGCCCTTCTCGACACCGGCGTGATCGACGACGCGGCGGAGGAGTGCCGGTTGCGCCTCGCCAACCGGCTGATGGCCTTGTTGGCTTCGGTCGAAAGCAAGGATTGGGTGTGGTTCGAGGAGGGGTTGGCCTATGACAACGCCCGTCTGCCGCAGGCATTGATCGTCACCGGACAAGCCACGGAAACACCCGCCTACGTCGCGGCGGGGCTGCGCAGCCTGCGCTGGTTGATGGCGCGGCAAACCGCGCCCGAGGGGCATTTCCGCCCGATCGGCTCCGACAGCTTCGGCGCGATCCGCCAAGCCCCGGAGCCGTTCGACCAGCAACCGCTGGAGGCGACGGCGGCGATTTCGGCCTGTCTGGCCGCCTGGCGGGTCGATGGCGACGCCGCTTGGCGGGCGGAAGCGGGAAGCGCCTTCGCTTGGTTCCTGGGGCGGAACGACCTGTTCGAGACGGTCGTCGATCTGGAAACCGGAAGCTGCCGGGACGGCCTGCACAGCGACCGCCCCAACGAAAACCGGGGCGGCGAGTCGGTGGTGTCCTATCTGCTGAGCCTTGCCGAAATGCGCCGCGTCGCCCGTTCGAGCGGGCAACGGACGGAACGCAGCCCGTTGCAGGCGCTGCGGGTCTGAATCCTCCATCCCCCGCCGCGTGACCATCAGGAGCCGTTCCGTGACCCAACCGATCTTTCTGAATCGCCAAGCCCTGTATCTGCGCCCTGACCCGACGCGGGTGGTCGTCCGTCCCTTCCGACCGGCGACGGAGCCGCGCGACTTCAACCCGACCGACCGCACACGGGCCAACCACATCGTCGAACGGATTCTGGGGCTGTCCCCGGAGATGGCGGACAGCCAACTGGCTGATGTGCTTGAAAATTTTCAAGGCCGCCATCGCAACCTGTTGGCCAGTTTTGATCGGCGGGCGAACGACATGGAGGCGGCCTTCGCTCCCCACACCGACTTCACCACGGTGCAGCGCCAACTGGTCGGCGCCTATTTCCTGCACGAATATTCGTTCGAGGCGTCGGCGCTGTTCAACCCCAGCATCGTCGCCCATCCCGACCAGACCGGCGCGCCGCCGGACGGGCTTCGCTTCATCCTCAGCCTGCGCGCGGTGGGGGAGGGGCATATCTCCTCCCTGACCTTCCGATCCGGGACGATTTCGGCGGATGGCGGCGTGTCGGTCGATCCAACGGCCCGTCTGGCCTCAGTCCCCGAGGTGGAAAGCTGGACCTCCGGCCCGAATGGCGACGACGTGCGGGTGATCTTTCCGGCGGACGCGGACATCAGCGAGCGGATCCTCTTCCCCATCACCGCCTCCCAATCCCACGGCATCGAAGACGCCCGCTTCGTTGAGTTCATGGAGGAAGGGCAACGGGTCTATTACGCCACCTACACCGCCTACAGCGGCACGGCGATCCGTTCCGAATTGATCGAGACCAGCGACTTCGTGTCCTTCCGCCTGTCGCCGCTGTCGGGGAACGCCACGAAAAACAAGGGAATGGCGCTGTTTCCCCGCAAGATCGACGGGCAATACGCGATGATCGCCCGCCAGGACAACGAGAACCTTTATCTGGTCCAGTCCAATTGCCTGCACAATTGGGACGGCGGCGTGGCCATCCTGAAGCCGCAATTCCCGTGGGAGTTCGTGCAGATCGGCAATTGCGGCTCCCCCATCGAACTGGACGAGGGATGGTTGCTGCTGACCCACGGAGTCGGGCCGGTGCGCAAATACTCCATCGGCGCGGTTCTGCTCGACAAGACCGATCCCAGCAAGGTGCTCGCCCGATCCAAGGAGCCGCTGGTGCGGCCCAACCCGTCGGAGCGCGAAGGCTATGTGCCGAACGTCGTTTACACCTGTGGCGTGATGCGCCATGGCGAGCGCATCATCCTGCCCTACGCGGTGTCCGACACTTTTTCCAATTTCGCCACCATCCCAATCGCCCAACTGCTGCAATTGATGGAGCCGGTCTGACGGCGGCCTTGTTTCGGCCGTGAAGACTCCCCATGCTGCAATGCAGCATCCATGAGGAGTTCCGATCATGCCGAGTCTCACGACCTTCTGGCGGGGCCTGCGCCGCCGGATTGTGGGGGAGGCGGTCGCGCCAGCGGCTCCAACCGGGCCGCTGCTGCTGCCCTCGCCGCCGCCGGAGGAACCGCCGCCGCCTGTGCGTCGGCTGGCGCTGGCGCTTCAGGGCGGTGGCGCGCATGGGGCCTTCACCTGGGGCGTGTTGGATCGGCTGCTGGAGGAGGAGACGCTGGAACTGGTCGGCGTCAGCGGGGCCAGCGCCGGGGCGATGAACGCCGCCATGCTGGCGCAGGGTTGGGCGCGCGGCGGGCGGGCCGGGGCGCGGGCCGAACTGGATCATTTCTGGGAGCGCATCAGCGAGGCCGGACGTCTGGGGCCGATCCGCCCAACCCTGACCGCGCGGCTGTTCGCCCGCTGGAGCGAGCGGGTGGCCAGCGACCGCTGGAACGTCGACAACGCGTTCGGCAGTCATCTGGTGGAGTGGGCGCGGCGCTGGGTGACGCCCTATCAGACGCAACCCGCCGATTTTCACCCCTTGCGCGCCCTGCTGACCGAGTTGGTCGAGCCGGAGTTGATCCGAAAATCCGGTCTGCGGCTGTTCGTCAGCGCCACCAACGTCAGAACCGGCGGGCTGACTCTGTTCGACGAGACGCAGATCGGCGTCGATCATCTGTTGGCCTCGGCCTGTCTGCCGCATTTGTTCCGCGCCGTGAACATCGACGGCGTCGATTATTGGGATGGCGGCTACGTCGCCAACCCGGCGGTCAGCCCGCTGGTCGGCGCCTGCCCTGACGCCGACATCGCCGTGGTGACGATCAACCCGCTGACCGCGCTGGAAACCCCGGAAAACCCCACGGCGATCGCCGAGCGGTTGAACCAGATCACCTTCAACGCCCCGCTGCTGACCGAGTTGCGGGCGATGATGGCCCAGGCTGACGGCCCCCGCCTGCATCTGATCGAGGCCGACGACGCCCTGCGCGGTCTGGGCGTCTATTCCAAGCTGGTGACGGATTGGAGCTTTCTGTGCTGGCTGCGCGAAACCGGACGCCAGACGGCGGAGTTGTGGTTGCGCGACAATCTCGGCGCGGTCGGCGCGGAATCCACGTTGACGCTGCCTTGAAGCCTTGTCCGAACGAGTCTTTGTTGCGATGGTCCTTGGAAACATGGTCCTGAAACAGGGAGCCGGGGCGTGATTCTGTCGGGTTGGGGCCGTTACCCGAGTCTGGATTGTCCGGTGTTCCCAGCCCGCCACGAGGGCGACGTCCGCCGATTGGTCAATGGCAGCGTCAGCGTGATCGCCCGTGGCGCCGGGCGGGCTTATGGCGACGCGGCGCTGAACGCCGATGGCGTGCTGTCGGCCTTGCCGATGAATCGCTTTCTGGCGTTCGATCCGGTCGCGGGGACCCTGACCTGCGAGGCCGGGGTCGCTCTGGACGACATTCTTGACGCGTTCGTTCCTCGGGGCTGGTTTCCCATGGTGGTTCCCGGCTTGCGGGCGGCGACCATCGGGGGGGCGCTCGCCGCCGACGTTCACGGCAAAAATCACCATCGCGACGGCTGTTTTGGCGACCACACGCTGTGGCTCGACCTGTTGACCGCCGATGGCCGGGTGACGCGTTGCGGCCCGGATCGGGAGTCCCGCCTGTTTCGCGCCACGCGGGGTGGGATGGGGTTGACCGGAGTCATCCTGCGCGCGGCCATCCGTCTGCGTCGGATCGAGACGGCCTTGATCCGTCAGGAGACTCTGCGTCTGGCCGATCTTGATTCCGGTCTGGACGCGCTGGAGGCGTCGGACGATTGGACCTACAACGTCGCTTGGATTGACTGCCGGACCGGCGGCAAAGGGTTTGGCCGGTCGGTGTTGACGCGCGGCGAGCATGCCCGCGTTGAGGAGTTGCCGCGCGCCCTGCGGGCCGACCCTTTGCGGCGGTCGCCGCTGCGCCTTGGCACGGTTCCCTGCGATCTTCCGCCGATGCTGGCGTTGAACGCCGTCGCCGCGCGGCTGTTCAACGAAGCCTATTTCCGGGCGTCGCGTCCGGGCGAGGCCCTGATCGGGCTGGATCGCTTCTTCTTTCCGCTGGATGGGCTGTCGGCGTGGAACCGTCTCTATGGCCGGGCCGGGCTGCTCCAGCATCAATGCGTGTTGCCCAGGGCGAGCGCGCGCGCCGGGCTGCGGGCGCTGCTGAACCGGATCGCCGCCGCCGATTGCCGACCATTGTTGGCGGTGCTCAAGCGGATGGGACCGCGCCGGGGCGGCTTCCTGTCATTTCCGATTGACGGGCATTCTCTGGCGCTGGATTTTCCCGTTTCCCCGGCGTCGCTCGCCCTGTGCGACGATCTGGACGCCATCGTCGCGGATTGCGGCGGTCGGCTTTATCTGGCCAAGGATGCGCGCATGAGCGCTGCGATGATGCGGAAAGGCTATCCCGAGCTTGAGCAATTTTCCGAGGCGCGGGCGGCTTGGGACGCTGACGGGCGTTTTCGCTCCCGGCAATCGGAAAGGTTGGGGCTGTGAGCGGTCCTCCGTTGGCGTTGATCGTGGGGGCGACCTCCGACATCGCCCGGGCTGTGGCGTTGCGCTGGGCCGCGATGGGATGGTCGTTGATCCTCGCCGGTCGCGACACGGCCTTGTTGGAGCGCGACGCCGAGGATCTGCGCCTGCGTCATGGCGTCAGCGTTGCGACGCGCCGGATCGACGCCCTGGATACCACCAGCTTTCCCGCCTTTGTCGCTGGGCTGCCGGGATTGCCGGACGTCGTGGTCTGTCTGGTCGGCGCGCTGGAGGACCAGCGCCGCGCCGAGGCCGATGGCGCGGTGGCGGAGCGACTGATGCGCGGCAATTTCATCGGCCCGGCCCTGTTGCTGGGGGAGATCGCCCATCGCATGGCGGCGCGGGGATCGGGGGTCGTGATCGGCGTCAGTTCCGTCGCCGGGGATCGGGGCCGCGCGGCCAATTATGTGTATGGATCGGCCAAGGCTGGCTTTTCCGCCTTTCTGTCCGGGCTGCGCGCCCGGATGAGTCGTTGCGGCTTGCGGGTCGTCACCATCAAGCCCGGCTTCGTCCGCACCCGGATGACGGAGGGCATGGCGTTGCCCCGTTTCCTGACGGCGGAGACCGACGAGGTGGCGCGCGTGATCGCCGACGCGCCAACCCGTGGCGGCGACGTCGTTTACGCGCCCGGAATTTGGCGCTTGGTGATGTTCGTCATCCGCGCCTTGCCGGAAACACTGTTCAAGCGGCTGAGGCTGTGACGGGAATCATTGGTCGGCGTCGCCGCTCCCCGCGAAGGCCGCTCACCAGGACAGCATGGCGGCGGCCACCCCGCACAGCGCGATGAACGCCCCGCACAGGTGGCTGACCCGGTCGGACAGGGCGAAGGCGACGGGATCGTCGGGAAGGGCGTTCCGGTGGGCCAGCGCCAACAACCGACAGGTCCAAAAGAGAAAGGCCAAATCGGCGGCCCAAAGGATTTTTGGCGACGCGTACAGCCTCGCCGCTGCTTGGCTTTCCGGATACAGAGCCAGAATGACGACGGCGGCGAAGCACCCGACCGCCGCCAATCTTTCCAGCAACGGTCGGTCGCTCAGTCGGTAAGGGCGACCGGGCGGATCGCCCAACCCGGCCTGTTGTCGGATTGCGATTTCCGAAACCCGTTTGACCAGCGCCAGCCCGAAAAACAGACAGGCCGAAAAGGCGATCAACCAAGACGACAGAGCGACGCCGCACGCGACAGCCCCAGCGGCGAGCCGAGCGCCATAGAGGCAGGTCAGCGTCAGCGCGTCGAGGATGAACACCCGCTTCAGAATCGTGGAGTAGGCGATCGCGACGACAGCGTAGCCCCCCATGACCAGGGCGACGCCCGGTCCAGCCAACCACCCCAGCGCCAGACCGACGCACAACGCCGCCATCGACGTCGCCAAGGCCGACGCTGGGGATATGATTCCAGCCGCCAGCGGTCGATGGCGTTTTTCTGGATGCGCCTGGTCATAGGGCAAATCGAAAAAATCATTGATGATGTAAATCGACGACGCGCAAAAACAAAATCCTAAAAAAGCCACAGATAAGGTCAACACATCTGGAAAATTAAAATTGTGCGCGGCAAAAATCGGGAAAAACACCAAAAAATTCTTTGGAAAATGGTAAATTCTGAATAATTTAATATAGTTTCCTAGAGATACGGAATGTATTTTTTTATTTTCTCTCTCGAAAACTCCAGAATTTTCCATAGCCTCTATCATGAAAATTCACCATTTTTGGAATGCTGAGTTCAGCGTCTGCAATCGAACGATAGGATGATCGGTTGGGCGCCCGCTTCCGCGCAAGAGGGAAGTCCACATTCATGGCGTTAGCCGCCCGGTGTGTGAAGATTGCTCTGCGCGTCGGGGTCGGCGTGGGTGAACCAGCCTTTGACCCGGCGCGACAGCCCGTCCAGATAGGTCAGGATCACCGGCACCACCAGCAGCGTCAGGATGGTGGAGGAAATCAGCCCGCCGATCACCGCGTGGGCCATCGGCGCGCGCTGCTGCGCGCCCTCGCCGATGCCCAGCGCCAAGGGGATCATGCCGAAGATCATCGCCATGGTCGTCATGATGATCGGGCGCAGCCGGATGATTCCGGCCTCGATCACCGCCGCGCGCAGGTCGGCCCCCCGGGCCTGGGCCTGGTTGGCGAAGTCCACCAGCAGGATGGCGTTCTTCGTCACCAGCCCCATCAGCATGATGAAGCCGATGGCGCTGAAGATGTTCAGAGTCGATCCGGCGACCAGCAACCCCAAAAACACCCCGATCAAGGCCAGCGGCAGCGAGGCCATGATCGCCAGCGGTTGCAGGAAGCTGCCGAACTGCGAGGCGAGGATCAGGTAGATCAGGATCACCGCCAGCGCCAGCGCCTGGGCGGCGTAGCTGCTGGTTTCGGCGATGTCCTTGGTGGAGCCGCCGAAGACGATGCGATAGCCGGGCGGCAAGTCGATCCCGGCGATGGCCGCCTGCAAATCCTTGCCGGCGTCGCCCGCCGCGCGGCCCTGGACGTTGGCGTTGACGTTCACCTCGCGCTGAAGATCGCGGCGGTTGATCTGCGAGGCCCCCAGCGTGGTGTTGACTTCGCTGACCTGCGACAGCGGGATCATGCGCGGCGTGCCGTTGGCGTCGACGCCGCCCGACAGATAGACGCGGTCGAGGTCGGAGCGGCCCACCCGGTCGCCTTCGGGCAGGCGGACGAGCACGTCGTAGCTTTCGCCGTCCGGGGCCTTCCAACTCGACACCTTGTCGCCAGCGAAGAGCGGGCGCAGGGTGGACGCCACCTGCGCCGTGCCGATGCCCAGATCGCTCGCCAGATCGCGGTTCAGCCGCACCGACAGGGTGGGTTTGGCGGCTTTCAGGCTGCTGTCCACATCGACGAAGCCGGGGATGCGGCCCATGGCGGCGCTGACCTGTTTGGCGATGCGGTCCAACTCGGCGATGTCGCGGCCCTGCACCGACACCTGGATTTGCTTTTGCACGCCGCCGACGCCGGGAATGCCGACGCCGATGGTGATGCCGGGGATCGCCGCCAGCCGCCCCCGCAGCAGCGGGGCCAGATCGCTGGGCGAGCGTTTGCGCTGGTCGATGGGCTTGTAGCGCAGGAACAGGCTGCCCCGGTTGCGTCCCACCGACACGCCGGTGTTCACCGTGGCGTAGGTGTAGGCGATTTCGGGAAACTCGCGGATCGCCGCCTCGACCTGCCGCATCTTGGCGGCGGTGTAGTCGAGGGAGGAGCCGACCGGCGCCTCGACGTCGATGACCTGCTCGCCCAGATCGGCGGCGGGGACGAACTCCACGCCGATGCGCGGCACCAGCAGGAAACTGCCGACGAAGACGCCCAACGCCAACAGCAGCACCAGCCAGCGCCAGCGCAGCGCCCAGCCCAACAGGCGGCCATAGCCGTGGGACACCGCGTCGAATCCGCGCTCGAAGGCGCGGGCGAAGCGCCCGAAGGGGCCGTTTCCGTGCCGACCATGGGCCGCCGGATCGTACCACAGGCTGGACAGCATGGGGTCGAGGGTGAAGGAGACGAACAGCGAAATCAGCACCGCCGCCGACACCGTGATGCCGAATTGCAGGAAGAACCGCCCGATGATGCCGCCCATGAAGGCGACGGGCAGGAAGACGGCGACGATGGTCAGCGTGGTCGCCAACACCGCCAGCCCAATCTCTGACGTGCCGTCCAACGCGGCCTGCCGGTGGCCTTGCCCCTTGCCGAGATGGCGCATGATGTTTTCGCGCACGACGATGGCGTCGTCGATCAGAATGCCGATGGCCAGCGACAGCGCCATCAGCGTCATGACGTTCAAGGTGAAGCCGAAGGCGGCCAGCACCCCGAAGGTTCCCATCACCGCCACCGGCAGCGTCAGCGCGGTGATGACCGTGCTGCGCCAGGATCCCAGAAAGATCATGACGATGAAGACGGTCAGCGCGCCGCCCTCGATCAGCGTCTTCTGCACGTTGTTCAGCGAGTTGGTGATCCCGCGCGAGGTGTCGCGCACCACCTCCATCGTCACGTCGGCGGGCAGGGCGCCGCCGCTTTTCAGCTCGGCGATGGCCTTGTAGAGACCGCGCGCCACCTCCACCGTGTTGGTGCCCTGCACCTTGACGATGTCCACCGCCAAGGCCGGGGCGCCGTTGAACAAAGCCAGGGAGTCTTGCTCCTCCTGCCCGTCGATCACCTCGGCCACTTGGCCCACACGCACCGGCGCGCCGCCGCGCCGGGCGACGATGAGGTCGAGCAGTTGGCGCGGCTCGCTCACGCGGCCATCGACCTGGACGACCCGCTCGGCCCCGTTGCCCGACACGGTGCCCGCCGGGCGGTCCTGGTTTTCGTTGGAGACGGCGCGGATCACCTCGTCAACGCCGACGTTCAGCGCCTCCAGCCGTTCCGGCTTCAGCCGCACCTGGATTTGCCGCTTCACCCCACCGGCGATGGTGGCCTTGCCGACGCCGCGCACATTCTGCATGCGCTTCAACACGATCTGGTCGGTCAGCGTCGTCAGGTCGCGCAGGCCGCGCAGATCGGATTTGACGGCGAGGGACAGGATGGGCTGATCGTCCGGGTTGAAGCGGGTGATCTGCGGATCCTTGACGTCGGCGTTGAAGGCGGCGCGGATGGCCGACACCTTTTCGCGGACGTCCTGAAGCGCCTGGGTGGAGGCGGTCTTCAGATCGAACTCGGCGATCACCACCGACTGGCTTTCGTAGGAGCGCGAGGTCAGCGTCTTGATGCCGGCGATGGTGTTGACCGCGTCCTCGATGGGGCGGGTCAAATCGGTTTCGACGGTTTCCGGGCTGGCGCCGGGATATTGGGTGGACACGACGACGATGGGGAAATCGACGTCGGGGAATTGATCGACGCCCAGGCGGTTGTAGGAAAACAGCCCAAGCACCATCAAGGCCACCATCATCATGGTGGCGAAGACCGGGTTGTCGACGCTGATGCGGGTGATTGGCATGGCGTTACGCCCCGATCACGGTGACGGCGCGCCCGGCGGTCAAGCCGGGCAGGTTGCCGCTGACGACCCGGTCGCCCTCGGCCAGCCCATCGACCTGCACCAGATCGCCGCGCGCCCACAGCCCGCGTCGGGTGACGGCCCGTCGCTCCGTGCGCTCGCCCGCGATGACCAGCACGAAATCGCCCTGCTCGTCGCGGCGGATCGCCACCGGGGGCAGGGCGAAGGCGGCGTCCGCTTCGGCCACCTGAACCTCGCCGCTGGCGAACATGCCCCCGCGCAGGGCACCGTCGGCGTTGTCGGCGCTGATGTAAACCGGGATGGCGCGCGATCCCGCCCGCGTCATCGGGTTGATGCGGGCGATGCGGCCGGGAAAGACGCGCTCGCCGAAGCCTTCCACCCGCAGGCGGACGCTCTGGCCGGTTTGCAGGCGGGCGACGTCGTCGGCGGGGACGGTCGCCTCGACCTCCACCCGGCTCAGATCGACGATGGTGAACATCGGGGCGTTGACCGCCAGATTTTCGCCGGGATGGACCGCGCGCGCCGACACCATGCCGTCGATGGGGCTGAGAACCACGGCGTCGCGCAGCGCCTTGCGCGCCAATTCAACCTGCGCGCTCAGCGCGCCGACCTGGGCCTGTTGGAACTGAAGGCTGCTTTGCGCCTGATCCAGATTGGTTTCCGACACGATGTCGTTCCGCCGCAAGGCCGCGCTTTTGGAACGGGTTTTTTCCGCCAACACCAACTGCGCCTTGGCCCCGTCCAGGTTGCTGAGCTTTTCGTTCAGCTTGGCGGTCAGGTCGGCGGTGTCGAAGCGGGCGAGGATCTGGCCCCTTTTCACCGCTTCCCCCTCGCGCACCATCACCTCGACCAGCTTGGCGGCGACCTCCGACTTGACCGCCGCTTGCTCCATCGGCGCGACCGAACCGCTGAGCCGCGCCGTGTCCGACAGGCGGCGCGGGACCATGCGCGTCACCTCCACCGCCGCCAGCTCGACCGGGCGTTCAGCGGGGGGCGTGGCGGCGGGCGTCGTGGCGGTGGGCGGCATTGTGGCCGCCGCGTCTCCGGCGGATCGGGCGCGCCATGCGGCCCCGCCGCCCAACGCCCCGGCGCCCAGCAGGGCGATGACGAACAGGACCGTCCACAGCCAGCGGACGCGGCGGCGCTTGGCCGGTGGGGCGGTCCGGGAGGGGGTGGTCATGGTCGGCGTGGTCATGGGGAACGTCCTGCGTTGACGGCGGCGGCCAAACACGGGCCTGTGGGACTCTGAATTTCGCCCGGATAAAAACAGATCCCGCGAAAAATCTCCACTGAATAGGTGTGATACGGATCTTCCGTCAAGGTTCCCATGAAATCGGAAAAATCGTCGGAGTGACAATGAATGCCATACATTTGTCGAAAATTCCTATGCGCGTATGATGAACCATCGTGAAGGAAAGTCTTCGACGGCGCCGGGGACGTTGTCGCTTGACAGCGGGAGGCTCTGCATCGAAAAAGCATTTCGGCTTTTGCTTTCCAGCGCCCACAGCATGGATGTGATCTCGTGATGAAACGTCCTCTTGCGACTCTTCCGGCTGTCGGCGCCTTTCTGTGTCTTGCGTTGGGGCTTGCGGGCTGCGCGACGGACGGTCAACAGGCGATGAATTCCTCGGCGGAAACGGCCTATGTGCCTGATCCCAAAGATCCGCTGGGCCGTTGGGTGCCGTTGATCCGCGAGGCGTCCGAACGCCACGACATGCCGGAAAAATGGATCCGCGCCGTCATGATGCGGGAGAGCAACGGACGGGCGACCGCCAGCAGCGGCAAGCCGTTGACCAGTTCGGCGGGGGCCATCGGCCTGATGCAGGTGATGCCCGGCACCTATGAGTTGATGCGTTTCCAATATGGCTTGGGGCCAAATCCCGCCGACCCGCGCGACAACATCATGGCGGGGACCGCCTATCTGCGGCAGATGTATGATTTGTTCGGCGCGCCGGGCTTTCTCGCCGCCTACAATTGCGGCCCGGCCTGCTACGCCGGGCATCTGGCGGGCAAGCAGAAGCTGCCGCGCGAAACCCGTCAATACATCGCCAGTCTGACGCCGGTGCTGCGTGGGTCCGCCCCGCGCACGCCGTCGCAATCGGCGGGCGCGTCGGCCATCGAGGTGGCCGTGGTTCCCAACGACGCGCCCAAGCCGCAGAAGGGCGAGGGGCAGGTGGTGGTGGCCATGGCGGTTCCCGACTCGGCCCCGGTGGCGAAGGCGCCGGAGCGCACCGAAACCACCGTCGCCGCCAACAATATCGTGGTCGAGCCGAGACGCGCGGAGTCGCGCGCTCCGGTCACGGTCGAGGCGCCCGCCTTGGCCGTCGCCGCCGCTCCCGCTCCGCCGCCCGCTCCCATGCAGGTGGCCAGCGCCAGCCCGCAACCGCCGGCGCGCAGCGTGGAAACCCAGGTGGCCGAAGCGTTGTTGGCCCCGCAATCCGTCTCCGCCGGTCAACGGGTGGTCATCCGCTTCATCTCGCAAAACGCCAAAGGCTGCGGCAGCCTGACCGGCAAAGGAACGATGTGCGTGACCTTGGCGAGCGGGCCGGGGATGTAACCGCGCCGCCGCAAGCGGATTGCGCGCAAAGAAAAAGGGCGCTTCCGATGCCGGGAGCGCCCTTTCTTTATGGGGTCTTGCGTTTACCGGGCGTGTCTCAGGCGAAGGCCTTGTAGGCGATCAGCGTGAAGGTGTCGCGCACGCCGGGCAGGGTCTGGACATGGTCGGTGACGAACCGACCTATGTCGTCCTCCTGCGTCAGATAACACTTCATCAACAGATCATACTGGCCGGAGATAGAATGCACCTCCGACACCGCTTCGATCTGTTGGACGGCCTGATCGGCGACGCCGTAGGCCTTGCCCAACTCGCATTTGACCATGATGAAGATGGTCTGCACGCGATCAGCCCTCCTGGGAGTGCTCAGACGAGTCCACGACCACGTCCGACGAGACGCGCGGCCGGGCCGAGCGCAGCATGAAAGCGGGCATGTGATCGCCAAAGCCGATCACGACGCCGTCATCGTCGTCGTCATCGCGACGGCGGGGGCGGTTGCGGTCACGGTCGCGATCCCGACGCGGCTCGCCGTTGCGGCGGGCTTCGGCTGCGGCCAGCGATTCGCGCGGTTGGCGCTCGTCGCGGATCGGACGCTCGGAACGCTCTTCACGAACCGGGCGCTCGGAACGCTCGTCGCGAACCGGACGGTCGTCACGCACGGGGCGCTCCTCGCGAGCGGGACGTTCGGCGCGGGCCGGGCGTTCGGCGCGCTCCTCGCGAACCGGGCGTTCGTCGCGAACCGGACGGTCCGTCCGCTCCTCGCGGGCGGGCCGCTGCTCGGCGCGGTCTTCTTGCGCCGGACGCTCTTCGCGCGGGCCACGGCTGCGGGCCTCGGGGCGACCGCGCCCGGCGCCGGCGCCGCGTCCGCCACGGCGGGGACGGACGGCATCCTCGTCGCCAAACTCGACCGTTTCGAGACCGTCGATGGCGATCATCGGAATCTCCCGCTTGATGAGGCGCGTGATCGCGCCAACGAGTTTCACGTCGTCCGGGGTGGCCAACATGAAGGCGCGGCCCTGCTTGCCCGCGCGCCCGGTGCGACCGATGCGGTGGACATAATCATCCGGGGTCAGCGGCACGTCGAAATTGAAAACGTGGCTCAAACCCTGAACGTCGATGCCGCGCGCCGCGACGTCGGAGCAGACCAGCAGCGAGATCTCGCCCTTTTTGAAGAGGTCGAGCGTCTCCGTCCGCTTGGACTGGACCATGTCGCCGTGCAGCGCGCCGACGTTGAAGCCATGACGCTCCAACGACTTTTGCAGCACCGCGATGTCGCGCTTGCGGTTGCAGAAGATGAAGGCGTTTTTGACGTCTTCGGTCTGCAACAGATGGCGCAGCGCCTTGCGCTTGTCGACCTCTTGCACCAGCGACAGCGCCTGAGTCACCGTTTCCGCCGGAGAGGCGGGCGGGGCGACGGTGACTTCCTGCGCGTTGGACAGGAAGGCGTCGGCCAGACGGCGGATTTCCGGCGGCATGGTGGCGGAGAAGAACAAGGTCTGGCGCGTCTTCGGCAGCTTGCTGACGATCCGCTCGATGTCGGGGATGAACCCCATGTCGAGCATCCGGTCCGCCTCGTCGATGACGAAGACCTTGATGTCGTTCAGCATGATGTTGCCGCGCTCGAACAGGTCGATCAACCGCCCCGGAGTCGCGATCAGCACATCGACCCCACGGTCGAGCTTTTTGACCTGTTCGGAGAAATTCTCCCCGCCGATCAGCAAAGCCATGCTGAGTTTGTGGTATTTGCCGTAGGTTTCAAAGCTTTCCGAAACCTGGGCGGCGAGTTCGCGCGTCGGTTCCAGAATCAACGACCGGGGCATCCGCGCACGAGCGCGGCCCGAGGCCAACATGGTTATCATAGGCAGCGTGAAGCCAGCCGTCTTCCCGGTGCCGGTCTGCGCGCAGCCGAGCACATCACGGCCTTGCAGGACCCAGGGAATCGCCTGTTCCTGAATGGGCGTCGGCTGGGTGTAACCCTTGTCCTCGATGGCGCGCAGGACGTCAGGGCCAAGCCCAAGTTCCGAAAATAGCATCCAACCTGTTTCTGTTCTGGAGTTCGCAAATCGAGCGAGTAGCGCTCGACGCTCAGATAGTGCCGCAGAATAGGTAATCAAAGGCTTATGTCAATAGACGCGGTGTTGTCGGACCAAAAATAGAGGGTTTCGCGCCCATGCTTGGCGGAAAATCGTGGTTGGGATAGGCTGTTCCGCCAAGCGGCGCGCCGCCGTTCCTCGCTGAAGAGTGTCCGTCCATGATTCTCCGCGCCGAAGATTCGCTTTTGGTCGTCGTCGATGTGCAGGAACGTCTGCTGCCCGCCATCCACGAGTCCCCCCGCGTTCTGCGCAACGTCGACACCCTGCTCAAGGCCGCCGGGCTGTTGGGCGTGCCGGTGATTCTCACCGAACAATACCCCAAAGGGCTGGGGCGGACGGTCGAATCGGTGCGCGCCGCCCTGCCGGATGGAACGCCGACGGTGGAAAAGATCACCTTCGCCTGCACCGGCGAACCGACCTTCAACGCCCTGGTCGAGGAATCGGGGCGCAAGCAGATCGTCGTTTGCGGGACGGAGGCGCATGTCTGCGTGCTCCAGACCGTTCTGGGGCTGCGTCAGGCCGGACAGGCGGTCTATCTGGCGGCCGACGCCGTGTCGTCGCGCACGGCGGACAACCACGCCGCCGCCGTCGCCCGGATGAGCGCCGCCGGGGTTCCCATCGTCACCACAGAAATGATTCTGTTCGAGTGGATGGAACGGGCGGGAACGCCGTTGTTCAAAGCGGTCAGCGCGCTGGTGCGGTGACGGAAAGGGACACAACGACGATGAGCGAGCAAAACTTGATCCTGTTGCCCGGCATGCCGCTGGACGCGGCGCTGTGGGCGCACCAAACCCGCCATTTGGCCGATGTCGCCGACCCGCAAGTTCCCGATCTGAGCGGCGACGATTCCGTCGCCGCGATGGCCGAGCGCGTGCTGGACTCGGCGCCGGAGCGTTTCGCCCTGGCCGGGTTGTCGATGGGCGGCTATGTCGCGTTGGAGATTCTGCGCCGCGCGCCGGAACGGGTGACTCGGCTGGCCCTGCTCGACACCAACGCCCGCCCCGACACGGCGGAGCAGACCGCCACCCGGCGCGAGGCGATGGCGCTCGCCCTCCAGGGCAAATATCGGCAGGTCATGCAGGCGGGGATGGCGCGTATGGTTCACCCCGACCGCTTGGCCGACCGCCCGTTGGTGGAGTCGGCGCTGGCGCAGATGGAGCGGGTTGGCGTGGACGGTTACATCCGCGAACAGACCGCCATCATCACCCGGCCCGACAGCCGCCCCAGACTGGCCGCCATCGCCTGTCCGACTCTGATTCTGTGCGGGCGTCAGGACGCGCTGACGCCGCCCGCCCTGCATGAGGAGATGGCCGAGGCCATTCCGGGCGCCCGGCTGGTCCTGGTCGAAGAGTGCGGCCATCTGTCGGCGATGGAGCAGCCGCAGGCCGTCACCGCGCTGCTGCGCGATTGGCTGTTGCGCCCCTGACGGCGGGGCATGTTTCAGCCGCGCCGGTGAAAGGGCGGGATCAGCAGTCCGGGCCGCCGGTGCAATCCTGGTCGGCCCGTTGGGTAGGGAAAAGAGACACCGTCATGTCGCTGATGAGTTGACGGAAATTCGGATCCTCCAGCCCCTTCGGCTGGTCGAGCCAGCCGGTGGCGGTGGTCAGGGCGCCGCCGCCCCGGCAGAAGGCCCCTTGCGCCACCAGCGTGCCGTCGGGCGGCAAAACCCCTGGCGGCAGGGTTGGAACCACCCCTTCCTGGCACACCGACCAGCTTGGCAGATTGCCCGTCGCGTTGAAGATCAACACGACGCGGTAATCGGGGCGGGCGGTGTCGTTGGGCGTCGTCGTCAACGTGGTGTTGACGCCCATGACGCGGCCCTGCATCGACGGCAAAACCGCCTTGGCGAAGCTGGCGGCGTCGCCGCCGAAGGGCAGACCGTGCAAAACCACCCGCAAATCGCGGTCGTTCGCGGCGTAGGCGACTTCAGCCGACGTGTAGGCGGGCGTCGGTTCGCCCGCCACCACCCGCTCGGCGCAGCCGGACAGGCCAAGGCCAAGCGTGGCGGTTAGGGCGACCGCCGCAACCGTGGCCCGGCTGTGGGGCCATCGGGGGGAAAAGCGTGGGTTGGTCGTCATGGAACACCCCGGATCGGGAGAAGCGGCGGTTGACGCGCCGCTTCTCCCGATATGGCGCCGGTGGCGTGTCGCCGACAAGGGGCGATCAAACGTCTTTCAGCCAGCGACCGGCGACCAGCGCGACCAGCTCCGGATAGTTGGGCCATTCCAGGCCAATCAGCGGCAACCCCAGCTCGTCGATGATGCGCGCCACGCTGTCATGGGTCAGCTCCAGGCCCAACGCCCGCGCCCGGCGGGCGATCACCATTTCCTGGCCCCAGATGTAAACCCGACGGGCCTGGGTGTTTTCCGCCATGATCCGGGTCTGATCGACCCGGTCGTCGCCGTTCAGCGGCAACCAGATGTCGGCCATCAGCGTGTCGACCGGCGCGTCGCTTTTGAACTCCATCGCGCTGGCGTTGACGATTTCGATCTTGCGCGCGGCCTCGTCAGGAAGATTGCGAAAGGTGCCCAGCGCGTCGTTCATGGCGATCACCTCGGGATCCAACTCCACAACGGTGACGCGGGTGACGTCCGGGCGCAGCGCGGCGTTGATCGCCGCCCACCCCATCCCCATTCCGGCGACCAGGGTGTAGCCGGTGGACAGGCGGATGCCGATTTCCTGGCTTTCCATCTCCATCGGCGTGGTCGACATCCAGACGCTTTTGCTGCCGTCGTCGGCGAAGCGGGACAGCGCCGCCATGTTCTGGACCAGAGCGCTCTCGCTCCAATAGCCCCGAGACAGGTGCATGGGAGTGATGGTCATTTCCCAGCGATCATTCTTGATCGGCTGGTAGGTCGGAATGAACAAGTCCGTTTTGTATGGGGTGATCCCGATCATGCGCCTGCCTTAAACGTCAATGTCATCCGCTTTCACGAATTTGGCATTGTCCTGAATGAATTTGAAGCGCAATTCCGGGCGTTTCCCCATCAGATCTTCAACCAGTGACCGGGTCCGCTCGCTGTCCTCGCGCTCTTCCGGGTCGGCGGCGTTGGGGACGACGACGCGCAGCAGGGTCCGTTTGATCGGATCCATGGTGGTGTCGCGCAACTGGGCGGGCATCATTTCGCCCAAGCCTTTGAATCGGCTGATGTCCGGCTTCTTGCCCTTGAATTGGCGGGCCAGAAGCTCGTCCTTGTGGGCGTCGTCGCGGGCGTAGACCTGCTTGTTGCCGTGGCTCAGGCGATAGAGCGGCGGCAGCGCCAGATACAGATGCCCGTTCTGAATCAGCCCCGGCATTTCCCGGTAGAAGAAGGTCATCAGCAGCGAGGCGATGTGCGCGCCGTCCACGTCGGCGTCGGTCATGATGATGACCCGCTCGTAACGCAGCTTGTCGCTGGAAAAATCCTTGCCCACGCCGCAGCCCAACGCCTGGGTCAGATCGTTCAGCTCCTGATTCGCCTTCATCTTGTCGATGGAGGCGTTGGCGACGTTCAGGATTTTGCCGCGCAGGGGAAGAATCGCCTGGGTTTCCCGCTGGCGCGCCTGCTTGGCCGAACCACCCGCTGAATCGCCCTCCACCAGGAAGATCTCGGTGCCTTCGGGGGAGTTGCGCGAACAATCGGCCAGCTTGCCGGGCAGGCGCAGGCGGCGGGTCGCCGTCTTGCGGCCCAACTCCTTGGATTGCTTGCGGCGCGCCCGCTCCTCGGCTTTTTCGATCAACCGTTCCAGCAGAGCGTTGGCCGACGGCGGGTTGCCGGACAGCCAATGGTCGAAATGGTCCTTCACCGCCGCTTCGACCAGCTTTTGCGCTTCCGCCGTCACCAGCCTTTCCTTGGTCTGGCCTTGGAAATGCGGTTCGCGGATGAAGACCGACAGCAGGACGCAGGCGTCGCCCATCACGTCGTCGGCGGTGACTTGCCCGGCGCGCTTGTTGTTGGTCAGCTCGCCATAGCTTTTCAGGCCGCGCGTCAGCGCCGCGCGCAGGCCCGCCTCGTGCGTGCCGCCCTGCGGGGTGGGAACCGTGTTGCAGTAGGTGTGCGAGAAGCCTTCGTCATCGTCGGGCCACGCCACCGCCCACTCAACCCGGCCCTGGCTGTTGGGGAAATCCAACGACCCGGCGAAGGGGGAGGGGGTAAGCGTCTTGCGGTCCTTCAGCGCCGCCGTCAGGTAATCGAGCAGGCCGCCGGGGAAATGCAGGGTTTCGGCGGCGGGCGTCGTCGCGTCGACCGCCAACAGCGCCGGGTCGCAGCTCCAGCGAATCTCCACGCCCCGGTACAGATAAGCCTTGGAGCGGGCCAGTCGATAGAGCCGGTGCGGCTCGAACCGGGCGGTTTCGCCGAAAATCTCCGGGTCGGCGTGGAAGCGGATGGTGGTGCCGCGCCGGTTGACGTTGCCCTTGTTGGTCAACGGCCCTTGCGGCGTTCCCCGGCTGTACTCCTGCACGTAAAGCTGCTTGTCGCGGGCGACTTCCACCGTCAGACGATCCGACAGGGCGTTCACCACCGACAGGCCGACGCCGTGCAGGCCGCCCGACGTCTCGTAGACCTTGTTGGAGAATTTGCCGCCGGAGTGCAGCGTGGTCAGGATGACCTCAAGCGCCGACTTGCCGGGGTATTTCGGGTGATCGTCGATCGGGATGCCGCGCCCGTTGTCGCGCACCACCACCGTGCCGTCCAGGGTCAGTTCCAGATCGATGCGGCTGGCGTGACCGGCCACGGCCTCGTCCATCGCGTTGTCCAGAACCTCGGCGACGAGGTGGTGCAGCGCGCGGTCGTCGACGCCGCCGATGTACATGCCGGGACGGCGGCGGACAGGCTCCAGCCCCTCCAAAACCTCGATGTCTTGGGCGGAATAGCTGTCGGGCTTGCGGCCTGTGTTCTCGAAAAGATCGCTCATGGGGGCTATGGTAGGAATTTCGTCAGGGGTGCGCAAGCGCATCCTGTGGGGCTTATATACCGAGCCCACAAGCTTTGGTGCGTCAAATTTTCACGACAGCGAGGGTCCGATGAGCGAAGGCGCGGGATATGACTTCAACAATGGCCCGACGTTGCGGGCCATCGCCATGCCGGCGGACACCAACCCGAACGGCGACATCTTCGGCGGTTGGCTGTTGGCGCAGATGGATTTGGCGGGCGGCACCGTGGCGGTGCGCCGATCCGGCGGCCGGGTCGCCACCGTCGGGATCGAGGCGATGACCTTCCACAAGCCGGTCTTCGTCGGCGACGAGGTGAGCTGTTTCGCCACGATGGAGCGGGTCGGGCGGACGTCGATGCGGGTGCGCATCGAAACCTGGGTCCGCCGGGAACGGTCGGGCGCGGAGCCGATCAAGGTGACGGAGGGCGTCTTCACCTACGTCGCCATCGGCGAAGACCGCAAACCGCGCGAGGTTCCGCCGGAGTAAGTCTTGGGCGGTTTGCCGAGGATTTTCCCCCTCCCTAACCCTCCCCCGCTGGACGCGGGAGAGGGAACTCCGCCGCAAGCCGACAAGGCTCCGCTCTCCCTCTCCCGCGTGAGCGGGGGCGGGCCGGGGAGGGGGCCGCGCCGCGCGCTCACCCCTCCGCGCAGCCCGGCGCCAGCCCTGGATCGCTGGCGAAGCTGCCGTCGTCCACCGTTTTGTCCGCGCCATAGTCCGGGTTGACCGACGCTTGCAGCGCGGCCAGCCGGTGGGCGGTGGCGACGTGGGCCTCGCGCTCCACGGCGCGGTAATGGTCGATGACCTGGGCGCCGAAGGCGGTCAGCACGGTGCCGCCGCCCTGGCGTCCGCCGACGGCGGCGCTGACCACCGGCTCGCGGAAGATGCGGTTGAGGTCATCGACCAGCAGCCACGCCCGGCGGTAGGACATGCCCAGCGCCCGCCCAGCGGCGGAGATCGAGCCGGTGTCCCGGATTCGCTCCAACAGCATGATCTTTCCCGGCCCGATGGAACCGGCGGGATCGAAATCAATGCGGATGCGCATGCGGGTCATGCCGTGCTTCAACCTTTCAAAAATCAACGCGCCGCCGAGGCCAACCCCTCGTCGCTCCAGCGTCCAGCGCGGAAGAAGTCCTCCACCCGCGCCATCCAGGGATCAATATCAATCCCCGAGGCGTTCAGCCAGTCGCGGTTGAAGTAGGTGCCGCTGTAGCGTTCGCCCGGATCGCAAATCAGCGTCGCGACGCTGCCCCGCCGCCCCTCGCGCGCCATCTCAGCGATCAGGCTGATGGAGCCGATCAGGTTGGTGCCGGTCGATCCGCCGCAGGAACGCCCCAGCCGGTCGCGCAGAACCCAGGCGGCGGCGATGCTGGCGGCGTCGGGCACGCGGATCATCCGGTCGATCACGCCGGGCTGGAAAGACGCCTCGACGGTCGGGCGGCCAATCCCCTCGATGCCCGATCCGCGCCCGACGGTTGCCGCCGGGTTGTCGTCGCGGAAGCCGTCGAAGAAAGCCGAATGCTCCGGGTCGGCGACGCAGACCCGCGTTGGCAGGCGGCGGTAGCGGACAAAGCGCCCCATGGTGGCCGACGTGCCGCCGGTGCCGGCCCCGCAGACGATCCAATCGGGGGTCGGGTGCGGCTCGTGCGCCAACTGCTCGAAAATCGACTGGGCGATGTTGTTGTTGCCGCGCCAATCGGTGGCGCGCTCGGCGTAGGTGAACTGGTCCATGAAATGGCCGCCATTGTTGCGGGCCAGCCGCCGCGCCTCCGAACAGACCTCCGACGCTTGGTCCACCATGTGGCAGCGCCCGCCGTAAAACTCGATCTGGGCGATCTTGGCGGGGGAGGTGCCGCGCGGCATGACGGCGATGAAGGGCAACTCCAGCAGTTGGGCGAAATAGGCCTCGGACACGGCGGTGGAGCCGCTTGACGCCTCGATCACTGTGGAGCCTTCGCGGATCCAACCGTTGCACAGCGCGTAGAGGAACAGCGACCGCCCCAGCCGGTGTTTCAGGCTGCCGGTGGGGTGGGTGGATTCGTCCTTCAGATACAGCGTGATTCCCGGCGTGGCGGGCAACGGCAGCCGCAACAGATGCGTGTCGGCGGAACGGTTGACGTCCGCCTCGATGCGCCGCAACGCCTCGTCAAGCCAGGAGCGGGGGGCGAAGGACGGGGTGGAAGGGTGGGCGGTCATGGAATCCTGTCCAGAAAACGAACTCATCCAGAGCGCGGATGGTTTCGGCGCTCACCCTATTCCACACCAGATTTTCGGGCAATAGGGCGCCCGCAAGAACGCCCCGTCGCCCGATGATGAACCCGCGCCCGCCTTACCCCTGGCGGATGCGGGAGAGGAAGGTGGAGACTTCGGCCTGCATCCGTTCCGATTGGCTGGACACCGCGCGGGCGGCGGTGGCGACCTCGGCGGACGCGCTGCCGGTCGCGGTGGCGTGGCTGCACACCATGGTCAGGCTGTTGGAGACCGAGGCAACGCCTTGAGCGGCCTCGTTCACGTTGGCGCTGATGTTGCGGGTGGCGGCCCCTTGCTCCTCGATGGCGGCGGATATGCTGGACGCCACGCTGTTGACGGTTTCGATCACGCCGCCGACCCCGCGCATCGCCTCCACCACCGACGCGGTGGCCGACGTCATCGCTTCGATCTGCGCCTGGACGTCGTCGGTCGCCTTGGCGGTCTGGTTGGCGAGATTTTTCACCTCCGACGCGACGACGGCGAAGCCCTTGCCCGCTTCGCCCGCCCGCGCCGCCTCGATGGTGGCGTTGAGCGCCAGCAGGTTGGTTTGCGCGGCGATGCTGCGAATCAGGTCCACCACCTCGACCGTGCGTTTGGCCACGCTGTCGAGCTGTTCGATCAGTTGGTAGGTGCGGCGGACGTCCTCGACCGCGCGGCTCGACCCGGTGGTGGATTCGGCGACCTGCTGGGCGATCTCGCGAATCGACCCGGCAAGCTGTTCGGTGGCCTCGGCCACGGCGTTGACGTTGTCCGACGTGTGGCCCGACGCTTGGGCGGCGCTGTCCATCAGACGCGTGGTCTGCTCCGCCCCGCCGCTCATGGCGCTGGAGGTGGCCGTCAGCTTGCCCGCCGCGTCGGCGACGGAGCGGACGAGGCCGCCGACCGTGCGCTCGAAATCATCGGCGAAGCGGATCATGGCGGCCCGGCGTTCGGCGGCGGACTGGCTTTCCATCGCGGCCTGATTGGCGCGCAGTTGCGTCGCCTCGATGGCGGTTTGGCGAAGAATTTCGACCGATTGGGCCAGCGTTCCCACCTCGTCGCGGCGGTCGGCGCCCTCCACCTTGGTGGACAGGTCGCCCTTGGCGATGCTGCCGGTGGCGTCGCTCAGCCGGTTCAGCCCGGTGGAGATGCTCGACACCATGCGGAAGCCAAGGCCGCCCAGCAGCAGGGCGCCGACGACGGTCGCCGCCAGCGTCTCCAAAAGAACGGAGCGGAAGGCCGCGTCAACGTCGTCAATGTAGACGCCGGTGGCCAGCAACCAGCCCCACGGCTCATACGCCACGGTGTAGACCAGCTTGGGCTGCGGTTCGGTCCCGGTCGCCTTGGGGAAATGGTAGGTCAGGAAACCGCCGCCGCCACGCGACAGCCGGGCCAGTTCCTTCACCACGAAAACGCCGTTGATGTCCTTGAACTCGGCCAGTTTCCTGGTGCCTTCCACATCCGGGCGGATGGGGTGGAACATGTTCGTGCCGTCATACTCGTAGGCGAACATGTATTCGTTGCCGGAAAAGCGCAGGGCGCGCAGCGTGTCCTTGACGCGCTTTTGCGCCTCCTCCTTGCTGAACTCGCCCTTGGCGGCGCGTTCGTCGTAGGATTTCAGGATCGAGAGCGAGGATTCCACCACCGCCCGGATCGAGTTCTCGTAGCCCGCGACCATCAAGGCTCGCTTGGCGTAGGCCGACCAGACGCCAGCGGCGAGGATGGCGACGATGAACAGCCCCTGAAGGATCAGGAGTTTCGCACGGATGCTGTGGACGGAAATGCGCATGGCGCCCTCTGCTGGTCTTGGTATCTTTTGTTTTAAAACAAGGAGTTGCTGAGAATTCCGCTCGAATTCCCCGCTTGTCATGCGTGAAATCATACGGCTTATTTCAGAGACGCAACATACTAGGGTATACCCTAACGGGTATTCTGTGACGGAATGCCGCGCTTGACTCGCGCCGGATCACCACAGGGTAAAGGCTGGTCAAACCGTACAAACCCCGCGCGCCGTCTTACTCAACCGCGCCGACTCTGGCAGACTGGCTTTCATGACGCTGATCGCTTACCCGCTCTCGGGAGCTTTGCCCGACATTCGCCCGGCCCGCGCCACGCGCGACTGGATCGACGCCCTGCCGGAGCAATATGGCTACCGCTGTTTGCCCCTGAACATCGCCAGCATGCATGGGTGGGAGGTGTGCAGCCCCTGCCGTGTGACGGCGGTGTGGAACGGCGGAACCGGGGTGGACGCCATCCAGGTGACGGCGGAGGAGGCGCACGCGCTGGTCCCCGCCAGCCATTTCGGCAGCGGGGTGTTGACCTTCCACGTCGCCGTGCTGTTCCGCACGCCGCCGGGGGTCAATCTGATGGTGACGGGGCCGATCAACCACCCCAAGCACGGAATCATGGGGTTGTCGGGGATCATCGAAACCGATTGGTCGCCCTATCCCTTCACCATGAACTGGAAATTCACCGCCCCCGACGTGCCGGTGACGTGGGAGAAGGGGGAACCCTACGCCCATCTGATGCCGATCCAACGCGGGTTGCTGGAAAGCCTGGAGCCGGAGGTGCGCGCGTTGGACAGCGACCCGGAGACGGCGGCGCAATACCGCCATTGGGCCAATTCCCGCAGCCAGTTCAACGCCGATTTGCAAACCCCCGGCAGCAGCGCCGCGCAAGAGCGTTGGCAAAAGGGCTATTACCGGGGCAAACAGCCCGACGGCGGCGACGGCCCGCCCGACCATGAAATCAAGGTCCGGCCCAAGCCTTTTCCCGGACGATGATCGCCGGGGATAGTTTGAGGCGTCAATTGCGGCCCTGACGCATCCAGCGCCCAGCCTTGTTCGCGAAAGGCTGGTCTTTGCCCGACCAAAACGGTAGAAAATGCAACGGTTTGGCGTGGCAGGGGCGGGGCTGTTCCGAGAATGCAGCATTGGCTCGACGACGACGCGGCGCTCTGCTCGATCGAGATCTTGTCCGAGGCGGTCGAACGCACCTGCGTTCCCGGCATTCTGGAGCTGCGCATGCTGCGCAACGCCCTGCGCGAAGCGGTGAAATCCAAGACCACGGAAGCGGTGAAGACCGCCTTTGGCATGTTCGCGCGGGTGGACCGCGATTACCGCCGCCGCATCGCGCATGAGGCGTTGACCTTGGCCGCTCAGCAAAAGGGCCGCTTCGCCCCGCGCGAACGGGTGGTTCGTCGGACGCGCATGGTGGTGTGAGGGCGGCGCTCCGCTCCGCATGTCCATGGTGCGCTGGGGCTGGCCCCTGTATGGTCAGTGGGAACAACGATAGGGCAGGGGTTCAACCGATGGCCAGCGACACGACGACGACGGGATCCTCCGACGACGGGCGCATGATCGAAGAGCGCGCCTTGCGCGACGCGGCCATCGCCATCGCGCGGGCCGAGCATGGCGACCCCTTCGCGGTTCTGGGCATGCATCAGAGCGGGCCGGGCCAGCCGGTGGAGGTGCGCGCCTTCGTTCCCGGCGCCGAACGTCTGTGGGTGATCGACAGCGCCACCGGCGACGCGGCGGGGGAGGCCCAGTCGGTTCTGGAGGATGGCTTCTTCGCCGTCACCCTGACCGACCGGACTCAGCGTTTCCGCTACCGCCTGCGCGTCCAATTCCCGCTGACGACGGAGGAGTTCGACGACGCCTACCGCTTCGGCCCGGTGCTGGGCGAGTTGGACATTCACCTGTTGGGCGAAGGCACCCATCTGCGCGCGTTCGAGCGGCTGGGCGCCCACCCGCGCGCCATCGACGGCGTTCCCGGCGTCGCCTTCGCCCTTTGGGCGCCCAACGCGCGGACGGTCAGCGTGGTGGGCGATTTCAACAATTGGGATGGCCGCCGCCTGCCGATGCGCCGCCGGGGCGTGTCGGGCCTATGGGACATCTTCGTGCCGCACGCCGCCCCCGGCCAGCGTTACAAGTTCGAGGTGCGCGGCCCCGACGGCCATCTGATGCCGGCCAAGGCCGACCCCTACGCCTTCCAGGCGGAAATGCGCCCGCACACCGCGTCGGTCATCCATGGCCTGCCGCCCTATGACTGGCAGGATTCGGCGTGGCGGGAACGCCGCGTCCAAAGCTCCGACCGCAACGCAGCGGTGTCGATCTACGAGGTGCATCTCGGATCCTGGGCGCGGGCGCCGGAGGAGGGCGACCGCTTCCTGACTTATCGCGAACTGGCAGAGCGGTTGATCCCCTACGTCGTCGATCTGGGATTCACCCACATCGAGCTGCTGCCGATCACCGAGCATCCCTTTGACGGCTCCTGGGGCTACCAGCCCATCGGGCTTTACGCCCCGACCAGCCGCCACGGCACGCCGGAGGATTTCAAGGAATTCGTGGATTCCTGCCACCAGGCGGGCTTGGGCGTGCTGCTGGATTGGGTGCCGGGGCATTTCCCGACCGATCCGCACGGGCTTGGCCTGTTCGACGGCACCCATCTGTACGAGCACGCCGACCCGCGCCAGGGCTTCCACCAGGATTGGAACACCCTGATCTACAATTTCGGGCGGCGGGAGGTGCAGAATTTCCTGTTGGGCAACGCGCTGTTCTGGCTCGACCAGTATCGGTTGGACGGGCTGCGCGTCGACGCCGTGGCCTCCATGCTCTATCTCGACTACAGCCGGAAGGAGGGGGAGTGGATCCCCAACGAATTCGGCGGGCGGGAGAATCTGGAGTCCATCGCCTTCCTGAAGCGGATGAACGAGCTGGTCTATGGCGAGCATCCCGGCGCGATGACGGTGGCGGAGGAATCAACCTCCTGGCCGATGGTGTCGCGCCCCACATATCTGGGCGGTCTGGGCTTCGGCTACAAATGGAACATGGGCTGGATGCACGACACCCTGTCCTACATGCAGTGCGACCCGATCCACCGGCGCTACCACCATCACCAGATGACCTTCGGGCTGATCTATCAGTTCTCCGAAAACTTCGTCCTGCCGCTCAGCCATGACGAGGTGGTGCATGGCAAAGGCTCGCTGATCGAGAAGATGCCGGGCGATGACTGGCAGAAATTCGCCAATCTGCGCGCCTATTACGGCTTCATGTTCGCCCATCCCGGCAAAAAGCTGCTGTTCATGGGGGCCGAATTCGCCCAGCGTCGCGAATGGACGGAGGCGCAGAGCCTGGACTGGCATCTGCTGGACCAGCCGCTCCACCGGGGCGTCCATGACCTGATCCGCGACCTGAACCGCCTGTACCGCGAATTGGCCCCGCTGCACCGCACCGACTGCGATTCCTCAGGCTTCGAGTGGATCGAATCAAACGACAGCGAGAATTCGGTCTTCACCTTCCTGCGCAAGGCCGACGATTCCGGGCACATCGTGGTGGTGGTCTGCAACTTCACCCCGGTGCCGCGCCAAGGCTACCGCATCGGTGTGCCGCTGCCGGGCCGTTATGTCGAACGGCTGAACACCGACGCCCCGGAATATGGCGGCGGCGGCGTCGGCAACGGCGGCGTGGTCCTGGCCGAACCGACAAGCTGGCACGGCCGCACCCACTCCCTGCCCCTGACCTTGCCGCCGCTGGCGACGCTGATTCTGGAGCGGTGGGAAGAATGCATACATTAGAGTTCTTCGTGAAAATTTTTAGGTGTACCAATGTTTTTTATTCCACTTTTTGCTTTCGGAGTCCTTGAAGTGGGAATATTTGGTCCATAAATAACGGTGACTACAATTTTGTAGTGATTCTATGCAAGCGAAGGGAAGGTTAAATGTTTGGTTCTGCTGATTCCTGGGACTTTTACAAAGATAAAGCGGGAGAGTGGCGGTGGACCCGCACCGCTTCGAATGGTCGCATTGTTGGGGCGTCAACGCAGGGATATGTCAATCGTTCAGACTGCATTGAAAATGCGCGCCGGAATGGTTATACAGGATAAACCATCTTTGCATGTCTAGCGAGGTAACGCTGGATACTTAGGCTGTGTCCAGCGTTACAAAAGAAAAAACAATGACCATTGACAGAAATTTAATAATTACTTATAATTTGTTTCGTGATTTCCCAATATTAATTTATAATCCTCACAGTATTCCTTTGGTATATTAAAGTGCTTGCGAGTGAAGTGCGTTGGTTTAAATTACTGGAAATTCTAAATCTCCACGGGATTTGTTTGGCCCATGCCCCCCATCACCGCCCGCACCGCCGTTTGGCCCGGCAAGCCGCATCCGTTGGGGGCGACCTGGGACGGGTTCGGCGTCAATTTCGCGCTGTTTTCCGCCCACGCCGAACGGGTGGAGCTGTGCCTGTTCGACAAGACCGGCCAGCGCGAGTTGGAGCGCGTGACCCTGCCCGAACACACCGACGAGGTGTGGCACGGCTATCTCCCCGACGCGCGGCCCGGCCAGCTTTACGGCTACCGCGTCCATGGCCCCTATGAGCCGGAGGAGGGGCATCGCTTCAACCCGAACAAGCTGCTGCTGGATCCCTACGCCCGCGCGCTGTTCGGCGGCTTCAAATGGTCGGACGCCCATTACGGCTATCGGGTCGGCTCAACGCGCGAGGATCTGTCCTTTGACCGGCGCGACAACGCGCGCGGCATGCCGAAATGCCGGGTGGTGGACGGCGCCTTCACCTGGGGGCATGACCGCCCCCGCCCGGTGCCGTGGAGCGACACGGTGCTGTACGAAACGCACCCGCGCGGCTTCACCATGCGGCACCCCGACGTGCCCAAGCAGTTGCGCGGCACCTTCGCCGGCATGTCCACCGCCAGCGTGATCGAGCATCTGAAGGCGCTGGGCATCACCTCCATCGAGCTGCTGCCGATCCAGGCGATGGCCGACGAGCAGCATCTGGTGACGCGCGGGCTGACCAATTATTGGGGCTACAACAGCATCGGCTTTTTCGCGCCCGAACCGCGCTGCATGAGCACTGGCGTGCTGTCGGAGTTCAAGACGATGGTCGCCCGCCTGCACGAGGCGGGGATCGAGGTGATCCTCGACGTCGTCTACAACCACACGGCGGAAGGCAATCATCTGGGGCCGACGCTGTCCTTCAAGGGCATCGACAATCTCAGCTATTACCGGCTGATGCCGGACAACCCGCGTTTTTACATCAACGACACCGGCACCGGGAACACGCTGAACTTCGCCCACCCGCGCGTGGTGCAGATGGTGATGGATTCTCTGCGCTATTGGGTGACGGAGATGCATGTCGACGGCTTCCGCTTCGACCTCGCCACCGTTCTGGCGCGCGAACCTTACGGCTTCGATCCCGGTTCGGGTTTTCTCGACGCGGTGCGCCAGGATCCGGTGCTGGCCGACGTGAAGCTGATCGCCGAGCCGTGGGACGTCGGCCCCGGCGGCTATCAGGTCGGCAATTTCCCGCCGGGCTGGGCCGAATGGAACGACCGTTACCGCGACACCGTCCGCCGTTATTGGCGCGGCGACGACGGCATGTTGCCGGAACTGGCCGGGCGCATCGCCGGATCGTCGGATCTGTTTGAAAAGCGCGGGCGGCGACCCTGGTCGTCGGTGAACTTCATCACCGCCCATGACGGCTTCACCCTGCATGATCTGGTGTCGTTCAACGACAAGCACAATTGGGCCAACGGGGAGGAGAACCGCGACGGCCATTCCGCCAACTGCTCCTGGAATCACGGGGTGGAGGGCGAAACGGCGGACCCGGCGATCAACGCCCTGCGCGCCCGGCAAAAGCGCAATTTGCTGGCCACCCTGTTCCTGTCGCAAGGCACGCCGATGATGCTGGCGGGCGACGAGATGAACCACAGCCAGAACGGCAACAACAACGCCTATTGCCAGGACAACGAGACGACATGGCTCGACTGGTCGCGCAAGGATCCCGGATTGCTGGCCTTCGTCCGCCGCCTGATCGCGCTGCGCAAGGCCCACCCGGTGCTGCGCCGCCCGGTCTTCCTGCATGGCAAGGACACCGCCGCCAACGGCCTGAAGGACATCGTCTGGTACAACAGCCACGGCGTGGAGAAGACCGCCGAGCATTGGCGCAACACGCAGGCGCGCTGCATCGCGCTGCTGCTGAACGGCCACGCCGGGCGCCATCTGGGCGTTGATGGGCAGCCCTTGGCCGACGGCGTGCTGCTGATCGTGCTGAACGCCCACGCCGAGGCGGTGGCCGTGACCCTGCCCGACGTGCCGGGCGGGCGGGGCTGGCGCTGCGCGCTCGACACCCGGCAAAAGGACGGGGCGGGGGAGGAGCGGATGCATCTGGCCGGGCGCCCCACTCTGGTCGATGGACGAAGCGTTCTGGTCTTCACGCTGGTCGAGCAGCCGGGGCTGTGACGACAACCCTTCGCATGCGCTGCTTTGACCACTGGTGTTTGTTGGGGGAACGTTGTAACCGCAGCGGGTGAGACCAAACCATGCTAAGGTCGCAAAGCTTGTGACGCTTCGGGTAGGATGATGCCGGATTACGATTTCTCCCAGGTTGACGCCGCGATCATCGACCCGCAGGTCAACACCGCGCGGGTGTTCCGCGACGTGTTGGGGCGCATGAGCTTTCGCCGGATCGAGCTGTTCGATTCGGTCAAGAGCGCCGTTGGTCTGTTGAGCGCGGGAACCCCCGACCTCATTCTGGTGGACGCCGACGGCGATGTGGACGAGGCGTTCCGCTTCGTTCGCGCCCTGCGCAACGAACCCAACGTTCCCAACAGCTTCACCGGCTTGATCGTCACCACCTGGGCGCCGACCCCGGCGCTGCTGGCTCGCGTCGCCAACGCCGGGGCGGATGATCTGCTGTTGAAGCCGGTCTCGCCCAAACAGGTGAAGGACCGCATCATCAGCCTGATCGAAGGGCGCAAGGGCTTCGTCGTCACCGCCGACTACACCGGCCCCGACCGCCGCAAGGCCCCGCGCGAAGGAACCCAGGTGCCGGTGCTCGACGCGCCCAACACCCTGCGCCTGAAGGCGTCTGGGCAATGGGCGCAGGCGACCGTGCGCGGGCTGATGGCCGAGGCCAACGGCTTCGTCACCACGCAAAAGCGCATGCGCGGCTCCATCCAGGTGGCCTTCCTCGCCGAATTCGCCATGCCCGGCCTGTGCCGCCCGACGCCGGAACGCTCCGCGCTCGACCACATCGGGCGGATTGGCGGCTTCATCGACGATCTGCTGCGCCGTTTGCCCGACGGCGGCGATCTCGCCCACATCGAAACGGTCGCCAAATCGGTCAAACGGCTGGCGGAAAAGCTGCGCGGGCAGGCGGACCAGGGGGCGGTTGAGGCCGACGACGTGGCGCAATTGCAAACCATGGCGCGGGCGCTGATGCAGGGGGTCGATCCCGACCGTTCGTTGACCGTCATGACGCGCGAGGTCACAAGCGCCGTCACCGGCTACCGCGCCCGGTTGGAACAGATGGCCCAGGCCAAGGCCGCCGCAGCCGCGACCGCCGCAGCCGCGACCGCCGCCGCGAGCGCCGCCGGGGCGACGGAAAATCCGGCGACCGCCGCGCCACCGGCGACCGCCGCGCCACCGGCGGGAACCACGACGACAGCCTCCGCGCCGGGGCCGTAACGCGCCGTCGGCTGATTTGTGTGCGCCTGCAACACGCTTGGGCTGGACGGCGTGACCGGCTCGGGTGATCCTTGATGGGTGGCGGGCGTTGTGTCGGCGTGGCTTTCGCGCCGCGCTCCCGCCCGTCGCACGCGTCCGAACATATGGCGGGGAAACTGGATGAGCGCTCTCGACCGGCTGGCCGATTTCGTCGGGATTGAAACCTTCTACCACGATATTTGGGGCAACCGGCGCGAGACATCGGCGGCGACCAAACGGGCGCTGGTCGGGGCCATGGGGCTTCCCGCCGCCAGCGACGCCGAGGTGGATGCCTCGCTGCGCAGCGTCGAACAGCGCGCGTGGCGCCGTCCGCTGCCGCCGGTGCGCGTGGCGCGGGACGGGCAGGGGATTGAACTGCCGGTGTCCCTGCCGGTCGGTCTGGACGCCGCCGCCCTGTCCTGGGTTCTGGACATCGAGGGCGGCGACGCCCGCAGCGGCGTTTTGACCGTCGGCAGCTTGCCGCGTTCGGAAACCGCCACGCTGGACGGGCAGGGGTTCGAGCGGCGCGTCCTGCCCCCGGACGTCTTCGCCGGGGCGCCGCAGGGCTATCACCGGCTGAGCGTGACCGTGCGCCCGACCGACGGCGGAGCGGAATTGACCGGCGAAACCCGGCTGATCGTCGCCCCCGCCCGTTGTCTGACGGTGGAGGAGGTGATTCCCTCGGGCCGCAGTTGGGGGATTGGGCTGCAACTCTACGCGCTTAAGTGTGAAAAAGATTGGGGCTTGGGCGATTTCGGCGGGCTTGGCCTGTTCGCCGAAACGGCGGGCGCGCTGGGCGCCGGGCTGGTCGGGCTGAATCCGCTGCACGCGCTGTACCCCGCTGACCCGCACCACATCGCGCCCTATTCGCCGTCCAGCCGCAGCTTTCTCAACATCCTCTACATCGACGTGAACGGCGTGCCCGAACTGGCGCTGACGCCAGCGGCGCAAACCCGCATCGCCTCGCCCGCCTTTCAGGAGGCCGTGACCGCCGCCCGCGCCGCCGAGTTGGTGGATTACCCGGCGGTGTCGGCGCTGAAGCTGCCGCTGCTGGAAACGCTCCACGCGACCTTCCAGGCGCTTCCCGCCGATCACCCGCGCAAGACCGCCTTCGCCGCCTTCCGTCACGAGATGGGGGCCGCCTTGCAACGCCACGCGCTGTTCGAGGCGCTGCACGAGCATTTCTACCGGCAGGACCCGGCGCTGTGGCTGTGGCGGGCGTGGCCAGCGGCCTACCAGACCCCCGACAGCCCGGAGGTTCAGGCCTTCGCCGAAACCCACGCCGAGCGCGTCGGTTTTTACGCCTATCTGCAATGGGAGGCCGACCGCCAGTTGGGCGAGGCCGCCGCGCGCGGGCGGGCCGCCGGGCTTGGGCTGGGCTTCTACCGTGATCTTGCCGTGGCGGCGCACCCCGGCGGGGCGGCGGCCTGGGGCGACGCGGGGATTTTGGTGCAGGGGGCCAACGTCGGCGCGCCGCCCGACCAGTTCAATCTGAAGGGCCAGAATTGGGGCCTGTCGCCGCTGTCGCCCTTGGGGCTGCGCGAGGCGGCCTATCAGCCCTTCGTCGAGCTGCTGCGCGCCAACATGCGCCACGCCGGGGCCTTGCGTATCGACCATGTGATGGCCTTGCAGCATTTGTTCTGGATCCCGGAGGACGGCAGCGATGGGGCCTATGTGATGTACCCGCTCGACGATCTGCTGGGCATCGTGGCGCTGGAAAGCCGCCGCAACCATTGCGTGGTGATCGGCGAGGATCTCGGCACCGTGCCCGACGGCTTCCGTCCGGCGCTGGAGCGGACGGGCGTGCTGAGCTACCGAGTCTTGTATTTCGAGCGCAACGGCGACGCCGGGTTCAAGCCCCCCAGCGACTACCCGGTCAACGCCATGGCCACCGTCAGCACCCATGATCTGGCGACCTTCAAGGGTTTCTGGACCGGGCGGGATCTGGAATGGCGGCAAAGGCTGGACCTCTACCCCAACCCGGAAAGCCGCGACAAGGACGGCTGGGATCGTGGCGTGGACCGTTGGCGGCTGCTGCAAGCCCTGACAGGGCAGGGGCTGCGCCCGGCCAGCTACCCCAGCGACGAGGGCAGCCAGCCCTACCGCCCGGAGCTTGCCGCCGCCCTGCACGGCTATCTGGTCCGCACGCCCTCCCGCATCGTCATGGTGCAGATCGAAGACATGCTGGGCGAGGTCGAGCAGCCGAACCTGCCGGGAACCGTCGACCAGCACCCGAACTGGCGCCGCCGCCTGTCCCACCCGGTCGAGGCGTTGGCGGGCCTTTCTGACGCGCGACAAATTGTCGCACCCTTGCGAGACGCTCTCACTGGTCAGACCGGGGCAAGCGTCGCTAAATGATCGTCAAGGGCGGACTGATATGAATTACGCCGTTGTTTCAAGCACTTGCGACGCATTCGCAACATTGCTTGGCCAACGAGCAAACCGAATGGAGAGTTTGGCATGAAGGGTGATCCCACCATCATCAAGCACCTGAACACGGTGCTGACGAACGAGCTGACCGCGATCAACCAGTATTTTCTGCACGCGCGCATGCTGAAGAACTGGGGCCTGCTGCGTCTGGCCGACAAGGTCTACAAGGAATCGATCGAGGAGATGCGCCACGCCGACAAGCTGGTCGAACGCATCCTGTTCCTGGAAGGCCTCCCCAACCTTCAGGACCTGCACAAGCTGAAGATCGGCGAAGAGGTGCCGGAGATGTTCACCGCCGATTTGGCGATTGAACTGCACAACCGCGCCATCCTCCAGGCCGGCATCACCGACTGCGAGAGCCTGAAGGATTTCCAGAGCCGCGAGATCTTCGTGGAAATCCTGGACGACACCGAAGAGCACATCGACTGGCTGGAAACCCAGCTCGACCTGATCCAGCGCGTCGGCCTGAGCGGCTACCAGCAGCAGCACATGCACAGCGCAAGCTGAGCCAAACCCACGCGGCAACGCGCGGCATGGCCGACGTCTCCCCGACGTCGGCCATTTTTTTGTCTTTTTTCCGAGGCTAACGAGAAAAAACGCTAGGCAAGGCAAAACCCCACTGCTATAAGCCCCCCCACACCACGGGGAACGGCGAACGAGCCGCCCCGGTGACGGTCTGGGGGATCGTCTAGCGGTAGGACAGCGGACTCTGACTCCGCCAGCCTAGGTTCGAATCCTAGTCCCCCAACCACCTTCTCCAAACGGCCAGCACTTTTAGGAACTTACGGGCTGCGCGCACCCCGCAACGCCGGGCGTGTGCGAAACTGACTCGCAACGCTGTCGCACATCGCGCACCCCGGCCGGCCTGGAGTGACCGAGCGTGGCGAAGCTGGCCCACCTCTCTCTGCGTTCCGGAATCTGGTATTGGCGGCGACGCTGCCCGCGCGCTCTTCCCTGCGGTGATCATCGGACGACATACGAGATGTCGCTCAGGACGGGCGACCGACGCACGGCCATTCGACGAGGGCTTGCGCTCGATCTCGCGTTGGAAGAGGTCATGATCATGGATGCGCCGCCGCCCGGTCTCACTATGCGCACGCTGCTGGTCAACCTGCGCAACGAGCTGGTGCTTGAGGGCGAGATGGAGCGCGCGTCGCGCCCGACGGCGCCCAGCGCGGCCTTCGGAACGCCTCCCGCGTCGAACCCGACGTGCTTGGCTGAATCCTCCCTGGCCGATCTGATGGCACTCAGCAAAATGCCTTCGGTTCCAGATGAAGACCTGATCGAGGAGCATCCTCTTGGCCGACGCTCGTCTGGCGATGCGCCGACCGCGGGCGCATCTACGGCAACGGACGGGGTGCCCCCGCCAGATCTCGCCACACCGGCACGGCGCGCGGCCTTCTTTGCGGGACTGTCCCACTACATGACGCAGGCGGTCCGCAGGAATGACCTCGAACTGGCGGATGGCGTCGTGGAGCGCTTGCTTGGCGAGCACGCCTCCGGGGTTCCGCTTGACGTTTCCGCGCGGAACCTGCTTCGACGCTCGGCGCTGCGAACATTGGCAGAAGTGCATGGGATCAATGCCCGTCGGGAGCGCGGAGATTACGGCGCCTTTCCAGCCGATGACCCCACACCCTGGACATGCCCTTGACGCCCGCCATCGTGCGTCCCGGAACCGCAGAGAAGGTCGAAGCCCCTATAGGGGCGCCGCCTGTCAGAAACGTGGAAAGCTCCTGTCGGAGGTCTACGCCGACTATGAGCGCTTCATGACGTCGTCGGTGGCCAAGGCGGCACGGTGGACCAACCAGACGAGCCGCCAGAACGGGACGACTGTGCGCCTCTTCGTCGAATTTTCCGGCGACCGGGCTCTCGACGCCTACAGCGAAGACGATGCCCTTAATTTCAAGGTCGCACTGGAGCACCTTCCGACCCTACATGGGCGGTCGCCCGATTGGAAGATGCCAATACACGATTCGGTTGCGCAGGTGAAGGCTCTGATCGCCGCTGGCGAGAACCCGCCCGAATGCTTGGCGGTTAAGACGGTCAAGCGGCATATGTCGGCTCTTTCCGGCCTGCTCTCCTGGGTGAAAAAACAGCCTGGTGACTACGGTTACAAAGGTCCGAATCACTTCCAGGGACACAGCTACGGCCGCTCTGAGGCCAAGCGTTGGATGTGGGAAACCGACGATCTGAATGCTCTGTTCCACACGCCGATCTGGACTGGCTGCGAACCCACCCGCCGGGCCAAACCAGGCACCACCGTGATTTATGACGCGTATTACTGGCTTCCCTTGCTCGCCACATATCACGCCCTTCGCCAGGAGGAGATTGCCCAACTCCGTGCCTCCGACATTCAGCAGGAGAGTGGCGTCTGGTTCATGAACATCCATGCGGACAATGGCAACCACGTAAAGACCGATGCCGGGGTACGACGCGTTCCGCTGCACTCAGCTATCATTGCTCTGGGCTTTCTCGATTATGTCGGTCTTTTCCGTAACGGCGCTGATAATCACCTCTGGCCAACTCTGAAACGCGGTGGCCCCGACGGGAAGTTCGCTCATTATTACACCCAGCGATTTACCGCATATTGTCGGCATACGAAACTCTACGATGCATCGCGCCCGTTCCATGCACTGCGGGCCTCATTCCGGACCTTTCTGGAAGACACGCAAGCAAAGTCCGTCCACATCTCCAAAGTGGTTGGTCACAGCTTGACCGCTGTACTGGGGGAAGGTGGTCGGTACACCAAGCGAATCAAGATGCTTACGCTCAAGGACGTGGTGGACATGTTCGATCCCAATGTAGATCTTTCCCATCTTGTGCCCTTCAATCCTGCCAAGCATCGAATTAAGCCTTGAATAAGCATCCAGCGTTTCCGCATCAGACGGGAGCGATCCAGGATCACTCATCAGTACTTGGCAACTGCCAGCCGGAGGCCTGCCGGCGGGTGGCGCCGCGGGCGGGGCGGCGAGGATCTTGCGTGGCGCGGGGATGGATTCTGTTTCAGGGCAAAATGCCTTGGCTTTCATTGCTACAGCTTGGCAACGCGAGCCCGGATCAGGAGCCGAAGTGCGGTGGGTCCTTATCGCGGAACCCACCGTGACGCTCCGGTGCCCCCACCTACTGCGCAGCGCCCTTGCTCAAGAGATGGACACGGATGACCGGACGATCGAATCCTGGGAGCAGTACCAAGCCGGTATCGAGAGCGGCGTCGAGGTCTTCCACGATGTCAAAGATGTCCTGCACGGTCAGGGAAAGTCGGTAGCCCATCGCCTCTGCTGCCTGGACGATCATGTCCAGTTTCCTACGGTCAGCTGCGCAGCGCTGCCCGCAGGCCCAGCGCTGCAGGGTTTCCTGAAGCCAATCTGCGAACTTCATGGTTGCCGCGCTCTGTTCCGCCAGAATCACACGGATGATCGCATCGTCTTCGATGCACGCGGCCAAGCCGGCGCCGCTCCGCACTGAGGTGGTCATCATCATCACGGGTCGTCCTGAGTTGCGACCGCCCGGTGTGGCGGCCCGCAGGGCCGCCGCCACACCGGGTGGACGCAACGTCGACGTGTTCTAACTGTTGCCTGTCACCTCGCATATTCGTCGCCGATCCGGGGCTTGGGGGGGCCGGAGAGGCTGCAGGTCGACGCCGCGCTGCCGCGCAACCCTCGCGATAAGCGAGTAGGCGTGCTGGTGTTCGTTCCGGCCCCTCTTCTCGCCAGCTTCGCGTGCTGCCTGTTTGGTTGCCTGCGCGGCCTCAAGGAGTTCGCCATTGCTCATCGCCTTGAATCGCGCCTCCAGGGCCTTGACGACCTCGGTTGCGGCGCTGGTCAACCGGACGGCGCCCGCCACCGCGCTCGACGGCCGCGGCTTCTCGCCTGTCATGACCTCCAGCGACTCGCGGGTTGCTGCGGGTGGCTTGACGACGCCGATGATGGTCGCCGTGTCAGCGTTGGGGCTCGTCATGTCGGCCCGGCCAGTCTGTTGACTTTCCTCCTGCCACGGCCCCTGGTTCGGCGTCTCTCCGCGCGTTGGAGCAGCATTGCGGCGGCTGGGGAACATAGGATCGTGTCCCCGTCCGTGGTGTAGGAGCGGATAGGCGCTCATGGTCTCCGGCTGGTCTGGCCGGGATTGTCAGGCGGCCACGGCAGGCAGGCTGACGAGGGGATCATCGCCGAGAGGTGCGATTGTTTCCAGCGTCATATAGCGTGCCCGCTGAACGGCCCATTCGTCATTCTGCTCCAAGAGGATAGCGCCGATGAGGCGTGTAATCGCTTCCTCGTTCGGAAATATACCCACCACCTCGGTGCGTCGCTTGATCTCGCCGTTGAGACGTTCAATCGGGTTTGTTAAGTGGAGCTTGACCCGATGCTCCTTGGGGAAGGTCATGTAGGCCAGGACGTCTTCCTCCGCCTCGTCCATCAGGGCGGCTAGTTTCGGCAGATTTGAACGGGCCTGATCAGCAACTTGCCGCCACTGCGTTCGGGCGGATGTCGCATCGTCCTGTGCGAAGGCGGTGGCGATGAAGGCCGCAACGACGCGGCGCCCGCTCTTGTCGGCATGGGCAAGCGCGGTCCTGGAAAAATGCACGCGGCACCTTTGCCACGTCGCTTGGAAGACGCGGGTGACGGCGGCCTTGATGCCGCCATGGGCGTCGGAGATCACCAGCTTGACGCCGTTCAAACCACGGCGCTTGAGCTTACGCAGGAACTCGATCCAGAAGGTCTCGGCCTCGGACGGGCCGATGTCCATGCCCAGCACCTCGCGGCGGCCGTCGGTGTTGACCGCCACCGCGATGGTGACGGCCACCGAGACGATGCGCCCGTTCTGGCGCACCTTCACGTAAGTGGCGTCGAGCCACAGGTAAGGCCAGTCGCCCTCGATGGGACGGTCGAGAAAGGTCTTCACCCGCTCGTCGATCTCGGCGCACAACCGGCTGACCTGGCTCTTGGAGATGCCAGACATTCCCATGGCCTGAACCAGATCGTCCACCGAGCGCGTCGAGATGCCCTGGATGTAGGCCTCCTGGATCACCGCCGTCAGCGCCTTCTCGGCCATTCGCCGTGGCTCCAGAAAGCCGGGGAAGTAAGAGCCCTTGCGCAGTTTGGGAATGCGCAGCTCGACGGTCCCGGCTCGGGTCTCCCAGTCGCGATCCCGGCAGCCATTGCGCTGGACTAGCCGTTCGGCCGAGCGTTCGCCGTGGACGGCGCCGGTCAGGCCCTGCACCTCAAGCTCCATCAGCCGTTCAGCGGCAAAGCCGATCATCTCGCGCAACATGTCGGCATCCGCGCCCTTCTCAAGCATAGCGCGAAGCGCCATCATCTCGTCGGTCATCGTGGTCACCCTTCGTGTGGGTTGAGGTATGGTGACCAGACTCTATCGAAGAACCGCGATGACCGCCCCGCTGTGGATAACCGGCCCGCCTACGCCAGCCATCGAAGGGCGCTGCGGCGGGCCGGTTCCCCACAGCTCCTACACCACCCAATGGGACACGACCGAACATAGCGGTGAGATCGCCCGGTTTCTTGCCGACTGATGGCATCCATCAACAGGCGCCACGATGCCTTCGCCGGTTCGACCAGCCCGGCCTGCCGGGCAAGGGGCACCACCAGTCGCCGGTCGTGACGGACCAGCGCCTGATAGGCGCGTTTTCACCCCTGCGTTTCCAGTTCCGCCCACTCCTGGCTGGCGCGCTCCCGCGCAAGCTCCGCGTCCTGCCCTTCGATCGCCGCCGTGAGGATCGCCAGACCCGCCGGAACCCGCTCGGCAGCGGCGCCCCGGAGGTGCACACCAAGCGCTCGCAACGGCGCGTCCAACGGGGTGGCCACCTCATCCAGTGCTCGGTTGCGGTTCGCCTGCGCAAATGCCAGTAGCCGGGCGCCGGGATCACCGGGCAGACCTTCCGGGGCCAGACCCGGCTGCCCATGCCACGGCATCCACGGCGTCGACATGTTGATTGGCCGCCTGAATGTTCACGCTGACCGCCGCCGCCTACAACCTGATCCGCCTGCCCAAGCAGCTGGCTGAAGCATAATTACGCCCGGAGTCCGCCTGAACGGCGACTCCGGGAGTCTCGGAACGAGGAAAAACACTTCATCCCGACCAAAACGAGCCTTCCAAACGTCTTCTTTAAGCCTCAGCGGAGGCAAAGGCGCTGCAACAACCCGTTTTTCCGCGCCCTGCTAAAGCTCGATCTCCCGCGCCCAGTAATGCGCCGTGCCGCAGGCTTCCAATCCGACCAGACACGGCGGCACGCTTTGGAAGAATTTCAGAACCTCCCCCCGGCGCAGCTGCCGACGGACTGCGACCGTTCCATCCGCAGCAATCCCATGGACCTGGAAAACGTTCTTGGCTAAGAGCGCCTAACAGAACCATTTCTGGACGAAGCGCCAGCAGATAAGGCTGGCGGCGATGTGGTGGGAGGCGGTGAAGATGTCGGCGCGGCGCTCGTAGCGGACGGCGAGGCGGCGGAAGCGGGCAAACCAAGCCAAGGTGCGCTCGACGACCCAACGGTGTCGGCCCAGGCGCTCGCTGCTCTCGATGCTGCGGCGGGCGATGCGCGGGATGATCCCCCGCCGGCGTAGCGCCTGCCGGCAGTGGGCGAAATCGTAGCCTTTGTCGGCATGCAGTTTGGTTGGGCGACGTCGTGGCCGGCCCGCGCATTGGCGGATCGCCGGCACGGCATCGACCAGCGCTTCCAGGAACTTGCTGTCATGCCGGTTGGCCGGCGAGATTTTCAGGGCGAGGGGGATGCCGTTGGCATCGACGAGGATGTGGCGCTTGGAGCCCGGTTTGCCGCGGTCCGTTGGGTTCGGCCCGGTCTCCTCGCCCCCCTTTTTGCTGGAACGCTGGCGCTGTCCACCGCCGCGCGATCCCAGTTGATGGCGTTGGCGTAGCCAAGCCGGTCGAGCAGCACGCGATGCAGCCGCTTCCAGACGCCGGCTTGATGCCAGTCGTGCAGCCGGCGCCAACAGGTCATGCCCGAACCGCACCCCATCTCCACCGGCAGCAGTTCCCAGGGAATGCCAGAGCGCAACACGAACAGGATGCCGGTCAGTGCCGCCCGGTTGTCCAGCCGAGGCCGCCCGCCCTTCGGTTTGGGCGGCTCCGGTGGGAGCAACGGTTCAATCAGGGCCCAAAGGGCGTCGGAGACCAGAGGTGCAGCCATGCCCCTCTCAACAGCCCAAACGCCGTTTTGTTAGGTGCTCTAAGTCCAGTCCGATCGTCGTCATCTCATCCATCGACGGCCTCACTGAAGTGGTTTCTTCGACGGCATCAGCTTGCCACCGCACGAGGAAGGTGGAAGGGCCGTCCACCATATCACCACGGGAATCGCTTGAAGTCCTCACGGTGCGGTTAGAACGCTTGCGAGGAACTCGTCGCTGATGGCGGCAAGGCCGCGCTTGACGCGCATGCTCTTCTTTTTGGGTGTTGGGGCCCGTTGGAGCAG